>QFCS01002363.1_pt1 | contig 260669 bp, 256 predicted proteins | sample 3576561 | NCBI WGS metagenome assembly QFCS01
TATTACGAGCCCTTCGGCAACGCGACGGTCAGGGTCAATACCATCGAGAACAACCTGCGGCTGCCGGGGCAGTACTACGACCGCGAGACGGGGATGCATTACAACTACTTCAGGGATTACGATCCTGCCACCGGCAGATACCCGCAGGCTGATCCTATCGGCCTGGCGGGTGGGATGAATCTCTATGCTTATGTGGCGGGGAATCCATTAATTTATGTTGATTCGTGGGGGCTGGCTCCCAAAGGATCACCTTCGTATCCGGTCGCCAAAGGCACGTATTCCAATAAAAACAGTGGGAGCCTGCCGGGGCCAGTACCACCAAATAGAAATGAAGCACCCTCTGAATTTGAAAATTTCCCAGATGTGGTCAAGGCAAATCTTTGCCCATTTTTTCCAGAGCTCTGTCTCCCGAAAGAGCTTTTTAATTGTGCAAAGGCGAGATGTACTCCTAAGTGCGGTGAGCCTTACATCATTGACTATTTGGGAGGTGGGCATCAGTTAGTTAACCCAGATACGCCATGTCAATGTCTACAAAAGACGCCTAATCCAAGATTTCGTGGAAATTTACCGGGGTTATAAATGAATATCTTTAAACGTAAGACCATATGGGTTCTTGCTTTATTAATTACACATATCGTTGCTTTCTTAATAGGCGGGTCAATTGCAAGAAACGTGACATTGCAATATGCCCTCGGCGAAGCTGGAAAAGCTGATGCTCACGTATTGCTGGGTCATTACACAGGGTATAGAGATATAGCAATCGATATGAAAGAAAATAAATATGGCGAGGCCAAATGTCTCGCGGAGTTAAGTGCAAGTGCTATGTTCGATAGTCTGAAAACATGCATCTCTGATTCGAATTGCAGAGATTCAATTGAGCAAAAGCTACGAGCAACTGCGCCCGAAGTGCTTGGTGAGTCACCCATTGCGTTTGGCTATATACCCAATAGAGATGGTATGAAAACTTGCAAGTAATGCGTTTGGGAAAGCGGGATCGGAAACAGAATCAGAACGGTCTTTGCCACCGTCTTCCACTACGGGCCCGACGGTGAACTGCTGTACGAACAGGATCAGGCGGGCAACACCAAGGTGTATGTCTGGCTCGACGGAAGGCCCTTGGCCAGGATCGACAATGACGCCAACATCTACTACTACCACGTCGATCATCTGGGGACGCCGCAGGCGATGACGGACAGCGCCGTGACTATCGTCTGGAAGGCGAACTATGAGCCGTTCGGCAAGGCGACGGTGACGGTCAACACGGTCGAGAACAACCTGCGATCAATCGGCCAGTACTACGACCGCGAGACGGGGATGCATTACAACTACTTCCGCGACTATGATCCAAGCACAGGCAGATACCCGCAGGCTGATCCTATCGGACTCGCGGGCGGAATGAATTTGTATGCTTATGTCGGAGGGAATCCGATATCGAGGATTGATCCGCTTGGCCTAGATGCAACAGTCGCGCTTTATCCAGGTGCAAGCGGGTTTGGGCATATTGGAATTGGCATCAACTCACCCAATACGACAGGGTTTTATCCAGCACCTGGTTCTTCGACGTTTGATGTTGTTACTGGGCAGCCTGTTCCAGGAATTGAAAAAGCCGACTCTCGTACTCCAAGCGCAACCATCACTATTCGGACTACACCTGCGCAAGACGAAGCAATTCAAGATTTCATCAATACACGTAAGCGCAATCCAGGTAAGTACGATCTTAATGATCGAAATTGCGCAACGACCGTACGAGATGCCTTGGGTTCCGGTGGTATTAACACGCCGGCCACAATATATCCAAGGAATCTGATGCGGAATCTCCAAAACCAGTATGGAAGGCACTAATGATGACGCTTGGAAAATTCATAACCACCTATGCTGGGCTGGGCCTATTGATTCCATTTGTGTTTCGTGTGACTTGGTATTTCATCGATCAAAGTACGAGTTTGAAGGCAGGTATCATCGTAGAAAAAATCATGCTCATGCTTTGGCCAACATCATTGATGGCGCTCCCTGCAAGTGACGAGCCAGGTTTCGAGACCAAACTGTTCTTGATCTCACTGGCTGCCAATGTCGTACTCTATGCTCTTATGGGTTTTCTAATTTGGCTGGGATTGCGGAAGAACGTTGGCTTTTTTGTCATTCCTGTTCTTTTGCTACCCATGATGTGGTGGTGGCTACTGACTCGTTAGCGAATCAAATAGGCCAAGCTCACCGTCATGGTTTCTCTGGGGTCAGAAAATAGAAAAACAGAAAGAAAAACAGGGTCAGACACTATAGTCACCAACACCTACGACAGGAACGGCAACCGCCAGAGCGAGACGCGCAACGCCGCCACCATGCCCTACGCCTACAGCCCGCCCAACTGGCTCTACCAGAAGGGCAGCGAGACCCGCATCAAGAGCCCGAACGGCAACACCTTGAGCACGAGCACAGCCAGCTTCGCCTACGACGGGTTCAACCGCCTGGCGACCAGCACCACCGCGAGCGAGACGACGACCTACACCTACAACGCCCTGGGCGAGCGCATCAGGAAGCAGAATCAGAACGGCCTGGCCACCGTCTTCCACTACGGAACGAACGGCGAACTGCTGTATGAACAGGACCAGGCGGGCCATACCAAGGTCTATGTGTGGCTCGACGGCCGGCCGCTGGCGCGGATCGATGACGACGCCAACATCTACTACTACCACGTCGATCATCTGGGGACGCCGTGGGCGATGACGGACAGCGCCGTGACTATCGTCTGGAAGGCGAACTATGAGCCGTTCGGCAAGGCGACGGTCACCACCTCAACCGTGGAGAACAACCTCAGGATGAGGGGGCAGTACTTCGACCGGGAGACGGGGATGCACCAGAATTATTTCAGGGACTTTGACCCAACGACGGGACGTTACAACGAATTCGACTTGATCGGGTTGCGCGGAGGGCTGAACGGATATGCATATGCCAATGGCAATCCGCTGAGTTACATAGATCCATACGGCCTATGGGCATGGGGCGATTCGCTTCCACAAGGCGTAGTGGATTTTTCGGCTGGTTTCGGGGATACGTTGTCGTTCGGTGCGACTAATTGGCTGCGTGATCAAATGGGCACCAACGGGGTAGTTGATAAGTGTTCCAGCGCTTATAGCGCGGGTGAGTGGTCAGGCATTGGGCTCGATACTGCGCTTGGTGGAGCGATAGGCTGGGAGATGGCGGGGGCCAAGGGCGCGGGCAAAGAATTCTCGCATTGGGTTCCAAATCGCATGGGTGGACCGCGCACGAACTGGAATGGAAACTTCGTGACGCCTGCCCGTCACTACTACCACGATCCCTTCCGTTACCCACGTGGTTGGCGTGATCTTGGCCCGAAATGGCCGACCTGGATGCAGCAGGTTGACCGGATTCCGAACGTCTACAAAGGTGGCGCTGCTGGTGCCGCCGCCGGTGCGGCGGGCATGGGTATGAACAACTGCGGGTGCCAGCAATGATCGAATCAATTCTCAACCGAGTGGCGCAGCTCTGGAATCGGTTTTTTGCGAGCAAGGAGCTGCTGCCCTACGAGCGTTTGGTATTGGATGCATGGAGAGCGTCGATCTCAGAGGACAGTAGACACGTACTCGACGCGCAGCTTGATGCTGCCCAGCTAGTACAACATCAAGCTGCTGGTGCAAAGGTCTGCCTCTATTACCGTGAAGGCCGGGACATGCCACTGTTCCAGAATGCTGAGCCGGACTTACATGCCGCAACGGTCTTGTTGCGGTCTCCTGACGGATTAGAAACGCTGCGAGCAAAAATATTTCTTCACAAAGGTCGCTTCTTCTCGATTGAGTTTCCGAAGCGGCCGGAGCGCTACATGCAGCAACACCATATGCAGGTGCAGGCGTTACAAGTCGCAGGCGTTGAAACCCACGCGACAGTCGTTTGAACTACACATTTTACTGCTATCGATTCATGCCAAGAACTTGGAAGGCGGAGAACCCCATGCCGAACCAAGCCTTGCAACAATGGACCCGAATCCCGAACGTTTATAAGGGGCCGCTGCTAGCGGCGCATATGGGGCTGTCGGCAACGCTATGAATGGAGATTGCACATGTCGTCGATGAATTCCTTCTTTGCGAAATTGTTCGGTACCAGCTCGCGGTTATCCGCCGTCGAAATGAAGGTGCTCAACTGTATAAGGGATCACCTTGATGCTCATGTCGCGGAACGGGACAACGCTTTGCCCCGGAAGTGATCGAGGCATTGAGCAAGGCTCTGGCAAGGATTCCGCAAGTACACTTCGTCGGCGCCATGGATCGCATCGTGCCGCCCGAAATCGCCCGGGGATTCGTCGCGGGCCTGCCATCGGACACGCAAGCCCAAATCAGGATTGTTCCTGGCTATGACCATCATTGTTGCTGGGCGGAGAACTGGGCGACATTATGGGCCGAGGTTCCATGAATGCCGCCGACGACCCGGGGCATGCCTTGCCGAAGAATTTGCGATGGATGAAACGGTGAGAATAGGGAATGGAGGATTGACGGCGGTGCGTGATGCGCAGACAGGAAGCTGAGGGGGATGCGTGGATAAGGCAAACACGATCAGCAACGCGACGAAACAGCCGGCACGAGCGCTTCATTCCCCTTTGGCGCCTATCCCCATTCTTAGCGATTTCCCTGGGCGAGTACCGCTTCCAGTAGTTCCATCACCATGCGTTGCCGCGGCTTGGGAAACTGGCTGATGCGTTCCATCTGAAAAAGGAACTCCTTCAGGCCCGATCCCTCTTAAACTGCCGGAAAGTTGTCGTCCATTCCGGCCTGCCGCAGGGGAGGCCCAGTGTTTGCAATACGGGGGAAAACCATGGCCTGTAGCGTCGTTGTCCTTAAAGAAGTCCCACTGTTTTCCTTGCTCGACGATGAAGAGCTCGCCGTCCTCGCCAGCCAGGTCGAGTTGCGCAGGTTCACGCCGCGCCAGCGGATTTTCAGGATCGGCGACCTGAGCGAACGCGCGTTCATCATGGTCTCGGGTTCCGTCGAGGTCACGACCATCGACGAGGACAACCAGGTCGTGCTTCTCGACATGCCCAGCCATGGCGACGTATTCGGCTTCGCCTCGATGCTGGCGCAGACGCCGCACCAGACTGAAGCCACGGCCGTCGAGGAAACTGAATGCATCGAAGTGGATCTCCATGACATCACCGTTCTCCTGAGGAAGAAACCGGACGCCGGCCTGGACCTGATGACCGTCATGGGCAAACAGTTCCATGCCGCGGAAAGACTTGTCCGTCTCCGTGCCGCACGCAACCCGAATGATGTGATCGAAGAGGCCGAGACGCTGGGCGAACGGGTCGCCGACGTCGTGGCATCCTTCGGTGGCTCGTGGACGTTCATCATGGCGTTTGCCGTGATACTCGCCGTGTACTCCGCCATCAACGTCGAGCTGGGCAGCAAGGCATGGGACCCCTACCCTTTCATCCTGCTCAACCTTTTTCTTTCGATGCTTGCCGCAATACAGGCCCCTATCATCATGATGAGCCAGAACCGCCAGGACAAGAAAGATCGCCTGCGGAGCGAACTCGATTTCGACGTCAACCGCAGGGCGCATGCCGAAATCCAGGGGCTCGCCCACAGAATCAACATGTTGCATGACAAGATCGACGATGTCGGGGAAATGGTCCGCACGCCCAAGGCATCATGACGCCGAAGACGCCGAATAGGCTGAATGGGGTCGTCAGATCCCGGCCAAATCCTTCCGGCCCGGTTCAAGGCTAAAGGGTAGCGGGTACCCGGAATTGTGGCGGAAGGAAGTGGGAGTCGAACCCACCCGGGAGCGACTGACACCCCCAACCGAATTTGAAGTCCGGCCGCACCACCAGGCACGCTTCCCTTCCAATTGAAACCCGATTCTCCAGTCGATCGCTTCAGGCAGCATGATCCATCCTGCCGAACAGATCGGCATTGCGCAATCGGTGCGCCTCGCGCACGCGACGTGTGTAGCCCACCCTGTCGAAAAATTCCAGCACCTGCACCGCGCGCTTGCGGCTCAGGCCGCTGCGGTCGCGGAATTCGGCAGCACGCGTCTCGCCGCTCATGTGCTCCAGTTCCTGCACCAGGGCGGCCAGTTGCGCCACGCTTTCAGGCAGGTAGAACAGATCGCGCACCACTTGGTACAGCTTTCCCTGGCGCGCCTGCTTTTGCAGCAGACGCCGCATCGATACCTCGTCGCGCCCCGCGCGTCTGGCCAGATCGCGCACCCAGGGCGGATCGAAGGCCCCTTCTTCCAGCCAGGGGAGGATGCGCTGATAGAGCGCATCCTCCTCGCGGCTGAGCGCAACGCTGTGTGTCGGCACATGCAGCCAGGGGCCGCTGCGCTGTAAAACGCCCGCCGTCAGCAATGTGTCCGTCAACGCGGCGAACGCGTCGGCCGGCAGCGCCGGCAGGAACATGCGCCTGGCGCGCGTGGCATCGGGGCCCAGCTCGTCGGGGAAACGTTCGTGAAACGCCGCGAAATCGGCGCTCAGCTTGTCTTGCAGACTCGTCCAGTGCGCGGCGGAAAACGCCCAGGTGGCGTGACCGGCGCGCACCAGCGTGCTGTCGATCGGCAGGCGCGCAGCCGGGTCCTTGTCGTTCCAGTGGATGGCGAGCCTGTCCAGGTCGAGTCCCCGGAGATTGAGTAACTGATGCAACCGCTGCGAGGTATCGGGGAGATCCAGCGCGGCGAGTTCCGCCAGCCGCTCCGGCGTCTTGCGCTTGCGTACGGGCGCATCGGGATCGAGCACCTTGCCACCGCCGATCGTGTGGCGGGCATCGGCGTCGCGCAGGATGAAACGGTCGCCATGGAGTGTGCCGAGCGGACGGTCCGTGACCAGCTGCGCCAGCGCGCTGCCGCCCGGAGACAGGCTCTCGCCTTCCAGCAGCGCCACGCGCGCCATGACATGGGCCGCGCCCAGGTGCAGATGGACCGGCGCCCAGTGCACGAGGGCCGCAGGCGCCTGCGGCGACAGCGTCAACCGCACGTCGAACCGTGCGGTCGGCGTGTGCAGGCGCGGTGCCACGATCCAGTCACCACGCGCGATCTCGTCCTTGCCCGCGCCGTGAAGGTTCAGGGCACAGCGCTGCCCCGCCTGCCCCCACTGCGCCGGGCGGTTCATCACATGCAGGCTGCGCAGGCGAACCGGCCGACCGGATGGCGTCACCATCAGATCGTCGCCCACCTGGACGCTGCCGGCGAATACGGTACCGGTGACAATGGTGCCCGCGCCTTTCAAGGTGAAGCTGCGGTCGACCGCCAGCCGGAACCCGCCGTCGGTTGTCGTCGAAGGCATGGCCTGCGCGGCTTCGTGCAGATGCGTGCGCAGGGCATCGACACCCTGCCCGTCCGGTGCGGCAACCGGAAATATAGGTATGTTTGCGAGCGCCGTTTCGGCCAGCAGTTGATGCAGGGTGCGCTCGACTTCGGCCAGGCGCCCGGGCTCGACCCGGTCGATCTTGGTCAGCGCCACGGCGCCGCGTTCGATGCCGAGCAGGTGGAGGATGTTGAGATGCTCGCGCGTTTGCGGCATCACGCCGTCGTCCGCGGCCACGACCAGCAGGGCAAAGTCGATCCCCGCCGCACCGGCGAGCATGGTGTGGATGAAACGCTCATGACCGGGTACGTCGACGAAACCCAGCACCCCGCCGCCGGGCAAGGGCTGGTAGGCGTAACCCAGCTCGATGGAAATTCCGCGCAGCTTCTCGGCGGCGAGCCGGTCGGTGTCGACGCCGGTGAGCGCATGCACCAGCGTCGTCTTGCCGTGATCGATGTGCCCGGCTGTACCGACGATCATGATGGCGCCGTGATTTCCTTGGAGGTGATGCGGTAGCTGAAGCTCGACGCGTCCAGGCTGTCCAGCATGCCGTCCGCGGTTTCGGCCTGCGGATACATGAGGAAAGGCAGCGTGACGTCGCGCGACCCAGGCAGCGGCAGGTCGTGCGCGGTGTTGTAGGCCAGCCAGTTCATCTCCCAGGCGCCGAACAGGCGCCTCCTCGCGTCGACCACCATTTCGTCGGTGAGGCTGCGGCCACCGGGCGGTTCCTCCAGCATCACCTTGCGCACGTCGGCGGGATCGACCGGCACCCAGCCATGTCCGGAGAGCCAGACCTCGGCACGGCAGTGCTGGGCCTTGCTGATGTCGCCGCTCTTGCCCAGGCTCTTGTAGCCGAAGCGCGAGTCCGCCACGCGGATGCCGTAGACATCACGTGCCGGCAGGCCGGCGCCCCGTGCAAGGCCGACGTAAAGGGAATTGAGGTCGGCGCATTTTCCCGTCAGGTCGCCGGTTTCCAGCATGAAGCGGATATCACCGAGTCCGCAGCCGCGGGTCTTCGGGTTACGCGCCGTGTTGTCGACCACCCACTCGTATATGGCCCGCGCCTTGTCCTGGTCGGTTTTCGCACCGCGGGTGATGTCGAGTGCAGTCTTCCTGACAATGCCGTCGGTGGGCAGCAGCTTCGTGGCCCGGGTATAGCGGCGGTGCATCGAAGCAGACAGCGGGACCGCCTGTCCGGCGCGGGTCAGATCGATGGCGCGGTCGCGCGTGGCGAATCGGCTGGTCACTTCCAGTACCGGCTTCTTCTCCGGCGCCCATTCGCCATAGAACATATTGACGCCACGCTCCTGGTCGCGCAGCAGGTGCGCGCGGTCGGCATCGCCTTGCCATAGATTGCCCATGGGCCGGATCCAGTCCTGTTCCTGCATGGAGGGAAGCGGCAACCAGACACGGGTTGCACCCTGCGGCTTGAGCACTTCCACCCGGTGTGACACTTCAAACGTTCGCCAGCCATCCTCTGGCGACGGATCGAATGCCGTCATGGTCTGGCTGGCAGGCCATGCCGACCCTGCAGCCAGTGCAGCGGAGGTCATCAGGAAATCGCGTCGTTGCATGCACTGTTCCTTCTCTCTCACGTGATCAGCAGGCGGCCAGCTTCGCGAGTTGGCCGATGAAATCCGCTTCGTCTGTCGCAGACAGACAACGCACATCCAGACGCAAGGCACCGTCGGCGATACGGCCGATCACCGGTACGGGCAGGCCGCGCAGCGCCGCTTCGATCTCGTGCAGTACGCCGCTTTTCCGGGTGCAAGGCCGCACGACCAGCGCATGGCTCGGCAGGCGGTCGATCGGTAGCGAACCGCTGCCGATCTGCGACAGGGCCGGCTCGGCAGACACGCTCGCCGGCCAGTTGGCAAGCGCCTGTTGCATGCGCGGCAGCAGACGTTCGGCCTGACTCTGGATATCGTCCGGCGGTCGGGTGAGCATATGCAAGGTCGTGAGCCGATCGCCCAGACGGTCGGGATCGCGATACAGGCGCAGAACCGCCTCGAGCGCCGCCAGCGTCAGCTTGCCAACGCGCAGCGCGCGCTTGAGCGGGTTCTTCTTGATGCGCTGGATCAGCGCGCGGCGGCCCACCAGGATGCCGGCCTGCGGCCCGCCCAGCAATTTGTCGCCGCTGAAACTGACCAGATCGGCCCCGGCTGCAATCGACTCCTGCGGCGTCGGTTCGTGCGGCAGGCCGAAGCGCGCCAGATCGACGAGCATGCCGCTGCCCAAGTCGATCACGAACGGCAGTTCGTGGGCATGCGCAAGCTGCGCCAGCTCCGTCTCCGGCACGCTGGCGGTAAACCCCTGGATGGCATAGTTGCTGGCGTGCACCTTCATCAACATGGCGCTGCGCGGGCCGATGGCACCCTCGAAGTCGCGCAGGTGCGTGCGATTGGTGGTGCCCACCTCGACCAGCTTGGCGCCCGCACGACTCATGATGTCCGGCACCCGGAAGGCCCCGCCGATTTCCACCAGTTCGCCACGCGACACGATCACCTGCTTGCGCATGGCAAGCGTGTTGAGCTGCAGGAATACCGCCGCTGCATTGTTGTTCACCACGGTGGCCGCCTCGGCCCCGGTGAGCTCGCACAGCACCGACTCGACGACGTCGTCGCGGTCGCCGCGGCCACCGGTTTCGAGGTCGTATTCCAGCGCACAGGGATGGCGGGCCGCCAGCAGCAGCGCCTCTACCGCCTCTTCCGGCAGCGGTGCGCGCCCCAGGTTGGTATGCAGCACCGTTCCGGTGAGATTGAATACCCGTTTCAGGCGGGATGCATTGTGCTGCGACAAATGCGCGGCAAGTTGGGCCGTCACTGCAGGCTCGGTGTAATCGACCCAGTCGCCGCTGCGCGCTGCCTGGCGTGTGCGGTCGAGTACGCTGCGCACGCCGGCAAGCACGGGCTCGCGACCGTATTCGGCAATCAGTGGGGAAACGGCCGTCCAGTTGAGGACGCGATCGATCGAGGGCGGATGGGGGGCGCTATGCACGATAGACAATCCCTTGTCGGTGAGTGAGCAGTCAGGTCAGGCCGTGGATCAGATACCAGTTGATTCCGCTGCGGGCGAAGCCCGCCTCGTCCATGAGCAGGTCCAGCGTCAGGGTGGCGAGGTCATCGGCCACCGGGTCGGCCAGCGGATCTTTCTCCTGCTGGACGACTTTCAGATAGGTCTGGCACGCCGGGCAGCTTTCGGCCTGTACGATCCGCTCCTTCCCTTCCAGATGATAGTAGGCGATGCCGCGGGTGTTGTCGCAGTTGCTGCATTTGGCTCGGACCACATGCCATTCCGAACTGCACAGCACACAATGCAGATAACGCAGGCCATTCGCGGCCCCGCCGATGCGCACTACCGAACTGACCGGATGCGAGCCGCATACGGGGCACAGATTGGGATGCTCGGGTCGCGCCACGTGCCCGGGATGGAGCTGGCGCGCAAGGTGAGTCCAGTGCACTTGCAGGGCGGCGCCGATTACCGGCGCGATGGCGGCGTCGAGGTCTTGTGTATTCCCCTCGATCAGTCGCGTGGCCTGCGCATCCAGCCAGGCATCTTCGCTGTCCGGAATCGATTCCAGTGCCGCCTGGCCTGGCGCCGGCAAACCCGATTTGACCGCCTGGGCCAGGTGTCGGGCCGTATCGCGCCAGCCCGCCGGCAGGCCGAGGCCGGCAGGCGCCAGCGGCGGCATCTGATACTCGCGGCACTGCGCAAGCCTGTCGGCCGCAGGCGGCTCTCCCGCCGGGCCGGCGTCCAGCGCCGCCTGCTGAGCGCGGGCGAGACGCGCGACAAAACGCAGATAGTCGCCGAGGGTATGGCCCTCGGCGAGCTGATCCAGCCGGTGCGCACGCGTGAGAAACAGATCAGCAGGCGGCAACCGCAATTCGGGAATGTCGCCGGCCGCGGCTTCGATTTCGCCGGGCTGCAGGAGTGTGGTCGTCATGCGCGCATCAATCCTTCCTTGTCATGCATTGCAATCACTTGCCGGTCATCTCGCGATACCAGGCGCGATGATGATGTTTGGCCCAGGCTTCGGAAACCGTGCCGCGCGTCATGGCGCGAACCGAGCCCTTGACCCAGATGGCCGCATAGACATGCACGATAATGCCGAGAATCATGATCCAGGCAGCCAGCGCATGGACGACCACGGCAATGCGCAATAGCCAGATGGGGAAATACGGCGCAAACCAGGGTTGCCAGACCACGATACCCGACAGCAGTAACAGGGGAATACTCACCACCATAGTCCAGAACAGATACTTCTGTCCGGCGTTGTACTTGCCGATTTCAGGCAATCCCCGGTCGCGGTTCCTGATGACATCCCCGATGCGCGCCATCCACTGACGATCGGCGGCCGTGAAATGGTTTAGCCGCCAGAATCTCGCCGCCATTGCCATGAAAAACAGGAACATCACCACGCCGATGAAGGGGTGCAGGATGCGGGTCCAGGGACCGCCGCCAAACAGATTCGTCAGGAAGAAAAAGGCCGGATGGAACAGCGCCAGCCCCGACAGGCCGGCCAGGACGAAGGTGATGGCCACGATCCAGTGGTTGCTGCGTTCCCGGGCGGTGTAGCGTTGTATAGGCTTGCTCATGATCGCTCCTTGAGGTCGGAAAAGTGAAGGGAAGCGGACGATTCAATCCGTCTTTTCTTCTTCCTCCACCTCCTTGGGACCTGCCGTCACGTAATGGAAGAAACCGGCAAAGACAGCCAAGCCCAGGCCAAGACTCATGAGCGGCTTGGTCACACCCTTCCATAGGCTGACCAACGGGCTGATATTCGGATCCTTGGGCAGATTCGCGTACAACTCGGGCTTGTCTCCGTGTTGCAACACATACATCACGTGCGTTCCGCCGACCCCCTTGGGATCGTATAGCGCCGCATTGCTGTAGCCGCGCTCCTTGAGATCGGTGATGCGGCCCTCGGCATGGTGAATCATGTCAACCTTGGAGCCGAACACGATTGCCCCGGTCGGGCAGGTCTTCACGCAGGCCGGCTCCAGCCCTACCCCCACGCGGTCGGAACAGAGCGTGCATTTGTACGCCTTGTTGTCCTTCTTCGAAATGCGCGGAATATTGAAGGGGCAGCCGGTGATGCAATAGCCGCAGCCAATGCAGTTTTCCTCGTGGAAATCCACGATGCCATTCGAGTACTGGACGATCGCACCCGGCGACGGACAGGCCTTCAGGCAGCCCGGGTCGGCGCAATGCATGCAGCCGTCCTTGCGGATCAGCCATTCCAGCCGGCCCTGTTCCACCTCCACCTCGGAGAAGCGCATCACGGTCCACGATTGATCCGTGAGGTCGCGAGGATTGTCGTAGACGCCGACGTTGGTGCCGACCTCGTCGCGCAGGTCGTTCCATTCCATGCATGCCACCTGGCACGCCTTGCAGCCGATGCATTTCGAGATGTCGATCAATTTTGCAACAGGGACCGCTCCCTCGATGCGCACATTGGGCGAAGGGGTGGTGGTGGCGGACCGGGCCTTGATGTCGAGTGATTGCAGTGCCATGGCCGCCTCCTAAACCTTCTCGATGTTCACGAGGAACGCCTTGAATTCCGGCGTCTGGGTGTTGGCATCGCCCACGAAGGGTGTGAGCGTGTTGGTGATATAGCCATTCTTGGTCAGCCCCATGAACCCCCAGTGAATCGGCATGCCCACGGTATGTACTTTCCGGCCCTCGACGTCGAGCGTACGCACGCGCTTGGTCACCACCGCCACTGCGACGATGAAACCGCGCTTGGACCTTACCCGGACATGATCGCCATCCTTGATGCCCTTCTCCTTGGCCAGGTCCTCGCCGATTTCCACGAACTGCTCCGGCTGGATAATGGCGTTGAGCCGAGCGTGCTTGGTCCAGAAGTGGAAATGTTCGGTGAGCCGATAAGTGGTGCCCACATAGGGGAACTGGTCCGGCTTGCCGAAGCTTGCCCAATCCTCCTTGAACACCCGCGCGGCAGGGTTTGCCCGTGCCATCTCGTTCTTCGGATGCATCGGATTGTTCGCCAACGGCGATTCCATCGGCTCGTAGTGCTCGGGGAAGGGGCCCTCCGCCATCAGGCCCACCGCGAAGAAGCGCGCCACGCCTTCCGGATTCATGATGAAGGGATTCATCCCGTCTTCCGGCGGAGAGTCCGGCTTGAAGTCCGGAATGTCGGCGCCCCCCCACTTGCCGCTGGCGGCATCCCAGGCAATCAGCTTGCGCGTCGGATCGTAAGGCTTGCCACTCGGGTCGCACGAGGCGCGGTTGTACAGCACACGCCGGTTGGCCGGCCAGGCGAAAGCCCAGTTCAGCGTCTGCCCGATGCCATAGGGATCGCTGTTGTCGCGCCGCGCCATGAGGTTGCCCTTCTCCGACCAGGCACCGGAGAAGATCCAGCAGCCGCAGGAAGTGGAGCCGTCGTCGCGCAATTCGGCGAAGCCGTTCAACTGCTCGCCGGCCTTCACCAGGACCTTGGCCGGATCCTTCGGGTCGGTGACATCCTTCAGCGCCTTGCCGGAGAATTCCCTGGCCAGTTCCTCGGGTGACGGCGACTCGGGCTGGCGATGCTTCCAGGTCAAGTTGAGGATGGGATCGGGGAAGGCGCCGCCGCCCTTCTTGTACAGGTCGCGCAACCTGAGGAAGATGCCAGCCATGATTTCCTGATCGCCCTTGGCATCGCCCGGCGGTTCCGCAGCCTTCCAGTGCCACTGCAGCACACGGCTGGAACTGACCAGCGAACCGTCTTCTTCCGCGAAGCAGGTGGAAGGCAGGCGGAACACCTCGGTCTGGATCTTGGCCGGGTCCACGTCGTTGTATTCGCCGTGGTTCTGCCAGAACTCCGAGGTCTCGGTGGCCAGCGGGTCGATGATCACCAGATATTTGAGCTTGGCGAGTGAGCCGGACACTTTCACCTTGCAGGGTGCCGAGGCCAGCGGGTTGAAGCCCTGGCAGATGTAGCCGTTGACCTTGCCCTGATTCATGTTCTCGAACACCTGCAGCAGGTCGTAGCCCTTGTCGAGCTTGGGAAGCCAGTCGTAGCACCAGTTGTTTTCCGCTGTGGCGGCGTCGCCCCACCACGCCTTCATGTTGCTGACGAAGAACTTGTTGTAGTTCTGCCAGTAGGAGAGCTGGCCCGGGCGCAGCGGCTTGGAGGCACGCTTCTCGACGTAGGCCTTGTAGTCCTGCTCGGCATCATTGGGCAAGCTCATGTAACCCGGGAGCAGGTTGGACAGCAACCCCAGATCGGTCAGTCCCTGGATGTTGGAGTGACCACGCAGCGCGTTCATGCCGCCGCCCGCCACGCCGATGTTCCCCAGCAGCAATTGCACCATCGCGCCTGTACGGATGTTCTGCGAGCCCTGAGAGTGCTGCGTCCAGCCCAGGGCGTACATGATGGTCATGGTCTTGTTGGGCGCGGCGGTCCCGGCGATCATCTCGCACACCTTGAGGAAGGCCTCCTTGGGGGTGCCGCAGATGGACGACACCACGTCCGGCGTGTAGCGTGCGTAGTGCGCTTTCATCATCTGATATACGCAGCGGGGGTTTTGCAGCGTCGGGTCGGTGACGACATAGCCGTCGGCGCCCACCTGGTAGCCCCAGGTGGACTTGTCGTAGCTGCGTTTCTCCGGGTTGTAGCCGGAGTAGAGGCCGTCATTGAACGCGAATTCGTCCTTCACCAGGAAACTGAAATCGGTGTAGGTCTTCACGTATTCGTGATGGATCTTGTCGTTGCTCAGCAGATAGTTGATGACCCCGCCGAGGAAGGCGATATCCGTGCCGGCACGGATCGGCGCGTAATAATCCGACACCGCGGCCGAACGCGTGAAACGCGGATCGACCACGATCAGCCTGGCCTTGCGATGCGCCTTCGCTTCGGTCACCCATTTGAAGCCGCATGGGTGTGCCTCGGCAGCATTGCCGCCCATGATCAAAACCAGATCCGTGTTCTTGATGTCAACCCAATGGTTGGTCATCGCACCGCGGCCAAACGTCGGGGCAAGACTTGCCACCGTCGGACCGTGTCAGACACGCGCCTGGTTATCGAATGCGAGCATCCCCAGGCTGCGCGCGATCTTCTGCGTCAGGTAGCCGGTTTCGTTGCTGGAAGCGGAGGCGGCGAGCATGCCGGTGGACACCCAGCGATTCACCGTTTCACCCTTGTCGTTCTTGGCGATGAAGTTCTTGTCGCGGTCGTCCTTCATCAGCTTGGCGATACGTGTGAAGGCGTCATCCCAGGAAATGGGCGTCCATTCCTTGCTGCCGGGCGCACGGTATTCGGGCTGCTTGAGCCGGCCCGGGCTGTGTACGAAATCCAGCAGACCCGCCCCTTTCGGGCAGAGCGTACCGCGGTTCACCGGATGATCCGGGTCGCCTTCGATATGCATGATTTCGCCGGGTGCGTTTTTGGCCTTGTCGCCCAGGCTGTAGATCAAAAGGCCGCAACCTACCGAGCAATAGGGGCAGGTGTTGCGGGTTTCGGTGGTGCGTGCCAGCTTGAATGCCCTCACCTCCGCCAGGGCCTCGCCAGGCGCGAATCCCAACGCAACGAGGCTGGAGCTGCCGACCCCCGCTGCGCATATCTTGAAAAACTGTCTCCGGGTCACTTGCATCTCGGTCCTCCATTCTCGTGAATTCAGGCACGCATGGAAAAACTATAGAAACAAAATATCCCCTTACAAATATTATTTATCGATCGCCGCCATAAAAAACGTTCCAGCGATGGACAGGAATCCGCTTCCCACGTGTCTGGCGGCGTGGAGCCCCTTTGGTCTCGAGATGTTCGGCACCGGTCCCGCGGTGAAATGCAACCTGATCCGATTGCGGGGCGGCAGTCGGACGCTAGTGCCCGTCCTCGCCGCTGTCGTTGAAATCGCCCAGCGGCCGCTTGAACGTATAGTCCGCCGGTCGGAGGATCAGTTGCCGTGCCGACGTTTCCACGCTGCCACTGGGGATGGTGAAAGGCAATGCCACCACGGTCAGCACCGTCCCAACCACCGTGGCCGCCAGTCCCAATGGCCGCATGATTACCGCGTCCACCACCATGTCGGTGGTCTTGTCGCCGCTGACGGTGCCATCCTGCTGGGCGAGTGCGGAGACGGGCATCAGGCCGAGGGCCGTGGCCAGCACGGCGGATACCAGGCCATTACGCAGGGCGACGCTCATGCCTTGCCCTGCGGCAGTTCCACGCCTGCCGACACCAGATAATCGCGCACATGCCGCAACTCCTGTTTGCTGCAGGTATTGCTGTTGTGCGGGCGGTGCAGGAAACCTTCCACGCCGTTCAGCACCACACGGAAGCTCGCACCATGGTGCGGTTCCACGTTGGCACCCAGATGCGCCAGCATCGCTTCCACCTCGCGCCAATGAACGTTGCCGCTGACCGGTCCTTCGAAAATCGTCCGCAACAAATTCTCGTGCTTGTGACTCATGAACAGAGACTCGCGACATTCGACATCCTTTCAGCATAGAACTGCCAACGCCCCACGTGAAGGGGAAATGGCGCCGGGACACGTCAGGGCATGCGCAGGAACGCATCCATCGCCGCCGGTGCCAGCGGCCGGCTGAACAGGTAGCCTTGCACTTCGCTGCACCCGGCCTCGCGCAGGAACGCCAGTTGCTCCGCCGTTTCCACGCCTTCGGCAATGATGCCCAGCCGCAGGCTGCGCGCCAGTTGGATGATGGCGCTGACGATGGCGGCATCATCCGGGTCGGTGTGGATGTCGCGCACGAAAGACTGGTCGATCTTGAGCCGGTCGACGGCAAAACGCTTGAGATAGCTGAGCGAGGAATAGCCCGTGCCGAAGTCGTCGATCGCCAGCCGGATGCCCAGGGCTTTCAACTGCCGAACCGTGTCCAGGGTGTTCTCCACATCCTGCAGCAGGATGGATTCGGTCAGCTCCAGCTCCAGCAGCTGCGGCGACAACCCGCTGCGCGCCAGCGCGCCCGCCACGGTCTCGATCAGGCCGGCACGGCGAAACTGCAGGGCCGACAGGTTGACCGACATGGTGATATCCGGCAATCCCGCCTGCCGCCACGCCTGGGCCTGCCGGCAGGACTGTTCGATCACCCAGGCGCCGATGGGCACGATCAGACCGCTGTCTTCCGCCACCGGAATGAAGCGGGCCGGCGATATGTCGCCCAGTTCCGGGTTGTGCCAGCGCAGCAGCGCCTCCACGCCGGTCACCTTGCCGCTGTCGGCGTCCAGTTGCGGCTGGTAGTGCAGTAGCAGCTCGGCCCGGTAGAGCGCCTGATGCAGACGGTTTTGCAGCATCAGGTGCTCGCGGGCCTGCCGGTTCATGCGGTCGTCGAAGAAGCGATAGGTATTACGGCCCGCATCCTTGGCGTTGTACATGGCCGTATCGGCCTTCTGCAACAGGCTGTCGAAGTCGCTGCCATCCTGCGGATACATGGCGATGCCGATACTGCAGGAGGCGTTCATCGCGTGTCCGTTGATCTCCACCGGTTCGGCCAGCAACCTGAGGATGTCTGCCGCGACGCGCTCCACCGTTTCCATGTCCGGGATTTCGTTGAGGAGCAGGATGAATTCGTCCCCGCCCTGGCGGCTGATGGTGTCGCTGTCGCGCGTGCTGTGCATCAGCCGCTTGACGGCCTCCAGCAAGAGCTGGTCGCCCGCAACATGTCCCAGGGTATCGTTCACCCGCTTGAAATTGTCGAGGTCTAGGAACAGCATCGCCACCAGACTCTGCGACCGTTGCGCCCTGGCCAGCGCCTGCTCGAAACGGTCGCGCAGCAGCACGCGGTTGGGCAGGCCGGTAAGGACATCGTGATGGGCGAGAAATTCGATGCGCGCCTCCGCCTGTCTGCGCTCGGTAATATCCTGGCAGGCGCCGTACAGGCGGTTCCCGACCTTGTCGTCTTCCGCCTCCACGGCCAGCGTATACGCGCGGATGTAATGGATGGCGCCGTCCTTTGCCAGGATGCGCAGCTCGCATTCGCTACGCTGCCCCGGCGCGAGATGGGCAATATTGCGATCGAATTCGGCGAAATCATCCGGGTGAACGAGATGGCGCCAGCAACCTTTGGCCATGATTTCATCCAGCGAATAACCGAAGACCTGATCCGCCGAAGTCGTCGCCCAGTCGATGATCAGATCCCCTGCCGCCGTCTGCATGCAGGAGTACAGCAGGTCGGTCGACACGCTGGAAATCAGGCGGTAGCGCTCCTCGCTCTCGCGCAGCGCCTGCTCCATCCGCTTGCGTTTGCTGATGTCGATGAAGTTGACCACTGCCCCCACCAGCTGGCCGTTGCGGTACATGGGATGGGACCAGTATTCGACCGGGAAGCTGGTGCCATCCTTGCGCCAGTGCACTTCGCTGTCCACATGGGTGGGCTTGCCCTCCAGGGTGGAACTGCGAATGTGACATTGCTCCTTCGGATAGGGGCGCCCGTCCGGATAGCTGTGGTGGATCAGGGCATGAATACCCTTGCCAAGGACTTCCGCCTGCGTGTAGCCCAGCATGTCGAGACAGGCCGGATTCACGAACGTGCAGATGCCCTGGCTGTCGACCCCGAAAATCGCCTCGGGGGATGCGTCCAGCAGCAGACGGAAACGTTCTTCGCTCTCGCGCAATGCGGCCAAGGCCGCGCGATGGCCCATGGCCACGCCGAGATCGGCAGCCAGCTTCTCCAGCAGGATCACCTTTTCCGGGCCGAACGCATGGGGCTCTTCGCTGTAAACCGTCAGAGCGCCGATGACCCGTCCATACGCCCGCAACGGCGTCGCAGCCGAAGATCGATAACCATGGATGAGCGCACGTTCCCGCCACGGCGCAAACTGTTGATTGGTCTCGGTGTCGTCGTTGATCGCCGTAATGCCCAGACGGATGGCGGTCCCGGTGGGCCCCTGGCCCTGGGGAGAATCGTCGCAGCGGATTTCCGCCTTGGGCAGATACGTATTCTCGAAGCCCGCCTCCGCCACCGAATCGACCGTGACGCCATCCTTGTTCACCAGACCGACCCAGGCCATGCGGAACAGGTCGTCCCGCACCAGTTCCTGACAGATGCGCGCCATCAGCTCGTGCTCGGGCCGCTCCGCCATCAGCATTTCGTTCACCGCCGCGATGATCTGCAGCAACAGATTGCGCTGCCGCATGACCAGCGCCTCGCGCCGCTGTTCGGTCACCTCGCGCAGGCTGCCCACCATGCGCAGCGGGTTGTCCTCGGCATCGCGTTCCACAACCTCGCCCCGGTTATGTAGCCAGATCAAGGTACCGTCGGCGTGCCGGATTCGATGTTCGCGATCGAACACCGCCTTGCCATTGAGGCAGGCCCGGATCGCCGTCATCACACCGGCCCGATCCTGCTCCTGCAGGCAGGCAATGGCCTCCTGCCAGGTATGCTCCGACTGCTGCTCATCCAGGCCCATCAGGCGCGCCCACTGCGGGTTGTGCCGCACCCGACCGCTACGCAAATCCCAGTCCCACACACCTTCGCCAAGGAGCGCCAGGGCATAGGCCTGTTCGCTCCCGTCGGGTTGTGGTTTGCCGGCCTTGCCTGCCTTCCTCTCTGCGGCTGGATCACGCCCTTCCGCCAGCAACGCCCGGGCGGCACAGCGGCGCCGCCTTGCCTCGCCCAGCGTCACCTCCGGGTATACCCCGAGAGCCAGGGTCTTGCGTTTCCCGCCAAAACGGTAATCCAGCCGCCAGTACCGTGAGCCATCTGGATTCAGCAGCAGATACATGCCACCGCCGTCTGCCAGCTTGAGCGGCTTGGCCGCTGGACGCGTCTGGCGGATACGGCGATCGGTAAGAGGTATGGCAGTACGGGCCATGACAGACCAAGATGATTATGTGACGTTGCCATCATACCGACAGATGCCGTCAGGTGTACCGTCAAAAATATTCATGGCGGGCGGTACGAATTACAGTATTCCCATACGATCATGCAGAGTTTTGCCATATCGACCAGCCCGCCTCTTGATTCGTCCGCTTGCCTGTTTCCTATACTGGGTTCTCGAATTTTCCACCTGCCTGGCGACCTTCACCCACCCAGGCAAGCCAATCGACGCGGCGGACCGAATCCGCGACGCCCCCGCAGATCCAGTCATCGCGGCGTGGATAAGGAGACAAGCATGAGTACCGTCGTGAATGAAGTCCTGACCGCCAACCAGCGCTATGCATCCAATTTCGGCAATAAAGGCAGCCTGCCCATGCCGCCGGGCCGACACTTCGCCATCCTCACCTGCATGGACGCCCGCCTCGATCCGGCCCAATATGCCGGACTCGCGGAGGGCGACGCCCATGTCATCCGCAATGCCGGCGGCCGCGCCAGCGATGACGCCATCCGCTCGCTGGTCATTTCCTACAAGCTGCTGGGTACCCGCGAGTGGTTCGTCATCCACCACACCGATTGCGGCAGGAGACCTTCACCGACGAGGTCATGCGCAAGCTGCTGCGCAGCAGTCTGAAGACCGCCCGTCGACGCCAGCGGCTGGCACGATGCGGGCGGCGGCGGATCGCCCGAAGGCGAGCACATCAGCTGGCTCACTATTCCCAATCAGGAGCAGAGTGTGCTCGAAGACGTGCTACGCATCCGCGCCCATCCGCTGGTACCCGGAAACATCCCCATCTACGGCTACATCTACGACGTGAAGAGCGGCAAGCTGGTCGAGGTGCCGGCCGCCACTGCGGCAGGCCGGGCGCGATAGCAGCAGTGGGCGGCGGCGGTTGGCACACAGCCTTCCATCGCCTCACCGCATGCCGGGCGTATCGTGTGGGTGGCAACTCACTCCTTTGACGAGGCCACCTCAAGAACCGCCTCAGGCCCACCACTTTCTCATCGCGGTACCACCCGGGCGTTCTCGCCGCTGCCCTCAACGCGTACGCGCATGCCTTCCCGCAGACGGCCATCCGTCGGCTGCGTAATCGTGACGCGCCCCCCGGTTACCATGTCAACGGTGACTCGCTGTGCCTCCTTTTTAGCGATTTTGCTCTGGGCATAGGTACCTGCCGCACCGCCCAACACCGCACCCGCCACCGTGGCCGTGGTACTGTCGCCCATTCCCGAGCCAAGCAGGCCGCCCGCCACCGCCCCTACGGCCGTACCCACCCCGAGCTTATATTTGTCGTCCACCTGGATGTTTTCCAACTGGGCAATGGTCCCGTTACGGTCCGACTGGCTCGCGACCGAGCCCCCGGTCTCACCGTATTTCGTTCCGCCCAGGCTGCCCATCTCCGCACAGCCCCCGATCAAGGCGAGCGACAACAAGACCGGCAATGCAATCCTCTGGTTCATGTTCGACTCCTCAAATTTTCCCTAAGGGTTCAGTATAGGAAACCGCCGCACGCCCGCGCGTGGTTCGGGAAGATTGATGCGCTGCTTTCCAATAGAATCCCGAGAGACATTCCTATCCTGATTTCACCCTCAATGAACGATCTGATCCAACGAATCGGTCTCGACTTCCTTGCCTCGTCGTGGCTGCCTCAGGTGCTGACGATCCTCGGCGCCGTCACCCTGCTCAACATCGGCGCCCACTACCTGCTGCGTCGCATCGAAAAAATCGCCGCACGCACCGCAACCGTCTGGGACGACGCGTTGATCAAGGCCATGCGCAAACCCCTCACGCTCATCCTGTGGGTGACCGGCGCAACCTACGCCATCCAGATCGTGCATCAGCATCTCGGCACTCCGGTCTTCGATTTCGTTCTGCCAACCCGCAATACCCTCATCATCGTCGCACTGGCCTGGTTCCTGATGCGACTGATCAGCCAGGCCTCGCGCAACATCCTCGTCCGCGGCGTCGAAACGGGACGCGGCGTGGACTCCACCACCATCGACGCACTCTCCAAGCTGGGACGGGTCTCGATCATCGTCGTGGCCGTGCTGGTCATCCTGCAGAACCTCGGATTCAGCGTGTCCGGCGTGCTGGCGTTCGGCGGCATCGGCGGCATCGCCGTCGGCTTTGCTGCCAAGGACATGCTGGCCAATTTCTTCGGCGGCCTCACCATCTATCTGGACCGGCCGTTCACTGTGGGCGAATGGATCCGCTCGCCTGACCACCAGATCGAGGGCACGGTGGAATACATCGGCTGGCGCCACACCCGCGTACGCGCCTTCAACAAGAATCCGATCTACGTGCCCAACGCGCTGTTCACCACCATCGTGGTGGAAAATCCCACCCGCATGACCAACCGGCGCATCAAGGAAACCATCGGCATCCGCTATGTCGACCTCGACAAGATGGCCCCCATCGTCGCCGACGTGAAGGCCATGTTGCAGGGCCACCCCGAGATCGACACCGATGCCACGCTCATCGTCAACTTCAACCAGTTTGCTGCGTCGTCGCTGGATTTCTTCATCTACACCTTCACCAAAACCGTCGAGTGGGTGCACTACCACGAGGTCAAGCAGGACGTGCTGCTGAAAATCGCGGCCATCATCCGGACGCATGGCGCAGAGATCGCCTTCCCCACCCGTACCGTGCACCTCGAATCCACCACCGCAGAAGCCGCGGCCGATTAGCGGCACGCGGCGCTCGTGGCGGCTTTTCCGGGCAACGCAGACCACGTGCTCGCCTGCAGCCCAGTCCAGCCGCGGAGGCTGGTCACCCGCCTTGCCAAGACGTGCCCTGCTCCTCATACTGGCCTGACGAATTGGTCTTTTGGTCAGTCTCCTCCTGCCCCCAGCGGGCACTCTGTCGGCTTTCCTCATTGGCATCATTACCGCGCGCCCGGGCGCGGCTGCCGCAGTTCCACTGCGATCTTTCGCCTATCCACCCATGCCAGCGCACGGCTCCATCGTGCCCCGGTCATCATGAGGAATCACGCCATGGCAAAAGAAGAACTTGTAGAAATGGAAGGCGTCGTCAACGAAGTCCTCCCGCAAACCCGCTTCCGCGTCACGCTGGACAACGGCTTTGAAATCACCGCCTACGCCTCCGGCAAAATGCGCAAGCACCGCATCCGCATACTGGCCGGCGACAAGGTCACCATCGAAATGTCGCCCTACGATCTCACCAAGGGCCGCATCAATTTCCGTCACAAGGACACCCACGTCCAGGCGCCACGGCCGACCGCGCCCAGAAAATTCAACTGATGCAAGGGCAGGCGGTCATGCATGAAACCGATTCGCCCACCACTCCTGTGCGCGAAGTCGCCAAGCCGCATCCTGTCGGCGTCTGCAAGGCCTGCGGCGCCATCACCTACCGCAAGGAATCAGTCGGCCAGCGCTGCATCCGCATCCGGCGCGGGGCGCGCTGCAGCGGCATCGTTGCCGTCGCCACGCGCGACGCCTGCTGGAAACAATGCACGAGCTGCAACGGCACCGGAAAACGCGACAGCGCGCCCTGTACCTATTGCCGTGGCATCGGCTGGAACCTGGCCAAACCGTGGAGTCTTTGACACTGCGCACAATCGAACCCGCCGATCACAGCGTCGGACTTCCGGGCAAACCCTCTTCACCCCAGTTTCTCCTCATCCGGCCGTGAGTGGTTCGCGGTATCCCGGCATAGCCGTCGGGCGGCGGTGCTTGCTGGAGCGGTTCGCCATACGAGGAAGGGGTGGGTGCGGGATGCGCATTGCACTATGCTGATACAGGAGGATCAATCCTCCTGACCAATCCGCCCATCTGCTCGGCCCGCGAGGTCGCGTATTCGGGGGACGGCGAGTTTGTGTCGCAGTCGAGAAGGGACGAACCCTGGCAGCCGTTTCCCCCATGGGGCCGCTGCCCGGTCCATCCAGGAATCGGCTTACCGGTAAGGGATGCTCCACCACATGAAAACCAGCGACAGTCGTTTCTCCCGTTGCATTCTCCAACTCAGAGCAAACCTGCGCGACGGCGGCATCCCCATCCAGCAATCCTTCGATGAGCCACCGCTACGCGCGGAATTGTTCAATGCCGACCAGATGGAGCAGCGGGGCAAGCGGCTCGCTGCCATGCACACGTTGACGCAGGAACGCCCGCACGATCAGATCCTGCCGCGTCTGGCGGCGAATGAAGCGATCCTGATCGGCGTCTGCGGCCGGCTCACGGCTGCGGTAAAAGCCAACCAGCAGATCACGCCGGCCAGCGAATGGCTGCTCGACAACTTCTATCTGGTCGAGGAACAGATCCGCACCGCCCGGCGCCACTTCCCCAAGGGCTACAGCCGGGAACTGCCGCGATTGATGAATGGCCCTTCGGCTGGATTACCGCGGGTGTATGACATCGCGCTGGAAGTCATTTCGCACGGCGACGGCCGGGTGGACGCAGAAAGTCTCAGCCGTTTCGTCGCCGCCTATCAGACAGTCAGCCCGCTCAAGCTGGGCGAGTTGTGGGCCATCCCCATCATGCTGCGGCTGGCCTTGATCGAGAACCTGCGTCGCGTTGCCGTTCGTATCGCCGCCGGACGGGTAGACCGCGATATCGCAAGCAGCTGGGCAGAACTGATGACGGCCACCGCGGAGAAAGATCCGAAAAGCCTGGTGCTGGTGATCGCGGACATGGCGCGCTCGCATCCGCCGATGTCGACCCCATTCGTATCGGAATTCACGCGCCGGCTGCAAGGGCAGGGCCTTGCTCTTGCATTGCCGCTGACCTGGATCGAACAGGTTCTGGCCGAGTCGGGACAGACCATCGAGCAATTGGTGCAATCGGGAAACCAGCAGCAGGCCGCCGACCAGGTTTCGATCAGCAACAGCATCGGCAGCCTGCGCTTCCTGGGCGCGATGGATTGGCGCGAGTTCGTCGAAACCATGAGTATTGTCGAGCGAACCCTGCGCGACGATCCCGCCGGTGCTTACGCGGGGATGGACTTTGCCAGCCGCGACCGTTATCGCCATGCGATCGAAAAAATCGCGAAGCGGAGCCCGCTCCCGGAGGTCGAGGTGGCCCGGCGCGCGATCCAGCTCGCCCAGGAAGCGCAGGCCGTGCAGCCGGAAGCCGACGCGCGCATGACGCATGTCGGCTATTACCTGGTTGGCCGGGGCCTGGACACACTCGAAGCGCGGTCGCAGATGCGCCATTCTGCTGCGGGCATGCTCGCAAATCTGGTGAAGCCGCGTCCATTGGCCGTGTATCTCGGTGCAATCGCGCTGCTCACGCTGCTCTTCAGCGCCGGCCTGTTGGCAATGGCACATGCCCAGGACGTATCCCTCGACTGGCTGTTGCCGATCGGTCTGCTGGCGCTGCTGTCCACCAGCCAGCTGGCGCACACCCTGGTGAATTGGGTGGCGACCTTGTGGGTGCCGCCGCAGCCGCTGCCACGCATGGATTTCTCCGCAGGGATTCCCGCGCAATCGCGGACGCTGGTCGTCGTGCCGACGATGCTCACTGATCCCCAGAACGTCGACGACCTGGTCGAGGCGTTGGAAGTGCGCTTTCTGGCGAATCGGGACAGCAATCTGTATTTCGGCCTGCTGACCGATTTTCGTGATGCGAACGAAGAAATGCTGGCGGGGGATGAACCGCTGTTGCAACTGGCGCAGACACGCATCGAGGCGCTGAACGAGAAATATGGCGGAGAAACGAGCCTGTTTTTTCTCTTTCACCGTCCGCGCCGCTGGAATCCGCTGGCGCGTGTCTGGATGGGCTACGAACGCAAACGCGGCAAGCTGGCCGACCTGAATGCCTTGCTGCGCGGCGACACCCACGATAAGGCCGGCGAACGGTTCTCGCGCATCGTAGGCGATACAACCTGCCTTCTGGACGTAAAGTACGTCATCACCCTGGACACGGACACGCAGCTCCCGCGCGACGTTGCACGCGAATTGGTGGGAGCCATGGCGCATCCGCTGAATCGTCCTCGCTACGACGAAAAACTGCAGCGCGTGAGCGAGGGCTACGGCATTCTCCAACCGCGCGTCAGCGTGAGCCTGGCAGGCACAAACCGCACGCGCTACGCGCGCCTGAACGGGGGCGAGCCAGGCATCGACCCCTACACCCGTGCCATCTCGGACGTCTACCAGGACGTGTTCGGTGAAGGCTCGTTTATCGGCAAGGGCATCTACGAGGTGGACACGTTCGAGCGGGTGCTGAACGATCGCTTTCCCGAGAATCGCATTCTCAGTCACGACCTACTGGAAGGCTGTTATGTGCGTGCCGGCTTGTTGAGCGATGTGCATCTGTATGAGGATTACCCGGCGCACTACAGCACGGACGTGAGCCGCCGTCATCGGTGGATACGCGGCGATTGGCAATTGCCAGGATGGCTGTTGCCGCGTGTCCCCGGGCCCGGCAAGCGCCGGCTGAAGAACCCGCTGTCGTGGCTATCGCAATGGAAACTGTTCGACAATCTGCGGCGCAGCCTCGTGCCCATGGCAGTGACGCTGCTGCTGCTGTTGGGCTGGACGATGCTCGACTCGCCTGGATTATGGTCCCTGGCAGTAATTGGCATCTTCCTGATCCCGCCTCTGATTGCCTCGGTGGTGGAACTCTTCCACAAGCCGCAGGAGGTCCGGCCGGGCCAGCATCTGGCCGCCATGCTCGACGCGGCCAGCCAGCGCCTGATGCAGGCGGCCTTCGCCCTGGCCTGCCTGCCCTTCGAAGCCTGGTTCAGCCTCGACGCGATCGGACGCACGATCGGACGCATGCTGTTCAACCGCCGCCGGCTGCTCGAATGGAATCCATCAGGCGAGGCAGCACGCAGCAATCGCACCGACTTCGCCGCCGCTTTGCGCGCAATGTGGATCGCCCCGTCGATCGCCCTTGTCACCCTGCTCTTTCTCCTACTGTTCAAGCCCATGGTGGTGTTGGCGGCTACCCCAATTCTGCTGCTGTGGCTGGCCTCGCCTGCGATCGTCTGGTGGACCGGGCAGCCGCTCGCGCGCCGCGAAGCGCAGCTGACACCTGAGCAGACCGTCTTCCTGCGGAAAGTGTCGCGCAAGACCTGGGCATTCTTCGAGACATTTGTCGGCCCGGAAGATCATTGGCTGCCGCCCGACAACTATCAGGAATATCGCGGCGCCGCCGTGGCGCATCGCACCTCGCCAACCAACATGGGGATGGCGCTGCTCGCGAATTTGACGGCCTACGACTTCGGCTATATCCCGGCCGGACAACTTGTAGAGCGCACGGCACATACGCTCGACACCATGAACAATCTGGCACGGTATCGCAACCACTTCTTCAACTGGTACGACACGCAAACGCTGCAACCGCTGCATCCGTCTTATGTTTCGACGGTGGACAGCGGCAACCTTGCAGGCCACCTGCTGACCTTGCGGGTGGGCCTGCTCGCACTTGCCAATGACAGGATCGTGGGCGCACCGTGGCTCGACGGGTTGCACGACACGCTGAGGGTTTTGGTGGAGGCTGCGGGAAGTCACCCAACTGGACTGCTTGCCCGATTGCAGGCGGATATCGAGGCAGCAAGCCAATCGGGTCCCACCACGCTCGCGCTGGCATGGCAGTACCTCGACCAGCTGGCAAAACGCGCGTCGGAGTTTGCCGACAGCCCCGAGGCCGTCTTGCGGAAGCCCACTTCAACCGGGGGTGCACACGGACCGGCCGAGGAAAGACGGCATGCGGACACCGCGCTGTACCTGCAGGCAGATGAGGATTCCGCGCACCACCCGACCCTGGATCACGCCAGCGCCGTCGTCTCCGAGACCACCTCCGAAAGCGATATGGGCTGGTGGGCGCGGGCGCTGGCGAGGCAATGCCATGCCGCCCTCGATGACTTGTCGTTTCTCGCACCCTGGCTGTTACTGCCGGCCGCACCGGACGAACTCGGCGAGGATCTCGGCCTCGGTGCCATCCCGACCTTGCGGGAATTGGCACGCATCGAGGACAGATGCATGCCGACCATCGAGCGTCGACTCGGCGCGTCCCCGACGCCGGCCGAACGCGAGTGGCTGTATGCGTTTCGACAATGCATCACGCTGGCTGGCCAGCGCGCATCCGAACGGATTGCGACAATCGAACATCTTGCGCAGCAAGCAGGTGCGTTTGCGAACATGGCGTATGACTTCCTGTACGACAAGACGTCGCGCCTGCTGGCGATCGGGTACAACGTAGACGAACTGCGGCGCGACACGAGCTACTACGACCTGCTGGCTTCGGAAGCGCGATTGATCAACTTCGTCGCGATTGCGCAGGGGCAAGTCCCGCAAGAGAGTTGGTTTGCCCTGGGGCGCCTGCTCACAACCGCTGGCGGTGAACCGGTACTTTTATCGTGGAGCGGCTCGATGTTCGAGTATCTGATGCCGCTCCTGGTGATGCCCAACTTTGACAACACCCTGCTCGACCAGACCTACAAGGCGGCGGTGGCGCGACAGATCGACTACGGGCGGCAACTCGGCGTTCCGTGGGGCATGTCGGAATCCGGCTACAACCTGGTCGACGTCCATTTCAACTACCAGTACCGGGCATTTGGCGTGCCCGGCCTGGGACTCAAACGCGGGCTCGCCGACGATCTGGTCATCGCACCCTATGCCACGGTGCTGGCGCTGATGGTGGCGCCCGAAGCCGCGTGCCTGAACCTGCAGCGGCTCAGTGCAGAAGGACTGGAGGGAAAATTCGGCTTCTATGAAGCCGTCGACTACACCCCGTCACGGCAACGGCGCGGCGAATCGAGAGCGGTGGTGCGGTCCTATATGGCGCATCACCAGGGAATGAGCCTGCTCTCGCTTGCCTATCTGCTGCTGGATCGCCCGATGCAGAAACGCTTCGAGTCGGACCCACTGTTCCAGGCAACCTTGCTGCTGCTCCAGGAGCGGGTTCCCAGGGCCACGGCGCTGTTCCCGCAGACCGCCCAGCTATCCGATATCCGTCCGACTGCCGCTGCAGTGGAAGCACCGATACGCGTGTTCAGCAGCGCCAATACCCCGACGCCGGAAGTACAGCTGTTGTCCAATGGCCGCTATCACGTCATGATCACCAACGCCGGCGGCGGCTACAGCCGCTGGAAGGATCTCGCCGTCACCCGCTGGCGCGAGGACACGACGTGCGATGCCTGGGGCACGTTCTGTTATCTGCGCGACGAGCGCAGCGGCGAAGTCTGGTCGACCGCATATCAACCGACGCTGAAACAGCCACAGCATTACGAAGTGATTTTCTCCGAAGGCCGGGCAGAATTCCGCCGTCGCGACGAAGACTTCGAGACGCATACCGATATCGTGGTATCGCCGGAAGACGACATCGAACTGCGCCGCGTACACATTACCAACCGCGCCCCCACGCGCCGCACCATCGCGGTGACGAGTTACGCGGAGGTAGTGCTGTCCGTACCTGCCGCCGATGCGCTGCACCCTGCCTTCAGCAATCTGTTCGTGCAGACCGAAATCGTCGAACAGCGCCACGCGATACTCTGCACGCGTCGGCCGCGCTCGCGAACCGAGCCCACGCCGTGGATGTTCCACCTGATGGCAGCGCACGGCGCAGCCATCGATACCGTGTCCTATGAGACGGATCGCATGCAATTCATTGGCCGCGGCCACACCGTCGCCGCCCCCCAAGCACTGGGCAACATGCCATCGGGCGTGCTGTCGGGCAGCCAGGGATCGGTGCTGGATCCGATTGTCGCCATCCGCTACACCGTCACGCTCGATCCGGATCAGACGATCGCCATCGATATGGTGAGCGGCATGGCAGACACCCGCGATGCTGCATTGGGGCTGGTCGAAAAATATCAGGATCGGCGGCTCGCGGACCGCGTCTTCGATCTGGCCTGGACGCACGCCCAGGTGGTGTTGCGCCAGCTCAATGCCAGCGAAGCCGACGCGCAACTCTACGGACGCTTGGCCAATTCCGTGATCTATGCCCACGCCTCGCTGCGCGCCGACGCCAGTATTCTGTTGCAGAATCGCCGTGGCCAATCCGGCTTGTGGGGCTACGCCATTTCCGGAGACCTGCCCATCGTGCTGTTGCAGATCGGAGACGGCGCCCATATCGAACTGGTGCGGCAACTGGTGCAGGCGCACGCCTACTGGCGCCTGAAAGGTCTGGCAGTGGACCTGGTAATCTGGAACGAAGACCGGGCCGGTTACCGTCAAGTGCTGCAGGACCAGATTATCGGTTTGATTGCGGCAGGGGTCGAAGCGCATGTCATCGACCGGCCGGGTGGCATCTTCGTGCGATCTGCGGAACAGATATCGAACGAAGATCGCATCCTGTTCCAGTCGGTCGCACGCGTCATCCTCAGTGACAGCCGCGGTACGCTGGCAGAACAGATCAACCGCCGCAGCCTGAGGGATGTGCGCATGCCACGCCTGCAGCCGACCCGCACGTACCGCGCCGAGTCGCCATCCGACAATCCGTTGCCGTCGCGCGACCTCATCCTGCACAACGGGCTGGGCGGATTCACCCCGGACGGGCACGAGTATGTCGTGACCACCACGGCCGAGCAGGTGACCCCCGCGCCATGGGTGAATGTGCTGGCGAACCCGCATTTCGGCACGGTCATTTCCGAGAACGGCCAGGCGTATACCTGGAGCGAGAATGCACACGAATATCGTCTCACGCCCTGGCACAACGATCCGGTGTCCGATGCCGGCGGCGAAGCGTTTTATCTGCGGGACGAGGAAACCGGCCATTTCTGGTCGCCCACGCCACTGCCGGCCCGCGGCGTCAATGCGTATGTCAGCCGCCACGGATTCGGCTATAGCGTGTTCGAGCATACCGAAGATGGCATCGTCTCCGAACTGTGGGTTTACGTGGCCCTGGATGCAGCGATCAAGTTCTCGATGTTGAAAGTCCGTAACGTCTCGGGCCGTCCGCGGCAGCTTTCAGCGACGGGCTACGTGGAGTGGGTACTGGGTGATTTGCGACCGAAATCGACCATGCACGTGACCACCGAAATGGATGCCGACAGCGGTGCGCTGTTCGCGCGCAACCCCTACAACACGGAATTCGCCGACCGCATTGCATTCTTCGATGCGGATGAGTCAAACCGCCGTACGATCAGTTGTGACCGTGCTGAGTTCATCGGGCGGAACGGCTCGCTCAGGAATCCGGCGGCGATGGGGCGTATGCGGCTTTCCGGCAAGACGGGCGCGGCACTCGACCCCTGCGCCGCGATCCAGATAGGATTCGATCTGGCCGATGGCGAAGAGCGCGAAATCGTTTTCCGCCTGGGCCAGGCCGGCAGGCGCGGCGGCGGCGACGCGCGCAAGCTGGTGCGTCAATTCCGTGGATCGGCCGCCGCGCACGCGGCGCTCGAAGCGGTGTGGCAGTACTGGAACCACAGCCTCGGCGCAGTCCAGGTGGAAACTCCGGACCCGGCGCTCGACGTGCTGACCAACGGCTGGCTGGTCTACCAGACGCTAGCCTGTCGACTGTGGGCACGCAGCGGCTACTATCAGTCGGGCGGCGCCTTCGGTTTCCGCGACCAGTTGCAGGACGTGATGGCGCTGATCCACGCCGAGCCGCAACGCGTACGCGAGCAATTGCTGCTCTCCGCCGCACATCAGTTTGTCGAAGGAGATGTGCAGCATTGGTGGCATCCGCCGACGAGCCGGGGCGTACGTACCCATTGTTCCGACGATTACCTGTGGCTGCCGCTGGCGGTGTGCCGTTACGTGCTGAGTACCGGCGATACCGGCGTACTGGACGAATCCGTTGGCTTCCTCGAAGGCCGCCCGGTCAGCCCCGAGGACGACTCGTATTACGATCTTCCGGGTCACGCCGCCGAGTCGGCCAGCCTGTACGAGCACTGCGTGCGAGCCATCCGGCACGGCCTGAGCTTTGGCGAACATGGCCTGCCGCTAATCGGCTCCGGCGACTGGAACGACGGCATGAACCTAGTGGGCCTGCACGGTAAGGGCGAAAGCGTCTGGCTGGCTTTCTTCCTGTACGACGTGCTGACGCGCTTCACCGAACTGGCGGAACGGAAGGGCGACGGGGCCTTTGCCGCTCAGTGCCGGACCGAAGCCGAACAGCTGCGCCAGCGCATCGAGCAGAACGCCTGGGATGGCGCCTGGTACCGCCGCGCATATTTCGACGACGGCACACCGCTAGGCTCGGTGGGCAACGTCGAATGTCGGATCGACTCGATCTCGCAAAGCTGGTCCGTCCTGTCCGGCGCCGGCGACGCCAAACGTTCGCGCATGGGGATGGATGCCGTCTATGCGCACCTGGTGCGGCGCGACCATGCGCTGATCCAGCTCCTCGACCCGCCATTCGACACCGCTGACATGGACCCGGGCTACATCAAGGGCTACGTTCCCGGCGTGCGCGAGAACGGCGGACAATACACCCATGCCGCGATCTGGACCGTCATGGCGTTTGCCGCCCTGGGTGACAGCCAGCGCGCGTGGGAATTGCTGGCCATGATCAATCCGGTGAATCATGGCAAATCGGCGGAGAGCGTGGCGGTCTACAAGGTCGAGCCCTATGTCGTCGCCGCCGACGTGTATGCGGTTTCACCACATGCTGGCCGGGGCGGATGGAGCTGGTACACCGGTTCCGCCGGCTGGATGTACCGGTTGATCGTGGAATCCCTGCTCGGCCTCAGGCTGGACGTGGACAAGCTGCATTTCGCCCCGTGTCTGCCTGCCGACTGGCAGGCATTCAAGCTGCATTACCGTTATCGGGAAACCGTCTATCATATCGCCGTGTCGCAGACGCAGACCGACGATGCTGCGCAGCACGGCGCGATGCACGTGACGGTGGATGGGATAGAACATCCCGACGGGACCATCCCTCTGATCGACGATCGCCAAAACCACACGGCCGACGTGCGCATCATGATCCAGCCCGAAATGCATCGATAACCTGGCAACCTGAAGGACTGGAATGAGACGGGTTGCCGGGGGTTACCCATGCCTCCGAGCGAAAAACCGGCGAACCGGTTGCGCGATGGAACCGGAAACCTGGCAATTCCCGGCATGCGGGGCCGGACAGCCGAGCTTGGCACACAACCCCAAAAACACACTGATGATTTCTTTAGCGCGCCGCAGTTTCTTCGTATGCCTTCTTGCCGTCTCCAGCCTTCCGGCCCTGGCGCAGGATCTACCGCCACTTTCCCACCGGGTGACGGGCAGTGACACCGAATACACCGTCCAGCAGGGTGATTCCCTGACCGCCATCGGCGCCCGCTTCGGCCTGGAGCCCAAACTGCTGGCCCGGCAGAACGCCCTGCCCGCCAACGCCAGGCTCCACCCCGGCCAACTGCTCCACGTCCGCCATCCCCACATCGTCCCGGCGGTGCTCGACGACGGCATCCTCGTCAACCTCCCTCAGCGCATGCTGTTCAACTTCGGCCAGGGCAAGCTGATTTCCGCCTACCCCGTCGGCCTGGGCAAGCCCAGCTGGCCCACTCCGCAGGGCGACTTCCGGATCGTCAATCGGCAGGCGAACAAGCCCTGGCTGGTGCCCAAATCGATCCAGGAAGAGATGCGTCGCGAAGGGAAAATCGTGCAGGAGGAAGTGCCCCCCGGTCCCGACAATCCCCTGGGCAAACACTGGCTCGGCTTGAACCTGTGGGGCTACGGCATCCACGGCACCATCGCGCCGGCGAGCGTCTACCATTTCCAGAGCCATGGCTGCATTCGCCTGCATCCCGATGATATTGCGGAACTTTTCGACCAGGTGCGGGTCGGAATGCAGGGACGTCTTATTTACCAGCCGGTTTTGCTGGCGGTGATCGAAGACGGCCGCATCCTGCTCGAAGTCCATCGGGACATCTACAAGAAGGGAATCGACCCCGCGCGAACCGTGCGCGATCTGGCTGAAGCCAATGGCTTGAGCCAGTCCATCGATTGGCCTAAAGTGGACGCCGTAATCGCCGCTCAGGATGGATTGGCCGAGGAAGTGGGCCGCCTGCCAGGCAACGGATCGAAAGGACAACCATGAAGCACGTCAGCCGACGCAAATTTCTCAAACTGGGCCTGCTGGCCGCCGCGATGCCGCTTCCTGCCATGGCGAATGCGTGGCAGACCGCGCCCGAGCGCCGGCTGCGTTTCCACAACCTGCACACCGGCGAGAGCCTCAACCTGGCCTACTGGGTACAGGGCGACTACGTCCCGGAGTCCCTCGCCGAAATCAACCACGTGCTGCGCGACTTTCGCAACGATCAGGTCGCGGCCATCGACCCTCAGCTGCTGGACCTGCTCAGCCGCGTCGACCTCGCGCTCGGCTCTTCGCAACCCTTCCAGGTCATTTCCGGCTACCGTTCGCCCGCCACCAACCACCTGCTGTCGGAACGCTCCTCCGGTGTCGCCAAGCACAGCCTGCACATGGAAGGCAAAGCCATCGACATCCGCATTCCCGGCGTGGCGCTGGCCGACCTGCGCCAGACCGGGCTCGCGCTGCAAGGCGGCGGCGTCGGCTACTATCCCGCATCCGACTTCGTGCATCTGGACGTCGGACGCGTGCGGACCTGGGGCGGCTAGACCGCACGACAGCCTCGCCGGCCGCAGTCGTTCGACGTGCGGCCGGCAAATGAAGACCTGCCTCCTAGGGCACCGATGCGTGCCCAATAATATTTCTCTACAACAGGGTGAAACCCTGCCCCGGTCCAACGGGTCGAATCGATTCCACTTGCATGCCAAGGAGGCGTGTCATGGCCCTCACCCAGGATCCCCGTCCGGCGGCCTATCTCATCATTCTGCTCGGACTCGGGTTGGCTGCCGCCGCATCCCTCGTTCCCTTCTACCATGTCGCCTATCTGCTCGAACCCGGCATCCTGCTGGCCGTGCTGATGCCTTTCCTGCTCTATGGCCTGTTCATTGAAAGCCTGCGCGGTCCCTGGCTGCTCGCCACCGGCCTGCTGCTGCTCGCTGCCAACCTGGTGCTGGTCGCATCCGAGCGCTACCTCCGCTACGACGGCTACGCAGACGACTTGATCTACTGGGTGCCGACGCTGGCGGCGGCCATCGTGCTGCCGATCGCCTATCGGCTGGGACGGCACACCGACGAAGCAGACGCACCCCGCTAGCGGGCGTGCCGGGGACACCCGCTTGTATTCGAGCCATGCGAGGCTATATTGAGTTGGCTGCCAGCCGCTGAAGCCCACTGTTTCATCTCGGTTTCATCAGGATTCACTCCCCCTGCAACCCAAACAACTCAGGACACCATGTACGCCCCATACAATCACGGCTGGATGTTCGATGGCGGATTCGGCCTGCTGTTCGGCAGCATATGGATGCTCCTGATGTGGGGAATTCCTCTCCTCCTCGTCATCGCCCTGCTGAAATATCTGTTTTTCAGGCCCCGCGACAAGGGCGGCCTCGACATCCGGCCGGAACAGAAAACGCCCCTCGACATCCTCAAGGAAACCTACGCGCGCGGCGACATCGGCCGCGACGAGTATCTCCAGAAACGCGACGACCTCCTGGAGAAATAGGCGGCACGCATGAATATCCGACCGTTTCCTCGACCCCTCTCTTGAAAGGAGATCGCCATGAACACCACACGACCTGTCAGCCGGCTTGCGGCCTTCAGTCTTGCTGCACTCTTGAGCGGAACCGCCCCGGCCCTTCTGGCGGCCGATTCACCCCCGCCCCCGCAATATGGGCCCGGCATGATGAACGGCTATGGCGGATACGGCATGGGCCCCGGCATGATGGGCGGATATGGCATGGGCCCCGGCATGATGGGTGGATACGGCATGGGCCCCGGCATGATGGGTGGGTACGGCATGGGCCCGGGCATGATGGGGGGCGGGATGATGGGCCCATTTTGGGGCAGCGGGCTCGACCTGACCCCAGAGCAGCAAACCAAGATCAACAAGATCCAGGACGAGACCCGCAAGGCGCACTGGGCCCTGATGGGCGAGATGATGGACCAGCAGGCCAGGCTGCGCGACCTGAACCAGGCCCCGAAACGGGACGAGGCCGCCATCGATGCAGCCTACAAGGAATTCGGCAAACTCCAGCAGAAAATGTACGACTCCGCCGTGGCGGCGCACACGCGCATGGAGGCCCTCCTCACCAAGGAACAGAAGGAGAAGCTGCGCAGCTACTGGCGCAAGGGCTGGGCACCCACTCCCGAAAAGTGAGCAGGGCGGCCTGCTCTCGCAGGGATCACCAGGGAATCTCGGTGCCGTTGTAGCGGAAGAAACGTCCGTTCAGTTCCATCCGGAAATTGTCCACCAGGGCGCGCATGCCGCGCACGCTCTGCGCCGGGGTGAGCATCGCATCCGGGCCGCCCATGCGGGTGCCCACCCAGCCCGGATGCAGCAGCAGGACGCCGATGCCATATTGCGCCAAGGCATACGTAAGGCCCTTCATGGCGGCATTCAGCGCCGCCTTGCTGGAACGGTAGGCATAGTTTCCTGGCGCGCCGATCTCGGCGATGGATCCCATGTGGCTGCTGATCGCCACCACCAGTTTCTTCTCGCTGCGGGCCAAGTGCCCGGCAAAGGCCTCGCTCACCCGCACCGCCCCCAGCGTATTGACGGCGAACGTACGCAGCCAGACGTCATAGTCGATGCCGCCGAAGGCGCCCATGAACTTGTCCAGGTACACGCCCGCGTTGTTGAGCAGCACGTCGATGCGGGCGTCCTCCAGGTCGAGCTGCAGCGTGCGCAGCTGCTCGCCGTCGGTCACGTCGAGCCGATGCACGCTGAGGCGTGGATGCCGGCCGGCCAGGGCCTTGAGTTCGTCGGCCGCCTCCGGATGACGGCAGCTGGCGATCACCTGCCAGCCGGCCTCGGCGTACTGTCGCGCCCATTCCAGTCCGAGGCCGCGGTTGGCGCCGGTGATCAGTATGCCGGGAAGCGTGTGCATCGGATGATTCTCCAGACCCGTCCTCTTTTGTATAGACGGCAACTGCCCCGCACGAGCGCTTTCCTTTGCACCTTTCATCGGCTTTACTGGAACGATACGGTCCGGAAGAAAGCGACTCTGCCATGAAGGAAATCCTGCCCGGCGTGTTTCACTGGAAGACTTTCCACGAAGGCATCCAGGCCTACGTCCATTCCTATTACCTCCACGCCACCGACCCGCCCGTGTTGATCGATCCGCGCGTGCCCGCGCAGGGCATCGAGTGGTTCGCCGCGCACGACGCGCCACAGCACATCTACCTAACCAACCGCCACCACTATCGCCACAGCGACCGCTTCGCCGAGCGTTACGGCGCGCAGGTCTGGTGCCACAAGGACGGCCTTCACGAATTCACCCACGGCGAAAAGGTGCGCGGCTTCAGCCACGGCAAGACCCTGCCCGGCGGCGTGCTCGCGCTCAAGGTTGCGGCGCTATGCCCCGAGGAAACCGCGCTCTACCTGCCGCTGCATGGCGGCATCCTGAGCGTCGGCGACGCCATCGTGCGCGAACGGGGCCGGCTCGGTTTCGTGCCCGACGCCTACATGGGCGACGACCCGGAAGGCGTCAAGCGCGGCTTGCGCAAGGCGTTCCTGAAGCATCTGCGCGACCGCGAATTCGATCATCTGCTGTTCGCTCACGGCGCACCCTGGATCGGCGGCGCCCGGTCGGGCCTGCAAGCATTCCTCGACAGGCTCGAACGGTAGCGGACTCGACGGATGCCCAAAAAAAACAGGGGCCAGGCAATGCCTGGCCCCTGTTCGCGATGCACGACCCGCTTACATGCCGCCAAGGTCGTCGATGGCATCGACCACGATGCTGGTGCCGATCGCGATCATCAGGATATCACCGGCCACCCGCACATACTTGTGGCCGGCGGGCGGCACGCCCAGGCTCACCACGACGCGCGGCGGCAGATCGTAGTACACCACGTCGCGCGGCAACGGCCGCCCAAGCTGCCATTTCCGGGCCTGACCGGGCGGCATGCAGCCGTTGTGTTTCTTCGCCAGCCCCGGCGGGCAGTTCCCATGCCGGAAGCTGTCCTGGTAATACTCGCGCACGACTTCGCGCTGGCGATCGCCGAAATGCACGCTCACCTGAACGTCGCCGTCGCCGCGCGTCTCCCTGCGGTCGTCGTCATGGCCGCCCTTCGCGGCCTTGTCCGGCTTGCCATGACCGGCCCAGTCCGGTTTGTCGGCCAGGACCGGGCTGGCAGCGAAAAGGCCGGTCACGAACAAGGCAAGGGCGATGTGTTTTGATAAGGAAGCGCGCATGGGAACTCCAGTCGTCAGGGAAAGGGGCTGCGTGTCCGATCTCGTTCGGACACGCAGCGAGAAGATACCCGAATTCCACCCCTCATTCGATCCGCCTGCGACGGATTGCTGGTCGCCCGCACTTACGGCTTACGTCCGGGCTCGGCGCAGCGGATGATCGCCTCGTTGGTCTTCAGCTTCAGACAGCGGCGCATGTCGCGCCCCTGCCGCCGTATCGGCTTGCTCGGCGCCATTTGCGCCGGCGTCTGGGCCGTGGTCGGCGCTTCAGCGATGTCGGCCGGTGCAGCCGCAGCGGCCGGCGCAGGCTCCTGCGCCAGGACAAGATTGGCCGCACACAGCAGCGGCAGCGTCATCAATCCGATTTTCGTTTTCATACGACCTCCTCTCATGATTCGTGAGCCCGCAGGCACCCTCGCCTACACCAAGTCGGGGATGTCGGCTACTTCGCCCGTCACCGCATCGCCCACCCGGATCGTGCCGCCTGCCAGGATACGGGCATTCACCCCGCCATGTCCGCGCATCGCGTTGTAACCGCCCGGTCCCAGCACCGCCTCCATACGCGAACAGGGATCGCAATGCCCCATCACTTCCAGTACCACCCCGGCGCAGGGGCCGAATATAAATCGCCTCGATCCGGCCCGGACGGGCAAAGCGAGTCGTCAGGTCGCGCAGGCTGGCGGCGTCCGTGACGGCCGCCGTTCGATCCGGTCCCGACCTCATGCCAGCAGCCGCTGGGCCCACCACGCCAGGCCGCCCACCACGCTCAGGCAAATCAGGCAGGCCAACAGGATCTTGACGAATCGGGGCATGGGTAAGGCCGCGTCCCGATGCGTTATTTATCGCTGCCGGCCGGATAGCCCACCGTTTGCGCAAGCGTGATGCGCTGATTCGGGCCCAGCCCCAGGGCAGCGCCCAGCGCCGCGCGATCGAGCTGGCCGCGCACCACCCCGGCGAGGCCGGCCGATGCGCAATAGAGATACACATTCTGGGCGATGAAACCGGCATCGGTTGCACTGTAGAACGCTGCTTCTTCCGCGCTGGCTTCGCCCGTCCGATCGAGGTCCGCCACGTACACCAGGTTCACCGGCGCGGTCGCCACGAAATCCTGCACGCCCGCCAGCGGGCGGAGATCGCCGGCCACCATCCGGGACAAGGCATGCGTCGGCGGATCGTAGCGATACGCGCCCTCTGCGGTGATCACGAGCACATCGGTCTCGCGCCAGTCGCGTGCCGACGGCGCCGTGCGCTGCCCCGTATCCGCCCGGTTCACGCCGTTCGCCGCCCACAGCAGGTTCGACAGCACCTGCAACGGCAACGCCCTGCCATCGAATTCCCGCGCCGAATGCCGCGCCTTCAGCGCCTGCATCAAGGGGATACCGCCCACCTTTTCGGGTGGAGGCAGCCTGACCGCGCCGGCTTCCTGTACCTGTCCCGCTTCCATCGTGCTCATCGTCCGCACCTCGTCGTGATTGCGCCCTTGCTGAGAGGGGCTTCTTTCACTCTAGACCGTTTATGCCGTCCAGCCTGACCCCGTCCTGCCCGCCCTCACTCAGATCGGCCGCGAACCCCGGCAGTCCGGGTAGCGGATACAGCCCCAGAATGCCTGGCCCGCCCGGCTGCCCTGCTTGGCCTTGCTCTTCACCATCCGGCTCTGGCATTCGGGGCAGAACGGCGCGCCGTTCGTCGTGATACTGAGCGGGTCCCGGAAAAACCGGGGCGGCGCGGTCACGCCGCTGATCAGTGCGTGCAGCGCCTTGCCGTCCATCAGTTCGATGTTCTTGCCCTTGGCAAACGCAAGCGCCTCGTCCGTGAACACGCCGGACGTCACCACGAAGCCGCCGGCCGCACCCCGGGCCGCCATCACCCCGTAGAGTTCGCGCACGATGCTCACACCCACGCGGATCGCCCGCCACTGCTTGCACTGCACCAGGAAGAACTCGCCGCCCTTCTTCAAGGCCAGGTCGACCCCGCCATCGGGGCCATCGCCTCCGGTCTGCGTCACCGAATAGCCCTTGCGCCGGAACGCCTCGCCCACCAGCGCCTCGAACTTCTTCCAGCTCATGTCGTTCAGCGCGGCGTGATCCGGACTCGCGGCCACCGTCTGGTGCAAGGTGCGACGCGTGTAGCGGCCATAGGCAGACAGACCCGCCCCCGCCAGGAACACGGCGGGCAGCAGATACTGGCCCACGCCGGCCAGCGTCTTGAACACCGTCTGGTTGACGAAATCGCCCATCTTTCCGGGCTGGACGACTGCCGCCACTTCACGGATCGCGAGGCTGTGCAGTCCGACATACGCCACCAGCGCGAGCGCCACGCCCACCCACCAGGGGAGCTTGCCGGTGATCTCGATCAGGTCTTCAACGGGGCTTTGTTTGCGACGCGCCATGATTTTTATGGGTTTGTAACGGACCATGGATCCATACAACGCGAATCCGCCGACTGTATTCCTGGCCCGGAAACGCATCCGGAACCGAGCGATTTTTATCGTGTAGTGCGAGAGATTACCAGGGCTTATTCAAGCCCGGTATACCGGGCGCGGCGGCATACGGCGTGAACGACGACAGGCCGCCTTCCCCGTTCACGCCATGGATCGCGATCACAAGCCATTGCCGTTGCGGATCACGCCGACCGCGATCCCTTCGATGACCAGTTCCTGGCGCGTGAGGTCGACGACAATCGGCTCGAAATCGGGGTTTTCCGGCAGCAGCCGCACCGTGTTGCCCCGTTTCTGGAAGCGCTTCACCGTGACCTCGTCGCCGATCCGCGCCACCACGACCTGCCCGGCCTTGGGCTCGGTCTCGCGATGCACCGCGAGCAGGTCGCCGTCCAGGATGCCGGCATCCTTCATGCTCATGCCGCGCACCTTGAGCAGATAGTCCGCGCGCGGATTGAACATCGCGGCATCGAACTGGTAGTGCCGCTCGATGTTTTCCTGCGCCAGGATCGGACTGCCTGCGGCCACCTGGCCCACGAGCGGCACTCCGCCATCGCCCTTCAACCGGATGCCGCGCGACGTCCCCGGCACCAGATCCAGCACGCCTTTCTTCGCCAGCACCTTGAGATGCTGCTCGGCCGCGTTCGGCGAACTGAAACCGAAGTGCTGCGCAATCTCGGCGCGCGTCGGCGGCAGGCCGGTGGTCTCCATCCACTCACGAATCAGATTCAGGATTTCTTCCTGGCGACGGGTCAGGTCTCGCATGGGGTTTCCTCCAAATACTGTATACATGTACAGTATAGTTACTGTATGCTTGTACAGTATAAAGTCTGAACCCGTAAAACGCCAATGCGCGGGCCTTACCCGCGCAGGCAAGCAGGAGAACCCTCATGATGAAACTCGGAAAGATCAGCTCCCTCGCCTTCAGCCACATGAAGCGGCGCGGGATTTCCATCGACGCCCTGAACGACCTGCTCGCCAACGGACAGGTCGAAAAGCAGTTCGACGGCGCCCAGGTCATTTACCTGGACAGCCCCACCCCCGGCCCGTCCTGGGCCGGCCGCCCGACGCCCCGGCTGTATGCGGTGGTGGATGCGGCGGGCGAGGTGCTGACGGTGGAGAAGCGGGTGCGAATACGGGCATGAGCCGATCGCCTAATGAAGCGGGAGATGGTCAATTCGCCGACACAGTGCTATATTCTGGCTAGACTAGCCAGAATATAGCAGGAGTTCATCATGAACAGCGAATGGCAATTGCAGAAAGCGAAAAACAACCTGAGCCAGCTCATCAAGGATGCCGCAAGCGGCGACGCCCAGGTCGTCACCGTGCACGGCAAGCCGACGGCTGTGGTGGTGTCGGCGGAAGCCTACGCAAACCTCACCCGCCCGCGTCGGGGCAAGCTCTCCGCCGCGCTGTTGCAGCCCGACCTCGCAGGCAAGGACCTGGACTTCACTCGCAGCCCGGACACCGGTCGCAACGTCGAGCTATGAGCTGGCTGCTGGACACCTGCGTCCTCTCCGAATACATCAGGAAATCGCCCGCGCCGCAGGTCATCGCCTGGCTGGACGAGCAGGACGAAACCAGCCTCCATCTCAGCGTCATCACCCTGGGCGAAATCGAGAAGGGCATCCTCAAGCTGCGCGCAACCGACCCTCGCCGCAGCCAGAAACTCACCGCATGGCTGGGCAAGGTGGAACAGCGCTTCGCCGGCCGCATCCTGCCCCTCGACGCCGCTGCCTTGCACGGCTGGGCGCAATTCGCCGCCCAGTCCGAACTGGCTGGGCGCCCCCTGCCGGTGATGGATGGCCTGATCATGGCCACCGCCCAGTGCCACGGCCTCACCGTAGTCACGCGCAACGTACAGGATTTCGGCCTGCTTCCGCAGGTATTCAATCCCTGGGCCCTGTAAGCGGCGCATCGATATTTACCCTCGCTTGTTATTCCGGGGGTTGGACCAGGACGCCCCCGCTTGTTGACTCCACCCTATTCACCCGGATTTGATGCGCAGGCAGGTACTATTACACTTCTGCCTCGCAGCGGGCCCGCGCTCGCAACGCCCCCGTGCCGATGAACCGACCGCTTCAGGAACGCCGATCCCGCTCCATGTCGTCTCCCGACTTCACGTCCGCCACGCCGGCCCTGCAGGATTGCATCGCGCGTTATTCCGGCGCGATTCCCACCCTGGCCGAACTCGGCAAGCGTCTTGCCGCCACCCATGACGCCGACGCGCTGATCGACCTCTACGAACAGAGCTACCCCTTGCTGGAAAAAGCCATGTGGGCCGACGGCGCGGACTTCCACCCGCTGCTGGCGAGCTACCAGGCCCTGTTCCGCGAACAGGAGGCGCTGATCCGGCAGCGCGGCCAGCATGGCCAGACCGACGATCGCCACCACTTCATCCTCAGCATTCCGGTGGCGGATCGCCCGTCGCACCTGCGCGCCTGCCTGGAGAGCATCTACCAGGTCTGCACGCTGTTCGACTACGGCGGCCACGCGTCCGGCAAGTGGGACAGGATCCAGGTCGTCGTCAGCGAGGACAGCCGCGACGAAGCCAACGTCCACCGGCATATCGAGCTGGTCGAGGCATACCGGCGGAAAGGCCTGCAGGTCGTTCACTTCGGCCTCACCGAACAGTACGACCTGCTGCACGCCCTGCCGCCGTCCACGCGCGAACGGCTCGGCACGCTGCTCACCACCCAACCGCGCGACCGGTTCTGGCTCAAGGGCCAGGCCGCCAACCGCAACCTCAGCTACCTGAAGTGCCTGCAGCTCACCGCAGACAGGCGCAACACGCTCTACTACCTGATCGACAGCGACCAGTCGCTGTGCGTGAACCGGCAGACCGCCGCCGGCGAGGAGGCGGTCTTCGCGCTGAACTACTTCCACGCCATCGACAAGATCTTTCGCACCACCGACACCCTCATGCTCACCGGCAAGATGGTGGGCGACCCGCCGGTGTCGCCGGCGGTGATGGCCGCGAATTTCCTCGACGACGTGACCGCCTTCTTCACCCGCCTGGCCACCCTGCCCGCCGACCAGGCCTGCCAGTTTCACGACCTGCCCGCGCAGCCGGTGGGCGACGCCGCCTATCACGACATGGCGAAGCTGTTCGGCTTCGACAACCAGCCGGCGACCTTTCCCTATGCCTGCCGCCTCGCCGGCGCGCACGACCACAGCGCGTGCCTCGCGGACTTTGCCCAGCGGCTCAACGCCTTCTTCTTCGGCGAGCACCTCACGCGCAAGACCGGGTTTGCCTACGGCAGCGGCTTCACGCAGCTTGCGCCTGCACGCACGGTCTATCCCGGCAACTACATCGTCAACTACGCCGGGCTGAAATACGTCATCCCCTTCGGCCACCTGCGCCTGCGCATGTCCGGCCCCACCGCCGGGCGGCTGATCGCCGCCGAGATCGGCCACCGCTTCGCCTCGTTCAACATGCCCAACCTGCACCGCCGCACCACCGAGGCAGGCCCGGGCGACGACTTCCGCCCCGGCGTGGAACTGGGCGAAGCCAGCGTGGACGTCTCCAACGAATTCGAGCGCCAGTTCTTCGGCGACCTGATGCTGTTTTCCACCGAAGCGCTGGTCAAACAGGCCGACGTGACCCGGCCCTTTGCACAGGACGCGATCGACGCCGTCGTCGCGCAGAAGGAAGCCGAACTGCTCGCGCTGTACCAGCAGAAGCACGACGCCATCGCCGAGCGCAACCGGCAGCTGGACGAGCTCGTCTTCCACGCCGGTCATTGGTGGCTGCAGGCTGCCGAGCATGTGCCCGCCCTCGCCCAGGCGCTGCGGCAGGTACGCGCCTTCATCGACAACATCGACCGCAATTTTGGCGAGCAGGCGCTGGCCTGGCGCCAGATCCAGTCCGCCGCGCATCGCGCCGAACGCAAGCGGCAGATCGTCGAGGCCTTGATGGCCTACCGCGCCGAGCGCGACGCCTGGGACAGCCTGTTTTGAGGGTGCCTTGAGGATATCCGTGGGGTGAGGGATGACTTTCGCGCCACAATGCGCAATATTGCGCAACTGTTTAGCCAATAAAGTTGCGCAATATTGCGCATTTTCTGAAAATCCCCTATTCAACAATGGCTTGACGACAACCATGCTGTCCTTCCAACCGAGCATAAAACTCGAAAAAGCCCTCAAGAAGCTACAAGCCGAAGTGGTGAAGGCTGCCTCCGGGCTGGGTTCGCTCTCGGACGGCGAGGCGCATTATCTGAATCGCTGCGCCCTGATCAGCAATGTGGGCGCCTCCACGCGGATCGAAAACGCGCTACTCACCGATGCCGAGGTGGAATGGGTGGACACCACGCTCTCGGTCGATGGGCGCATCACGGCCTTCGAGCAGCACAAGGACATCATCCTCGACAAACTTTCCAAGGATCGCGAGCGGAGCGTGGAAGAGGTGGTTGGCTGCCGCGAGGTGTTGACGACGATCTACGCACAGACGCGGGATTTCATTCCACTCACCGAGATGGTGATACGCGGCCTGCATCATGACTTGCTCAGGTTTTATCCGCAGGCCTCGCCCTATGCAGGCGGGTACAAAACCACGCCACGGGCGAAGTGCGCACCGTGCTCGACACGGCCGCGCCCGGCATCGCCACCGAGACCGCAATGGCCGACCTGGTGGCGTGGTACAACGCCAGCCGGCGCGAATCGACCTGGCCGCTGCTGACGGCAACGGAATTCGTGTTTCGGTTTCTGGCGATTCATCCTTTCCAGGATGGGAATGGACGCATCGGACGCGCGCTGTTTCTTCTGGCGCTGTTGCAATCGGACGACGAGCCGCTGGCCGCAGTCATGCCCTACGTCGCACTGGATAGGCGCATCGAGCAGAACCGCGCAAAGTACTACGCAGTGCTGCATGAAGTATCGCAGGGGACGTTTCAGGCCGACCCGACACACTACCGCTACGAACCGCTGGCTTGGTTCTTTCTGAAAATGCTGGAAGATGCATTGCACGACATGGAGCACACCCGCGCACGGTATGTGCGCCTGCAAAAGCTGTCGGAAACCGCGTCGGCCGTGCTGCAAAGTTTCAAATCACGACCGGAGCAACGCTTGCAAGTGAACGACATCGTGAGTGCGACCCAACTGCCGCGCAGGACCGTACAGTACGCCCTGAAAACACTGACCGATCAAGGCTTCCTGCAACGCCTGGGGCAAGGCGCCGGGGTGAGATATCAGCTGGTGTTTTAATGTGGCGCTGCCTGCGGCACCGCTTCGAGGCGCCTGGTATAGCTAAAACGTCGCCAATTCCGCCGCCCGCGCGATGATCCGCGCCCGGCATTCCCGGTAGGCCGCCTGCGCCAGGCTCAGCACCTCCTCGGAAATCACGACATCCGAATAATCCGTTCGGGTCCGGTCGATGCTTCCGCTCCGCACCCGCGCCGACGTGTCCCCCCGGCGCGGCTTACCCGTCTGGCTGAACACCTCATACCGCTCGCTCAAGGGCGAATCCAGCGCCAGCCAGTCCGTCAGCCGGGGCAGCAGTTTCTCCGGCGCGCGTTGCAGCAATTCCGCGTCGAAATAGAAATAAGGCCAAGCGCTCATCTGGCAGAAGGCGTCCAGCGCACGCACCCGCTCGACGTAGTAGCGCGCCGCCTCGACCGGCGAGGCGTACAGGTCCGGATCCGGCTTCTGCCGGAACAGATGCACGATGCTCCTGATCGTGTGCGCCGGTTCCGCCAGCGCGACCATCACCTTGAGTTCGGCCACGCCCAGCCGCCCGGGCGTCAGCACATAGTCGTTGTGCAGCAGCTTGTCGAACAGGTAACGGCTCCCCGGCTTCGGGATTTCGTCATGCCGGAATGCCTCCAGCTGCCTGTCCAGCGCGGCGGCGTCCTCATAGCTGAGATGCATTTCGTAATAGCCGTTGATCTGCGGATGCGAGCCGAGGATGTGCCCCGCCAGACTGGTGTAGGCGCGCATGTGGCTCAGCAGGAAGATTCGGGCGTAGGGATCAGGCGAAGCGCTCATTGGTTCAATTCGTGGTCGACCGTCAGCATTCTCATTTCAAGAATCGGGAATAACCGGCAGCGATATTCTGCTGTTCGTAATGGAACAGCACGTATCCAGCCATGGTCGTTTTCAGCCGTGCGCACGGTGCCGCCCCATCCACTCCATCGCGGCAGCGATCAGCAGGATTGCGAGGAACAACAGGTAAGGCGCGTACTGGTTGACGGCCGATGCCCAGACATTGAGCTCATTCAACAGCAACGCCCACACGCCAATCGCGACATAGGTCGACACCAGCACGACGGCCATATTCACCCACGGGCGCAGGCCGATCAGAAACCCGATGATCGCCCCCACCACCGGACCGGTCATCCAGAACGGCGCAAACACGAAAACGAACAGACCGGCGACGCCGAACTTGCGTACCACGCCCCCGCCGGACTGCGCCGCGTGGTGGATGCGCGTGATGAAAGGCTCCAGGGTACGCAGCCGGATCAGATGCCGCGTGCTCTGCACGAACAGCGGGTAGATCACCAGCACCTGGATGGTCTCGATCAGGATGTTGAGGGGCACCACCTGGGCATGACCGAAACCGCTCGCATAGCCGAAGGACATCCCCGCTTCGCGGCCGATGATCAGGTTCAGCCCGGTCATGATCGCGTAGGGAAGAACGCGGTCCAGATACAGGTGCCACCCGATCCCGAACGCCAGCAGCATCAAGCCGGTGAGCGCCAGGCCAATGCCCAGCATGCGGCCTTCCGGGCTGGCGAAAAGGGTTTCATGCATGCGGACCCCTATTACTAAGGCACTGACTAAGTTGATGCTTAACCTTTCGTACGCTACGAGCAGGATCTTGTACCTCGTGCTCCCATAGCCTTAGCACTCGCCACCCCGCTGCTCTCAAGGCCCGATTCGCCTGACGATCTCGCTCGACGTTACGCCGCAGCTTCTGCTCCCAGAAATCGTAGTTATTTTCCGGCACCTTTGAGTGCAAAGGACACTGATGCCAGAAGCACCCGTCTACAAATAACGCGAGCTTAGCCTGTCTGAAGATGAAGTCAGGCGTCACCAACAGAAGCTCAGGTTTCAACACTCGCGAGGTACGACGGGGCATCACCTTTATCTTCATGGTGATGTGGCGTCGCCAGCCTGTGATACCGGCCTTGCTGAGCGCTACCGCCAAGGCGATCTCAGTGGTCTTGTTGCCCTTGCCCCGAATGCGGGACATCACCTCTGAGCGCTTCGCAACATCGAAGATGTCGGACACAAAAATACCTATTTCGTGAAGTCAGCGAGTAGCGTGATGGCGGTTGCAGGCGTTTTGGCCAGCATCCAAGGCTCGGCTGCGTCGAGTCTGAGCACGTAGGTGACGGCGCTCACGCCCGGTGGCAAGCCGCCGGGCATGGAACTCGGAATCAAACGCGGAAAGCCTTCTATGACGCGATATAGCCTTTCATCGCGAATCCGGAGCACCAGCTTCGCGTACTCGGACGCAAGGCGGTCGTCGTAGCCAGCGGCGTACAGGTTGGTATCGAACTGCGACATTGCATTGTCGTCACCAGCAAGCCGGTCCCGCATCTCTTCCACAACGCGTGGCAGTGTCTCGGCCCCGCTGGCCTCATCCCGCACAGACAGGCTGAAGAGAAGAAGCGTCCCGCCAAGTGGCTCCAGCAACTGTTCGAGACCGTGGATGACGTGCGAGGCGTCGATCCGACCAGTCGTTTTGACTTCGATGCCGAGCCCTCGGACCTCGAAGTCGTTGCGCGCCCCGGCTGGCCCTCTCCACATCTGTACCGCCTTTGCGACGCCAACGCTGGGGCTCAGCCACCGACTCAGGAACCATATCTCGCCAAAGAGGCCGAGCTGCTGCTCTGTGGACAGCACTCCTTGACTCACGCCTGCCCAGAACCGCCGCCACTTTGCAAGGACGCCCTGTACGAGGCGCACGCGCCCGATACTGGCACCCGCTTCCAGCGCCGCGATCAGTTCCCCGATGATGACGTCCAGCGCCGCGTGTCCTTGCGGATCGAGGCAGGCGATCTCGACGAAGAGCTCAGCCTTCCCTCCACCTACATTCATCTCGACCGTCTGCACGGCGATCCCTTTGCTGGTGCGTTCAGCCAGCTGGCAAGGTTCGCGTGGTGGGATAGCGACTAGGGCATACCGGCGCTTGGCAGCATCGACAGCAATCAGGACATCATCACTGTGCCCCGGCATCGCCGTTCGAACCGACAAGCGCTCACCGCTAGGCGGCTGAGCCTCCAGCAAGTCCCATCGCAGAGGCGATGCTGAAGTGGGTGCAGAACTTACGGTCACAGAACTGGGCGCCACCGCGCAGTCCCCTCGAGGTAGGCCTCGGCCGGACGCACACGCTTCGTCTGCGGGAAGGAGAGGGCCAGCCCGATGAGGTCGTGAGCCAATGCGCCATCAGGGTTTGCATAGATGGGCTCGCGGGTCTTGCCGAGTGCTCCCCCGTCATGCCCGGAGTAACGACTGATGGGGTACAGAATCAGCAGCGCGCAGCCCGAGCTTCTCGTCATGCGAGCCGCTCGGTTGCGGTCGTCGAATTCCTTGTTCGCGAGCTTCTTTTCGACAACTCGGAGCTCCGTATCATTGAGGCCGAAGGCCTCGTCGCCCGGCGTGGTGATTACGCCCAGCGAGTTCGATCCACGGATCCGCGTGCGGGCCAGATTCCATACTGGACCTTCGCCGTCGGGCAGCCAACTGGCCCGACCGAGCTTTTTGTTCTCCTCCTCGCGGCCCCGCACCACGACGGTCCAGTTCACAAGATCACCCTCGACGTTCTGCTCCTCGATCCAAGCCGCGATGAGCTCGGGCGAGAGACCGCTGGCCTCATGAACCACATCAAATGATCTGAGAAAGGCCACCACATCGGACGCCTTAACATCGGACCACAGTGGTCCGAATTTGGTGGACTCAACCGTGTGCCCCAAGCACTTCAGGAGGTTTTGTGCTGCCAAACGGTTACGTTCGCACAGCAACGCAAGCCGCTCCTCGTCCTTGAGCGGGAACTTGAAGGTCTGCTCGAGCGAGCCCGAGTATGACTGACTGATGTGGATGGAGGTCGCAAATCGACGCTTCAGCGCACTCGTGACCTGCATGGTCGGGTGTTGCAGGATGCGCATGCCCACGTCACATGGCCGGAGGCCTGGCGTATGCTCGTACATCTGGATATCTTGGCGAAGCCGATGTTCAACCAGTGCCAAGTCCGCGAACCAGCCAGCCAGATCGCCAGTTGTATAGATGCGTGTCAGGTCTTCGTAGCCCGCACGGTAGCCGTACCACCGGGCCATCTGCAGGAGCGTGTCGTACTGAGGGGATCGGCGTGCAAAGTAACTCACCAGTAAGTCCTCCAGCGTAAGCCCCCGGGAGAGCTTATTGCCACCAACTGCGATGGCCTTCAGCGACGGCTCAAGTTCGTAGTCGAGGACATCGCCTCGCTCGCTGTTGATCTCACGGACTTCCACGGATTCCAGAAAGGGACCTATGAATGGTTCAAGCTGTTCGAAAGTGTGGATCGGCCGGCCTGGTACAGTCTGGGTAGTCGGGATGAAATCTCGGTCCCATAGCTCATTGAACCGTGTGCGGATTCCGTCCTTGCGGTCGTAGCGCCACTCGTCCTTGATTTCGCGAAAGCGCCTTTCAACGAGCAGCTTGGTGGGACCTTGGTCGGCGATGCGATGACTAGTGTGCACAAGCATCGTGCAGGGGGCATCGGGCTTACCGCGCAAGGCCCGCGCAGCACCACCCAACACGAAGGCGTTCAAAGCCTCTTCAACAGTTGGCGTAAGCTCGTTGTTCTGTACCAGCGCCATCACCTGCTCGTCGGGCACGGTGCGTAGCACGTCCAGACCCTGCACCGTCTCGTCGTTACTGGGGTCAAAGCGCCCAAAGAACTCCTCGGTGCCGAAGTAGCCACGAGGTTTTGGAAGGTCAATGAGGAAGTCTTTCGGGTAGAGATCCTCACCGGCTTTCGCGTCATAGGTGTCGTGGGGGATGAGGATGTTGGCAAACGGCGTGGCGGTGTATGCCACGTATGCGCGCCGAGAGAACGTAGCTACCAACTCCCGAATCAGCCCATTGATGACTGCAGGTGGTTCGTAGTCAGGATTCGCAGGGTCATAGCCTTCCACTTGCTGATAGCTACCGCGTACATCTACGCTCGCTTGGTCGGCTTCGTCGTCAATGAAGAGAGCTGGCAGCTCCTTACGAATATCCTCGGACGCCGACTGGAACCAGGCCTTTAAGCGCCGAAGCACGGGGCCGTTCTTCTTGACGACCAGCAGCACAGGCTGGGAGCCCTGCAGTGCCGCGCTGTTTGCACGGCCCGGCTGGAAGTCCCCGTTTATGTCGTCGGTGGTGAACTGGTGCCACTGCTTGCCAACAGGTGGAAGACGAACAGCACCCGGTGGGTTGCTCGAATAACCTGTTAGTTCGCGGTTCAGCCGAATCTGTGTCTGACGGCGCAGTCCGTTGTCGATGCCAGAGAACACGACCACCAAGCGGTAACCGGCGTCGGCGGCCTTTGCGATGACAGCGGTAAAGTTTGCCGTCTTACCGCTTTGGACATAGCCCAGCACCAGTCCCCTGATGTCGAATTCAGGCGTTGATGGGGGCTTGAGCTGACGAAGGACCTGGTCGGAGGCATCGTCGAGTGACGTGACTGTGTCCTTGGGCCAGTTCTTGACACCAAGCAGGTGAGCCCGCAGCGTCTTCCAGTAGTACCAATCGCTCCTGTCGACGCTTGCCAGCCAGTCCTCTGGCTCATCCGATGCTGAAATGACTCTAGCTCGCTCGAATGTCCGGTTCGACTCCTCACCAATCTGGGTCTCTACCCAGTCTCGAAGGTCGGGTGGGATGACGGGGTTGTTCAGGACGCTATCGCGGTGGTGTCCGATATCAAGGAGCACCCGAGCCGTTCGAAGCGCCTGATCTTGCTGAGGGGTCAGGTCGGACATGGGATCACTCCGGAAGAGAGGAAATGGCTCTTGCGACAACACTCTCGACAGCCGGAGCCTCGGCGGGGTACGCCAGCTTGCGAAGAAGTTTCCCTACGCGTTCCAAGTCGTATCGAGTCACCGCTGTGGTGGTGCCGCCTGATAGTTGCGAGTCAGGCCCTGCGGGGTTTCTCGACACCGACGGTGAGCTGCCACCACTGTTTGGTGCTTTTTTTTCCGCCAGTGGAACAGTGGGCGTCTTGCGCTCCTTTTTACGGTATTCGTCCTCGGCCAGCTTGACGGCAACGCCAATCGCCTTGCCGATTTCATCGCGCACCGATGCGGGCAAGGAGACCCGCATCTTAGGGACGTTGATCTTGAAGTCGTCGTCGAGCTTCGGGTTAAACGAGATTGCGATACGGGAAAGTTTCCGGTGCTCATCGAGTACTCGCAGACCACTCCACCCGCCACTTTGAATCATCCTGTCAGCGCGGTAGATGTAGAAACCCTGCTGCCTGTTCCATTTGGCTGGCCCCGAGGCGCGATTGAAGGCCTCCGGAGAGGAGAACCTCGATTGGTGCGGAAGCACATACGGCTCCACGATGATGTCACCGCGCCCCTTCGCCCCCTCCACCCGGAAGGACTTGGTCTCCATTTTTTTGGTTGCACCCTCCCCACGCGCAAACGGATCCCAAGGCATCACCTTATTCTCGTTGATGTAGATGGCAAAACGCTTGCCTCGCACTTCGCCAGAAAGAAAACGGTGGAAGACCATGGCGACGTGCTCCTCCAGTTCCCGGCACATAGCCATCAGTTGCTTTCTGGCCATCTCACCTTCTGGCCTCTTGTAGCCAAGGATGCGGTCAAGCCGCTCCCAGATGACCACCGTTCCAGTGGTCTCCTTCAGGTGCTGACGCACGCCATCATGCAACTCGGTCGGCTTGACTGGAAGAATCTCCCAGCGGTTCGTTGCATCTACATGATCGACGTCCCAGCAGTAGGCACTGGTGTCAGCGCGGTTTGAGTTTTGCCGGGTTGCCACCGTAAGCTTGAGGCATTGGCTGAGGGATGCCGTCTTGAGGCCAAGGCCAAACTTGCCAAGGTCCTCATCCTCATAGTCGCGCTCTGAGCCAAATCTTAGAGCCTCCCGCAATTCCTGGGGCGACATCCCAAGGCCATTGTCAGCAATAGTCACGTAGGAGACCTCTCCGTCCCACACGACATCCACCCAGACGGTGTTGGCCTTAGCTTCGATCGAGTTGTCGATGAGATCAGCGACAGCTGCCGCGAATCCGTAGCCCATGTCGCGCAGCGAGCGAATAAGACGCTTTGCGCTCGGGATTACCTCAACTCCGTTACCGCTCATTACTCCCCCTATGGTCCGTTGTAGTTATGTAGAAAGGTTGTTGCACACAGCTCCAGCCATCACAGCTGCGGAGCAGTAGTACTCGTCTTCTGTCAGCAAGTTTGCATCGAAGCGTCGTCGTGCTTCTTTGGCAACTGGTATCAGCTCAACCGGCCAGCCACTGCGTATGTACATAGGCTCAAGCACAAAGCTCACGCCTCGTCGTGTGCCTCGGCTAACTTCTTTGCCGTTCTCTTGTGCGGCATCAGGGTGCAGGTTCGGGTGCAGGTAGCCGACCGCCCACCATGCCTGAAGGAACTCGTCCTTTGAGAGCGTCGATATGTGGCGCAGGTAGAGTGTCTCGACAAAGAGCTCAAGTTTCTCAATCGCGGCCTCACGGCTGGTGGGAAGACGAACGCTCAGGCGAGGAGCAATGCAGTCGCCGCCATCGGCTGCGGTCAGGTATTCCTTGATGGCAAGTCCTATGGCCTTGCCCACAAGCGGCGGGACGGCGTTACCGATCTGAGCGTAGGCGTTGGTCCTGGCCTCCGGTAGCTTGAACGTGTCAGGGAAGCTCTGAATCCGAGCGGCTTCCCTTGGTGTCAAGGATCGCAGCTGCGTCGGATGGATAAACATCAGCCCATCCTTCTTCAGGTGGGCGACGATAGTGGAACATAGCTGGTCACGGTGCTGCCTCGTGTACCGATCCTTGAAGTTCTCACGGTCGTATGGGAACTCCATTTCAACGCCACGTGCTAAGGCCTGCCGACAGTTTTCCCCTTCTTTGAGGCGGTGAAAGTCACGTAAGTCCCGCATGCTATGGCGTCGAGCGCCGTGGCCGGTCAGTTTTTCAGCCTTGTCGGCTTGAAGGACTTGAAACGTGTACCGCTGACCGTATGCCTTCAGGTGGGCGCTTCGAATCCTCTTGTCGTAGCCGCGCTCGAACTTTTCATCGCCTGCATGGATTGGAGGAAGATCTCCGATGGCTTCTCCCAAGGTGACCGCGGACTGCAGTCCGGCTGGCACGGGGGCACCTGGTGCGACGTGCGTGGTCCTTATGTAGCGGTCTGGGATAAAGAGGGGCAGTTCCCGGCGTGTGCCGATGATGAGCTGCCGGACGCGCTTCTGAGGAACTCCGAAACGCCATGCCTCAGCCTCATAAGGAATCACTCGGTAGCCTAGTTCTCGACTTTCGACTTGGACTCGGGTGAAAAACTCTCCGCCAGCTGCCGACTTGATGCCAAGCACGTTCTCCATCACGAAGACGCGTGGCTGATAGTACTTCACGAAGCGGAGGAAGTCGCGATAGAGGTCACGGCGAGGATCGTGTATCAGCCGTTCACCATGGTTGGCGCCATCCACTTGTCGTGCCTTGGAAAAACCTTGGCAGGGCGGCCCTCCGACAACCACGTCGACCCGTTGTGAGCCGAGCAACTTGTCCAAGTCTTGAGGAGAAAACTTGGTAAGGTCACGGACCAGAGCGTGAGCGACTAGCGGATGGTTTGCCTTGAACGTTTCAATCGCTGGCTCGTTGAAGTCAATTGCTGCAAGGCAGGTATGCCCCGCCCACTCCATGCCCAGTGAAAACCCACCGCAGCCGGAAAAAAGATCGATATACGTCAGAGACTTTGCCTCATTTATTTGTGCTCTTTTTTTAGGGTGCCATGTTGATCTGGTCATTTGCAATCCTGCTTGTATAGCTTACATTTTGCCAGTTTTCATTCCAGTAGTTTCGATGCTGGACAGCATTCTTCTATATGCATCCCAGATGGGATGATTACGCGACCTTGCTTAAGGGCCATACTTTGAACTTGGTGCCCCACCCTCACAACACCTGATTTACCTCGAATACCGCATCGATGCCCTCCCCGTTCCAGGGGTGCGCAAGGCGGCCAGGCAAGTTGGCTGCCAACATCGCCAACCTGCGCTATGAATAAGAAACAACAATGGCAGCCCGCCAAGCTGCCTTACACATAAGGGGGAAAGATGGATTCGGATTCGAATACGCCCGGCGACGAGTTTTCCAGAGTGTTGCGCGACGAGATCGCGCAGTTGCGGCCGCAGGCGAACGATCCGCAGCAAAGCGCCGAGGCCTGCGCGGACCGGGCGCAGCTGGTGGGGCTGGCCTTTTCGGGTGGGGGAATCCGCAGCGCGACGTTCTGCCTGGGGGTGATCCAGGCGCTGGCGCGGCTGCGGCTGCTGCGCGCGTTCGACTATCTGTCGACGGTGTCGGGCGGCGGCTATATCGGGGCCTGGCTGTCGACGCTGATTTTTCGCAGCCGCAAGCCGGGCCAGTCGGTGGCGGATGCGCTGGCGGCGGTGGAGCTCGAACTGTCCGGCGAATCGCGGCCCTGGTGCGCGGCGGGCACGATCGCGTCGGATTGCCCGCCGGAGCATCCGTCGCTGCGCTTTCTGCGCCGCTACAGCAATTACCTCACGCCCAGGCTGGGGCTGTTTTCGGGCGATTCGCTGGCGGCGATCTCGACCTATCTGCGCAACCTGCTGCTGAACCAGCTGATCCTGGTGGCCTTCTTCGGCGCGGTGTTGACGCTGCCCTATGTGTTGCTGAACTGGAGCCGCGCGCTGGCCGATCCGTTGCGGTTCGCGCTGACCACGCCGCTGGCCGACACCGGGCTGCCCGTGTTGTTCGGCCTGGCGATCGGGCCGCTGCTGATTGCGATCGGCGCCTGCGCGATGAGCCTGATGCGCTTCAACAAGGGCGACCGTTTCAATTCGACCGGGCCGGGCTTCATCATCGGCCTGATCGTGGTGCCGTCGCTGGTCTCGGCATGGCTGTTTGCGCTGGCGCTGCAGGCGCATGCCCCGGCCGCCGGCTATTCGCTGCGGGACTGGGTGACATGGACGATGCTGGGGTATCTGGCGCCCTGGCTGGTGGTGTTCTGGATCAAGAGTGGCGGCAGCAATATCGCGCTGACCGCGCTGAGCAAGCTGATGGCGCTGTGGGCGGCGCGCAACGATCCCGCGCGCCTGCGCGAGGCGCTGAATGAACTGGTCGAGTGGGGTGCGGGGCTGGTCCGTTTCGCCTGGCAGTTGCCCTGGACGCTGCTGGCGGGCGCGCTGGGCGGGGTACTGTTCTACTGCCTGCGCAGGGGGGCCGCGGATCTGCCCGAAGTGGGCGGCGTGGCCTACGCGACCACGTTCGGCACGCCGCTGGTGCTGCTGAGTTTTTCGACGGTGGTGACGCTGCACATCGGGATGATGAAGCGGCTGTACACGGACCAGAACCGCGAATGGTGGGCGCGCCTGGGCGGTTTCATCCTGCTGGCGGCGCTGGCCTGGCTGGGCCTGTTTGCGGTCACGCTGTATGCGGCGCCGCTGGTGAAATGGCTGGCGGGTCTGGCGCTGGCGGGTGGCTTGGCCTGGGCGGCCACCAGCATCGGCGGGGTGCTGCTGGGCAAGAGTTCGCTCACCGGGGACCGGCGCAAGTCGGGCAAGGGCACGGCCCTGTTGAATCGTGTGGTGGTGGCCGCGCCGTATGTGTTCATCGTCGGCCTGACGATCGGGCTGGCCAGTGTGCTGAACGCGGTGCTGGCCAGCCCCGAGCGGCTGTGCGACGCCTGCGTGCCGATCGCGGCAGCGGGACCGTTCGGCCCCATCCTGCATGCGTCGCTGCTCAATCTCGGCCGGGTGGACATGGGCAATGTGCTGTGGGTGGGCGGCGTCTGCGCGGCAGTGTTCGGCCTGCTGGGCTGGCGGATCGACATCAACCTGTTCTCGCTCAACGGCTTCTACCGCAACCGCCTGACGCGCTGCTATCTGGGCGCCACGCGCGTGGGGCAAACGCTGCCGACCAAGATCGTGCGCAATCCCCATCCGTTCACCGGCTTCGATCCCGGCGACGACCTGCCGCTGTCGGTGCTGGGCAACCAGCGGCCCTTCCCCATCGTCAACGCGGCGATGAACCTGAACGGCGGCGAGGACCTGGCCTGGCAGACGCGCCGGGCCGCCGCCTTCGCCTTCACGCCCTTTCACACCGGGTTCGAGTTCTGGGATTCGGAAGGGACCGCATCGGCGCCTATCGCCTCACCGAGGAATACGCGGCCAACCAGTTTTCCTTTTTCAATCCGCCCGGCGGCATCCTGCTGGGCAACGTGGTCGCCACCTCGGGCGCGGCGGCCAATCCCAACATGGGCTACCACACCTCGGCCGCGCTGTCGGCGTTGTTGAGCGTGTTCAACGTCCGCCTGGGCCGCTGGTGTGGCAATCCGCGCCATCCCAAGGCGTGGCGCAAGGCCAGCCCGCGCTTCGGCGGCCTGGCCCTGCTCAAGGAAGTGTTCGGCATGCTAGACAGCTGCGCCAGCTTCCTCAACGTATCGGACGGCGGCCATTTCGAGAACCTGGGCATCTACGAACTGGTGCGCCGGCGCTGCCACGTCGTGGTGGCGGTGGATGCCGCCTGCGATCCGGACTACCAGTTCGAGGACCTGGCCAATGCCATCCGCAAATGCTCGGCGGATTTCGGGGTGGGGATCGAAATCGACCTGGCGGCGCTGCGGCCGCCCAAGGGCAAGCGCAAGCACTGCCCGTCGCACTTCGCGGTCGGCTGCATCCGCTATCCGAACGGGGCGCAGCCGGGCATCCTGATCTACATCAAGGCTTCGCAGAGCGGCGACGAATCAAGCGACGTGCGCGAATATGCCGACTGCCACCGCAGCTTTCCCCACGAGTCGACGAGCGACCAGTTCTTCGACGAGAACCAGTTCGAGAGCTACCGCAAGCTGGGACGGCACGTCGGGCTCAAGGTGTTCGCGCCGCTGTTCTCGCCCCTGATCAACACCTCGGCCCACGACATGACGCCGGAACAGATTCGCGACGCGCTGCCCGAGCGGCTGCCCGACCATCCGGACCTGCAGGCGCGTCAGCGCATGTAGGCATAGCCTTCCTGCTGCAGCCGGACGATCTCGGCGTCGCCCATCGGCACCATGGAGACGAAGCCATGGATGTCCTCGGGTTCGAAGCCATGGCCCTTGGCGGCGATCCTGCACATCCTGAATTCGATGATGCCGCCCACGGTCAGGCTTTGCGCGCGATCCATCAGGTCTTTGTATTTGGCGTAGTTCCTGATGGCGAAGAAGGGGATCTCATTGCCATGCAGGACGATGACGATCTTGTTGTCGAACGGATCGGCACCGTTGATCAGGCTCAAGTAGCTGGCGCGATCCAGTACGCTGGTCAGCGCCTCGACCGAGTTGACGGCTGCGTCGTAGACGACTTTCTGTTTCGCATACTGGATGTCCAGCACCTTGGCGCTGCCCCAGGGCGCGTTGCTGTCGGCGAGAGCAGGCAGGCTGAAGGCGAGTGCGGCGATGACGAGGATGCGTTTGAGCATGAGGGTCTCCAGGTGGGATGAGGATATGTGCGTGCCTGCATGCTTGGTCTGGAATGCGGCCGATTCCTTACACGACATGCAATATCGGCCGCGCCGCCGTCATAGCAGCTGGGCGACTTCGAATACGGCGTCGATGCTCCGGCCGTTCCAGTTGTATTCCAGGTAGGCGGCGTGCTGGCAGTTCCTGACGATGCCCGTGCGCAAGGCCGCCAGGCATTCGCCGCCGGGGTGGCGTACCGAGGGATACAGGATACCGTGCGCCCCCTCGGCCCGCAGCTGCCGCCCGATGCCCTGGGCATGGCCGTAGTCGTCGGGATCGACGATGCCGGGATCGGCCCGGCTGGCCTTGCGCAGGTCGACCGCCCGGCCTTGGGCGTCCACGCTGTAGAGCCGCATCTGCAGCCGCATGGACGGTTCCTGAGTGGCCGCCATGAAGCGGGCCGAATGATGACGGGTTTCGGCGATAGCGGTGTCGCGCGTGCGGGCGCAATAGAACACGCCGTAGCGGCCGTCGCTGAAGCGGCTGCCCTGCGGGTTGAGGTGGGTGAAGGCCGCCATGATGCAGGTGCTGCCGGGGCCGAACAGCCGCTCCTCCGCAGGCACCAGGCTGATCTCGCCGACTTCGTCGCGGATGCGGTCGTTGGTCATGGCTTCCAGCGCGTAGAGGGCGTCGAAATCCTCGGGACTCGCCACGCGCTCGAACAGGCCGACGGACGGAAAACGGCTGGGGATCACCCGCCAGGCCGGGATCCACTTCAGGCGCGCGGTCGGGTAGCTCAAGCCCAGCCGCCCCGCCGGGCATCCAGGTACTGGCGCACCGCGATCAGGTCGGCAACGTTGCCGCCCAGCATGCGGTCGAGCGCGCTCCTGCCGCCGAAGAGCGGCGCGCTGTTGGGCTTCTTCACCCAGGCGTCGGCCGCCGTCGCGGCCGGCAACAGGATCTGCAGCGCCTTGTAGATGCCCAGCAGGTAGGACAGCCGCTCGAGGGTGTCGCGCTTGAGGTCGGCCGCCTCGGGGGCAGATTTCCATTTGAAGAAGGTCGAACGGCCGGGCGCGCCCAGCAGCACCATCTGCTCGTCGGTGCTCAGTCCCCAGTCGCGCGCGATGTTGAAGAAGGCGCGCAGGCCGGCGGCCGACAGGTCGCGGCTGTTCGGTTTGGATGGGGCCTGGAGGGCCGTTGCCGTGTTTTGCATCTCAGCCTCGCGTCAGTATCTTTCTGAACTTATGACACAAGACTAGTCCATAAATGGACTTTTGGCAATTGCCGGGATATCGATGCGGAGGCAGGGCTTAGTCCTTCCCCGCCTCCTCATCCAGCTTTCTCAAATGCGCCAGCTTCTCGGCGATCTTGCCTTCGAGCCCGCGCGGGGTGGGGTGGTACCAGGTCTGCTCTTCGATATCGTCGGGGAAGTAGCGTTCGCCGGCAGCGTAGGCTTCGGGCTCGTCGTGGGCGTAGCGGTAGGCGCGGCCGTATCCGAGTTCCTTCATCAGCTTGGTGGGCGCGTTGCGCAGGTGGATGGGAACGTCGTTGGAGGGATTGGACTGCACGAAGGCGCGCGCGGCGTTGTAGGCCACGTAGACGGCGTTGCTCTTGGGCGCGCAGGCCATGTAGAGGCAGGCTTCGGCCAGCGCCAGTTCGCCTTCGGGTGTGCCCAGCCGCTCGTAGGTTTCGACGGCGTCGAGCGCCAGGCGCAGCGCGCGCGGATCGGCCAGACCGATGTCCTCGCTCGCCATGCGGATCAGCCGCCGGCCGAGGTAGCGCGGGTCGGCACCGCCGTCGAGCATGCGCACGAACCAGTAGAGCGAGGCGTCGGGATCGCTGCCGCGCACGCTTTTGTGCAGCGCGGAAATCTGGTCGTAGAAATTCTCGCCGCCCTTGTCGAAGCGGCGCAGCGACTGCGCCAGCGCGTTCTCGACGAAGGCGGCGTCGACTTCCTTCACCTGCGAGGTGCGGGCGGCAACGTCGAGCTGTTCCAGCAGGTTCAACAGCTTGCGGGCGTCGCCGTCGGCGTAGGCGGCAAGCAGCGTGTCGACGCCCTCGCCCAGCTTCAGGTCGGGCAACTCGGTCAGCGCGCGCCGCATCAGCTGGCCGAGCTCCCCGGGCGTGAGCGATTTCAGCACGTAGACCTGGGCGCGCGACAACAGCGCGCCGACGACCTCGAACGAGGGGTTCTCGGTGGTGGCGCCGATGAAGGTGAAGAGCCCGGACTCGACGTGCGGCAGGAAGGCGTCCTGCTGCGACTTGTTGAAGCGGTGGACTTCGTCGACGAACAGGATGGTGGTACGGCCGAGGGTCTGGTTCATGCGCGCGCGCTCGACCGCTTCGCGGATGTCCTTGACGCCCGACAGCACGGCCGAAATCGCGATGAAGTCGGCGCCGAAGGCCTGCGCGGTCAGGCGCGCCAGCGTGGTCTTGCCCACGCCCGGCGGCCCCCACAGGATCATCGAATGCAGCTTGCCGGAATCGAAGGCGAGCCTGAGCGGCTTGCCGGGACCCAGGAGGTGCGTCTGGCCGACGACGTCGTTCAGGGTGTGCGGGCGCAGGCGCTCGGCCAGCGGGGCGTGGGGGTCGTCGCGCGCAGGCTCGGGCGTGTCGGCCTGGAAAAGGTCCTGGGAGCTCATTTGTCCCGAATTATCACATGGTGAGCGGGGAGCGGGGAGCGGTCCACTGCTCACTGCTCACTGCTGACTACTCCCCAATCACATCCGCGCCCTTTGGCGGCGTGAACTTGAAACGCGACGGCGCGATGGGCGGATTGCGCACGAAGTGCGTCAGCTTGAGCGTGGTGTGCTGGCCGAATTGGTCGAACAACTCCATCTGCACCAGGGCGTCGCCCTTGAAACCCATGCGGATGCGCTCGAAGGTGGTGTCGCGGTTTTTAGGCGTGGCGTCCAGCCACTCGAGGCCGTCGCTCTCGCCCGCGTTTTTCAGGCTGAAGTATTTCTCGATGGCGTTGTCGCCGGCCAGCAGGGCGGCGGGCGTGCCGGCGATGACCTCGCCGAGCGGCTTGACGGTGACCTGGTCGAGATCGACGTCGTACAGCCAGAGTTTGGCGCCGTCGCCGACGATCACCTGCTCGTAGGGCGCGTTGTAATCCCAGCGGAACTTGCCGGGCCGGGCAAACGCCATCTGGCCGCTGGCCTGCTGGGTGATACGGCCGTTCTTGTCGGAGACGGTCTGGACGAAATCGGCCTGGGCGGTCCTGGCGCCGGCAATGAAGGCTTTCAGACGGTCGACGCCGCCGGCGTGGGCTGCGCTGGCGACCAGCGCAAACAGCAGAAACAATAAACGCATGAAGGCTCCAAAAGAAAGTGCGCCACAAGGGCGCACTTTGCATGACCCTGCAGGATGGCGAAAGTTTATTTCGTCTTGCAGGTTTTGATGCCGAACGGCAGGTAGGCCGGGCAAAATCCGAAGATGGCGGTCAGCAGGACGATAAAGCCCACGATGCCCGCTGGAACCATCCAGCTCTCGGCACCCGGCAAATTCGACATCGCATACCCAATGAGCGCGATCCCGACCACTGCGCGGACAATACGATCAACTCCACCGACGTTTTTTGCCATGCTTCCTCCTTTTGATTGATTGAACGTGTGCGATTGCTCGCCCTGCCATGCCGGGTAGACATGGAACAGACACGCAGGGCGAAGCTTAACGCAATTCACCCGATCAGCGGCACGATCAGCAACGCAACGATGTTGATGATTTTGATCAGCGGGTTGACGGCCGGACCGGCGGTGTCCTTGTAGGGATCGCCCACGGTGTCGCCGGTGACGGCGGCCTTGTGCGCTTCCGACCCTTTGCCGCCGAAGTTGCCTTCCTCGATGTATTTCTTGGCGTTATCCCATGCACCGCCGCCGGTGGTCATCGAAATCGCCACGAAGATGCCGGTGATGATGGTGCCGAGCAGCACGCCGCCGAGCGCCTTGGGGCCGAGGATCAGGCCGACCAGAACCGGAACCAGCACCGGCAGCAGCGACGGCACGATCATTTCCTTGATTGCCGCCTTGGTCAGCATGTCGACCGCACGCGAATAATCGGGCTTGGCCGTGCCGGCCATGATGCCGGGGATTTCCTTGAACTGGCGGCGCACTTCGACCACCACCGAACCGGCCGCGCGGCCGACCGCTTCCATGCCCATCGCACCGAACAGATAGGGCACCATGCCGCCGATGAAGAGGCCGATGATGACCATGTGGTCGGACAGGTCGAACAGCGTGACACCGCCCGTCTTGGCCTGCAGCGCGTGGGTGTAGTCGGCGAACAGCACCAGTGCGGCAAGACCGGCCGAGCCGATGGCGTAGCCCTTGGTGACGGCCTTGGTGGTATTGCCCACGGCGTCTAGCGGATCGGTGATGTTGCGGATGCTCTCCGGCAAGCCGGCCATTTCGGCAATGCCGCCGGCGTTGTCGGTGATCGGGCCGTAGGCGTCGAGCGCGACGATGATGCCGGTCATCGACAGCATGGCGGTGGCGGCGATGGCAATGCCGTACAGGCCCGCCAGCGCATAGGCGCCATAGATCGCCAGGCACACGGCCAGCACCGGTGCTGCGGTGGACTTCATCGACACGCCGAGGCCGGCGATGATGTTGGTACCGTGACCAGTCGTCGACGCTTGTGCGATATGACGCACCGGCGCGTACTCTGTTGCGGTGTAGTACTCGGTGATGACGACCATCGCAGCGGTGAGCGCGAGGCCGATCAACGCGGCGTAATACAGGTTCATCGACGCGATCACCGAGCCGTCGTTCATCTGCAGGCCATCGCCGATCAGCATCTGCGTCACCGGGTAGAAGGCGATCAGGCTCAGGCCGCCCGCCACCGCGAGGCCGCGATACAGCGCGTTCATGATCTTGCCGCCTTCGCGCGCGGTGACGAAGAATGAGCCGACGATGGAGGCGATGATCGACACCGCGCCCAGCGCCAGCGGGTAGATCACCGCGCCGCTGCCAGCCTGGCTCGCCATCAGCACGCCCAGCAGCATGGTGGCGATCAGGGTCACCGCGTAGGTCTCGAACAGGTCGGCCGCCATGCCGGCGCAGTCGCCGACGTTGTCGCCGACGTTGTCGGCAATCACCGCCGGGTTGCGCGGGTCGTCCTCGGGAATGCCGGCTTCGACCTTGCCCACCAGGTCGGCGCCGACGTCCGCGCCCTTGGTGAAGATGCCGCCGCCGAGACGCGCGAAGATGGAGATCAGCGAGCCGCCGAAACCGAGGCCGACCAGCGAGTGGATCGCGCCTTCAGAGGTCGCGCCCATCATGGTCAGCACGGCGTAGTAGCCGGCCACGCCCAAGAGGCCCAGTCCGACCACCAGCATGCCGGTGATGGCGCCGCCCTTGAATGCGACGTTGAGCGCCGCATTCAGGCCGTGCGAAGCCGCTTCGGCGGTACGGACGTTGGCACGCACCGACACGTTCATGCCGATGAAGCCCGCCGCCCCCGAGAGCACCGCGCCGATCAGGAAACCGATCGCGGTGTGAGCCCCCAGCGCCAGCCACAGCGCGACGAACAGCACTGCGCCGACCATGGCAATGGTGGTGTATTGACGGTTGAGGTACGCTTGCGCGCCCTGTTGTACCGCCAACGCGATTTCCTGCATGCGTGCATTCCCGGCCGGCTTTTTCAGAATCCATCCGATCGATATCACGCCATATACCAAAGCCAGCACTGCGCTGGCCAAGATCCACATCAACTGCGTCTCCATCACAACTCCTTATCGTTTTACTACGCACCAAAACAAAACGGCAGCTTGCGCTGCCGTCGACCTATTTACCCATTGCCAGCCCACCCTCGAACCGTGTGCCGGGCTCGAACCCGAAGATCCGGTCAAGCTCAAGATCCCGGATGAGCTGATCGACCGCCCCCTGCCCATGCTCGCGCTGCACCTCCGACAGAATCAGCTTGGCTGAATTGCCGTTGTAGAAGCCGCCGAAATCGGCCTGGACTTTCAATAGTTGTTTGGCGCGGTCAAGTGTCATGTTGGCAGGAGTCTGGATTCAGCGATCAGGGCATGGGCTTTGCCCACACGTTCCCTGATCCCTGGCCCCTGAATCCCGATCTCTCAAAGTTTGAACGTAGGCAGCTTTTTCGCCACCGCGATGTTCTTCAGCGTCACGTACACCGGCAGGCCATCCTTGTATTTCGGATAGTCCTCGCCCTGGATCAGCGGCGTCAGATAGCGCTTGCACTTGGGCGTGATGCCGAAGCCGTCCTTGGTGATGAAGTCGCGCGGCATGAACTTCTCGACGTTGGCAACCTTGGACAGCGGTGCCATGCCGATCTTGTACTTGTAGGGGCTGTCGGAAATGCGGTCGACCGTCGGCATGACCGAGTTGTGGCCCTTGATCGCAAGCTCGACGGCCTTCTGGCCCAGTTCGTAGGCCTGCTTGACATCGGTCTTGGAGGCGATGTGGCGTGCGGCGCGCTGCAGGTAGTCGGCGACGGCCCAGTGGAACTTGTGGCCGAGCGCGTCCTTGATCATGTTGGCGACGACCGGGGCGGCACCGCCGAGTTGGGCGTGGCCGAAGGCGTCGCGCGAGCCCTGTTCGGCGAGGAACTTGCCGTCCGGATAGTGGCAGCCTTCGGAGACGACGACGGTGCAGTAGCCGTGTTCTTTCACCAGCTTGTCGACGCGGGCGAGGAACTTCTTCTGGTCGAATTCGATTTCGGGGAACAGGATCACGACCGGAATGCCGTGGTCCTCGACCAGACCGCCGGCAGCGGCGATCCAGCCGGCGTGGCGGCCCATGACTTCGATCACGAACACCTTGGTCGAGGTCTTGGCCATCGAGCGTACGTCGTAGCTGGCTTCCAGCGTGGAGACGGCGATGTACTTGGCGACCGAGCCGAAGCCGGGGCAGCAGTCGGTGATCGGCAGATCGTTGTCGACCGTCTTCGGCACGTGGATCGCCTGGATCGGATAGCCCATCTGCTCGGACAGCTGGCTGACCTTGAAGCAGGTGTCGGCCGAGTCGCCGCCGCCGTTGTAGAAAAAGTAGCCGATGTTGTGCGCCTTGAACACTTCGATCAGGCGCTCGTATTCGCGCTTGTTGGCTTCCAGCGACTTCAGCTTGAAGCGGCAGGAGCCGAAGGCGCCCGACGGTGTGTTGCGCAGCGCGGCGATCGCGGTGGCGCTTTCCTTGGTGGTGTCGATCAGGTCTTCGGTCAGTGCGCCGATGATGCCATTGCGGCCGGCGTAGACCTTGCCGATCTTGTCCTTGTGCTTGCGCGCGGTTTCGATCACGCCGCAGGCCGACGCGTTGATGACCGCGGTAACGCCGCCGGACTGTGCGTAAAAGGCGTTCATTTTTTTCGCCATGATGGGTGCTTCTCCTTGTTATTTCTGGTGGTCATTTGCAAAACAAAAAGCCAGCGCAAGGCTGGCTTTGAAATCAACTATTGCCGGACGCCTCGCCCTCGGCCAGGCGCTTGGCTTCTTCATCGGCCTGCATTTTCAGCAGCGTGGTGACGCAGTCGCCAATGTCGTCGTATTCCTCGCGTCCGGTGCTGAAGCGGTCGCGGATGCGATAGAAGAACATGCTGCGATAACGCGAGTCGCCCGTCTTGGACAGTACGAAATGACAGCCGCGCTCGTTCCAGTAAAAGCCCGGGCACAGCGTCAGTTCGCGGTCGTCGATGTGCAGGCGGATTTCAGTTTCGACGTCCTGGATCTCGACTTCCCTGCCGTAGCGTTCCTTCACCGCGCTGGAGACGATCCAGCGTTCGGTGTCGGTCAGCGGGTGAATCTGTTGTGGCATCGTCGCCTTAGCCGAGTGCTTTGAAGATCGAATCGCGGATGCCTTCGACCTTGCCGACGCCGGCAACCTTCACGTACTTGGGTGCGCCGGCCTCGCCGCGCGCGGCCCAGTCGCCGTAGTACTTCACCAGCGGCTCGGTCTGCGCGTGGTAAACGTCGAGGCGCTTCTTGACGGTGTCTTCGTGGTCGTCGTCGCGCTGGATCAGGTCTTCGCCTGTGACGTCGTCCTTGCCGGCCACCTTGGGCGGGTTGAACACGACATGGTAGGTGCGGCCCGACGCCACGTGGACGCGGCGGCCCGACATGCGCTTGACGATCTCTTCGTCCGCCACGTCAATCTCGACCACATAGTCGATCGGCACGCCGGCAGCCTTCATGGCCTCGGCCTGCGGAATGGTGCGCGGGAAGCCGTCGAACAGATAGCCATTCTTGCAGTCGGCTTCGGTCAGTCGGGCCTTGACCATGCCGATGATGATGTCGTCGGAAACGAGACCGCCCGCATCCATGATGGCCTTGGCCTTCATGCCCAACTCGGTGCCGGCCTTGATCTGCGCACGCAGCATGTCGCCGGTGGAGATCTGTGGGATGCCGTATTTTTCCTTGATGTAATTGGCCTGCGTGCCTTTGCCCGCACCCGGACCGCCCAATAAAATCAAACGCATTACGTGTCTCCTCGATTTATGGATATGTCAAACCGCATTAGCCTAAGGCAAGCGCGGTTCGAGCAACACTTAAAAATTTTTATTGCGGGATTCAAGAGGCTGCTAGGCAGCCCCAAACAGGGCCCGCACCCGTGCCAGGTCTTCCTGCGTATCCACGCCCGGAGCGGGCGCGATCGGCGTCACGCCGAGGCTGATACGGTAGCCGTGCCACAACACCCGCAATTGTTCGAGCATTTCGTAACGTTCAAGCGGCGAGCTGGCCAGGCTGGCGTAAGTGCGCAGGAAGCCGACGCGATAGGCATACAGGCCGATGTGGCGCAGGGCGCCGAATTCGTGCGGCATCGGTTGCTGTGAGGCAAAGGCATCGCGCGGCCAGGGAATGGGCGCACGGCTGAAATACAGCGCGTAGCCGGCCTCGTCGGCCACCACCTTGACGACGTTGGGATTGATGAAATCGGCATGGTCGTGGATCGGGTGTGCCAGCGTGGCCATCACCGCATCGTCGTGCAGCACCAGCTGGCGCGCGGCTTCGCGGATCAAAGCCGGGTCGATCAGCGGTTCGTCACCCTGTACGTTCACCACCAACGTGCCGTCCGGCCAGCCCAGGGTTTCGGCGACTTCCACCAGGCGCTCGGTACCGGACTGATGAGCCGGCGAGGTCATCAGGGCCTGGTGGCCGGCGGCTTCGACTGCCTGCAGTACCCGCACGTCGTCGGTGGCGACCACCACCGATTCTGCGCCCGCCTGCAGGGCGCGTTCCAGTGTATGCAGCACCATGGGCCGCCCGCCGATATCCGCCAGCGGCTTGCCCGGCAGGCGGCTCGACGCGTAACGGGCGGGGATGACGACGCGGAAATGCACGGGCCAGCCTCAAGCCTTGCCGTGGATTTCGTCGGGCGACAGCGCACGCGCCTCTTCCGGCAGCATCACCGGAATGTCGTCACGGATGGGATAGGCCAGGCGGCAGGCGCGGCACACCAGTTCGTGCGCCGGCTTTTTCCAGTCGAGCGGGCCCTTGCAGACCGGGCAGACGAGAATTTCAAGAAGCTTTGGGTTCATCGATCAGAATCCTGTTGAATGGGGACAAAACGGCCGACTCAGGCTGCTTCGACTTGCTTTGGTAGAGATGGATGTCGGCGACCGACAGCAAGGTCATCAGGTCGTTGCCGTCGCGCGGGGCATGGCTGACGCCCAGGCTTACCGCCATCGGCAGGCCGTTGCTGGCGCTCCAGGCTTCGGTACGTGCCTCGATGCGCTCGAAAATCTGGTGGATGGCGGCCTCGTCGCGCTGCGGCAGAAGTGCGACAAATTCGTCGCCTCCCCAGCGTCCGCACACGCCCATTTCGGCCGATTCGTTGAATATCTGCGCAAATTCGGCCAGCACGCGGTCGCCCACGCCATGGCCGTAGCGGTCGTTGACGGCCTTGAACTGATTCAGGTCGGCAAATAGAACCGTGGCTGGTGTACCCGCATTTGTCTTGTCGAAAATGGTGTCTGCCGCGGCCAGCAGACCGTGACGATTAAGCAGTCCGGTCAGCGTATCGAAGCGGCTGCGATAATCGAGCTGGCGGCGCTGCGCCTCGATGTGCCCCATCAGGATGTAGGCATATAGGGCCAGAGTGACCCAGAACACACCGAAGAACACATCACCCGCATTGACCTCGAACCCCCCCAGGCGATAACGGAAAGCGAAGGCGATCGCCATGCCGAGGAATGCGCCGCCCAGTACCTCGGCGAACAGCCGCATGCCGTAACGCATACCGTTGCCTAGCAGCACCATTAAAAAAGCCAGCGCGGAAGGCGGAATCGGATTGGGGTCGTGGATCACGCACAGGGTGACGATGATCAGGTCGGCGCTCATGGCGCTGCGTATCTTCAGCAGCGTGACGTCTTGCAGCGCCTGCCGGAAGAACCAGCTGTTGATGAAGAAATAAACGCCTAGGGCAACCAGCAGCTGCTCGATGCTGAACAGCACCGGGCGGACGCTTTCCAGCGTGGAAAAATAGATGACCGCCAGCGAGAAAAACAGGTAGCGGGTGAAAAACTGGGTGACGAGCTCGGAACGGTCGGGCACCCAGAAGCCGGCGTCATCGCTTTCGGCTTCCCAATGGCAGGGGTGGCGGCGATCGCTCCAGTCCGAACTTTTAATGCCCATACATCCCTCCCTCAGATGCGCACGCACGGGCGAGCGCAATTATTGTTTGAGGCGTGCGTCCAGCCAGCGAACAAATCCATTTTCCAGGGTGACCTCCAGCCCCACCGCCCACCAGTCCGGCCCTGCGAATTCCCGGCATTTTACCGCGTCTTTTTCGGTCATCAGCACCGCCCCGCCCACGGGCAGGTCCGTTGGTCGGAAAACGTGGTGATCGGGGAAGGCTTGCGGGCGATAGTGCAGGCCGTGTCGGTCGAGCATGGCGAAGAATCCCTGCGGCCGGCCAATTCCGGTCGCGGCAAGCCAGTCGTGCGGCGGCAGGTCGCGCAGCGCCAGCTTTTCCTGCGGGGCGCACAACCGATAGGCGTGTCCCGCACTGTAGTCGGCCCGCCAGCCTGTGATCGAGCGATATGTACGCGGCTCGGCGGTATCGCGCACCACCTGGACGACCGCATCGACGCTGGCCAGCCGGGCGGCGGGCTCGCGCAGCGGACCCGCCGGCAGCAGCCAGCCGTTGCCCAGACCGGTCGTCGCATCGATGACGGCCAGTTCGATGTCGCGACGCAGGCGGTAATGCTGCAGGCCGTCGTCGGACACAATCACGTCCACGTCCGGATGATATTCAAGCAGGGTGTGCGCCGCTGCCACCCGGTCGCGTCCGACCACGACCGGCGCGGCCGTCTTGAGCCGGATCAGCACGGGTTCGTCGCCCACCTGCGCCGGGGGGCTGTCGGCCTGCACCTCGACGCAGCCGCACGCCGTCCCGCCATAGCCGCGGCTGATGACTCCTGGACGATAGCCCTGGCTGCGCAGCCAGTTCACCAGCCAGATCACCAGCGGGGTCTTGCCGCTGCCGCCGGCGGTGATGTTGCCGACCACGATCACCGGCACACCGACCGATACCGCATGAAGCCAGCCGCGCCGATACGCCAGGCGCCGCCATCCGGACACGACGGCGAACAACATGGCGAGCGGCAGGAGCAGCACAGCAAGCACGCCCGTGCGTGCCCAGACATGCTGTAGAGAGGACATGAGCCCGCTTAGGGGTTGGTTTGCGTGGCGAAGGTAATGCGGGTCAGCCCCTCGCGGCGCGCCGCTTCCATCACGTTCACCACGGATTGATGAGTGGCCCGCGCATCGGCATTGATCACCACGACCGGCTCGTTCTCGTTGGCGGCGGTTTTCTTCAGTGCGGCAGCCAGGCCATCGATCGACGCATCGCCCACGACCGTGCTGTCGATCTCGTAGCGGCCGTCTTCGGAGACGGCTACCTCGATCTGTTTGGGTGGGTTGGGCGTCTGGGCAGCGCTACTGGTCGGCAGGTTGATCTTGAGTTCGGCGAAACGCGCGTAGGTCGTGGTCACCGCAAGAAAGATCACGATGACGAGCAGGATGTCGATGAACGGAATCAGGTTGATTTCCGGGTAGTCCTCGCGGCGGCCTTTTCTGAAATCCATAGCTGCATTTACTTCCGGTCGCCGTGGACGATTTCCACCAGCTTGATCGCCTGCTGCTCCATGTCGACCACCAGCGATTCCACTTTGGCCCGGAAGTAGCGATAGAAAATCATTGCCGGGATCGCCACGATCAGGCCGAACGCAGTGTTGTAGAGCGCGATCGAAATGCCATGTGCCAACTGGCCGGGATTGGTGCCGCCGCCGGTCTGCGCGCCGAAGATCTCGATCATGCCGATCACGGTGCCGAGCAGCCCGAGCAGCGGCGCCATGCTGGCGACGGTGCCAAGCGAGGTCAGGAAGCGATCGAGTTCATGGGTGACGGCGCGGCCGGATTCCTCGATGGACTCCTTCATGATCTCGCGCGAGTTGTGGGCGTTCTTCAGCGCGGTGGCGAAGATCCGTCCTAGCGGCGAACCATCGGCCAGATGTGTGACCAGTTCCTGCGTCACGCCGCGTTCCTGATAAATCTTGATCGTCTCCAGCAACAGGCCCGCAGGGGCGACCTCCTGGCTGCGCAAGCTGTAAGCACGTTCGATGATGATGGCCACGGCGAGAACCGACGCCAATATCAACGGCCAGACCGGCCAACCGGCCGCCTCGATGATGGCAAGCACTGAATACCACTCCACAATAAAACAACCAGGCGAAATGTAGCGCTCACGCGCAGGTTTCGGCAAGCACCAAATTTTAGACCAGCAGCATTTTTCGGTCGGGGCCGGAGTTCTCCACAATTGATGTGGATAAGTCTGTGAAGAACGCCCTGCCGGCTTCCCTAAGCGCCCGCCCACAAAGGAAAAAGTGGTTTGGCCCAAAAAGTAGACAATGGCCTTATCCTTTTAATATCAAGCAGTTATAAAAAGACAACCATCGTCAATAGGGTTATCCAATTTTTTTTATGAGCGTTTGATGACTGTGCATGAACCGTGCCGAAGCGAACCCGTTATTCTGCACGCCATGGATTTCCCGGATGACTTTCCCGACAGTACGCCCGCCCTGCCCGTGCTCACCGTCAGTGAGCTCAACCGCATGGCGCGCCGCGCGCTGGAGTCGCAACTCCCGCTGCTCTGGGTCGAAGGCGAAGTGTCCAACTTCACCCGTGCCGCATCGGGCCACTGGTACTTTTCGCTCAAGGATGCCAATGCGCAGGTGCGCTGCGTGATGTTCCGCGGGCGCAACCAGTTTGCCGATTTCACCCCTGCGAACGGCGACCACGTCGAGATCCGCGCCCTGCCCTCGCTGTACGAAGCGCGCGGCGAATTCCAGCTTAGCGCCGAGGCGATCCGCCGCGCCGGCGCCGGGCGACTATATGAAGCTTTTCTGAAACTGAAGGCCAAACTGGAAGCCGAAGGCCTGTTCGAACCCGCGAAGAAACGCGCCTTGCCGCGCTTTCCACGCACCTTGGGCATCGTCACCTCCCCCCAGGCCGCAGCCCTGCACGATGTACTGACCGCGCTGGCGCGCCGCATGCCGGGCCTGCCGGTGATCCTCTATCCCACGCCGGTGCAGGGTGCGGGCGCCGGGGCGCAGATCGCCGCCGCCATCCGCACGGCGGGCGAGCGCGCCGAGTGTGACGTGCTGCTGGTGTGCCGCGGCGGCGGTTCGCTGGAGGATTTGTGGGCATTCAACGACGAGGCGGTGGCGCGCGCGATCGCCGCGAGCCCGATGCCGGTGGTGAGCGGCGTCGGCCACGAAACCGATTTCACCCTGGCCGACTTCGCTGCCGACCTGCGCGCGCCAACGCCCACGGCCGCGGCCGAACTCGCCAGCCCGGTGCGCCAGGAACTGTTGCAGCAACTGGGCCACCTGGCCCGCCAGCTCCACCATCACCACGCGCGCAGGCAGCATAGCGAGATGCAGCGGCTGGATTACCTGGCACGGCGGCTGGTCCACCCGGCCGAGCAGCTACGCCGCCGGCACACCGAATTGAACCAGCTGGCGCAGCGTCTCCACCGCGCCAGCGGTACGCGCCTGACCCGCGAACAATTGCGCATCGCGCGCCTGAGTCAGCGGCTGGTGACCCCGCGTCACGTCATCCAGCGCGAACAGCAGCGCCTGGGCGCGTTGGGTTTGCGCGCGCAACGCGCGGTTCAGGGCGGTTTCGGACAGCACCGGCTCAATCTGGCACGGCTGGCCAGCAGCCTTGCCCACCTCAACCCAGAAGGCGTGCTGGCACGTGGCTACAGCATCGTTCAGCGGGAAAACGGCAGCGTGGTGCAGGATGCCACAATGCTCGATGCCGGCGAGAAAATCGGCATCCGCCTGCACCGCGGGCAGGTTCGCGCCACAGTCGACTCCACCCGCAAGGATTGAGACCCGCCGCTTACGGCCTTAAATGACGGGCCACGAGGTCCGTTGCCTGCGCGTCCAGATCGTCCGCCAGACAATCCAGTTCCACCGCGCCAGGCCACGAGCGCAGCCAAGTCAGCTGGCGCTTGGCGAGCTGGCGGGTGGCGGCGATGCCCTGCTCGCGCAGGCCTTTCACATCGATTTCGCCGTCGAGATAGACCCAGGCCTGGCGATAGCCGACCGCACGCATGGACGGCAGATCGACATGGAGCGCGTAGCGGCGGCGCAAGCTTTCCACTTCGTCGACAAGGCCCTCGGCAAGCATGGCATCGAAGCGCGTGGCGATGCGCTGGTGCAGCACCGCGCGGTCGGATGGAATCAGGGCCAGTTGCAAGACGCGATACGGCAGTTCGGATTGCACACGGTCGAGCAGCGCCGACATCGGGGTGCCGGTGAGCCGGAAAACCTCCAGCGCACGGCCGATGCGTTGCGAATCGTTCGGCGCCAGCCGCGCGGCGGTCGCCGGATCGACCGTAGCCAGCTCGGCATGCAGCGCCGGCCAGCCGCGTGCGGCCGCCTCCCCCTCCAGCTCCTTGCGCAGCGCCGCATCGGCGCGCGGCAAGTCGTCCAGTCCCTGCAGCAGTGCGCGAAAGTACAGCATGGTGCCGCCGACCAGCAACGGCACCCTGCCGCGCGCGGTGATGTCGGCCATCAACCGCCGCGCATCGTCGCAAAACGCTGCGGCGGAATACGTCTCGGTTGGGTCGCGGATATCGAGCAGATGGTGCGGCGCGCGGGCGAGCGTGGCGGCATCGGGCTTGGCGGTGCCGATATCCATGTCGCGATACACCAGCGCCGAATCGACGCTGATGATCTCGACCGGAAAACGCTCGACCAGACCAACTGCCAGTGCAGTCTTGCCCGAGGCGGTCGGACCCATGAGAAAAATGGCGAGCGGATGGCTTGAGTCAGGCATGGAGGGCGATTATCCCCCAGCTTTCCGTCGCGGCCGGCTCCCGTTTACACGGAAAGTCACCATGGAGCGCAGCCGTTTTAAGGTCTAGAGTGAGAGACGACAGGCCGGATGCCTGCCTGAAAGCCGATGCTCTTATCCAATCCGGAGGGCCGTGGTCCATGAATACCGACGAACTCAGATCCGTGGCGACTGCCATCGTCGCGAGGCAGAAAGGCGTGCTGGCAGCAGACGAAAGCAACCCCACCATCAAGAAGCGCTTCGATTCGATCCAGGTGGAGTCCAGCGAGGAGAATCGCCGCCGCTACCGTGAGCTCCTGTTCACCGCCGAAGGGATCGAACGCACCCTCGGCGGCGTCATCCTGTTCGATGAAACCCTGCGCCAGCGCACCCGCGACGGCATTCCTTTCCCCAGGCTGCTGGCAGACCGCGGCATCGTCCCGGGCATCAAGGTCGACCAGGGTGCCAAGGCGCTGGCAGGCCACCCTGGCGAGAAGGTGACCGAGGGACTGGACGGACTGCGCGACCGACTCGCCGAATACAAGCAACTGGGTGCGCAGTTCGCGAAGTGGCGGGCCGTGATCGAAATCGATGAACGCGATATCCCCTCGGCCTTCGGCATCCGCGCCAATGCCCACGCGCTGGCGCGTTACGCTGCGCTGTGTCAGGAGGCCGGGCTGGTGCCGATCGTCGAACCGGAAGTGCTGATGGACGGCGCCCACGGCATCGAACGCTGCGAGACGGTGACGGCACAGGCGCTGCAGGCCGTGTTCGCCGAACTCGACGCCCATGGCGTGCTGTTCGATGGCATGCTGCTGAAACCGAACATGGTGATCGCCGGCAAGAAGTGCGCACACCAGGCCGGCGTAGAGGCGGTGGCCGAAGCCACGCTGCGCTGCCTCAGGCGCTACGTGCCGGCCGCGGTGCCGGGAATCGTATTCCTCTCCGGCGGGCAGAGCGCGGAAGACGCGACCGACCATCTCAATGCCATGAACGCGCTGGGGCCGCAGCCATGGCAGGTCAGCTTCTCCTATGGACGGGCACTGCAGGCGCCGGTATTGGCCGCCTGGCAAGGCCGGGAAGACCGGGTCGCCGCCGCCCAGCAAGCGCTGCTCAGGCGTTGCAACCTCAACGGCCTGGCACGCGACGGAAAATACGCGCGCGCCATGGAAAGCGCGGCCTGATCCCGATCCCTTGGCCGTCCATACCTGCACAGTGGAACGGCCATAAAAAAAGCGACAGGGTTTCCCCTGCCGCTTCGACTGCCGGTGCCCGAGACGTCAGGCCGCGTGCGCGTACTGCGTCTTGGCCTTGCGGGCCGCCTCGATTTCCTCGGGGCCGTAGGCCTTGCCGGACCACAGCATTTCGTAGGCGATCTCCTCGTTGCCGTTTTCACAGAGATCCAGCACTTTCTGGAACAGCGGCTGGAAGGTTTCGGAACGATGCGATCTCTCGTGGTTCTCGAAATCAGTCCAGAACGTCACGATCAAGGCTTCCTTGCCTTTCATCGGGCTTTCGACAGCCTGGCCGATGGTCGAGCCTTCGTTCGACACCTGGCCGGAATTCAGGGCGACGAAACCGCCGACGAAACCGGTATCGGAATGGTAGGTTTTGACGTTCTCACACAGAAACGCCACCCGTTCCTGCAAGTCGTCCACCGTGTATTCCGGTTTCAGAACCACCCGGTTGACTGTCACGATACCGTCGGTCGGAAAATTAGCGATCAATCCACTCATGGTTTTCTCCTGTCAGAAGGGTTGAACTACACCCCCAGTCTATATACCCGAGTAAATTAGTCAACTAATTTATTTAATTTTTAAATGCATCGATCATTATTTTTAATAATAGTGTCCGGCCGGGTTGAGCCCAGGATCAAGAAATCATATATATCTTTTCTGTTCTTTCCGTCTGCCGGGCCGCTTCTTCATGATCACCACGCCCTTGGCGGCATCGATATCGGCAACCGGAATATTCTCGTACAGGGGATTGAGCGGCTTCAGCATCCAGCCGTCGTCCCGCTTCACGATCTGGCGGAAGATGTATTCCTCGTTCACGTAGGCCACCACATAGGAGCCGTCCTTGACCAAGCCGGACGGCTCGACCACGATGATCTCGCCTTCCTCGAATTCCGGCATCATCGAATCGCCCAGCACCATCAACGCGTAGGGTTCGGCGCTGGCACAGTTGCTGGCCTCGTTGACCTCCTGGATGGGAATGGTTTTGCGTTCAGTACGTTCGTTCATGATCGGCTCACCTCGCCAAATTAATTAGCCAAAGCTTATATATAAACGCGCCAGTCGCAAAATCAACGGCCACGCATGAACATGGCGTCGAGTTCCCCGAGGCTGACCTGGAACCAGGTCGGGCGGCCGTGGTTGCACTGTCCGGCCCGCTCGGTGGCCTCCATTTCGCGCAGCAGTGCATTCATCTCGGGCAACGTCAGGCGGCGGTTGGCGCGCACCGCGCCGTGGCAGGCGAGTGTCGCCAGCAACTCGTTGCGCCGTTCGGCGAGCAGGCGCGCCACGCCAAATTCGGCAATTTCGGCCAGCACTGCGCGGGTCAACTCGACCGGGTCGGCGTCCTTCAGCAGCCACGGCACCGAACGCACCGCTACCGAGGTCGGCGATGTCACCGACAACTCGAATCCGATCCCGGCCAGCTGATCCAGATGCGGGCTGATCTCTGCCACGTCGCGGGCGTCGGCCGTCAGCGCGACGGGGATCAGCAGCGTTTGCGCCGGCACTGCGCGCGCATCCAGCGCAGTCTTCAGCTTTTCGTAGACGACGCGTTCATGCGCGGCGTGCATGTCGACCAGCACCAGCCCCTGCGCGTTCTGCGCCAGCACGTACACGCCGTGCAGCTGGGCCAGTGCATAGCCTAGCGGCGGCGCATCGGTCCCCTCATCCGGCACGGGCCGCATCGTCGGCGCAACCGGCACCACCGAACCCTGCACCCTGGTCCCCTGGTCCAAAGGCGCATAGAACGCCATCGCTTCATTCACCTGCAGCGGCATCACCGTTTGTCGAGGCGCGGCCCAGGCCGGCTGCGGGGAAGCCTGCGACGGCCCGGATGCGGCCACGGCGACATCTGTTACCACCGGCGCCGACAGCAGGCGCTCGACCGCATGGAACAGGAACTGGTGCACGCCGCGGCTGTCGCGGAACCGGATCTCGGTCTTGGCCGGATGCACGTTGACGTCGACCAGATCCGGCGGCAGTTCGATGAACAGGCAATACGCCGGATTCAGTTGGTGATGGAGGACGTCGCGGTAAGCCTCCTTCAGGGCGTGGACGATCAGCTTGTCGCGCACATAGCGGCCATTGACGAACACATGTTGGCTGTCGCGGCTGCCCGTGGCGGCGCTGGGACGGATCACCCAGCCGGACACCCGCAGCACGCCGGCAGCGGCCTCGACTGCAATGCTGTTCTGCTCGAACGCCTCACCCAGCACCTGGCGTATTCGTGCATAGGCGGGTTCGGCGTTGAGGCGCAGTTGCGCCCGGCCGTTGTGGCTCAGCGTGAACGACACCTGCGGGTTCGCCAAGGCCAGGCGCCGCACGGTCTCGGCGCAATGGGCGTATTCGGTGGCTTCGGTCTTGAGGAACTTGCGCCGCGCCGGGGTACTGAAGAACAGGTCCTGGATGTCGATCGTGGTGCCTGCGGCGCGCGCGGCGGGCGCCGGTGCATCGAGGCGGCCGCCTTCGGCCTGTACCGCCCAGGCGTGCTCGGCATCGGCACTGCGGCTGGTGAGCTGAACCCGCGCGATGGCGGCAATCGATGCCAGGGCCTCGCCGCGGAACCCCAGACTCGCCACCTGCTCCAGGTCGGCCAGGCTGGCGATCTTGCTGGTGGCATGACGGGTCAAGGCCAGCGCCAATTCGTCGCGCGCGATGCCACTGCCGTTGTCGGCGACGCGAATGCGCTTGATGCCGCCCTGCTCCAGATCGACCTGGATGTCGGTGCTCCCGGCGTCGAGGCTGTTTTCCAGAATCTCTTTCAACGCTGCCGCCGGGCGTTCGACCACCTCGCCGGCTGCGATCTGCGAGATCAGCACATCGGGCAGAACTCTGATGGTCACAGCGAACCTGCGAACCCGACACCCCGCCGAGCGGCCATGGCACGCCCCAGACGCTCGATGGCGGCAGCGTCCAGAACCTGCCGCGCCAGCGGCAGCACATGGGTGTTCTCGAATTCGAGATGGCTGCGATTGAGCGCGGCGAAGCGATGCGTCAACCTCTCATCCAGTACGGCGGCCGAGCCGGCTTCGATCTGCTGCAGTTGTCCGCGCAGCCGTCGCCACAACAGCGCCAGTTCGTCGTGTTCCAGGGTCAGGCTTTCGACCAGATCGCAGGCGCCCGGCGCGCCGGCCTGTTCGAGCAGCGGAAACAGGTTGCGCTCCTCGTCGTCGTGGTGGTGCACCGCAGCCGTATCGAAATAGGTCAGGACCGCACGCGCTGCTTGCTGTGCCTGGGCATCCGCACCATGCATCGGCAGATGCGCCAGCAGTTTGCCGAGGGTATCGCACTGCCGGGCAATGCGACCGTGACAGGCTTCCAGCACATCGAGCGGCCGGTCGAATCCAGGGGCCGCCGCACCGAGCAGGCTCACGGTCATGGGTTGCGCGTCAGCCGCGACGGCGCAGTCAACGGATGCTTGGCAAAGTAATCCTTGACGCCATCGACGATGGCATCCACCAATTTGTCCTGGTAGCCGGGATCGTTGAGGCGTTTTTCTTCTTCGGGGTTGGAAATGAACGCGGTCTCGATCAGGATCGAAGGAATGTCGGGCGCCTTCAGTACGGCAAAGCCCGCCTGCTCCACCTCGCTCTTGTGCAGCGTATTGACGCCGCCGATTTCCTTCAGCACCGCCCGCCCCAGCTTCAGGCTGTCGTTGATGGTAGCGGTCTGCGACAGATCGATGAGCGTGCGCTTGAGGAAGGGATCCTTGACGTCGACGTTGACGCCGCCGATCAGATCGGCGTCGTTTTCGCGTTTGGCCAGCCAGCGCGCGGCAACGGAGGTCGCGCCGTTCTCGGACAGGGCAAATACCGACGAGCCGCGCGCGTGGGGCTTGATGAAGGCATCGGCATGGATCGACATGAACAGGTCGGCCTTCAGCGCACGCGCCTTGACGACCCGTTGCCCGAGCGGCACGAAATAATCGCCGTCGCGGATCAGGACGGCATGCATGTTTTCCTGGACGTCGATTCTCTGCTTGAGCTTCCTGGCCAGCGCCAGCGTGATGTCCTTCTCGTGGGAGCCGTTCGCCCCGCTGGCGCCGGGGTCTTCGCCGCCGTGGCCGGCATCGATCGCCACGGTAATCAGCCGCGCATACTGCGGCGCTCCCGGTTTGTCCTTCGCCTCCCTGGCTGGTTTGGCCGGTGTCGGCTGCTCGGCCACGTCCGGCTGCGATTGCGCGACGGGGCTGGCCACCGTATCGCCTGTCTGGGCCGGGTAGAGATCCACCACCAGCCGATGGCCGTATTGCCCCTGCGGTTGCAGCTGGAACACCGAGGGTTTGACGGCCGTTTTCAGATTCAGCACCAGGCGCATGACGCCAGGGCGGTTCATCCCGACACGGATCGCCCCGATGAAAGGGTCATCCGGGGTCAGTTGCCCGGCCAGGGCATCGAGCGCAACGCCCGCCTCGACCCCCTCGAGGTCGATCACCAGCCGATCCGGGTTCGACAACAGGAAGTATTTATGGGCGACGGGCTGCGCCGCCTCCAAGGTGATCCGCGTGTAGTCGGACGACGGCCACAGACGGGTGGCGCTGAGTTGCAGCGCCTGGGCCCAGCCCGACGCAAGCAAACCGCACAGCAGGAAAATTCTCAACAAGGCGTGCAACATGTCTCCAGATATTGGGCGCCGCGCGGGCTCGCCGCTTCACATTCAATTTCGCGCGCATCGTCCGCGATTGTCAACCGGATGACCACATCCGGGGGCGGCAGCCAGCCTGCAGCCTTTTCCGGCCATTCGATCAGGCTGACGGCGTGGCCGTCGCTTACGTCGCGAAATCCCGCGTCAAGCCACTCGCGCGGATCATGCATACGATATAGATCAAAATGATACAGTTCAAATGCGGGCAGGCTGTAGCTTTCTACCAACGTATAGGTCGGACTCTTCACCCGACCGCCATAACCCAGCGCACGCAGCACCCCGCGCACTAGCGTCGTCTTGCCCGCGCCAAGATCGCCTTCCAGATAAAAAGTCAGCCCCGCCGTCAGCCCCTGCACCATTTGCGCGCCGAATGCCAGCGTCGCGGCTTCGTCGGCCAGATGGCGACAGCAGCGCACGGTATCATCGGTCTTATGCATGAGCAGGATTTAACGCGATTGGCAGGGCAAATCAGGCAATGGGGGCGCGAGCTCGGCTTTGCCGCGGTGGGCATTGCGGACGGCGAACTGAGCGCGGCCGAGGCAGGCTTGCAGGCGTGGCTGGATCGGGGCTTTCATGGCGAGATGGATTATATGGCGGCACACGGCACGAAGCGCAGCCGGCCAGCCGAACTGGTGCCGGGAACGGTTCGCGTCATCAGCGCGCGGCTCGACTATTTCCCGCCGGCCGCCGCCGACCCCCACGTGGTGCTGGCCGACGCGGACGCCGCCTATGTCTCCCGCTATGCGCTGGGGCGCGACTATCACAAGGTGCTGCGCAACCGCCTGCAAACACTGGCCGAAAAAATCAGCGCGGAAATCGGCGCGCACCATTTCCGCGTCTTCACCGACAGCGCGCCGGTGCTCGAAGTGGAACTCGCCACGAAATCCGGGCTCGGCTGGCGCGGCAAGCACACGCTGCTGCTGAACCGGCAACACGGCTCGTGGTTCTTTCTCGGCGAAATCTACACCGACCTGCCGCTGCCGGTGGACGCGCCCGAGGCCGGCCACTGCGGTACCTGCCAGGCCTGCATCGACGTCTGCCCCACCCAGGCCATCATCGCGCCCTACTCGCTCGACGCGCGGCGCTGCATTTCCTATCTCACCATCGAACTCAAGGGCAGCATCCCACTGGAGTTGCGCCCGCTCATCGGCAACCGCATCTACGGCTGTGACGACTGCCAGCTGGTGTGTCCGTGGAACCGCTTTGCGCAGGCCGCCGCACTGCCCGATTTTGAAGTGCGGAACGGACTCGACAGCGCGCGGCTGGTGGACCTGTTCGCTTGGAGCGAGGCCGACTTCAACGAACGCCTGGCGGGTTCGGCGATCCGCCGCATCGGGCATGAGCGCTGGCTGCGCAATATCGCGGTCGCACTGGGCAACGCACAGCCTTCGTCCGATATCAAAGCAGCGCTCAATGCTCGCCTGGACCACCCGTCCGAACTGGTGCGCGAGCATGTCGCGTGGGCGCTGGCGCGCCAGGAAATAGCTTAGACCGCCTTTAATTCCTGCTTGGCGCTGTTTTAATTCACGCGCAGCTCACGCTGCGCATGCCGGATCACCGACGCGCCCGAGCTCAGCGCCAGTCCCGCCAGCACCAACGCCACTGCGATATCCGGCCAGCCGCGCGCGGTCGCCCATACCCCAGCTGCCGCCCCCATCACCGCCAGGTTGCCCAGCGCGTCGTTGCGCGAACACAGCCACACCGAGCGCGCCTGCGCGTCACCCTGGCGATGCGCATACAGCAGCGCGGCGACACCGACGTTGACCGCCAGCGCCAGCAGGCTCACCCAGCCCATGATGAAGGGCTCCGGCACCACGCCCGCCGACCACTGCCAGACCGACTTGCCGAGCACGAACACACCGTAGCCGATCATCAGCCAGCCCTTCCACAGCGCGGTGCGCGAGCGCCATACCGGCGCCAGGCCGAGAACGAACAGCGCCACGCCGTAGTTGCCGGCGTCGCCGAGGAAATCGACCGCGTCAGCCAGCAGCGACACCGACTGCGCCGCAAAGCTGGCAACGATCTCGACGCCGAACATCAGCGCGTTCAGCACCAGCGCAATCCACAGCGCACGCCGGTAGCCCGGGTCGGGCGGCGGCGCGTTGCACACCGAATCGCAACCGCAGCCGCTCATGCGGGATGCCGCCACAGGCGGCCCTGAAGGTAAAATACTGGCTTTGTCATCCCGCCATCCTGCCACCCATGTCCACGAATGCACACTCCCCGATCGGCGTATTCGATTCCGGCATCGGCGGACTCACCGTGGTACGCGCCCTGATGGAGCGCCTGCCCTACGAGAACATCGTCTATTTTGGCGACACCGCACGCGTGCCCTACGGCGTGAAATCGGTCGAGACCATCGCCCACTTCACCACGCAGATCGCGCAGTTCCTGCTGGAAAAGGACGTCAAGCTGCTGGTCATCGCCTGCAACACCATGGCGGCGGTGGCGGCGCAGGTGGTCAAGGACCTGTCGCCGGTGCCGGTGCTCGACGTGATCGACGCCGGCGCCGTGTCGGCGCGCGGCGGCAAGAAGATCGGCGTCATCGGCACCCCTACCACCATCAACAGCAACGCCTACGCGCGCGCCATCCACGACTATGCGCCCGACTCGCGTATCCATTCGCAGGCCTGCGCGCTGTTCGTGCCGCTGGTGGAGGAAGGCTGGCTCGACCACGAAGTCACCCGGCTCACCGCGCAGGATTACCTGAAGCCGCTCATGGCCGAGCACATCGACACCCTGGTGCTCGGCTGCACCCATTACCCGCTGCTGAAGCCGCTGCTGCGCCAGGTGGTCGGCGACGACGTCGCATTGGTCGATTCCGCCGAAGCCATGGCCGAACAGGTCGCCGCGGTCCTGGCCGAGAAACATCTCGCCAACCCCAGCCACGCCCAACCGCGCTACGACTTCTACGTCACCGATGTACCGCTGCGCTTCCAGACCATCGGCGAGCGCTTCCTGGGACGCACCTTGAACAACGTGCATGTGGTGAAGTGGTGATCGCAAAACCGCAGCCATGATCCGGGTCAACGCCCAGATCGAGCTCGACGAGCGCGAAATCCAGGAGGACTTCGTGCGCGCCTCGGGACCCGGCGGGCAGAACGTCAACAAGGTGTCGACCGCCGTGCAACTACGCTTCGACGTCGCCCGCTCGCCTTCGCTGCCCGAGCCGGTGCGCGTCCGCCTGATGGCCCTCGCGGGCCGCCGTCTCACCCAGGAGGGTGTGCTGATTATCGAAGCCGAGCGTTATCGGAGCCAGCGGCGCAACCGCGACGACGCGCTGGAACGGCTGATTGAACTGGTTCGTGAAGCCTGCGAAGTGGAGACGCCGCGCCGCCCCACCCGGCCCACGCTGGCGTCAAAAAAACGGCGCCTGGACAGCAAGCAGCGGCGGGGGGAGACCAAGAAACTGCGTGGCTTGAAACCCGGGACGGAGCACTGATCGGATCAAGATTGCGGATAGCGCGTTCGCTTCATTTCCACATCACATCGGCCTTTTGCCGCGCGGCAGCCGTGAGCAGTTCGATCAGGGGCAAGGCCCGGTGCGCCAGACTGACAGGCAGCTCGTCCGAGTCGTCGTTCTCGGCTTTCCTGGATTCGTTCCGGGCCGGCGCCGCCTCGATCGCGCGCTTCAACCGATCCAGCGCCGCAGGCACATCCTCGGCCAGAATGGCGCCGGGCACCGTTTCGCTGTGCCCCATCATTTTCAGCATGCCGAGCGCGACATCACCAAACATCGTGATGTCGGCATAGGCCTTACATGTAAACGTCACCAGCATTTTCGTCTCCTAAATCAAGGGCGGACCCGTTTACAGCCAGGGCAATTCCCCTGCATCGGAAGGCCGCCTCGGGAATTCATGTTGCCAGCAGCGCAGGCAACATGCGTGCCGCGCCTTTTCGCACAAGCAATCGCTTGCATGATGCGGCCATTCAGCAGCACCCGGCGGCAGATCCATCAGGAAATCGTGATGCGCCAGGATGGGCCATTTTCATGCTCATCGCCTGTGCGGTCGAGATGGCGAGCCACCAAAGTAACCTCTCGACAGGGTGCTTGCGCACCTCGCTGCCCACTTCCGTCGCCAGCGTACCGAGCTCAGGATCGGCGTCTGAGAGGTGAGGCGAACAACTGGTCGAATGTTTCAACACCCGTCGAGCAGCGACTGCCCGCGAGGATCACGCCGATGCCGCCTGCGCGCAGCCGCTCGAGTGCATCCGAAGCCCCGTGACCGCTTCGATGGCAAAGGGACCCTCTTTTACCTTGCCAGGCACATGCCACAGGGTCCCGGCATCATCCCGATCAGCCGCAATATTAAGAGCACGCGATCCATCATGGCACGTCCTTGATCACAAACGGGAATCGAGTCCCAAGCGCTCCGCGCAACCGGGACAAGCCAGTGTCCGAGATTCTTCCGATAGCGCTCAGTCTGGCCCTTGACCAAACCATAATGCCCCTGCAGCTTGCCGAGCAGGGCTCCTTGTCGCCTTCGGCCATCATGAGATCGTCGTCAGTAAGTTTGCCGCCGGGCCGCCTGAAATTACTGGCGATACCGATCGCGAGCGTCTTCCTCTTTCTTCTTCCGATCCAACTCCTCCTGCGTGGCTCTCTTCTTCCCATTCGGCTCCTGCTGGGTAGCCTTGCGCTTTTGATCCTGCCCCTGCGCTTCGGGTTGAGCGCGCTTCTGCTCCAGATTTTGTTGCTGCTTCTGTTGTTGCTGGCGCTGCTGCGCTTGCTGCCGTTCCTTCTGACGTTGGTCTAGCTGACGTTGGCCCTGTTGACGTTGGTCCTGCTGACGTTGGTCCTGCTGACGCTGGTCCTGCTGACGCTGGTCCTGCTGACGTTGGTCCTGCTGACGCTGGTCCTGTTGACGCTGGTCCTGTTGACGCTGGTCCTGTTGACGCTGGTCCTGCTGACGCTGGTCCTGTTGACGCTGGCCCTGCTGACGCTGGTCTTGCTGACGTTGGTCTTGCTGACGTTGGTCTTGCTGACGCTGGTCCTGCTGACGTTGGTCTTGCTGACGCTGGTCCTGTTGTTCCTGCTGTACACGCGGTTTGAAATACTGCTGCGTGACAGGCTCACGCGGCTGGTAGCGGTAATACTCGGATCGGATCGTATGCTGCTGTTCTACTGCGCGAGGATAACGGTCGCCGGAATAGTTCCGCTGGTAGGTCGGCAATGGCGCGGGAACCGGGGCGGAGCCACGGTCCCAACGGTCCCACCCGCTTCGACGCTGTTCCCAGTCGCGACCCCAGTGATCTCCCCAACGTGGCGGCGCGTCGGCACGCCAGCCACGGAAATACGACGGAGGCTGGCGGTAGTAGCGTACCGGGACGCGCAGCACATAAGCCGGCACATCGTAATAATCCACCCTATCCCACGGGCCGTTATACCAGCTGCTCGCATACCAGTCATCACCCAGGAACACCCAGTAGAGGCCGTCGTAAAAGAAATAATTCGAATCCACGCGGGGGCCGTAGTAGACGGGATAGCCCGGTATCTGGACAAGATCCGGGTACGTCGAAAAATTGATGCCGATGTTGACACCAGGATATCCGACTCCGACCGAGACATGGCTGGATGGTGGGTAGGGCGGAGCGGTATAGCACCCCTCGACAAGGACTATCGATATCGCAATGATCAGGTAGGTCTTTTTCATTTTCTGCTCTGTACTTAATCCCGGGCCATCGCCCAGCTATCGGGTATGACCCGTTGCGTGTTCGCCACGGTGTCGCTGCTCTCCGGGCGTCCACAGAGATCTTTCTGCCGTTGACTGCTTCACTTGCGAACAAGCAGCAGCGCGGCTCCCGCCACGATAGCCGCCACACCCGCCCAGACCGGAATATTGACCGTCTCCCTGTCCTTGATCGACAGTTCAAGCGGTCCCAGCTTCACCTCATCCGTTTTTTTCGTATAAGTGAATCCGCCGTAGATCAGTCCCAGACTCCCGGCCACGATCAGTGCGATAGCCACGATTTTGACTGCGTTCATTTCAGTCCCTTTCAAGTAGCGCCAAACCAGTCTGTAAGGGAAAACGTTCGGGAAGGCTGAACCGCCTTGAATGACACGGATGGCATGACAGACAACGGTCGCTTCGCGGCCGCCATTCGTTCATCTGCCATTACCGGCGATCCTGTCCGCGCTCTTCACGTTGGTTTCCCCGACCTCTGTCTTGCGGGCCATTCTGATTCTGGTCATGCTGCCGTTGATAATGCTGCTGCGTCACCGGTTCGCGCGGCTGGTAGCGATAACGCTCGGATCGGATCGATTGTTGACGTTCCTGCTCATGTGGGTAGCGGTCGCCCGAGTAATTGCGCTGGTAGCTCGGCAAAGGCGCAGGGCGAGGCGCTGAATGCCGGTCCCAGTTATCCCATCCGCTTCGACGCTGTTCCCAGTCGCGGCCCCAGTGATCGCCCCAGCGCGGAGGCGCGTCGGCACGCCAGCCGTGGAAATACGACGGTGGATGACGGTAATAGCGAACCGGAACGCGCAGTACATACAGCGGCACGTCATAACGATCCACCAAGTCCCACGGCCCGTTGTACCAGCTGCTCGCATACCAGTTGTCATCCTGGAATACCCAGTACAGGCCATCGTAAAAGAAGAAATTCACATTCACGCCGGGATCGTAGTAGACGGGGTAGCCTGGCACCCGAACGAGCCGCGGATACGCAGGAAGATTGATACCGATGCTGACGCCGGGCACGTGGATGCCGACGCCGACGCTGACCTCGGCGCGGGCTGGGGTCAGTGGGATAAGTAACATCGACAATGCAATAAGCAGGTAGCGCATTTTCTGTCCTCCTGTTTGAAGAGCGCCGCAGTTCGGTCAGTCAGACCGGTTTGTGCACACGGCGGCAATGGAAGTTTTCGAAGCGGGCTAGAGACGCCGACCTTGAATGACGCGAATCAGGACCACGATGATCGCGATGACTAGTAGAACGTGAATGAGTCCGCCCATGGTGTAGGACGTCACCATTCCCAGCAGCCATAGAATCACCAGTACGACAATGATGGTTTCAAGCATGTTGCGCTCCCCTTTTAATGGGTTTGGAAAATCGTTCGACAGGCCCGAAATTCATCGAGCCACCCTGTTCACTGGGCCAGACGGGAATCCGGCGGCAGCAACAGGCGGCAAACGACTCGAGGCATTTACTTCACATGCATGTTGTTCTTGACGCTGACGACGCCTTTTACGCTGCGTGCGACATCGACCGCTTTGTTGATGTCGGCCTGGGAACTGACAAAGCCACTCAGCTGAACCGCACCCTTGTATGTCTCGACGTTGATCTCGGTCGACTTCAGGCTGGGTTCATTGAAAATGGCTGCTTTCACTTTGGTGGTAATGACGGCGTCATCGACATATTCACCCGTACCTTCCTGCTTGGACGTCGATGCGCACCCCACGACGGAAACCAGCAGAAAGGCGGAAAGGGCGGCGGCGATAAGACTCTGTTTTTTCATGATCATGTTCCTTTATTTAATGATGGACCTGCGACTTCTCTTGATTCAGAGACCCTGCTTGCTACACGTTGCAATCCCGCAAGTCGGTACGTGATGCTTGATTCACTGCCCTACATGTTCAATTCTTCAGCGCCCGAGGAGTTTTCGCCCAATCTGCCATCCGATCCAGGCGAATCGTGTCCATCTGCCTGCTCGTCGTGGCCGCAAGGCCGCAAGCATCAGCACGCCGCCCAGTACCCAGACTGGATGCCGCTTGATCGCGCGAAGCGCTTCTACGCCCCGATCCGCCAAAGCCAAGGGTGCGCGCCAGGGCGCCGCGCTTTCCGCCAGCGCAGTCCGCTGTTCAGCGGACTGCGCCACCAAACGTTCGCGGCGTTCCGCCAGTCTGGTTAATGTGCTGTTCATGATCGATCCGTCAGGTGCTGCCGGTCCTTGGATAATTCAGCGAGAGTCGCCGCGAACAATCTCGGCTTGGCTCTGAACTTGCGTCGCGCACACTCGAACGCCATTACGCCGCTGGCCAGGAAGAATCCGGTCAACCCGGCCAAGGCCAGGAGCCGGTGGCTATCCCAGAAGACGACTGCAATCAGGATCGTCAGCAGCACCACGCCGATACCGAGGCAAAACAGCGCCACGAACAGCATCAGCAACACCGACGCAAGTCGCGTCCGCTCTTCCTCCAGATCCGTCGACAGCAGATCGAGCCGGGTGTGTACGATGGCAACCAGACTGGCTGCGAACCCTTTCAGGGAATCGAATAACCCCGATCCGCCTCCCGGCGTTTCCGTGCTCATGGGCGATCGACTAGCGGCGGCCCATGATGAAGCCGACCAGCAGCGCGAGACTTGCAGAGATGCCGATCGCTTTCCACGGATTCTCGTGGACGTAGACATCTGTCGCCTTGGCAGCCGCCTTGGCCCGAACCAGCAGCGCTGCTTCGGCGTCGGCCATCTGGGCCTTCGCCTTGGCAAGCGACGCTTCGGCCTTGGCGCGCACCGAGGCCAGTGCCTCGCCACCCTGGTTGGCCGTGGCCTTGATCAGGGCCTCCGCATCCGACACCACTGTCTTGAAGTCAGCGATCAGCTGTTCCTTGGTCACGTCGGGGAAATCCGGTTCGTCAGGTACGTTTTGAGTGCTCATTCTTGATTCTCCATGAAGATGTCGGGGCAAAAAGACATGACCGCAGACTGTAGGCGTGTCGCGAGACATCACACACTTCAAGCCTTTCGATCAACCATATCAAAACCACACTTTCTTTATAGGATAAATACCTGGATACCGTCTGTACGGTGTCGAACATAGTTCGACGAAACCCGTTCGATTTCCCGTCCCTGTTACAAAATGCTTCCGTGCGTTGGCGTACAGACGGTCGGCGTTTCCTTCCTTAGCCTTTGTGGCATGCCTTATCTTTGCCGCCCTTTTCCAAAGCCCCTCTGCAATCTCGCCTGGGATGGATCCATGAAGGACATCCGATGCTGATGCAGGTCACCCACCGGCTGCCGGCCTCCAACAAACTGCTGGCCGCGCTTCCGCATCCGGAATACCGGCGCTTGCTGGCGAGTCTGGAGCCGATCACGCTGGCATTTGGGGAAGTACTGTATGAGCCCGGGGACGTGGTCAGGTACGTCTATTTTCCCAACGACTCGCTCATATCCTTACTCACATTGGTCGATCCGCCCCTCGCCCTCGAGGTGGGAATGGTCGGCCACGAAGGCATGGTGGGCGTTTCGCTTGCATTGGGCGTGAGCCTGAGTCCGGTCCGTGCGCTGGTTCAAGGCGCCGGCACGGCGATGCGGATGAAGGCCGCGCCGTTTCGCAAGGAACTCCGGCATAGCCTGGCCCTACAGCGGCAGGTGGGACTCTATGCCCATGAGTTGATGATTCAGATCGCGCAAACCGCCGCGTGCAATCGCTTTCACGTCGTCGAGGCGCGCCTCGCACGCTGGCTCCTGATGACACGCGATCGGGTAGGCTCGGATCATTTCCACCTGACCCATGAATTTATCGGGCACATGCTGGGTGTGCGCCGGGTCGGCGTCACCCATGCCGCGCACGCCATCAAGCAACGCGGACTGATCGACTACAGCCGTGGAAACATCGACATCATTGATGGTCCCGGCCTGGAAGCCTCGGCGTGCTCGTGCTACAGACGGGCCAAGGACAGCTACCAGGCCTGAGGCAAGCGAGCGATTGGGCATCCTGCATTGGCCGCGGGTAAGCGGTCAAAATTGGCAAGGCGCCGGAGAATTGGGGCGTATTGCTTATTTACCGACCTGGTTGCCGATGACGCCACCGACCGCTGCGCCGCCGACCGTTCCGACCGCACTGCCACCCGTGAGGGCGGCGCCCCCGACAGCACCGACGCCGGCACCGATTGCGGTACTCTTGTCACGCGCCGACATCCCGCTACACCCTCCCAAACCGAGCAGCACCGCCATGGCCAGCGTACTGACTGCAAACATTTTCGTCGTTTTCATTGGAACACCTCTGTTTCGAACGTCGGGTTAACCACTCTGCGTGTTGGTCGCGTTCCGATACCAACATGCCATCGCGTGTCGAAGCACCACAGGCCAAGTGGCATCCATGATGACTGAACACACATCCATATTTTCAAGCTAACAATTGCTCCTGGGTCTGTCTGTGCGCTGTCGCACCCAGACCAGTCGTGCTACGCTGCCCGCATACGATCCTGTTTTTGCTTCTTCCCCGCTACTGGGATTGCCAGAACACAATGCTGGAGTTCACTGATGGCCACACCCCTTAGCCCAACGCAAAACCATCTGCTCGCCGCCCTGCCCGCTGCCGAGTTTGAGCGCCTGTCTCCTCATCTGGAATCGATTCCGATGCCGCTTGGCGAAGTCCTGTATGAGTCCGGGGCCCAGTTGCGCCACGTCTATTTCCCCACCACCTCCATCGTGTCGCTACTGTATGTGCTGGAGGACGGGGCATCGGCCGAAATTGCGGTAGTCGGCAATGAGGGAATCCTCGGTATTTCGCTGTTCATGGGCGGTGACAGCACGCCCAGTCGTGCCGTGGTCCAGAGCGCGGGCCATGGTTATCGCCTGAAAGCGGAACTGCTGAAACAGGAATTTAACCGGGCTGGTCCGGTGCTGCGTTTGCTGCTGCGCTACACCCAGGCGCTGATCACGCAGATGACGCAGACCGCAGTATGCAACCGGCACCATTCGATCGAACAGCAACTGTGCCGCTGGCTGTTGTTGAGCCTCGACCGCCTGTCCTCGGATTCTCTGACCATGACGCAGGAACTGATCGCGAACATGCTCGGCGTGCGTCGCGAAGGGGTGACCGAGGCTGCCGGGAATTTGCAGCGCGCCGGATTGATCCGCTACAGCCGCGGACGGATCGAGGTGCTCGACCGGGTGGGACTGGAAAAGACGGTATGCGAATGCTATGCAGTGGTCAAAAAGGAATACGACCGCCTGCTTGCAGACATCCCCCGTGGCGACCCTTTCCACGTCCTTGGCCAATCCGGCAACTAGACCGAACCGCGCAGGCCGGAGCCGGGCCTGCTGGCAGGGCGTGCACCCTAAACTGGCAGGTCATCGCCGGTCTGGCATTGGCGTATAGAGAACAACGGAGAACGACTTGGAAAGATGCCACCTCATGGCCGCGCTACAGCAAGGTTGCGGTCAGCGCATGCAGGCACTGATGCGGCGTGGCCTGCTGCTGGCTGCCATGGCACCCCTTCTGCTTGCGGGCTGTGGTTCGCTTCCCAGAATCAATCCCGACCTGACCATGCGTCCGTCCCATCCCATTCAGATGGAAGGTGCACACGGTCCTTTATCCAGTCAGCAGAGCAAGGCCATCCTGGCCCGGCTCAAACTCGGGGCCGATGACACCCATATCTTTGAACGCCATCTGGCGCTGGTGCAGGAAATGGGCAGCAGCCCGCTGGTGGTGGGCAACAAGGTTGAACTGCTGCTGGATGGGCCGGCCACCTATGCTTCCATGTTTGCCGCGATCAACGCAGCCAGGGACACCATCAATCTGGAAACCTACATCCTGGAACCGGATGAGATCGGCCAGAGCCTCGTCGACACGCTGCTGGTCAAGCAGCGTACCGGTGTGCAGGTCAATCTGCTCTATGACAGCGTCGGGTCGCTGTCCACGCCCAAGGAATTCTTCCAGCCGCTGGTGGATGCCGGCGCCCATGTGCTGGAATACAACCCGGTTGACCCGCGCAAGGCACGCAAGGACTGGGCGCTCAATGAACGCGATCACCGCAAGCTGCTGGTGGTGGACGGCAAGATCGCCTACGTCGGCGGCATCAATATCAGCAGCGTGTATTCCTCCGGTTCATTCGGCAGCTCGTCTTCACGAAGCAAAAATGCCCGGCACACTCAGGACGGCCCGACGTGGCGCGATACCCATCTGCGCATCGAAGGGCCGGTGGTGGCCGAATTCCAGAAGCTGTTCATGAGTACCTGGGAACGGCAGAAAGGCGATGCGCTGGGCGGCCGTAACTATTTTCCGCAACTCAGCAACAGGGGCCCGGAAATCGTGCGCGCCATCGGCAGTTCGCCCGACGATCCCTACAGCCTGATGTATGCCACTCTGATCTCCGCCATCAACAGCGCGGAAAGCCAGGTCTATCTCACCAATGCCTACTTCCTTCCCGACGCGCAGTTATTGGCTGCGCTCAAGGATGCCGCGGTGCGCGGCGTGGATGTGCGGCTGCTGCTGCCCGGCAAATCGGATTCCGATCTGGTTTTGTTTGCCTCGCGCTCGTTTTATCAGGAACTGCTGGGCAGTGGAATCAAGATCTATGAACGTCAGGATGCCCTGCTGCATTCGAAGACCGCGATGATAGACGGCGTGTGGTCCACGGTCGGTTCCACCAATCTGGACTGGCGCAGCCGCCTGAACAACCAGGAGATCGATGCCGTGATTCTGGGACAGGACTTCGGCAACCGCATGCAGATCATGTTCGAGCAAGACCTGCGGGCATCCCGGCAAATCACCCGGGACGATTGGGAACACCGTTCCCTGTTGTCGCGGCTGAAGGAAGCCGGCGCCCGTTTGTGGGCGCGCCTGCTATGAGCGGGACCCGCAACAGGCCGTATTAGTCCCGAAAGGAATGCTTGTGCATGCATGGGATGCAGCCCCCAGGCGTCCGCAGTCGCAAGGGGAAGAAATCGCAAACAGCATCAGCCACGGGTTGGCGCTGGTCGCCGCACTCGTCGGAACGCCTTACCTCATCATGCAGGCCGAACGGCACGGCGACACCCGTTTCGTCGTCGGCGCAAGCATTTTCGCGGCGACCATGATCCTTCTTTACCTGTCCTCCACCCTCTACCACGCCTTACCCGTCGGCAAGGCCAAGCGTGTTTTCCGGGTGATCGAGCATTCCGCGATCTTTCTGCTTATCGCGGGCACCTACACGCCGTTTACGCTGGGGGTGCTGCGTGGAGCATGGGGCTGGGCGCTATTCGGACTCGTCTGGTTTCTCGCACTGGCCGGCGTGGCACTGAAAGCCTTCCGCCAGTCTCTCCACCCCGTTGTCTCGACCACGAACTATCTGATGATGGGGTGGCTGGTCGTCATTGCGGTCGATCCCATGGTTGAGAGAATCCCGACAGCGGGCCTACTCTGGTTGTTTGCGGGCGGCGTGTCCTACACCGTAGGCGTGGCTTTTTTCGCACTCGATTCGCGCCTGAAGTATGGCCACCTGATCTGGCACCTGTTTGTCATGACGGGAACGGCATGCCATTACTTCGCGGTGCTCGGGTATGCGGCCTGACCCGGTGGCTAGCCGCCCGCCCATCAGCAGGCGGTGATGAGCAGGATGTCAGGGCCCGCTACCTGCCCCCTCTTTTTGTCTTGTGGAATGGGATAGAGAGAAGCATGAGAGAAGAACTCGCAAAGCTGCGCGCCGCACACCAGGTCATGAAAAAGGCGGGCGTGTTCAAGAAGGCCGTGGCGGCGGAAGACGTGCTGGAGGCCGCCCTGATCCTCATCGAGAAAATGGTGGAAGAGATCGAAAGACTCAAAACCGACAAGGGCGAGGTGAATCAACCGTAAAGCAGCCGACCGGCAACTGCTTGGTTGGCTGCTTGCAGCCTTGCCGGGCATGGCCTGGCGTCTTCTAGCCGAAGGTCAGTCCCATCGATTCCCGCACGTCGCGCATGGTGTCGCGCGCCAGCTCCTGCGCCTTCTCACAGCCGTCGGCAAGGATGTTGCGCACCTGGTCGGGATTGTCTTCGTAATACACCGCACGCTCACGGATCGGCGCGAGTTCGGCCAGCACGGCGTCGATCACCGGCTGCTTGCACTCCAGACAGCCGATGCCGGCGGTGGTGCAGCCCGCCGTGGCCCATTGCCGGGTCGCATCGTCGGAATACACCAGGTGGAACTGCCACACCGGGCAATTGGCCGGATTGCCGGGATCGGTGCGGCGGACCCGCGCCGGGTCGGTCGGCATGGTGCGGATTTTCTTGGTGACCGTCTCGGGATCTTCGCGCAACGCGATGGTATTACCGTAGGACTTGGACATCTTCTGCCCGTCCAGGCCCGGCATTTTCGATGCCTCGGTCAGCAGGGCCTCGGGTTCGACGAGAATCATCTTGCCGGAGCCTTCGAGATAGCCGAACAGGCGCTCGCGATCGTTCATCGACAGGTTCTGCGCGTCATTCAGTAGCGCCTTGGCCGATTCCAGCGCCTCGTCGTCGCCCTTCTCCTGATAGGCGGTGCGGCATTCCTCGTACAGCCGGGCCTTCTTCGAGCCGAGCTTCTTGACCGCAGCGCGCGCCTTGTCCTCGAAGCCAGGTTCGCGGCCGTACATGTGGTTGAAGCGGCGCGCCAGTTCGCGGGTGAATTCGATGTGCGGAACCTGGTCTTCGCCGACCGGTACCCGGTTGGCGCGGTAGATCAGGATGTCGGCGCTCATCAAGAGCGGATAGCCGAGAAAGCCGTAGGTCGAGAGATCCTTGCTGGCAAGCTTTTCCTGCTGGTCCTTGTAGGTGGGCACGCGTTCCAGCCAGCCGAGCGGCGTCATCATCGACAGCAGCAGATGCAGTTCGGCATGTTCGATCACGCGCGACTGCACGAACAGGGTCGCCTGCGCCGGATCGACGCCCGCCGCAAGCCAGTCCACCACCATGTCGCGGACGTTCTCGTCGATCCCCTGGGGGGTGTCGTAGTGCGTGGTCAGCGCGTGCCAGTCGGCGACGAAGAACAGGCACTGGTATTCGTTCTGCAGGCGCAACCAGTTTTTCAGGACGCCGTGATAGTGGCCAAGATGCAGGCGCCCGGTGGGGCGCATGCCGGAAAGAACGCGATCGGAATACATGGTTGGTGAGTGGTGAGTGGTGAGTGGTGAGTGGTGGCGGTCAGGACAGTACGAGCTGGATCAGGCCGATCAGCTGGGCGGATTCGAGACCGGTGACCAGCGCGGTCAGGCCGATGAACACGCTGATGAGCGGCCACAGGATGAAACCGAGAATTCCAGTGAACATCAGGCCGAGCAGAATGAACAGGCCATACGGCTCCAGCCGGGCGAACTGCATGGCCTGCTTCACCGGCAGCAGGCTGACGGCGATGCGGCCGCCGTCGAGCGGCGGCAGCGGGATCAGGTTCAGCGCCATGAGGATGACGTTGATGAACACGCCCGCCGCGCCCATCAGCATCAGTGGCGCACTGGCAAAACTGTTCCCCAGCGCATGGCCGAGCTGGATCATCAGTGCCCAGAACACCGCCATGACGAAGTTCATGCCGGGGCCGGCAGCCGCGACCCACAACATGTCCTGCTTGGGGCGGCGCAGGCGGCCGAAATTGACTGGTACCGGTTTGGCCCAGCCGAACAAGATCATCCCGCCGCCCAGCAGCTTGCTGGTCAGCAGAATCACCAGGGGCACCAGGATAGTACCCACCGGATCGATGTGCTTGAGGGGATTGGCGGTGATGCGTCCTGCAGCAGCCGCGGTCATGTCGCCAAAGAAGCGTGCCACATAGCCGTGCGCGGCTTCATGCAGGGTGATCGCAAAGATCACCGGCAGGGCGAACACGGCAATTTTCTGAACCAGCGTGAGTTCCATGCGCAATCAGGCCTCGAAGTCCGAGGTATCACCCTTGCCGAAGCGCAGCACGGACGGCATGTCAGTGGTGAGATCGACGACGGTGGTCGGGGTCAGGCCGCAGGCGCCGCCATCGATGACCAGATCGACGAGGTGTTCCAGGCGTTCGCGGATTTCCCAGGGCTCGGTCAGCGGCACGTCTTCACCATACAGCAACAGCGTGGACGACAGGATGGGCTCACCAAGTTCGGTCAGCAGCGCCTGCACGATGGGATGCGCGGGAACCCGGAGGCCGATGGTGTCGTGCTTCTTGTGCAGCAGGCGCTTCGGCACCTCACGGGTGCCACGCAGGATGAAAGTGTAGGCGCCCGGCGTGTGCGCCTTCAGAAAGCGGAACTGGGTGTTGTCGACCTGGGCGTAGCGTCCGAGTTCGGACAGGTCGCGGCAGATCAGCGTGAGATCGTGCCCCGTATCGAGCCCGCGCACCGACAGCAGCCGCTTCGCCGCTTCTTTGTCACCGATATGACAGCCCAGCGCATAGCAGGAATCGGTGGGGTAGACGATCACGCCCCCGCGCTTGAGGATGTCGACCGCCTGCTGGATCAGGCGGGGCTGCGGGTTTTCTGCGTGAATATTGAAGAATTGCGCCATAAATCGTCAGGTCGGGGAAAGGGAAAGATGCGGTTCAAGCTCGGACCAGCCCTGCCAGACCGGCTGGCAGTAGTGCGGCAACGCCGGCAGCCGGCCGATGTCGATGCCCTCGCCCGGCGCATGAAAATCCGCCCCGCGCGAAGCCTTGAGGCCGAATGCGCGGGCCAGGTCGGCAAACTTGCCGTATTCGGATGGGTGGTGGCTGCCGGTGATGACCTCGATGCCTTCGCCGCCCAGTGCGCGGAAGGCATCCAGCAGTAGATGCAGTTCGCGCGCATTGAAGGCGTAGCGCCCCGGGTGTGCGATCACCGCCATGCCGCCGCTGGCGCGAATCCAGCCGACGGCGTTTTCCAGCGTGGTCCATTGGTGTTCGACATAGCCGGGATTGCCACGCGTCAGGAAGCGCCGGAAAGCACTGCGCATGTCGGACGCATGGCCCTGCGCCACCAGCCAGCGGGCAAAATGGGTACGCCCCACCATCTGCTTGTTGGCAGCGTAGTCGTAGGCGCCTTCATAGGCGCCTACGATGCCGGACTGCGCCAAGTCGACGCCCATGCGTTGCGCGCGCTCGATGCGCCCAAGGCGGATGCCGTGCAGGCCGGCGGCGAGTTCTGGATGTGAGTGATCGATGCGCAGGCCGACGATGTGGACCGTCTGTCCGCTCCAGGTCACCGAGATCTCGACGCCCGGAATCAGCGTCAGCCCCGTTTCCTCGGCCGCCGCCTGCGCAGCGGCAAGCCCTGCCACGTCGTCGTGGTCGGTCAGCGCGAGCGCATGCACACCGTTCGCGGCTGCGCGCGCAACGACTTCGGCGGGCGGCAATACACCGTCTGACACGTTGGAATGGCAATGCAGATCGATATTGAGCATCGATGATCGGGTCTGGCGACCAGCGCCAAAAGCGCTTGGTCAGGAGGGGGAATCATAGCAAAATAAGGAATCGCCCGAATTACGGCTGACTGCGCGGCCCAACCATAATGAAAAAACTGCTGTTCGACCTCTTCCCCATCATCGTCTTTTTCATCGCCTACAAGTTGGGCGACGCCAACGCCGACGCCACGCGTACCTTGTTGGCCGGTCTCGGCCTGCCCCAACCGACAGGCGTGGGCGAGAAGCCCGGCATCTACCTCGCCACGCTGGTTGCCATCGTCGCCAGCGTCGGGCAGATCGCCTGGGTCAAGCTGCGCGGCCACAAGGCCGACACCATGATGTGGGTCAGCCTGGGCATCATCGTGCTGTTCGGCGGCGCCACGCTGTGGCTGCACGACGAGAGCTTCATCAAGTGGAAGCCGACTGTGCTGTACTGGATTTTCGCCGGCATCATTTTTGGTGCCGCCGCCTTCGGACGTAACGTCATCAAAAGCGTCATGAACGAACAGATGGAACTTCCCGACGCCGCCTGGGGTCGGTTGAATGCGAGCTGGGGCGGATTTTTTGCCTTCATGGGGGTTGCAAATCTGTTTGTCGCCTTCAACTTCTCGACGGATGCCTGGGTGGATTTCAAGCTGTTCGGCAGCTTGGGATTGATGCTGGTATTCGTAATCGGCCAGAGCATGATGCTGACCAAATATCTGGACAAAGCTGATATGAACAAGGAAGAAAAGCAATAATGTTCTATGCCATCGTCGGCCAGGATACGGCCGACAGCCTCGAGCGGCGACTGGCCGCCCGCCCCGCCCATATGGAACGTCTGCATGCCTTGCAACAGGCTGGACGGCTGTTGCTGGCTGGCCCGTTTCCGGCCATTGACAGCAATGACCCAGGCGCTGCGGGGTTTACCGGCAGCCTGATCGTCGCCGAATTCGACACGCTCGCCGACGCACAGGCATGGGCGGAGGCCGATCCCTATGTCACGGCAGGCGTCTATGCCGGCGTCAGCGTCAAACCCTTCAAGAAAACCCTGCCCACATGAGCACGCCCGACCTGATCCGCCAGCGCCTTGCCGCGCTGGAGCCCGAAACCTACACGCTGGAAGACGAAAGCGCCCAGCACAGGGGCCACGCCGGGGCAGCCTCGGGTGGCGGGCACTTTCGCCTCACCCTGGTGTCACACAAATTCCGTAATCTTTCCACCCTCGCCCGCCACCGGCTGGTATACGAAGCCATGGGCGAGCTCATGCAACGCGAGATCCATGCGTTGTCGATCACTGCCTTAACCCCGGAAGAACTCTGAAAGGAATCCGAATGCGTCTTGCCCTTCTCCCCGCCCTGATCATGCTGGCGTTCACCCCGCTGGCACAGGCGCAAGCCCCCGCGCCTGCGGCCCCCACCCCGGCCGCCGCCGACAAGCCGCTGGCCGTGGTCAACGGCAAGGAAATCCCCGCCCTGTATGGCGACCTTGTCAAGCGCGAAATGGCCCAGGGCCAGCCTGACTCCCCGCAACTGGATGCCCGCGTACGCGAGTCCCTGATCAACCTTGAACTGCTGTCGCGTGCCGCACTCGACAAGGGGCTCGACAAGGAACCGCATCTGGCCGCGGCACTGGACATCCGCCGCAAGGATCAGCTTGCCAAGGCCTACCTGGAGGATTACGTCAAGGCTCACCCGGTCACCGACGCCGAAATCCAGGCAATGTACGACAAGGCCAAAACGGAGCCGATGGAACCGGAATACCAGGCCCACCACATTCTGGTGAAAACCGAGGCCGAGGCGAAGAAACTGATCGCCGAACTGGGCAGCAAGAAGGCCAAATTCGAGGATCTGGCGAAGAAATACTCCCAGGACCCCGGCTCGGCCAAGAACGGCGGCGCGCTGGGCTGGTCCGATCGGCGTGCCTTCGTGCCCGAGTTCTCTGACGCACTGGCCGGCCTAAAAAAAGGCGAATTCACCAAAACCCCGGTGAAGACGCAATTTGGTTACCACATCATCCGTCTTGACGATACGCGCACATCCAAACTTCCGCCGCTGGACGCTGTGCGGGGTGAAATCGTCAAGCAGTTGCAACAACAACGCATCCGCGACGCCATCACGGCAGCGCGTACCGATGCAAAAATTGAGTAATCCGCTAATAATATTAAACGGGGCTTCGCCCCGTCTTCACCTGATAGGGAGCCGATCATGGCCAGCAAAGAATACAACCACCTGCAAGACGTTTTCCTCAACACCCTGCGCAAGGAACGCATCCCGGTTTCAGTGTTTCTCGTGAACGGGATCAAGCTCATGGGGCGAATTGAATCGTTCGACCAGTTTGTGGTGCTGCTGAAAGGTCAGGATCAGGCTGCCCAGATGATCTTCAAGCACGCCATCTCGACCATTTCGCCTTCGCGCGAAGTGGTCCTGCCGCAACGCGACGCCGAGGCCTAAGTCGCCTTATTCAGTCGGCGCGGCCAGCAGTGCGGCTGCCGTTTGTGCGTTCACCAGGACCGCGCCTCCGCCGCGGTAGGGCTGCTTATAGCGCGCCGAAACCCCGGCCAGTTGGCGGCGACTATCCAGATACACTACGGCATAGCCTTCCGGATGGGCGGCCAGCCATTGCATCGCACTGGCTCCGGTCACTTCGGCCAAGGGCGTTTCCAGCCTGCCGAGAAACTGGTATTGCGCATGGTAGGTCGCGATATTCGCAACCGGCCGCCCTTCATCCTGTACCTGTTTGATCGCCCGCGCCATCGACTTGATGTCGTACATTGGCTCGATCGAATGCATCGCGGCTATCTGCACCAGTGCCAGCAGGGCCGCGCCGAGCAGGGCCAGATTGGGTATCGGCGCCACACCCCGTCGGCCCGCCACCCACACGACAAAGGCCAGCGCAATCAAGACCGCACCCGGCCAGACTGGCGGCAATGCCGCCACCTGACGATGCAGGACAGCAATATGTCCTGTGGCGATCAGGATCAGCACACCCCCAAGCGCCGCTGCCAGCAAGGCCGGCAGCCCGACGCGCGCGTCCGTACGTCCCGTCATCAATCGCGCCGTCAGCAAGGCAAAGGCGGGAAACAGGGGGACCAGATAATGCGGCTGCTTGCCGCTGATGAAACAAAACGCGACGAATACCGGCAGCATCCACGCCAGACAGAAGCGTGAACCGCGATCCAGGCCCTCGCGACGGTGTTGGATCAGCGCCTTCCACCATGCCGGCCAAACGAACCAGGGGAACAGCAACAAGGGCAGCAGGGGTACATACCACCAGAACGGCCGCCGGTGCGCGAAGGACTCGACCATGCGGTTGGCGGTCTGACCCCAGAAAATCGCATTGCGATACACCTCGCCCCCGGAAAACCCGGCCGGCAGCGCCCACGCCAGCGCGATTGCCGCGCCTAGCAGTACTGCCAGCAGCGTGTGGGCGAACCAGCGGCGCCATTTCAGGCCTGGATTCCACCACGGTGCCAGTGCGACGACAGGCAGCAGATGTAGCAGGATAACCGGCCCCTTGGCCAGCACACCCAGACCGATCGCCACCCCCAGCACGGCAAAGCCGCCACGCTTTCCATCGGTGGCTGCCAACACGCCATGAAGGCCAATCAGTACCCAGAAGGCCAGAATCACGTCGAACATGACCGAGGTGGAGAAAATGATCCACAACAGTGCACTTGCCAGCACCAGCGCGGCCTGTCCGCCAAGGCCCGCATGCTGCGGCCACAGGCGGCGGGCGAGGCTGAACGTCAGAAGCAGCCCGCCTGCAGAAAACAGCGGCAGCACCAGACGCGGCCACCAGTCGTTGACGCCGAATACTGCCCAGCCGGCCTGGAACATCCAGAACAGGAAGGGCGGCTTGTCGCTGTAGGGCGCACCGTTCTTGAACGGCACCAGGAAGTCGCCACGCAGCCACATTTCCCATGCCGCACTGACGTAGCGCGTTTCGTCTATCGGGGTCAGCGGGCGCGTCAGGATCGCCACTACAGCCAATGCGGCCAGCAGCATCAGGCTCAAAAGCAGCAGGCCGCGCCCGGTGGAATCAGGATTGTGTCGTGGAGTCATGATCATCATCGCTTATCAGTTTCATCCAGCGCCGCATCGATCTGCGCGTCGAGGCTCTGGCCGTGGCGGAAATGTCTATACAGGTAGGCGCCTAACGCGCCCGAGATCAGAAACAGACCGATGGCAAGCGCGAGTTTCAGGGCGGGCGCGATGTGGACGCCGCTGCCAACCAGCGCGAACACCAGCGTCTGCGGCAGGTAGCCGAGCAGCGTGCCGGCGAAAAAATGTATTGGCCGGATGCTGGAAATCCCCGCAGCCAGGTTGGTCAACAAATTGTTGCCTACCGGCAGCAGGCGGACCAGCACTGTCATGGCAAACGGATGCTCATGTATGAAGCGGTCGAAGCGCCCGGCGCGCTCGCCCAGCCGCGCACGCAGCAGCCCTTTGCCAAACAGGCGTGCGTAGCCGAAGCTCAGCATGCAGCCCAGCAACCCTGCAAGCGCACCCAGCAGTGTCCCCAGCCCAATGCTGAAGGCATAGCCACCGAGAAAGGCAATGATCTGGCGCGGCAGGCCGATGGCTGTAAAAATCCCGCCCATCAGTAGGAACAGCAGCGCCCCATTGACGCCGTGTCCGCGCACCCGCGCATCAATCCAGGTTTCGTTGATGCTGTTGCCGAGATCGCTGGACTCGAACAGGTAGCCCAACAGCGCCAGGCTCAATATCAGCGCCAGGCCTTTGACGATGACGCGCGCCCTCATTTACAGATCGGAATCGGACTCGATGACCGGCAGGCGCACGCGCCGCTGGAGCCAGGCCACACCAAACAAGTCGACGATCCCCACCCACAGCCGGTTGTGCACGCCGTACTTGGAGGTGCCGCGCTCGCGCGCACGATGGTGAACCGGAACCGACACCACCGCGCCGCCATTGCGCATCACCAATGCCGGCAGGAAGCGGTGCATATGGTCGAAATTGGGGAGCTGCAGGAAGGTCTCGCGGGCAAATACCTTGAGGCCGCAGCCGGTATCCGGCGTGTTGTCCTTCAGCATGCGCGAGCGTACGCCATTGGCGATTTTCGACGACAGCCGGCGCAGGAAGGTGTCGTTGCGACGGGCCCGCCATCCTGCCAGAAGCTCCAGATTAGGCGGTTGTGCCGGATCGGCCAGCCGGGCCAGCAAGGCCGGAATATCGGCAGGATCGTTCTGCCCGTCCCCATCGAGCGTCGCGATCCATTCATGGCGCGCTACAGTCACGCCCGTCGTCACCGCCCGGCTCTGCCCGCACGAAGCGCGATGCCGGATCACCCGCAGCATGGGAAATTCGGTTTTCAGTGCATCCAATCGTGCCTGCGTGGCATCGGTACTGCCATCGTTGACATAGATGATTTCGAACGTAGTGTTTCCGGACAGCGCGGCCGCGATTTCGCGCACCAGCGATTCGACGTTGTCCTGCTCGTTCTTGACGGGAACGACTACGGAAAGCCTGCCATGGTAGGCGTGTTTGGGCATTGCTGTATTTATATGGGTCGCTTAGTGTTGGCGGCACAGGGAGATATTCCCGGGGCTGGGCCGCATCGACAGGCTTCCGAAGCTTGAAATTTCAGAAGCTTGGCATTCTAATTTATTTTCAACGCCGCGTATGCTCCGGACACCCCGGCATGCCCGCCCCGTGCGCCGGTCCGCGACCCACTCTGCCAGGGCACAGAAAAACAGCCTGACAGATGTCGATTTCCCCCGGCCTGCTTCGTCGTAGTGATGGAGGACTTGCGCCGACCTCAGGCAAGGGTCCGATTCCCACCCGAAACAACCAGGAGAAACCCATGCGATTCATGATTATCGTCAAAGCCACCGCCGAATCCGAAGCCGCAGCGCACCCGGCTCCCGATGAAGCCCTGCTGGCTGCAATGGCCGATTACCACGAGAAACTAGCCAAGGCGGGCGTGCTGCTCGATGCATCCGGCCTTAAGCCCAGCGCGCAAGGCTGGCGTATCCGCTATGACGGCGAGTCACGCAGGGTGATCGACGGCCCGTTCACCGAGACCAAGGAGTTGATCGGGGGCTATACGCTGATCCAGGTGAAGACGCGCGAAGAAGGCCTGGAGTGGGCGCGCCGGTTCCCTGTTTTTTCTCAGGGTCAGAGCGGCGGCATGATCCATCCACCCCGCTTGACATCCACACCGAACACCAACCGGAGACCCAAGCAGGCCACCTCAAGCCCGCTGCCGTCCGCGTACAGTTCCACTTCAAGGGCCCCGAGGGGTGGCCAGTGGCTCCGTTTGACCCAGTCGCGTCCGAACATCCCAATGATGGAGTAGTCCCTGTGGAAGGCCATCCGGAGTACCCGGAGAAGGGTACGAGCGGGAGGCAGCGCGCCTGGGTTGTAGAAGTCGAGTAGCTTCATGGTTTTGCCCCTTGGGCTGTTGAGGAGCCGCCACGGTAGTCCCCTCACGATAGGCCGCGCTAGCTACCCTCACGGGGGATTCGCACAAACCCGGCGCGGGCGTGATATATATAGTTGAGGTGATCTATTCAGTAGTGGAATCAATCCACTTCCGCACGCTCACTGTGCAGGCATCGGCGGGTCGATGTCGAAGGCGATCTGCTCAATAATCCGCAGTCTTTTCTCCAGCCCCGCAGTCCCCCGGTAGTCACGAACGATGGCGCTCACCTTTGTGTCTGCGTGTCCCGTCACCGCCTCAGCATCGAGCACGCCAAGGTCGTAGGCCCGTGCGAGGAAGGTACTGCGGAAACAATGGAAGCCCAAGATGCAGGCACGCGGGGTTTCATCACGAAGGCCGAGAGCGGCAATGTGCCCCCGGAACCACTTTGCAGCCGCAGCGCTCGCTTTGCCACCGCTGGGAGCCCACTCGGGGAACAGCAGCGCATGCCCCCCGGCCCTGACCCGTTCAACGTAGCGTAGAAACCCTAGCCGCAGCAACTCGGGATGCACGGGCACAGGACGGCGGCTCGTTTCATTCTTGACGCTCTTACTTACCCGGCTGTCCCCTTCCGATTCTTCCGTGATGTCCATGAGCCAGATGCCGCCCTCCTCCCGGATGTCGCATTGCGGGTTGAGCTGACAGACCTCATTCACGCGCGCCCCGGTGTAGAGGCCGAGCAGCGGCAGCCAGTAGCGGTGAGCTTGCGCAGGGTCAGCAGCGAAAGCGGCACACTCAGGCCCGTTAAAGAGCCTTACCAATTCAGCGGGACGTAGTGCGCGTTGTGCCCGTTCCCTGCCCTTCCGAGTGCCGGTGTACTTGATACCGTCTGTGGTGAGATGCAGGGGGAACCCTTGGTCTCCGTAGAGTCGGCGGGAGTCCCCGAGGAAGGGGCGCAGTGCAGCTATGTAGCTGTCTTCCAAGGTCTTCGGGGCTATGCACTCAGGCCACGCCACGGCAGCTAGGGCGGACACAGTACAATCCCGCTTGCGCTGCTCATCACGCCACCTGGGAGGGAGCTTGCACAGCAACGAGAAGAAGCCGTCTATGTCAGCCTGACGCAGGGCGCCCACGGGCTTATCCCCGATGACATCAAGGAACAGCCTGAGTGTCGGCTCGGTCTTCTTGAACATGGGCTTTGTCTTGTCGGCCTTGGCGATGAAGGCAGAGACAACAGATGACAACATTAGCGCCTTGGTAGCGTAGCCGAGCGTGGGGAGCTCGGGCGGGGACGGCGTGTCCACCCACCGGCCATCGCGGCGCGACTCCAAGACCTGAAAGGCGCGGCTTACACCCTTGGCGAACGCGGCCAGCACCAGCCGCCTAGCCTCTGACCCCTCGGGCAAGTCGTAGCCATGCATCGCCAGCCAGTCATCAGCGATGGGCGCAACCCTTGAGAAGTCACCCGCCGAGAGCGCCGCGCGTGCCCCCTCCTGTAGCTCTCTAAGGGCGTCTGAAGACATGCGGCTATCCGAGCCCTGCCCTTGTGCGAGGCCCTCTTCATCTGCCCCCAGCGTGGACGAAAGCATGGACTCTACAAGCCACTGAAGGTCAGCCGAGGGAATGTCCGTCTTCTCGCGGCGGCCAGTCTTACGCAAGCGGTCGAACTCCGTTTCCAACTCGCCGAGCCACTGCCAAGCGGCAGAGGCAGCCTCTCGCTTGTCGGCCTTGCCAGTGTTGTGGCGGAGTAACGTCTTGCCGTTATAGTGGGGAAGTAAGTCAGTAGGGACGCGCTTGGCAATTCGCCAGCTATTCCCGTGTAACTCTAAGCCGGGTGGATGGGCCATTTCCGTGTCTGTCATCACGCTAGTTTAGCCGGGATGTTCCCAGCTTTGTTCCCAAGGTGACTCTTCGGAAGGCCCTACTGTGCTTGAATCCCAGCCTGTATGCGGGTCTGGGTTGTTGATGGCGGAGAGGGGGGGATTCGAACCCCCGTCAGGATATTATCCTGAACACGCTTTCCAGGCGTGCGACTTAAACCACTCATCCACCTCTCCGAGAGCGGCGCATCATACCGGAAGCGCCCACGCCCGGCAAATTGAATGCGGAATCCGCGGTTTTCCGCCACAGGGGCAGAAAAAATGACTTTAGCCCCTTGAATCCCGGTCATTCGTCCCCAGTTCTCCGCCAGTACCAATTGGGAGCCCACATGCAGGACGAACTCAACACCGATGCAAGCCCGGCCGCAACCCAGGCCGAGAAAGAAACCATGCCCAGCCTGGAGGAAATGCTGAAAGCGGCCGAACTCCAGGCCGCCGAACATCACGACGCCTGGCTACGGGCCAAGGCGGAAACCGAGAACATGCGTCGCCGTGCGGCGGACGACGTGGAAAAGGCGCGCAAGTTCGCGGTGGAAAACTTCGCCAACGAGCTGCTGGCAGTCAAGGACAGTCTGGAAGCTGCGCTGGCGGTGGAGTCGCCGAGCGTGGAAAACCTCAAGGATGGTGTCGAACTGACCCTGAAGCAGTTGGTTTCCGCATTCGGCAAGTTCAACCTGAACGACATCAACCCGATGGGCGAGAAATTCGACCCGCACCAGCACCAGGCCATCCAGATGATCGAGTCCGACCAGCCGGCCAACACCGTGGTCACTGTGCTGCAGAAAGGCTACCGCCTACATGATCGCACCTTGCGACCGGCGCTGGTGATGGTCGCCAAGGGCAAGGATTGAAACGGCCTTGAAATAGGCCCTGCCTCCCCCACATTTGAATCAATTCAATACTCTTTTAGAAGGAACGCATCATGGGACGCATTATTGGCATTGACCTGGGTACCACCAACTCCTGCGTGGCGGTGATGGAAAACGGCACGCCGAAGGTGATCGAGAACGCCGAGGGCGCGCGCACGACGCCATCCATCGTGGCCTACACCGAAGACGGCGAAATCCTGGTTGGTGCACCGGCCAAGCGCCAGGCGGTCACCAATCCGAAGAACACTCTGTTCGCGGTCAAGCGTCTGATCGGCCGCCGTTTCGAAGAGAAGGAAGTGCAGAAAGACATCGGCCTGATGCCCTACAAGATCGTCAAGGCCGACAACGGCGACGCCTGGGTCGAAGTACGCGACAAGAAAATGGCCGCGCAGCAGGTGTCGGCCGAAACCCTGCGCAAGATGAAGAAGACCGCCGAGGATTATCTGGGCGAGGAAGTCACCGAAGCCGTGATCACGGTACCGGCCTACTTCAACGACAGCCAGCGCCAGGCGACCAAGGACGCCGGCCGCATCGCCGGTCTCGACGTCAAGCGCATCATCAACGAGCCGACCGCGGCAGCGCTCGCTTTCGGCATGGACAAGAAGGAAGGCGACCGCAAGATCGCCGTATATGACCTCGGCGGCGGCACCTTCGACATTTCCATCATCGAAATCGCCGAGATGGACGGCGAGCACCAGTTCGAAGTGCTGTCGACCAACGGCGACACCTTCCTCGGCGGCGAGGACTTCGACCAGCGCCTGATCGACTACATCGCCGAAGAATTCAAGAAGGAACAGGGCGTCGACCTGAAGAAGGACGTGCTCGCGCTGCAGCGCCTGAAGGAAGCGGCGGAAAAAGCCAAGATAGAACTGTCCTCCGGCCAGCAGACCGAAGTCAACCTGCCTTACATCACGGCCGACGCCTCCGGGCCCAAGCACCTGGCGGTGAAGATCACCCGCGCCAAGTTCGAGGCGCTGGTTGAAGAACTGATCAAGCGCACCATCGACCCCTGCAAGATGGCGCTGAAGGATGCCGGTCTCACCACCTCGCAGATCGACGACGTCATCCTGGTCGGCGGCCAGACGCGCATGCCCAAGGTAATGGATGCGGTGAAGGACTTCTTCGGCAAGGATCCGCGCCGTGACGTCAACCCGGACGAAGCCGTTGCCGTGGGTGCTGCGATCCAGGGTGGCGTGTTGCAGGGCGAAGTGAAAGACGTGCTGCTGCTCGACGTCACCCCGCTCTCCCTCGGTATCGAAACCCTGGGCGGCGTGATGACCAAGCTGATCCCGAAGAACACCACGATCCCGACCAAGGCCTCGCAGGTGTTCTCCACTGCCGACGACAACCAGGGCGCAGTGACGGTGCACGTGCTTCAGGGCGAACGCGAAGTCGCCTCGGGCAACAAGAGTCTGGGCCAGTTCAACTTGTCCGACATCCCGCCCGCGCCGCGCGGTATGCCGCAGATCGAGGTCACCTTCGACATCGACGCCAACGGTATTCTGCACGTGTCGGCCAAGGACAAGGCCACCGGCAAGGAAAATACCATCCGCATCCAGGCCAGCTCCGGTCTGAGCGAAGAGGAAATCCAGCGCATGGTGAAGGATGCCGAAGCCAACGCGGCCGAGGACCACAAGGCTGTCGAGCTCGCGACCGCGCGCAACGCCGCCGACGGCATGATCCACTCGGTGAAGAAGTCGCTGGCCGAATATGGCGACAAGGTCTCGACCGACGAAAAAGCGGCGATCGAAGCGGCCCTGAAGGAAGCCGAAGATGCCGTGCGCGAAGGCGACAAGGACACCATCGAGGCCAAGACCAATGCGCTTGCCACCGCCAGCCACAAGCTTGCCGAGCAGATGTATCAGGCCGAACAAGCCAAAGGTGGCGCACAACCCGGCGCAGAAGCAGGCGCGGGCAGTCATGCCGCGGACGACAACGTGGTCGATGCCGAGTTTGAAGAGGTGAAGGACAAGTAATAGCGTGAACGGTAAGCGGTGAGCGGCAACCCCGTTCACCGCTTTTTGCTTTTCTGCTCACAGTTCCCTGTTCACCACTCAACACCATGTCAAAACGCGACTACTACGAAATCCTCGGCGTCACCAAGAACGCTTCGGACGAAGAAATCAAGAAGGCCTACCGCAAGCTGGCCATGAAACACCATCCCGACCGTAATCCTGACGACAAGAGCGCGGAGGAGAAATTCAAGGAAGCCAAGCAGGCCTACGAAATCCTGTCCGATTCGGACAAACGGGCCGCTTATGACCAGTTCGGCCATGCCGGGATCGACCAGCAGGCCGGCATGGGCGGTGGCTTTGGCGGCGGCGGGTTCTCCGACGCCTTCTCGGATATCTTTGGCGACATCTTCGGCGGAGGTGGCGGCAACCGTCGCGACCGTGTCTATCGCGGTGCAGACCTGCGCTACAACCTGGAAATCGAACTGGAGGAAGGCGCGCGCGGCACCGAAACCAAGATCCGCATTCCCACCCTGGAGGAATGCGGCACCTGCCACGGCAGCGGCGCCAAGCCCGGCACCACACCGACCACCTGTACCACCTGCGGCGGACACGGTCAGGTCCGTATCCAGCAAGGTTTCTTCTCGGTGCAGCAGACCTGCCCGCGTTGCGGCGGCACCGGCAAGATGGTGGCCGACCCCTGCCCCAGCTGCCATGGCGAAGGCCGCGTCAAGAAACACAAGACGCTGTCGGTGAAGATTCCCGCCGGGGTCGACAGCGGCGACCGCATCCGTCTGGCCGGTGAAGGCGAAGCCGGCGTCAATGGCGGCCCGCCCGGCGACCTCTATGTGGTGATCCATCTCAAGGAACATCCGGTGTTCAAGCGCGACGGCGACGACCTGCATTGCGAAATGCCGATCAGCTTCGCCACCGCGGCGCTCGGCGGCGAGGTCGAGATTCCCACGCTGGATGGCCACGCCAAGATCAAGATCCCCGCCGAAACACAGTCCGGCAAGGTGTTCCGCCTGCGCGGCAAGGGTATCAAGGGTGTGCGCAGCCACGCGCCGGGCGATCTCATGTGCCACATGCTGGTGGAAACGCCGGTGAACCTGTCGGAGCGCCAGCGCGAACTGCTGCGCGAGTTTGATGACTTGAGCCCGGGACGCAACAATAACCCCCGCGCGCAGTCGTTCATGGATAAAGTGAAATCGTTCTTCGGACAATAGTTCGGTTTCACTCCGCGTGCGGCTTCCTTTCTACGGAGTGAGATGGCCTGCGGCTCTTTTTCGGGTGACCGCAGTACATTCCCCACTTTAACCAACTGGAGGAAATCCCCATGCGCAAACTCCCTTTGATCGCTGCGAGCTGTGCCGTATTGTTCGCCTCGCCTACGATCGCCGCAGAAGAACCCGTCATCGTCAAAATTCCCAGGCTCACCGTCGAGGCATCAGGAAAACTCGCCCATGCCGCGATGGAAGCCTGCCGCAAGCAGGGTATCCAGATCGGGGTGACCGTGGTCGATCGCAGTGGCGATGCCATGGTGGTGTTGCGCGACACGCTGGCGCCGCGCGTGACCTTGGAGATCAGTAAGCAGAAGGCCTATACGGCGGTCAACTTCAACGCTGCCACGTCGGCGATGGTTGATCGCTTTACCCAACCGTTCTCGGTCGGCAAGGTCGAAGGACTCGTATTTTCTGCTGGCGGCGTGCCGATCGAGGCTGCCGGCAACATCGTCGGCGCGGTCGGCGTCTCCGGCGCAGCAACGGGTGAACAGGACGAAGCCTGCGCACGCGCGGGGATCCAGGCGATCCAGTTCGAACTGGAAACCGCAGGCCTCTGACGCATTGGCTGGGGTTCGCCCCCAGCCACTTGAGTCAAGCCGGCCAGACTTGCCCCTATTTCTTGCGCCCGGGTTGTGGGCCTCGGCCGCGCAATACCGGAAATGGAGGGATCAGGTTCGGGCTGAGGCAAACAGGTGAAAGAAATTCCGCGTCGTGGTCTCGCCCACCGCTTCGGCCGTCATGCCGCGCACCCGTGCGATTTCTTCCGCTACATGCTTCACGAATCCCGGCTGGTTGGTCTGCCCGCGGTGCGGCACTGGCGCCAGGTAGGGCGAATCGGTCTCGATCAGCATGCGTTCCAGCGGGATGGCAGCGGCCACTTCGCGCAGCGTAGCGGCGTTCTTGAAGGTGACGATGCCGGAAAACGAAATGTAGAACCCCAGCTCGATCGCCGCTTCGGCCACCGCCAGGCTCTCGGTGAAGCAGTGCATCACGCCGCCCGCCTCGCCTGCCTGTTCCTCGCGCATGATGCGCAGGGTGTCGTCGGCCGCGGAACGGGTATGGATGACCAGGGGCTTGCGACAGGCACGCGCGGCGCGGATGTGAGTGCGGAAGCGTTCGCGCTGCCATTCGAGGTCGCCGGTCAGACGGAAATAATCCAGCCCGGTCTCGCCAATCGCCACCACCTTGGGATGATCGGCCAGTGCGACCAGTTCAGCCACGGTCGGCTCGGTGCAGTCTTCATGGTCCGGGTGCACGCCCACGGATGCATAGACGTTCGGATGCGCCTCGGCCAGCGCGCGGATTTCAGGGAATTTTTCCAGTTCCACGCTGATGCAGAGCGCGTGGCTCACCTGATTGGCCGCCATCAGGTCGAAGACCTCGGGCAGCTTGCCGGCGAGATCGGGGAAATTGATGTGACAGTGGGAATCGATATACATGCGGCTCGGGAACGCCGCAGACGGCGTTACATGGTGTGAGTGGGACGCACCGATTTTAACGAACCGCCGAGCAAACCTTCAATCTTGTTTTGCGCCGCCTTGCCGCTTTCGTTGAAAGCGAACTGCACGCCCACACCCTGGGTACGGCTGCCGTGGGCGCCCGAGGGTGTCACCCATACCACTTTGCCTGACACCGGCAGCTTGGCGGGATCGTCCATCAGCGTCAGCAGCATGAACACTTCCTCGCCCATCTTGTATTGCTTGTTGGTGGGAATGAACAGTCCGCCGCCCTTGATGAAGGGCATGTAGGCGGCAAAAAGCGCGGATTTTTCCTTGATGGACAGGGACAGCACGCCGGGGCGTACCTGACCTGCGACATCATTGACTGCTGCATTCATCATCGATCCTTTTTTTTTCAATCAAACACGTGCCGGTACTGGATCAGCCAGGCTTCGAGCTGCAACGCCCGGTTGAGCGGGTGTGCCAGCGTCCGGCCTTCGTTCGCCTGCGTTCTGGCAAGTGCCAGCAGTCTGGGCAGATCGGCCTTCTTGCCCAACTGCGCCAGCACTTCCGCAAAATCGCGGTTGAACTGTACGCTGCCCAGCAATCTGACCGACAGCAAATCGCCCAGCCACTTGTAAGCCACGTTGTGCCAGGTCTGCGGATTGACCGTCTTCCAGCGCTCGCCCAGGGTTACCGGATCGAGCCGACCGGGATCTGCCAAGCCTTCCAGCACGCCGCGGCGTTCGTCCAGCTCGGCCCCTTCGGCCCAACGTTGCGCGTCGAGCGGCGTACCGCCGGAAAGCGCCAGCAGGCCCATCGCGTCGTCCACACCCTGCCCGACCAGCCATTGCGCTGCCTGACCGGCCGGCGGCAAGCCGATATCGATCCGGGTGCAACGGCTGCGTATGGTCGGCAACAGTCGACGCGGTTGATCCGAAACCAGCACGAATACCGTATTTAACGGCGGTTCCTCAAGCACCTTTAACAACGCGTTGGCTGCAGCCAGGTTGAGACCGTCCGCCGGATCGACCAGTACCACCCGGAACCCTGCACGGTAGGTGGACATCTGGACGAAATCGACCGCCTCGCGCGCCTGGTCGACCTCGACCGCCGTGGCCATGCGGGTTTCGCCTTCCTTGCCGGTCTTCTCCTGCAGTGTCAGCAGCCGGAAATCCGGATGGGTGTCCGCCTCGTACCAATGGCAGGCCGGGCACTCGCCGCAAGCCGCGCCATCCGACCGCGGCGCCTCGCACAGCAACGCCTGCGCCCATGCCCGCGCCAATACCCCTTTCCCCACCCCACGCGGCCCCGCCAGCAGCAAGGCCTGCGCCGGGCGCGCCCGGGTCGCCAGCAACCGCTGCCAGGACGCTTCCAGCCAGGGATACGGCGCGCTCACCCCAGCCCTTCCAGCAAGTGGCCGATCTCGATCTGCAGCTCGGCGATGCTGTGACGCGCATCCAGCACGCGAATACGCGCGGGTTCGGCCCGTGCCCGCTCGAGATAGGCATTGCGCACGCGGCTGAAAAAGCTGTCGGCTTCGCGTTCGAAGCGGTCGGCGGTACGTGCAGCCGAACGCCGCGCTTCCGCCACGTCGGGTGGCACGTCGAACAGCAGGGTGAGATCAGGCGCAAAGCCGCGCTGCACCCAGGCTTCCAGCGCGGCGATACGTTCCGCGTCGATGCCGCGCCCGCCGCACTGGTAGGCGTAGCTGGCATCGGTGAAACGGTCGGACACGACCCAAGCGCCGCGTGCAAGCGCAGGCCGGATCAGTTCGGCCAGATGTTGCTGCCGCGCGGCGAACATCAGCAGCAATTCGGTGTCGGCATCCATGTCGCGATGCAACAGTAGTTCACGCAAAGCCTCGCCAAGCGGGGTACCGCCCGGCTCGCGGGTAACGACGACCTCCCTGCCCTGCCGGCGCAGCCAGTCGGCAACGAATTCCAGGTGGGTGCTTTTGCCGGCGCCGTCGACGCCTTCGAGCGTGATGAATTTTCCTCGGGTCATCGTTGATCGCGTTGGTAGCGGTTTACCGCGCGGTTGTGCGCGTCGAGCGTGCTTGAGAATACATGGGTGCCGTCGCCCCGTGCAACGAAGTACAGCGCATCCGTCTTGGCCGGGTTGAGCGCAGCCTGGATGGCCGCCTCGCTCGGCATGGCGATTGGCGTGGGCGGCAGCCCGGCGCGCGTATAGGTGTTGTACGGCGTATCGTGTTGCAGGTCGACCTTGCGCAGGTTGCCGTCGAAGCGCTCCCCCAGGCCGTAGATCACGGTCGGATCGGTCTGCAGGCGCATGTCCAGCCGGAGCCGATTCAGGAAAACGCCGGCGATCCTGGGGCGTTCGAATGCCACGCCGGTTTCCTTTTCCACGATCGACGCCATGATCAGCGCCTCGTACGGTGTGCGATATGGCAATCCGGGAGCACGCGTCTCCCAGGCGGCCATGAGCTTCTCATGCTGCCGACGATAGGCGCGGCGCAGCACACCGAGATCGGAGGTATGAGGTGCATAAAAATAGGTATCGGGAAACAGCAGGCCCTCAATGTGATCTTCTTCGGCGCCGATGGCTTGCAGGATTTCGGTATCGCTCATGCTGGCGCTTTCATTCTTCAGCATGGGCTGGGCGGCAAGCGCAGCACGCACCTCGCGCCAGTTCCAGCCCTCGATGAACTGCACCATGGCCTGCGAGACCTCGCCGCGCTGGATCATGGCATACAGTTCCAGTGGCGTCAGCGGCCTGTCGAGGGTATACACGCCCACCTTGAGTGTCCCTGCCTTGCCCAGTATGCGTCCAAGCAGCCAGAATACCTGCGCATTGCCGACCACGCCCTCGCGTTCGAGCATGGCGCTCAGGCTCCGCAAATTCGTGCCGGGTACCACGTTGAGCGTCTTCGGCAACGGCTCGATCTGCAAAGGCCGGTTGCCATACCAGGCCAGTCCGCCTGTACCCATGAGCGCAAGCAGCGTAGCGAGCGCAATCAATCGTTTAATCGACGTCTTCATTCAAGGCCTTACTCAAAAGCGCAGCCCAACCCGCAGGTGGCCATATTGCGTCATCCAGCCTGGCCACACGGCGCACGCCGATGACACTGTTGCAGACCATCACTTCGTCGGCAGCGAGTATAGCCGCGGGCAACAAACGGCCGACATGGACCGGAATACCGAGACGCGGCGCGGCCCGCAGCAGGCGCGTCCTGGCCACGCCCGCCACACCGCATTCGCTCAGGTCCGGCGTGAACAGCTCGCCATTCCTGATCAGCAGCAGATTGCTCATCACCCCGCCGATCACCGCACCGAGGTCATCGCACAGCAGCCCCTCGAGAATCGCCGGATCGGTCCATTCGGCACGTGCAAGCACGTTCTCCAGGCGGTTCAGATGCTTGATCCCTGCCAGCCGGGGCTGCCGTGCCAACCGCAGGGTGCACCAGCGCGCCGCAATTGCGTCCGGTGCACCGGCCTGCGCATAAGCCGGCAACGGCGCAGAGAAAACGATCCGGGTGGCCGCCTGGCTTGGCGGAGGCGCATAGCCGCGTGCTCCGGCGCCGCGCGTGAGCACGATCTTGACGATCCCTTCCCCGGTCTCCGCCACACGGCAAACTTCCCCATGCAGCCCCGCTTCGTCGGGGCAGTCCAGCATCAGTGCCGCACTGTCGGCCACCAGCTTGGCGTAATGATCGCGCCACCACAGTGGTTGTCCGTTCTGCGTGCGCAGGGTGCGGAACACGCCGTCGCCATAGGCCAACCCACGATCACGGGCATCGACCGAATCGGCCGGTTGGCCATTGACGAGCATCATGCAATTTCCAGTATGTGCAGCAGGACGCTGCGGATCAGGACATCGAAAGCGAAGCGGCCGTCTCGGCTGATATCGCTGCCGGTGTGGCTGCAGTGTGACGTCCGCTGTGGTTCATGGATGATTTGCATGGTGCGCACCTTGGAACAGCCGTTCATGGTGCCGTCCGGCCCCCCCGCGCGCAAGGCTTCAAGCATGGTCATGTCGGACAACCGGCTTGATCGGATGCGATGGGGAGTCCATCGCGGAGATCAGACGCGCTTGAAAACCAGCGAGCCGTTGGTGCCGCCAAACCCGAAGTTGTTCTTGAGCGCAAAGTCGATCTTCAAGTCGCGCGCCGTGTTGGCGCAATAATCGAGATCGCATTCCGGATCTTGCGAGAAGATGTTCGTGGTCGGCGGCGACAACTGGTGATGCACCGCCAGCACGGTGAACACCGACTCCACCCCGCCGGCGCCACCCAGCAGGTGGCCGGTCATCGACTTGGTCGAGTTGACCACGGTCTTGTAGGCCGCATCGCCCATGGCAAGCTTGATCGCGTCGGTTTCGTTCTTGTCGCCCAGCGGCGTGGAGGTGCCGTGCGCGTTGATGTAGTTGATCTGGTCGGGATTCACGCCGGCGTCGCGCATCGCATTCAGCATCGCACGTCGGGGGCCGTCGGTGCTCGGTGCCGTCATGTGATAGGCGTCGCCGCTCATGCCGAACCCCGTCACCTCGGCGTAGATCTTCGCGCCGCGTGCCTTGGCGTGTTCGTACTCCTCGAGCACCAGCACGCCGGCCCCCTCGCCCAGCACGAAGCCATCGCGATCCTTGTCCCACGGACGGCTGGCGGTAGCCGGGTCGTCGTTGCGAGTGGACAACGCGCGCGCGGCGGAAAAGCCGCCCACGCCGAGCGGCGAAGTGGCGCACTCGGCGCCGCCGGCGACCATCACGTCCGCGTCACCATGCTCGATCAGGCGGGCCGACAGGCCAATGGCATGCAGACCCGTGGTGCAAGCGGTGACAACCCCCAGGTTGGGGCCTTTCATCCCATACAGGATCGAAAGATTGCCGGAAATCATGTTGATGATGGACCCCGGAATGAAGAAGGGGGAAATCTTCCGCGGGCCGGATTCCATCAGCAAGGAATGGGTCTCCTCAATCAGCGGCAACCCGCCGATTCCGGAGCCGATGTTGATGCCGATGCGCTCGGCATTAGCTTCGGTGACCTCGAGGCCCGAATCGCGGATCGCCTGAATGCCGGCGGCCATGCCGAACTGGATAAAGACATCCATGCGGCGCGCTTCCTTGGGATTGAGGTATTGCTCGACGTCAAAACCCTTCACCTCGCCCGCCATGTGGGAGGCAAAAGGCGAAGGATCGAAACGGGTGATCCGGGCAATCCCGGTGCGACCAGCAACCAGATTGTCCCAGGCCTCCGGGATGGTATTGCCGACCGGGGAGATGATTCCCAGGCCGGTCACGACAACGCGACGCTTGGACAAAAGTCAGTCCTTTTTATCGATCCGGCACGATACGGACGTAGGCCGAATCATTGAACATTGGAAGGCGCACTATTGGACGGCCGGCGAACACACCAAGCAAGCGGCATTGCACACGCACAGCAGCTTCGCACATGGCCGGGCCGACTCAATAGCCGGGTGAACGATCAGCTCGAGTGGCTGTTGACGTAGTCGATCGCCTGCTGGACGGTGGTGATCTTTTCCGCATCTTCGTCGGGGATTTCGCAGCCAAACTCTTCTTCCAGCGCCATCACCAGCTCAACCGTATCGAGCGAGTCGGCGCCCAGGTCGCCGACGAAGGAGGACTCATTCTTGATGTCCGCTTCGTTGACGCCCAATTGCTCGGCGACGACCTTAATTACACGCTGTACGTTTTCCATTACTGATCCTCTCTTGAAATAAGGCTTCAACAAAATTGAAGCCGATCGATTTTACCAAACTTTCGGGGGCGGTCACGCCATGTACATGCCGCCGTTTACGTGCAAGGTAGTGCCTGAAATGTAGCCCGCCGCAGGCGACGCCAGGAAAGCGACGGCCTGCGCGATATCTTCGGCGGCGCCCAGCCGGCCCAGCGGGATATGGGCAAGCAGTGCCTCGCGCTGCGCGTCCGGCAGCGCACGCGTCATGTCGGTGTCGATGAAGCCCGGCGCCACGCAGTTGACCGTGATGTTGCGGCTGCCGACCTCACGTGCCAGCGATTTGGTAAAACCCATGATGCCAGCCTTGGCTGCGCTGTAGTTGGTCTGCCCCGCATTGCCCATCGCACCGACCACCGAAGCGATGGAAATGATGCGCCCGCTGCGCGCCTTCATCATGGCACGCAGCACCGCACGCGACAGACGGAACACGGAGGTGAGGTTGGTCGCCAGGATGTCGTCCCACTCCTCGTCCTTCATCCGCATGAGCAGGTTATCGCGAGTGATGCCGGCATTGTTGACCAGGATGCCGATGGTGCCGAAATCCTTTTCGATCGCCGCGATCACGGCATCGACTTCGGCGGCGTTGGTGACGTTGAGTTTCATGCCGCCGCCCTTGATGCCGGCCACGGCGAGGTAATCGCTGATCGCCTGTGCGCCCTTGTCGCTGGTGGCAGTGCCGACAACGGTGGCGCCTGCGTTACCGAGCGCCAATGCGATCGCCTGGCCGATTCCGCGGCTGGCGCCGGTCACCAGTGCCACCTGTCCTTCAAGATTCGCGCCAGGCGCGAGGCGTCCTTGCAACATCCTCGTCTCCTTATGGGTTGAGCGCAGCCGCGAGGCTGGCTTCGTCGACCAGCGCCACGGCGGGCAGACTGTCGTCGATGCGTTTATTGAGGCCTGTCAGTACCTTGCCAGGGCCGCATTCGATCACCCGCTCGATACCGGCGGCTTTCAGGGCCTGGACGGTCTCGACCCAACGCACCGGGGTATGCAGCTGCTTTGCCAGGGCCGCACGGATCGCATCCGCATCGGCATGGCTTTGCACATCGGTATTGTGCAGCACGGGGATCGACGGCACCGCAATCGCCACACCCTGCAGATGCGCCAGCAGCTTGTCAGCAGCCGGCTGCATCAGCGAGGAATGCGACGGCACGCTGACCGGCAGCGGCAGGGCGCGCTTGGCCCCCTTCTCCTTCGCCAGTGCCATCGCGCGCTCGACTGCGGCCTTGTTGCCTGCGATCACCACCTGGCCAGGCGAGTTGAGGTTCACCGCCTCGACCACTTCGCCTGCAGCCGCGTCGGCGCAGGCCGCACGCACGGCGTCGTCGTCCAGTCCCAGGATTGCCGCCATCGCACCGACGCCTTCCGGTACCGCCGCCTGCATGGCTTCGGCGCGGAAACGCACCAGCCTGATCGCATCAGCAAAGCCCAACGAACCCGCCGCGACCAGCGCCGCGTATTCGCCGAGACTGTGTCCGGCCAGCAGCGCCGGCATCGCACCACCCGCTGCCTGCCACACACGCCAGGCGGCGATATCGGCCGCAAGCATCGCGGGCTGGGTGTTGATGGTCTGGTTCAGCAGATCGGTCGGGCCGTCGGTCACCAGCGCCCACAAGTCCTGGCCGAGCGCGTCGGAGGCTTCGGCAAAAGTCGTGCGCACTTCGGCGCGATCGCCCCAGCCCTGCATCATGCCGACCGATTGCGAGCCTTGTCCGGGAAATACAAAAGCAAGTTTTTTATCGAAAACAGCCACGTACGTGTTCCTTGAATCAATATTTCAGGAGCGCGGAGCCCCAGGTAAAGCCGCCGCCGAAGGCTTCCATCAGCACGGTCTGGCCGCGCTGGATGCGGCCGTCGCGCACCGCCACGTCGAAGGCCAGCGGCACCGAGGCCGCCGAGGTATTGCCATGGCCGGCGACCGTGGTCACCACGTTGTCCATGCTCATGCCAAGCTTTTTTGCGGTAGCCGAAATGATACGGATGTTGGCCTGGTGCGGCACCAGCCAGTCGATGTCGGATTTCGAGAGACCGTTGGCTTCCAGTGTTTCGTCGACGATGCGGTCGAGCGTATTGACCGCCATCTTGAACACGGCATTGCCTTCCATGCGCATCAGTGCCGGTTCGCGCATGCCCGTCGAAGCGCCGGTGGTCGTGCGCAGCAATTCCTTGTGACGACCATCGGCATGGATATGGGTGGCAATGATGCCCGGCTCGACAGATGCCCCAAGCACTACGGCACCCGCGCCGTCGCCCCACAGGATGCAGTTGCTGCGGTCGTTCCAGTCGGTGATGCGCGACAGCGTTTCGGCACCGATCACCAGCACATGCCGGGCAGCGCCGGTCTTGATGAACTGGTCGGCCACCGACAGGGCGTATACGAAACCGCTGCATACTGCCTGCAGGTCGAAAGCGGGCTTGCCGTTGGTCATCCCCAGTTTGGACTGCACGATGCATGCCGTACTGGGGAACACCAGGTCGGGCGTCGTGGTGGCAACCAGCAGCAGATCGATGTCGTCGGGCTGCAGGCCCGCCACGTCGAGTGCGGCGCGTGCCGCCTGAATGGCGAGGTCGCTGGTGAATTCACCTTCGGCGGCGATATGGCGTTCACGGATACCGGTACGTTCGACGATCCATTGATCGTTCGTCTCGACCAGTTTTTCGAGATCGGCGTTAGTGAGGATGCGCGCAGGCAGATAGCTGCCGGTGCCGAGAATGCGGGAATAGGTCAAGCGGCTACCCGTTGCAGGAGTTGGATCTGATCGGTAATGCGTTTCAGCACGTTGTTGCGGACTTCGTCGCTGGCGGTTTCGATCGCGTGCTCGAAGGCAAAGCGGTCGGCCGAACCATGGCTCTTCACCACGACCCCCTTGAGTCCCAGCAGGGTGGCGCCATTGTAGCGGCGCGGATCCATCCGGCGTTTGAAAGCGCTCAGCACCGGCATGGCCAGCAGGCCGGCGAGACGGGTCAGCCAGTTGCGACGGAATTCGGCGCGCAGCGTGGTGGCAATCATCTTGGCAAGCCCCTCGGAGGCCTTCAGCGTCACGTTGCCGACAAAGCCGTCGCACACCACCACGTCGGTCGTGCCCTTGAAAATGTCGTTGCCCTCGACGTTGCCGTAGAAATTCAGATGGCTGTCGCGCAGCAGTTCGGCAGCCTGCTTCACCATTTCGTTGCCCTTGATGTCTTCCTCGCCGATGTTCAGCAGGCCGACGCTCGGGTTCGGCTTGTGCTCCACGGCCGACACCAGCATCGCGCCCATGATGCCGAACTGCAGCAGGTGTTCGGCCGAGCAATCGACGTTGGCGCCCATGTCGAGCACCAGCGCATGACCCGTGGTCGTCGGCATGACGGCAGCAATGGCAGGGCGGTCGATACCGGGGAGGGTTTTCAGGACGAAACGGGCGGTCGCCATCAGCGCGCCGGTATTGCCGGCCGACACGCAGGCATCGGCCTCGCCGGACTTGACGAGGTCGATGGCCACGCGCATCGAGGAATCCTTCTTGCCGCGCAGGGCCAGCGCCGGCGCCTCGTCCATCGCCACCACCTGGCTGGCGTGGCGCACGATGAGACGAGGGCCGGTCTTGGCCCGGCGCGCCTTGAGTTCGGCCGCGACAATGTCCTGCGGTCCGACCAGAATCACGTTCAGGTCAGGATGACGCGCAAGACAACGGATCGCCGCCGGGACCGTGACATGGGGGCCATGATCGCCCCCCATGACATCAATGGCGACTGTGATGTTTCTCATACAGCCGGAATCGTTGGCTGAGTGGATCGCGCCGGGCGGTAACTATCACGCCGTGGCGCGTAAATGAATTATTCGCCTTTGGCCTTGATGACTTTGCGGCCGCGATAAAAGCCGTTGGGGCTGATATGGTGGCGCAGATGCGCTTCACCCGTGGTCGGCTCGACGGCCAGCGGCGGGTTGGTCAGGAAATCGTGCGAGCGGTGCATGCCACGCTTGGACGGGGACTTTTTGTTCTGCTGGACTGCCATTTCTTACTCCTTAAAAATCGTGGCACCGGATTCCGGCACCCAAACCTATTGCGCTCCACGTATGGAGCATTCACCTTCTGCGTGCATGGGTGCAAGCGGCAGGCTCAACAACACTTCATCCTCAACCAGCTCGACGAGGCTCAATCGCTCGCCTGCCTGAATCGCGTCACTGTCAGGCAATGCGTCCAACCGTTCCAGTTCCGCCTCGTTGCGCGCCAGATACAGCGTGCGCTCAAGCCCGACTGTATACGGCATGCTCCCCAGACAACGCTGGCACGTCAATCCCACTTCGCCGCTGATCGACACCTGCAGGGACAGACTGCCACGCTGGTCCACACGCCCGACAACTCGACAGAACAGCGTGCCTTGCGTAAATTCATGGGCAAGTCGCGGAAACACAGCCACATCGGACTGGATTTCCCACGATTGCGCATCCCTGCAAAAACGCCATGGATCGACCTCAACAGACGGAAGCATGGCGAAGCACCCGGTTAAACATTAGCCCGCAATGATATGATTTCGCGTTCTTTTTGTCAAAGAAACCCTAGCCATCCCAACTTCAGGCGAACCCATGCTTAAGAAAATACTGGTCGCCAACCGGGGCGAGATCGCTGTCCGCATCGTACGCGCCTGCGCCGAACTGGGCATCAAATCGGTCGCCATCTATACCGACGCCGACCGCCACGCGCTCCATGTCAAGAAAGCCGACGAGGCCTACCACATCGGCAAGGACCCGATTCTCGGCTACCTGAACGCGCACACGCTGGTGAACTTGGCGGCCGCGTCGGGCTGCGACGCGCTCCATCCCGGCTATGGCTTCCTCTCGGAAAATCCCGATCTGGCGACTATCTGCGCGCGTCGCGGCATCCGCTTCATCGGCCCTTCGCCCGAGGTGATCCGCCGCATGGGCGACAAGATCCAGGCCCGCAATGCGATGATCGCCGCTGGCATCCCGGTGGTGCCAGGCTCCGACCACAACCTGGAAAACGTCGAGGAAGCACGCGCGCTGGCCAACAAGATCGGCTACCCGGTCATGCTCAAGGCCACCAACGGCGGCGGCGGCCGCGGCATCCGCCGCTGCGACAGCGAGGAAGACCTGTTGAAAAACTATGACCGCGTGGTATCGGAGGCCAGCAAGGCCTTCGGCAAGCCCGAGGTCTTCGTCGAGAAATGTGTGGTGCAGCCCAAGCACATCGAGGTGCAAATCCTCGGCGACACCCAGGGCAACATCATTCACCTGTTCGAGCGCGACTGCTCGATCCAAAGGCGCAACCAGAAGTTGATCGAAATCGCGCCAAGCCCCCAGTTGACCGAGGCGCAGCGCCAATATATCGGCAAGCTGGCGGTTCGCGCCGCCAAGGCGGTCGGCTACGTCAATGCCGGCACGGTGGAATTCCTGCTCGACCAGGACAACCAGTTCTATTTCATGGAGATGAACACCCGGCTGCAGGTCGAGCATCCGATCACCGAGACCATCACCGGCGTCGACATCGTGCAGGAGCAGATCCGCATCACCTCCGGCCTGCCGCTGCAATACAAGCAGGAAGACATCGCGCATCGCGGCTATGCGATCGAATTCCGCGTCAACGCCGAGGACCCGAAAAACGAGTTCCTGCCCAGCCTGGGCCGCATCACGCGCTATTACTCGCCGGGCGGCCCCGGCGTGCGGGTGGATGCGGCGATCTACACCGACTATGTCATCCCGCCCTACTTCGATTCGATGTGCGCCAAGCTGACGGTGTGGAACCTGACCTGGGAATCCGCCATCGCGCGCGGCAGCCGTGCACTCGCCGACATGCTGGTGTACGGCGTGAAGACGACGATTCCCTACTATCAGGAAATTTTGAAAAATCCCGAGTTCCGCAGCGGGCGTTTCAACACCAGCTTCGTTGAAATGCACCCCGAACTCACCCAGTACACCGAAAAGAAACCGCCGGAAGTGATCGCAGCTGCCATTGCAGCCGCCATCGCCGCGCATCAAGGGTTATAAGAAATGGCCAAAGTACACATCACCGATCTCGTCCTGCGCGACGGCCACCAGTCGCTCATCGCCACCCGTATGCGCACCGAAGACATGCTGCCGATCTGCGGCAAGCTCGACCAGGTCGGCTTCTGGTCGCTGGAAGCCTGGGGCGGCGCCACCTTCGACGCCTGCGTGCGCTTCCTGCGCGAAGACCCGTGGGAACGCCTGCGCAAGCTCAGGAAGGCCTTGCCCAACACGCGCATCCAGATGCTGCTGCGTGGGCAGAACCTCTTGGGCTACCGCAATTATTCCGACGACGTGGTGCGGGCTTTCGTGCAGAAGTCGGCCGACAACGGCGTCGACGTGTTCCGCGTGTTCGACGCGATGAACGACCTGCGCAACCTCAAGGTCTCGATCGAAGCGGTGAAAGCCGCCGGCAGGCATGCCGAAGGCGCGATCTGCTACACCACCAGCCCAGTGCACGACATCCCGCATTTCGTCGGACTCGCCAAGGGGCTGACCGAGATGGGCTGCGACACCATCGCGATCAAGGACATGGCGGGGCTGCTCACGCCCTACACCGCATACGACCTGGTGTGCGCGATCCGAGAAGCCACCCACCTGCCGATCCACACCCACAGCCACGCCACGTCCGGCCTCGCGCACATGACGCACCTGAAGGCGGTGGAAGCCGGCGCGACCCTCATCGACACCAGCGTCGGCGCGTTTGCCGAGGGCGCCAGCCATCCCACCACGCAGAGCCTGGTTGCCGCGCTCGCCGGCACCGCCTACGACACCGGCCTGTCGCTGCCGCTGATCGAGGAAATCTCGGCCTACTTCAAGGAGGTGCGCAAGAAGTACTGGCAGTTCGAATCGGCCTTCACCGGCACCGACACCCGCGTGCTGATCAACCAGGTGCCGGGCGGGATGATTTCCAACCTGGCCAACCAGATGAAGGAACAGGGCGCGCTCGACCGGATGGACGCCGTGCTCGACGAGATCCCGCGCGTGCGCCAGGACCTCGGCTACCCCCCGCTGGTCACGCCCACCTCGCAGATCGTCGGCACCCAGGCCGCGTTGAACGTGCTCACGGGCGAGCGCTACAAATCGGTCACCAACGAGGTGAAGCTCTACCTGCAGGGCCGCTATGGCAAGGCGCCAGGGCACGTCAACGAGGAAGTGCGCAAGCTTGCCATCGGTGACCTCGAGGTCACCACCTGCCGTCCGGCCGACCTGATCGCCGATGAGCTCGACAAGCTGCGCGGCGAAATCGAAGGCCTGGCCAAGTCCGACGAGGACGTGCTGACCTACGCCATGTTCCCCGAGATCGGCAAGACCTGGCTGCAGGAACGCGCGGCCGGCAGCCTCAAGCCCGAACAACTGCTGCCGCCGGGCGCATCGCAGGAAGACAGCGCGCCGCGCTACGCCGCCGACGAATTCAAGATCACGCTGCACGGCGAGACCTACCACATCAAGCTTTCCGGCAGTGGTCGCAGCGACGCCGCCCAGCGCCCGTATTTCGTATCGATCGACGGCGTCTCGGAAGAAGTGCTGGTCGAGCCATTGAACGAGGTTGCGGTATCAACCGGCAGCGACAACACGCCACGCAAAACCGCTGCCACCCCCGCGCCCGGCCAGAAGCCACGCGCCAGCCACCCCGGCCACGTCACCGCCGCCATGCCGGGCACCATCGTCGACGTGCTGGTGAAGATCGGTCAGACGGTCAAGGCCGGTGACGGCGTGCTGGTGATCGAGGCGATGAAAATGGAGAACGAGGTGCAGGCGCCGATTGCCGGCGTCGTCATCAGCATCTTCTGCAAGAAGGGTGACGCGGTGACGCCCGACATGGCGCTGGTCGAGATCCAGCCAGAATGAAACTGGTGCTCGCTTCCACCTCGCGCTACCGGCGCGAGCTGCTGTCGCGCCTGCATATCCCGTTCGAAATCCTGTCGCCCGACGTCGACGAAACGCCGCTGCCGGACGAGTCGCCATCGGCCACCGCGCTGCGGCTCTCGGTGCTGAAGGCGCAGGCGGCAGTCTCGACGCATCCCGACGCGCTCATCATCGGCTCGGACCAGGTGCTGATGCTCGACGACGAGCAACTCGGCAAGCCCGGTAATTTCGACAAGGCCTTCGCCCAGCTGAAGAAAATGCAGGGCAAGGCCATGGTCTTCCATACCGCGCTGACACTGCTGAACAGCCGCACCGGCCACACGCAGACGCGCGACGTACCGACCGTGGTGCACGTCCGGCCGCTCAGCGACGCGCAGATCGAGGCCTACCTCAAGAAGGAACAGCCCTACGACTGCGCCGGTTCGGCCCAGAGCGAATCGCTCGGCATCGCCCTGATGGAACGCATGGACAGCCCCGACCCCACCGCCCTGATCGGCCTGCCGCTGATGGCGCTGACCGGGATGTTGCTGAACGAAGGCGTCGACGTCCTCACATGGCAACCGGTAGCCTCTACCTGATTCCGGTGCCGCTGGGGCCGGTCAGTCCCGAGGCCTGCCTGCCGCCCGACACCCTCGCGGTCGCGCGCCGGCTCGAGCACTTCGTCGTCGAACGCGCCAAGACCGCGCGCGCGCATCTGAAGGCGATGGGCCATCCTCTACCGATCCAGGCGCTGCACCTCGAAGAGCTCAACGAACACACTCCGGCCGCAGCCATCCTGTCGCTACTGGCGCCGCTCAAGGCCGGACACGACGTCGGCCTGCTGTCGGAAGCAGGCTGCCCTGCGGTGGCCGACCCCGGGGCGGAACTGGTCCTCGCCGCACATCGTGAGAATATCCGGGTCGTTCCGCTGATCGGTCCGTCGTCCATCCTGCTGGCGCTGATGGCCTCGGGTCTGGGCGGACAGCGCTTCGCCTTCCACGGCTACCTGCCCGCCAAGGAACCCGAGCGCAGCCAGGCCATCCGCGAACTCGAAAAAACCGCACGCCGCGACCGCGCCACCCAGCTCTTCATCGAGACGCCCTACCGCAGCGCGGCCCTGCTGGACGCCTTGGCCACCACCCTGTCGCCCGATACCCTCGTCAGCGTCGGCGCGGATCTCAGCCTGCCGAGCCAGCTGATCCAGACCCGCAGCGCAAAAAACTGGCGCGACAAGACCGATGCGGTCAAGGACCGCCTGGTCGTATTCGGGGTCGCTGCCTAGAACGCAGGCAATCAGAATGTCAGCGTATCGAGCCTGAACGTGACCACGTCACCCACTCCGGTTTGCGCTTTCAGCCATTCGGCGCCATCGCGGGTGTACACATCCAGAGGCAGCAGGCGTTGCGCCATGCCACCGCCTACCGTCACCTGCAGCCACTGTTTTGTGAGCGCGGCAAACTCCAGCCGCTCGTGCTGGGCGCAGGGAATCGGCCGGTAATCGCTCAACGCAGCGTGACGCCTGCCTTTTCAAACGGCGCCAGCGCCGTTGCCATCGACGCGCCCAGGCGTCCGGCGAGCCGCTCGGCGAGGCCCTCGTGCTGGGTGAAGTCGACGATATCCTTGGCCTTGATGACGTCGCGCGCAACCGATTCGACATTGCCCAGGCCATCGGCCAGGCCCAGCTGGATGCTCTTTTCGCCGCTCCACACCAGGCCGCTGAACATCTCGGGGGTTTCCTTCAGGCGCTTGCCGCGGCCTTCGCGAACCACGCTAATGAACTGGCCGTGGATTTCTTCCAGCATCTGCTTGGCATAGGCTTCCTGCTTGGGATCGACCGGCGAGAAAGGATCGAGGAAGCCCTTGTTTTCGCCCGCGGTGAGCAGGCGGCGCTCGACACCGAGTTTCTGCATGGTCTGGGTGAAGCCGAAGCCATCCATCAGCACACCGATGGAGCCGACGATGCTGGCCTTGTCGACGAAGATCTTGTCGGCTCCGACGGCGACGTAATAGCCGCCCGAGGCGCAGATGTCGTCCACCACGACGTACAGGGGAATATCCGGATGCAGGCCACGCAGGCGCTTGATCTCGTCATGGATCTGGCCGGCCTGGACCGGGCTGCCACCGGGGCTGTTGATGCGCAGGACTACGCCTTTGGTCTTCTTGTCGTCGAATGCGCTCTGCAGGCTGGCGATCACGGTATCGGCACTGGCCTTGTCGGACGCGATCTCGCCCTGCAGATCGACCAGCGCGGTGTGTCCATTGATCGACACGCCGTCCGACCCGAACCAGCCCGCCACCAGAAACAGCACGATGAAGAGATACAGGAAGCCCAGCGTCTTGAACAGGATGCTCCAGTGGCGGCTGCGACGCTGCTCCTGGATCGCCGACAGCGCCAGTTTTTCCAGGACTTCACGTTCCCAATTCGGGGTGGGTTCACTCATTGTTCTTCCATCAGATAAACATGGCCGTCACGTTCGACGACCGGGACTGGGATCAGGCCGCGTCCGGCGCAGCGTCCGCCGACGCAGTGCCCGCTTGCGGGGTGGTAGAGCGCGCCGTGGGTGGAGCAGATCAAGTATAGCCGCGAGTGATCGAAGAATTCGCCTTCCTGCCAGTCGAGTTCCACCGGCACGTGGCCGCACTGGTTGAGGAAAGCGCGCGGCTGGCCGTCATAACGCACCACGAAGGCCTGCTGCGGCTGACCGAAACGGGTCAGCTCGAAGCGCATGCCGCGACCCAGTTCGGCGAGATCGCTTGCGGCGCAGATCAGGCGTTCGCGGCAAGCCATGCATACACCTCGACAAAACTGTCCATCAGGGCGAGCGGCGCGTGCGGATGCAGGTCGCCCGCTTCGTGCGCGCCATAGGTGACCCCCAGGCTGGCGACGCCGGCATTCGACGCCATCAGGAGATCGTGGCTGGTGTCGCCGATCACCAGGGTGCGGGCCGGATCGGCGTCGAGTTCGTCCATCAGTTCCAGCACCATCGCCGGGTGCGGCTTGGAGTGCGTCTGGTCGGCGCAACGGGTGGCGGCGAACCAGGTCCCGAGGCTGCTGGCTTCGAGCGCGCGTTCGAGGCCGATGCGGCTTTTCCCTGTGGCAACGGCCAACTGGAAGCCCCGCTCGTGCAGGTCGCGGATGCCCTGGGGCACGCCAGCGAACAGCGGAATCTGTGCATCGCGGCCGAGGTAATGGTGGCGGTAACGATCGACCAGGCGCGGATAAGCGTCCGCCGGCAGATCTGGCAGCAGGGTTTGCAGCGCCTGGACCAGCCCGAGGCCGATGATCTGGCGCGATGCGCGATCGCTCGGCGCGGCCAGGCCGATATCCTCGCAGGCACGCTGGATCGAGTCGACGATCACCCCGGCGGAATCCATCAGGGTGCCGTCCCAGTCGAAAATCAGTACATCAAACTGCTTGGGCATGATTCAGAGTATCCAGAAACTTGGCCAGATCATTGGGCAAGGGCGCTTCGATCTGCATGCGCTCGCCCGAAATGGGATGCTCGAACACCAGCTTGGCCGCATGCAGAAACATGCGCTTCAGTCCCTGTTTGATCAGCTGTTTGTTGAGTTCGAAATCCCCGTATTTGTCGTCGCCCGCGATCGGAAAGCCCAGATGCGAGGTGTGCACACGTATCTGATGGGTGCGCCCGGTCTTCAGTTCCGCTTCCAGCAGGGTGAACGCATCAAACTGCTGCAGGCGGCGGAAAATGGTGTGTGCGGCCTGGCCTTCGTCGCGTACCGTCACCCGTTTCTCGCCCTCGTCGGTGACGCGTTTGTGCAATGGCAGTTTCACATGCTGCACCGGGTTCGGCCAGCGCCCCGCCACCAGCGTCAGGTAGCGCTTCTCGATCTTGCCGTCGCGCATCGCCGCGTGCAGCCCGACGAGTGCGCGCCGCTTCAGCGCGATCAGCAGAACGCCCGAGGTCTCCCGGTCGAGCCGGTGCACCAGTTCCATATAGCGGCATTCCGGCAGCTCCAACCGCATCTGCTCGATCACCCCGCGCGAAATGCCGCTGCCCCCATGCACCGCCATGCCGGCCGGCTTGTTCAGCGCGATCAGGGCATCGTCGCGGTACAGGATGTGCGGCACCAGCCGGAGCCCGCCCTGCGGCAGGTGGGTCGCGGGCGTGATCACGGGTACGGCTACGCGCACTGGCGGAATGCGCACCTCGTCGCCCAGCTTCAGGCGATAGCCGACGTCGACCCGGCCGCCGTTGATCCGCACCTCGCCGCCTCGCACCAGCTTGTAAATGCGGCTTTTCGGCACGCCTTTCAGCCGCGCCATCAGAAAGTTATCCAGACGCTGGCTATCCGCGCTATCGTCGATCTTCAGCCGCCTGACCGAATCTTTCTCTAAGTCCTTCATTTTCATATACACTACCGCCGGTTCAGGCCGATTTTTGCCTGTCCAATTGCCCGGCATTCATGCCGGAGATTTTAGAGATCACGCCGGTTAAAACGCTCACCGGCCGCCGCCAGCCCGGCCCGTCTGGATTCCTGCCGCCCAGCCAACTCCACGTTGGCGCGGACAGTCGAAGCCACCCGCCCCGCGCAATCGGCAAAGCAGCGATGTTATCAATGACGCGACAAGAAGCATACGAAATCAGCATTCACGCTCGGCTCCGTGCCAGCGGGAATCGGAAAGACCGCCCCGGCTCTGCCGGCGCCCCTCTCCAGGAACAGGACACCTCACCCATGCCATTTCACTCAACCCAATCCGTGATCGCATGAGCCGCCCACTTTAGGCGGCAGTCTGGCCTGTCCCGTATGCACGCGCGCGGGAGTAAACAATGAAGCGCATGCTTTTCAACGCAACCCAAGCGGAAGAACTCCGGGTTGCCATCGTCGACGGACAGAAGCTCGTCGACCTTGACATCGAGTCCGCCAGCAAGGAACAACGCAAGGGCAATATCTACAAGGGTGTCATCACCCGCGTCGAGCCCAGCCTGGAAGCCGCATTCGTCGATTACGGCTGCGAGCGCCACGGTTTCCTGCCGTTCAAGGAAATTTCCCGTGCCTGCCTGCCCAACGGCGGCCGCGTCCCCGAAAATCTGAAGGAAGGCCAGGAACTGCTGGTCCAGGTGGAAAAGGATGAACGCGGCAACAAGGGCGCGGCGCTCACCACCTACGTCTCGCTGGCCGGCCGCTATGTCGTGCTGATGCCGACCAACCCGCGTGGCGGCGGCGTCTCGCGCCGCATCGAGGGCGAGGAGCGCAACGAACTGCGCGACACCCTGGCGCAGCTCGACATCCCCGAAGGCATGAGTTTGATCGCCCGCACCGCCGGCATCGGCCGCACCGCCGAAGAATTCCAGTGGGACCTGAACTACCTGCTGAGCCTGTGGAAGGCCATCGACGGCGCCTCCACCTCGCAGCCCGGCGCCTTCCTGATCTATCAGGAAGGCAGCCTCGTGATCCGCGCCATCCGCGACTATTTCTCGGCGGACGTCGGCGAAATCCTGATCGATACCGAGGACATCTACGAACAGGCGCAGCAGTTCATGGCGCACGTGATGCCGGCCAACGTCAACAAGGTCAAACTCTACCGCGACGACGTACCGCTGTTCTCGCGTTTCCAGATCGAGCACCAGATCGAGTCGGCATTCTCGCGCCAGGTCAACCTGCCGGCCGGCGGCGCCATCGTGATCGACCACACCGAAGCGCTGGTGTCGGTCGACGTCAACTCGGCCCGCGCCACCAAGGGCAGCGACGTCGAGCAGACCGCTTACAACACCAACCTCGAAGCGGCCGACGAAATCGCCCGCCAGATGCGCCTGCGCGACCTCGGCGGCCTGATCGTGATCGATTTCATCGACATGGAAAACCCCAAGCATCAGCGCGAAGTCGAGAATCGCCTGCGCGATGCCCTGCATCATGACCGCGCCCGCGTGCAGACCGGCAAGATCTCGCGCTTCGGCCTGCTGGAAATGTCGCGCCAGCGGCTGCAGCCCTCGCTCGGCGAGACCAGCTACACGCCCTGCCCGCGCTGCCACGGCACCGGCCACATCCGCGGCACTGAATCGTCGGCGCTGCACATCCTGCGCATCCTGCAGGAAGAAGCGATGAAGGAAAACACCGGCGCCGTACACGTGCAGCTGCCGGTCGACGTCGCCACCTTCCTGTTGAACGAGAAGCGTGTCGACATCCACACCGTCGAATCGCGGCTCAAGGTCAATGTGGTGTTGATCCCCAACATCCACATGGAAACCCCGCACTACACCATTACCCGCCTGCGTCACGACGAACTGAACCTGACCGGCTCGGCCGAGCCCAGCTACAAGATGGCGGTCGTGCCGGAAACCGAATCCGTCTACCAGACCGCCCAGGCCGCCGCGCCGGCGCGCCAGGAAGCCGCGGTCAAATCCATCGCGCCGCCGCAACCGGTCCCCGCGGCACGCCCGGTGGTACCGGCCGCGCCGCAAGCAGCCCAGGGCAGCCTGTTCGAGCGTATCTTCGGCTGGTTCAAAAAACGGGGCGAAGAATCCGCCGCGGCCGAAACCGCCCCCGCAGCCGAACCGGTTGCCGCCATCGCGCGCAGCGAACGCCCAAGCGAGCGCCGGGGCGAACGCGAGCGCAAACCCGGCCAGCGCCGCGGCCGCGGCGAAGGACGAGGCGAGCCTCGCAATGGCGAAACCCGCCAGCAGGAGCCGCGCCAAAGCGAAGGCCGTGAGAGTCGCGAGACCCGGGAAACCCGCGGCAGCGAGCAACCCAAACAGCCGCGTCCGCCACGCCAGCCGAAGCCGCGTCCCGAAGCCGAAGTCGCCCCGCGCACAGCGGAAACGGCCGACGCTCCGCGTGAAGCCGGCGCCGAGGAAAAACGCGAGTCGCGCAGCCGCCGCGGACGCGGCAATCGCCGCCCCCGCGACGCCCGTCCAGATGCGGCCGAGGCTGGCAGCACGGTCGCGCCGCATGCCGTCATCGAAACCGCCGGCTTCCACGCAGTCATCGAAATCGCGCGCAAACCCAAGGCGACGCCCGCACCGGCAGCGGTCACCGCCCCTGCGCAGCAGGCCTTGCAACTGGAAACCGTAGCTGCGCCGAGCGCACCCTTACCCGGTGCGGTCACCGCATCGCCGGCCACCATCCTGGCAGACCTGGCAACCAGCAAGGCCGATCTGCAACAGGTGGAAACCCAGGGTGTTGCCGTCGACACGGCTGAACGTAGCGAACCGTCTCGCTCACGTCGGCGTCGCCGGCCCGCGGTCAAGGCAGAAGCCGAAGCCGTCAGCCTGATGCAGGTGGAAACCACAGCGCCCGTGACCAGCGTCACCGAGATGCCGGCATCGGCTGAAACGGCTCCGCATCCCACGCGCCGACGTACCCGCCCGCAGGTGACGCCGCCCCAGGAGCCGCTGGTGCAGGTGGAAACACAGTCGAAGTAATCCACTGCACCGCCCCACAGAACATGGGCCGCTTGAAGCGGCCCATGTTCTTGCTGCATCCAAGGATGACGTGCGATTCGACTCAACGCGCGCGGCAGACCTCGGAATGACCCGCCTGTTCGATATAGGCGATCAGATCGGCACGCTCCTGCCTGTCTTTCACGCCGGCATATCCCATCGTGGTTCCAGGAACGGTCTTCAGCGGATCGGCCAGAAAACGATCGAGGGTTTGCTTGTTCCAGACCCAGTTCGCACGCTTCATCGCCGCCGAGTACTGGAACCCCGCCACGCTGCCTGCGCGCCGTCCCAGCAAGCCGCAATGTTTCGGGCCGGTGCGGTTGTAAGCGAGCGCATGACAGGCAAAGCAGCGCGCATAGATCGTTTCGCCTGCTTTCGGGTCACCGGTTAATTCGCCTTTCGCCGCAGCCGCGCCGACGACAACGGCGAGCACGACGGCGGCCGACATAGGCGCCAGCTTCACGACATGAACGCAGCAGGCACCGGCGCGTCGCCCAGCGCGTTGCGCAGGATCGCCCAATGCATGGCCTCGTCGCCCAGGATACTGGCTGCGGCCTTGGCCAGATCGCGATTGTCGAAGACCGGTACCGCGCCCAGATAGGCACTGACTGCGCCCTTTTCGAGCATGGCGGCAAAACGCAATACATCGGACTGGGTTTTCAAAGTCTCCACCGGGAAGGTGTACTTCTCTTTTGCCGACACGGGCTGGCCGCCCAGCTTGATGATGGTTTTTGCGAGCACGTCGGCATGCTCCTTGTGATGCCCCTGGAACGTCACGGCCAGGTTGAGCACGGGCTTCTGCAGCAGGCCGCTTTCCGCCCCTACCTGGTATGCGGCGATGGCCTCGAGCTCTGCGCCCAACGCGCTATTCAGCACGTTCACATCGGAACCGGCAGACCGGTTCCCTTTTGCCAGCACATCCCGGCCGGCCAGCAGCGCGACCGCCGCACCGGACAGCACAAGCCCCGATTTCCCGAGGAAGGAACGGCGTGTTTCCAGGTCCGGCACGTCAGAGGCGAGGGAGAGTGAAGCATCCGGGGATTGAATGCGTGAAGACATGGTGTTTTTCCTTTTCAAAAGTGCTGCGAACAAACCTGCATGCCCAGCCGCGGCCCAGCTGTGCCTTGTGCCGGACAACCAGGCGAATCAAATACCGGGGGATGAATTGCCGAGCTGGCGCAACACGCCAGCGACGATGCGATCGCACCGATCGCCGGCAAACGAGAATGCCTCGCTCAGGCTGAAGTCGATTTCGCGTGCCAGGGCTTCGCGCAACAAGCCTTTCGCCCGGAAATAGCGCGTGCGTACCGTGGCCTCTGGAATATCCAGGCAAATCGCCGTCTCGGTCACCGACATTTCCTCGATCGCACGCATGACGAATACCGTGCGGAAGGCATCCGGCAGCAGGCTGATCTTGTCCTCGATCAGCCGCCGGGTTTCCGCGCGCAAGGCGGCACGTTCAGGTTGCTCAGGCGTGTGTTCATCCATCTCGGCCCCCTGCGACATCCCTCCGGTCTCGCGGAAATCCGCCGGGTCGGCAACCAGGTCGATCACCTTGGCGCTACGGTTAAGCTTGCGTGCGCGCCGGATCGACACATTGACCGCAATACGGATCAGCCAGGTCGACAATTTCGCATCGCCGCGGAAATGATCCATTGCGTGATAGGCCAGCACATAGGCCTCCTGAACGGCATCCTCGGCTTCGGCATCGTCTTTCAGGATGCTGCGTGCGGTACGGTAGAGCGTCTGGTTGTACCGGCGCATCAGGCACTGAAGCGCAAGCCTGTCCCCCGATGCGATGCGTCCCGCCAATTCGGCGTCCGTCAAATCCTTGATGGGGGCTTGCGGCACAGGCTGCTGCATGAATGTCTCCTGATGTGCGATCTGCTGTCACGCCATTAGATGACAGCAAAACACATCCCGTTCCCACTGGCGATACCCAGCCTGGAATAACGGTGATCACGGAGAGGAGACAAGCCGGGCCATCAGCAGCCCGGTCTTGCAAGTCGGCGAAGCGTTAAACGGATTTTCGGGTGCTTACGCTTGAATCGGAGGTGATTTCGCGGATCAGGCCCTGTACTGCATCCGCGATCATGTCGAGGTTTTCCTCGAATCCCTGCGGGCCGCCGTAATACGGATCGACCACATCGAGGTTGGGGTATTTGCGGCTGAACGACAGCAGCCGGCGGATCTTGCCGTGGTGGCGCGCCGGCGCGCGCTGGATCAGCTTGTCGTAATTGTCGCCGTCCATGACCAGAATGTAGTCGAAGCGCTCGAAGTCCTCGTCTGCCACCTTGCGCCCGCGCAGATTGCTGATGTCCACCCCCCGCTGGCGGATCGCCTGCTGCGCACGCGGATCAGGCGCCGACCCGATGTGGTAGGCATGCGTGCCGGCCGAATCCACTTCCACGTGTCGGTCGAGACCCGCCTCCTGCAGGGCTTTACGCAGCATGCCCTCCGCCATCGGCGAACGACAAATGTTGCCCATGCAGATCATCAACACCCTAGTCATGTTCTTCCACTCCAAATAACACCTGCTTGAGTTCCTTCAACTGGTCGCGAAGTTCCGCAGCTTTCTCGAATTCGAGGTTCTTCGCCGCGTCCAGCATGTCCTTTTCCAGCTTCTTGATCCGCTTCGTCAGCGATTTCTCATCCAGCAACTTGTATTCGGCCACAGTCTGCGCCGCCTTGAGTTCCTGGCGCGTGGCGTCGGCGTCGTACACGCCGTCGATGATGTCCTTGATGCGCTTGACCACGCCGCGCGGCGTGATGCCGTGCTCGGTATTGAAGGCGACCTGCTTGGTACGGCGACGGTCGGTTTCGTCCATCGCCCGGCGCATCGAATCGGTGATGCGGTCGGCATACAGGATCGCGCTGCCGTGCAAATGGCGCGCGGCACGGCCGATGGTCTGGATTAGCGAACGCTCGGAACGCAGAAAGCCCTCCTTGTCGGCGTCCAGGATCGCCACCAGCGACACCTCGGGGATGTCGAGGCCCTCGCGCAGCAGGTTGATGCCGACCAGCACGTCGAACTCGCCCAGCCGCAGGTCGCGGATGATCTCGACGCGCTCGACGGTGTCGATGTCCGAATGCAGATAGCGCACCTTGATGCCGTGCTCGGCGAGGTAATCGGTGAGATCCTCGGCCATGCGCTTGGTCAGCGTGGTGACCAGCACGCGCTCGCCGACGGCGATGCGCTTGCGCGCTTCGCTCATCAGGTCGTCGACCTGCGTGCCCACCGGGCGCACCTCGACCACCGGATCGACCAGGCCGGTCGGGCGCACCACCTGCTCGACCACCTGCCCCGCGTGCTCGGCCTCGTACTTGGCCGGCGTGGCGGAGACGAACACCGTCTGCGGCATCAGCGCCTCGAACTCCTCGAACTTCAGCGGGCGGTTGTCGAGCGCAGACGGCAGGCGGAAGCCGTAGTCGACCAGGTTTTCCTTGCGCGAGCGGTCGCCCTTGTACATGCCGCCGACCTGCGTCACGGTGACGTGCGACTCGTCGATGAACATCAGCGCGTCCTTCGCCAGGTAGTCGATCAGCGTCGGCGGCGGCTCGCCCGGCTTGCGCCCCGACAGATGGCGCGAGTAATTCTCGATGCCCTTGCAGAAGCCCAGTTCGACCATCATCTCGAGGTCGAAGCGGGTGCGCTGCTCGAGCCGCTGCGCTTCGACCAGCTTGCCGTTGGCGTAGTACCACTCCAGCCGTTCGCGCAGTTCGACCTTGATTTGCTCGATCGCACGCAGGGTCGTCTCGCGCGGGGTCACGTAATGGCTCGACGGGAACACGGTGAAGCGCCCGACCTTCTGCAGGATCTGCCCGGTCAGCGGGTCGAACAGGTGCAGGGTCTCCACCACGTCGTCGAACAGCTCGACGCGGATCGCAGTTTCCGCATGTTCCGCCGGAAAGATGTCGATGACGTCGCCGCGCACGCGGAACACGCCGCGCTTGAACTCGACGTCGTTGCGGTCGTACTGCATCTGCGTCAGCCGCGTGATGACGTCGCGCTGGGTCATCTTCTCGTTCTGCCGCAGCAGCAGGATCATGCTGTGGTAGTCGGACGGGTCGCCGATACCGTAGATCGCCGACACGGTGCAGACGATCACGGTATCGCGCCGTTCGAGCAGGGATTTCGTCGCCGAGAGCCGCATCTGCTCGATGTGCTCATTGATGCTGGAGTCCTTCTCGATGAACAGGTCGCGCGCCGGCACGTAGGCTTCCGGCTGGTAGTAGTCGTAGTAGGACACGAAGTACTCGACCGCGTTTTCCGGGAAGAACTCGCGCATTTCGGAATACAGCTGCGCCGCCAGCGTCTTGTTGGGCGCCATGATCAGCGCCGGGCGTCCCGTCCGCGCGATGACGTTGGCCATGGTGAAGGTCTTGCCCGAGCCGGTCACCCCCAGCAGAGTCTGGTACGACAGGCCGTCCTCGATCCCCTCGACCAGCCGGGCGATCGCGGTCGGCTGGTCTCCGGCCGGCGGAAACGGCTGAAACAGACGGAAGGGGCTATTGGGGAAGGTGACGAACATCAGAACCCGGATATTTCATAAATTAGGACGCGCCGCTCGCTGGTCAGCGGAGTCGTTGCGCCTTGGCGCTTACGAATCCGGCGTCCCCCTTGCGGGGGCTTTTGCTTCGTATGGAAACTTTGCTCCGTCGGGCGTATGAATCACTACGCCACTCCTTCACAAAATTCCCCTACAAAACAAAATCCTGCGCGATCATCACGCGAATTTATGAAACATTCGGGTTAAAATCGCGCGGCTAAAACTTGTCGATAGTAGCACTTCCGCTCCAGCGGATGCTCTGAAGGAACCATAGTGGAACTCTCCCGCCGCGTACAGGCCATCAAACCCTCGCCCACCCTGGCCGTCACCGCCCGCGCCGCCGCGCTCAAGGCGAGCGGCCGCGACATCATCGGCCTCGGCGCCGGCGAGCCCGACTTCGACACGCCGCAGCACATCAAGGACGCGGCGATCAAGGCGATCAACGCAGGCTTCACCAAATACACGGCGGTCGATGGCACGCCCAGCCTGAAGGCGGCGATCATCGACAAGCTCCGCCGCGACAACGGCCTCGACTATGGCCCCAAGCAGATCCTGGTGTCGTGCGGCGGCAAGCAAAGCTTCTTCAACCTGGTGCAGGCCGTGATCAATCCCGGCGACGAGGTCGTCATCCCGGCGCCGTACTGGGTCTCGTACCCCGACATCGTCATTCTCGCCGATGGCAAACCGGTGATCGTCGAGGCCGGCATCGAGCAGGGCTTCAAGATCACCCCCGCGCAACTGGAAGCGGCGATCACGCCGAAGACCCGGCTGGTCGTCATCAACAGCCCGTCCAACCCTACCGGCGCGGTCTACAGCGGCGACGAGTTGGCCGCGCTGGGCGCCGTGCTGCGCAAGCACCCGCAGGTACTGATCGCCTCCGACGACATGTACGAGCACATCCGCCTGAACGACGTGCCCTTCGTCAACATCCTCAACGTCTGCCCCGACCTCTACGACCGCACCCTGGTGCTGAACGGCGTGTCGAAGGCGTATTCGATGACCGGCTGGCGCATCGGCTATGCGGCCGGGCCCGAGGCGATCATGCGCGCGATGACCAACGTGCAGTCGCAGTCCACTTCCAACCCCACCTCGATCTCGCAGGTGGCCGCCGAGGCCGCGCTCAACGGCGATCAGGGCTGCATCACGCCGATGCTCGACGCCTTCAAGGAACGCCATCGTTTAGTCGTCGATGGACTCAACGCCATCCCCGGCTTCAGCTGCGTCGACAGCGGCGGCGCGTTCTACGCCTTCCCCTACGTACGCCCCGCGATCCTGAACCTGCTGGCGCGCGACGTCATCGAGGAAGCGACCGACATCGCCTTCTCCGAATATCTGCTCGAAAGTGCCGACGTCGCCGTCGTTCCCGGCTCGGCCTTCGGTGCCGAAGGCTATATCCGCCTGTCGTTCGCCACCTCGCACGCCAACCTGGAAAAGGCGCTGAAACGCATCGCCGCCGCGCTGGCCTAGCGCGCCCGGCGCGGGTAGGCTAGCGGCATGTCTCCACCCTCCGCCCTGCCCTCCCCGCACGGGACTGTTTCCCTTCCGGGAACGCTGAGCTGGCTGCTCCAGCTCGGCTACACCACCGCACGCCTGTTCAAGCAGAACAGCCTGCAGAACCACGCCGCGGCAACCTCGTTCTACTTCCTGCTGTCCGCCACCCCGCTGCTGCTGTTGCTGAGCTACGCCCTGCAGCTGCTGGGCCGCATCGCCGAGAACTCGGTGCCTGCCACCATCCTCATGGCCGCGCTCTACAGTCAGATGCAACTGGACACGCTCACCTCGCTCGGCTTCATTCCGCGTCAGACGCAACTCGCCGCCGGCGGCGTCGGTCTCGTCACCCTGCTGCTGTCGTCGCGCGGGCTGGTGAACACGATGCAGGGCACGTTCAGCATCATTTTTCCCGACACCATCAGGCGCAATATGGTGGTGTCGTGGGTGCTGCCGCTGATCATCCTGCCGGTGCTGTTCCTGCTGATGGGCGTGGCCGCCCTGGCGCAGGTGACGCTGAGCTTCCTGGCGCAGAACGACTTCATCGGCATCGGCAACGCGCTGGTCCTGAAGGCGCTCAACTCGCTGTTCGGCTTTGCCATGATCTGGGCGCTGCTGTTTGCCGCCTACTGGCGGCTGCCGCGCAGGCATCCGCGCGCGCGCGTTGCCGCCGCGTTCGCGCTGGCTGCGACGGTGAGCCTGGGGATGTTGTTCGCCCTGTTCGGCGCCTTCTTCAAGCTGGAGAACTACCACAGCCTGTACGGCGCACTCGGCGGCGTGGTGTTCGTGCTGATCGGCGCCTATTTCGCCTTCCTGCTGCTGTACCTGTGGGCACAGGCGCTGTATGCCTGCGGCAAGGCCGACATCACCGCCCTGGAGAAGCTGTTCCTCGCCGCCACCGACGAAGGGACCAGCACGCTCGAAAGCTATGTCTTCGGCAACGCCCATCGCCTGCTGGAAAAATACGGCGAGACCTACCCGGCCGGCCATGTGCTGATCGCGGAAGGCGACGACTCGCGCATCGCCTACTTCCTCTACGCCGGCCGCGCCGGAGTCTACAAGGACACCGCCGAAGGCCGCCGCCGGCTGAGCGAACTCAACGAAGGCCAGCTGTTCGGGGAAATGGCCTACCTGCTGAACGAAAAGCGCACCGCCTCGGTCGTCGCCGACAGCGAAATCACCGTGCTGGCCTTGCCGCCGCATCTCCTCGAAGAACTGATGCGCCATTCCGCCCCGTTGTCGCGCCGCATCATCGACACACTCTGCCAGCGGCTGGAACGGATGAACCTGGCGAATCCAGGCTGAATTGATCTGAAATAGTGTATGGATATACACTACTTCAATCGTAACCCCAGCCCGGCCTTTCCGTCATCCGGGAAAGCCGGGATATCGCAGCCGCCATGTCCTTGCAGTCGCTCTACGTCGATCTCAATTCCTTTTTCGCCTCGGTCGAGCAGCAGTTGCGCCCCGAATTGCGCGGCCGGCCCATCGGCGTGCTGCCGGTGATGGCCGACACCACCTGCTGCATCGCCGCCAGCATCGACGCCAAGCACTTCGGCATCCGTACCGGCACCCCGGTGTGGCAGGCCAGGAAGCTCTGCAAGGACATCGTCTTCGTGCAGGCGCGGCCCTCGATCTATGTGGACATCCACCATCGCATCATCGCTGCGGTGGAATCCTGCACCCCCGTCGGCGACGTGCTCTCGATCGACGAAATGGCCTGCGAGCTGATGGGCAGCGACCGCGAGGAAGCCAACGCCATCAAGCTCGGCAAGCAGATCAAACAGGCGATCTACGACCAGGTCGGCGAAATGCTGCACAGCTCGATCGGCATCGCACCCAACCGCTTCCTCGCCAAGACCGCGTCCAACATGCAGAAACCCGACGGTCTCGTCGTCATCCGCCAGAGCGAACTACCTGGACGGCTGTATGGCCTCAAGCTCGGCGCGCTGACCGGCATCGGCCGCGCCATGGAACACCGCCTCAACCAGCTTGGCATCCATACCGTCGAGCAGCTCTGCACCGCCAGCAAGGAGACCCTGCGCCATGTCTGGGGCGGCATCGGAGGCGAACGTTTTTATGCCAAGCTGCGCGGCGACGCGATGGCCGCCGCCCCCACCCAGCGCGCCAGCATCGGCCATTCGCACGTGCTCGCGCCCGAACTGCGCGATCCGGCCTCCGCCCTCGCCGTGCTCAAGCGCCTGCTGCACAAGGCGGCGATGCGGCTGCGCTACTACGGCTACTGCGCGGGCGCCCTGAGCCTGCATCTGCAATACATGAAGACCGGCACCGGCCATCCCCGCTGGGTCGACCAGGCGCGCTTCTCGCCGCACGCCGACACCTTCAAGTTCAACCCCGTGCTGGCCGAACTGTGGCAACGCCGCCCGTCCGACCCCGGCCCCATCCTCAAGGTCGGCGTCACCCTGTCCGACTTCGTCGAACATGGCCAGGTCACACGCGACCTGTTCGACCCCGAAGACCTGCACGAACCCCTCAACAACGTGCTCGACCAGATCAACCAGCGCTACGGCCCCAATACCCTGTATTTCGGCGGCGCCCACAGCAGCCGCGGCACCGCGCCGATGCGCATCGCCTTCAGCCACGTGCCCGAATTGCAGGTGGAAAATGACGGCTGAGGGTTGACCGAATCGCCCGCCATCTCTAGAATGCGCGCTTCCCATTCCCCGATAGCTCAGTCGGTAGAGCGACGGACTGTTAATCCGCAGGTCCCTGGTTCGAGCCCAGGTCGGGGAGCCAAACACAGAAAGGCCCGCAGCGATGCGGGCTTTTTTAATTTCAGCCAACCAATGCTTTATGTAACCCTCATGTAAGCATTTGTCGCAATCCACGCAACTCCAAAAAATAAAAGTCTACGGATGTGTAAACGTTGATTTGAATGCTGGCCGCACCCATAGAATGGCCCTCACTTGGAAAGGTCGTGGGTGCCTCGTGATGAGGCAGGGGGCAGGTAGCGCAAAGCTGCCATGAGTCCACCGAAGGCGATATGCAGGCAACGGCGGCATCACTCGAAGGCGGGTGGTAGTTGGTTGCCCAGGGCTAGGATAGCCCCGCCCACTTGACCTGACGCGAAGCAAAGACAGGTTGCGCACCACCTGCAGGGATGCGGTGCATGGCCGGCTTTCGCCTTCACCAAGCCGGCACCTTGAATGAGGTGCCAACATGCAAACCACCGAGCAATTCGCCGCCCAAATTGGGCTCCTTCCGCAATCAATCCGATCCCAACTGTGCCGCAGCGGCAGTTACTACGGAGTCCGGCCGAAGAAACTTCCAAATGGGAGGCTGCTTTGGCCGGACAACGCGGCTGACCTATTGGTACCAGGCAAGCAGGAGGGCACAGAATGAAAAACGCCCCCGCCGCAAGAAGCAACGAGAGCGCAAGGATCAGCGCAGATTCTAGTTCACGACCAGCATTAAGCCCTCATAAGACGCAAAGCCACGCTCATACTAAGCGCGGGAGTTTGCGCGTTCTCGCCGCGGAGGGCGTCTGAATGCGTGCCCGAAACCTCAAGCCCTCCTTCTTCAAAAACGAGGCCCTGGCTGAGTGCTCCCCACTCGCTCGCCTGCTGTTCGCGGGGCTATGGTGCTTGGCAGATCGTGAAGGCCGGCTCGAGGACAGACCCAAGCGCATCCGAGCTGAGCTGCTGCCGTATGACGATGGGAGTGTCGACGATCTGCTCAGCGAGCTCCACGATGCCGGGTTCATCCTGCGATATTCGGTGGCCGTCGGGCGATTCATCCAAGTGGTGAATTTCACAAAGCACCAGTACCCGCACCGGAAAGAACAGGCGAGCACGATACCCGCACCGGACATGCCCGAGGCAAGCCCAGTGCAAGAACAGGGCATTACTGGAACTTGCCCGGCTGAATCCCTCATCCCTCCTCCTGAACCCCTCATCCCTAGTTCCGATGCTGAAGCATCGGTTGCCGCCGGCAAGCCGGAAGACGGGTTCGAGATTTTCTGGAAAGCCTACCCACGGAAGGAAGCGAAGGGCGCGGCGCTGAAGGCTTGGGAGAAGATCAAATCCAAGTCCGAAACCCTGCAAGCAATCCTCGTGGCGCTTGAATGGCAGCGCGTGTCTACCGACTGGACGAAAGACGGTGGCCAGTTCATCCCGCAGCCGCCCGCTTACCTGAACAAACAACGCTGGCTCGATGAAGCGCCCCCCAATCCCACACCGGCCATCCCCTTCGACCGCGCAGCCTACGAGGCCAAGCGAAAAGCCCAGCTTGCCGCCGACCGCGAGGCGTACATGCGCCAAGAGGGAGCCGCAACGGTTCCAGTTGGGGGTGCGAAATGAAACTGCCCGCCTACGGACGCGACCTGCTCGAGCTCCAGAAAACCGGGCGCAATCTGTCCTGGCTGGTTATCTCGCTCGGCTGGGACTACGGAAAAGCCGTTCCCCGTTTGGTCGTACCTGACGACACGCCGGTTTCCGAGCTCGACCTGTCCATGCTCAGGGGTGTCGAATGCACCGTTGCCCACAGCGGCAAGCAGTCTCGAGCTCTGGACGTTGCCGAGCTGGCCATCCGCAACGGTTCCCCGGCATGCGGCGTGTTCGATATGGAACACGGTAGGCTCGAGTTCGACACCCATGAAATCAAAGCGATCCGGGGGATTCAATGAGCGTAACCAATTCCTTCGACAAGTTCGCCAACACCAACCTGCTCAAGAATGTTGACCTGGGCGAGTACATGACCGAGCAGGTCGAACACAACGTCAAGCCCGCATCGGCCTACCGTGACGACCTGATCCGCAGGTTGGTGAACCGTGGCGAAGGCGACCCGAACGCAACCCCGCTGCCGTTCAATCTGTTCCGTGGCAAGTTCGAGTTCCGCCAGCATGAGCTCACCATCTGGACGGGGTACAAGGGCCACGGAAAGTCGCTGATGATTTCGCAGGCCTTCATGGCGGCGATCAAACGCGGCAAGCGCACCTTCATCATCAGCCCGGAGTTTAGGCCTGAGTCGGTGCTCGAGCGGATGCTATACCAGTTCAGCGGCACCACCAGCCCGACGCGAGAGCATGTCAACGCCTACATGGATTTCCTGCTCGAGCGCATGTGGCTGTCCTGTTGTCCTTGCCGACGCTGGTAACGATCCCGCGCCCCTGCCCGGTGCTGTTCCAAAGCTGGTTGGCGCCATCCACGTCGCCCTGTTTCAGCTTCTGGATCAGTTGTGGAAGACCCTCTGCATCAGCCATCTTTAGTGCGGCGGCTGCCTTGACTGGATCCCCGCCGATCTCGCCGAATACCTGCGCCTGCTTCTGGTACATTTGGGCGTGGCCCGCAGCGTTGTGCTGGCGGGTCGCGTCGTCCAGTGATCTGTGATAATCGGCAATGGCTGCCTTGATCTCGCTCGGCGTGGCATTAGGACCAGCGTTGGCACGAATGGTCGCATCCATCCCATTGCCTTGCGTGGCGTTGGCCATATCGCGCGCATAGGTCGCGTAGTCCTTGCTGCCTTGGTCGGCTTCGTGTTGGGTCTTGAAGGTGTCAGAAATCCCGCTCCGGACAGCGGCATCACGCTCGGCTGTTGCATCAGCGGATTTCCACCCCTTCTGTTCATGGGCGAATCGCTCGGATGACTGAGCATCCTGTGTTTCTTGGCGCTGCTGCATGCGCAACTTGTCCTTGATCTCCATGGCCTTGTCGAGCATGCCGTTCTGCGCGTAGATGTCTGCCACCTTCTGCATGCGGATGGTATCGGCCTGGCTCGGGGTAAATGGCGTGCTGCTGTCCGTGCCCATCAGGCTGTACTTGGTGGTGAGCCCTTGTGCACTGGCTGGCGTCGGATCGGCCGTGTTCGAATTCAGAGCAGCGGCGGTAGCCTGTGCGCCATCCTTTCCGAACGCTGCATCCTGGGCCTGCAGCTGGGCGGCCTGCTCGGGTGCCGCATCCAGGCCCATAGTCTTCTGATAGTCGCCACCCACTGACTCCGTTGCCTTGGTTGCCAGTGCGTCGGCCACATCCTTGTCGATGCCTGCCTTCTTGAAGGCGTCGGCGATCTTGGTCGTCATGCCAAAACCCATGTTCAATCCGTTTGCGAATCCCATGCTCAAAACCCTTTCATAGAAGAAATCCGTGCAGTCCATTTGTGCTTCGGCTTCTCGATTGGTTTTGGAACTACCTCAATCACCTTTTCGCCAAGCACCCATTCGATCCGTTGCGCCAGATTGCCAGGCCATACTGCCCACACCTCCACAATCCCACCTTCAAGAATTGCCCTGTAGGGATTTGCGCCGCGCTTGGTGACAGCTCGCCCAATCCCACCCGTGAAGCCATATAGGCTATCGGGCTGCCCACCGCCGAAAATATCCGGCCTCAACTTGGCGGCGATCTCGGCGTCATCTATCACGAGGCCGCAGTGAGCAAGGGCCTCAATTGCGTAGGTTTCTCCACTCATCAGTTTAGGATCCTTGGGGCATGGGTATCCGGACAGGTTTCAGACAGATACTCGGCAAGCGCGATTTTCCCGGCCGTCTCTATGGCATCAGGGAACATTGCTTTGGCGAGATGCGTGTACGGCGTATTGTTTTGCAAGGCATGCGCCGCTAATACAGCCGGGTCATTCGAGATTGCATCAAGGTCATCGTGGCGGCCTGTATCCATGGCGATCATGGAGGCCAGCGTCTCGAACAGACCTATTTTGCTGGTGGAGGCCGTCTCGACGAAGTTGATTTCTGCCGGATTGGTATCAGACATCACTTGCAACCCCGGCGATTTGCGTCACGGTAGTTTTCAACATCAGCCAAGTCATATCGCACCGAATTACCGAAACGATAGTGCGGCGGGCCACCACCGCGCTGGCGGCGCTTTTTCATGAATTCGCGCGACATGCCCAAGCACTCAGCAGCTTGGGCTTGATTGCGCGTCGTACAGGTGATGTTCATGCGATCGTCATCGATCCCTACTCCGGCCAGCGCATCGGGCCCAATGGGTACGTCAACGTGTCAGCGATGGAGCGCGCGCTGATGAGCGCGCAGGAAGTCGCCAAGCTGAACGAGTCCGATTCCAAGATCGCCGAGAACAAGGCACAGACCGCATCCGCCTATGCTGGCGTCGACGAGAAGCGCGCCAGCGCAGACAAGTCCCGCGCCGAGACGGCACAGACCAAGGAAGAAACCAGGGTTCTTCGCGAAACTGGAGAGAAGCCGACCGTAGGCAGCAAGATTACGGCAACGCAGGCGGCCAACAATGCGGAAATCAGCCTTGCCCGCAAGCGTCTGTCCGGAATGACGGTGACGGATATCAAGGGGCGTACCGAGCAGTTCCTAGCAAGCGGAAGGATGAACCCGCAATACGACCCCACCCTGGCATCCACTTGGAGAACCGCAAATCAGCGCATGGTTGGAGAAGACCGCGGCTTTGATGAATTCGCCAATAACGTGACGCCGCTCAAGCAGAGCAGGTCAGACAGCCCGCGTGCCCGCTTCGAGGCTGACCCAGAGATGGCGGGCAAGCGAATGGGTAAGTTCACCAACTTGGGATGGGAAGTGTTCTCCCAGGACGGCAATCTCATTGGACACTGGAAATAAACATGCCATTCATCCCACTTGAAACCGTTAAGTCAAACAATGGATTTACCCCTATTGCTAAATCAAAACGGCCACCGGAAGAAGATCAGCAGGAAAACGGCGCAATGAAAACCATGCGGGCCATCGGACAGGTTTACCCTGTTGCTGAAACCGCAGCGAATCTCAGCAGCCAAGTCGTGGCACTGCCCGTGGCAGGTGTTGCGGGTCTTGGGGCGATGGCAGGCAAAGCGTTGGGGCTTACCGATGCCGACCCAGCAGAGGTGGTTCATGACGTTAGTGGGGCACTGACCTACAAACCACAAACGGAACTTGGTCAACATCTGACCGGCGCGGCCATGTACCCATTCGAGAAATTGGCCGAGGTCGGTCGCGCAGCGGGTGACAGAACGCTGGAAATCACCGGCAGCCCTGCGGCGGCAACCGCTGTCGATACTGCTATCAATGCAGCGCCAATGTTGATTGGAGTAAAAGCCAGGCCCAAAGGTCCACTCGAGAAAGCAGCTGAGCATGTGCAACCAGAATCAGTTGCCCAACCTGTCACTGCCCATCAAGAACCGGTAGTAATCGAGTCGCACCATGAAATTCCACCTGCCGCCGCGCCGGAACGACCTGCCACGATTGCGCAGGAAGCGACAACTCGATCCCTGGAAGCTCCAGGCATTGGTAAACCACAGGAATTGCGTGCCGATCGTCCTGATAGCTTTCCCGACGATTTGGCACATGAGACGAAACCAAACGCGAATCCGGGCATGGATTCATCACTTTCGGTTGGGATGGATGCTGCTGACCGCAAGGTTGCCACAAGGGTAGGTGAGCATCCTGAGTTACCCATCACTGAGGCCATGCCGACCGACATACAGCCCGAGCATGTGATTCATGATGGATCAGACGTGGTGACTATCGATCCCGAAGCGGCGCACGCAGAACGTTCTGGCCTTGTCCAGCCGGAGCAGCCCGGGGATATTCAGGTACGCAACGAAGTACGCACGGATACGCAGGATATGCAGGTTTCCGCACCCGTGTCGGATAAGGTTGAAACCATGAACTCGTGGGCACCTGGTGCCAACTTCGTACCCCTGGTGGATGATGCCAAGCTGCCTACGAGCCAAGCCAAGAGTGCGGTCGACCTGCCCGCTCCGATCCGCCGTGAAAACATCATCGCCGACTTCGCCAAAGGAATTGGTACCAGCATTTATGAGGGCCGGGTGAAGGGTAAGAACCGCTTGGGATTCTTCCGGCCGAGAACCGAAGAGGTACGCATCAAGCGTGCCAACGATATCGAGGTGGCTGCGCATGAGGTGGCACATCTGATCGACAGCCGCGTACCCGCCATCGCGAACTCTTGGCGCACGGACAAGGCTCTACGCGAGGAGCTACGCGGCGTCTCCTACGACCAGAAGAACGTGAAGGAGGGCTTCGCGGAGGCGGTGCGCCTGTACCTCACACAGCCAGACGTATTGGAGGCGAAGGCGCCTAAGGCCTACGCCTGGCTTGAGGACTTCGCCGGCAAGCACAAGTATGGACCGGCACTGCGCCGCGCCCAATCCGACATGACAGCCTGGTATGGGCAGGACGCCTTGAACCGCGCACGTTCCAAGATCGGCACCGACAAGCCGCTGTCCCAGCACTTCGACGGTCTTTTCGACCGCCTGCGCCAAGCGACGGTCGATGACCTGCACGGCATCTACAAGATGGAGCGCGATCTTACCGGCAAGATCAGCCCTGTCGGCCCCTACGAGTCTGCGCGACTATCACGTGCTGCTGCATCGATTTCCGATGGGGCTGCCGTGCTGTCATGGGATCGCTTGGCACGTGGTCTTGCCCATGACCCTAACCGGGGGGCCATCGCCATCAAGGCCGGCGCGCTGGCGATGGCATCGGCAGGGCTGTACTTGCTGAACCGGGACGATCCACGCTACCAGGACTTGCCGGAGTGGGATCGTGATGCCAACTGGCACTTCTTTGTCGGAGACAAGCATTTCCGCTACCCCAAGATCTGGGAAATAGGCGCCCTCTCATCTGCGGCGGAACGCACGGTGGAACGCACCCTGGATGAAAACCCGGAGAATCTGGGCAAAGACTTCGCCCGCATCCTGGGAGCCACCTTCAACCTGAATCTGATGCCGCAGATCGTGGCGCCTATCTATGAGCAGGCGACCAATCGCAACGGTTTCACCGGAGCACCGATCGAAACCCCTGGCATGGAAAGCATGCAGCCATTCTTGCGCACCAAGCCTGGTACCAGCGAGACCATGAAGGCCTTGGGCATGTCCACCGCTGACATGCCTGAGAGCCTGCAGGTCAACCCGGCCCGTGCCGAAGCCCTGCTGCGCGGATACTTCAACACATGGGCCATGTATGGCCTCATGCTGTCAGATCAGGCTTTTTTCCATGACCAGCTGCCCGAGAAGCGCACGGACGAATTGCCTGTGGTTAGACGCTTCTATGCAGAGGAACCGGCCAAGCATACCAAGTACGAAGAACAGTTCTATGACTTGCTGGAGGAAGCCACGCGACTGCGAGGAACAATGCGTGAGCTTGACCGCATCGGCCGCCAGGACATTGCCGACCGCAAGGACCAGGACGAACTCGGCCAGGAGGCCAAACCACTCGAACGTGCCGCAAAGAACCTTCATGACATCAACGTCGAGATGCGACTGGTACGGCGCGACGCGAACCTGACGCCGGAAGGCAAGCGCGCCCGTCTGGACGAGCTGACCATCGAGCGCAATGCGCTGATCAAATCCGCTGTGCAGGGTGCGGAGGGATCGACGCATCCTCGGGCGCCGTGATTCTGGAGTGCCAGGTGGCGCCTCCCTACTTGGCTCTCGTATCAGCGCACAATTCAGATCCAACAGAGGCGCCAGCCTAGTCTGTCAAACCGTCGAATTACCCGCTGACCTAGCCTTTGCCGCGGAGATACTGAAGCAGGAAGCAGCGGCAGAAGTTACAGCAAAAGTTACAGCGGGCATCAAAGTTACACCCAGCGAAGTTACACGAGAGCGGCTTGATGCGACCGAGCCTGCCATCGTCGAGGCAGGAGCGGCCGCTTATATGCAGCTGAACTGAACCTCGGCACCAGCGTACGAAGAGTATGGTGTATAAGGTTTCGCAGCAGAGCTTTGTACGTGCATCTGCTTTCCTTGTTTTGCGCAGAACTCAGCGGCCTCTTTTAAAATCTCTACCTTCACTGAATTTCCGTTGTAGGCCATGCCATTCTCTTTTTCATAAACGTAGTTGCCTCCGCCAAGGTCAACGATGCCAGAATTCGTCGCGCAGCCGAACAATGCGAGCAAAGCAACTGTAGAGATAAAGATTCGCATATCCCCCCCAAAGATTGTTTTGTTATTTGCCTATCGAACACAAGATAGGCTGCACCACCATACGGCAGCTAACAACATCGTAACCTAATGTTCATTGACACTCAATGAACCACCCTGACCCGACCTCGCCGCCAAATGGCCTGAATCCAAAGTCCGGAAATATGTAGTTGCCACCCGTGCACGGCTTGGGAATAGGCCGAAATGTCGATTCTCGTGTGACACCTGCGATCGACACTAAACTGGTGATCGAGGCGGTGCAGCAGACCAGCAAGCAGCCGGCCCCCTTGGCCCCAAGGTTTCAGGGAAGGTTTCAATTGAACACTACCAAGGCAAATATGACCGTCGTGCCCGCCGACCGCTTGAGCTTAAGCTAAGGCGTTCAGAGTCTCAATTTTGGCTCGGCCTTTGTTTCCGTCTTCTGCCCAAGCTGGTGGCGAGTCAAAGCTTCACGGGTGAGCATGACCTTGTTCGCCCGGTTACGGGTCACGTTCAGCCCCCATTCGCGCAGGACACGCTCCTGGGTGGCTGGCTGGGGTGAGCCAGTGAGGGCCGCGAGTTCCTCATCTGTCAGGAACATGCTCAGTTCATCGGGCCGCACAGTCTGTAGTTCCTCAGCGTTTCACAGTGTTGGTCTTTGTCCGAAGCTATGCTTCTTACGGAAGAGAACCACATTGACTCCGTATTGAATACTCAAATTCTTTTGCTTGGTGGCATAGTCCATATCAGCCGCAATCACCTCTTCTGAGATGCACCCCGGGGTATGCTTCTTCCTCAATTCCATGTCCATCACAATACCCCCCGCTTCCGCCATTTCGCGCAGCTGGTCGGCGAGCTCGTACACTCTGGAAATGGTTCCATCGTCGAACCTATATCCGCCCGATTTTCCATCATCAAACAGGCGTTCAATCGTATCCAACCAGACCCCGACAGAGCGGCCCGTGCGCTCGCGAAACTCACGCGTTGATTCGGGCCATGAGGCCACCAGCGTTCTTGCGGCCTGAATTTCCTTACGTTCCTGGCTGGTGCGGCACAATGGTGCCGGGCGTGGTAAAGACATCATTCTGTTTTTCCACTCTATTTCGGCACGAGAATGCGCATCACGGCGGCGCTCCTCTTCCTCTTTCGATACCCGAATACATACTTCGTAGAGCACCCTTGATTTTCTGGAAATTCTTATCGCCCCTGGTTCATCCGCTTCTCGGCATTTTGCTGTTGGCGCCCCCTTGGGTAGCGAGCCGTCAGCCAGTATTGTGACGGTCACCTTGCGCATGCCTGGCTGGCCTGGTAATTGATCGCGTCGCACAAGTCCAGCAGAACTCAGCGATTCAGCCGTGCCAATGAATTCATCGCCCCATGAAGTTTCACGCTTGCTGACTCCAGGAGCAAAATCAGTGGCATGCTCGTGCTCAAGGCGATCGCGCCCAGTGAATGGAATACTCGCACTGAAGATTCCTTCCCCCCTGTGTCCCTCAGTCTCCACCTTCGCTGTGAGTCCGCGCGGGTCGGTAACTCGAAGGCTGCGCTTCGGCCCGTTGGGTTCGCCAGGGAATGCCATTCCGGCAGCGATGCCGATGCCCTGTAACTGCTCCTTCGTGCCGTAAATGAGATCCCCCCATGGGAGTTGTTTGTACTCAAATACAGGCGCGTCGTGCAGGTTATTGATACGATTGGAACCAGCCATGATGCAATCTCCTATACAGGTTGCTTTGTGGTCAGGGCCGGCTTGGTGCGCTAACACCACTCCGGCCCGCTTTTCCGGTGAGCCGCACCGGGGACGGTTGATCCCTATGCTGCCAGTTGTAGCGTTGATACTTCCCTTTTGATCCGTTCGCCGAGTTCAGATTCGACGGTTTCAAGATCGTACTGTGCTTGTAGATTCATCCAGGTTTGTGCATCCATGCCGAACAGCTTTGCCAGGCGTAGGGCCGTGTCTGCCGTGATTGCGCGCTTGCCGGCGCAAATCTCGTCGATACGCCGTTGTTGCACGTTGACCAGTTTGGCAACCTTGTACCTGGTGAGCCCCATCGGCTCGATAAAGTCGTGCATTAACACATCACCTGGATGCACCGGAGCGAGTTTCTTACCGGTGGCCACAGCGCGGAAGTCCATGCCTGCCAGTGCTTTGCGATCGATAATCATTTTGTAGCCTCGTCAGTGATAATCAACAATCTCGACTTCGAACGCATATCCGCTGTCCCACTTGAAGCAGATGCGCCATTGGCCATTAATGCGGATGCTCCATTGGCCGGCACGATCGCCCTTGAGTGGTTCCAGCCGGTTGCCCGGAGGCACGCGCAAGCTTTCGAGCGTTGCAGCCGAGTCGATCAGTTTCAGCTTCCGTCTGGCTGTAGCTTGGATGGTCTTTGGCAGCTTCCGGACTTCGTAGCCTTCGAAGATTGCGGCCGTCAGTTTGTCAGCGAAAGACTGAATCATGATTAATAGTAATAAGCTGCAATAGCATTGTCAAGCGATACTATTGGATGAGCGACATACGGATGGTTACACAGCGGGTTACACTGAAAACGCGCCTCGGTATCCGAGGTGGTATCCAGAGGAAATGCTTATTTCACTAGCCGCAGCCCTTCCTTCACTCCCTTGGGTTGCTCAATGCCAGCCTGTTCCAGCATCCAAGCCTCTACTCGGACATGCCACATTCTGAGCAGGTCGATCGGGCGCCTGCGATAGTGCTTCTCTGCGATAGCGGATGGCTTATGCCCCATGATCTGCGCAACTACGCCCGCAGGGGCCTCGACCCATTCTGCCAGTGTGCCGAAACTACGACGCAAGCCGTGCAGGGTTACATGAGGCAAGCCAGCGGAAACGAGTGCGCTTGTGTGAGCGATACGCGGTTCCTGTAGGCGGCCGGATGCTGCAGTCGGGCTACTGAATACCCAAGGCAAGGGCTTCCCCTTTTTGTCCTTGCGGCGCGGCAGACTTGCCAGCAGGACAGATAAATAGGGGGTCAATGGGATGATGCGTTCGCCTTCTACCTTGTCACGAATAGTCAGGCTATTCCACTTGAAATCAACATCCACCCACTTGAGCGTGGCCAGTTCCTCTCGCCGCGCTCCCGTCAATAGCAGCCCCTGTAGGTATGCAGCCTGAATTGGATTGCGGATCCTAAGCACGGCCTGGAACCAGGCCGATAATTGCTCACGCTGTAGACAGTCAGCTTCCTTGGCCCTTGCCCGCGGCACATGATCTTTGGCCATGCGCGATCCTACCGCCTCCACATTAACTGTGGTGCGATATTCGGGACGTGTGGCGCACCATCTGATGAAGGCTCGTAGCAGACGGTAAGAAAGAGCGGCACGAGTAGGACGGCGGACAGTTTCTTTTCCAAGCCACGCTTCTACCTGCTCTGGCGCCAGATCGGAGAGCTTCAAAGGCATCAGGGCGGCCAGTGGGCCGGCTTCGGTAGTGCCCTTGCCTTGTTTTCTTATGCCTCCCCCAGCTTGGGCCAACGCCTCATGGTCTTTCATGTGACGTGCGCTCCATTTGCCTCTGCGAGCTTTGATATAGGCAGCCCACGCGTCGGCCACCGTAACAGCCTTGCGGCGCAATTCCTCGTTTCTGGCCAGTGTGACGGCGATACGCTCGTGCTTGTCACGGCGTGGGTCGATTCCTTGGTCGATCAGGGTTTGCAGACGGCGGGCTTCTACCCTGGCCCCACGTTCCCCCTCAATGTCCCAGTGTCGAATATCGCCAATGGTGATGCGAATTGACTTGCCTCCAAGCTTCCCCTGGAAAACATAGGATTTGGCCCCGTTCGCTGTAGCCCTTATTGCCAAGCCCGGGACTTCTGAATCCCACAAGAAGGACTGCGCTGCGTCGTTGGCGCATGAGAAGTCCCTAATCCGCCCGGCCGTAAGTTTGACTCGTGCCATGTTTTACCCGATCCGTGGTTCATGTAAGCCATATGTAACCAGAATCGTAGAATATGAATCAATTCAGATCAACCACCGGATTCCATATAACCCAACGAATCGACGTAAATACGCGGTATTTGTGCACTTTGCGTGTTGATTAAAATTGAACCAAATTGACGAGTTTTGCGGACTGTTAATCCGCAGTTCCCTGGTTCAAGTCCAGGTCGGGGAGCCACAAATTCAAGGAGTTAGCCCAGGCTAGCTCCGTTTCACCCCGCCCTTGGCCAATTCCTGGCCAACTCTGTCCTAGGACCCTGGCCAACCCGGCCGGTTCTCCGCGCGGATAGCAGATAAATTCACTGCATACACCTGACTCCAACCACTAAGGAGTCATCATGGCTAACATCCGCAAGCACGGCACCGGCTATCAGGCGCGCATCAGCGTCGACGGTGTCAAGCTCTCCAGAACCTTCTCCACGAAAAACGAGGCTAAGATTTGGCTCACGCTCAAGCGCGGCGAGCTGGTTGCCGACAGCGTCGGCGGCTACGAAAAGGCCCGACACATGTCGGTCGCCGACCTGTTACGCGATTACGCGGAAAATGGCATGTCCGAGAAGCGCGGCGCCCGCCAGGAAATCTCCCGGCTGCGGCTTCTGGCTGGACTGCCGTGGTCGCAAAAACCGCTGCTCGAAGTGCTGCCCGTCGACGTCGAGGCGCTGATGAAGGAGTTCAAGGAATCCGGCCCCAGCGGCAAGCCGCTGTCGGACGAAACGCGGCGGCTGTACTTCGCCGCCCTCTCCGCGGCATTCAACTACGCGATCCGCAAGCTCAGCTGGCACTTCCTAGCGAACCCGACCGTCGCCGCGGATAAGCCCCAGCCCGCACCGCACCGCAAACGCGTTCCCACCCTGGACGAAGAAGCGAGGCTGGTCGCGGGCCTGCGCGCCGCGCCCTCTCCTCATTACCTGAATGCCTTCCTGCTCCTGATCGCGACCACCATGCGCATGGGCGAGCTGTTCCGGGTGCGCTGGTCGGACATCGATCTCGATGCCCGGGTCATCCATCTCGACCAGGACAAAGCCGGCGGCGGGCGCGATGTGCCGCTGTCATTCGATGCGTTGGCCGTCCTCGAACACATCGCGCGCGACGGCGAGATGCTGATCCCGGTCAAGCGAGCGGCTTTCGAGAGCTACTGGAAGGACCTGGTGAAGCGACTCGGCATCCCCAACCTGCGCTTGCACGACCTCCGGCGCCACGGTGCGACCCGGTGGGCGAAGCTGCTGGCCAACCCGCACCTGCTCCAAAAAGTGACCGGTCACCGGACCCTAGTAATGGTCAGCCGCTATATCAACGTGTCGACCGATGACACCCTTTTGGCGATGGACGACGCGATGGGAGGCGAACCCTTACGGGGTCAATCTCAATCACCATGAGTCTTGGCCATCCTGTGGCACTGGGGGGAGCACGGACACTAGCCCCTACAATTCATTTTCATCCTGGGATGACTGAAACGACAGGGTCGCAGCTTAAGGCCCTAAATCATCCAGAAACTCGGACGCCGGGTCGACGCTCGTCACCAGCAGGTGATCGCGGGCACGGGTGCAAGCGACGTACAACAGATGGCGCTCCGTGTTGTATACCTCCTCTAGGTCGGCCTCATCCGCCACGTCCTCAATCCGGGCTTGAAGGGGGATGATTTCGTCATCGCAAGCCATCACCACCACGGCGCGGAACTCCAAGCCCTTGGCCAGGTGCATCGTGCTGATGGAGGCCTTGCCGCTGACCGTTTCCACATGCTCGTCCAGGATTTTGTGAGGCAGCCCGGCCTCCGTCACGGCCGCCTTGGCGCGTTCCAGCTCCGCACTGGAACGCACAAACACCCCGATCTCGTGCGGGGCCAGCCCTTCCTTCATCCGGTCACCCAGCCAAGCGGCGACTGCATTGCCCTCCTCGTTTTGGCTGTCGAATATCCGGATGGAGGGCGCCGGGCCATTGAACACGGAAACCGTGCCGCGCCGCGTTTCCACATTGCCGTCGATATCTGACACTTCCGGGCCTAGCAGCTGATCGGCCTGCATCCTGATCTGATGCGAGGTGCGGTAATTGATGTGCATCGTGCGCGAACGGCCTCGCACGTCCACCCCCAGAGACTTCCAGGAGAACGGCTGCTGGAAGATCCTCTGGCCGAGATCGCCGGCAAAAAACAGCGCATTGGGCCGGTCCGCGCCCATGGCTGCCAGGAACCGCAGTTGGGCCACGCTGATGTCCTGCGCCTCGTCGACCACCACGTACTCAAAGGGCGGGTGCTTGCGGCCGGCCAAATCCTGGGCCAGCCGATTGAACAGGCCGGCATAGGTGATCAACTCTTCATGCTTGAGACGGCCACGGACGGCATCGAACACCGACCAGAGCGCGGCACGCTGGGCTTCGGGCAGGCGGGTTTTGCGCCCCAAGCGCTTTACGTCACGGTAGGCCTCCCAGCTTTCAAGCTGCCAGGTATTCACCAGGTCTTCCCACTCGGTCAGCAGAAAATTGAGCGTGAACTTCAGGCCGGGTGCCTTGGCTGCGGCCTCTTCCAGCCACTGTCTGACTTGATCCCGCGAGGCAATCCGGGGGCGGCCAAATCGCTGTTCGTAGAGCCTTTCACCGATCGCGTTCATGGCGTGAACTTCCAGCCGCTCCGCCAATCGAGGCTCATTGCTGATCAGACGCCGGAGCTTCGTGCGCAGCGCATTCGCCAATGTGTCGGAGAACGTGGCCAGTAGCACGCGGGATTCGGGCTGGCTGCGAGCCAAGAACACGGCACGGTGCAGGGCCACGATGGTCTTCCCCGTACCGGCCGAGCCAGAAACACGCGCGGGCCCGCTGTAGTCGCGCTCCACCCACTGCCGCTGGGCGGGGTGCAAAAAGGTCGTCCACTTTTCCCAGGGGTACGCCAGCGCCCGCTCAAGCTCCTCGACATCGTTCATCACCCGGAAGCGTCGCAGGGCATCCGGGTGGCTGTAGGGGTCAGCGCCAGCAACTACCCGTGGACTTATATGCGGCGTGCCACCCGTAGCCAGTTCAAGCAAGGCCTCGGCCGCCTCTCCCGGCAAGTGGCCTGCCAACTCCAGCAGGCTGTCATCGTCAGCCTGCCGCACATCCGGCAGCCATTCCACCGGCACGCCATAGCTCAGCAGCGTTTCTTCTGCGACATGGTCGAACAATCGTGGCTTTGCTGGCACTGCGCGCTCGACCTCGACGTACTTCGGGATGGTGATTTCCTGCACCGTCTCCCGGATCTCGACGAGCTGGGCCGCTCCGGTTGTCGGATGCGCTTCCAGCTTGCGACGTTCGGCCCATTCGTAGGCCTTGTCGTGGTGGTCGACGTAGCACAACAGGAGGCTGGACGCCGTCTTGTGCACGATCATCCGGATGTCGCTGCTCACGCGCAACGACCAGAAGTGCTTGTCCCGGGCTTTGTCCAGCTTGTGGAAACTCATGCCTGGATTAGCCGGGTTCAGCTGTAGATCGAAGGCAGTGGTTTTGACGGCCTTCTGCTCATCTCCCGTGAGCTTGGCAAGGCTATCGGTAAATGTGTCGGCGATGCGGAAGTCCATTATTTCCCTAAGGAGATTCTGGACTTAACGTCCGCTATATCGAATCCTGGTGGTGTCGGTTTAAATTCTGTCGAGTCTTTCTGAAGGCCATAGCCCTTGCGTTGATGATCTCGCAAGGCCTTTAGATCGAGGCTCATCGTCAGGAAAGTCAGGTTGTCGCCGCCCTTGATTCGAAGAGGGTTCATCTTCTCCGACTTCGAGGGACTGACAACTCGCGAGTCCCCATATTGCGATCCGTTGACTTGAATGACATAGCAATGAAGATCGCGTGAGGCTGACTCTACGATATTCGAAAAGTAGTGCACATCTCTGTTGAACTCAGTGCCAATAACAAAATCGACCTTTCCTTTAAATAAAGCTCGGTCTTCAATACTTGCTAATTCATAACAGTTGTAAATTGCAAAGCTGGCGCCACGCCATTGAAAGAGATGATGGTTATCCTTGGCTTTTGGAACCTTCAGTCCTTCATTCGTCAAAACGAAAGTCTCTTCCGGCGAATAGAGCAGCTTGATGCGTCTGACAGGCATGCAAGCCCAGTGATTATTGGCCGCCCGATAGGGTAACGCAGCCAAAACCACATTGTAGGCAAACCCGCCAGATACCCGATGTTCTAAACCGCAAACAACGCCAACCCGATGTTTCCGTGCCCATGCAACAAGCATGGGCTCCCATGCATGGGGAATGCTGACTTCGGGGAACACTAGCAAATCAATCTTTTCACCAGTAGCACTCCTCCACTGAGAAACATTGTTTAGAAGATCGGCAATAGGCTTGAACCGTTTCTTGCTCAGATCTGGTTGGCCAAGGTAGCTATCTTGGATATTCTTATCCCACACGGGGATATTGGCGAGTGCGACTTGAATCTTCTTGTGAAGGTCCGGCGTTTCCAAGCCAACCTTAACGGTATCGAACTTAGGTTTCACTCTCGGCCTCCATGTCATTGGCCGGCGCCCATTCGATACCTTTAATTGTCCGTCTGTTGGCCATTTCATAGACAACCGACGCCCATCTGAATGGCGTCATTTCCATCAGGTCCACATCCCCACTTGTTGCGAGAAGCAAGCACTCGTCGAAATTGACATACCTGGGAGAGAGCTCAAGTTTTCGGGCGTCGATTTGAACTGCGCGCTCAACAACCCACGCCGTTAGAGGACCAGAAAACTTCGTGTAATTGAGCAAAGGCTTGCGCACAAAGTGATGCCGAATCAGATTTGAGTTTCTGAGCACATCGATGTCGTAGCCTGGAATGAGTTCGGCGAATCCCCAATCAGATTCACACAAGGCTTGAGCCATTGCTTTCGATAGCTCGAGATGTTGTTTCAAGTCACCGACCAGACGATTGGTAACGCTAACACCTGCTGCGCAGTGAACATGCTTCATTTCGGCTTGCAAATGCTTGTCGAATGTCTTGGCAGCCTTGGGGTCATCAGAAATCGCAAAGAAGGTGAAGACTCGTTCCCAGAGGTCGTGAAACTCAATTGAATTCTTCCCCTTGAAGAATTTTCTTAGTCCAAGACTGACTGCCGGATCGGGCCGGTCGTCTGTGAGCAGATGGAGAATTGTTTGCCGAGCCAGGTGTTTTGCAAGTTCGTACCGATTCTCGGCCATGCCTTTGATGCTACGGAATTTGTTGACGGAGCCTTCGTACATAATCTCATAAGCAACATCCTCTATTGAGTTGTCAGCCTCGTCTACCGGCATCAGCACAAAATCGCTTCCATTCTGTTCCAGCTTTTTCTGGAACTTCTCCAGCCCAGCAATTGAATGCTTCGCGTCGAAATACTGCAGGATGCACTTACTCTGCTGTAAGTAGAGCCCTTTGCGGGATGAAAGCTCGTAGCGGTAATCCTCCGGTTCCCGCAGTATTCCTGTCTTGACCAAGATCTCGTCCATGAACGCAGAAACCGGTGATCCATTTATCTTTTCAGGATCTCTAGCTGCAGGAATGACAATTAGGATGTCATCAACATATCGACCGTAGTACGACGGCCGCAATGATTGCCTTATCAAATCGTCAAAGTTCTTGAGATACCAATTTGCGAGCACCAATGACGAACAGATTCCGATTGGCAGTCCAGTGTCAATTTCTGAGAGATCTACGTGAGTCAGTTCAATAGCTGGCGCTATGACTTTTCTGTAGGCACGACAGATTCTTTCGATACAGTCTAGCAAGCTGTTATTTTGTTGAAAATTTTCGCTGTCACTATCCCTGAGTTGTCCTTGGAAAATCGAATTTTCGACTTCTTCGAAGTCCAGTCTTATCCGATAAAAGTACTCTTGAATATCCAGGCCAAGAATTGCGACATTTGATCGATCCTCGACGAGCAATTGCTTAGCTTTTCTTATCCCGGTGTCACGCCACCTTGAATACTGTTCGTGATACTTGAGAAACAATCCATAGGAATCGTCGTCTTCCTCGTGAAGGCCAGCAACCAAGCGAGAGCCGCAGCTCTCAGGCCCGAGCTGTGCATCCAGAAACCGCCCCTCCTGCATGATCCAAAGCACGGCAATCAAGTGCAGCTCAATCGGGCCATCGAAAAAGTAGTTAACCTTCTCGACCTCGATTCGTGAGGTCGACGTGACGTTGGTTATGTACTTGCCGTTGGCGGCTTCATCAGAGTCCGAGTCCTTTGTGCCCCATTTGATTTTTTTCGGCACAACTCGGAAATCTATTTTCTGAAGCCACTCTTCAAAGTCTTTGTGGCCTGCAGGTTGTGCGCTGTTCACAACAGCCAGAACGATCGCCAGTCTTTCTTCAAAATCGGCTGCGCACTCGAATTCGGCCAGCCTCTTCCTCAGTCTCAGATCGGTCTTGTCGTAATAGACAAAACTCTTAAGCTTGCGATAAGCCGTGTCGATTTGTTCGCGAGTGGTCGACATGTCAGGCCACCTTGAACACCTTCATCACCTCATCCCCCAGGTGATTGATGACCTTGACCGCGATCCGCCCTGACTTGGGCTTGTCGAAGGGCCGTGAGGTGTCGCTGTGCAGTGTTGCCCAGGCGTCCTCGTTGATCTCGGCCTTCAGCGTGGTCTTGAGCGCCTTATAGGGGTCGTTGGCACCGAGGAAGTAGGCGTGGCGGACGAAGAAGCTTTCTTCGTTGTAATCGGTGTCGATGAACCAGCAGGCTATGCCTTCGGCGCCGTCGCTGCGGACTTCGCCGGTGTTGGGGTGGAAGACGTCGACGCCGTTGACCTTGACGCGGACCTGGCCGCCGTCGGCTTCGAGGATGTCGATGTCGGGCTCGCCGAAGATGACGAAGAGGTTGCCCTTGCCGGTGTTCTTGAGGTCTTCGGCCATGTGCAGGTCGGCGTTCATGCGGGCCTTGAGCACGGGGATACGACCGAGCTTGTCGAACTCGGACGAATGGGCGTCGTAGTTGAAGGCGCAGGCGATGAGCACGTCGAAACCGGCATCGCCGGCCTCGCGGGCGGCGGCCACCAGATCGGGGCGGGAGACAGTGCCGAACTCGGGGCCGATGAAGATGGCGGCGCGTTTTTCGGTGCCGGACTCCTCCCCCCCCTCGAAGTAACGGCCATCGGCGCAGACCAGATCGCCGGGCCACGGGGTTAGCGCGGTGAAGGCGATCTTGTCTTCCTTGTGGGCCTGCTGTACGCCGGCGGTCTTGAGGTTTTCCAGGATCATCTGGACGAAATCGCGTTCCTCGCCGTAGCCCGGTTCTGCTTCTGCAACGCGGTCGATCAGTTCGTCGTTCTCGTCAACGGCCAGCACGCGGTGGGGCGACAGGCTTTCGACCGTGAACGGGCCGGCGACGCGGACCTTTTTCTTGTCCTCGTAGGGCTTGTCGTACAGGTATTCGGACTCGGCCTTGGCGTCGATGGAGGCGTCGATTTCCTTCTGGCGGGCGATGCGGGCCTGCCACCAGTCGGCATGCAGTTTCTTCGCGGCATCGGACCATTTGGCATCGGCGTCGCGGGGGATTTCCCACTCCTGCCACTGCTTGCCCAGTGCCCTGTTCAGTTGCTCGCGCAAAGGCTCCAAGCTCAGTCGGAATTTGTCCCAGATGACGTCAATCTCGGCATTGTTGGCGATGGACTTCAGGGTGATGTGCGGTACGCGCTGGTAGACGAAGCCTTGGCGGATGTCGTTTCGAATGGATTGACTGGAGGGCGCGGTGCGCGTGACGTCGGCTTCCTTGAGTTGGCCGTCGCGGCTATCAGCAAGCAGATAGTAAGGATAGCGGGCACCCATGATGCGGGTGCGGGCCAAGGCGAGGGCAACTCGAGAAGTATCAAGGGTGATCCAGCGGCGCCCCCATTGTTCGGCGACATAAGCGGTAGTACCGGAGCCGCAAGTAGGGTCGAGAACGAGGTCACCTGGGTCTGTGGCCATCAGAAGACAGCGTTGAACAACCAGCGCCTGCGTCTGAACAACGTATATCTTGCCCATCTCACTACGTGTGTCATCCCAGTTTCCAGAGAGCACCTTTACCGGAAAATCTTCGTGGTATCCGATCATGTATGGTAATGAACCGGGGCGAATTAGTCGGTCAGCCAGTTTGAGTCGCTCCATTCCCACCTTATTTGTTTTCCATGAATTCCTTAGCGCCTTCACCGGCTTTCCGAATAGCTCAAAGTCATAGAAGCACGTCTTGGTGTACCCGCTGGAACTCAATTGGTTGTAGAAGAACGGACGAGAGCCGGCAGGAAGGCAAGACAGGTCGTTCTTTTCATTAGCGTGCATTGGTCGACGGACGCCCACACCAGTCTCAACATAGGTAAAAAGTGAACCTTCGCCGATTGGTTTTTCCAAGAACAGCTGCCGGTACTTAGCAGTCTCTTTTCGTTTAGCAAACCAAAGAATGTAGTCAGTTGTCTTAGGCAGAAAATCTTCGCCGAGAGGTGAATTAGTACGGTAGATGATTTCGCTAAGGAAGTTCTCTGGCCCAAATACTTCTTCAAGCAATGAGCGAACGCGATGGACATTCTCATCACCAATCTGGACGAAGATCGACCCAGTGTCAGAAAGCAAATCCCTCGCCACCATCAGCCGGTCCCGGAGGTAGGTAAGATAGGAGTGGACGCCGTCGCGCCATGTGTCGCGGAAGGCTTTAACTTGCTCGGGCTCGCGCGTGATGTGTTCCACCTCGTCCTTGACTTGGCGACTCCCTGTGGACCATTGCCAATTCGACGCGAAGCTGATTCCGTAGGGAGGGTCGAAGAAGATGCACTGTACCTTGCCGCGCAGGCCTTCGCGCTCGGCCAGGCTGGCCATGACTTGCAGGCTGTCGCCGAGGATCATGCGGTTGGCCCAGTGGGCGTCGTGCTGATAGAACTCGGTCTTGGCGTTGTCGTTGGGCAGGCCGTTGAAGTCGGCGAACATATCCACCTGCACGTCGGCGGCCTTTTCATCGGCCTCGCTGCGGCGGCGCAGGTCGTCGATCAGCACCTTGGGGTGGACCTTTTCCTGTATATAGAGCGGTGGGGCGTGGACGACGAGGTCGGACCAGTCCTGCTCGTCCTTGCCACGCCAGACCAGTTGCGGGTCGAGGTCGCGGTTGCGCCGTTCGTAGGCGACCCGGACGGGCGACTGCTCTTCCTTCTGCATCACCGACTGGTATTCGGCCGTCGGAATGTTCTTGCGAGTGGCGTCGTCGTGCTTGAGGGTTTCGACGGTCAGCGGGGTCTTGGGTTTCTTGGCCATATCAGTTGTCGCCCTTCACCGCCGGCGTGGTGGCCGCGGCTTCGATCATCTTGTTGAACTCGGATTCGACCTTCTTCTGGAAGTCGGACTCGATCTGGTACACCTCGGTGAACTCGGCAAAGGCCCAGCGGCCGTATTGCTTGAGGTTGTTCACGCCGGGCACCCAGTAGGTCTCCATGGTGGATTTCTTTTCCTTGGCGTCTTCACGCCGGTAGCCCTTGATTTCGACGATCAGGTGCAAGGGGTCGTCCTCACCGTGGCCGTCGTCCACCTGCACGATAAAGTCAGGCAGGTAGGTTCGCGTTTCGGAGCCGTAGCGGTAGGGCACTTCCAAGCCGAGGTTGTGATTTTTGACGTAAGCGCGCACCTTGGGGTGCGCTTCGGCTACCCGGCAGAATTCCCCCTCCCAGTCGCTGTCGAGAATGACCCAGTTGAGGTGACAGCGGCGGGCATCGGTTTCCCAGCGGTCGGTCTTCGAGGTGTTGAAGTTGACGTGGGCGGTGGTGCCGGTGGGGTTGTAGGGATCGAGTACAGCCTTGATAGGGCGCTTACCCTGCTCGGCACGGGTGATGCCGGCGGTGATGCGCTCGCAGGCCATGTCGGCCAATTCCTGGTACATGAGTTGCGCCGGATAGGTGCCGCCCTTGCACACCAGGCAGGTGTCGAGCCACTGCTTGGTGATGCGCTTGAGCTGGCCGAACAGGTGCAGCTTGGGTTCTTCGCCGGGGTCACGCCACTTAGTGTAGAGCAGGCGTTTGGTCAGGTGCATCAGCAGCGTGGAATGCCGCATGTCGCCGAGGTGTTCCAGGCTCAGGTCGACACCCTCGCCGATGATCCCGGAGTTGCGAGTGACGGACGGGCCGACCAGATCAGGCGTCAGCTCCAGGATCGAATCGGCATTGAACTCCGCTGAGAGCCGTTCCTCGGGGAGCTCGACCCGGTAGCCCTGCACACGGGGAAACTGGATTTCGAGGGCGTCGCGGTCGGGGCGGACCGCCTTGACCTGGATGGTCTCGCGCGGCGGCTGCGGCGGCGCGATCACCGGCTTGGCGGTGAAATCGAAAGGGATGCCAAGCACGTCGGCATATTCGACGTTGAACAGGCCTTCTTCATTCAGATCGTAGGACTGGCGACGCAAAGCGCGGCCGATAACCTGCTCGCACAGCAACTGGGTGCCGAAGGCGCGCACGCCGAGGACGTGGGTAACAGTGTTGGCGTCCCAGCCCTCGGTGAGCATGGAGACGGACACCACGCAGCGGATGGAATCACCAAGGCGACCGGCCTTGCCGACGGTGTTCATGACCTCGCGCAACAGGTCCTGGTCGGTAATGCTATCGGCGGCACGCACGTCGCCGGTTCGCTCGATGATCTCGCGGCGGAAGCGCTCGATCTCGTCAGCCGCCATGCTGTGGAAGCTGTCGTCCAGCGCCTCGCCGGATTCGAGCTGCTCGCTGTCGATCAGCAGGGTTTGGGGGCGGCCGAGCGGGTTGCCGTGTTGGTCGAAGTTGCGGAACAGGGGCAGACGGCCGTTCTCCAGCGTGGTCGAACCATCGTCATTCTGCCGATGGAAGCCGGAAATGAAGTCGTACACCAGCTTGGAGGTGGAGGTGTTGTTGCAGACCACGATGAAGCAGGGCGGGACGCGGATACCGGCGGCTTCCCACAGGTCGTAGGTCTTTTGATAGTGACCGTAAAGGGCTTCCAGCGCGGTTTGCAGTCGGACAGGCAGGCTCAGCGGATCGAGGCCCTTCGCTTGTCCTCTGCCCTTCTTTGGCATGTCCTTGCGGATGTGCTCCCACAGGTTGCGGAACACGGGCATTTCGTCGCCGGGAAGGTTTTGCGCCACCGGCACACGCGGCAGCTTGACGATGCCGCACTCGATGGCATCCATGAGGGAAAAGTCGCTCATGGTCCAGGGGAACAGGGTGCCTTCGGCATAGCCTGAGCCGCGCAGGAAGAACGGCGTGGCCGACAAGTCCATGACACGGGCGACGCCCAGCTTGCGGTTGACCGCTTCGAGCCCCGAAATCCACAGGCGGGCGGCTTCGTTGTTCTGCTCGGCTTCCTTCTTGTCGTCGCCTTTGAGGTCTTCGTCCTCGCCGCTCTCCGGCTTTTCCCGGTAGCAATGGTGGGCTTCGTCGTTGATGACCAGGATGTTCTTCATGCCCATGAGGTCGGGCATGACCCGCTGCAGCATCTGGCCCTCGGTCTCCTGGGTGTTGAGTTCTTCCCCGCCGCGGCCCTGAAGCAGCAGCCGGCCGCCCTTGGACAGCTCCATGCGCTCGCGCAGTTTGAACGCGTGGTAGTTGGTGATGACGATCTTGGCCCGCTCCAGGGCACCCATCATGTCGCCGGGCACCAGCTCACGGCTGAGGTAGTAGCTGTCCGGATCGTTGGGCTGGAGGACGCGCAGGCGGTCCTTGATGGTTAGGCCTGGGGCGACCAACAGGAAGCCGCGAGTGAATTTTTTGCTGTTGGGACGGCGCACCGCGTTGACGGTCTGCCAGGCGATGAGCATGGCCATGACGGTGGTTTTGCCGGCGCCGGTGGCGAGCTTGAGCGCCAGTCGCATCAACTCTGGGTTGGCCTCGTTGTTGGCGTTGGCGAGGTGTGTCAGGAACCGCTCGCCCGCCTTGCCGATTTGCGGGGCGACTTCGGTTAGCCAGATGGCGGTTTCGACGGCCTCGACCTGGCAGAAGAAGGGGCGAATGCTGCTGAACTTGTGATGCCGCCAGTGCTGCAGCAGCCTGGCGGTTTCGGGCGTGACATGCCAGTCGTTCGGGTTGGGGATCAGGCGCCACTTGTCCACCTCCTGGCGGACGGCATTGATGATGGCCGTGTGGCTGTACTGCTGATCCTCGGTCGATAGGCCCTTGCCCTCGTCAAAGATCAGGTCACCCTGCTTGGTCGCCCCCTTCTGCTTCTTGGGTTTGGGGATCGGGGTGATGAACTCCGCGCGGCGGCGGGTTTCGATGATCTGCTGCGTCGGCTGGCCGCTGTTATCCAGTTCCCAATGGCGAGACGGGTACTCGTAAGGGGAATTGAGGATTGGCCGCTCGAAAAACTGGTTTGTCATTATTCTCGACTGGGCTGGTTATTCGATCGTCAACCTGCATCTTCGCATATCAACGCGACATTTCGCACCTCAAACCGAGCGGATAGAGACACGTCGTCGACGGGTGACCGCCGAAAATAACAGTGGTGCCTATACCAGTTCCCCCCTTTGGAGAACTCGGTGAACACCCTACAGGCCACACTATTTCCCCTGCCGGCTGACCAGGCTGCAGAACGTGCCCGCGTCGAAATTGCTGGTGCATTCGAGCGTCATCGTCGACATCTCGACACTTTGCGGCGGTGGCGGGATCAGGCCGACCTTAGCCAAGGTGGCCAGGTGACGAAGAAACCCCAGATGTCGAAGCCCGAGGTCCCGGCTCCATTGGCCTTGCAGATTACGACTGGGGTGGGCAAAACCCGAGCAGTAGCGCAACTGGCGGCCAAGGCTGATATTGGGCTCCTGATTCTGGTGCGCGACCACCGGCTTGCGGCGGAGGTTCACGATGCGGTCGTTGCTGCTGGCGGACAGAATGCCATGGTGTATCGCGGCCGAACCGGCATGAAGGACCATCCCGCTCACTGCCAACAGATGGACATGGCCACCGAGCTTAGCAAGCAGCGGCGCCTGATCCAGCCGATGCTTTGCCAGCGCTGCCCGCACGGGCTGAGTACTATGCTCAACCGCGCGCAGAGCGTCCCAGAAGGGGACCAGGAAAAAGTCCTGAAGCTTCACCGCAAAGCGGACGTACTGGGGGTCGACCTTAAGGCCACTGAGCCTTGTTCATGGCTGGATCACCAGAAGCGGGCTATTGAGACCCGTGTCATCATTGCCGCACACCAGAGCTTCGGGCCGACCTTGGCGCAGTGGCATAACGGGGGGCATGAAGAGCCACGTTTGGTGGTGGTCGATGAGGCAGCGACCCTGGCCCAAGCATTCCCGGTCCAGGTTGACCATTTCATCCAGTGGCACAGGCGGTTGGACGACATCCGACAACAGGGAGAGGCACAAATGCTGATTCAACGCCAAGCCCTCCACGATCTGGAAGGAATGGGAAACGACCCCGAAGCCATTGAAGCCCTGCAGGACGAGATTCGGAGGCTGGAGGGAGAGCGTGAGGAACTGGCTCTCGGCGAGCAGTTTCTGGTCGCTCTGGCGCGCTGGATGGCTGACAGCGTGGCCACTGTCAGCGATCAGCACCCTACCGAGCTGCCGCCGCCTGGCGCAGTGATTGCCGCAGCTCAAGCTGTCGCGGGGATGGACACGATTCAGGACAGCGCCGCGCCGTGGGAGCACGCCATAGCAATGCCTTTCCGTGGCGAAGAGCAAGTGGTGCCGATGCGCGCCGCGCACGACCTCGCTTGGTCTATTGCACACGACAGCGCCTACGCACGCCATGGCGCCTTGCACGCCACTGCACCGACAGTGCTGGGCGCGACACTGGCTAAGCGGCAGGCCCATATCCTTTTGCTCGACGCCACCCTGCCCAGGGCTACCCGTGCTGCCGTGGAGGCGCTGGACGGCCGCGTGGTGGAGATAGTTGCTGAGCAAAATATCCGGATCGTGCAGTACGCGGACCGGGCACACCTGCGCGGCAGCTGGAGACACCCGGTTTATGGGGAAGAACGCAAAGCGCAAGAGCACAAACGTCTAAATTTGGCGCACGGGAACCAGTGTGAGGAGGTGGGCGAAGTTCCAGGAATAATTACCCACAAGCCCCTGGCAAACCTATTGGAAAAACAGGGTCTGCCATGTGGTTACTGGGGTCGGGACGAGACCGGGAATAACGAATACAGCGGCCGGCACTTGCTCATTTTCGGGGACCCGCTCCCGCCGCCGGCCCACCTTCGCTCCACTTACGAAGCGGATCGCTCCCTGGCGCTGGCAGCTGGCGCCTCAGCTTCGGACTGGCCTCACTGGAAGGATACAGAGCGGGAACAGCCGCTAGTTCAAGTGACGCTCGAAACTAGCGTGCGCAGCAAGATCAAACTGCCTACCGACCCGAAATTGTTGGCCTGGGTCCTGGACTACTGCACAGGACGCTTCTATCAAGCGGTCGGCCGGGTTCGCGGCGCGCGCGCGCAGGAGACACGCATCATCCACGTTTATGCTGGGCTGCCGGTGGATTGGCGTGCACTAGGGGTGCAGGTGGAGTTCCGTAAGGATCCGGAAGAGATGGGGCCTGGCCGGGGTCAAGCGGCTGGAAGTGCCGCAGCTGGCATCCGCAGCCATGGCCTTGCTGTCGAGAAACTGGCTGAGGCCTTCATGCGGATAATTGCGCAAGGCAAGCTGCCTAGCCGCCGCGCAGCAGGCGCCAGCCCGTCCGCTTTCGCTGGACAGCGTGTCGAGGCGCTCCAGAAGGCGCTGGATTGGCTTGGGCCAGCGGTAGCTCGACGGCTGGCAAGCACCGCAGACCATCGCTACGCTTGGGCGACAGCTGTGGCAAAGGCGATCATTGCAGAATGATGCAGCGCCGTCTTTTTTGATTATTCTTGGTCAGGAGACATACGGGTCATGGCCCATCCCAGTCCATAAGCGAGGCGTGGCCAAGATTCGCCATGTTTCTTTAACTGGTACGGGGGAAATGAACATATTTATATTCGACTCCGGTGTACCGATGGCCCACTCCGGCCATTGAGCCAGAAATACAGGTTTCGTGGACGGACAACCATTGGGACGGGCTCGTTTCAGGCCTGAGCCAGAAGGAATGTGGGAATAACCCCAGGATTTCTCAATTTACCCTAGTAGTATAAACCGCATGGATATACCTGGTGTACCGGCTGAAAAGGTTCAGCCCACACATCACCAGGAGTCGTGCATTGAATACGGACAGAATCCCGACCAGCCAGGACAGCGCTGGCTCACTTGCGCCCCCTTTCGCGCTTCAAGCGAACTTCGCCTACCCTGACTGGGAAATTGGCTTAACAGGCACCTCCGCCGAGTCACCGCCACCGTTTCGAGCGGTAAACGTATCTCAAGTCAAACAGCTCAGCCCTTTTCGGTACCCTGGTGGTAAAACGTGGCTCGTTCCCGAGGTGCGCCGCTGGGTAACCGGTTTAGGGGTTCGGCCGTCTGTATTTGTTGAGCCTTTTGCGGGGGGTGCGAGCGTTGGGCTTACCGTCGCAGTAGAGAACCTAGCTGACAGGGTTGTCCTAAACGAGCTGGATCCTGATGTTGCAGCTGTTTGGAAAGTGATTTTTGGGCCAAGCGATGACTGCGCCATATGGCTGTTCGAAGAAATACTTAGCGCCGAATTAACCGAACCATTCGTCCGGTCCATTATTGACTCGGAGCCCCAAACACTGGGGGAACGGGCATTCCGAACAATAATAAAAAACCGCTGCCAACGCGGCGGCATCCTGGCGCCTGGTGCGGGGCTGGTGAAAGCCGGCGAGAAAGGAAGAGGGGTTCTATCGCGCTGGTACCCCGAAACGCTGGTGAAGCGCATGACCACGTTGCGCGGTATCCGATCGAGAGTCGAGTTTATTGAAGGTGATGCCTTCAAGGTTATTGAGCATCATGCGTCAAACCCGGCGGCCACATACATGATTGACCCGCCCTATTCGCTGAGCGGCAAGAAGGCGGGGGCTCGTCTATACCTGCATAACCGCATTGACCACGAACGGTTATTCGTGGACATATCAAAAGTAGCGGGGAAATGTTTAATGTCTTATGACGACACGCAGGAGGTGTCAGGGTTGGCGAAACAGCATGGATTTGATATTAACAAAGTGCTGATGAAGAGCAGTCACCACAAAATTCTCCATGAGCTGCTAATCGAGAAAACATAAACTTATTAGACACTCCATCACTGGCTCCCTGCCGATCGCCAGCGCCCTGTGGCCCGACAGCTGATGGGTCATATGGCCTTCGCTATCACAAAGGCCAGCAATCTGATGTGGAACCGCCGTTCGCGAGTTGACCCTTGGCTTCGGCTTGTCGGTAGAGTAAAGATGTGGCGCGGTAGCCGGGCCGGTCTTCGGCCATTGCGGCCGGCGTTCTGAACCAAATTGGCCCGCTGTGCGCTGATTGCGGACACTTGGTCGGCTGCGGGAAAATTGCTCCTTCCGATCCAGAGCCGACGGCGAGCGCGCTAAGGAGCCAATGGTTGGCGGTCAGATGACTGCCTGTGTCGTGTCCAGTTGTCCCAGGCAACGCTAGTCGTGCCATAGTCACCCGGAAGAAAGAACAAGGAGCACGGCAGTGAACGCAGAACAGGCGCCGGCGGTGACGGCACCGACAGACGTACCCGGCTTGCGCAACCTTGGCGAGCCGCTGCGGTTCGAGGATGTCGAATCGATCGCCGGCTTCATGGCAGAACCAGCCAAAGGTGGGCAGCACGCTAAGGTCTGGACACGGCTTGCCCTGAGTTCGGACGAGCCGCTCTTCCATCGGCTGGTCGAGAACCTCGACGGCGTCATCCGGCATATGGCTCAAAAGGCCGGTACCGCGCTCAACCTGCGACGGGCGGACACGGTCCTGCTGATCTTCAAGCCGGACAACAGCGCGGAGCTGTGGGTGGACGCGGCAGCCGTATCGCTGCAATGCACGATCAAGCATGCCGTCGCGGCACGATCCGTGATCTTTGAAAGCGACATCGCCGACGTGACGGGCATGGGCTTCCCGTGCGTCACCATCGGCGAGCAGGACAAGGTCCTGTGCCTGTTCCGGGAAGGCTGGAGCTTTGGGCTTGCCTTCGATTTCAATCCGGACGGCAAGCTTGACCTGCGCTGGTTCTCGACGGCGCTCGGCACCCTGCACAGGACGCTCCGCTACCGTCACCTCTACCAGGCGGTCAACGATTCGGCGATCTTCGATCCACTGCTGGCGGCGGGATGGTTCCCGTTCGTCGAGATCATCACCACCGAGTTCCACGACCTCGCGCGCCATATCGAGGCCGGGTTCGACATCGCCGAGATCGAGGCGAAGATCGTCGGGGCATTTGACGCCGCCCGGCTCGGCCATCTGTTCGAGCGCTGGGTCGCGAAGCCGCATTTCGCGGCAAAGGCGGTGCTGCTCAAGGAAGCGGTCGAGTCCTACACGGCACAGAAGCCCGCCTCGGCCATCAAGATCATCCTGACCGAGATCGAGGGCGTGCTGAACGATGCCTACAAGGCGGCGCATGGCGGGCAAGGTGCAAAGGTCAAGGACCTGCTCGCCTTCGCCCAGGCCTCGGCCGAGCAGCGCGCCGGCGGGCCGGACACGCTGTTCTTCCCCGCCGCCTTTGGCCGCTACCTCGCGGTCCACACCTTCGCGAACTTCGACCCCGCGGCCCAGACCGGCACGGCGGGTTCACGTCATGCCGTCGGCCACGGGGCGGCAGCGCAGGACAGCTACACGATGACGCGCGCCCTGCAGGCGGTCCTGACGCTCGACCAGCTCGCCTTCTACACCTAGGCCACTCCCACGAGGAAAGCGCGAGGAGGCGGCATACGGGGCATATCAGGCTAGGTACTGTTGCACATGAGCTTGCCGGAACATGGCCCCGCTAGTTCAGTACTTCATGTACGATAGCCCACGCGGGAACAGCCTCTGAAAGTTCCTTGACAAGGCGCTGGTCGTCGTGTCTGCTCGGGCCATGGCTGGCATTTACACACTTAACGGGCGCGGCAACGTGATGCTCCCGGCTCTCCGGGAGCACTACGCTTGGACCGATGCGCGAACCTTCCGCGAAATTCAGCGCTTCCATAGCGACCTCCTCGACATCCTTCGCGCGAAGGGCATCGACTACGCGTCGTTGCGAAGCGCGCTGACCCCGCAATCGACAAAGCACGAGGCGGCGTTTCTCTTCGACGAGCAACGCTGCGACAACACGTTCGTTCCGGGAGTGGAGTGCGCCGACGCGCTGTTCAAGGCGCTCGATCGCAAAGCGACGCACAGCGTTCTTGGCGGCGAGCTGATCGATGACTGGGACGAGATCGCACGCGCGCTGCTTCGCCGTTTAGCGGTTGTCGCCAAGGATCTGAACTTCAAGCATCCATGCTTCTGCTACGTCCTCTACGTCAACAACCTTTCCGAGGGCAACGTCGCCGCCATCGACAGCAAGCTGCGGGCGCATAAGGCCTATCTTGGCTACGTCCCTTGCACCTACGCAAGCCTGACAAAGACCTTCGTGTCGATGCACCTCGTGAACCTGGTGATCAAGCAGGGCGATACCGTAATCCTCGGCCATGAGGATGACCGACCGAACACCGAGAACCACAACCTGCATCTCCACGACTACACGGCCCTTGGCCTCCAGCTGAAGAGCCTTCAGTCTATGTACTTCAGTGTATTCCTGTCCTACAAGCCCGAGTGGATGCTGCTGGAGGAGTCGGACGACGATCTTGATATCGCGTTGCGGGCGATGTCTAAGGAGGTCGCCCCGCTCACTGAGTTTGCGGTCGTCATCGCGGACGACAAGTTCGAGAAGTATCTGAAGACCGCGAAGCTCGGAAAGCTGAAGAAGGCTGGCCTCTCCGACCTGACCAAGGCAGAGTTGGAGGCGGCGATCCGCGAGAAGCTGAGGAGAAGCTACCTATACAACATGGAGTGGGTCGATGAGCCCACACACCAGCTCAGCAAGTTCAACATCATGCTCGAATTCCCTCGGCCGGACGGGCACCCGGAGCGCATGGTCGTCGCCCTCGAATACAGGCCCGCCGAGCACGTGTTGCGGCTGGTGACGGTTTCGTGAGCGTACAAGGCTCGACAACAAGACAGCCCGGGCGACGGCTGACGCCGTCACCCGTGCATTCAGGTGCGTCCCCAAAGCCCTGCGACACACGCTGGCGCTGGCTAACGGCAAGGAGTTTGCACGGTTCAAGGCGATCGAAATAGGGACGGGACTGACGGTCTACTTTGCTGATCCGTATTCAGCTTGGTAGCGCGGGGCCAACGAGAACACGAATGGCCTGCAACGCAGATACTTTCCGAAGGGATCGGACTTCCGGAACATTACGGAAGAGGCACTTGCATCCGTGGTGAAAAAGCTAAATCATCGACCCCGCAAATGCCCCAACTACCGAACCCCTGATGAGGTCTTTCAGGAAGCTCGGCGTGGTGCGGTTGGAATGTGAATTCACCTTATTCTTTTCTGGGGGACCATAAAAAATGGACATAGCGCAGTTTGCAACTGAACTTCGCTTGCCGGTCGCGCTGTTGCTGGAACAATTTCGGGCGGCAGGGGTTACCAAGCATCAGGAGACTGACCCCGTTTGGGAGAAGGACAAGGCTCAGTTGCTGAATTACCTACGCAGACTTCACGGGGATGGTGGCATGAAGTCGAAGATTGTCCAGCTTAAAGTGACGAAGCGTAGGGCTGATACTCAAACGACTGTCGCTGATGCAGGCGCGCCATCAGAAGTCGTTATACCGGTCAAACACAAACGGCAATTAAAAGTTGACCATTACTTTTCAAAGGTTGAGAAATTGTTGGCTGAGCATCCCAACGAATCTTTGAATAATATGCGCAAGACCGTAGAAGCGATATGCAAGGACATACTCGATGAAACATACGAGAACAAAGACGTAGGGAAAGTCCTAAAACCTGCATCGGCTTTTACCTCGCTGGAAGAGATGACTCAAGAACTCAAGCGGAGAAAACCGTTTCCGGTGGCAATTGAAAAATATCTTGCGGTATTGCAACAATATGGGAATTTCGGATCGCATGATCAAGAGTCTGACAATGACGATATTTCGAATGAGATATCTGCTTCGATAATGGCAAACTCCTCATTGCTTCCGCTCAAAGCCTTAGTCGATTGGTACAAAGGATTCTAGTCGCTTCCTCGGCCTAAGTGGCCCGTCCTGACACCCCTGCATCCACCGGTTGAATCCGCATGCCAAAAGCAGTCAGTGAAGCCGGCCCAAGCGACATGGAAGACGCCGCTCCTTCATGAGGCTCGTTCCTGATGGTTCGGGTAAATAATCAGGTGCATAATCCGGCAGACTACGTCTCCTTTTGCATAACGTAATAAAGAGATAGCCGGGCCAACATCCATAGAAGAATCAATATGGTAGACCGACAAAATGCCTGTCTCTTTATTAAAAACCGTCCGAACCCATGGGTCTCTCTATTAACTGTTATGCGCATGAATCATGAACATCAAACAGGAAACGCGCGTCCTAAATTCATCTGTAGATCTCATTACTAGCTATGTTAACTATGCGGTCTGCTGTTTTCCCGAGGATCGGACACAGTTAGTAAACAGCGCATTGCCCAAGGATGGTACGGCCAAAAAGTATTTCTTCATATTGCTGCTAGAGGTTATTGCGGGCGTCAATAAAGAGATGGTCCCAGAAAAAAGCGATGGAGACAGTCTCTTGCGGCTGCTACATAGAATATCTAAAACCCCGCAGCTAGATCCAGATTCAAAAAGTACAGCGGCACTAGAGAAATCAGTCGATGAGTTTCAGTCATGGCTTGACTACGAATTTGAGTATGAACTGTATTCCGCCAATATTGGCAGACAAATTAAGATCCATCTTTCTAGGAAAGATGCTCTCTACCTCATTGGCAATAGATGCAAGCACTCGCTGCTAAGGTCCAACTCTATTCTAAAAAAGCTAATTGCCATTTATAGGAATAGTGGAGTGGAGCTTGACCCAGGAACAGAGATTTTGATTCTTGAAGATATCGACAATTGGCTATTTGATGATTTTGGAGGCTATCACTTTACCAAGCTGTGTGAACTGAGCGCCAAGGTGTATTACGCGATAGTTCAGTATGTTCACCCGATTTACAAGAATGCGTTAGTTAGAACTGATGAAATCAGATACTCGTACAGAGTACCGGGAGGTCTTACAGACGAAGAGAGTAAGTTTGAGTACTACGAGCTATTGAATAGAACAAGATCACCCTTTCTGCCTGCAATCAAAACTTGGGAACATTTGGAAGGACGATACTAATGCGCATAACAAGGCGCTCCTGCCGACGTCGGCGCTATCGCGCCGCCGCGGCAGAGCTTCGTCGTTAGGCCTCAAATTAGCAGCCCTGCATCTCCGACAATTCAACGATGACCGGCACGACAGTACGCCCACCAAAACGTGAGTGGCACGGTACCCATCACTCGTGGAGTTACAGTCCACACGCATTTCGCTGGACTGGGGAGCGAATTGCAGGAATGAACCTCCTTCCACTCGCAGGCGAATTGCGGGCTTGGATGCAGCAGCGAGGGCAACTGTCCCTCATGCCGACACCGGAACACCCTACGGGTTGTGGATTCACGAACCCCTACACGACCAGCGGCGTCACATTGCAATTACTCATGGGTAGGATCATCAATGCCTCTCACGAGTACGCAACTACCGACACCCCGAATCACAACGAAGTAGATGCAGAGCTGGAGCGAATCCGCCTTTACAACGAAGTTCTCATGTATTCGGCGCGGTTTTGCGAGGTCGCGATCAAACAACTCTTGTACTGCACCCAGATTCCTGAGTCTCGTTATAAGCGCATGGCGTTGGGTGCGCTACTCGAGTCCCCGTGTCCAGATTGCAAGCGGCAAAATGGCAAGGAGCCTCATCTGGTGTCCTTAGTCGGTACGCTGGCACACCCGTTCCATTTGTGCCTTGAATTCGAGCATTGCGCTATGGACCACATGGACTTAGTGAATCGATTGCGAAATTCAGAAGCCGCGCACGCGGGAGTTCAGCAACTCAACATCAGATCTGTTGGGGCGTCCAAATTAGAACTCCTGCAAGAAAGTCAAGATGCTCTCAATGGCTTCGTACATATGCTTTCCCATATAGAAGACCTTGAGCGCAGGATGCTCGTGGACCTGGCCCAAAAGGGAGAGGTCATCAATACCCTGAAGAGAGACGGACTTCCTGCGGAAGACTGCAATTTCAATCTGGTTCCTGGCAAGGATTTCGTTTTCGGCTCTCAAGAACACGCAGTGAACTGCGATGCGCGGAATTCGAAGTTTCCACGGTGACAGGCCAGCCCAATAAGAAGTGCCCGGAGAAGATCGCCGCCCCGCCGCCGGCGACTTCTCCGGACGAATTGTCCGAATTGTTAAAGAACACCTTTCACGGCTGGTCGAGCGAGTTCAGCTCGGCAATCAGCTTCAGCTGCTCATAAATCTCTGGGCTTTGCTGGATGACGTAGCGCTTCACCGCGTCGTTTTCCAGCAGCTTCGCCACATACCCCTGCGCCAGGACCAGATTCAGCACATCCTCGGCATAACTCTCCTCGATGAGCTTGTACTGCCCCTGCAGGTTGGCCATCTCCCGCTCCATGCGCGCCATCTGCTCGGGCGTCACGCCTTTCATGGTGGCAGGCTTGGTTCCGTCAACCAGCATCTCGACCGGGGTTGCCGCTAACAGCGCTTCAGCATAGTTCATGGTCAGGCTGTTCGCTGAAAGCATGAGCTCGATGCATTCGACCTGCCGGGTGGGTTTCATTTTCCGGAGCACGCGCGCAATCTCGACCGAGAATTGCCGGTCTCGGAGCAGCGCCACCGCTTCCGGGCAGATCCCCTCCAGGAGGCTGAGCTTTTTCAGGACATGGCTGACATCGACGTTCAAGGCGCGAGCGAGATGTTCCATGGATACGCCCTTGTTGACGGCTTCCTGGAGCATGCGTGTCTCCTGCAGGGTCGAGAGCCGGTTAATCTTGCTGTTATACGTGTAGGCCTCGTCGTCGCTCGCCAGGAGACACGGCGCTTCCCCATAGCCCAGCTCACGCATCGCCATCAATCGTACATGCCCGTCCAGCAACAGGTATTGATCCGCCTCGCTGTCGGAGACGGTGACGGACAGGGGCTCAATGACGCCCACGTCCTGGATGGAGCAGCGGATTTGCACGTACTTGACCGAGCCCGGGACGGACGCCGGCAGCATGCGCGAAGGCAGGATGTTCGCCAGCGGCACTTGCAGCACCTGCGGAGCAAACGCCAGAGCGATCTGGTTCATCGCGCCACCTTGTCCGGCCAGACACGGTCAGCCAGATACTTGGGCATGACGTCTAGCTGTTCCGCCCGCAGCAGGTTCACGAAATTCTCACTCGACAGGAGCTTGCGCAGCGCGCTGGCAATGAATAGCAGCCGTTTCTGGGTAAGGTCCGCTTTCTTGAGCGTCACCTTCTTCCGCTCGACCTCCTTCTCGTACACCCGGACCAGGCTGGACTTGGTGATATCGACGGATTTGTGCTGCGCGCGGCGGCCGATGGAAGCCCCCAGGGTACGCCGTCGCTCGATGATGCGTCGCGTCAGTTGCAGCTTCTTGCCACGCAGTGTCCCCGCTTCGTAGGCGTCCTGCATCGCGGATTGCAGTTCGCGTTCATTCTCGCCGGCGGCCACGATGTCCAAGGCGGTATTGAGTGGCACCATCCCCTTTTCGACGGCGACAAGCAGGCGCTCTTCTCCCTGCTTCAAGAGGCTCAGAATCCCAGACACATAGGTTGGCGTGAGGCCCGTCTTGGTGCTGATTGCGGATGGGCTATATCCCTTGTCGAACAGCTGCCTGATGCTGGAGAGGATTTCCAGGGGCCGGTACTGGCGCCGGGCGATGTTCTCCACCAGGCTCATGACGAACGCCTCGTCATCGCTGACCTCGACGACCAAAGCCGGGATGGTCTCTTCGCCGAGGGACCGCAATGCGTTCAGGCGGCCTTCGCCGCACACCAACAGGAAATAATCCGCGCCGGTTTCATCTCTGCGCGGGGTCACGATAATGGGCTTCTTGAGTCCCACCGACTTGATGTTCTCGACGATGCCGTCGAATACCCGCTGGTTGCGCTCACGCGGGTTGAGCACCCGCACGCTGGCCAAGGGCACCATCTTGAACGTCCGGCTGCGGTGTTCCGAGATCATGCCGCCCTCCGGATGCGGAAGCGTTCGGCCATCCCGTACAGGTAATCCAGGGTGTCGAAACGGTAGGTGTCGAGCTCGAAGGCATTGTTGTCGGCCAGACAGATACCCGCTTGTCCGAAGTCCAGTCGCGGCAGCAGGTAGTAGTCCAGGGCGGCCTGGTTGTCATAGTCGAGGCGAATCGCCACCGTGATGTCCGGGCACAGGCTGGTGTCGAAGCGCACCTTCCAGCGATGGTTCCCAGCCGGGGTAGCATGGCAGCGCGCCAGGACCAGGGACACGCTGAATTCGCCGTTGACCTCCAAAAGGTCCGTGGCGGGGTCACGCGCCACCTTCCCGCCGACGTCGGCAATCCTCGCCTCGGCCTCGGCAATGACCGTGGGATGCAGGCGGCGCAGAATCTGGTTCACCTCGAGGTAGCGGTAATCCCGGTCGGGGGTGAAGCCGACCATCTGGTAGGCTCGGATGAGCCCTCCGAAACGGTGGGCGTAAATGCTGGAGCACGGCATGCCGTCGGTTTCGTTAATCACGAGTCCAGACAGGTAGCCATGCGTCTTGTAGAGGTGGCGCAGACGGTCGAGCAATTCGACGTCGGAATAGCGCCGCGAGCGCGCCCGAAAAATCCCCTGCGCCGTGTAATACAAATCTGGTGGGACGATGGCCTCGAAGGCCCGTTCCTTCTTAATCCACATATCGGGAGGATTCGCCACGCGGGCTTTCTTGAGCTTGAAGGAGATACGGTTATAGACGTTGTTGCCGATGTATTTTTCGTTGATGAGTACCTCGTTGACGGTGGCCCGCGTCCACTCGCGGCCAAGGTCGGTACGTATCTGCTGGAGATTGAGGCGTGCGGCAATCTCCGATTCGGTCAGGCCGTCCTCGACGAACCACCGGTACATCTGGTTGACGACGGCCACTTCCTCGTCCGGTCCTGGCACCAGAATGACTCGGTCGGTTTGCAGGCTCTTGTGCTCGCCACGCGCCAATTCGGCCTTGATCGAACCGGTCTGGTCGATGAGCATACGCCGCAAACCATAGCCCGCCGGCCCGCCCTGGCGATATCCCAATTCGATGAGGCGGCACTGGCCGGCGAAGACCTTGGCCGAGAGTTCGCGGCTGTACTCGCCGGCCATGGCGCGCTTCACACCCTTGACGATGGTTGAGACGGGCGAGCCGTCGTTCTCGAACTGCTCGGCGCAATAGGTCACCTGGATGCCGGCGCGGTGGCAGATGTATTCGTAATAGGCGCTCTCGTCGGCGTTCTGGAAGCGGCCCCATCGGCTGACGTCATAGACGAGGATGACCTGGAAGTCGGTGTGTCCGGCCTCGACGTCCTGAATCAGCTGCTTCAGCCCGTTCCGACCGCCAATGTTCAGGCCACTCTTGCCTTCGTCGGTATACGTTCGGACGATACGAATGCCACGTCGTGCGGCGTACTCGCGGATTTTGTCGGCCTGGTTCTGGGTCGAGTACTGCTGGTGCTCCGTGGACATGCGGACATACTCGGCCGCGCAAAGTTGGGTTGCCTGTTCTGAGCCTTGCTCTTCCTGTCGCATGGTGGGCGTCCTCTCGAAGGTCACACACTTTCTCGGCGAGCGATGCCGTTCCGTCATGTCCCTTTCCTGGCTGATCCGGGATTGGGTATGGCGCGCATCGGGTTAAGCCGAGCCCGAAGGCGAATGACGTTACCAACAAATTGGCCTTAACAACATTACGGCTTCACTTTGCAATTACCCCCAAAAAGCCCAGCGGGGCCAGACAGGACGCTGATTTCGACGATCCACACGGCTTCATTTGCAATCTTTCGCCACGTGACGGGTGATAGCCGGTAAAGCCCGCCAATAAAGGGATGTGCCGGCCACACGGCTTCATTTGCAATATCCGAATTTCTGCGGGCTTTGTTGCGTTTCCGCTGTTGAACCCGATTGCGTTCCGCGTATTCGGGGTGGGTCGCGCGGTAGCGCTTCCAGTAGTCCGGGTTCTTGATTCGCCAGTCTCGGCAATACTGCGCGTCGTTCACGCGGGTCGCTGACTTGTTGGCGCGCCGCGCGGCCTGCATGCGTCGGCGTCGCTCGCGCTGGCATTCGTGGTCGGAACAGAATTGCTGGTTTGGGATCTGCGGCCGGGGGACGAACAGCTTGCCGCAGGCGGCACACAATCTCGTTGACATTGCGGTTGCTCTGCTTGGTTGGGATGGCAAGCAGAATGCCCCCACAATGTAGGGCAGGCGGCTAACCAAAGAACTATATCCAGGAAGAAGCTCGATGGAATGTTTTCGGATTGACGAAAGCGGCTACACAGGGTTCGATCTGCTGAATCAGGAGCAACCCTTTCAAGGAGCACCGCCATCGCGATCGGCGATGGCGAGGCCGTACGCTTGATCGGGGAGTATTTTCCCAGACTGCAGGCACCTGAGCTGAAATACCGGTCGCTCGCGCGTCGACTCGGCTAGTGCCATTGCGGACATTCGAGACAACTGAATACACTGAAGCTCGTAATCGTTTCTAAGGCCAAAGCATGTGTCCATCTCAGTCAATCAGAATATCGACCTGGAACCTAGACCACGCATCCAACAGCAAACGCCCCGTCGATCTTCAGATCGAGCAAATTTTGAGGGTTAAACCTGACATCCTGGTGTTAACGGAGACGTGTCAAGAGGTTGATCTTACAAAGCACGGTTTCACGTGCTTCCCGTGCCTAACAAATAATTACGGTAAGTTCTATTCTGCTATTCACATCGGCCCAAGGATTAGCCTTTCAAAGAAGCTGCGGACCTATGATGAAACCATGGCAGTTTGCGTTCAGGTTGCCACACCAGTAGGCGAAATGATCGTTTACGGCACCATCATCACCTATCACGGAGACAAGGGACCAAACAACAATTCACCTGCGTGGGCTGAGCATTACAAGGCGATTGGCGATCATGGCAACGACTGGGCGAGATTGATACACGATGATGGAGGAAATTTTCCCCTTTTCGTTGCGGGTGATTTCAATCAGACCAGAGATGGCTCGTCGAAAACATATGGCACGAAGTTTGGTAGAGACTTGCTGAGTGAAGAACTTAGCAGGAACAACCTAAGCTGCTTAACCACCGAGAATTTCGGGGCATCGGGAAAGCTAAGGGTTGATCCAATCAAAGGGTTGGCGAGGAACAACGTCGACCATATATGCATGACCAGAAATGCTTTTCAGGTCGTGGGTGTGGGAGCGTGGGATCACTTCAACGACCTCGGACAGTATCTCTCTGATCACAACGGGGTTTATGTGGATTTAGAGCCCGCGACCTGATAGTGAGGCTGCCGGTGTTTCCATCCGTATCGAACGACCGTTTCCGCCATGCATTTCACTGGCGAGCTTAAGAACAACGACATACCTACATTCGACAGATCCAGCTTCGGAGAAATGAAATGAGAACCCTATTGTTCATTTTGGCATTGCTCGCCACCCCTTCATATGGCTTTGCTGATGGCTTCATCTTGCTCCCTGCGCCTCCCGGGCCGGATCGCAGTTGGGAACAACAGCAACAACAACGTGAACAACAGCAACAACAACAGCAGAGTCAGCAGCAACAGCAAGATTTGCAAAACCAACTTCAACAGCAGCAGTATGACCAGCAACGGCAACAACAGCAGATTCAGCAGCAACAGCAAGATTTCCAAAACCAACTGCGACAGCAGCAGTATGACCAGCAATTGCAGCGCCAGCGAGACCTGGATGCCCAGCAAATGCAGAGGCAGGCAGATCAATACATTTTGGAGGATAGGCAGCGGCGGAACGATTACGAAAACGACCTGCAGCGACGACACGACGAGCTACTTAGGCAAAACAATTCAACATACCGTCCAGGACTCGATCAAGCACTACCTCGATTTGTCCCCGAGGCTCAAAAGCTTTCACCGCAACAGAAACAAAAAATGCAAGACCAGGTGAGCGAAGCAGCAGTTTGGTATAAACGAGAAGAAGACGCATGGAAGCATGCCTACTTTCCGACTAATCCCCTCACGCCTGAGCAAAAACAGGAAGCTATCGAAGCTTATAGAAAAGTGAGTGCAGAAAGCGCACAGGCCTTAGAAGAAATACAGGAAGACTCTTGGGAACTCACACCACGAATGCAGGCAGTAATAAAGGCGGCAAGAAAAATGGCGGCTGGCGGACAACCAGACCCAATCGGTCCAGCGCCCAACTCGCCAAGCCCGTTTTATGGCTGCAATAATCCGCAAATAGTCCTCTCGCCAGAAGAGTATGATTCGCTACACAAAATACTAAAATACACAAAAATACAAAAAGATGTAGAGATTGAGCAAGCTGTGGTTGGAGGGGCCGCACAGGCATGCCAGCAGGCCCAGAAAGAGCAGCGCAAGGCGGCTGAACAGGGGGATGCACATGCTCAAGCAACTCTCGGAAGCATGTACAACACCGGCGAAGGTGTTCCGCAAGATTACGCTGAAGCTGTGAAGTGGTATCGCAAGGCGGCCGAGCAAGGGAATGCGTATGCCCAATTGAATCTCGGAGGCATGTACCAATTTGGCAAAGGCGTTCCGCAAGATTACGTGGAAGCTGTGAAGTGGTATCGCAAGGCTGCAGAGCAAGGATATGAGTCTGCCCAATTGTTTCTCGGAGGGATGTACGACGGCGGCCACGGGGTGTCGCAAGATTATGTTGAAGCGGTGAAGTGGTATCGCAAGGCTGCAAAGCAAGGGAATTCTCTTGCGCAAATCATCCTTGGTTTCAAGTACCGTAAAGGCCAAGGCGTACCACAGAATTATGCTGAAGCTGCGAAGTGGTTTCGCATGGCGGCTGACCAGGGTGCTGCAGATACCCAATACTTAGTTGGGGTCATGTACAGTAAGGGCCAAGGGGTGCCACAGGATTTTGTGCAAGCCCATAAGTGGTTCAACCTTTCCGCAGCAAATAACCGAGACAAAAAAGCTCGTGAAAAAGCCATAATTGAGCGTGATCTGGTGGCTAGAAAAATGACCCCTACCCAGATTGCTGAAGCGCAAAAACTGGCTCGCGAATGGAAGCCAAGCGGCTCGAAAGAATGATGTATTTAGCCTCGTCGTGTTCCTGGCTCCTAACGGGTGGGCTGACTTCACCGACAATACTGCTGGCAGAACTGGCGACGATAGCAGACCTAGTTTGCTCAGAACGCCACAGGCAGCTCTGGCCGGCGTCCGGCCGATCAGCACCTTGAAAGCCAATGACGGCAACGGGTCGTGAGCACGCGTTCGCCGATTTGGAAAGCTGCCGTTCAACATGAATTCTGATCGGTGGCTGGTAGGCAGCGCATAGCGGACTTTGTTGGCGCAGAACCCTACCGACCGCAATGGCCGATGTGCAGCCATCCTTCCAATTCTCACGAATGACTCTTACGTGGCGAAGAGCAGCACGGTCGGCAGCTCAATTTTCACTTTTCACCTCCCGAAGAAGCGCTCATGGCCGAATGTCGACATTTCCTCCCTGCCCTGGCCCAGGCTGGCATTAGGTTCTAGGATACCTCGCTGATTTTTGCATCTGCCGAGCCCGCAACGCCGCCAGCGTCGTTTGTAGCTCTGCAGAATTCTGTGCTGCTCTGACTCCCTTTATCCGAGGTTCTGACTTCCGCATGACGGGCTTGTCCTTCTTGACGGCGTGCAGATGCGTTTCTAGCACGCCAGGAAGCCAGAGAGGCTTCTTCCCTATTCTCATCGGTTCCGGAAAACGCCCGTGCTGAACCCAATGGCTGATGGTACGCGGCGAAACATGGAACATGGCGGCGACCTGGGTGATGCCCATCAGGCTTGGTGCGTCCATTTTTACCCCTTTGAAAAGGGGTGTAGCCACCGTCTTTATTGCCACGCGCCCACCATCGCTGGACATCCTGATGGTGCTCGCCTATAGTCAGCTCTGCGGATTTTTGCAGGTTTTTCTGGCCAATTCCTGGCCAATTTGACTTGCAAGGAGTCGCAGGGAGTTGCAACACGGCGTTTGCAAGTCCTTGTTTTTACTGACCACGCCGGACACGAGTCAGCGCTGAAAGCGGCAAATTGGCTCTGTTAATCCGCAGGTCCCTGGTTCGAGCCCAGGTCGGGGAGCCAGATACAAAAAGGCCCGCAACGATGCGGGCCTTTTTTATTTCCAGTTGCCACCCTTTGCATGCAATCGTTTGCAGGCACGGCAACTCCGATCCGACAATCAGCCTCGGCTAGTTCTCTTTGATCTCGCCGAGCAGTTGCGAGAATTTTTCCATCTGCTGCTGGGAAAAGCTTGCCCTTGCGAAGGCAGCCAGCATCATCGCTTTCTGCGGGTTCATGCCTTCCAGCGATATCGAGCGGTTCGCCACATCTGCCAGTTTGCGCAGATTCGGGGTAGCGACACCTTTATGCTTGAAGAACGATTCAATTCTCGTTGCCCATTCTTCCGGAATCTTGCTTCGCCCTTTCTCCAAATTACTCAAAAAAGCTGACGTCACGCCCAGCGCGGCCGCCATTTCGCTCTGGGTCACCTTGGCGTCAAGCCTCGCTTTCCTCACGACTATCCCAAATTCCGTTAGATTGACCATATAGTTTCCATGCAAGCGTCCATCAACGATTAGGGGGATTCATTGATGCGTATCAAGGGGAGTAGCGTTAGCAGCTCGGCGGGGTTTCCCGTGTGGGAAGGCATGGCGATTCGTTTGATCGGCACGCCATGAAAGACTGGAAAGACAAGCACCCCGAACATCCGGTGGTGGCGTTCGCTTGAGTTGGCGGGTGATGCCTCTGTCCGGGAGCCCCGTTGGTTTGGCCAAAGGCCGCACGGCCCAAAAAGACTTCACGCCATCGTTTAACGCATCCAAGAATCCTTAATTTTCAGTACGAAAACCTCCTTGCCTAGGGAGGATCTTTGCTTGATCCTCCAGAACATCAACGATCCTGGCGCCTTCGCATAGCGGGACGTTATAAAACCGAGAGGCGCAGCAACAGAAATTATTGACGACCCCAATCATCAATCAAGCGATTGCCATTTTCAAAGACTTAATGTCAATGACTCATATAGGAAATGACTATGAGTTGGCGAATGGGCGTTTTCATCCCGGTTTGATGCGGCCTGGAAACGGAAGCGGCGCATTTGCGGGTTGCCAGTTCGTCGTCGATTGGTCCACGTTTCCGTTCATTCGCGCCACGATCGTGCGGGCTCTCTCCAAGGATCGCTACAATAGGCGCTGAACCGGCCCCGCCGCGCCCTCTCAATGTGCCATGACAACCCAGAAAATCGCGCGTAACGATCCGTGTCCGTGCGGAAGCGGAAAGAAGTACAAGCAGTGCTGCCTGCTCACGGCGGGGCAACCCGTCCCCCCCGCTTCGGCAGCGATGGATCTCGCGAATGCCTTGCAGCGCGCCTCCGCACACTACCAGGCGGGGCAGTTGCGCGAGACCGACGCGGTTTGCCAGCAGATCCTGCAACTGTCGCCCAATCATCCGGATGCCTTGCATATGCAGGGGATGATTGCGTATCAGATCGGCATGCTCGATGTGGCGGCCGTCCTGCTCGGCAGTGTGACCAAGATCGCGCCGAACTTTGCCGACGGGCACAACAACCTGGGGGTGGTGCTCATGGCGCAAGGCGCGCTGGACGAGGCGATTGCCCACTACCGGAAAGCCATTGCGCTGCAGCCCAACCATGCCAATGCCCATTACAACCTGGGGAATGCGCTCAAGGAGCAAGGCCGACTGGACGAGGCGATCGCCAGCTACCGCAAGGCCGTCGCGTTCACGCCCAACTATGCCCAGCTGCACAGCAACCTGGGCGATGCGCTGCAGACGCAAGGCCGGCTGGACGAGGCGATCGCCAGCTACCGCAAGGCCCTCAGGCTCGATCCGGATCTGGTGGAAGTGCACTACAACCTGGGCGATGCGCTAAGGGAGCGGGAAGACCTGGACGAAGCAGCCGCAAGCTACCGACGGGCGATCGAGCTCAAGCCGGACTATGCCGACGCCTACAACAACCTGGGCAACGTGCTGAAGAACCAGGACAAGCTGGACGAGGCGGCCGAGGCCTATGAGCAGGCCATCCGGCTCAAGCCGGATTTCGCCGAGGCCTACAACAACCTGGGCGTCATTTACCAGAAGCAGGACAGGCTGAACGAAACGATCGCCTGCTGCCGACAGGCTGTTTCGATCAAGCCGGATTTCTCCGAGGCATACAGCAATCTGGGCGAGGCGTTCTATGCACTGGGCCGGCTGGACGAAGCCATCGCCTCCAACAAGCGGGCGCTCGAAATCAGGCCGGACTCCGCCGAGACCTACAACAGTCTGGGAACCGCCCTCAGGGAACACGGCCGGCTGGACGAAGCCGCCACATGCGGCAGACAGGCACTGCTGCTCAAGCCGGATTTCGCCGAGGCCTACAACGGCCTGGGCAATACGCTCCAGGCGCAAGGCAGGCTGGACGAAGCCATCACCTGTTACCGGCAGGTCCTGTCGCTCAAGCCGGATTCGACGATCGCATACAGCAACCTGCTGTATACGATGCAGTACATGGATACTGTCACGCCGGCGGAAGTATTCAGCGAACACCAGCGCTACGCCGAGCGCTTCGAAACCCCGCTCAAGGCGCATTGGCGGCCCCACGCCAACAGCCGCGACCCCGAACGACGACTCAGGATCGGGTACGTCTCCGCGGACTTTTACAATCATGCCGTGGCCTTCTTCATCGAGCCGATTCTGGCCGGACACGACAAATCCCAGATGGAGATCCATTGCTACTACAACCACATCAAGCGTGATGCCCATACCGAGCAGATTGCCGCCCACGCCGATCACTGGCTGGCCTGTTCGAAAATGAGCGACGCGCAGCTCGCCGAACGCATTCGTGCGGACGGCATCGACATTCTGATCGATCTGTCCGGACATACCGGCTACAACCGCCTGCCCGTGTTCGCCCGCAAACCGGCGCCCGTGCAGGCCACGTGGATCGGCTACGCCGGCTCCACCGGCCTCACCGCGATGGATTACCGGATCACCAATGCGGAAATGGACCCGCCCGGGCTGACCGAGCGTTACCACAGCGAGTCGCTGGTGCGCATGCCGGACTCGGGCGTGGCCTACCGGCCGGAACCGGGGTGTCCGCCCGTCAATCCATTGCCGGCCCTGAGCGCCGACACCTTCGTGTTCGCCTCCCTGAACAACCTGATCAAGATCAACCCATCGGTCGTCAATCTGTGGGCACGGATTCTGAAAGCGCTACCGCACGCCAGGCTGATGCTTGGCAACATAACGGACGACGGCGTCCGGCAGCGGGTGATCGAACGGTTCGGCCAGGCGGGCGTGGAAGCCGATCGCCTGATCCTGCAGCCGCGCATGTCGTTCAGCGAGTACCTGGCGCTGCATCACACGATCGATCTGGCGCTCGACCCTTTCCCCTACAACGGCGGCACCACCACGATGCACTCGCTGTGGATGGGGGTGCCGGTCATCACCCTGGCCGGCGAACACATGGTGTCGCGCTGCGCGGTTCCCTTGCTGTCGCGTGTCGGTCTGAGCGAATTCATCACGCACAGCGAGGAAGACTACTTTCAGCTCGCCATACGGATGGCGCAGGACTTGCCAGGGCTGGATCGAATCCGGCAGTCCCTGCGCGCGCGGATGACGGCGTCGAACTATGGCCCGGAAACCGTCACGCGCCACCTGGAAGCCGCCTACCGGGAGATGTGGCGGACATGGTGTAGCAGCTGAGGCGCGCGCCTCAATTCACGCCGGTGCGGCGCAGGAACAGGGTGTCGCCGCTGACGAACGCCGAATCGTAGAGGGGACTACCGAGCAGTTCGTCGCCCACCCGCCGCGGTCCGTCGCCGAACGCCCACACATAGTCGTCCAGCAGCAGCCAGCCCCCCTCGACGAGATAAGGGCTCCATAGCTCGACGTCCCGCCGCACGTGGTCGTAGCGATGGTTGGCGTCGACGTGCAGCAGGCTCAGCTGCCCGCTGACCGGAATGCTGCCCAGTTCGGGGCTGCGCAATGCACCGCTGCGGATGGCCGCCTCATACTCGCCCGTCGCTTTCTCGGAGGTTGTGCGGATATACCCCACGTTGTCGAGCAGGGCTGCGGCATTCAGGAATACCCGGAAGATTTTTTCGCTGTCGATGTCGGTGTTGGCGAGTTCGACGTTGATGATCGCGGCGTCGGCGCCCTGGTCGGTCAGCTCGGCGGTATTCCACGGATCGACGCAGATCATGCTGCCCAGCGTGTACTGGCGGGCCAGATAGCCCAGCGCAAACGCCGAGCGTCCGTACAGGCATCCCACTTCGAGCAGGTCGCCGAGGGGCAACAGACGGGCAATGTCGCACAAGGCATGAAGTTTTCCGACATCGGAATCCCCGGGAATGCTCAGGAACTGCCGATGCAGCGCAGAATACCGTGCAGGCGACAAGGGCGGACGGATCGGCTGGGGTGCCGCAAGTCCTGCAAGCGGGGAGTCGGACGACATCAAGGCAGCCCACGCCTCGTGTGGCGCAAAGCGCTGCTGCGTCGCGGAAAACGGATCGGGGCTGCAGAGCGTGAAGCGGAAGCGGCCCGGGTGTGTTTTCAGGAGCGTATTCAGATGGCGCCAGACGCCCTGATGCGGCGCATAGACCGTCGTCACCGCGTGCTGTTCGAGCGCGTTCTGCAAGGCCCGGTCAAAGGCCGGGTCGGTGATGAAGGGCAGCCGGAGGAAACCGTCGACCGCTTTATCCCCCGGGCCGGCCATGGCAGAGCTGGCGCCGACGACCGTGCGGCCGAGCGCCTTCGCGGTCCGGATGAAGGCGTCCGCGTCGTCGATATCGAGCGGGAAGATCAGTATCGTTGTCGTGTTCATGTCAGGCGATGCCGGTTCAGCATGCATGATGCGTCCAGTCGAGGATGCATTTCAGATCGCGCACGTGCAGGTTTGCGCGAGCGAGAAAATCCATGTCGGCCGACAGCCGCGCCACCATCTGCGCCTTCTCCGCATCGCTGAGCAGCGGATGCGGATCGCAGCCCATCAGCGCGAAGTGATCGAGAAAATACTGTCCCAATTGGGCCGCATCGGACAGCGCCAGCTTGTCGGCAAGCTGGCGCGATCGCGAGGCATAGGCGGGGTTGCCCGACAGCCAGACGAGCCAGCCCGGCATGACGATCCTGAGCGATGCGCCATGCGAAATGGGGCGACGGGCGGCCAGCGCATGGGTCAGGTAATGCAGGATCCACGGGACTTTCTTGCCGCAGGAAAACAGATAGGACAGCGAGAGCGTCGATGCAAACATGGTGTTGGCCCGGAAGCCGTACGAATCTTTCCAGGTTTGCAGTGCCGGCGTGTTCTTCAGCAGGTAGTGGATGGCTTCGAGAATGATCGCATCGACGATTCCCGTGCTGTCCTCCATCGAAAAATACTGCTCCAGCAGATGGGACAGGATGTCGGTGTAATTATCGGCCAGCACCTGCGGCGGCAGCGTGATCGTGTAGTCGGGGTTGCAATAGGCAAAGCGCGGACGCGTGGACAGGCTGCTGAACGCAATCTTTTCGTTGTCGGCGCGGCGGCTGATGACGAAGCCGCCGTTGACCTCGGTGCCCGTCCCCGTGGTGGTCAGCACCACGCCGAGCGGCAGTGCGGGCGCGGTGAAGTCTTGCCGTGCCGCGTGATACGCCCAGATGTCACGTGCCTGGTTGGCCGCCAGCAGAGAGATGGCCTTGGCGGCGTCGATCACCGAACCGCCGCCGATCGCCAGGACGAAATCCACGCCGTGATCGAGTGCAAGGTCGGCGCCTGCCCCGACGAATTCGTCATCCGGGTCTTCCCGGCATCCCGGATGCTCGAGGTACGCGATGCCGCGCGCTTCAAGCAGGCCGGTGACGTCGTCGTAGCTGCCATTCAGACGCGCGCTTTCGCGTCCATAGACCAGCATTACCTTCGAAACGGGGTGCTCGTCCAGTTCCCGTTCCAGCAGCGATCGCGCACCCGACCCGAACAGGATCCGGGTCGGCATCGAGAACGCGAAATCAAGCATGGGCGAACGCCGGGCAGTCAGACCGCATAGAGGACGGTTTCGATCGCGCTGATCGTGGAGTGATGCTTGACGTGCAGGCGATAGCCATAGCGCTCGCTGATGATGAGCGGAATCCTGAAGTAGTCGTCGAGGTTGTGGTACAGGCAAAGGCACAGACGCGGGCGGTCGCGTTCGATCATGCGATGCGCGCCCTGGACGACGCGCTGCTCCGAACCTTCGACGTCGAGCGCGATCATCGACACCTTGCCCTCGATGATCTCGTCGATGGCGACGCCTTCGTGCTGGTAGGTGCTGTTAGCCGCGTCCGCAGTCACGTGCGCGTCGAGTCCGGAATTGGACATGTCGTCGTCGAAGCTCAGTAGCGTGTTCTCGCTCCAGAGGATCTTGTTGTGGATCGTCACCTGCGGTGCGTCCTTGAACTTGTCCCGCAGATAGGCCGACCAGGTCTTGCTCGGCTCGAAGGCCGCGATGCGGATGGCAGGGTTGTTCTCGAGGGCGCGGTCGAGATGCTTGCCGTTGAAGGCGCCGGCAAACACGAGCTGGCCGGATGCGTCGAGCCGTTCGTTGATGTCGTTGCCGAAATACGGGCTGGGGCTGAACAGGGACTGGTCCCACAGCCGTCCGCACAGGATGTTCTCGATGCAGCCCCGGTAGGTCTTCTTCGACACAGGATCGGCCAGCAGGCCAATGGCCCGGTCGCACTGGTCCATGTTTTTCTGCAGGTAGTCGTAGACCTCGAAGGTCCGGCAATGGAACAGCGGGAAATAGTAGAGTTCGCTTGCAACCACCCTCGCCTGCAGTTCCAGCAGGCCGGCCGTGATGATGATCACGGTATCCTTGGGCAGCATGTTCTGCACGTCCTTGAATGGCAGGACGGGGATGCCCCAGAGCGTCTTCTCGGCAATCTCGCGCGTGCTGTCGCAGATGCCGTAAGGCGTGGGCAGGAGCTTGCCGTCGCCGCAGTAGTGCTCGACGAAACCCTTGAGCCGCCGCCCGGCGCCCCACAGGATGAGCTTTTTCCCCTGCAGGCCCTTGATCGTGTTGGCCAGGTAAGTCGTGTCGATCTCTGAAAATAACATGGGGGTCGCTCGCTAGAGAGGTTGATCGAGTGTGGCCTGGAACCGGGCCAGCGTGGCCTGCAATCGGGCCGCAAAAAAGTCGAAATCCGCCTCGGTGGCGGCGTAGTTCGGCAGCAGGCGGATGGTCCGGCCGAGATTGCAATGCTGGAGCAGCAAGCCGTTCTGCTGGGCCAGCCTGCAGAACAGGTCGCCCGCCTGCTTGCTGTCGAGCCTGCCCGTGTCGCTCAGGTCGAAAGCGCACATCAGCCCTTGGCCTCGGGGATTGCCGATAAGGGAGGATTCGGCAGCAATCGCGCCGAGTTTAGCCAGGAGGTACGCGCCGGAGGCGCGGTTGCGGTCGAGCAGGCCGCGGGCTTCGATCTCGTCGATCAGGTGCGACACCAGGGCGCCGGCGTAGGACTCGTTCTGGTGGGAGCTGAAATACTCCATCGCGAACTTCGCATGGGGAACGGTATGTCCGTTGGCGATGACGCAGGAGACCGGGTAGCCCATTCCCATGGCTTTTGCGGACACGACGAAATCGGGCACGCATCCGAGCTGCTGATAGTAGAACCAGCTGCCCGTCCTGCCGAAGCCGGTCTGGCATTCGTCGAAGACCAGGAAGATGCCGTTGTCGTCGCAGATTTGTCGGATCGCCTGGAAATACCGGCGCGACGGAAAGAAGAATCCCCCGCCCGAGATGATCGGCTCGAAGATCGCCGCGGCAATGTCGTCCTTGCACTCGCCGAGGATCTGGCGGAACGCCTCGATGCAGCGGTCGGTTTCCACTTCGTCATCGGCATGGGCACGCGGCGCAGGCGTGACGTACGAGTGCTCGACCGGCGGCCGGATCCGGTCGCGCGACATCGAGTACGCGGCGCTGCCGTGCGTCAGCCCGTGATAGGCCTTGTCGAAGGCGATGACGCCCGGCTTCTCCTTGATGTGCTTCGCGTACTTGAGACAGCATTCGACGGCCTCCGCGCCGGTCGACAGGAAGAGGATCCTGCCGTTCATCTCCGGGGCGCGGTCATGAATCTGCTTGGCGGCCAGCAATACCGACCGCGTCAGCGTGGAGGTGTCGGTGTCCTGCAGGGTCTGGGCGATCTCCTGCATCTTGCGGGCGACGCCGGGGTCGGAGTGGCCCAGCACCGCGCAGAACTGGCCGCTGTTCAAATCCAGATACTGGTTGCCATCCGCGTCCCAGACGTAGCTCCCCTGCCCCCGCACCAGGACGATGTCGCGGAAGCTGAGGACGGGAAGCATGTAGCGCCCATATTCGGCAAGCAGGGACGCGTTGTTGTCTGGCAGACTCATGTCAGGTGACCCAATGTCATCAAGGTGCGGGGGATCGATCGCGTTTCTCTTCGATCAATGCAACCAGTCCGCCGACGGTTTTTGCCTGGTCGCCCAGCATGTCCGCTTCCGAGAACTGGATGCCGAAGCGCTCTTCGATGCGAAAGATGAATTTGATGAAGGCGAGCGAATCGATATGGCCGACGTCGAGGTATCGGTAGGCGGGCAGCGCTGCAGGTTCCGGGACTGCGCCTTTTTCTTCGAGCAGCTGCACGATGAAATCGTAAACGGATGGGGACATGGGGGTGGTCTGGTCGGGGCGCGTCATACTGCTTCCCACTTTCGTGTCTGCGCCGATCGGGAAATGGCTTCCAGGAAACGCAGACCCTCTTCCGACTCCTGGGCACCGTAGACGAACGCATTATGCGTCACGGTGCCGGATTGATGCTGGCGCAGCTGGTCGGCGATATCGGCATAGAGATTGGCAAAGGCCTCGATGAACCCGGAGGGATGACCAGACTTGAAACGGTTGTAGCGCAATTGCCGGGCCAGGTCGGCATCGCCTGACCCGCGGTCAATGAGTAGTCTGCGGCCGTCAGCCTGGCTGAACAGCAGATCCTCGGGCTGCATCTGGAACCACTCGGCACTGGCGAGACTGCCGTAGACGCGGATGCGCAGGCCATTGCGGTTGCCGAGCGCCGTCTTTCCGAACCAGGACTGCACCCGCAGGCCGTCCTCGTAGTGCGCGAGGCAATAGACGTTGTCGACGATGTCGCCGAACTGGCCATAGGTGGCCTGATCGCCGATGACTTCGAGCGGCGCCTTGCCCCCGGTCAGGAAATGGACCAGATGATGGGCGTGCACGCCGAGATCGAGCGACACCGTGGGAACGGCATGGTCCTTGAGGCGCCAGGCTTGCGGCGCAGCCGCCTGCCGCAGGAAGCCTTCCTGGGGGATCTCGATCTGGATCTGCTGCAGGCGCCCCAGCTGGCCGTCGGCGATCATGCGGCGCAATTCGCGCACCATCGGATAACCGGAATAATTGTAGGTGACCGCCAGGAAGCCGCGGTTGCGGTCCACGGCTTCGCCGATGCGCCGGCACGCTTCGCTGGACACCGCCAGGGCCTTTTCGCAAATGACCGGATACCCGGCATCGAGCGCCGCGATCACGCTATCCAGATGATCCGGCGTCGGCGTCAGCACCAGGATGGCATCGAGCGATTGCCGCTCGCTTTCCAGGAGCGCGTGCCAGGTGGCGTGCGTGCGCTCGGATGGGATGCCATACGTCCGCGCCGTGTCTTCGTTGATGGCGGCACGCCGGCTGAAGCACCCGCAATCCACGCGAAAATGGCCGTCCAGCCGGCTGGAATTGTAGTGCGTGTAGCCGACGGCCGAATTCAGGGCGCCGCCGATAAAACCCAGTCGCAGGGGAGGCAGGTGGGTATGGGCCATACTTATCCTTTGTGCAGGCCGGTTGAATAGGCCTGTCGCAGTGCAGGTTTGTCGAGTTTACCCATTGCGTTCCGCGGGAGCGCATCGACGACGAAGAAGCGGCGCGGCTGCTGGAAATCACCCAGATGCTGCATGCAAAGCCGTTGCAGGTCGCGCGGTTGCGCCGGCGCATCCGGCGCATGGAAGGCGACGACAACGCCGACCACTTCGCCCAGCTGGTCGTCCGGCAGCGGAATGGCCGCGCACTCTCTGACTGCGGGGTGGGTGGCGACCACGTCCTCGATGTCCTTCGGATAGATGTTGATGCCGCCGCAAATGATGATGTCCTTGATCCGTCCGAGAAAGAACAGAAAGCCTTCGCTGTCCATCCTGCCGAGATCGCCCGTACGGAAATAGTCCCCCCACATCGCGGCTTCCGTCGCGGCCGGCTGGGCATAGTAGCCGCTGAACAGCATGGGCGTGCGGCACGCGATCTCACCTGGCGTGTCCGGCGCCGCCGCCTGCCCGTTTTCGCCGAGGATCAGGACGTCCGTTCCCGGAATGGCGGTACCGACCGAGCCCAGTTTACGGGACGCCGCGCCGGGCGCCAGGTTGGTGGCAATGGCAATCTCCGACGCGCCGTAGCACTCGTGAAACGCGCAGGACAGGTGGGTCAGCAGCCTGGCCTTCGTTTCATCGTCCAGGAGCGCGGAAGAAGACACCAGACAGCGCAGCGAGGGCAGCGTTTCCCCGCTGGCGATCAAGGCGTCCAGTATTTGCCTGAGCTGTGACGAAACCGCGATGGAGAAGGTCACGCCGTGCTGGCGGACCGCAGCGATCCAGGTGGCCGGGCTGAAGTGCGCCATGACGATGCTCGTCCCCCCGGAAATCAGCGGCATCAGCACCAGCCGTTGCGCCAGGGAGTGATACAGCGGCGTGGCGGCCAGCGTCACGTCGTCCGCGGTGACGCCATACAACTCGGCAGCCGCCGCGGCACGCAGCCGCTTGGTACGCTGGCTCAGGAGAATGGGCTTGGGCTGTCCGGTGGAGCCGGAGGTGAGCACCATGAGATACGGCAACGTCTCCGACAACGTGGGCGCCGGCCCGGGCGTAGCGCGGCCTGTATCGATCAGCGCCTGCACGGATGTCCAGTCTTCCCGGACACCGCCGGCCACGACACGCATGCCGCCGGGCGGAAGACGCAGGTCGTCCAGGCTGGAAGCCGCGCCTGACCATGCGATCAGGTGCCGGACGTCGGCAGCCTTGAAGGTGGCCGCCAACGCTTCCGCACCCAGCCCCATGCTCTGGGGCACGATGACCACGCCGAGGCGCGCGCCTGCGAGCAAGGTCAGGACAAACTCGGCACAATTGGGCAGGAGCACGCCGATGGGGTCGCCGGCATGCACCCCTGCAATCGACAGGCCATCCGCCAGCGCATCCACCTCCTGCAGAAGGTCGCGATAGGTGTAGCGGGCGTTGCCCACCACGAGCGCCAGTTTGTCGGGGCTGCGTTCGGCGGCATGCCGGAAGTGCCCATAGAGGGCTGCGGGGTGCGATGAAGTCAGCATGGGTATGCTAACGGGTGGAGCGGGCAATAAATTGAAGAAAAGCCTGACTCGAGAGCGGAAAGCGCTCGCCACTCGCCGAGACATACACCTCGTCGGCGAGCGTGTTCCGGGTCACCAGCGTATTGGCGCCCACGAAACATTGCCTGCCGACCCGGATGTTGTCGCCGAGGGTAGCGTTGATGCCGAGGAAGCAGGCGTCCCCGATCACGGTCTCGCCCCCGATGGCAACGCCCGAATTGATCCAGCAGGCGTCGCCGATGCGGCAACCATGTCCTATCGACGCATTGCTGGCAATGAAGACGCTGTTGCCGATCTGCGTATAGGGGTGGATGGCGGCATGGTCGAGGATGATGGTGTTCTCGCCCACCGACACGCTGGCGTGGCGCACCACGGACGCGTGGACATAGCTGGCGAAGGCATAGCCCTTGGCCAGCCCTTCCTGGTACTTGCGGACCCGCAAGTCATTCATCTCCCGATAGCCGACGGCGATGATCAGGCAATGGTCTGCCGGCGGGTAGCCCGTCTCGATGTCATCGAACGGGATGACGGGAAGGCCTTCGATGAAGGGATCGGTCAGGACGGAGCGGTCGACGGTAAACGCCGCAACCTCGTACTCCAGTCGCGCAAACTCCAGAAACATGCGTGCCATCTGGCCATTGCCGTAGATGATCAGTTTTTTATTTTCCATCGCAGCTGTCATGCCCCGCCCTTTTCGCGACGCTCTGTTCTAAATGCATGACTGCGCTGCAATCAGTCGGGTAATGGTGTCGATCTGCCTGTCATCCAGGTTCGGGTAAATCGGCAGGCACAAGATTTTTTCTGCGGCCTCGACCGCGACCGGGAGATTGTCGGGGTGCGCGGAGGGGAGCCCCCGATACATCGAGAAGTCCGAAATCAGCGGATAAAAATAACGGCGCGGGTGGATGCCGTTGTCCTTGAGTGCCTGGTGAAGGTCGTCTCGGCTGATCGGGTAGTCGGCCTCGACCAGAATCGGGAAATAGGCGAAATTGGAAATATCTCCCCGTTCCGCCGGCATGCATTGAATCCCCTTCACCGCTTCCAGGCGTTTGCGATAGGCCGCGTCGATTTCCCTGCGCCGCGCAAGCGCCTGGTCGATATATTTCAATTGGAGCATGCCCAGTGCTGCATTGAACTCGCTCATCTTGCCGTTGATACCGGGGGCGACGACTGCCACCTCGCTCACATGGCCGAAATTCTTCAGGTGATCGATCCGCGTTTTGGTCTTGGCATCCGGGCAGACGATCGCCCCGCCCTCGAAGGTATTGAACACCTTGGTGGCGTGAAAGCTCAGCACCGACAGATCGCCATGCCTCAGGATGCTGCCGCCCGCGTCGCGCACGCCGAACGCATGCGCCGCATCGTAGATGACCTTGAGGTTGTAGTTGTCGGCGATGGCCTGGATGGCCTCGACATCGCACGGGCGGCCGTAGCAATGCACGGGCATGATAGCCGTGGTCTGCGGCGTGATGGCGGCCTCGATCCTCGCCGGATCGAGATTGAGCGTGTCGCGGTCGACGTCCACGAACACGGGCTTGATGCCGTTCCAGAGCAGGGAGTGCGAGGTGGCCACGAAGGAATAGGGTGTGGTGATGACCTCGCCCGTGATGCGCAAGGATTGCAATGCCGTGATCAGTGCGATCGTGCCATTGGTGAACAGGGCGATGTGCTCGACGCCCAGGTACTCGCCCAGCGCCTTTTCCAGCTGCTGATGGAAGGGGCCGTTGTTGGTGAGCTGCTTGCTCTCCCAGATTTTTTCCAGGTACGGGATGAACTCGTCCAGGGGCGGCAGATAGGGTTGCGTGACGTAAATCTGTTCCGGATCAGTGCTCATCGATCAACCTTGGCATATCAATCGTTCGCTACAGGAGAACGCGCGTGCTCATGAATCTATTATGGGGCGCCCGGGGCGGGCGTGATTTCATGAACGGCTCAAGTCAGGCAATCTGAAGCCGCATGCAAGCTGAGTGGAGGCCCGATGCCCGATGATAATGGGTTCTTCGAAGGATTTGTTGGATTGGGAAGGCCGCCCCCTCTCGGCACAGGCTTCAGGCTCGATGAAACGGGCATGCCCGATGCAGCAAGGCTCGCATTGCTGCGGGCCTTGCTGCATCGGACGGCAGGGCCAGCGTTTGCGCCTGCCGGATCAATACGTGGCTTCGTGGACCTGCGGCATGCCGTCGTCCACCCAACGGGTATAGCCGCCTTCCATGTTCAGCACGTTCTTGAAGCCCATCATCTGCAATACGGCGGCCGCCATGGCGGAACGGCCGCTGGTGGCGCAGTAGACGACGACCTGGCGGTCGCGGGCCGCAGCCAGTTCGGGCAAATGCTTGGGATAGGCAGGGTCGGCTGCGGCCTCGAGGATGCCGCGCGGCACCAGCTGCGCGCCCTTGATGTGGCCCGTCTCGAATTCGCCGTGTTCGCGCACATCGAGCAGCAGCAGGTCTTCCCTGGCATTGAGTTTGTCCAGCAGCGTCTGCGGGGTGATTTCCCTGACGCAGGATTTGGCGGCGCGGACGAAATCCATCAGGCTCATGGGCTGTTCGGGTTTGAAGGTGTTGTACATCGTGGTTGTTCCAGGATCAGGTTGTTGAAAGGCCGAAAAATATCAGGTTGCGGCGCCGGGCACACTCAGGCCCAGTACTTCGCCTTGTCCGGCAGCACCCAGCGCACGCCGCCGCGCGGATCTTCCTTGTCGCCGCGGTAGCGCGGGATGAGATGGATGTGCAGGTGCGGGACGGTCTGGCCGCCGGCCGGGCCGTGGTTGATGCCGATGTTGTAGCCGTCGGGCTGGTGGTGCTTGTCGAGGATGTCCTTCGCTTGCGCCAGCATGCTGAGCAGCGCAGTCTGCTCGGCTTCCGTGGCCTCGAACAGGGTGGCGACGTGACGGCGCGGGATGATCACCGTATGGCCGAGCGAGACGGGAAACCCGTCGCGATAGGCCACGGTGAGTTCATCTTCGGCGACGATGCGGTGCGGGTCGAGTTGGCAGAAGGGGCAGGGTTTGGTTTCAGGTGCGGTCATGCCTTGGGTGTGCTCGTGTTGATGGTGCGGTCGGGATAGGATCGAGTTTACCCGATGCGTTCAGGCAGACGGGAGGCGGTCTCGCCCCCGGCGACACTATCCCTTGGGCAGGATTTCGTCCCAGGGCGGTTTGTTGCCGATCCGCTGGGCCAGGTATTCAACCAGGGCCCGGACGCGGTGCGGCACGTAGCGATTGCTCGGAAAGACCGCATAGATTCCCAGTTCAGGCGCACGAAACGCGGGCAGCAGGATATCCAGGTCATGTTCGCGTACCGCCGTTTCGACGATGAACGTGGGAAGATAGGTGATCCCGAGCCCGCCTATCGCGGCAGCAAGCAGGGCGTCGCCGCTGTTGGCCTCGAGCCGGCCGGCGACGGGAAACCACTCGGTCTTGCCGTCAAGGGTGAAGGCCCAGCTTGTGCGCGTGGCGAGCACATAGCCGAAGCACTCATGCTGGATCAGGTCCTTCGGGTGATGCGGACGGCCATGGCGCTTGATGTAGCCGGACGCGGCCACCACGACGCTCCGGCTGCTGCCGATCTTGCGCGCCACGTCGCCCGGCTCCAGCCGGTCGGTGATGCGGATGGCCAGATCGAATCCGCCTTCGATCAGATTGGTGCGGCGGTCGCTGAATTCCAGTTCGACGGTGATCTCCGGGTTGGCGGCCATGAAGTCGCCGAACATCGGCATCAACTGGCGGATGCCGAAGGAGAACGGCAGGGTAATGCGGAGGTGGCCGCGCGGCGCCTGGCTGTCCTCGGTCAGGCCGGCTTCGGCGGCATCCACCAGCCCGAGGATTTCGCGGCATTTTTCCAGGTAGGTCGCGCCAGCCGACGTGAGGCTCAGACGCCGTGTGCTGCGGGCCAGCAGCTTCGTCCCAAGGTGCGCTTCGAGCGCCGCCACCTGTCGCGTCACCACCGAGCGCGCCACGTTCATCTGTTGCGCGACGGCGGAGAAGCTGCCGAGTTCGGCCACCCGCACGAAGAGCCGCATGCTGTCGAGTCGGTCCATGTATGTTCCCGTCCGATTGTTGCCTACAGAGCAACAATAATTTGCCAAATGTAGCCTATTTCCCCAAGCCCGGCCTGCGTACAGTGAACCTATCGTCTTGTCCGCACTCTGGAGTTCAGCCATGAATCTCACCGCTCGCTCTTTCTCCTTGAGCCTGATGAAACCCGGCACACGGCATGTCGCGCCGTTCGCCGGCCTGGCCGCCCTGGCCGCCCTGTTGCTGTCGGCGGGTGCCCAGGCCATCGAATTCAACCAGCTGCTGGCCGACAAGAGCGCAGTGAGCTTCGCGTACAAGCAAATGAACGTGCCGCTCGATGGCGGCTTCAAGCGCTTCAACGGCCGGATCAATTTCGATCCGGCAAAGCCGGCGCTCGCCAAGGCCGAAATCGATATCGAGCTCGCCAGCATCGATACCGGCTCCGAGGAAGGCAACGACGAAGTGGCCGGCAAGCTCTGGTTCAACACCCAGCAGTTTCCCGTCGCGCGTTTCGTGTCCACTTCGATCAAGCCGCTGGGCAACAACCGCTTCGAAGTGGCGGGCAGGATGAGCATCAAGGGCCGCACACTCGATACGAAAACGCCCGCCACGTTCAGGCAGGAAGGCAATCTCGGCATGTTCGAAGGCAGTTTCGTGCTGAAGCGTGGCGACTACGGCATCGGCGAAGGCATGTGGGCCGACTACGGTACCGTCGCCAACGAAGTGCAGATCAAATTCCGGCTGGTTGCCGCTGCGGCAGCCAGCAAGAAGTAGTGCGTCCCATCCCTCATTCACCCAGGAGAATCCCCATGAAGAAACTCGCGCTTGCCCTTGCCTTTGCCTCCTTCGCCGCCAGCGCCTTCGCCGCGCCGGAAACCTACGTCATCGACCCTACGCATACCCAGCCGCGCTTCGAGTACAACCACTTCGGCTACTCCAATCAGGTGCACAGCTTCGACAAGACCAGCGGCACGATCATGTTCGACAAGGCCGCCCGGACGGGCTCGGTGGACGTCACCATCGACGCCAAGTCGGTGAACACCGGCTATCCCCTGCTGAACCAACACATCCAGGATGAGGATTTCTTCGATACCGCGAAGTACCCGACCATCACGTTCAAGTCGACCTCCGTGAAATTCGATGGCGACAAGCCGGTGTCGGTCGACGGCAACCTGACGATCAAGGGCATCACCAAGCCGGTGACGCTGACCGTCACCTCGTTCCAGGCGATGCCGCATCCCATCATGAAGAAGGACGCGATCGGCGCCAATGCGGTGACCAAGATCAAGCGCACCGAATTCAACATGGGCAAATACGCGCCCTATGTGTCCGATGACGTGACCCTCGAAATCCCGATGGAAGCCGTCGCGGTCAACAAGCAGTAAACGCCGCCGCTTCTGGCGGAGAATGGAGTCCGATATGTCTCGCCTGCCCGTCGTGTTCGTGTCCCACGGCGCCCCCGATGCCCTGCTGAAGGCACCGGAGGCCGTGGCCTGCTGGCGCGGGATCGGCCGGGACATTCCGCGGCCGACGGCGATCCTCGCGATCTCGGCGCACTGGGAAGCGCGCCAGCCCACGGCCAGCCTGTCCGGCGCGCCGGAGACGATCCACGACTTCTCGGGTTTCTCGCCGACACTGCATGCCATGCAGTATCCCGCGCCAGGCGCGCCGGCACTGGCCGAGCGCGCCGTCGCCCTGCTGGCCGCTGCCGGCGCAGCGGCCGAGCTCCATCCCAGCCGCGGGCTCGATCACGGCGCCTGGGTGCCGCTGTCGGCAATGTTTCCGCAGGCCGACGTGCCGGTCGCGCAACTCTCGCTGGTGCGCAACGCCGGCCCGGCGGCGCATTTCGCGCTGGGGCAGGCGCTGGCGCCGCTGCGCGAGGAAGGCGTGCTCATCGTCGCCACCGGTTCGATCACGCATAACTTCGGCTGGCTGGACTGGCAGGCGGCCGGCGACCCGATGCCGGTTCCGCAGGCGAAGGGCTTCGCCGACTGGGTCGCCGCGCGCGTCGCGGCGCAGGATGTCGCGGCCCTGCTGGATTATCGTTCGGCGCCCCATGGTTCGGCGTCGCATCCGACCGAAGAACACTTCCTGCCGTTTTTCGTCGCCCTGGGCGCCGCGGACGGCGACCGGGCCACGCGCCATCAACCTCCCTTCGCCTATGGCGGCCTTGCCATGGATGCCTATGTGTGGCGGGACCCGGCGGAAGCCCATTGATCCCTTAAAGGAATCCATCATCGTGAGCATCTTGTTTTCTCCCATCACACTCGGCGGGCAGGTTCTGGACAACCGCGTCGTCATCGCTCCCATGTGCCAGTACTCCGCCGACGAGGGTCGGGCGACCGACTGGCACCAGATCCACCTGGGACAGCTGGCCTTGTCCGGTGCCGGCCTGATGTTCATCGAGGCCACGGCGGTCGCGCCGGAGGGCCGCATCTCGCCCGCCGACCTCGGGCTCTGGTCGGACGAGACGGAGGCGGCGCTGGCACATGTCCTCCAGTCGGTCCGCCGGCATTCCCCGATTCCCATCGCCATCCAGTTGGCGCATGCCGGCCGCAAGGCCTCCACCGCGGTGCCATGGGCAGGTGGCCAGTCCATCGCCACGGCCAGCGGCGGCTGGCAAACCGTCGCACCGTCCGCCCTGCCCTATGCGACAGACGACACGCGCCCGCTCGCGCTCGACGATGCGGGACTCACGCGCATCCGCAACGATTTCGTGGCCGCGGCGCAGCGCGCGCAACGGCTGGGCTTCAACGTGATCGAACTGCACGCGGCACACGGCTATCTGCTGCACCAGTTCCTGTCGCCCCTGTCGAATACCCGCGACGACCGCTACGGCGGCACGCTGGACAATCGCATGCGCTTTCCGCTCGAGGTATTCGACGCCCTCCGTGCCGCCGTGCCGGATGACACGCCGGTGGGCATCCGGATTTCCGCCACCGACTGGGTGGACGGTGGCTGGGAGATCGAACAGAGCGTGGCGTTCGCACAGGAACTGCAACGCCGCGGCTGCGCGTTCATCGACGTGTCCAGCGGCGGGCTTTCTCCCTTGCAAAAGATCCCGGTGGGGCCGGGCTACCAGGTCGCCTTCGCCGACAGAATCCGGGGCGAAACCGGACTGCCCACGATCGCCGTGGGCCTGATCACCGAGCCCGAGCAGGCGGAAACGATCCTCGCCTCGGGCCAGGCCGACATGGTGGCGCTCGCTCGCGGTATGCTGTATGACCCGCGCTGGCCCTGGCACGCGGCGGCAAAGCTCGGCGACCAGGTCGATGCGCCAAAGCAGTACTGGCGTTCCCAGCCGCGGGCCTACAAAGACCTGTTCAAGCCGGGATAAACAGCCTGCCGGACTGGCGGCGGAGACAGCACATGAGCGAACGCGACTTGCAAGGAATCGAATTGCTGCCCGCCGCACTTCCGGTCCGGCAGCTTTTCATCTTGCTGCATGGCGGGGGCGGGACGCCCGCGGACATGCTGCCGCTGGCCGACACGCTCGGTGCCGTCTTTCCCCAGGCCGCGTGCCTGCTGCCCGAGGGGCTCTCCGAATTCGACGGACACGGCAGCGGCAGGCAGTGGTTCTCCCTCGACGGCCTGAGCGACGACAACCGGGCTGCCCGCGTGGCCGCGGCCATGCCGGCGCTGCACGCACTGATTCGACAGGCCCAGGATCGTCTCAAGGTGATGCAGCCGGACACGGCGCTGGTCGGCTTCTCCCAGGGCGCGATCATGGCACTGGAATACGGCATTGCGCATGACGGCGGCGTCGGCCGGGTCCTGGCGTTTTCCGGCCGCTTTACGACGCTGCCCGACCGGGCGCCCGAGTTCACGACCTTGCACGTGCTGCACGGAAAAGACGACCCGATCATCCCGGTCGAGCATGCCTATGCCGCCTATGAACGGCTCATGCAGTGCCAGGGAGACGCCACGCTGGACGTGGCCTCGCCGGTCGGGCACGAACTCCATGCCGCGCTTGTCGACCGCGCCGTCCATCGCCTGCAGACGTGCATTCCGCTGCGCACCTGGAAAAACGCGCTCAACGGTGCCTGACGCGGACGCATCGTGACAGCCGAGACGCTCAAGCCCACCTCACCCTGGATCCCCCTGCACAACCGCGTGTTCCGGACGTTATGGATTGCTTCGGTCGCGTCGAACATCGGTTCCTGGATGCACGAGGTCGGCGCCGGCTGGCTGATGACCTCGCTCGCGCCCAACCCCCTGATGGTGGCGCTGGTACAGGCCGCCACCACAGCACCGGTCTTCCTGCTGGCGCTGCCGGCCGGGGCGCTGGCCGACATCGTCGACCGGCGGCGCTACCTCATCACCTCCCAGGTGTGGATGCTGGCCATGGCGGCCACGCTGGGCGTCCTCACGCTCGCGGGCCTGATCACCGCACCGCTCCTGTTGCTGTTCACCTTCGCACTCGGCATCGGCAACGCCATGATGATGCCGGCCTGGGGCGCGATCACGCCGGAACTCGTGCCACGCGCCCAACTCCAGGCAGCGATCGGCCTGAATTCCATGGGGCTGAACGTCGCCCGAGCCGTCGGCCCCGCCCTGGCCGGTGTGATCGTGGCCGCCGCCGGGCCGGGCGCGGTCTTCGTGCTGAACGCCGTGTCGTTTCTTGCCGTCATTGCCGCCTTGAAGCATTGGCAGCGCCCGCCCACGGCAAACGGGTTGCCCGCCGAACGCCTTGTCGGTGCGGTGCGTGCCGGCCTGCGCTATGCGCGCCATTCGCCCGAGTTGCGCGCAGTGCTCACCCGCGGCGTCGCCTTCTTCGTGTTCGCCAGCGCCTCCTGGGCCCTGCTGCCGCTCATCGTCAGACAGGAACTGCACAGCGGCCCCGGGACGTACGGACTCTTCCTGGCTTGTCTGGGCCTGGGCGCAGTGGCCGGCGCCTTGCTGCTGCCCCATGCGCACGCCCGCCTCGCGCGCGACCGGATCGTGGCCGGCGCGACCGGGCTGTACGCCCTGGCCATGCTGGCGCTCGCCCACAGCGGGAACGTGTATGCGGCCGGGACGGCCATGCTGCTGATCGGGGTTGCCTGGATCAGCGTGGTTTCGTCGCTGATGACCGCCGCGCAGATGGCCCTGCCCGGGTGGGTGCGCGCGCGTGGCCTGGCCTTGTTCTGGGTCGTTTACATGGGCGGGATGGCGGCCGGAAGCGCATTGTGGGGCCAGGTCGCCTCCTGGACGGGCATCCCGCTCGCGCTGAGTGCCGCCGCCGTCGGCGCACTGATCGGGATTGCCCTCACCCGCTCGTACCGGGTCGGACAGCATGATGTCGCCGATCTTTCGCCCTCGCTGTTCTGGCCCACGCCAATGATGGCCGGCGAACTCGAAGCCGACCGCGGGCCGGTCATGGTCACGGTGGAATACCGGATCGATCCGGCCCAGACCGAGGCGTTCACCCGAACCATGCAGCAGATCAGCCGGATCCGTCGGCGCGATGGCGCCTTCATGTGGGAGCTGTTCTGCGACATCGAACATCCCGAGCGCATGATGGAATGCTTCATGGTCGAATCCTGGCACGAGCATTTGCGCCAGCACGAACGGGTCACGGTTGCGGATCGGGACGTCCTGGAACAAACACGGGCATTTCATCGCGGCAGCGAGCCGCCCAAAGTCACGCATCTGGTCGCCGGCAAGAGCCGGCCGGCCATGACGTCGCGCTTTCCCTTTTGAGATTTCGGACCCGGACAACGGTGCCTCGAACACGCTCGGCCAGCCCGCTGCGGCGGATGCGGCCTGACCTCTTTGGGCTTGCGAAGCGGCCTGCAGGAAGTAGGCTTGCGTATATTAACGAGAACGATTATCGTTATACATATGTGAATTATTTGTAAGCACCCATGAAAGCCCTTGTCCTTGCCTGTTTGATGTTCCCCCTTGCCGCCCTTGCCGCCGATCTGGAAGCCGCGCTGACGATCAAGGACCATCGATTCACGCCCAGCGAACTGAAGGTGCCCGCAGGCAAGAAGGTCAAGCTGCTGGTCAGCAATCTGGACAGCACGCCGGAAGAATTCGAGAGCCATGAGCTCAACCGCGAAAAACTGGTGGCCGGCAATGGCAAGGCCACGATCTATGTCGGCCCGCTCGCACCCGGCAAATATCCCTTCTACGGCGAATTCCACGACAAGACCGCGCGCGGCGTGATCGTGGCGGAGTAAAGCATGTTCGGATCGGCCATCATCGTTTTCAGGGAAAGCCTCGAGGCTGCCCTGCTCATCGGTATCATCGCCGCCGCCACGCGCGGGTTGACCGGCCGCAACCTCTGGCTCGCCATCGGCATCGGCGCCGGCCTGGGCGGTGCCCTGGTCGTAGCCGGATTGACCGAGACCATCGCCGAGATGGCCGAAGGCGCCGGACAGGAACTGTTCAATGCCGCCATCCTGGGCATCGCGGTGCTGATGCTGGGCTGGCACAACATCTGGATGGCCACCCACGGGCGTGAAATGGCTGCTCAGGCCAAATCGATGGGAAACGCGGTCAAATCCGGGCAGCGGGAGATGTCGGCGCTGGCCATCCTGATCGCCCTGGCCGTCCTGCGCGAAGGTTCGGAGACCGCCTTGTTCCTGTACGGACTGGCCGCGGGCGATGGCTCGAGCCGGGTTTCCATGCTGAGCGGCGGCCTGCTGGGCCTGGCGGCCGGCATCGGCGCGGGATGGGTGCTGTATTCGGGGCTCGCCCGGATCCCCCTGCGCCATTTCTTCACCGTCACCAGCGCCCTGATCCTTTTTCTCGCAGCCGGCATGGCCGGGCAGATGGCGCGCCTGCTGATCCAGGGCGATCTCATTCGCCCGCTCGCCAGCCCGCTCTGGGATTCCTCGTCCCTGCTGCCCATGGACTCGCTCCTGGGCAACCTGCTGCACATCTTCGCCGGCTACGAGGCCCGCCCCAGCGGCATGCAGGTGTTGTTCTACACGCTGACCTTCCTCGTCATCCTGTTCGGGATGCGCTGGAGTCACCCCCGCATCCCCCAGGCAACCTGAAAGGAAATCCCATGAAACGCAACGCAGTGTTGATTGCTGCGATGGGCATGCTGTATCTGCAATCCGCCCTCGCCGGTCCCACCGACTACGTCTATACGCCCACCGTTGAGAAAGGCGAAAAGGAGATCGACTTCAAATTCGGCACTGTCGACAGCGCGCCGCGGCAATCCATGGCCTCGCTGGGGCTGGGCTATGGCGCCAACGACTGGTGGTTCACCGAAATCTATCTGAAGTATGCAAAGACAGGCGGCGACGGCGTCAAGTACGATGCCGTCGAGTGGGAGAACAAATTCCAGCTCACCGAAACGGGGAAATATCCGGTGGACGTCGGCTTCATCACCGAGATCGAAGTGCCGAGCGACCACGACGAAGGCGTTGAACTGAAAGTCGGCCCGCTCTTCCAGACCGAATTCGGCAAGCTGCAGTTCAATGGCAACATCCTCTTCGAGAAGCGCTTCAATGCCGCCGTATCCAGCCCGACCGAAGCCGGGTATCAATGGCAGGTGAAATACCGCTGGCAGCCCGCCTTCGAATACGGTCTCCAGGGCTTTGGCGGCACCGGCCCCTGGAACGACTGGGAGGCATCCCGGGACCAGTCGCATAAAATAGGCCCGGCCGTCTTCGGCAAGCTGGCTACCGCCCACCATCATGTCATCAAGTACAACGCCGCCTGGCTGTTCGGCGTGTCGGACGCCACGCCCGACAATACGTTCAGGCTGCAGACCGAATACGAGTTCTGACGGGACCTGAACTCCCGTCAGAAACGCATCGTCAAACCGGCGGTGGCGGCCCAATCGGCCGTCAGCTGGACGCCGCGTACGTTCTGGTAAAGCGGCAACTGAATCAGACCAAACGCCTGCATGTTCTGGCCGATGGGCAGCGCCAGGCCAGGCGAGAAGAAAACGAACCGCCCGCCGCTATCGGCCGGCTCGGCATCCGCACCTCGGTCATGGCCGCGCCAGAGCAGGTTGATTTGCGCCAGTGCCTGTACCGGCCCCAGCGGATAGCGGATGCCGGCATCCAGTCCCAGCTGATCGCCCGGACGATAATTCTGGCGCTCAAGCACCGCATGCTGCCAACGCAACTGTGCGTGCCAGTCGGTCTGCGCAAAACGACCCGACACGAATCCGCCGGCGATGAGATCAGTAGAGCCTGATCCCGGCTGTAGGGAACGCTCTGCTACATCGCCATCGTTGTTGCGCACATCGATGCTGCCGGTAGGCAGCTTGATTCCGCCTAGCAGGCCAAAAGTCCCCTGTGACGGCACGCTCGTATCCAGACGTAGGTGTGTCAGCATCCGGATATCGCCGAGGCGCGTGAAATCCCAGCTTTCAGGAATAGGGACGCCATGGTGATTATGGATATGCAGATGGTCGCGCGACACCACCGGGATTTGAACCGACAGGTTCCAGTCTGGTGTGAGTGCATGACTCAAGCCCACCACCCAGTTGCGGTTATAGGTTTCCACCTCCTGATGGTGACCGCCCCCCAAGACCTTATCCGTCCCTGAACGCGGTTGGTTCTGGTGGATGTATTCCATGCGCAGATCCAGGCGAGTGGCGTCATTCTCCCAGGGGGCTTGCGTATCCCAGTCGGTATTGACGGTACAGAACGCTGAACCGCAACTAGCGAATGCCAAGCCGTGAATACCCCATAGCGCGCACATCGCACTATATTTCAACCGCCGGCTTCTTCCTGAAAAGCGCATTTTCATCCCTTGCTCCAACATGCACACATCGGGCAACTTCTGGCTGCATGCGTGATAAAAAGCAGACCGCCACACAGACAGGCTAATGCTGGCTGGTAAGCGGGCCATCGACTTGCGCCATGCCGAGAGACGCCTGCTCGGTGGCAACGGCGGCGTACTTCATCACCGCTGCATTATCTTGTTGCTTGGCGGCTTCCTGGGCTTGGGCAAGCGCACTGGCCGCGGTGGTCCACAATGCTTTCTTGGCTGTTGCCAGCGCCACGCCAGACTCCGCTCTCGCCAAGGCCTCAGTGGCCTCAGCCGACAAGATCGGCTTGCTGCTGCTTTCGGCAGCGCGCGCGCCATGTCCCGCCACCCCCATCACAAGTCCACTCCATACGAGCAAACGGATCGCAATACGACATGAATTCATTTTTCCTCCTGGCCGCCCCCGGCTCGCTATTTTCTGAAAACCGATGATTTGAGCGGCAGGCCATTGCTGAGATACGAGTGGAAGTACTCCAGGTTGTTGTACTCCTCCCCGCCAATTTCCATGGGTACCGCACGCACCAGTTGATTACATGCCGAGTAGCGTCGCTGCAGCGTAAACAAAGCGTAATCGCCCCCACGGAAGGCCGGCCAGTGCGTAGCCTGGCCCGGCAACATCGAGAGATACTCGGTACGCAGGATTTCGCCGACGTGGTCTACATGGCAGCTTGCGCAGGAAAAATTGAGCTGTCCGCGACGCTGATAGAAGAAGCGGCGGCCGGACTCGAAGGCTGCCAGGGCGCCGCTGCCCTTCACCTTGATGTTCATGAGCATGCCATCCGACAAGGTCCTGGCGTAAGCGGTAAGCAGGCCCATGGTATTCATGTCAGCTTGCTTGTAGGGCGCTTCGCCATTATTTGCTCGGCACTGGTTGAGCGCCATTTCGAAGGTGACCACTTTTTTCATGGCCTCATCGTAGTAAGGGTAATTGCCGGCTACGTTCCTGCCACCTCCGGGAAAGCAATCGGCATAACGCTTGCCGTTGTTGAACGGGGTCTCCCACAACTGGCGCCCCTTGTCGATCTCGGACTCGAACGGCGGGAACGCCATCATGTTTTCATATTGCGCCTTGGCATCCGGGCTGAAGGCCAGCGCACCATACACATAGTCTTCGAACTTGATATCGGGGTATTTTTGCTGCACCGCCTGTACGCGGTTCAATCGCTCCTGTTCCGGAGAGAGGGACAGCGCATCGGCACTGAAAGCCAGCATGCCCAGGCAAGTCAGCATCCATGTTGTTTGTTTCATGTTTCTTTTCTCTTTCTAAATCACATGACAGCCGGGCATTCACAGCCCGTAGACGTAATCCACGACTTTGTTGATCTCCGTGTCGGTCAGAATCCCGTTCTTGCCGAATGGCGGCATCGCCGTGTCGGGGTTGGCTCGCGTAGCATCCCAGATCTGTCCATACAGCTTTCTTCGATCGGGGAAACGCGCCGCCATGCCGATCAGCGGCGGAGCGATGTTGGTGTTGGTCACCGCTTTGGGCTCACCGGGCATGGCATGGCATGCCAGACAATTTCCCTTGCGGTTATCGAAGGCCAGTTCCTGTCCGGTCGGTTCCGGCTTGGGCGCTTCCGCTGCCCGTGCCGAGGAAATGAATGTGGCAGCGAGCAGAAGACCCAAGCTGACTGCGGTGACGATTGCAAGTGGTTTCCCCATCTGTCTTACCCTGTCGGTTTTAATTAACGCCATAAAATTACAAACACCTTTGTTCTCACCCTTCGTACAGCGTGAGAACAAACTGGAACGGATCCTCTCGAGGCGTAGCGCCCTCGCCCGCAAAATGCGGCTGCCGCATGGTGCCGAGCTTTTCTCCGCTTTCGCTCAAGACATGCATATCGCAAGGGCCGGGCTTCAAATCAGGGCAGGTAGTCGTGGCATCGGTTGCCACCCCGTTGACGTCGGCATGACTGAAATCGGCCTCATGCAAATTTGCGCCAATAAAATTTACATTGGTCAGGTCCGCAAACAGGAAGCGGGATTCGTACAAATCGGTGCGGCTCAGATTCGCGCCTGTCAGGATGGCCCCTTCCATATTGGAATATTCCAGCTTGGCCCCGGAAAAATCGGCACGTGCCAGATTGGCCATGTTTAGATTGGCCCGGCTCGATACCGCCCGCGTCAGGTTGACGCCGCCCATATCCGCAGCACTCAAGTTGGCCCCGCCGATAACCGCGCCACTCAGGTTAGCCCCGGTCAGTTTGGCTTGATAGAGCGTGGCACCCGTCAGATAGGCGCCGGCAAGATTGGCCCGGGACAGATCAGCCTGGGACAGATCAGCCCCCATGAGATTGAGGCCGGACAGATCAACCCCGGACAGGTCGCATTTCACGCAGGCATTGGTCGCAAGCAATCGGTCGCGGCTGTCCCTGTGCGGGACCGTCGTTTGAGCGGTCGCCGCATGCGCCATCGCCGCGGTCGCCGCCAGGAATGCCAAGCCTGCGATCTGGCCGGCCCGAGAGAACCAATACCTGGGTTGTGCCATCTGCATGTCTGCTCTCCTCTCCCGCTAACCGCCGATACCTGACTGCACCGGAAAGCACAGCTCATCATGCAGTCGCAGATACATCATGATTCCAGGTTCGCGGCTCATTGCTTTCCCGCGTGATCCGCCTTCAAGTCGCCCAGCAGATAGCGAACCTGCAAAGGTTTTTGTCCCTTCATCGTCACGGTCAGGACGATCTTGGCACCGGCAGCAGGCCTGATCCGGGAATCCTTTCCTGCCAGTTCGTTGGTGCCGGCCGGATTCAATTTCACCGTCATGGTTTGCGTGCCCGCGATGAAATGCAGGCTGGCGTTCGCACCCTGGGTCGATTGGGGCGCATCACCATGGTCGGTGACCCATACCTGGGCCTCGCCATCCTTCACCACCAATTCGAAGTGATACATCTCCGCCATGCGCAGCAAACCGCCGTGGTCGCCCTTGATGGTAGCCAGATATTCGTTACTGTGGGCCAGCGCCGCAGTCGGCAGGCCCAGCGCAGACAGCAGACCCAGGCAGGCAATCCAGCGCATTGCCGAGGCGAATGTATTCGCGATCGTTTTTTGAATATTCATGGTCGTCTTCCAGTTCTTTAATAATCTTTCCATCGGATATCCCGTCGGCGGCGATGCCGCCGACGGAAATAACGAAACGTTCCGTTACACCGAGGTACTACGCGAGAACTTCATGCCTTCCCAGCTTTCCGGCACCACGACGTGGTCGTGCATGCCGCCGGGAACGGCGATACGGGCTTCGATCTTGTCGGTCTCGACGTTCAGGATCACCAAGCCGGACTGTCCGCCCTGGTTGCCGCTGTACACCGTGGTCATGTACTTGCCGTCAACGGAGCAGTCGCAGGTATGGGGATCCGGGCCGGTATCCCACTTGGCGGTCACCTTCCAGGTTTTGGTATCCACCTTGCAGATGTAGCCATTGTTCGGCTTGCGCGCCCACATGGTGAAGTAGGCAAAACGCGAATCCGGCACGTTGCCCATGTGCAGCGGCAGGTATTTGTCGCCGAATCCCTCAACGAAGGCTTCCTTCTTCCATTTGAGCGGATTCTCATCGGTCGCACGGTAGATCGCGATGTTGTTCTGCAGCACGTTGTTGCATGCGCAGAAATACTCGCCGCTCGTAATGAAGCCAGCCTCATGCAAAGGCGTAAGCACCGACGGCACGGAGAAGGTCCAGGTGAACCCCTGTTGCCGGGTCAGCGGGAAATTGTCAGGCGCGCCCTTGGCGGTGGAAAGCAGCGCAACCACTTCCCAGGTACGCGTATCGACGATCGCGCAGCAACCGAGGCGGCGAATCAGGATCGCACCAAACGGCAGGGTTGGGTGCCAGGTAAAGGCATCCACGAATACCGCGGTCGGGTCGGCCGGCATCAACTCTTCGCCCAGCATCGCCTCATGGGTCGTCTTCATGCCCTTGCGGCCCACGTAGTCGAACTTGCCGGTGGTGGCATCGGGGAAGACATGGCTGATGTGAAGCTGCCGCTTGACGGGGTCGTAATCGGCACGGAAAGCCTTGACGATTTTCGGGTTGTCATCGATGGTGGTGATCAGCACCATGTCCTTCTGGCCATCTGCAAACGCGACATACTTGTTGGCGTTTTCGCCCACGCCGATGGACACGTGCACACCCAGCGACATACCCGTGGTCACGCCGATGTCATTGACCACTTCGATGTGGTTTTGCTTGCCGCTACCGTCATAGCGCATCTTGAACATCTTGAAATCGCCCCGATCACGCCATTCGGGGGAGTTCTCGTTGACATAAGGCGTCCCGGGCGGCTGCATGGTCTGGTAGAAATCGAACCCCTTGTAGGGATCGGCCGAAGGCATGGCAGCGATGTGGTGCGGGATGGGCATGTTGACGCCAGCCAGGCCGTAGTTGTACCAGGCCAGGGTTTCCGGCACGGCAAGGTCGAGCGCCTGCACGTAACCGCCGTACTTGCTCGGCAGCAGCACAACGTTGCGATCGAATTTCTTGAAGAAATCAGCCTGCGCTTCGTTGAGCGGATCGTGGCGAGCTGCCATGGCGCTTCCCGAACCCAAAACACCCGCTGCCCCGGCCATGCCGGCAGCGAGCGAACCCTGTATGAACTGCCTTCTGGAAATACTCATTAATTTAACTCCTTGCGTTGTATAGCTTTATGCAGACGCCCTAGCGTCGATTCAGATGTCGCCTTTCTTCCAGTCCTGCGGACCGACGAAGACCTTTTCGATCGTGCCGTCGGCAGACAACAGGAAGCTGGTCGGCAGGCCGCGAATCCCCAGGCGCGTAGAAACGCCTTTAGGGCTCAGCACGTCGTTGGGCGCCACATACATATCCCGCTTCAAGTTATGCTCCTTCTTGATGAGGCGCATGGTTGCCGCTGTGGAAGGAATCGCTTGCGTCGGGCCGCCCATCAGGTGCGTACCCATCGTGTCCGCATTGACAAAAACGACATTCGTTCCACGGCCGTATTTGTCCACGAACTCCTCGGTCTTTTTCAGTTGAGCAACCGAAACCGGTACCGCGGAGATGAAAAACACCACCAGCGTACGTTTGCCCGCCACCAAGCTGCCGAGATCGGCTTTTTTCGCTTGCGAGTCGTAAATCTCGATGTCGGTCGGCATTTTTGTGCCTACCGCCATCGGTTGGATGAACACTTCGCCCCCCACCTGCTCGGCAGACGGAAAGGTGCCATCCTTGCCATCCGCCAACACCGCGCTAACGGGTATTGCAAGCAGCCCCAACGCGAAAAGAGCTGGCCCCGCCGTGCAAAGTGCAGAAACGACGCGTCGCTTCTCCAGCCCACCTGATACCGTTGTTGCCTTAGATTTCATCTGTAAATTCTCCTGTTGTTAAACCCTGTCGCACGACCGACCCGAAATCAGAACCGGATGCCACACAACCGAACCGCCATCCAGAAACCCGGCGGCCAAACCGCTCTCCAGAAAGCCTGTCCAACAAAGCTGCGACACCTTGTCGCGGTTGGTCTGTAGCACTTACCATGCCAATTTAATTTACTGTTTATTTTCAATGGATTGAACGCACTCCCCTTCGCTCTGTTTCAACGAATGTTTCACGTTGAAATACTCTGTCTGGCCTGCGGAAGCCCCCCATCACCCACGCAAAAAAAAGCCGGTAGCGCATGGCTACCGGCAGAGGAGGAGGAGATTGAGCGATTAGATGAGGTCGGCCTTGGATCCACGGCTGAATCAGCCAATGAATAAGGGCAGCGAGTCCGGAATCAGCACATCGTCAGTCTCTCTCTGGCGATTGTTGCAGGCTGAAAGCCGCCCTGAGTGAATTGCGCTGTTATTGGAATAGGTTGAATCGATCGCGGCCGGCCCCACAGACCGGAACAGGCGAAACGCTCACGAAGCGGGATGACGCTTACATGCGCATGTCGTTGTCCTGCTCGATGACGCCGCAGGCCACGCGCGCACCGGAATTACCCGCCGGATCGGAAAAATCGTCTTCATTGGCGTGAATGACGATGGCGCGGTTGACAATGGAATTGAGGCCAATCAATGCCAGACTCACACCCGGTACATCCACGCTAACGTTGGCAACGCCATTCCGATCCACTTCAATATTGCCGAGGTCGCCCAGATGATGTGCGCCGGAGGGAGCGCCATGAGGCCCGCCAGAAGGCGCGAAATGACCGCCTGCACTCATTCCATCCGGCGAATCACAATTGCCGTTCACATGGATATGAAAACCGTGCTTACCCGGTGTCAAGCCTGTCACGCGTCCTTTGATCAGCACGTTACTGTTGTCATGCTGAACCAGATGCAGCGTACCGTGCGCTTGACTGCCGGAAATGGCCACCAGTTCTGCCGTCGCATTCGAGCCCCCATGATTGTGATCCATGGGAGACGCTCCATCATGGCCATGGTGGGAATGCTCTGCCGCACCGGCCTGTCCCATTGCTCCAAGCAGCACAGCAACGGCGATCCGCCTCATATATCGGGTTTCAGGCATCCCGTTCCACCTGCACTTCATCAAATACTCCTTGTCATTGGGTTGAGTGTATCCAGGACCTCTGTCCATGGCCTGCGGGAAGCGCAGGCAATTTTCGTTCCCATCCGCAGCAAGCTTGCTGGGCATAGATTTGAACGGTGTGTCCGGCGGGTCGTTTCATTTTGGAACGAACCCGCCCTGCCATCAGAACCCGCCACTGGCCAGGCTATCCAGAATGGCACGCAAGTCATCGTCGAACTGCTTGAGCGTTGCCCGGCCTTCGTCCGTCAAGTTCTTGTCGCTGGCGAGCAGGCTCAAAATATGGGCCGGACGCTGCATCATGACCGTGGTCTTGCCGTCATGCTCGATGAGCGCCAACCGGCAGGGCGCAAACATCTCGAAGTTGGGCACATGATGGGTGACCGTGTAGGCCTTGGTCAGATTGCAGAACTCGATGAGCTGGAGCGGTGGCGCATCGATCCCGCGCCCCTGCAGGCCTTCCTGCACATTGAGCACGTTGATGATGGCGTAATTCCTGGCTTCGAGTTGCGAGAGCAGCATATCGCGCACGGTCGCGATTTTGTCTGCCACGGTAACTTCGAACTTGAGTTCGGTTGCCGCCACATGAGGTTCATCGGCCATGGCCGATGTCGCTGGCAAGATCGTCAGCAAACCCAGTAAAAATAGCATGCGGCTGTTGCGTTTAATACGGGGAAAAATCTTCATCACCCTCTCTCCTGTTTGTTTCAACCAACAGGCCGTGAATCGGCCCTGCGGAACTTCAGCAAACAGCATGCCAGATGATGCGAGACATTATTCGCGCCGACTTGGCGTGAACTGGAGATTGAATTCGCGCATCTTGCGCCACAGAGTGGTACGGCCGATACCCAATTCACGCGCAGCCTCGCCGATATGCCTGGCACGCTGCAAGGCAGCCTCGATCAACATGCGCTCGGTCTTGGCAAGGCTGCCACCCTCTCCTTGCGACAACGGGGCGGAGGCATCATTGGCCACGGGTATGCTGCCCAGATGCTGCAACAGATCTTCGGGCAGAGCGTTGATATCGATCACCCCCTGCTCGTCAGCGAAAACCACCATTTGTTCCACGAAGTTTTCCAACTGGCGGATATTCCCTGGGTAAGGATAAGCCAGTACGCAAGCCAGGGCACGCGACGTCAGACTGAGTCCGCTTCGCCTGTACTTGGCGCTGTAGACTTCGAGAAAACGCGTCAGCAGCCGCTTGAGGTCCTCGCCCCGCTCGCGGAGCGGCGGCAGATGCAGTCGGATACCGTTGAGACGAAAATACAGGTCGGAACGGAAATGCCCACGTTCCATGAGGCTGTCGAGCACCTGATTGGTGGCGGAGATCACCCGGATATCCACTTGTTTGCTCTTGTTCGATCCCACCCGGCGGATCTGCCGCTCCTGCAATACGCTCAATAGCTTGGCCTGCATCGCGGGCGACAGGGTATCCACCTCGTCCAGAAAAATGGTGCCACCGTCCGCTTCCTCAAACAGACCGGCACGGGAATCGGTCGCGCCGGTGAAGCTGCCCCGCACATGACCAAACAGTTCGCTCTCCAGAAGCTGCTCCGGTAAGCTGGCGCAATTGATGCTGACAAAGGCATGCCCGCTGCGCGCACTTTTCTCGTGGATGAGACGGGCAATGCGGGTCTTCCCGGTGCCGGTCTCGCCGGTAATGAGCACGCTGATGTCGGTGGCCGCCAGCCGTTCCGCCTTGATCAGGGTCGCGCGCATCTGCGGGGTATCGGCCACGATGTCGTCTGCCTCACGCAACTCCGCCGTGGAGGGCATGCGCATTGCAGTGACGTAATTGCGCAATGCCTGGCTGGCGTGGATTTTCTCCAGAATATCGTGTTCGCTGAACGGCTTGGTGAGGTAATCAAATGCGCCCAGGCGCATCGCATCGACTGCCGATTCGATGCTGCCATAGGCTGTGATCAGGATCACCGGCAGATGGGGATTGATCTGCTTGATCTCGCGCAGCAGATCAATCCCGGACATGTCATCCATACGCAAATCGGTAATCACCAGGTCGTATTCAGCCTGGCTCAATATCGTCAACGCCTGGCTGCCGCTTTCCGCCTCGCTAGTGTCGAAGCCGGCGCCCAGCAGCATGAGCGACAGGCTACGGCGCAGGCTTTTCTGGTCGTCCACCAGCAGGATATGAAGCGGTTTGCTACTCATGCCATTGCTATCGTACGGTCAATGGTCGCGTCGACCGGTTCGGGCAAGGGCACACGCACATAAAACCGCGTGCCGCGCCCCACCTGGCTTGCAATGCGGATACGGCCGCCCCACTCCTGCACGAAGCGCTGCACGATGGCGAGCCCCAGCCCGGCACCATGCGAACGCTGGGTATAAAACGGCTCAAAAATCAGCTTGCGCTCCACGGGCGGGATGCCCTTGCCGGTATCCGCCACGACCAGCAGAAACCAGCCGGGGTAGACACGTACCGTGGCATACACGTGGCCCCGCCCATGAATGGCCTGCGACGCATTGAGCAGGAGGTTCCACAATACGACTTCCAGTCCGTCCGCATCAAACAGATGGGGCATGGCGTTGCCCGAGATGTCCGCTTCTACTTCAATCATTTGTCCCTGTTGCTGAACATGGCGTTCCAGGGCTGCACACACCTTGTAAACCAGCGCCTCCAGCACCACCGGCTTGTTTGCCATCACACGCGGCTTGCCGAACATAAGGAAGTCGCGCGTCAGATTATCCAGCCGCGCCACCTCGTCCTGGATGATTTCCAGGGCGTCATGGCTTCGGCCCCCGGTATTACGTTCCGCCTTCAACACCGCCAGACAATTGGTAATGGCCGACAGCGGATTGCGTACCTCATGCGCCACCGAGGCAGCCATCTGACCCAGCGCTGCCAGGCGTTCCGCGCGGATTTTGTTTGCCTCGGACAGTTTAAGTTGCTGGTTGATTTCGGACAATTGCTGGTAGCTATGAGCATTATTGATTGCGATGCGGACCTGGCCAGCGAGCAGTTCCCCCTTGGCCAGGGTCGCCTCGCTGAATTGCACCCTCTCCCTGCGTATCAGCACCATGGCGCCGATCAAGCGCTCTTCGTCCAGCAGGGGAAACAGCGCCATCGCTCCCCAATGGCAGCCCAATGGCTGTCCTGAGACCAACAACGCCTGACTGTCCGACCACAGCATGGCACGGGGACGGAAGTGGCCGTCGATATTATTCAGAAGCCGTGCGCACGAACGGCCATCGCGACACCAGGCCTCCAATTCGGCAGTACAAGCCTTGTCGCTGTCGGCAAACCATCGGGCCGCCAGAGTAAAGCGCCCGGGTTCCTTCTCGCTGGGAAGCCAGACCAGCGCCCCTTCACTGTCCAGCAGGGCAGCGCTTTCGCTGCATACCGATTCAAGCACCCGCTTGAGGTTCAGGGTTGAGGTCATCATGGCCGATACCCGTAGCAAGGCGGCCCGGAATTCGTTGGCATCCAGCCAGCGGTGGTAAAGCAACGCATTGTTGACGATAGTGCCAATCTCCGCCGCCAACGCCTGCAACTGGCCCATGCGCTGGCGCAAGTGCTCGCGATCTTCCATGAGCAGCCGAAGGTGGCCGATCTCCTGACCGCTTGCCGTGAGCGACAGGCAAACCGACTGATCGACCGTACCGGAAGAGCACTCGTAATAGCTGCCACCCGACTCCCTCACCAACTGGCAGCTTTGTCCAAAACAGGTGGCGTTCGACGCCTTGGCGCGAATGGGCCAGTGTGATCCCAATTGGGGCATGTGCCGCTCGAACTCATCGACTTCATCCGCCGGAATGCTCAGGATCAACTCACCACAGGGGATACCCAGCAGTTGGTTGACCGCACCGGAGACCACATCGAGCGCATTGTTGAGATCGGGCGAGGTCATCGCCTCGCGTGCCATGCGGTTGCGTATTCTAAGTTCCTGATTGACGTTTCTGATCCTGCGCTGGGTGCGATGCAGTCGCCGGTTGGCGCGCATCAGAACATGGCGCGAGCGCTCAATGGTATTGAGCGCCAGCAGGAAACCGACTGACACCGTGATCATGACGCCCAGATAGAACATCATTTTGACCCCGTGCCACCCCCACCAGATGATGTCCCATAGTTTGGAGAAGTTAAACAGATAGGCACTCTGGGCAAACACCATCAGCAGACTGGCGATCACAAGTGCAAGGCTTTTCCGATACTTCCGGTAATAACCGTAAAACGCAACGGCATCGAGCGCATAGAGAAAGCTGGCCAGGTAATGCACGCTATGCGTGGTCGGCAGAAAATCCAGGGAATCGGGGTAAGTGCCCGACATCAGGTTCGGAATGAATATCTGATACAAGACCGCCACCACCAGTACGACCAGCCCCCCCATCCCCACAGTGAACACATCGCTGTGAGTAGGCCAGCGTTTCCGATCGGAGAAAATATGGGCCACGATGCCGGCCAGGATCAGCCCGCTCCCAGACAGGGAAGAGACGGTATGGTAGGCGACAAAATGGTGCAACTCCGGGCCCGGATTCGACCAGGCATGCAGGATGTCCATGACCCCCATGGACAGGAAAGCCATTCCGAAAAAAGCCCCGTCGTAGCTCTTTTGTCTCGCGCTCACGGCCAGAATCATGCCGGCGACCATCAACGCTACAAAGCCGCAGAATGACTCGATCAGCATGTGGCTCTTGATCTCGACAAACTGCTGCGCGAGCAGATGAGGAGAAAGATTCCCAAACAGCAGGATCGGGAGCAAAAGCAGGAATATCACCCACAGCATCACTCCGGTCTCGAGCAGGTTGCCCGACCGGTCCGATTCAGGCAGCCCGATTCCACGTTCCATTCGAAAAAATTTCACCTGCATTGCGTTTGCTCCAGCCTTGGCGGCCGCGGATAAACCACCTACTTCATGTTAGGTCAGCGCAGTCCGGACAAGGATTATCGGCTCACAATCCGCTCGGCACCAGCCAGCCCTTGCGGCGGCTGGCCATCCAGTGGAAGAGCGTCGGGATCACCAGCAGATTGAGCAGGGTCGAGCTCAACATGCCACCCAGCAAAACAATAGCCAGCGGCCGTTGCAATTCCTTTCCAGTGGGGTCGCCCATAATCAGTGGAATCACAGCCAGTGCGGCTGTAAATGCCGTCATCAAAATAGGGACCAGGCGGTCCACCGACCCTTTCAAGGCGATTTCTCTGGCATTGAGGTCTGGACGCATGCGAAGTAGGGACTGATAGCGGGATATCAGTAACAGGCTATTGCGGGTGGCCACGCCGAACAGGGCAATCATGCCGATCAGCGAGGATACGTTGAGGGTCTCTCCGGCCAGTGCAAGTGCGAATACGCCGCCGATCAGAGCCAAAGGCAAATTGAGCATGACCAGCGATACCAACGACCAGCTCCGGAACGCCTGATACATAACGACCGACATCAACAGTATTGCAGCGGCGGACGTCACCAACAGGGTGCGGGATGCACGTTGCTGACCCTCGTAGTCGCCGCCAAATTCAATACTGTAGCCAGGCGGCAACGTAACCTTGTCGCGAATGCGGTCCTGGGCCTCCCGTACCACCCCGTCAAGATCGCGTCCTTCGGTGTTCCATTGCACCACCGCTCGGCGTGCGGCACCATCGCGGTTGATCATGTAAGGCTCCTGCACCGATTTCAGCTCGGCCACTTCACGCAATGGAATGACTGCACCGCCAGGTGACATCAGCGGCATCTCGCCCAAGGTCTGGATATCGCTGCGGGCTGCTTCGTTCACACGCATGAAAATATCGAAGGTACGGTCCTGTTCCAGAACTTTGGATACCGCCACCCCATTGAACGCGGCACTGGCCTGGGTAACGACCGCACCCGGGGTGAATCCATAGGCGGCTGCGACGGCCCGATTGACCCGGATATCGACACCAGGTACCAAAACCATCGGCTCCATCTGCAAATCCACCACGCCCGTCACGCCCTTCACTGCTTGATAGACTTCCTGTTGCTTCTGCTGCAGCACCCCGAAATCCTGGCCATAGATCTTCACTGCAACCTGGGCACGCACCCCGGACAGGATCTCCGACATGCGATGAGTGATGAACTGGGACACATTGACCGACATGCCTGGAATCTGCGTCAGCTTTTCACGGATGCGCTGCATCACCTCGGGCACGTTGCGGGTACCCGGCTTGAGAGCAATATCGAACTCGCTGAAATTCACTGGCTGGGCATCCTCGTCCAGACGCGAGCGTCCGGCACGCTGGGCGAGGCTGGCAATCTCCGGCATATCGCCGATCAATTGCTCGATCTTGCGGCCCACACGCAAATTTTCCTCCAGTGACGTACCCGGCATCAGCGTGGTCGCGATCACCAGATTGCCCTCGTGGAAGGCGGGAATAAAGGATCGGCCAAGGGACGGAATCACCAGGATCGCTGCGACCAGGATCAATGCGGACATCGCGGCCGTCGGCAAGGGCCGATCCAGACAGGGTTTCAATACCTTCGCATAACGGCTGAGCAGCATGTCGGAAATGGGGCTCAAGCCATAGCTCTGATATTGCGGCCGCCGCCCCATGAGGTAGTAACTCAGAACCGGCACGAGCGTGATGGCAACCACAAGAGAACTGGCAATGGCCGCCAAGTAGGAGATCGCCAGCGGCCGGAAGATACGGCCCTCGATGCCCTGGAGAAAAAAGATCGGCATGAAGGCCACGATGATCACGAAGGTGGCGAATACCACCGAATTGCGTATCTCGCGCGAGCCTTCGTAAACGATCTCCAGCGCAGGCAACGGATCCGCAGCCTGCTTGTTTTCACGCAAGCGGCGCAGAATATTCTCGACGTCAATGATGGCATCGTCCACGACTTCGCCAATGGCGAACACCAGTCCTCCCAGGGTCAGGGCGTTGATGCCGATGCCAAAAAGCCACAGCACCAGTACACCAGCCATCAGGGAAACGGGAATGGCAATCAGGCTGATCGCAGTGGGACGCCAGCGGAACAGGAACAGCAGCAGCACCAGCGCCACGATAAGGGAGGAATCGAGCAATGCGTCTCGCAGATTGGCGATAGCAGTCTCGATGAAACTTGCCTGGCGGAATACATCGGGAATCAGCTGAATATCCGCGGGCAGGCTGCGCGCCAGATTGGCCAGCGCCTTCTCGACGTTGTGCGTGGTTTCCAGCGTGTCCGCACCCCATAGCTTGGAAACGGTTCCGATCACGGCCGGGCCGCCGAAGATCTGGCCATCGCCTCGTTTTACCTCGCTTCCAAAGCGCACCTCCCCCACATCCTCGACCCGGATCGGCTGGCCTTCACGCATGACAATCAGTGTCTCGGCCACATCGCGGAGGCTCTGCACCCGGCCATTGACGCGAATGAAATATTCCTCCTCACTGGTAGGGTAGACGAACCCTCCGGACGCCACCAGATTGGCGCGGCGCAGGGCCTGCATCACCTCTTCGCTGGACACGTCATACTTGCGCATGCGAATGGGATCAAGCATCACCTGGTACTGCTTCACCCCGCCACCCACTGCCACCACAGACGCGACGCCCGGCTGGGCCAGCACACGATTGCGAATATCCCAGTCCGCCAGCGTACGCAACTCATGTTCGCGGTTTTCGCCAGACCAGTCGACCAAGGCGAACTTGAGCAACCAGCTCACTGCCGACGTGACCGGCATCAATTGGGGAGCCTGGGCCGAGTCGGGCAACTGGCCCTGCACCAGCTGCAATCGTTCCTGGATGATCTGGCGAGCACGATAAATATCGACGCCCCATTTGAATGTGATCGTGATGCGCGACAGGCCGACCGACGAGTTGGATCGGATTTGATCGATATACGGGGCTCCCTGCAGGACGATCTCGATCGGCCGGGTGACCAGCCCTTCCACGTCTTTAGTCGAGTAACCCGGCACTTCGGTCTGGATCTGCACCTGCGGCGGCGCAAATTCCGGGAATACATCCACCGCCATGTGCAGCGCAGCGGCGATCGACGCGCCGGCCATCAACACATAAAGCAGCACCACGGCCAGCCGGTTCTTAAGAGACCACTTGATTGCCCAATCAAACATCTTCGTTCATCCGTCTCAGTGATGGTGGTCGCCGTTTGCGGCGCTGGCATGATTGCCGGACATGCGGTACACCCCTTCCAGAATCATCTTGCCGTCGACCACCACCCGGTCGCGCGGATCGACACCCGTCACCTGGAGCCAACCCTCCGTTTCGCCCAATACTGCTATCGGCTTGCGCAGGTAGTGCCCGGGCGCAGCTTGCACATACACGACCGGATCCAGCTTCTGGCCCAGAACCGATTGGCGCGGCACCCAAATTCCCACCCGGCCATCCAGGGCGAGCACAAGCTCCACCGTCTGGCCGGTGGCCAGTCCAGGTACGCTGCGCCCCAGATCCAGCAGGAAACGGGCACGTTGTGTCCGGGGATCGATACCCGGCACCACCTCGGATATCGGGCGCTGCATCCTTACGCCGCCAGGCAAGGCGACCTCGACCTTGATGCCTGGCCGAAGCAGGGCCTCCTGACCAGCATAGATATAGCCTTCCACCCACAATGACTGCTTGCTGGACACCATGCGCGCCACCGACTTTCCTATCACCACGAACTGCTTCATGGTGCGGTCTCCTGCATTGATCAGCGATCCGGGCTGCACGAACATGTCGGTGACGAATCCATCGGTGGGGGCCTCCAGGATGAGGTGTTCCACCACTGTCCCCTTGTCGATCAACGCGGTAATCTGGGGATCGCTCATCCCCCACCAGCGCAGGTTCTCCTTGGCATCCTTGAGATAGTTCGGCAGACGTCCCTCTTCGCGAAGAACCTGAAGCCGCTCTTCGTTCTGCAGGAATTGCAAATACCCCTTCTGGGTCGTGATGAACTCGGGATTGAAAATGGACACCATCGGCTGTCCCTTTCTCACGCTGTCGCCGGGGCGCACGAACACCTGAACAATCTGGCCGCTGACGACAGTATTTACATCCAGAACCGCCTCGGCATTGGGCACGATCTGACCGTAAGTCCTCAGCCGTTTGGCAGGAGCATCGGCCCTGACCGATGCGAGCGTGATAACGTCTCCAATGTCACGCACGCCCGAGGGCAGCCTGACCTCGCTGGCTTCACGGTTGCGTTCGACGATCTGTTCGAATACCCCAGAGTCGCCATGCGCATGAACCAGGGCGGACATACTTAGCGCAAGCAAAACAATGGGAAGCGCCAATACCACCTTAATGAACATGCGCATCCCCCGAAAAACTGACCGTTGCCACCACCCCATTCAGCAGACCCAGACGCTCAGGCGCACTGAAAACTTGTAACCGCACCCACTGTCTCTGACTGACCGGGTTCACAAAGGCATACACACGCTGCACCTTCGCGGCCACCGCTATCCGCCCCTTGGCTGGATCAGTCACATAGACCTTGGCAGACTGTCCCGGCTTGATCGCCGAAGCCTCGCTTACCGGTAAACTCGCTTCCACCACGATTGCGCCAGGCTGAGCGATCGTGGCGATCGTGGTGCCACTGGTCGCGTATTGGCCGCCCTGTGTACCGGCATTGAGAATCTGGTTGTTGACCACATTCAGGCTATACAGGTAGCCCGAGGTCGGGGCCTTGATCTTGATCAGCTTGAGCGGCTGGCGCGTTGCTTCCAGACGTTTGATATCCTCCTCCGACATACCGCGCCAGAGCAGATTCATGCGCGCATCGACCATCTTCTCTTCGCTGGTCATGGAAAATGCCCGGACAGCATCCATGTTGGCAAACAAGCCCAGATAGGTAGCCTGCACCGTCTCCAGTTCGGCGCTTTCTATCTCGCCCAGCACCTCGCCCCGGCTCACTCTTTTTCCGACATACACGTTGCGGAGATTGGCCATGCGGGCGTTGATCTTGATTACCACACTCACCATATGACGGGGATCGATCGATACCTTGGCCGGATAAAGCTTCGCCGGCTCCGCCTCCGCCTCTTCATCGTCATGATGATGGGCTGCGGCAGGCGCGCTAAACACGGACGAATCGGAATGCGCCCACGCCTGCTGTTGCAGACCGGTCAATAGACAAAACAACGCAGTGCAACCAATGATGGCGGGCAGCATGATCAGTATGGACAGCCGTTCCAGAATGTACCGTCCAACCCGTCAGCAATGACTGTGCCACTGTCCGACCCCACGCATACGCGCCGCGGTGAGCCCTCATTCCCCCAATCGGCGTTTCATGATGTTTCAATACGGAACATCAATGGCTTGACCCGCGTTTTCTGGAACAGTCCAGGCACGCAGGAAAGGAAATGTTCCGGCTTCCCGTCCCTACATAAAATGGCTCATGGCATCGCGTGCTCGTCGTTATTGCAACTAAGATAAAAACATTAAAGGGAATAGGGGTTAACCATGGTTTTCGCCAACCGCCATCAGGCCGCGGAGCGTCTCGCGACGGCCCTGGCCTCGTACAAAGGCCAGCATCCCCTGATTCTTGCCATTCCGCGCGGCGCCGTGCCGATGGGGCAGCAGCTCGCGCGGGCCCTCGAAGGCGAGCTCGACGTGGTATTGGTACGCAAGCTGCGCGCCCCCTTCAATCCGGAATTCGCCATTGGCTCGATCGACGAATCGGGCTGGACGTATGTGGCCGACTACGCGGAGTCGGTCGGCGGCACGCCAGCCTATCTCGCGCAAGAAAGACAGGCCCAGCTCGACGTCATCAAGAAACGGCGGGCACAGTACACGCCGCTGCGCCCGCCGATCGACCCCACCGGGCGCATCGTCATCGTGGTCGATGACGGGCTGGCGACAGGTGCAACGATGATTTCCGCGCTGCATGCGCTGCGCGACAAGAAACCGGCACGCCTGATCTGCGCGGTGCCGGTGGCCCCGGTCGACACGGTGGAAAAGATCCGACTCTATGCGGACGAGGTAGTCTGCCTGTCGACGCCGATGTCCTTCCAGGCGGTGGGGCAGTTCTATACGGAATTTCCGCAGATCGACGACGCCCAAGTCGAGGCCATCCTCAAGCAGACTTGAGCGTCAGCGCGGCTTCACGCGCACACTGTCACGGATCGTTTCGTCCGGATGCGCCACCACCCGGTCGCCGGCCTTGAGCCCCGACAGCACCTGGGTCACCAGCCCGGCACGCTGGCCGATTTCGACCGGTGTCTGGCGGGCGTGTCGACCATCCAGCCTAAATGCCGCCCACCCCGAGCCGAGCCGGAACAATGCGCTGGTCGGCAGTTGCAGCACGTCCTGGCCTTCCCACAGCACGAAACGCGCCTCCACCCGGTAGCCGTCGCCGAGCCGTGCCCACGCCTCACGCGGCGAAGTGAAGTCGACGATGACGCGCACCCGCTGCTCCTCGACGCCGAGCGCGGAGATTTTCGTGAAGCCGCCCGGCTCGACGACGCGTACCCTGCCCTCGATCGATTGGTCGCCACCCCAGCGATCCAGGATCACCTTCGATCCCGACACGATCTTCACCGCATCGGTGGACAGCACTTCCACCTCGGCTTCCAGGCTTTCGGGATTGCCGATCTCGAGCAGAGGCTGGCCGGCCGTCACCGGGCCTTCGCTTTCATGCTGCACCCTGAGCACGCGTGCAGCCACCGGCGCATGCACCTGCAGCGCTTCGGCCGCACCGCCGGCCTGCAGATGCGCGGTGCTGGCCGCCGCCGCGCGCGCCGTCTCCAGGTCGAACCGCGCCACCCTGACCGCATACTGCGCAGCCTGCTCCGCCGCGCGGGCACGGGTTTCTGCGCTTCGCGCAGTATCGAGTGCCTGGGCGGAGACGAAATTCGACTGCCGCAGGGATTCGGCGCGGCCGCGCTCCTGCTGCGCCAGCTCTGCGGCGGCGACGGCGGCGCGCGCATTTTCCTGCGCCACCACCAGCGCGGCCTGTGCGGCGCTCACCTGCGCCTGGGCCTGCACGCGGGTGCGCGGATCGAGCGCCACCGAGCGCGCCGGCTCGATCACTGTGAGAACCTGGCCGGCGGCAACGGCATCACCGGCCTTGAGATCGATGCGCCGCGCATAGCCGGCGACCGGTGCCGACACCAGGTAGCGCTCGCGCACCCGGGTCTTGCCTTCCTCCTCCACCGTCACTGTGAGCGGCGCCCGTTTCACCTCTGCGACATCGACCGGCACCGCACGCGGCATGAAGCCGATCACGAGGCCCACGGCCACCACCGCAGCGATGGCGAGCATTCCGATTTTTGCGCGTAGCCGCATAGCTGTCGTTGTTCCTATTCGCGTGTTTTCAGAACTGCCACCAGATCCAGCCGGCCAAGGCGTCGCCAGAGCAGAAGCCCGGACAGCAGCGCCGAGACGATGACGACACTCGCCCCCATGGCGTAGTTTTCCGGCGTCAGGATCAGCGGCAGCCGGTACAGTTCGCTCTGGAACGCCACCACCAGGATGCCGACCAGGCCGACGCCGACCAGGAAGCCGACCGGAATCGCCGCCAGCGTCAGCAGCGCCAGCTCTCCCAGCAGGATATAGGCGATCTCGCCGCGGGTGAAGCCCAGCACCCGCAGGCTGGCAAGCTCGCGCCCGCGTTCCGACAGCGCGATGCGCGCGCTGTTGTAGACCACCCCGAAACCGATGGCGCCCGCGAGAACCGTGGCCACCAGGTTGTAGAACAGGATGAATTCGCCGATCGTGGCGTAGAAGCTCTGGACCGCCGTCTTGTTGGCGACCATGCCGAGCACGCGCGGGCGCTCGTGCAGCCTGGCATAGAGTTCCGGCTCGGTGCCCGGCTCCACCGCCAGGTAGGCACCGGTCACTGTATTGCCCTCGCGCATCAGTGCATTCACCGAGTCCTTCTGCATGTAGGCCGACACGCCCAGATACTGCTGGGTGATGCCGAGCACCGGCACCTGCCGCACCGGCCGGCTGCCTTCCAGCACCTCCACCGTCAACATGTCGCCCGGCTTCACGTGCAGGATGTCGTTTGCCAGGTAATCGGTGAGCACCACCCCGCCCGGCGGCACCGCCACCGGCTTCAGCCGGCTGTCGAGCGAGCGGTGCAGCCGGCCTTCCGGCTGGATGCCGAACAGCGCGGCGCGATGCCGGTACTGGCCGAAACGCAGGATCGCCGGCACGTCGCGATAGCCTTCGACAAAGTCGACGCCAGGCAGTGCGGCGAGTTCGTGCAGCGCGCGGCCGGAGGTCGGATCGATGAACGCCAGTGCAAGATCCTCGCGCGAGGCCTGGCGGAACTGCACGTCGACCATGAAATCGATCGCGCCCTTCTGGTAGTTGCCCACCATCATCAGGCCGCAGGCACAGGCGATGCCGAGCACGGTCAAGAGCGACTTCAGCGGGCGCCGCCCGATGTGGCGCAGGATCATCCGCGACGGCGCGGCGAGCCAGCGCTGCAGCCCGAGGCGCTCGACCAGGCTGGTGCGATATCGCGCCGGCATCTCCGGGCGCATGCCTTCGGCCGGCGGCAACCGCACCGCGCGCATGACGGACACCAGGGTGCCGCTCACGGCCGCCAGCGCCGACACCGCCAGCGCGATCAGCACCGTGCCTGGCTGCAGCCGATAATCGAGATAGGGAAAGCGGAAGGTCGTTTCGCTGTAAACATGCGACAGCCCCTGGCCGAACCAGGTGCCGAGCGCCACCCCGGCCGCCACGCCGAGCAGCGCCATCAGCAGCACCATCTTGACGTAGTGCGTGCCGATCGCCGCATAGCTGTAGCCGAATGCCTTGAGGATGGCGATCTGCTCGCGCTGCAGCGCAATGAGCCGGCTCAGCACGACGTTCAGCAGGAAAGCGGCAACGCCGAGGAAGATGGCCGGGAAAATGGTGGCCATGGTGCGCAGTTGCTTCAATTCCTCGCTGAGAAAGCGGTTGGAAAACTGATCTTTTCGTCCATAGGCACCGGTACCGCCGTAGTCGGCCAGGATCGCGTCGACGCGGTCGATCACGTCCTGCTCGTTGGCGTCGCGCGCCAGCGTCAGGCTGACCTGGTTGAACGCGCCTTTCATGTCGTAGGCGATGCCGAGCGCGTTGCGCGCCATCCACAGCACGCCGTAACGCTTGAAATCGGGAAACATGGCGCCCGGCGCGATCTGGTAGACGTATTCCGGCGACACTGCGACGCCGACGACGGTGAGTGTCTTGCGCTTGCCGTGGATGATGGCGGCGAGCGTGTCGCCGGGCTGCAGATGGTGGGCATCGGCGAAGGTGTCGGACACCACCACCTCGTCCGTGCTCCATGGCTGCACCGAGCGTCCGCGCTTGAAATACAGACGGTTGAGCTGCGCCTCGCTAACGTCCGGCAGGGACAGGATCTGGCCGGTGATCGGATCGGAAAACCCGGCCACTTCCAGCTTCACTCCGGCCCTCACCCGCGTTTCCAGCCGTTCCACCCCTGGCACGCCGGCGAGCCGTTCCGCCACCGGCTGGGGGGCGCGCTTGAGGCCGGCGAATACGTCGGCGAGACGGTATTCACCATAGAAGCGGTCGCGCGTGCCGACCAGCGAATCGTAGGTGGACAGTGACATCACCATGGTCGCGACGCCGCCCATGATGACCGCCGCAATCGCCAGCACCTGCCCGCGCATGTGCCAGAGATCACGGAAGAGTTTGCGGTCGAGCGCCTTCATCGCGGGTGACGCCGTTCCCAGCGCCGGTAGAACAGCTGCTTGGCCCACAGCATGACCGCGAGGTAGGCGACGACGATGCCGACCAGCACCGCATAGAACATGGGCGGCGGGGGCACGAAGCCAAGCTCGCCGGCAAACGGCAGCCAGGGCAGCAGTGCCGCCATCGCCACCACGGCAAGCGACAGCACCACCAGCCAGACATTGGGCCGGCTGGCGAGCGGGCTGCCGCGGGTGCGGATGATGAAGATGACCAGCACCTGGGTGGCAATGGACTCGATGAACCAGCCGGTATGGAACAGCGCCTCGTTCGCCTGGAACACCTTCAGCATCACGAAGAAGGTCAGGAAGTCGAACACCGAACTCACCGGCCCCAGGGCCAGCATGAAGTTGCGGATGAAGTGCATGTCCCACACCCGCGGGTGGGCCAGGGTGTCCTCGTCCACCCGGTCGAGCGGGATGGCGATCTCCGACAGGTCGTAGAGGAAATTGTTGAGGAGAATCTGGATCGGCAGCATTGGCAGGAAAGGCAAAAACAGCGTGCCGCCGGCCATGCTGAACATGTTGCCGAAGTTGGAACTGGTACCCATCATGATGTACTTGGTGACGTTGCCGAAGGTGCGCCGGCCTTCGCGCACGCCCTCCTGCAGCACGTTCAGGTCGTGTTCCAGCAGCACCAGGTCGGCTGCTTCCTTGGCGACGTCGACCGCGCTGTCGACCGAGATGCCGACGTTGGCGGCGTGCAGGGCCGGCGCGTCGTTGATGCCGTCGCCGAGGAAGCCCACCACGTGGCCGCGCGCCCGCAGGGCTTCGATGATCCGCGTTTTTTGCGCGGGGGTGACGCGACAGAACAGATTGACCCGCTCCACCTGCGCGTGCAGGGCGGGATCGCTCATGGCCTGGATGTCGTTGCCGTTGAGCACACAGGCGATCGTCACACCCAGCTTGTCGCAGATGTAGCGCGCGACGAGTTCGTTGTCGCCGCTGACGATCTTCACCGTCACGCCGCTGGCCGCCAACGCGGCGAGCGCCGGCGCCGCGCTGGCTTTCGGCGGGTCGAGAAAGGCCGCGAAGCCGCAGAACACCAGTTCGCTCTCGTCGGTGACCACGGCGTGATCCTGATGCGGCGGGGTCTGGCGCCAGGCGATGCCGAGCACGCGGAATCCGTCGCGGCTCAGCGCCTCGAAGAGGGCCAGCGCCTGTTCGCGTGCCGCGTCGTCCAGCACTGGCGTCTGCTCCCCGTCTTCGTAGCGTGCGCACAGGCGCAGCATGTCCTCGGGCGATCCCTTCACAAACAGGCTGCGTACGCCGTCGCGGTCGAGCAGCACCGAAACCCGGCGCCGCTCGAAGTCGAAAGGCACCTCATCGATCTTGCGCCAGGGACTGACGTCGATGTGCGTGTGTGCGAGGATCGCCTCGTCGAGCGGGCTGCGGATGCCGGTCTCGAACTGGCTGTTGAGGTAGGCGAGTTCCAGCACGCGCGCGCTGTCGCGACCGAGGATGTCGACATGCCGCTCCAGCCGGATATGGCCTTCGGTCAGGGTGCCTGTCTTGTCGGTGCACAGCACGTCGATGCCGCCGAGCTCCTGCACGGCGGAAAGCCGCTTGACGATGACGCGACGCCGCGCCAGCCGCATCGCGCCCTGCGACAGCGTGACCGACAGCACCATCGGCAGCAGTTCCGGCGTCAGGCCGACCGCCAGTGCCACGGCGAACAGGAAGGACTCGAACAGCGGGCGGTGGAACGCCGCGTTGATCAGCAGCACCGCCAGCACGAGGATGACGGTAAGGCGCAGGATGAGGGCGCCGAAGGCCTGGGTGCCGCGCTCGAAGGCCGTGGCCTGCGGGCGTTGTGTCAGGGTGTCGGCTATCTGCCCGAGTGCCGTCGCGGAGCCGGTGCGGACGATCAGCATGCGCCCCGTCCCGCTGATCACCGAGGTGCCGAGGAACAGCGCATTGGTCGCGTCAGCCAGGTCGGCGCCAGGGCGTTCGTCCTGCGCGCGCTTTTCCACCGGGTAGGATTCGCCCGTCAGCATGGCCTGATTGACGAACAGATCGCGCGCGTCCAGCACGCGACCATCCCCAGGCACCAGGTCGCCGGCTGCAAGCAGAACCACGTCACCGGGGACCAGTTCCGCAACGGGAATTGCACGCGCCTGACCATTGCGTATCGCTGATGCGCGCAAGGCCACCGTGTGCCGCAACTTCTCGACGGCGCGGCTGGCGCGAAACTCCTGGAAGAAATCCAGCGTCACGCTCATCAGCACGATGCCGGTGATGACGACGAAGCTCTTCATGTCGCCAAGCATCCCGGCAATCGCGCTGGCCGCCAGCAGCACCAGCACCAGTGGATTCCGGAAGTGGACCAAGAACTGCAGTATCCACGCCCGATCGGCGCGCGGACGCAGCAGGTTGGCCCCGTAGGTGCGGCGCCGGGCTTCGGCCTCTGTCTCGCTGAGCCCCTCAGGCGAACTGCCGAGCTGCGCCTGCAGTTCCGCCAGCGGGGGCTGCCAGAAATCCAGTGGGAGCGGATCGGGGGCGGGCATGGTTCACCAGGCCAAATCGTGTGCCGGCTTCTTGGTGGCGTTTTCGTGGATGTCGGCGATCCGGCCATCGGACAGCCGGATCACCCGGTCGGCCATGCCGGCAATGCCGACGTTGTGGGTGATCAGCACGGTCAGGGTGCCGAGCTCGCGGTTCACCTTTTCCAGCACTTCCAGCACCACCACGCCGGTGGCCGAATCGAGCGCGCCGGTCGGCTCGTCGCACAGCAGCACCGCCGGATTCTTGGCGACGGCGCGGGCGATCGCCACGCGCTGCTGCTCGCCGCCGGAAAGCTGGGCCGGAAAATGGTCGAGACGGTTGCCCAGACCCACCAGGGCTAGCGCATCCTCGGGACGCATGGGCGTTTGCGAGATCTCGGTCACCGCAGCGACGTTCTCGCGTGCGGTGAGGCTGGGGATGAGGTTGTAGAACTGGAACACGAAGCCGACGTGTTCGCGGCGGAAGCGGGTCAACTCGGCTTCGCTCGCGCCGGTCAGCTTGTGGTCGAGGTAGTAGACTTCGCCGCCGCTCGGCGCGTCGAGCCCGCCGAGGATGTTGAGCAAGGTGGACTTGCCGCTGCCCGAAGGGCCGAGCAGCACCACCAGTTCGCCGCGATTGAGCGTGAGGTCGATGCCGCGCAGCGCCTGCACCTCGACTTCACCCATGCGGTAGACCTTGGTCAGGTTGTGAGCGACGAAAACGGCGTTGGGAAAGGCGTCCGGCATGTGGGCCATCATGCCACGCCCGTTGTCAGGCGGCCACCCGCACGCTCACCGTGCCTTGCGCGGAAGATGCTCCGCAAACCACCCCGCCGCCCGCATCGCCACCGCCTCCAGCGTGCCGGGTTCCTCGAACAGGTGGGTGGCGCCGGGCACGATCACCATTTCCTTCTTGCAGTGCAGCTGGTCGTAGGCCAGCTGGTTGAGGTCGATCACGCCGTCGTCGTAGCCGCCGACCAGCAGCAGTGTCGGCGCGCTCACCTTCAACAGTGCCTGCTCGCTGGCGAGGTCGGGCCGGCCGCCGCGCGACACCACGGCGCGGGTCCGCTCTCCCAGTGCTGCGGCGGCTTCGAGCGCCGCGGCGGCACCCGTGCTGGCACCGAAAAAGCCAAGCGGAAAATGCTTCGTGGCTTCCTGCGAACCGACCCAGCCCGCCGCCTCCAGCAGCCGCTGGGTCAACAGGTCGATGTCGAAGCGGCGGGAATAATCGCGATCCTCTTCAGGGGTCAGCAGATCCATCAGCAGCGTGCCGACGCCGGCTGCACGCAGCTCGCCGGCAACGTAGTTGTTGCGGGGGGAATGACGCGACGAGCCGCTGCCATGGGCGAACAGCACCAGCCCGATGGCGCCGTCGGGAATCTCCAGCATGCCCTCGACCGTGACGCCGCCCGCCGGGATGTGAACCAGGGTGGACGTACTCATGGCCGATCCTCTCGGTGCATGGCGATCGGAATGCGGCGGTTGCCGAAGGGATGGCTGAACGCGCCGAAGCGGCCGGCGATGGCGCTGCCGCAGTGCGGGCAATGGCCGTCGGGCGTGACGCTGTAGTGGTCGATGCGATACCAGTCGCGCACGATCAGCGCTTCGTGGCAGCTCGGGCAGGACGTGGTGCCGCCGGCCGGGTCGTGCACGTTGCCGGTGTAGACGTAGTGCAGGCCGGCCTTCAGCGCGATGTCGCGTGCGCGGGTGAGCGTGGACGCCGGGGTGGCCGGCACGTCGAGCATCTTCCAGTCGGGATGGAAGGCGGAGAAATGCAGCGGCACGTCGGGGCCGAGTTCGCGCAGGATCCACTGGCTCATCGCCGCGAGCTCGGCGTCGGAGTCATTCTGGCCGGGAATCAGCAAGGTGGTGATCTCGAACCAGACGTCGGTCTCGCGCTTCAGGTACGTCAGTGTGTCGAGTACTGGCTGCAGGTGGCCGCCGGTCAGCTTGACGTAGAAATCGTCGGTGAAGCCCTTGAGGTCGACGTTGGCCGCATCCATTTTTGCATAGAACTCGCGGCGCGGTGCCTCGGTGATGTAGCCGGCGGTGACCGCCACGGTCTTGATGCCGCGCGCATGGCAGGCGTCGGCCACGTCCATCGCATATTCGGCGAAGATCACCGGGTCGTTGTAGGTGAAGGCGACGCTCTTGCAGCCGGCCCGCTCGGCGGCTTCGGCGATCTCGTCCGGCATCGCCTGGTCGACCATGGTGTCGGTCTCGCGCGACTTGGAAATGTCCCAGTTCTGGCAGAACTTGCACGCGAGGTTGCAGCCGGCGGTGCCGAAGGAAAACACCGACGAGCCGGGATAGAAATGGTTGAGCGGTTTCTTCTCGATGGGATCGACGCAGAAACCGGACGAGCGGCCGTAGGTGGTGAGCACCATCTTGCCGCCTTCCATCTTGCGCACGAAGCACAGACCCCGCTGGCCTTCGTGCAGCTTGCAGTAGCGCGGGCAGAGGTCGCACTCGATGCGGCCGTCGGGCAGCACATGCCACCAGCGCGCCGGGTAGTGCGATTCGGGAATGCTCATGCGGCCCCCTCTTTCAGGATGACGTCGAAGATATCGGGTAGCGCGTCGGTGGCGGCCGCATTCGCGGTCGTTCGCACGTGCCGAGGCTCACTGCTCATGCGCCCCCCTCTCCTTCCACTTGCTCACCGTATAGCGCGACAGGCGTACCTGTTCGGCCCAGAAATCCACCGGCAGGCCGGCCTTGCGTTTCAGATGGGCAAGAAACTCGGCCGGTTCGGGCAGTTGTTCCCACACCTGCGGCAAAAAAGTGCTGCGGTGGTGGCGATACTCGAACACCACGCCGTCGATGTGGGGCCGCAAGGTTTCCAGCGCGTGCTCTTCGCTCGCCACGGTCAGCGCTTCGGTCGGCGAGAGAACCGAAACCTCGACCCGGATATCGTCGAATTCCGCGCGCGAGAGCGGCATGAAGCGGGGATCGCGAAAGGCTGCCGCCACTGCGTTCTCATGCACATCGATGCCCAGCGGGCGATGCGCCTCCAGTGTGCCGATGCAGCCGCGCAGGTCGCCCTGCCGGGTCAGGGTGACGAAACTGGCCCCGGGTTCGGCCATCCAGGGTTTGACCGACGGTTCCGGCACGTCCTCCCAAAACTGTTTGGCAATCCCGGCTCGCGCCAGCTTCAGCAGGAACGACCCTTTTTCCGCTTCCTCCTGATCAGCCTCGACCTTTCGGCTTTTCTCGGGACTCGCCTCGGCCTGAAAAGCGAAGGCGGCGTAGCCGACGACCCGCTCGGGGTCGCCGGCGGTATCGCTGGAATTGCGCACGTCCAGCACCACCGGATGCAAGCCATGCTTGCGCGCCGCCAGCAGCAGGCCGTTGACCGGCGTCGCGCCGCAGGCCTGCTCGTGGTTGAGATGCGGATTCAGCGCCAGGATGGCCTTGACGGTCTCGCCATCCACCTGACGAGCGAGCGCGTCGGGCAGGAAATGCGACAGATCGGAACTGATCACGATCAGCGTCTCGTCGCCGCCCCACACCTGCTCCAGCACCTCGGCCACCTCGGCGGCGCTGGCGTCGCCCACCGCCAGCGGCAGCAACTGGAAGTCGCCCAGCACCTGCTGCAGAAACGGCAGCTGCACTTCCAGCGAATGTTCCATCTGGTGCGCCGCCGCGCTGCGCGCCACCTGCGGCAGTCCGGCGAGCGCCTGCATGCCCGCGCAGTCCAGCTGGACTTCGCCAAGCGGGGTGGCAAAACGCTCTGCCTCGGGCAGTGCCAGCCCGCGGACGGGAACGCGGTGAGTGGGACCGAGCAGTACCACCCGGCGTATGCGGCCGCGCAGGTCGGCCAATGCCGAAAAGGCGCTGGCGGCAACGGCACCGGAATAGATATAGCCAGCATGCGGTACGATCAGGGCCTTCGGCGCCGGCCGAACTGTCCCCGTCCCAGCGTGGGCCAGCAGGTCGGCGACAGTGCGCTTGAGCTCGATCGGATTGTCCGGGTAGAACAATCCCGCAACGGCAGCGGGGCGGATAGTGGACATACGGCATTCCCTCATTAATCAGCCTAGTAAATCTGGGGGAATTGTCCGCTTTCAAGTGATGCCTGGCCGGATCCGCGTTTGCGCCGATAATAATGTGCCCGAGGCGACCGGATCGCCATCGTTCCAATATCGAGGAGACTTATGGCTTCATCCAGAGCGGCCGACGAAGGCACCCTGCTCAAGGCCATCCTGCAGGAGTCGGTAACCGAGGTGGTGGTGTTCGACGCCGACACCCTGCGGATCGTCCAGGCCAATCCGGCGGCGGCCAAGAATCTGCATTACCAACCTAGGGCCTTGCAGAAACTGACACCGCTGGATTTTCTCCCCCCCGAGGACAGGCAGGCCTTCCATACCCTGCTCACCCTGCTCAGACACGGGAAAAAACGCCGCACCGCGCTCAGCGTGCACTGCCGCCGCCGGGACGGCACCTTGTATCCCGTCGAGGTCCGGATACTGTACTCTGCCGACCACGAAAAGCCGGTTTTCATCTGGATTGCCAATGACGTCAGCCAGCGCGAAGCCACGCGGCAGGCCCTGGCGCATTCGGTATCGGACATGCACGCGATCGTGGCACATATCCCGGGCATGGCGTTCCAGATCCAGCGCCGGCCCGACGCCTCGCCCACGCTGCGCTACGTGAGCGAGCAGTCCGCCCAGCTGCTCGGCATCAAGGCATCCGCCTTGCATGGCAAGCCCGAGCGCTTCTACAAGCTGATCCTGGAGGAAGACCGGCCGGACTATCTGGCCCAGCTGGCGCAAGCCGACGGCGGCCACATGACCTTCAACTGGGAGGGTCGCATCTGGATGAAAGCCTGGAAGGATGTGAAATGGGTCGCGATACGCGTCAGCCAGCGCAAGGATGAGGGCGGCACGATCTGGGACGGCATCATGCTGAACATGACACACAGCAAGCAGGCCGAGGCCGAACTTCTGCGTTCGCGGGCCCAGTTGAGCGCGCTGGCCGCACACGTCGAATCGGTCAAGGAACAGGAGCGCCTGCATCTGGCCCGCGAGGTGCACGACGACCTGGGCGGCAACCTCACTACCATCAAGATCGGCCTGTCCTGGCTGATGCGACACCTCCCGCCCGACCAGCCGCTGCTGATCCAGCGCACGGCCTACCTGGACAATGTGGTCGATCAGACCTTCGAGGCCGCGCACCGGATCGCCTCCAACCTGCGGCCGGCGGCACTCGATTTCGGCATCGTTCCCGCCATTGCCTGGCAACTGCAGCGCTTTACCCGCAACACCGATATTCCCCATGAATTCAGGGCGCCCGAGGACGCCATCCCGCTCGGCCCCGATGCGGAGATTGCCGCGTTCCGCATCGTGCAGGAAGCGCTGACCAACGTCGCCAAGCACGCCCGCGCCACTCGGGTGAAACTCAGGCTGGTGCGGGAACCGGACAGCTTGCGGATCACGCTGACCGACAATGGCCGCGGCCTCCAACCCGCGCCGGAAAACGGACATGGCTTCGGCATACTCGGCATGATCGAGCGCGCAGCCACGCTGGGCGGCGAGCTCACTGTACAACCCGCCAAACGGCAGGGCACCCAGGTCAGCCTGCGCATTCCTCTGGCCGTCCCCGTGCCCGATCCGGCTGAATGACGGCATAATCGTCCCAATACCAAGCAGAGAGCGTTCGTGGCAACCGCAAAACCCTATCGGATCCTCATCGTCGACGACCACGCCATCGTCCGTGAGGGGCTCAAGCTGATCCTGGCCGATGTCGAAGACATCGTGGTGGCTGGCGAGGCCGACTGTTCCAGCCGCGCCCTGCAGATGGCGCGGCTGGAACCCTGGGACATGGTGCTGATGGACATTTCCATGCCCGACCGCAACGGCCTGGAAACACTGGAACTCATGAAAAAGGAGCACCCCGGCATCAAGGTGCTGATGCTCTCCATGTACCGGGAGACCCAGTATGCGGTGCGGGCACTGAAATCCGGCGCGGCGGGCTACCTCAACAAGCAGAGTGCGCCCGACCAGCTGGTCGACGCCATCCGCCTGGTCGCCTCGGGCAAGAAATACATCAGCGCCGAAGTCGCCCAGGAACTCGCCAGCCAAGTCAGCGGCGAGCGCACTGGCCTGCCACACGAAGCACTGTCCAACCGCGAATACCAGACCCTGTGCATGATCGCCTCGGGCCTGACCGTCTCCGCCATCGCCGACAAGCTCGCCCTGTCGGTCAAGACCATCAGCATGTACCGGGCCCGCCTGCTGCAGAAAATGCGGTTGAGAAACAATGCCGAACTGACGCATTACGCCATCAAGCACGGCCTGCTGGACTGAGTTGCAAGTCACAAGCTGCAAGTTTCAAGTTTTTCCTTGCAACTTGTAACTTGAAACTTGCAGCTGTCTTCAGAAATACCGGGGTTTTACTGCCTTAATCCGGACTTCACCCGGCCAGGGCCAGCCCTACCATGCGAGGCATAGTCAATGCCCTTCCCGGGCCTGAGTGCCGACATGGCTGAGCCAAACGACAAAATCAATCTTGCCAATCCGACCGAAGTCGCACGCGAAACCCTGCGCCGCCTGGCCTTGCGCCGGATTGCGCCCACCCCGGACAACTATCAGACGTTGTACGAGGAAATCGTAAGCGGGTCGAGCGCCCAGCCCATTGCCACATCGAGCGCCGCCACGGCCGCCAGCGCCCTGTCCGGGCTGGTGATGGACCTCAACCTGCACCATCCCGAACTGGCTGCGCCCGTGGAAACGCTGAATCAGGCCATCCGCAAGAACGACTGGATGCAATGTCGCAAACAACTGGGCCAGATCACCCTGCAACTCAAGCAGCAGGGCGAAAACAGCGGAGGCGGCGGGGAAAACCTGGCCCTGCTGCGTGACCTGCTGGCCAAAACCCTGGAATTCGGCGTCGTCACCCAGCTGTCGCACAGTCCGCGCCTGGCCGAGAAGGCCCAGCATCTCGCCGCCGCCGTGCGCGATGCCAACAGCGCATCGGCCCTGCGCAGCGTCACGTCCGGATTGAAATCCCTGTGGGTCGGCATCGAGATGCAGGCCCCGGATCTCCAGCAGCAGCAGGAGATGCTCAAGCGCATTCTGCTGCTGCTGGTCGAAAACATCGGCGAACTGCTGGACGACGACACCTGGCTGCGCGGCCAGCTCGACATGGTCGAGGAAGTCATCGCAGGCCCGCTCCAGATCCGGTCTCTGCAGGAAGCGGAGAAGCGGCTCAAGGAGGTCATCTACAAGCAGAGCATGGTCAAGCACGGCTTGCGCGAGGCCACCGCCACGCTGAAAGCCACCATGACCACCTTCGTCAGCCGCATGCGGGATGCCGTGGCGGCCAACGACGAATACCAGGGCAAGATCGCCACCCACATCGAGCGCATCCGCAACACCGAGGACGTGCTGGAATTGAACCGTATCCTCGAAAATCTGCTGGACGAAACGCGCAGCGCGCAGGCCGACACCCGGCGCGCCCACGAGCAGCTGATCGGGGAGCGCGACGCCGCCGTGCAGGCGGAGAGCCGCATCAAGCAGCTGGAAACCGAGCTCGCCCAGATGAGCGCCCTGGTGCGCGAAGACCCGATGACCCGCAGCCTCAACCGTCGCGGCCTGGACGATGAATTCGCACGCGAGGCGTCGCGCGCCGACCGTTACGACACCCCCTTCAGCATCGCCGTGCTCGACGTCGACAACTTCAAGGCGCTGAACGACAAGCGCGGCCACCAGACCGGCGACGAGGCGCTGATCCATCTGGTCAAGGTGGCGAAGGAAGAACTGCGCATCACCGACCATATCGCACGCATGGGCGGCGAGGAATTCCTGATCATTCTTCCCAACACCCCGCTCGACGAGGCCGCGCACATCGTCACCCGCCTGCAGCGCAGCCTCACCAAGAAGTACTTCCTCGACAACAACGAAAAGGTATTGATCACCTTCAGCGCCGGCGTCGCCCAGCGCGTGCCGGGCGAATCGCAGGAAGCCTCCATCGCCCGTGCCGACAGCGCCATGTACGAAGCCAAGCACAGCGGCAAGAACCGCGTCTGCCTGGCTTCAGACGCGCCTGTCAAGGCCAGGAGTGAAGATCATGCAGATTTTTGAAGCAGCAGCCTTAACTTTCTCCAACCCCCGACGATTCCTCACACAACGGCGGTTCATGTAGCCCCAACGGGCAGACCAACGTTGACGGCACCAGAGCACCCTTTGGGGCATAGAAGCCGGAACCATCGACCCACTTAAGGAGAAACAACATGGCACAAGTAATCAACACCAACGTAGGCGCTCTCTTTGCTGGCGCTGCACTGAACAAATCGGCGATCGCTTTGCAAACCGCCCAGCAACGCCTGTCTTCCGGCCTGCGCATCAACAGCGCGGCCGACGATGCGACCGGCCTCTCGATCGCAACCGGCTACGACTCCAAGATCCGCGGTGCGAACATGAACATTCGCAATGCCAACGACGGCATTTCCAAGGCCCAGATCTCCGACGGCTACCTGGCCCAGATCACTGAAAATACCCAGCGCCTGCGTGAAATCTATGTGCAGACCGGCGCGGTCACCAACCAGGAAGCGGTTGCGCTCATTGCTGAAAATGGCCGTATCGACGGCCTGGTCACTGCCAGCACCGCGGTGACGGTGGACGAAAGCGGTGGCACGGCCGGCGGCACGGGTACGACCTTCACCGCTGCGACGTCCTTCTCCAACCTGGCTGCATTCGACACCGAGTTGACCGCCATCGGTACCGCCCGTGCCAAGTTCGGCGCCGACATGTCGTCGCTGGCTTCTGCCGTGGCCACGCTGCAGACCGCTTCGGTGAACTACTCGGCTTCCTACAGCCGCGTCATGGATACCGACTACGCTGCCGAAACGTCTGCCCAGGCCAAGAACAACATCCTGCAACAGGCCGGTACCGCAGTCCTGGCGCAGGCCAACCAGACGCCGCAAACCGTGCTGACCCTGCTGCGTTAAGCGGTTTTTGATAGGAGACACCCCCAACCGAAGCAGTCGGTTGGGGATTTGACATGAAGGATATCGCGATGATTATCCAGAACACCCCCCTCATGAATCAGGCCGTGCTCCCGGCCGCGCGCGCCCATGGCGCCGCCCATACCGAATCCAAGGTTGTCGCCGACACCCAGGCCAACAATGTCCCCCAGCAGCCTTCCGCGGCAGAACTGAAAAACGCAGTGGAAACGCTCAACAAGGCCATGCAGCAATCGAACCAGAACCTCGAGTTCAGCGTGGACACCGACACGAAGAAAGTCGTGGTCAAGATGGTGGACACCAGCACAGGTCAACTGATTCGCCAATTTCCGTCCGAAGAAACCCTTGCGATTTCGCGTGGAATCGAACAATTCCAGCAAGGTCTGCTGCTGAAACAAAAGGCTTGAGTCAGGAGATTCATCATGGCCATTACTTCGTCGACCACGACCGCACTCGATGTTCCCACCCTCGTCTCGCAGCTGATGGCAGTCGAGCGGCGTCCGATCGACACGCTCAATACCCAGATAACCAGCTACCAGACCAAGATCTCCTCCTTCGGCACGCTGAGCGGCCTGGTCTCGAGCTTCCAGACCGCAGCCCAGAATCTGGGCACTACCCTGCAGAAACTCGCCGCCACGCCCTCCGATCCCAGCGTCTTCTCCGCCGCGGCGGGCAGCACCGCGGTGCCCGGCAACTACACGGTCGAGGTGAGCAAGCTGGCGCAGTCGCAGAGCCTGGTTGCCGCAGGACAAGCCAGCAGCACCGCCGCCATCGGCAACGGCACCGCCACCACGGTCACGTTCGACTTCGGCACCATCGGCGGCGGCACCCTGACCAACGGGGTATACAGCGGCGCGGCCTTCACGTCGAACGGCAACGGCACCGCCAGCATCACCATCGACAGCACCAACAACACCCTGGAAGGCATACGCGACGCGATCAACTCTGCTGCCATGGGCGTGACCGCGACCATCGTGAACGACGGGTCGGGCACGCCCTACCGCCTGGCGCTGACCTCCGGCAGTTCCGGTGCCAGCAACAGCATGAAAATCACCACCAGCGGCGGCGACGGCTCCATCGGCAGCCTGCTGGGCTATGACCCGGCCGGCACGCAGAACCTGACCCAGACCATCGCCGCCCAGAATGCCGATCTCACGGTGAACGGCATCGCGATCACCAGCGCATCCAATACGGTGAGCGAGGCCATCCAGGGTGTCACGCTGACGCTCACGAACACCACTGCCGCGCCAGCCAGCCTGACGGTCGCGCGCGACACCACGGCGATCAACACCGCGGCATCGGGATTCGTCGAGGCCTACAACGCACTGGCCAGCCAGATCAAATCCCGCTCCGCCTACGCGACCAACGGCTCGACAGGGGGCGCTCTGGCGGGCGACGGCACCTTGCGCGTCATGCAGGACCAGTTGCGCGGCATTTTCAATACGCCCGCCAGTGGCGGCACCCTGACCTCGCTTGCAGAGGTCGGCATCGCATTCCAGAAGGACGGTTCGCTGAGCCTGGACAGCAGCAAGCTCAACAGCGCCATCTCGGCCAATTTCAGCGACGTGACCAATTTGTTCTCGTCGTCGACGGGTTTCGCCACCCGACTGGCCGACTGGGCCCAGTCCACGCTCGATCCCGGCGGCCTGATCGATACGCGCACCCAGAGTCTCAACAAATACGTCCAGGACCGCAACGACGAAATCGATCGGCTGGAAAACCAGATGACGGCCCTGCAGAAAAAATACACCGCCGAATATACCAACCTGAACCTCCTGCTGAGCCGCATGAATTCCACCAGCACATATCTGACCCAGCAACTGAGCGGCACCTCGTCCAAATGAGCGCCGCCTGCTTCGTTCCGACCGCGCCACGTGACTGCCCCGTCGGCCGTCCGCATAAATAAACCAGGAGGAAGACGTGTACACACAATCCAGAATTGCCGCCAACGCCTACGCCAACGTCGGCCTCGAAACCGGCGTGATGGCCGCCAATCCGCATCAGCTCATCATCATGCTGTATGAGGGGGCCGAACTTTCGGTGCGGATGGCGATCCGGCACATGAATGAAGGCGATCTGGTCAAGAAATCGGCCGCCATCACCAAGGCCAGCACCATCATTCTGGAAGGCCTGCGCGCTGCACTCGATACTCGCCAGGGAGGCGATCTCGCCATCCAGCTCGACGCCCTGTACGACTACATGGGCAAACGCCTGATGCTCGCCCATCTCAAGAACCAGACCGAGCCGCTGGAAGAAGTGCTGGGGCTGTTGCGTGAGATTCATGACGCCTGGAAACAGATCGGCGCTACCGGCCAGGCCGCCGCCACCCCCCTCCAACATCCTATCGCCGCTTGAACCGGAGACTTTCATGACCAGCCACGAAATCCTCACCACCTATGAATCGCTCTCCGAACTGACCGGCAGCATGCTGAATGCCGCCCGCCAGGGCGAATGGGATGATCTGGCCGTGCTGGAGCAACGCTGCCAGGCCTATGTCGGCAGCCTGATGCAAACCGATCGGGTTCGCCTGAACGAAAACGAACAACGCACCAAGGTCGCGATCATCCGTACCATCCTGCAGAACGATGCCCAGATCCGTGCGCTGGCCGAACCGCGCCTGCACGAATTGCAGCAGCGCCTGAGCCTGTCGCGTGCGAGCCAGCGTAGCGTCAAGGCCTACAACGCGCAGCGAACCTGACGCCTCCCCCATGTTCCCGGTTCAGTTCATGGCTCGCATGATGGATGCCCCGCTCTCGCGGGACACCACGCCGCGGCCTGTATCCGGACTGGTGCCTGTACAGGCGGTTCTGAACGCCACCGAACGCGACCAGACCACCCCGCGTCCCACATTCGAACACCTGGCCCTGGGCCAGACGCTGACCGGCCTGGTCAAGAGCCTGAGCAAGGGCCTGGCGCTGGTCGAGATCGACGGTCAGACCGTTGCGATGCGGCTGCCCCCCGAAACGGCGCCGGGCGATACACTGCGCCTGCGCTTCGCCGGGCACATGCCACAACCCGTATTTCTGCTCGCCACCCCGCAAGCTGCCGTCAGCGACGCCCCGCAGTTGAGCCAGACGGCCCGCATGCTGAGCGACCTGATGCAGCATCTGCCGGGGCACAATGTCCTGCCCACGGTCACCCCGAACAGTCCTCTGCTCGACCAGCCGACCACGAACCCGGCCGTCATGGCACTTGCGCTGCGTACCGCACTGGTTCGCAGCGGCCTGTTTTATGAATCGCATCTGGCCGACTGGGCAGTCGGCCAGGACAGTCTGGACGGCCTGATGCAGGAGCCGCAGAACCGACTCGTCGCGACGGAAACCGCGCGCGCCACTGCCAGCCCGGCCGGCCTGCTCGCCCTGCCCAATATCGCCGAAACAGTCGGCGACAAGCCGCTCAATCCCATGCACGCCCTGCTGTCGCAGCAATTACAGGTACTGGAATCCCCGCAATTCGTCTGGCGCGGGGAAGTCTGGCCGGGCCAGCCGCTGGAGTGGCAGCTGCGCCAGGAAACCGACCCCGAGCAGGGCCATGCGCGCGCCGATGTGGCCGGCGACGCCGGGACAGGCTGGGAGTCGCAGCTCAAGCTTAGCCTGCCGCAACTCGGCAACCTGACCGTGCATATCAAGCTCGATGCCCACCAGGCATTCAGTATCCGGATGGTGCCGGAGCAGCCCGAATCCGAGACCCTGCTGCAGCGAAACCGGGGACAGCTGGCGAAACGGCTGGCCGACGCCGGCTGCACGCTCCACAGTCTGACGGTGCAACACGATGACGGCGCCTGACAAACAGCGGGCCGCGGCGGCGCTCGCCTACCGGACCGGTGATGCGGCACCGCGCGTGGTCGCTAAGGGTCGGGGCATTCTTGCCGATACTATTATCGAGAAGGCGCGTGCGTCGGGCGTATACGTCCACGAATCGCGCGAGTTGCTGGCGCTGCTGATGCAGATCGACCTCGACAGCCACATTCCGCCACAACTCTATATTGCGGTTGCGGAGTTGCTGGCCTGGCTCTACCACATGGAAGAATCCGATAAACAGGCACTGCCACATAACAACACTTGATCAGAATGGCTTCTCCATCCGAGCAACATGACCTCCATTCCTCCGAACACGAAGGCCAGTTGGCACGCTTTACCCTGCATTCACGCACGGAAATACTCTTCCTGCTGCGTGCGATCCAGAAACGCAAGCTGCTGGTCAATCTCGATCTGCCGGGCAGTCGGCAGATCATCGTCACCTCGGTGCTCAAGGTGAATGAATCCAGCCACACCCTGATCCTCGACAGTGCCCGAGGCGACGCGCTCAACCACGAGTTGCTCTCCGGCAAGGGCGCGGAGTTCGTCACCCAGCTCGACGGGGTGTCCATCACCTTTGCCACCGGCCCGGTGACCTTGTGCGAATACGAGAAGCTGCCGGCGCTGCGCATCGCCCTGCCGCGCTCGATCATTCGCCTGCAGCGGCGCGAGCATTTCAGGGTACCCATGCCCATCGCCAACCCGGTCAGGTGCATCGTACCCGCCCTCTCGACGGAGGATAACGAACCGATCTCCGTGCACATCGTGGATATCGGCTGCGGCGGCGTGGCGCTGGCCGACACCAGCGGACGCCTCGGCAATGCGGCCGGCCGCATCATGCCCGATTGCAAACTGCTGCTGCCCGAGACGGAAGCGATCGTGACCACCCTCGAGGTTCGCAATTCGGCCCAGATACGCTTGCAGAACGGTGCGTTCCAGACGCGTCTGGGCTGCAAGTTCATTAATCTACCCAACGACATGGCGGCCAAGCTGCAACGCTTTGTCATGGATATCGAGCGTGCGCGGCGAAACAGCCTCTAAACCGCACGCCCACCCTACATGAACGCTTCAAGGAGATACCGCCATGCAAACGATCCAGCAGGAAATTGACGAACGGACCAATCTGACCAGTTCCAACAAACTGGAACTGCTGCTGTTTCGTCTGGGCGAGGACCCTGGTCTCGACCGCAACGAGCTGTTCGGCATCAATGTCTTCAAGATTCGCGAAATCATCCCCATGCCGACCATCACGGCCGTCGCCGGATCGCCCCCCCACATGATGGGTGTGGTCGACCTGCGCGGCCAGATCCTGCCGGTCATCGATCTGCCTGCCGTGGCGGGCTGCACCCCGAAAACGGGGCTGAACATACTGCTGATCACCGAATACGCCCGCAGCACGCAAGCCTTCGCCGTCGAATCGGTCGAGGACATCGTGCGGCTCGACTGGCGCCAGGTGCTGTCTGCCGAAGGCAATGGCGCGAGCGGCATGGTCACCAGCATCGCCCGCCTGGACGGCGAGAACAGCGATCGTCTGGCCCAGGTGCTCGACGTGGAAACGATCCTGCGCCAGGTCATGCCGTCGACCGAACTGGAAATCGATCCCGACACTATCGGTCCGCATGTCGACCTCAAACCCGGCACCGTCATCCTGGCGGCTGACGATTCGCTGATCGCGCGCACCATGATCGAGCAAGGGCTCGAGGCCATGGGCCTGCCCTACATCATGTGCAAGACCGGAAAGGAAGCCTGGGACCAGTTGCAGGCCTTTTCCGCCAAGGCACAGGATGAAGGAAAAACCGTCCACGACCGGGTCGCTCTGGTACTGACCGATCTGGAAATGCCCGAGATGGATGGTTTCACACTGACCCGCAACATCAAGCAGGATCCGCGTTTCAGCGCCATTCCCGTGGTGATCCACTCCTCGCTGACCGGTTCGACCAACGAGGCGCACGTCAAAAAGGTCGGTGCAGATGCTTATGTCGCGAAATTCGTCGCCGAGGACCTGGCGAATGCGTTACGCCAGGCGCTGAGCACAGTGCACTGAGATGCAAGTTGCAAGAAGTCTATGTCCAGGACTGAAACCTGGGCGCCGCGTGAACCCTGCATCTTGCAACTTGAAGCCCCCCGCTGCGCGGGGGGCGCTCTGTTTTAGATGCCCATGTTCATGATTTCCTGATAAGCGGACACCAGCTTGTTGCGCACCTGCACGGTCTGCTGGAAGGCAATACTGGATTTCTGCAATGAAATCATGGCGTCGGAGAGGCTGACACTGGGATCCCCCATCTCGAAGCGGTCGGCCAGCTTCTTCGATTGCAACTGGACCTCGTTGACCTGGTCGAGCGAGGATTTCAGGGCCGACTGGAAATCGACCGCGCCTGTAGCCGGCTTGGCTTGAAGGGCGCCCTCGCCTACCGGATTGGCACCCCCGGGGGTGGCGCGGGCCGCGGCAGCCTTCAGCTGCGCCACCATCGCCTCGATCCTGCTGGTATCGATCATGCCTACGCTCATTGTGCCCTCCTTGTCTGTCCAGGCGGTTTCCCACGTGCCCACCTTACCAGTCAGGCGGCAAGCCATAAGCGCGATAAGCGCCTGAAACCGGCTTCTATTCCCCCGATTGAAAACCGTTGCACTGCCGATAATTCGTTCACATAGCGACATCCTCATGGGATCACATGGCATGAATACGGCAATCGAAAACAGGGCGCACCATGACGCCAGAACGATAGGGGCAAGATAATGGCGGGTGCAGGCGAAATGGTGGTTCCGGCCAACGTCATGGATTTCACGCGGACGGCCGGCGGACGAAAAATCATGTTGATGCTGGGCGCGGCCGCGGTCATCGCGGTCATGGCAGCCGTCTGGCTATGGGGCCAGCAGCCCGCTTATCGCGTCCTGTTCGCGAACTTCAGCGACCGCGACGGCGGTGCGATCGTCGCCGAGCTCGAGAAAATGAACATCCCCTACAAATACGCCGAAGGCGGCGGCGCCCTGCTGGTGCCGGCCGACCGCGTCCACGACGCACGCCTGAAACTGGCTGCGCAAGGCCTGCCCAAGGGCGGCAATGTCGGTTTCGAACTGATGGAGAACCAGAAGCTTGGGGCGTCGCAATTCCTCGAGCAGGTCAATTTTCAGCGCGCAATGGAAGGCGAACTAGCCCGTTCGATCGAATCCCTCTCGGCGGTGCAGGCCGCACGCGTTCACCTGGCCATGCCCAAGGACTCGATCTTCGTCTCCGAGCAGAAACAGCCCACTGCCTCGGTGCTGCTCAATCTGCATCCCGGCCGTGTGCTGGATGCGCAGCAGGTCAGCGCCATCGTGCACCTGGTCGCCAGCAGCGTTCCTGAACTCTCGCCGAAGAACGTGACCATCGTCGACCAGAACGGCAATCTGCTCTCCGATACGACCCGGACGGCCAGTGCAAACGGCATGGACCCGAGCCAGATCAAGTACGTGCAGGACTACCAGCAGAATGTCGCCAAGCGGATCGAATCCATCATCTCCCCCATCGTCGGCGCGGAAAACGTGCGGGCCGAAGCGACGGCCGACATGGACTTCTCGCGCAGCGAACAGGCGGTCGAATCCTACAAGCCGAACCAGACGCCCGATGCCATGGCCATCCGCAGCCAGCAGACCAGCGAATCGCAGAACGGCAGCGCCAGTCCCTCCGGTGTGCCGGGCGCACTGACCAACCAGCCGCCGGCCCCGGCCACCGCCCCAATCACGGTACCCGGTCAGAAGACCCCTGCCGCAGCCGTGCCGGCCGCCCCGACCACCAACACGCACAAGGATTCCACCGTCAACTATGAAGTCGACAAGACCATTCAATATGTGCAGAAGGCGGGCGGCGGTCTGAAGCGCTTGTCGGTTGCCGTGGTCGTCAACTACCGCAAAACCGTCGACAAGGCCGGCAAGGTCGTCATGAAGCCGCTGAGCCCGGCAGAAATCACCCAGATCACCAATCTGGTCAAGGAAGCCATGGGCTACAACCAGGAACGCGGCGACACCCTCAACGTGGTGAACAGCTCCTTCGCAAGCCAGCCGGCGGAAATCATCCCCGACGTACCGCTGTGGAAGCAGCCCCAGACCCTCGACCTAGCCATGCAGACGGGCAAATACCTGCTGATGGCCGTAGCGCTTCTGCTGCTGTATCTGCGCATGCTCAAGCCGATGCTGAAAAAGATCTCCGAGGCTCCTGCACTGCCTGCGCCTGGCCACGATGCCCATCTGCACCACGGCGGCGGCGACATGATGGCGCTGCCTGGCCAGCGCAATTACCAGGAAAACCTCGCGCGCGCGCAGAAACTGGCCAACGAAGACCCGCGTGTCGTCGCCAACATCGTCAAAACCTGGGTAGGCAGCCATGAGTGATAACGGCATTACAAAAGGTGCAATCCTGATGCTCGCGCTGGGCGAGGAGGGTGCGTCGGAAGTCATGAAATACCTCGGCCCGCGTGAAGTGCAGAAGTTGGGCGAGGCGATGACCAGCATGAAGGCCATTCCACAGGAAGAGGTCGAAACCGTGCTGCACGATTTCAACAACGTGGCGGACCAGAATTCCTCGCTGGGCCTGGACTCGGACGACTACATCCGCAGCGTATTGAAGAAGGCCCTGGGCGACGACAAGGCGAACTCGCTGCTCAACCGCATTCTCGGCGGCGGCGGCGATGCCAGCGGCATCGAAAGCCTGAAGTGGATGGACGCCGAATCGGTGGCCGATCTCATCCACAGCGAACATCCGCAGACCATTGCGACCATCCTCGTGCACCTGGAACGCGACCAGGCCTGCGAGGTGCTGGGCTGCTTCACCGAGCGCCTGCGCAACGACGTGCTGCTGCGCATCGCCACGCTTTCCGGCGTTCAGCCCGCGGCCTTGCGCGAACTGAACGACGTCCTGACCAAACTGCTGTCCGGCAGCGACGTCCTGAAGAAACAGCCGATGGGCGGCACGCGCGCGGCCGCCGACATCCTCAACTTCATGAGCGGCGACAACGAGCAGTCCGCCATGGAGTACCTGAAGAGCTACGACCCCGACATGGCGCAGAAGATCATGGACGAGATGTTCGTGTTCGAGAACATCATGGACATCGAGGATCGCGGCGTCCAGCTGTTGCTGCGCGAAGTGCAGTCCGACTCGCTCATCATCGCGCTCAAGGGCGCGTCGGAGGAGATGCGCGAGAAAATCTTCAAGAACATGTCGCAGCGTGCCGCTGAAATGATGCGGGAAGACCTGGAATCCAAGGGCCCGGTGCGCCTGTCCGAGGTCGAGGCGCAGCAGAAGGAAATCCTGATGATCGTCCGCCGCCTGGCCGACGAAGGCCAGATCTCGCTGGGCGCCAAGGGAGAGGAACAGTATGTTTAGCAGCTTGTCTGGCTGTATTCGTCGTGTGCGTTGTCGCCAGAAAGCGATGGATGCAAGGCACGGCGCGACGGCAAGGGCCATTCCCTTGCCTAGCGCCGTAACGCAGCAGACGCGCTTTCTGGCGACAACCCGAAGGGCCGGGCCGCTACGGGCGCATTGCGGCGTTACGGGCCGCTTGTTGTGGGTGGCACAACGGCGCTCCCCGCGCCTTGCACTGCATCCCGTAGAGGCCCGGCGCGCATGACGAATACAACCAGACAAACTGCCAACGTCATGTCCAGCGTGGACCAGGCCGCCTGCCAGCCCTGGGAGATGACCAGCTTCGATGCCCACCTGCATCCGGCAAAGCATGCCGGCCATACCGCCGTCGTCCTGCCGACGATCGAGCAGATCACCGCCATCCAGGAACAGGCGCGGCAGGAAGGCTACCAGGCCGGCCATGCCGAAGGACTCGCCGCCGGACGTGAGGAGTCCGCCCGCGAAGCGGCCCGGCTGCACGATCTGGCCAACACCTTCTCGGTCGAGGTCGCCCAGGCCGATGAAATCATCTCCCAGCAAATTCTCGACCTGTCGATCGATCTGGCCCGTGCATTGTTGAAATCGGCGCTGGCGATCCGTCCCGAGCTGGTCATTCCCATCGTCAAGGAAGCGGTACGCTACCTGCCAGTTCTGCACCAGCCGGCCCTGCTGTTCCTGAATCCGTCCGACGCCTTGCTGGTCAAGGCAAGAATCGGCGACGAACTCGAAAAAATGGGCTGGCAACTTGCCGACGACGGGCAACTCGAACCCGGCGGTTGCCGCGTGGAAACGGCCAGCAACCAGATCGATGCCTCGCTGCCCACCCGCTGGCAGCGCCTGACCGCAGCGCTCAGCAAGAACTCGGACTGGCTGGCCGCCTGATGGATATGGACACGCATGCCCACAGCACCCGCTGGAAGGCCTACCTGCAGGACTGCGGGGAATTGCTGGCGATCGCCGAGCCCATGCAGATATCCGGCCGCGTCACCCGGGTGGCCGGGCTGGTGATGGAGGCCGTCGGACTGAAACTGCCAGTCGGCAGCGCCTGTACCGTGCCGCTTCCCAACGGCTCAAATCTTGAAGCCGAGGTGGTGGGATTCGCCGGGGATCATGTGTTCCTCATGCCGCAAAGCGACGTCGAGGGCATCGTCCCCGGCGCACGCGTGTTCCCGGTGGAAGTCATTCCCACCCTGCCCCGCGCCGGCCAGGTCAATCATCCGCGCCGGCGGCCCAGCGACCGCACCCGCCATCTGCCGGTCGGCGAGGGATTGTTGGGGCGCGTGCTCGACAGCGGCGGCCGTCCGCTCGACGGTCTCGGCCCGGTCCACGCCTCGGCTACTGCGCCGCTCAACAATCGCGCCGCCAACCCGCTGGCGCGCGCCCCTATCACCGACATCCTCGATGTCGGCGTACGCGCCATCAACAGCATGCTGACCGTCGGCCGTGGCCAGCGCATGGGCCTGTTCGCCGGTTCCGGCGTCGGCAAGAGCGTGCTGCTCGGCATGATGGCGCGCTACACCAGCGCGGACGTGATCGTGGTCGGCCTGATCGGCGAACGCGGCCGCGAGGTCAAGGAATTCATCGAGCAGATCCTCGGCGAGGAAGGCCTGGCGCGCGCCGTGGTGGTCGCCGCGCCGGCCGACACGCCGCCGTTGATGCGCTTGCAGGGTGCGGCGTACGCCACCTCGATCGCCGAGCATTTCCGCGACCAGGGCAAGAATGTGCTGCTGATCATGGATTCGCTCACCCGCTATGCCATGGCGCAACGCGAGATCGCCCTGGCGATCGGCGAGCCGCCTGCGACCAAGGGCTACCCGCCTTCGGTGTTCGCCAAGCTGCCGGCGCTGGTCGAACGCGCCGGCAACGGCAAGCCGGGCGGCGGTTCGATCACCGCGTTTTACACCGTGCTCACCGAAGGCGACGACCAACAGGATCCGATCGCCGATGCCGCGCGCGCCATTCTCGACGGCCACATCGTGCTGGATCGCTCGCTGGCCGAGAGCGGGCACTACCCGGCCATCAACATCGAGCAGTCGATCAGCCGCGCCATGCACAGCATCACGACGCTGGAGCAGCAGCAACTCGCGCGCCGTCTGAAGAAACTGTATTCACGCTACGAGCGCAGCCGCGACCTGATCAACGTCGGTGCCTACGCGGCCGGCACCGACCCGTTGCTGGACGAGGCCATCCGGCTGCAAACCGGCATGGAGGCCTTTCTTCAGCAAGCCATTCACGAACGCGCCGACGTCCAGGAAAGCCTGACCGACCTCGCAGCCCTGTTCCAATAACCACCTCCGACGAATCGAGCACATTGAATGGCTTCTCCCTCCGCCCTCAACACCCTGATCGACCTGGCGCACAAGGAAACCGACGAGGCCGCCAAGCAGCTGGGCCTCGCCCTGCGCGTCGGCGACGAAGCGGTGCAGAAACTCGATCTGCTGTTGCAGTACCGCAACGACTATGCGGAACGCTGCCAGAGCAATCTGACCAGCGGGATCAGTACGACGCATTTCAACAACTTCCAGATGTTCATGCACAAGCTCGACCACGCCATCTCGGGCCAGCAGAAGGTCGTCAACGACACCCAACTGCGGATTGCCCAGGCGCGGGCCGCCTGGCAGGCCTGCGAGCAGAAGAAAATGTCCTTCGTCACGCTGGCCGAACGCGCGAACAAGGAACAGTCCCGCCGCGAACTGTGGCGCGACCAGAAGCAGAACGACGAGCATGCCGCCCGGCGCTCGCAACACAAAAGAACTCCTTCCTGAGACAGGACCGACGCCATGAATGCGACCCCCATGAATCCCACGTCCGGCAATGCCGTTCAGTCCGCGCCGCAGGCCGGAAAATCGGCAGACGCCAGTACGCCGGACGTTCCTTTCAGCCAGGTGCTGTCCAGTGAGATCGCCCAGACCCGCAAAAGCGAGGCGCCTCAGGACAGCGGCAATGCCGATGCAAAGCCGGATCCGGCCGCTTCCCGCCCTGCCGGGTCAGCCGAAGGCAAGACCGATTCCAAGCAGCCGATCCAGGCGGGCGAGAAAACCGAGCGCGACCATGACAAGAAAGGTGAGACGGACACGGCAGAGACAGCCACAGTCGCACCGGAAACCCTGCTCGGTCTGCCGATCGGCCCGGATGCATTCAAGCCGACGGTGGGCCCCGTCGGGACGAAAGCCGCAGAAGGTGTCGTTTCGGAAACGGCACCCGACCGCGGTGCGACTGCCGGCCCTGCCCTGGGTGCACCGGGCGTATCCGCCCAAGATGCCCGCAAGGGCCGCGCCATTCCACTCACGCAGACCATGCAACAAGCCGCGCAGCACGATACCCGCCAAGCCGGTAGCGAACACGGCACGCAGAAACTCGACCCGCGCCTTGCCAGCCAGGAAGACATGCACGCAGCCGGGGCAGCCCGGACCGCCGCGCCGGCCGATGCCGCCGCCGCGTTCCAGGGACAACTGGCGGCCGCCCGACACGCCGACGCCGTGAAGACCGACGTTCCATCGGATCTCGTCGGCAATCCTGCACTGCGGACGACCCCGCACGCATCGATCGACACCCAGTTCGCGCCGGCCAACGCGTCGTCCTCCCGCTTGGCACCCTCCGTCGGTACGGCGGCCTGGGGCCAGGCGCTGGGCGAGAAGCTGGTGTGGATGGCCGCGGGCACCCAGCAAACCGCCTCGCTCACGCTCAACCCGCCCAATCTCGGACCGCTGCAGATTGTGGTGCATGTCACCAACGACCAGGCCACGGCCAGCTTCTTCTCGGCCCAGCCCGAAGTGCGCCAGGCACTGGAAGCGGCCTTCCCGCGGCTGCGCGAAATGATGAACGACGCCGGCATTCAGCTCGGACAGGCAACGGTCAGCGCGGATACGCCGCAGCAAAACAGCACGCCCGACCGCCAGGCGCAACGCATCACGCTTCCGTTTTCCGGCGCCGACCATGCCGCATCGGCCGGCTTGCAGGCTGTTCAGACGCCGATCCGTCAATCCGGACGCGGCCTGGTCGACACCTTCGCCTGACCGGGCAGGCGTGACTTCACACGATATGCGTCCCTTTTCCCCCTCTTTTTACCGAATCGAAGACGCATGTTCCTTTTCATAATGACAAACATCTGCCCCCCATTGCACATGTAGAGGAAAGCAACAATGGCCGCACCTGCCGTACCTGTCGAATCATCCGAAGCCGAGGAAACCGTCCCGGCCAGGAAATCGAAAAAAAAGCTGTTCATCATCGCAGGCGCCCTCGTGGTCCTGCTGGGAGGCGGCGGCGCAGGTGCGTGGTTCTTCATGCATGGTGCGCATGACACCAAGGAAAAGGCTGCCGAGCCGGCCAAACCCCCGGTGTATCTGCCGCTCGAAACCTTCACCGTCAATCTGCAGGGGGGCGAGCAGTATCTGCAAACTGATATCACGCTGCAGGTGGCCGATCCGGCCCAGGTCGAGTCCATCAAGGTGCACATGCCGCGCGTGCGCAGCCGTCTGCTGACCCTGCTCTCCAGCAAGCAGGCTGACGAGCTGATCACGCCGGACGACAAGAAAAAGCTGGCGCAGGAAATCCTGGCGCAGATCAAGCTGCCGTTCGATCCCAACGGCAAACCGCAACAGGTGGACGATGTCCTGTTCACCACGTTCGTGATCCAGTAAGTAGAGCCCATCCATGGCCGACAACTTTCTTTCGCAAGACGAAGTCGATGCGCTGCTGAAAGGCGTGACCGGCGAAGTCGACGAGGCGCCGGCCGAATCGGACGATCATTCAGGCGCACGTCCCTACAACCTCGCCACGCAGGAACGCATCGTGCGCGGCCGGATGCCGACGCTCGAGATCATCAACGAACGCTTTGCGCGCCAGTTGCGGATCGGCCTCTACAATTTCCTGCGGCGCGGCGTGGAAATCTCGGTCGGCCCGGTGCGGGTGTCCAAGTACAGCGAGTTCATCCGCAACCTGGTCGTGCCCACCAACCTTAATCTGGTGCAGTTCAAGCCGCTACGCGGTACGGCTCTGATGATCTTCAACCCCGATCTGGTTTTCCTCATGGTCGACAACCTGTTCGGCGGCGACGGGCGTTTCCATACCCGCGTCGAAGGGCGCGACTTCACCCAGACCGAACACCGCATCATCCAGCGCATCCTGAACATCGTGTTCGAGGCCTACTCGAAATCGTGGGAGCCGATCTACCCCATCGATTTCGAGTTCATCCGCTCGGAAATGAACACCCAGTTCGCCAACATCGCCACGCCCAACGAAGTCGTGGTGGCGGTAACTTTCGCCATCGAACTCGGGCAGATCAGCGGCGAAATGCACATGTGCATGCCGTATTCGATGATCGAACCGATCAAGGATCTGCTCACCAGCAGTCTGCAGGCTGAAAACCTGGAGGTCGACAAACGCTGGATCCGCCTCATGCGGCAACAGATCCAGATGGCGGAAGTCGAGATCGTCGCCGATCTGGGAACGGCTGCCATCAGCCTGCGCGACATCGTCGACATGAAAGTCGGCGACATCATCCCGCTCAATATCCCCGAAACGATCGAGGCCAAGGTGGACGGCGTCCCGGTCATGGAATGCGCATACGGAAAGTTCAACGGCCAATACACCCTGCGGGTCGAGAAACTGCTGTCGACCAGCACGAGCGATCCGCAAACAGGAGACCAACATGTCTGAAGACATCACCCAAACCATCGCCGAAGACGACTGGGCGGCCGCCATGGCCGAACAGGCCGCCCCTGCGGTCGTCCAACCGAGTCCCGAAATCTTTCCGGAACTGTCAGGCAACACCGCTGCCGGCGGATTGGCCAAGGACATCGACTTCATCCTGGACATCCCGGTCCTGCTGACCGTGGAACTGGGGCGGACCAAGATCGCGATCAAGAACCTGCTCCAGCTGGCGCAGGGATCGGTGGTCGAACTCGACGGACTGGCGGGCGAACCGATGGACGTGCTCGTCAACGGCTGTCTGATCGCGCAGGGCGAAGTGGTGGTGGTGAACGACAAATTCGGCGTGCGCCTCACCGACATCATCACACCGGCCGAACGAATCCGGAAACTCAACAAATGAAGCGTTTCGTCGCAAGCATCGTGTCGAGCCTGCCGGTCCTGGCGCAAGCTGCCGATGCCGTCTCGCCGACTCCGGCGGTCTCGGCCGCCGGCAGCCTGCTCCAGGTATTCATCGGCCTCGTCGCCGTACTGCTCCTGATTGCCGCCACGGCCTGGGTCGCCAAGCGCTTCGGCGTCACCCGCGGCGGCGCATCCAATGTGCTGCAGGTGATCAGCAGCGCCTCGGTCGGCGCACGGGAGCGGGTCGTGGTGGTCGAGGTGGGCGAGTCGTGGCTGGTGGTCGGTGTGGCGCCAGGCAGCGTCAATGCCCTGATGACACTGCCCCGCGGCGAAATCCCGTCCACGCCCGTCCCCTCCCTCAACACCAGTTTTGCGGCAGGCCTGCAACATCTGATCGAGAAACGCCGTGGAAAATAAGCTGCATCGCCGCATGATGCGTGCTCTGCTCATGCTGTCCGCCCTGCTGCTGCCCTCGCTGGCCCTGGCGCAAAGCGCGGGACTGCCCGCCTTCACCAGCACTCCCAGCGGCGGCGGCCAGACCTACACGCTGAGCCTGCAGACCCTGCTGCTGCTCACCTCGCTATCCTTCCTGCCGGCCGCGTTGCTGATGATGACCAGCTTCACCCGCATCATCATCGTGCTGTCTCTGCTACGCCATGCGCTGGGCACCCAGTCGTCGCCACCGAACCAGGTGATGATCGGTCTGGCGCTGTTTCTGACCCTGTTCGTGATGGGGCCGACCCTCGACAAGATTTACACCGAAGCCTATCAGCCGCTTTCCGAGAACCGTATCCAGATGGGCGAGGCACTCGACAAGGGCGCCGTGCCGCTGCGCGCGTTCATGATGAAGCAGACGCGCGAAACCGACCTCGCCCTGTTCGTGAAGATGTCCGGCTCGGCAGCACCGAAAACCGCGGCCGACGTACCGATGCGCGTGCTGATTCCGGCCTACATCACCAGCGAACTCAAGACGGCTTTCCAGATCGGCTTTGCCGTGTTCATCCCTTTCCTGATCATCGACATGGTCGTCGCCAGCATCCTGATGGCGATGGGGATGATGATGGTGTCGCCTTCCATCGTTTCGCTGCCCTTCAAAATCATCCTGTTCGTCCTGGTGGACGGCTGGAATCTGTTGCTGGGTTCGCTGGCGCAAAGCTTCTATTGACCCGATCCCGACGAGACACGCCATGACACCCGAAAGCGTAATGACCCTGGGCCGCACCGCGCTGGAAATGACCATCCTGGTGGCGTCCCCTGTCCTCCTGGTCACCCTGGTGGTCGGCCTGATCGTCAGCATCTTCCAGGCCGCCACCCAGATCAACGATGCCAGCCTCTCGTTCATTCCCAAGGTCATCGCCGTACTCGCCACGTTCGCCATTGCCGGGCCGTGGATGCTGACGGTCATGACCGACTACATGCGACGGATATTGACCGATCTTCCCAACCTCATCGGCTGACCTCCCGCAGACACCCATGCTCAGCCTCACCGACGCCCAGCTCAATGCCTGGCTGATCAGTTTCATCTGGCCCCTCACCCGTATCCTGGGCCTGATCATGGTGGCGCCGGTATTCGGTCACAGTTCCGTGCCACGGCGCGTCAAGATAGGCCTGGGCGTGTTCATCGCTCTGATCATCGCGCCCACGCTGCCGCCCATGCCCGATGTCGGACTGGGCTCCTGGTATGGTCTGTTCATCCTGATCCAGCAACTGCTCATCGGCATGGCGATGGGCTTCATCATGCGCGTCGTGTTCGCCGCAGTGGAGGCGGCGGGCGAAATCGTCGGCCTGCAAATGGGTTTGGGGTTTGCGTCTTTTTTCGATCCGCAAAGCGCCGGCCAGACTCTCGTGATTTCCCAGTTCTTCAATCTCCTGGCCGCGCTGCTGTTCCTCGCGGTCAATGCGCACCTGCTGCTGCTGGGCATTCTCGTCGAGAGTTTCAAGAGCCTGCCCATCAGCCCGCAGCCGCTTTCCGCGGCAGGCTTCTACAGCGTCGCCACCTATGGCTCCGTCGTGTTTTCCATCGGCCTGCAACTGGCGCTGCCGCTGATCGCTATCCTGTTGATGACCAACCTGGCTCTCGGCATCCTCACGCGCTCGGCCCCCCAGCTCAATATCTTTGCGATCGGTTTTCCCATCACCCTGGGGGTGGGCCTGATTGCGCTGGACATCACCCTGCCCTACTTCACGCCCCAGTTCGAGCATATGTTCAGGAACGGTTTCGCAGCCACGACGGCGGTCATCCGGGCGCTGCACCCCTAGCAGGGCTACGCGAAATGAAAGCGCCGGGCTGCGGGGAATCCCTGCAGCCCGGCGCTTGAACCCGGAAAGCCCGATCAGGCTTTAGAAACCGAGACTGTCGAGCAGATCGTCGACCTGGCTCTGGTCGGCCACCACATCGCTCTTGTTCGTGGGATCGATCTGCGGGCCGTTGAGCAGGCCGCTGCTGGATTCCCGTTTCACCTCAGCCGGCGCATAGTCGATCAGCAGTTGCACCAACTGCCGCTCCAGGTTGTGCGCAAGGTCGGTCACCTTGCGGATCACCTGCCCGGTCAGATCCTGGAAATCCTGCGCCATCATGATGTCCAGCAACTGCTGCTTGGTGGCACTGGTGTCGTTACGCATGTCCGCCAGGCATTGCATGGTCATGGTCGCCATGTCGCGGTAATTGGCTTCCGAGAACGGCGCCTTGAAGGCGGCCTGCCAGCCGTTCAGGATTTCGTCGGCACCGGCATCGATGCGTTCCTGCATGGGAATGGCCGCATCCGTGGCATTGAGCACGCGCTGCGCCGCCTGTTCGGTCATCCGTGCCACGTAGTTGAGGCGTTCCCGCACATCGGGAATGTCCGTCGTCGCCTTTTCCAGCACCTTGTCCAGGCCGAGCTCGCGCAGACTGTCATGCAGTGTGCGGGTAATCTGGCCAACCCGCGCCAGCATCTCCTCCGACTCGCAGCCCTCGGGACTCACGGCGTGCGACACGGTCACGGCTACAGCGGAGCCGACGAATTGCGTTTCCACGTCAGGCTCCCGCTTTGTCGAGTTTTTCGAATATCTTCGAGAGTTTCTCGTCGAGTGTGGCTGCAGTGAAAGGTTTGACGACGTAGCCGCTGGCGCCGGCCTGAGCCGCAGCGATGATGTTTTCCTTCTTGGCTTCGGCCGTCACCATCAGGACCGGCAGCTTGGACAGGGCGGCATCGGCACGGATGGTTTGCAGCATGGTCAGACCATCCATGTTCGGCATGTTCCAGTCGGACACGACGAAATCGAAATTCCCGGCGCGCAGCTTGGCCAGGCCGTCGGCGCCGTCTTCCGCTTCTTCAACGTTGGAGTACCCCAGTTCCTTGAGCAGATTGCGCACGATGCGGCGCATCGTGGAAAAGTCGTCGACAACCAGGAATTTCGTGTTCGGATCGGCCATGCAATACTCCATTGGTGCAGTTCATTGTTACTGGATTAATCGGCATTGCGGCGTCAAACTTAAGCGTGAAATCTGTCTGCGCAACAGGTACGAACGGACGTTTACACACGCATTGCTCGGTTGCCATGCGCCGCAAAAAACTCCATCACGCGGCCCGGCAATTCGTGCAGCGGGGCCACGTCGTGCGTAGCGCCGCTGGCGATGGCTTCCTTGGGCATGCCGAACACTACGCACGATGCCTCGTCCTGCGCCAGGTTGTAGGCGCCGGCCTTCTTCATTTCCAGCATCCCCGCCGCGCCGTCCTTGCCCATCCCGGTAAGGATGACGCCGACCGCATTCTTGCCCGCACTGACGGCCGCCGAATGGAACAGGACATCGACGGAGGGACGATGGCGGTTGACCGGCGGTCCCTGGTCGAGCCTGGTCATATAGTTGGCGCCACTGCGCACCAGCATCAGATGGGAATGTCCCGGCGCGAGGTAGGCATGGCCGGGCAGCACCCGCTCTCCGCCCTCGGCTTCCTTGACGGAAATCTTGCACAGCTTGTCGAGCCGGTTGGCGAACGAGCGTGTAAAACCTTCCGGCATGTGCTGGGTGATCAGGACGCCCGGGCAATCGGAGGGCAGCTGGATCAGGAAATCCTTGATGGCTTCAGTCCCGCCGGTGGAGGCGCCGATGATGATCAGTTTCTCGCTGCTGGTCAGCGGGTTGCGCAACGGCGCCAGCGGCCCCACTGCATGCGCCGGGGCGGCACCCGGCGTGCGTTGCTTGATCCGCGCCCGCGACGTGATGCGGATCTTCTCCGCGATCAGGTCGGTGTATTCCAGCATGCCGCTCTGGATCGAAATCTTGGGCTTGGTGACGAAATCCACCGCCCCCAGCTCCAGGGCTCGCATGGTGATCTCGGAACCGCGCTCGGTCAGCGTCGACACCATGAGCACGGGCATCGGGCGCAAGCGCATCAGTTTCTCGAGGAACTCCAGGCCGTCCATCTTCGGCATTTCGACATCCAGCGTCAGGACGTCCGGATTGGTCTGCTTGATCAGATCGCGCGCCGCCAGCGGATCGGGGGCCACGCCCACGACCTCCATGTCCGGCTGGCTGTTGATGATCTCCTTCATCACGCCGCGGATCAGCGCCGAGTCATCCACGATCAGAACCTTGATTTTCGTCATGCTAAATTCCAGGTCTCATCCCTGCCGGCGCTCAGAACAAATCGATGTCGCCAACCACTTCATTGGTCTTAAGCCGGCTCGCGTAATCCTGCTCGCGTTTCACCAGCGTGTAATTGTTGAGTTGCTTGAGCTTTTTCACGAGGACCTTGCCGGTCTGCGGAAAGAAATACACCTTGCGCGGGTGTACGTCGTTCAGGTCCTCCGCCACCACGCGGATGTTCTCCGCCTTCAGGAAATCGCGTACGAACTGGGCATTGCGTTCGCCCACGTTCATGCTGGTGAAGCCGCGCAGGACATTGCCGCCGCCGAACACCTTGGCCTCGAGATTGTCGCGACGGGCGCCCGCCTTGAGCAGCTGGTTGATCAGCACCTCCATGGCATACGCCCCGTAGCGCATCGATGCCGACATCGGATTGCCGGCTTCCCCGCCCCCATCGGGCAGCATGAAATGATTCATGCCGCCGATTCCCGACACCTTGTCCCGGATACACGCCGCCACGCAGGAACCGAGCACGGTAACGATCAGCATGGGACGATTGGTGAAGTAATACTCGCCAGGCAATATCTTGGCGGCCTCGCAGTCGAAGGTCCGGTCGTAATACAGATTGGTCGCAAGCTGCTCTTCGATGGCAGGATTCATGCGTGTTTCCTTGCACCGGGATGACGGGAATTCAGTTCATACACCGTCTTGCCGCGTAGCTTGAAGGCGTCCGACGCATACATGAAGTTTTCGGAATGCCCCGCAAACAGCAGCCCTTCCGGCTTCATCAGCGGAACGAAGCGTTCCAGAATCCGGCTCTGCGTCGGCTTGTCGAAGTAGATCATCACATTGCGGCAGAAAATCACGTCGAACGGCCCGCTGACCGGCCAGCTGCTGGCCAGCAGATTGAGGGGTTTGAACGTGATCAGCTGGCGAAGTTCGGGGCGCACCCGCACCAGGCCGGAACGCTCTCCCTTGCCGCGCTGGAAGAAACGCCTGACCCGATCCTGCGCCATCTTGTCGATGCGATCGATCGGATACACGCCGCTCGCCGCCGTCTCAAGCACATTGGTGTCGATGTCGGTGGCTACGATGCTGACCGGGGGCGTGAGCGTCCCGAATGCCTCGCATACCGTCATGGCGATCGAATACGGCTCCTCGCCGGTCGAACTGGCCGAGCACCAGATCGAAAGCGGCGCCTTCATGCCGAGCATGTGCTCGGCGAGTATCGGAAAGTGATGCGCCTCGCGGAAGAACGAGGTCAGGTTGGTCGTCAGCGCGTTGGTGAACGCCTCCCATTCGTCGCTGTCGCGTCCGTTTTCGAGTTCGTCGAGGTATTCCTCGAAGGAATTCAGGCCCTTTGCCCGGAGGCGACGCGCCAGGCGGCTATAGACCATCTCCTGCTTGCTGTCGGTCAGCGCAATCCCGGCCTGCCGGTAGATCAATGACCGTATCCGGGCGAAATCACGCGGGGTGAACGCAAACACCTTGGCGTTGTCAGGCGTGTTCTTCAATACAGGCTTCATGTCGAAATGTGCGTCCAATCTATGTTGCGTTCCAGGCTGAACCCACGAATCAAACCAAGCCCGATTTCTCTGTACTGGACCATTCCGTCACACGCCACGCCTGCCGGATTCACCCGGCGGGAACATCCAACACTCTATCCGTCTACGCTGCCAGGCTTTCCGCCACGGCGGGCTGGGAGCGGGATTGCCTCATGGCTGCCGTGGTTTGATGGCCGCCATTCGACATGTGTCCCGTCCGGACCAGCTTGAAAGTCTTGACCAGTTCAGCCAGCTTGCCCGCCTGGTCCTGCAAACTCTCGGCCGCAGCCGCAGCCTCTTCAACCAGCGCAGCGTTCTGCTGCGTCATCTCGTCCATCTGGCCGACGGCCTGGTTGACCTGTTCGATCCCGGCGCTCTGCTCCTGGCTCGCCGTCGCGGTTCCGCCGATGATATCCGCCACCAGCTGCACCGAGGTCACGATATCTTCCATCGCCTCGCCAGCTTCGTCCACCAGTTTCCTGCCGGTCTCGACTTTTTCAACCGAATCCTCGATCAGGGATTTGATCTCCTTGGCAGCGCCCGCCGACCGCTGGGCAAGGTTCCTCACTTCGGAGGCGACGACGGCAAACCCACGTCCCTGTTCGCCCGCTCGCGCCGCTTCGACGGCAGCGTTCAAGGCCAGGATGTTGGTCTGGAAGGCAATGCCGTCGATGACGCCA
>QFCS01004561.1_pt1 | contig 259382 bp, 260 predicted proteins | sample 3576561 | NCBI WGS metagenome assembly QFCS01
ACTTAGCGGGCATTCAGGACGCCCGTGCCGAACGGTACAATCCGCCCCACTTGCGGACGTTGGCGATTTGGAACAACACTTTGTCTTTAGGGGGGCAAGTGTGGGCAAGAAGGTCGTTGTTGGGGATGTTTTTCTCATCCCGCTTGATGGGAGCCGTTACGGCATCGGGCAGTTGGCGGGTGAATGGAAGGGTGAACTATATGTTGTCGTCTACGAGAAGGTAGTTTCGATCGGGGCGTCCCCTGCGGATGTGGACAATTCGCCACTTCAGTTTGCCGCGCTTACGCTCGACGCGAAAATATACCACGGAGATTGGCTGATAATCGGCAATCGGAAAGATAATATCGAGAGCATTCCGCAGCCGTGGTTCAAAGTGGGTGTTGAAGGCCAAACCTTTGTCGAAGCCCGTGATAGGTCGGTCATTCGTCCCGCGACGGCCGAGGAAGCGACCGCGTTGAGGCTTAGGACGGTTGTCGCTCCTGTGCGCCTTGAAAAAGCCCTGAAAGCCTCTCATGGTATAGGCGAGTGGCAAGCGCGCTTCGACGAACTTCGCGCCGAATATGCGGTAGAGAGCGCCAATCTCATCCGGCCTAAATGATCGCTTCCCATCCAAATTTTGCCGACAAGCGCCTTTCCGGACACGGTGCTAAACTGGACATAGGGGGCGTTCTTGCGAGGCCAATCAATGACTGTGACGTCGCGTGCTTGAGCGGGGCGGTGCAGGAACATTACTCGGGCGGGCCATTTCTCCAAGCCCATATCCCCAGATGCAAGGATGCTGCCTGCTACACTGATAGGTCGAACTTACTATCTGGGAAGCATTGATAAAGGTGCTGCAAGCCAAACCTGGTTCCGACAAAAGGACGATTGGCTGTGGAATGCTCAATTCATGTCTAATGCGTCGCAAATAGGTACGCAGCTTGCCTTCGCTAAATTCCACCCGGCGCATCAAGATATATGATTTATTGCGGACCGCTATTGGAATGTAATAGCCGGGTTCTGATACCGGAAATTTACCGCTCAGCCAACCTTTTGGTTTTTCACAACGTTCAGGTACAAGCGTGCTGCTTTTAGCGTGGCTTACCGAAGTTGGAGCACTTGCTAGCAATGCAGTGCAAAGGGCTGTCAAGACAAGGTTGAGGCGTGTCATGCTCATATTTTGCCGATATAGATCTCGAATGGCAAACGTCCGCTCCACCTAAATTTCCCGCTGCAGCGACTGTTACGCGGGAGGTCCGATGGCCGCCCTTGGTTCAGGGGTGGGCGAGGCGCGTGGAATGGCCAGTGTTGGTGTAAGCCGAACTTCCCGGGACCGTATCGGAACGACAATAGTTGGTCGAAAGACGCCCCATCGCGGCCCAATCAACCCTCAACAATCGAAGCACTCGCGTACGACGAAACAACCCGCCACCCCAAGGTCTCATACAACGACCGGCCATCGTCCGTCGCGACGAGCAGTTCCAGGCTATCGGGATCGCGCCGCGCGCCGTGCAGGGTCTGCATGAGGACATGGCCCAGGCCTTTGCGGCGGTGGGCGGGCTCGGTCACGATGCGGTCGTAGACGAAGACCTGATCCGTTGGCGCGCCATAGCCGCTGGCGGCCAGTTCGCCGGTTTCACTCAGGATGCGGACGGCCACCACCGGGCCGGATTGCTCGGTGGTGATGCGGTAGCCATCGGCCAGCGTGCGGCGGGGCATTGCGCCGTGGGCGCGCATCACCAGGCTGGCGGGGTGGACCGTCCAGTGCGGCGGCAGGGCGGCGCGCAGGGCCTCTGGCGTGGCGCAGGCCTTGATGAACTGGCGGGGCTGGTGGATCGTGTGGGCAAGGTCTTTCAGGCCGTGGCACAGGCGTGGAAAGACCCAGCGCACAGTTTCCGTGTCTGATCCGGTATCGACGCGAAAGCCGCCGCGCTCGGGCACTGGCATGGGCAATCCGCGCGCCAGGGAGCGCGCGGTGAGCCAGGCGTGCAGCAGGTGCGGATCAAGGCCCTGGGGGTTCATCACGGCGCGGCCCGGCGCGGTTACAGCAGCATGGCCTGGCGCTGCGCGATGCGGTCCTTGATGCGGGCGATGGTGGCGGCGATCGCGGGTGCCTGCTCCAGGATCAGCAGCGGATCATCGCCCGGCACGGCCTGGGCCAGGGCATGGGCATCGGCCACCAGGTCCACGTCCACTTCCGACAGGCGGCGCAGCGTGTCGGCCTCGGTGCGATAGCGCGCGGTCATGAAGTCGTTGCCGGGCACGGGCATATGCGCCACCTGCGCGTCGAGCGCGCTGATCGTCTGGGCCAGCGCTTCCAGCCGCTTGGCATGGGCGACCAGCTCTGCCGGCGGGAACGGCTGGGCGCGCGAGGGGGGCGGGATCATCTCGCGGCGATAGCGCCCTTCCGCCTCGCTCAGCGCCTTGCGCGCCTGTTGCAGCAGTTCGCTCACCATGCGGCGGATGCGCTGGTCATCGGCGCGCAGATCGTTTTCCACGCGATAGAACGTATAGCCATAGCCGCGGAACAGGTTGAGCGCTACCTGGCCGGCGCGCGCCGCCAGCCCGTCATCCTCGGCGCCGCTCATGTCGGCGCGCCCACTTCCGGGCCGAGCGGGTAGAAGCCGGTGGGCTGGCCGCCGATCGCAAAGGGCATGCCCACCGCCGCGTTGGGCGCGGAGACCAGGCCCTTTTCCGCCATCTTGAGCGCCAGGTAATAGCGCACCGATTCGATCGGGCTGAGGCCGATCGCCTGGAGCGAGATCAACTCGCGCATGCGCTCGTCGCGCGGCATGATCAGCACCTTGAGGTCGTTGAGCATGATGCCGTAGACCTTGAGGAAATCGGCAAGGTGAACTTTCACCGCCTCGCGCACGTCGTTGATGTGCTCGTTGATGTTTTCCAGCTTAGTGACCTGCACGATCTGGTTGATCGCCTGCTCGATCGCCGGGCCGGCGTAATCGGCCACTTCGTTGGTATCGATCACCGTGCCGGAAAACGGCATGTGGGTGATCAGGTCGAGCGCTTCCTGCTTGCTGTCGATGTGGATGTAGTAATCGACGACATAGGATACTTCGGCCATTTCCGCCGAGGTGGCGATGCCGGCGTTGCGCACCAGCAGCTTGGAGCGGTTGATATAGATGACTTCATAGACCCACGGCGAGGAGCCGCCGAAAAAGCCCTTGGCGATCGAGCCGATCAGCGGCTTGTCGGGCGTTTCGATGGCATATTGCCCGGTTTCATAGACATCGAGCACGGCCCCGCGCGACTTGAGCACGCAGAAGTGGTTGCTTTCCACCGTCAAGAGCGAGCCCGAGACGATGCTTTCATCCGCGATCTTGTAGGCAACGGTGCGTGTGCCGAGCGCGTCGGACCCATCGTTGCGCACCGTGGTGATCACTTGTCTGGTAATGGCCATCGCATGTCTCCTGGACGGAAAGCGGGAAAAGGGGGGCAGGCCTTAGCGCGGGGAACAGAGCCCCGGGCCGCGCACGGTGCGGTAGAAGCGGTCGAGCGTGGGAGAACGCCGCGGCGCGCCGGGCAGAACGGCCGGGGCATCGGCTGCAACCGGCGTCCTCGCCACAGGATCGACCAGGCCCGGCATGGCAGGCGCGTCAACCCGGGCCGCCGGGAGGAGCCGGCGTGGGGGCGGCATCGGCAAGGGCTGGCGGGCCTGTCGCGACGCCTGCCGGCGCAGCAAGACCAGCAGGACAACGAAAGCCAGAATGAACAGATGACTCACGCGGCGCCTCTCCGATCTGGCCCTGCTGGATCGCAAGCTAGACCTTTCGCTGGCAATTTCTTCTGACAAATGAGATTATTACCAATATTTCATGCATGCCCGCATCGGTTCGAAAGGGCGGCATCAACCCGCCCAAAAGCCCGCTTTGCGCGCCCTGCAATTGATTGTAGGATGAACCTGCCCAGGGAGGGGAACAAGACCATGGACGATCGCAAGATCCGCAAGGTACTGATTGTTGGCGGCGGATCAGCCGGGTGGATGACGGCTGCGATGCTCTCGCAGGCGCTCGCGCGCGATTGCGCCATCACCCTGGTGGAAAGCGAGGAAATCGGCACGATCGGCGTGGGCGAAGCGACCATTCCGCCAATCCGCGTGTTCAACCAGACCCTGGGCATCGACGAGCGCGAGTTCCTGGCGCGGACCAAGGGCAGCTTCAAGCTGGGGATCGAATTCGTCGGCTGGGGTGCGGAAAATTCGCGCTATTTCCACCCCTTCGGCCCCTATGGCCGCAACTTCGACATGGTGCCGATGCACCAATACTGGCTGCAGGCGCGCCGCCAGGGGGAAACCGCGCCGCTTGATGAGCATGCCATGGCCTGGCACCTGGCGCGGGCCGGGCGCTTTGCCCACCCCTCGCCCGATCCGCGCAGCGTGATGAGCACGTTCGATTATGCCTATCACTTCGATGCCGGGCTCTATGCCCGCTTCCTGCGCACGATTGCCGAACAGCGCGGCGTGACGCGGGTGGAAGGGCGCATTGCCGACGTGGCGCTGCATGGCGAAACCGGCTTTGTCGAGGCGGTGACGATGGCCGACGGGCGCCGCATCGAGGCAGAGCTGTTCATCGATTGCTCGGGCTTTCGCGGGCTGCTGATCGAGGGTGCGCTCAAGACCGGATACGAAGACTGGTCGCACTGGCTGCCGTGCGACCGCGCCGTGGCCATGCCCTGCGCCCATCCCGCCGCCGATCCCAATCCCACGCCCTATACCCGCTCGACCGCACGCGCCGCGGGGTGGCAATGGCGCATTCCGCTGCAGCACCGCATCGGCAACGGCTATGTCTTTTGCAGCGCGTTCCTGGATGAAGACCGCGCGGCCGATGATCTGGCCAGCAGCCTCGATGGCACGGCGCTGGGCGATCCGCGCGCGGTGCGCTTCCAGGCCGGGCGGCGCAAGCTGCACTGGAACCGCAACGTGATTGCCGTGGGCCTCGCCTCGGGCTTTCTCGAACCGCTCGAATCCACCTCGATTCACCTGATCCAGGCCAATATCTCCAAGATCCTGGCGCTGTTCCCCGACCGCGATTTCGATCCCGCCACGCGTGATGAATTCAACCGCATCGCCCATGGCGAGATGGAGCGCATCCGCGATTTCATCATCCTGCACTACAAGCTCACGCAGCGGCAGGATGCCGAGCTGTGGCGCCATGTCGCGGCGATGGACATTCCCGACAGCCTGGCCCTGAAGATCGCGCATTTCCGCCGCCATGGCCGCCTGATCGCGCGCGAGCTGGACCTGTTTGCCGCGCCTTCGTGGCTGGCCGTGCATATCGGGCAGAACAACCTGCCCGAAGGGCACGATCCGCTGATCAACTATCGCGGCGTGGATGGGCGCGCCTGGCTCGCCCGCCTGCGCGGGGCCATGGCCGCCGAAGCCGCCCAGCAGCCGATGCACGGCGCGGTGCTGGCCGGGCTGGTGCCGCAGCCAGCATGAGCGAAAGCGCGGCCGAGTGGCTCGACCGCGCCCATATCCTGCGCGCCCGGCAAGACATGGTCGGCGCGCACGGCGCCATGGCCCGTGCCCATGCCCTGGCGCCAGACGATCCCGCCATCGCGTTTCTCCACGCGCAATCGCACTATGAGTTGGGCCATCCCGCCGCGCCGCTGTTCGCCGCGGTCTGCCGCCGCTGGCCCGACCATCTCGACGCGCAGCGCAACCACGCCCTGGCGCTGGCCAGCGAAGGCCAGGTGGCACAAGCGCTAACCACGCTGGAGGCAGCATTGGCGCGCCACCCTGCCTGGGCTGACGGGCACCGCGTGCTGGGCTCGCTGCGTTGGGTGAACGGAGACCGCCAGACTTTCGATGCCAGCTTTGCCCGCGCCGCGCGCGCCCATCCGGCGCAGCCCGGGCTGTGGCTGGGCTGGTTTGCGTCCGTCGCCCAGGTGCGCGACTGGCCTCGCGCCGCCGCCATCCTGGACGAGGCGGAACGACACCTGGGCGCGCTGCCTGCGCTGATCCAGGCGCGGGTGTTCCTGGCCGGAGAAAGCGGCGATGCGGCAGGGATGGCGCGGCTGATCCACCAGGGCGCGCTGCCCGACAGTCCGCTGATCGCGATCGCGCGCATCCGCCAGGCACTGCGCGATGGCACGCCCGATGCGGCTCTCGCCCTTGCCCTGCCCCTGGCGCAGCAGGCACCGGGATCGCCGCTGGCCGGGCAGGCCTGGCCCTATGTTTCCACCTGCTGGCGCTTGCTCGGCGATCCGCGCGCGGCCTGGCTCGATGGCGATCCGGCGTTTGTGCGCAGCGTGGCAGTGGGGCTGAGCACCGGAGAACTGGCGCAGCTGGCCGATCTGCTGCGCGGGTTGCACCGGGCGCAATTGCCCTATCCCGAACAATCGGTGCGCGGCGGCACCCAGACCGACCGCAGCGTGCTGCTGCGCCACGAACCGTTGCTGGTGCGCACGCGCGAGGCGCTGCTGGCGGCAACGCGCGATTACATTGCCGCCCTGCCCCCGCCCGATCCGGCCCACCCGCTGCTATCGCGCCCGCGCGAGACAGTACGGATCAGCGGCAGCTGGTCGGTGCGGCTGCACGGGCACGGCTTCAACGTCACCCATTCGCATCCGCTGGGGTGGATCAGCAGCGCCTTCTATGTCGCCCTGCCCGACCCGGTCGAAAGCACCGCGCCCGATGCCGGGCACTTCCACTATGGCGCCCCGCCGCAGGAACTGGGCCTGGCCCTTGCGCCTTATGGCACGATCGCGCCGGCAGCGGGACAGCTGGTGCTGTTCCCTTCCACGCTATGGCACGGCACCATGCCGTTCGATGCCGGCGAACGGTTGAACATCGCCTTCGACGTGGTGCCGGCAAGCTGATCCTCCCGCGCCGGGGAGGAGCGTTAGCGGCCGCGGAACGTCCACTGCCCCACGGGCTGCCAGGTGGCGCCGCCCTGGGGCAGGCGTTGCAGGGCATGGAGATCGATGCCGGCAAACGCGAAGGGCTGGCCCTCGAAGCGGCCTGCCAGCGCCGCCTGGAGCGCCCGCGCCTCGTGGCGCACCACCTTGTTCTGGATCGTGATGTGAAAGCGCAGGCGGCCTTGGTCGGCCAGGCCGAGCAAGCCATGCAGCGCGGCGGCGAGATCGGCATGCACCGCGTTCAGCGCCGGGCTGCGCACGGCAATGGCCGTGCCGGTGCCGAGGTCCGCCAGCCCGGCGAGATGCGCGACCGGCGGCGCGGTTTGCGCACAAAGCCGGGCCGCCAGGCGCTGCACTTCGCCTTGCGCCGATGGCGGCAGCGCGTGGAACAGCGTGACATGGGCGGGCACATGGTTGCGTTCAGGCGGATAGTGCGCGCGGCGCAAACCTTCCATCTGGCCAAAGAGCGCGGCGGGCAGCCGGGCTGTCAGGACCAGGGGCCCGCTCACCCGGCACGGCCCGCCGCGCAGGAGAAATCGGAACAGCCGGAGCGATGCGCACGCGCATCAGGCGGCAAATCCGTAAAACTCCGTATCGGACCAATAGAGCCAGAGTTGTGCAAATGCCAGCCTAGAGATCACCACGCGCCCGGCGAATGGCGAACCATTTGGCGACATTGGCATTATGTTCGGCCAGAGTATCGGCAAAGACATGGCCACCGGTGCCATCGGCTACCATATACAATGCCTCGGTATGCGCCGGGTGCAGCACTGCTTCGATCGAGGCGCGGCCGGGATTGGTGATCGGTCCCTTGGGCAGGCCCGTCATCGAATAAGTATTGTAATCGTTTACCGCCTGGATTTCCGACTGGCGGATGCGGCGGCCCAGCGGCTTGCCGCGGGTGATCGGATAGATGATCGTGGGATCGGCCTGCAGCAGCATGCCCTTGCGCAGGCGATTGGAATAGAGCCCGGCCACCATGCGGCGTTCGGCGGGCTTGCCGGTTTCCTTTTCCACGATCGAGGCCAGGATCAGCGCCTCTTGCGGGGTCTTGGCCACGGTATCGGGGCTGCGCTGTGCCCAGAGTTCAGCCAGGGTCTTGGTCATTGCCGCCTGCATGCGCGCCAGCACCGCCTTGCGCGGTTCGCCGCGGCGGAATTCATAGCTGTCGGGCAGCACGGTGCCTTCTTCCGGCACGGCAACCGTGCCGGTAAGCAGCGGCTGCGCCATCAGGCGTTCCTGCACCATGATCGCGGGCATGCCTTCGGGCACGGTGACCAGGCGGCGCATCGCGCCTTCGGCCCCTTGCAGGATCTTGAGAATGGTGGAGCCGCTGGCGTGGGCCGGCAGGCTGAATTCCCCTGCCTTGATCGGCCCGGTGGTGCCGAGCAGGCGGGCGCGGGCACGGAACGTGCTGGCCGAAGCCACCGCGCCTTCGGCCTCGAGCTTGCTGGCGATCGAGCCGATGCTGGCGCCATCGGGAACGACGAACGCCGTATCCTTGGCCAGCGGGCCGGGGCCATACCAGCCCCACAGGAAGTGGGTGCCCCAGGCTGCCGCCAGGAGCAGCGCCCCCAGGATGACCAGCCGGACTTTACCGATGCGGGCAATCATGGGAGCGCGTTTCCTTGGTTTACGGCGGCCTTTCGGCTTGCCACGCGGGTTGGCCTTGCGGCTCAAACCGCCTTCATGATCAGGCTGGCGTTGGTGCCGCCAAAGCCGAACGAGTTGTTGAGGACGGCACGCACCTGGCGCTTCTTGGCCACGTGCGGCACCAGGTCCACGCCCTGCGTACCCTCATCGGGGTTGTCGAGGTTGAGCGTGGGCGGCACGATCTGGTCACGGATCGCGAGGATGCAGAAGATCGCTTCGACCGCGCCGGCCCCGCCGAGCAGGTGGCCGATGGCCGACTTGGTGCTGCTCATCGAGGCGCCCGACAGATCATCGCCCAGCACGCGCTTGACCGCGCCCAGTTCGATCGTGTCGGCCATGGTCGAGGTGCCGTGGGCGTTGACATAGTCGATGTCGCCCGGCTCCAGACCGGCCTTGCGCAGGGCCATGCGCATCGCGAGTTCGGCGCCCTTGCCTTCCGGGTGCGGCGCGGTGACGTGATAGGCATCGCCCGACAGGCCATAGCCAACCACTTCGGCATAGATCTTGGCGCCACGCGCCTTGGCGTGTTCGTATTCTTCCAGCACGACAACGCCGGCGCCTTCGCCCATGACAAAGCCATCGCGGTCCTTGTCATAAGGGCGGCTGGCCTGTTCGGGGCGGTCGTTGTAGCTGCAGTTGAGCGCGCGCGCCTGGGCAAAGCCGGCCACGCCCAGCGGGTTGATCGTGCTTTCGGCGCCGCCCGCCAGCATCACGTCAGCATCGCCATCCTTGATCATCCGCGCGGCATCGCCAATCGAATGGGCGCCGGTGGAGCAAGCGGTGACGACCGCGTGGTTGGGGCCCATCAGGCCATACTTGATCGAGACCTGGCCCGAGATCAGGTTGATCAGGCGGCCATGCACGAAGTGCGGCGACACGCGCCCCGGACCCTTTTCATGCAGGACGATCGATTCGCTTTCGATGCCCGGCAAGCCGCCGATGCCCGAACCGATCGAGCAGCCGGTGCGCATCTTGAGATCATCGTCCATGTCTGCCAGGCCCGCGTCTTCCAACGCCTGGCCAGCGGCATCGATGCCATAGACGATGAACGGATCGACCTGGCGCTGAATCTTGTGATCGACTCGGCGCGATGCGTCAAAGCCATAGGGATGATCGGCCGGCTTCACTTCGCAGGCGATCTGGCACTTCTGGTTGCTGGCGTCGAACCGGGTGATCGGCCCGGCGCCAGACTTGCCGGCAAGCAGATTCGCCCAAACGGTTTCCACGTCCGCGCCCAGCGGGGTGACGAGGCCGAGGCCGGTTACGACGACACGACGCATTCTTTTCTCCGCAAAATCACAAACGAACAGGCCCAGCCCCGCAGATATGGGGACTGAGCCTGCCGAATTCCTCCCCTGCCCGGCCCGCAATTGCTGGCCGGAACGGTTGGGGAAGCGGGGCGATCAGCCCTTGTTTTCGTCGATGTACTTGATCGCGTCAGACACGGTCGAGATCTTCTCGGCCGCATCGTCAGGGATTTCCACACCGAATTCTTCTTCAAAGGCCATGACCAGCTCGACGATGTCGAGCGAGTCAGCGCCGAGATCGTCGATGAAGCTGGCGTCTTCGGTGACCTTGTCGGCCTCGACGCCGAGGTGCTCGACAACGATCTTCTTAACGCGGTCGGCGGTATCGCTCATTATATGCCCCTTCGCAGGAAACAGGTTGGTGGTCGCGGGTCAGGCATCGCCCTAATAGGCTGTTGAACCGCTGGCAAGAGGCGCCCGCATCCTGGCCTGTCAGCCGTGGGACACAAGCGCCGGTCGGAATGCGCTGCCGATCAGCCCTTGGGCTGTTCGACAACGCGAATGTTGAGCTCGCGCAACTGTTTGTGCTCGGCTGGCGAGGGCGCCCCCATCAGCAGGTCTTCGGCCCGCTGGTTCATCGGGAACAGCGTGATTTCGCGCAGGTTCTGCGCCCCGCACAGCAGCATGACGATGCGATCGACGCCCGCAGCCATGCCGCCGTGGGGTGGCGCGCCATACTGGAACGCACGATAGAGCCCGCCAAAGCGCTCTTCCACGTCGGCCTTGGTCAGGCCGACGATTTCGAACGCCTTGACCATGGTTTCGGGCGACTGGTTGCGGATCGAGCCCGAGGCGATCTCATAGCCGTTGCAGACCAGGTCGTACTGGAACGCCTTGATCGTCAGCGGGTCCTGACTGGTCAGCGCATCCATCCCGCCCTGCGGCATCGAGAACGGGTTGTGGCTGAATTCCACCTTCTTGTTGTCTTCATCCCATTCATAGAATGGGAAATCGACGATCCAGCACAGCTTGTAGGTGCCTTCTTCCACCAGGCCGAGCTGCGCTGCCACGCGGTTGCGCGCCAAACCCGCCAGCTTGGCGGCCTGATCGACCTTGCCAGCGGCAAAGAACAGCCCGTCGTTTTCGCCCAGGCCCAGCTCGGCATAGAGCGCGGCCATGCCTTCGGCCCCGTGATTCTTGGCGATCGGGCCACCGAATTCGCCACCCTTGCGCGTGACATAGCCAAGGCCGGCGTGGCCTTCGGCGCGGGCCCAGTCGTTCATTTCGTCGAAGAACTTGCGGCTCTTGTCCGCCGTGTTCGGCGCCGGGATGGCGCGCACGACGCCGCCGGTGCCGACGATCTTTTCGAACAGGCCAAAGCCCGACTGGGTGAAATGATGTGAAACGTCGGTGATCAGCAGCGGGTTGCGCAGGTCCGGCTTGTCGGACCCGTACTTGAGGATCGCCTCGTCATAGGGAATGCGCGGGAACTGCCCGATCGGCGTCACCGGCTTGCCATCGGCAAAAGCCTCGAACACGCCGCCGATCACCGGCTCCATCGTTTCCCAGACTTCTTCCTGGGTAACAAAGCTCATTTCCAGGTCGAGCTGGTAGAATTCGCCCGGCAGGCGATCGGCCCGCGGGTCTTCGTCGCGGAAGCACGGGGCGATCTGGAAATAGCGGTCGAACCCGGCCACCATCAGCAGCTGCTTGTACTGCTGCGGCGCCTGCGGCAGCGCATAGAACTTCCCGGCGTGGATGCGGCTCGGCACCAGGAAGTCGCGCGCGCCTTCCGGGCTCGATGCCGTCAGGATCGGCGTGGAATATTCGGTGAAACCAGCGCCTTCCATGCGGCGGCGCATGTCGGAGATGATTCGCGTGCGCGTCACGATGTTGGCGTGCAGGGTTTCGCGGCGCAGATCGAGGAAGCGATAGCGCAGGCGGATGTCTTCGGGATATTCCTGCTCGCCAGCCACCGGCATGGGCAGTTCTTCGGCTGCCGAAAGCACCGTCGCTGCCTTGGCGAACACTTCGATCGCGCCGGTCGCCAGGTTGGCGTTGACGGTGGCTTCGTTGCGGGCCTTGACCACGCCTTCGATCGTCACGACGCTTTCCACGCGCACGGATTCTAGCAGCGGCAGCGCCGGGCTGTCGCTGTCGGCCACGATCTGGGTGATCCCGTAGTGATCGCGCAAATCGACGAACAGCACGCCGCCATGGTCGCGCTTGCGATGCACCCAGCCCGAAAGGCGAACATTTTCGCCGACATGCTCGCGCGAGAGGGCGCCGCAGGTGTGGGAACGATAAGGATGCATCGAAACTCTTTCCAATCGGTCTGCAATAAGGCAGGTGAGACAGGCTTAAATGTCAGGCGCGGCCAAGAGGCGATGGCCACGCTTTTGTCAAGCCGCCGCTCCCGGACGGGGGCACCACCGGCCCCATGCCGCCACGGGTGTTTGGCACCCGCGCGCGGTTCGGGCCATACAGAAAAGAACGATGAAGATACATCCGCTGATTACCACGACCGCCGCGCTTGCCGATCTGTGCGAGCGGCTGGCCAAGTCAGACTTCGTCACGGTCGACACCGAATTCATGCGCGAGAACACCTATTGGCCGGAATTGTGCCTGGTGCAGATCGCCAATGAAGAGGAAGCCGCGGCCATCGATCCGCTGGCGCCGGGGATCGACCTGTCGCCGCTGCTCGATCTGCTGGTGGACAACGAAGACGTGCTCAAGGTCTTCCACGCCGGCGGCCAGGATGTTGAAATCATTTACAATCTTTCGGGCCGCACGCCGCACCCGATCTTTGACACGCAGATCGCCATGATGGCCCTCTCGCAAAGCGAGCAGATCGGCTATTCGAACCTGGTGGAAGCGTGGCTGGGCCTGTCGATCGACAAGGGCGCCCGCTTTACCGACTGGTCGCGCCGTCCGCTGACCGAACGCCAGATCGAATATGCGATCGGCGACGTGACGCACCTTTCCAAGATTTTCCCGCGCATGCTCAAGCGCCTGATCAAGACCGGCCGCGGCGAATGGCTGGATATCGAGATGGAAAAGCTGGCCGACCCGGAAAACTATCGCAACGACCCGGGCAAGGTGTGGGAAAAGATTCGCCCGCCCAGCCGCAACCCCGCCGTGCTCGGCCGCCTGCGCGCCGTGGCCGCCTGGCGCGAGGCCGAGGCGATGGACAAGAACATCCCGCGCGGCCGCATCATGCGCGATGAAACCCTGGCCGACATTGCCAGCCACCCGCCGCGCGAACAGCACGACCTGGCCAAGGTGCGCGGTCTCTCCACCGGATGGAAGGATAACGATATCGGACGCCGCCTGATGCAGACGCTGGCCGATGCCAAGCCGTTGACCGAGGCGGAAATGCCCCCGCGCGCCCCGCGCGGCGCCCCTCTGGGCAAGGAAGGCGCGCTGGTGGCCGACCTGCTCAAGCTGCTGCTCAAGATCCGCAGCCGCGAGATCGACGTGGCCTCGCGCCTCCTGGCGCGCAGCGATGACCTGGAAGCGCTGGCCGCCGGGCAGCGCAAGGGCTTGGCCCTGCTGGAAACCTGGCGCTACGAGCAGTTTGGCCGCGATGCGCTGGAACTGGTGGAAGGGCGCCTGGCCTTTGCCGTCGTCAACGGCAAGCTCAAGATGGCGCATATCGACCAGATCGGCAACAATGGCCCGGCCAAGGCCACGCCGGCCGAACCCGAAGCTGGTGAGCCGACCGGGGAATGAGCACCTACCTGCCCACGCTCAAGCAGCTGCAATACCTCGTCGCGCTGCATGAACATGGCCATTTCGGCAAGGCCGCCGATTCGTGCTTCGTCTCGCAGTCCACTCTGTCGGCCGGGCTGCGCGAACTCGAATCGCTGCTCGGCGTGACGCTGGTGGAACGCACGCGCCGCGTCGTGCGCTTCACCCCACTGGGCAACCAGGTGGTGGCCAAGGCGCACCGCCTGCTGCGCGAGGCCGAAGAACTGTCGGAACTGGTGCAATCGCACGGCGTGCCGCTGGCCGGCGAGCTGCGCATGAGCGTGATCCCCACGATCGCACCGTTCCTGCTGCCGCGCATCCTGCCGCGCCTGCGCCAGGAACGCCCGCAGTTGAAGCTGTTCCTGCGCGAAGAGCCCAGCGCCGCCGCGATCGAATCGCTTCACCACGGCCGCGCCGATTGCGTGCTGCTGGCCCTGCCCTTTGCCACCGGCGAGGTGGACGTGGCGCCGTTGTTCAAGGACCGGCTCTATGTGGCGTTCCCGCAGGACGATCCGCGCAACCCGCCCGAATCGGTGCCGCCCGCACTGATCGATGAAACCCGCCTGCTGCTGCTGGAAGACGGGCACTGCCTGAAAGAGCATGCCCTGGCCGCCTGCAACCGGCCGGAACTGCGCGCCAGTGCCACGATGATCGGCACCAGCCTGCACACCCTGGTGCAGATGGTCGATAATGGCCTTGGGCTGACCATGCTGCCCGAAATGGCGGTGGAAGCGGGCATCCTGCACGATACCCATATCGTGGCGCGCCCGCTGCAATCCGATCACGCCTATCGCGAGATCGCCCTGGTCTGGCGCAAGAATTCGCCCCGCGCCGACGAGTTCCGCCTGCTGGCACAGGAATTGCGCGCACCATGAAGGTGCAGCGCCACAACGCGCTGGAAGATCTCTATGGTGTTGCGACCGGGTGCCTGCTGCTGGCGCTCGGCGTGCACCTGTTGCACCAGGCGCGGCTGATCACCGGGGGCATGGCCGGCCTTGCCCTGCTGCTGTCCTACCTCGCGCCGTTTTCGCCCGGCACGCTGTTTGCCGTACTCAATCTGCCGATCTTCCTGATCTTCTGGCGCAGCCAGGGCACGCGCTACACGCTGCGCAGCCTGGTCGCCACGCTGGCCATCACCGGCCTGGTCACGCTGGTGGCCAAGGGCCTGGTCCTTGCCTCGGCCAGCCCGGCCGTTGCCGCGGTGATCGGCGGCACGGTAATGGGCATGGGCCTGCTCGCGGTGACACGCCACGGCACTGCCGTGGGCGGATCGAGCGTGATCGCCCGCTGGCTCAGCCGCAAGAAAGGCTGGAGCTTTGGCCGCCTGCTGATGATCACCGACGCCACGATCATCGCCGCCTCGGCCCTCGTGCTCGGCCCCGAACGCGCCATCTGGTCCTTGGCCAGCGCGGTCTGCGCCAACCTGATGATCATGACCTGGCACCGGCCCGATCGCTATCTGGCGGAGAGTTTGTGAGGGGCCGCCTTGCGGCCAGGACGGCGACCGCTGCCTAAGGTATCAAGCTGGACCCCGGATCAAGTCCGGGGTGACGAAGAATTAAGGTAGCTCATAAATTTGCCGTCACCCCGGACTTGATCCGGGGTCCAGCTTTGTGTCTCGCGCAAGCCCCTCAATCCATGTGCTTCAAGCCGACCCGCAGGTAATCCCAGCCGGTGATCACGGTCAGCCCCGCTGCGCCCCACAGCGTCGCAAGGCCCACCGTGTGCGGCACGTTGATGACGATGCCCTGAAGCGTGAGCGTCCACCACGGCATCGCCCCGCCCAGGATCAGCGCGCCGAGCGAGACCATCTGGAACGTGGTCTTCCACTTGGCGAGCTTGGACACCGGCACCGACACCTGGATGCCACCCAGGAATTCGCGCAGGCCCGAAACCGCAATCTCGCGCAGCAGGATCACGAGACCGGCGATAACGTGCATGTCTCCCACATAGGGGCCGGTCAGCACGCCTTGCGCGGTCAGCACCAGGATCACGGCAGCCACCATGATCTTGTCAGCAATCGGATCGAGGAACACGCCCAGCTTGGACACCGTGCCCTGCGCCCGCGCCAGATAGCCGTCGAAATAGTCCGTCACGCCCATCAGGCAGTACATGGCAAAGCCGAGCGCATAGCCGGTGGGCCAACCCGGCCACCACAGCAGAGCAACCAGCAAGGGCACGGCAACGATGCGCGAAAGGGTGAGGATGTTGGGCAGCGTGAGCATGTCTTTTCCGCAATACGGCGGCCGGGGCCAACATGGAAACGGTTTGTGCACGAAGGCGCGTGCCATCGTGTTGGGGTGGCGCCGTTGCCCCGGCCCATCTTGCCGTGGGGCCTGCGGCCACCCATGTAAGACGGGCTGCGGGTAAATCTTGCGGCGCCCACCGCTTGCCCCTTGCCCACCCGGCGTGGCGCGCTAAGGCAGGCGGAACAGAGACCAGGGATGCCCGGCACCGCTTAGAATGACAACTACAACGCATCTCCTTCGCGCCCGTCGCTTCCTGCCGTTGTTCGTTACCCAGTTGCTGGGCGCGTTCAACGACAACCTGTTCAAGAACGCCATGGTGCTGTTCGTGGTGTTCAGCGTGTACAATTCGGAAAAAGCCGAAGCGCATTTTTCCGGCATGGCCACCGCGCTGTTCATCATCCCGTTCGTGGCGCTGTCTGCTCTTTCCGGCCAGTTGGCCGACATGCGCGACAAGGCCCGCATCATCCGCATCGTGAAAACCTGCGAAATCGGGATCATGACGGTGGGCGCGACCGGCCTGCTGCTGGCGTGGAAGGGCTTCCATGTCGAAGGGCTGGCGATTCCGCTGATGCTGCTGGCGCTGTTCGCGATGGGGGTGCATTCCACCTTCTTCGGCCCGATCAAGTACGCCATCCTGCCCCAGCATCTTCATGCCGATGAAGTGCTGGCCGGCACCGGCCTGGTGGAAGCGGGCACCTACATGGCGATCCTGGCTGGTACGATCGTCGCCGGCTATATTTCTGCGCCGGCCGCGGCGGTGACGGTGGTCGTCACCGCCCTGATCGGCTTTTTCGCCGGCTGCAGCGTGCCCCCTGCACCGCCCGAACAGCCGGGCGAACCGCTCGCCCTGCCGCTGCTGCGCCCGTTCCTGGCGCGCCCACGCAATGTGGCGCGCGCGCTGGGCCTGGTACCGGTGGTCGTGGCCGATCAGGTGGTTTCGCTCTATCGCCTGGTCCATTCCACCACGCGCCATCCGCGGGTGTTCCTGGCCATTGCCGCGATCAGCTTCTTCTGGGCAGTGGGCGCGATCCTGTTCGTGCAGTTCCCGCCGCTGGCCAAGAACGTGCTGGGTTGCAGCAAGGAAGTGGCCAGCCTGTTCCTGGTGATCTTCTCGGTCGGCATCGCGATCGGCTCGGTCTCGATCAACCGCCTGCTCAAGGGCACGGTTTCGGCGCGCTATGCCCCGATCTGCGTGGTCGGGACGGCGCTGTTCGTCGTCGGCTTCCACTTCGTTTGCGCAGCCTGGCCCGTGCCCGAACAGCGCGGCCTACTCAACCTGACCGCCTTCGTTACCGCGCCGCTGGCCGTGCCGCTGATCGGCACGCTGCTGGGCATCGCCATTACCGGGGGCATGTTCATCGTGCCGCTCTATGCCTTTCTCACGACCGTTGTGGAAAAGTGCGAGGCCGCGCGCACGATCGCGGCCAACAACATCGTCAATTCCGGCGCCATGCTGGCCGGCTCGCTGCTGGCCATGGGCCTGACGGCCGCCGGCATGCGCATTGTCGACCAACTGCTGCTGACCGGCATTCTCTGCCTGTTTTCAGCATGGCTCGGCTGGCTGCTCTATCGCGCCGAAGTGGCCCACCTGGGCGCGCAGGAAACCCACACGTTCGACGAGATGGCGGGCTAGACAGCGCGGATGCTTTTCCGCGGAACTGCAGAGTAGCCCTTGCGCGCAAAGCTGTTTGCGCCAGGAGCACGCATATGAGCAAGGCGGCAGCACTCACGGCACTTGCCCTCTTGGGAATGTTGGTCGCTGGGTGCGAGCGCATTCGCGCAATGCAGGCGGAACGGGACATCGCCTCCGGATGCCCCGATCTTCCCCGATTAATCGCCAGCACAGCCCCGGCGGATGCGCTTCGCGATATCCATACGGGGAACGTCAAATTGCTCGCTGTGATGGGTTATGCGCGCGAAATTCCCGGCGTGCCAGATCAGGAAGCGGTGCGAGGTAAATACAGAATTGCTGTCATTCCCGGCACCACCGACGCGGTCCCGAACCGTACCTGCGCGGACTTGAATGACAAGGCTCGATCCTATGCGCAGGCCTTTAACGAAGCCGTTATCGCTTTGGCGCACGGCGCGCTTGGGCACGTGGCGAACTGAAGCCCAACGCTCTGTTGCGGGCGCAGTCAGCTCATGAAGGCCATGATCGCCATGAAGCACGCGCAGTAGGCCATCAGGAACTCCTTCACGTCCTGCACGGTGATGCGCTTCCAGTTCATCGGCTGGGAGCGCAGCGCGGCGCGGGCCATGGCCGCCTGCACCTCGGGCTCGAATACCGGCATTGGCAGCAGCACGCGCCGCGGCAGGGTGGCGCGGAAGGGATGGCCAGGTGCCTGGGCGCCAGGGCCGGCGGGTTGGGGCGTGGATTCGAGCATGGCTATCCGCTTTAACGCGAATTTAACCATGATGGCACCAGCGCGATCGCCGCCAATTCGGCAGCGTTCCGCCGTGGGACAGTACGCGCAAAATGACGCGCAAAACAAAGCGGGCCGCCCTGGGAAAAGGGCGGCCCGCCAGACCATTACAGGTCAGACCATTCAGGGACTGTCAGCAGCGTCGATCAGATATCGTCGCCCAGCGCGCCCTTGACCTTGCCAGCGGCCTGCTGGGTCTTGCCCTTGGCCTGCTGAGCCAGGCCTTCGGCCTGCAGCTTGCTGTTGTCGGTCATCTTGCCAGCGGCTTCCTTGACGTTGCCAACCGCTTCGTTGGCCAGACCCTTGGCGCGATCCTTGAGCTCACCCATGGTGTATCTCCTTGAAAAGGTGGGGTGGATGCGGCCGTGAGAGGGGGAAGCCGGCCGCATCCTTCGAAAGCAACTACGCCTTGGGCGCGGCTTTGGTTCCACCGTGTGAGACGAACCGTTGGGCGCGTGGCAAAAAGGACAGGGGGGCGCTGGTCAGAGCGTGCCGCCTGCCATCGCCAGGATGTGGTCCCACTCGCTGCGGCGCACGGCCGAGACCGACAGGCGCGACAGGCGCAGCAATTCCATGTCGGCCAGATCGGGCGTGGCCTTGATCGTCTTGAGGCTTACCGGGTGCGCCAGCTTGACCACGGGTTTCACCTTCACTGCGGCCCACTTGCCGTCGGGATCAGTGGGGTCGGTCAGGCCGGGCACGCTGATCGTTGCAATGCCAACTATTTCCTTGCCGATGTTGGAGTGATAGAAGAACGCCAGGTCGCCTTCCTTCATCGTCCGCAGGTTACGCGCCGCCAAGTGGTTGCGCACGCCATCCCAGGTGCCCTCGCCTTCGCTGACCAGATCGTCCCAGCTATATACGTCGGGTTCGGACTTCATCAGCCAAAGCTGGGTATCGGCACTGATCTGAATCATGGAAACCTTGCGGACTATGGGGATAGAGGCGCGCCCATACCGCATTTTCCCCCGGGGAGCCAAATGAACCTCGATACCCTGCCCGTCCTGTCCCTGGCTGCCGATCCGGCAGAACTTTCCCGCGATATTGGCGCCAGTTTCCAGCAATTCGGCTTTGCCATGGTCAAGGACCACGGCCTCGATGCCGATCTGGTGGCGCGCGCCTGGGCGCAGACCCAAGCCTTCTTTGCCCTGCCCGATGCGCAAAAGCGGGCCTATGCCATTCCCGGCATCGGCGGCGCGCGCGGCTATACGCCGTTCCGCACCGAAATCGCCAAGGGCGCCAAGGTCAGCGACCTCAAGGAATTCTGGCACGTCGGCCGCGACCTGCCGGCTGGTCACCCCCTTGCCGGGGCGATGCCGCCCAACGTCTGGCCGGCCGAGATCGCCGGTTTCCACGAAACCTTCACCACGCTTTACGCCGCGTTCGACCAGGTCGGCGCGCGCATTCTCTCGCGCATCGCGGTGTGGCTGGGGCTCGATGAACGCTGGTTCGATCCGGCGATTGCCGATGGCAATTCGGTGCTGCGCCTGCTGCATTATCCGCCGGTGCCCGGCGCCCCGGACGGCGCGATCCGCGCTGGCGCGCACGAGGATATCAACCTCATCACCCTGCTGCTCGGCGCCGAGGAAGCCGGCCTCGAACTGCTCGCCCGCGATGGCCGCTGGATCGAGGTGTCGCCCCCGCCCGGCGCGCTGGTGGTCAACATCGGCGACATGCTGCAGCGCCTGACCAACCACGTCCTGCCATCGACCACCCACCGCGTGCGCAATCCCGATGGGGCGCGGGCTGGCTACAGCCGCTATTCGATGCCGTTCTTCCTGCACCTGCGCAGCGATTTCCCGTTCCACACCCTGCCGCAGTGCATCACGGCGGAAAATCCCGACCGCTATCCCGTGTCGATCACGGCCGATGATTACCTGCAGGAGCGCCTGCGCGAGATCGGCCTGAAAATGTAACCCCGGGCGGAACCGGCAGGCCATGGGCGGATTGCAGGCACGGGACCTGTTGCACCGCACAAAAAGGAGCGCCCATGCGCCTGCCGCTCATTCCGCCGTCACAACTGACCGACGAACAGAAGCCGCTTTACGAGGCGATGCGTGAAGGCATTGCCAGCAACTTCAACGCCTTCAAGGTGATCGATGAATCCGGCGCCCTGATGGGGCCGTGGAACCCGTGGCTGCATTCGCCGCAAATCGGCAAGGCGATCTGGGATCTGACCCTGGCGCTGACGGCCAAGGCCACCGTGCCCGATCGTGTCCGCCAGATCGTGATCCTGACCGTGGGCGCGCGCTATGATGCCGCCTATGAAATCTATGCCCACGTCGCCGTGGCGGAAAAGGAAGGGATGAGCGCGCAGCGCCTTGCCACCCTGACCGCCGATCTCAAGCCGGCGGACCTGGCCGAGGACGAAAGCGTGGCGTTCGACCTGGCCTATGCCCTCTCGCGCGGGGGCGTGCTGCCCGAGCCGGTCTATGCCCTCGCCAAGCAGACCTTTGGCCAGGCCGGCGTGGAAGAGCTGATCTTCCTGGTCGGCCTCTATGCCTTGGTGTCTGTCACGCTCAACGGCTTCAACGTGCCGGTGCCCGAACGCGAATGATCTGAGACCCGAAACGCAAAAAGCCCCGCGCACTGCGGGGCTTTTGGGAAGGGAACTGGTGGAGCCGAGGGGGATCGAACCCCTGACCTCTACAATGCCATTGTAGCGCTCTCCCAGCTGAGCTACGGCCCCGAAAGTCTGCCAGAGCGCCCTGGGAGGCACCCTGCCCCGCGGTCACACCAGAAGGTGTTCATCGCCGGGAGCCGCGCCTCTAAGGGAGAGGGTGGCGGCTGGCAAGAGGCTTTTTTGCGCCTCTCGCCAATTTTCCCGGCCTGCCGGAAAATGCCCTGTGGACATCTCCCGGACCGGCCGGAAACGCTTAGTTGTCGTCGTCCTCGCCTTCGTGGGCGCCCACGCCGAGGTCATCGTCGCCACCCAGGTCGACGTCGTTGTCGGGCGAATCGCCGTCTTCGTCGATGTCGAGATCCTCTTCGGCGAGATCGACGTCGGCGTCAGCCTCGACCTTTTCCTTCTGGATCTCTTCATAGGGGATCGGCTGCTTGGACTTGAGCACCGGCTCAGGATGCCAGGAATACTTGCATTCCACGCACGTTACCGGGTCGGCATTGCCGAGGTCGTAAAAGCGGGTGCCGCACTTCGGACAGCTATGCTTGGCGCCCCATTCAGGCTTGACCATGAATAATCCTCGAAAAGCTCGCCCGCTGCCATGGCGGCGCGGACCGGAACCAAAAAAACGTCTTGGGGGCGCGTTACCCGGAAATCAAGCGTGCGCACGACAGACTGCGGCGCGCGCCTTGCCATAGTGGCCGCGCGCTGTCAAAAGCCGCGCGTTTTTGCCGCCCTTTTGCCATTCTGGAAAGACCGAGCCCGTGAGCAGCCATTCCGATCCCGTCCTGATGCGCCCCCGCCGCTTTTCTGCCCAGGGGCCTCTCAAGGGCCGGATTCGCGTGCCCGGTGACAAGTCGATCAGCCATCGCTCGATCATGCTGGGTGCCCTGGCCGTGGGCGAAACCCGCGTGACCGGCCTGCTCGAAGGCGAAGACGTGCTGTCCACGGCCGCGGCCATGCGCGCCATGGGCGCCACGATCGAACGCCAGGCCAATGGCGATTGGCTGGTCGCGGGCGTGGGCGTGGGTGGCTTGCTGCAGCCCGCCGGCGCGCTCGACATGGGCAATTCGGGCACCTCCACCCGCCTGCTCATGGGCCTGGTCGCCAGCCATCCGATCACCGCCTGCTTCGTGGGCGATGGCAGCCTGTCCAAGCGGCCGATGGGCCGGGTGATCGATCCGCTCAGCCAGGTTGGCGCGCGCTTCACCGCCTATCCCGGCGGGCGCCTGCCGCTGATCGTGGAAGGCGCGGCGACGCCGGTGCCGCTGAGCTATCGCCTGCCAGTCGCCTCGGCCCAGGTGAAAAGCGCGGTGCTGCTGGCCGGGCTCAACACCCCGGGCATTACCACGGTGATCGAACCGGTGCCCACGCGCGACCATTCCGAGCGCATGCTCAAGGGCTTTGGCGCCGATCTGTCGGTCGAGATCGCCAGCGATGGCGCGCGGGTCATCCGCCTGGCGGGCGAGGCCGAACTCAAGCCACAGGCGATCACCGTGCCGGGCGATCCCTCATCGGCCGCGTTCTTCGTGGTGGCGGCGCTGATCGTGCCGGGTTCCGACCTGGTGATCGAGAATGTCGGCCTCAACCCCACCCGCGCCGCGCTGTTCGACGTGCTGCGCCTGATGGGCGGCAGCATCGAGGAAATCGATCGCCGCGACGTGGGCGGCGAGCCGGTGGCCGATCTGCGCGTGCGCGCCTCTGCCCTCACCGGTATCGACGTCGATCCCGCCGTGGTGCCGAGCATGGTCGATGAATTCCCCGTGCTGTTCGTGGCCGCTGCCCATGCCCAGGGCCGCACGATCACGCGCGGACTGGAAGAACTGCGCGTCAAGGAATCCGATCGCATCACCGTCATGCGCGTGGCGCTGGAACTGGCCGGTGCACGTGTCACGGAAACCGAAGACGGCATGATCATCGATGGTACCGGCGGCACCCCGCTGCCCGGCACGCCGGCCGATGCCAGCGTGGCCACGCACCTCGATCACCGCATTGCCATGTCGATGGCCGTGGCAGGCCTGGCCAGCGCGCAGGGCGTGGGTATCGACGATACCCGCCCCATCGCCACCAGCTTCCCGGTGTTCGAACAGTTGATCGCCACGGCAACGGCAACGGCGGCATGACGCTATCGCCGCTCGTAGCCAATATCTGCGGCTTCATCGGCATGGCCTGCATTATCCTGGCCTATGGTTATACCACCCGCGAGGGCGCCCTCGGCCGCCGGCCCAATCCGTTCGTCCAGCACGGCACCAATCTGGCCGGTGCCGCACTGCTGACCGTGTCGCTGCTGGTCAACCTCAACCCCGCCTCGCTGGTGCTCGAGGGGTTCTGGTCGGCCATCGCGCTGTGGGGCCTGGGCAAGGCATTGCACGACAGAAGGAACAAGGCGCGATGATCATCGCCATCGATGGCCCTACGGCATCGGGCAAGGGCACCATCGCCCGCGCGCTGGCCGCCCATTTCGGGCTGCCGCACCTCGATACCGGGCTGCTCTATCGCGCGGTCGGCCGCCAGGTCGCCCTGCTGGGCGGCAATCCCGACGATCCGGCCGACGCGCTGGCCGCCACGGCCTTTCCCGAAAGCCTGCTGGCCGATCCCGACCTGCGCTCAGAGGCGACCGGGGGCCTCGCCAGCCGTGTTTCGATCCACCCGGCGGTGCGCGCCGCCTTGCTGGAGAGGCAGCAGGCCTTTGCCAACCAGCCGGGCGGCGCCGTGCTCGACGGGCGCGACATCGCCACGGTGATTGCTCCGCATGCCGATGCCAAGCTTTACGTGACCGCCAGCGTAGCCTCGCGCGCGCTGCGCCGCTGGGCAGAGATGACCGCGCAGGGCCGCACCGTCTCGCGCGAAGAGATCGAGGCAGACCTTGCCGCGCGCGACGCCCGCGATGCCGGCCGCGCCACGGCGCCGCTGCGCCAGGCGCCGGGCGCCGCCTTGCTCGACACCTCGGCCCTGGGGCGTGAAGCGGCCGTTGCGGCCGCCATCGCACTGGTGGAAAAGCAGCTCGCCGCGCGCTGATCCTGGGGCAACGGTCAAGCCGCGACAGCCTTATCTGCGCGGGTGACTGAAAGCGGCCGGGCATTCGCCGTTCTTCCGGTCAAAGGCATTTGGCCAGTGGAGAACACCATGTTTCGCAAGCAGGAATTGGATGCAACCGGCCCGCGCGAAGGCGGCCCCGGCATGCCGCCCACGCCCGGCGCGAACAGCCCCGAGGCGCGCCGCTTCCCCCGGATTGGCGTGGAACTGCCGGTGCGCGTCAAGCACGGGCTGGTGCGCGCCACGGTCATGCTGAAGGACCTCACGCCCTATGGCGCGCGGATCGAAGGGCTGGAAAAGCAGCGCCTTGGCGAGCCGATCATGCTGATGCTGCCCGGCCTCAAGCCCAAGCTGGCGTTCATCGCCTGGTCCGAACCGATGACCTCGGGCCTGGAATTCGACCACCCGCTGCATGAAGACGTGTTTGCCGCGCTGATCAGCGATTTTGCCGTGGGCCATCACCGCCGCATGGCCCTGGGCCGCACAGGCAAGGCCAGCATCCGCAACGCCGCCTGACCGGTGGCGCGCAAAGCCCGGGAACCTGCCCTGATCACCGCGCAACCCCGGCAATTGGCCGCAGCATTTGGCTTGGCCATGGACGCGGGCGCGCTGCGGGGTTACGGGGCAGGCCATGCGCCCTGCCCCGCTGCCCGCTGACCTGAACGCGCTGTCTTGATGCAGCAACGCCTTCATCATCTCGATGCGGCGCGCGCGGTCCTGCTGCTGCTGGGCATTCCCTTTCACGTCGGCACCACCGCCACGATGATCCTGTCGCCGGGCTTTCCCGCCTGGATGGGCAATCCGGTGCTGGGGGTGGGCCTTTCGTTCATCCATTCCTTCCGCATGTCGGCCTTCTTCATCCTCGCCGGCTATTTCTCGGGCATGGCCAGCGCGCGGCGCGGGCGCCGGTCGTGGCTGGGTGATCGGATGATGCGCGTGGCCGTGCCGCTGGTGGCCAGCGTCGCCAGCCTGGCGGTGATCCAGTATCACCTCAAGGTCATGCTCTCGGCCGCGTGGGCGCCGGGGCTCTATGGCTGGCCCCTGGCATTTGAACACCTGTGGTTCCTGATCGTGCTGCTCGCCTTCATCTTCACCTATGCGCTGCGCCCGCGCCGTGCGTTCGTGCCCGATGGCGTGTGGCGGCCGCTGCTGGGGCTGGATCGCGGCACCTGGCCGATCCCGCTGCTGGCGCTGGCCGCCTGGGGCGCAGGGCTTGCCTGGGGCGCGCAGGTGCTGGGCCTGCAAGACAACGAGGCGGTGTTCGAGCAGGAACTGCTGCTGCGCTATGGCCAATATCTGCCGGCTTTCGCGATCGGCGCGCTGGGCTGGCGGCTCAAGCTGGGCAGCCAGATGTTCGCGTTCGAAGGGCGCTGGCCCTGGTTTGCGGCGCCGCCACTGATGCTCGGGCATTTCCTGCTCGATCCGCTGGTCCGCCCGCATCTGGGCTGGGAAGGCGATCCCGCGCCGGCGCTGCGCGTGCTGGATGGCGCGCTGGCCTGCGCGCTGACGTATGCCATGTCGCTGATCGTGTTCCGCCTGCTCGCCCGCCTGTTCGATCGGCCCAGCCGCACCGTGTCGTTCCTGGTGGATGGCGCGATGGCGATCTATCTGTTCCACATGATCGTGGCGATGCTGGTGATCCTGGGACTGGTGCACCTGGGGGCGGCAGACTGGCCCTTTCCCACCATGCAGTGGGCGGCGGTTTCGGCGCTGGTCCTGGGCCTTTCGATCCTGGTTTTCCTGGTGGTGCGGCGTGTGCCGCTGCTCGCCGTGGTCTTTGGCGGGCAGCGCGTGGCCCCGCGCAAGCGGGGCGATGCGCCGGCGCGAAGCGGCTGAATGGCTTGCATTGCCGGCCAGAACGGCTAAGGGCCACCTCTCTTGCGCGCGAATCGCCGCAGGAAACGAAGAAAGCCGGAGGGGCCCCGCAATCCCGCGGACAAGCCAGCGATCGGTTAGACTAGATAAAGGACGCGAAGCATGCCGCTTTACGAGCATGTGTTTCTGGCGCGCCAGGATCTGAGCCAGGCTCAGGTCGATGCGCTTGCCGCCGCCGCCACCGAAATCGTGGAATCGAACCAGGGCAAGGTCACCAAGACCGAAACCTGGGGCCTGCGCTCGCTGGCCTACAAGATCCAGAAGAACCGCAAGGCGCACTTCGTGATGCTCAACATCGAAGCCCCCGCGGGCGTCGTGGCCGAGCTGGAACGCCAGACCGCGATCAACGAAGACGTCATCCGCTACATGACCGTGCGCGTGGAAGAACACGAAGCCGGCCCGTCGGTGATGATGCGCAAGAACGACCGCGAGCGCAGCCGCCGCCGCGAACGCGAAGGGGAATAAGCCATGGCTCGTCCGTTTTTCCGCCGTCGCAAGAGCTGCCCGTTTTCGGGCAAGAACGCTCCGAAGATCGACTACAAGGATGTGCGCCTGCTCCAGGGCTTCATGTCCGAACGTGGCAAGATCGTCCCGTCGCGCATCACCGCCGTTTCGGCCAAGAAGCAGCGTGAGCTGAGCCAGGCGATCAAGCGCGCCCGGCACATCGGCCTCCTGCCCTACATCGTGAAGTAAGGAGCGCCAGCCATGCAGATCATCCTGCTCGAGCGCATCGAAAAGCTCGGCCACATCGGCGATGAAGTGACCGTCAAGGACGGTTACGCCCGCAATTTCCTTCTTCCCAACAAGAAGGCCCTGCGCGCCAACGAAGCCAACCGCAAGGTCTTCGAAGCCAACCGCGCCCGCATCGAAGCTGAAAACGCGGCGCGCCGCGAAGAAGCCAAGGGCGAAGCCGGCTCGGTCGAAGGCAAGGAAGTGGTGCTCATCCGCGCCTCGTCCAACTCTGGCCAGCTCTATGGTTCGGTCTCGGTGCGTGACATCGTCGATGCCCTGGTTGCCGATGGCGCCAAGGTTTCCAAGTCGATGATCGTGCTCGAACGCCCGATCAAGACCATCGGCCTGTTCGACGTGCGCGTTGCGCTGCACCCCGAAGTGTCGGTCAACGTCAAGGTGAACGTCGCCCGTTCGCCTGACGAAGCCGAACTGCAGTCGAAGGGTGTCGACGTGATCGACGCCATGTTCGAAGGCGACACCGGCGGTTTCACCGAAGAATACGATCCCAATGCCGAACCGGGCGAAATCCCGGCCGACCTGCTCGACGAGGGCGAGGCGCAAGCCTGATCCCGTCGTTGCCGGCATTGGCAGCACACAGAAAAGGCGCTCCCTCACCGGGGCGCCTTTTTTGCTGGGCCGCGTGCCGCTCTGCTACCGCCAGCGCCACTGCCCTTGCGCTGTCATCGTGCTGCGCTACATCGAAGGCATGAACGCAAGCGACATTTTCACCGCCACCTCTCCTGCTGCCATCATTGCCGAACTCGCCGCCCGCCATGAAGCGGCCTGCGCGCGGCTGCGCGGGGATATCACCCGCTACATCGCCGATGGCACCCTGCCCGATCCGGCCGTCCGCCAGAACGGGGCCTATTGCTATCCCGAACTGCGCCTGCACTTTGCCGGGGTCAGCCATGGCACCGCCGCTGGCCGCGCGTTCGGACGCCTGACGCGGCCGGGCAGCTATGCCACCACGATCACCCGCCCTGCCCTGTTTTCCGACTATCTGGAAGAACAGCTGGGCCTGCTGATGGTGGACTATGAAGTGACGCTGGAGGTGGCGACCTCGGCCCAGGAAATCCCCTTCCCCTATGTGGTGGATGGCAGCCTGGGCTTTGGTTCGGTTTCGCCCAACGAACTGGCCAAGCATTTCCCCACCACCGACCTCGCGCATATCGGTGACGAGATCGCCGATGCGCTCGATGCCAGCCTCGATGGCGGGGCGGGCGCGGCGCCGCTGGCGCTGTTCGACGGCCTGCGCACCGATTTCAGCCTGGCGCGCCTGGCGCATTACACCGGCACCAACCCGGCCGATTTCCAGCGCTATATCCTGTTCACCAACTATCACCGCTATGTCGATGAATTCGTCGATTGGGCCGGGCGCCAGCTGGGCCAGGACGATTTCGTGGCGCTGACCGGCGCCGGCGGCCTGGCGCTCGATGCCGCCACGCCCCATGCGCGCGAGCGGCTGTCGGACACGGCCTGGCGCCGTCACCAGATGCCGGCCTATCACCTGATCCGCCCGGATCGTTCGGGCATCACCCTGGTCAACATCGGCGTCGGCCCGTCCAACGCCAAGACGATCTGCGACCACCTGGCCGTGCTGCGCCCCGAGGCCTGGCTGATGATCGGCCACTGCGGCGGCCTGCGCCCCACCCAGAAGATCGGCGATTATGTGCTGGCCCACGCCTATCTGCGCGACGATCACGTGCTGGATGACGTACTGCCGCCCGAGATCCCGGTGCCGGCCATCGCCGAAGTGCAGGTGGCGCTGGCCCAGGCCGCCGAAGTGGTGAGCGGCAGCGGCGGGGCAGACCTCAAGACGCGCATGCGCACCGGCACGATCGTGACGACCGACGATCGCAACTGGGAGCTGCGCTATGCCCATTCTGCCCGCCGCCTGAGCCTGAGCCGCGCTGTCGGGATCGACATGGAAAGCGCCACGATCGCCGCCCAGGGCTATCGCTTCCGCGTGCCCTACGGCACGCTGCTGTGCGTGTCGGACAAGCCGCTGCATGGCGAGATCAAGCTGCCGGGCCAAGCCAACCGCTTTTACGAAGAGGCGATTGCCGCCCACCTGGAGATCGGCACCACCGCCTGCGCCCTGCTGCGCGCGGAGGGCGACCGCCTGCACAGCCGCAAGCTGCGCGCATTCAACGAGCCGCCGTTCCGGTGAGGGCACCTATCTGCCAATCGTCACCCCGGACTTGATCCGGGGTCCCGCTTCTTGAAAGCAAGCGCAGCGCGGGAAAAAAGCGGAACCCCGGATCAAGTCCGGGGTGACCGCGGGTGGTAGCCGTCAGCGTGCCGCGCTGGCCAGTTGCGGATGGCCGCTGGCGGGGAACACTTCGCCGCCGATCGAATCGAGCGCCATGCGATAGGATTTGACCACCATGGCGAACACCGAGGTATCGATCCCGCTGCCGGTGATCACATCCCACGACACGGTGACAGACTTGTCTGCCGCCACGGAAACTGCACCAAAGCGGTTGGCATTGACGAAGGCCACGGCCTTTTCCGCATCGAATGGGCGTTCGGGGTGGAAGCTGCTGGAAAACTGCAGCGATTGGCAGCTGCCATGGGTGACTTCGTTGCAGTCATAGAACACCACTTGCGAGCGCCAGCCGCCGATATCGGCGGTAACCAGCGGATCACCCGAGGAATCCTGCCCCAGCGTCGCGACATAGCCCTGCGCCTTGAGCGCGGTGACCACGCTGGCGGGGGTCATGGCTGAAACGGTTTCCGCCTGGGCGCTGGGCGCGGTGGCGAGCAGGATGCCGCCAACAACAGCGCAAGCAATGGCGGGAAGTTTGATTTCCATCCCCAGCATCCTCAACATGTGTGTTCTGTTTTGTTGAGCGAAGCGTCTCATACCTGCCCGGGCGTGGCAAGCGCGTAAATTCACCCTGTGAAATCCATGACTTGCGCTGCACCGCACGCAAAAAGAGGCCGGATTCATCCAAGAATCCGGCCTCTCTCCTGGCTTTGTGTACCGTGTTGCGGCGCAGGATTTACCAGCCGCAGTCGGCGCCCGCGTTCTGCTTCTTCAGCCACGCGGTCAGTGGCGCGAAATAGCGCAGCATGGCCCCGCCGCTCATTTCGCGCGTGCCGGTGAACACCTGCAGCGCATCGGGCCAAGGCTTGGACGCGCCCATCTTGAGCATGGCGTCGAGCTTGGCCCCGACCTTGGGATTGCCATAGAAGCTGCACCGGTGCAGCGGCCCCTTCCAGCCCGCTTCCTTGCAGGCCGCTTCATAGAACTGGAACTGCAGGATGCGCGCGAGGAAATAGCGGGTATAGGGCACGCCCGCCGGCACGTGGTACTTGGCGCCCGGATCAAAGGCATCGGCCCCGCGCGGCCCCGGCGGCACCACGCCCTGGTAGGACAGGCGCATCTCGTTCCACGCCTTTTCATAATCCGCCGGCGCGATCTGGCCCGAGAATACGCCCCAGCGCCAGCGATCGATCAACAGGCCGAACGGCAGGAACGCCACCTTGTCCATCGCCTGGCGCAGCAGCAGGCCGATATCCTTGTCAGGGCCAGGCACCTTGGACGGATCGAGCAGACCGAGCTTGACCAGGTAGTCAGGCGTGATCGACAGCGCCATGGTATCGCCGATCGCCTCGTGGAAACCGTCGTTGGCCCCTTCCATGTACCAGCGCGAGGGCTGCTGGTTATAGGCGCGCTGATAGAAATTGTGGCCGAGTTCGTGGTGGATCGTCACGAAGTCAGACGCATCCACCTTGATGCACATCTTCACGCGCAGGTCATCGACGTTGTCGAGATCCCAGGCCGAAGCATGGCACACCACCTCGCGGTCGCGCGGCTTGGTGAACTGCGAGCGCTGCCAGAACGTGGCCGGCAGCGGCTGAAAGCCCAGCGAGGTGTAGAACCCTTCACCGGTCTTGACCATCTTGAGCGGGTCATAGCCCTTGGCCTTGAGCAGGCTGGTCAGGTCATAGCCGATGTCGCCGGCGCCTTGCGGGGCCACCACGTCATAGATGCCGCCCCATTCCTGCGCCCACATGTTGCCAAGCAGATCGGCGCGGATCGGGCCCTTGTTGGGCTGCACGGCATCGCCATACTTGGCATTGAGCTTGCCGCGCACATAGCAGTGCAGCTGCTGGTAGAGCGGGCGCACTTCGCCCCAGACCTTTTCGGTCAGCGCGGCGAACTGGTCGGGGCTCATGTCATAGTTCGCACGCCACAGCGCGCCGGTGTCGGCATAGCCCAGCTCGCGCGCGCCGGCGTTGGCGATCTCGACCATCTTGGCATAGTCCGCCTTCATCGGCGTGCCGACGCTGTCGTGCCACGACAGCCACATTTCCTTGAGTTCGTCGGGGTTGCGATCGGTGGCCATCGCCTCTTCGATATCGCTGCCGTTGATCGGCTGGCCGCGCAGGGTGCCATGGCCCTTGCCGTAAAGGCCCTGGATGCGCGCCTGCAACGCGGCAAATTCCTCGGCCGCGCCGGGGGTGGACGGTGCCGGGCTGGTGATCTGGGTGCGGATCATCGTCAGCTTGCGCAGCGTTTCGGGCGACAGGCCCGGCACCTTGGCGAATTCGGCGGCCTGCTTGGCCTGGGCCACCTGCAGCTTGCTCATCGTCGCGCCGGCATCGGCGGTGATCTGGGCGGTGTCGTCGGTGATATAGGTCTCATAGACCCATTCGGCGCGGCCCGAGGTGACGGTCTGATCGGCATAGGCCTTGTCAGCCTGGGCCAGCCAGGCATCGACCGTGGCCGGGGTGGCGGCAGCGGGCGCAGCCGAAGGAGCCGTGGCGGTGGTGGTGGGCGCCGCGGCAAGCGCCGCGGGCGCGGCCAGCGTGGCCGCCACCAGCGCGAGGGTGGAAACAAGGGACTTCATGTTGGGGGCACTCCCTGAACCGGTCCGCCACGCGCGGGGCGTGGCCATTGCCGGTGGGGTGCCGCCCAAATGGCGTCAGGTCAAGCCGAGGCGGTCAAAAATGAAACCAGTTCCGCGCCCAGTTCGGGCCGCGTGACACAGCCCATGTGGGTGCCGGGAATGGTCGCGCGGCGCGCATTGGGCAAGGCGGCCGCCAGATTGTCGGCCGAGCCGTTGTCGTTGTCCTGATCGCCGCACAAGACCAGCGTGGGCATGGTGATGGCCACAAGCGCCTGGGGATCGGTATCCTCCATCGCGCCCAACAGTTGGCGCACGGCCGCCCGATCGATCCCGCTGCTCTTGAGGAACTGCTGCGAGAGATAGGCCGGATCGCCCGGGCGGATCGTGCCGAAGCGATCGATCACGTCGCGGAAGAAGGCCAGCCGCTGGTTCCACCCGGCCAGCCCTTCCAGCCCCATCCCGGCCAGCACCAGCCGGCGCGGGGCGAGTGGCTGCAACGGCGGGCCGGCGATCACGCTGCGCGCGGCCGTGCGGGCACCCAGCGAAAATCCGACCAGATCGAAATCATCCAGGCCCAGGTGCGCCACCAGCGCCTGGGCATCGCGCGCCAACACATCAGACGGATAGGCGTCGGCGCCGTATGGCGCGGCGCTTTGCCCGTGGGCGCGCAGATCGGGCATCAGGCAGCGGAAACCCGCTGAGGCCAATTGTGCCGCCGTGCCGAACTTGATCCAGTTGACTTCGGCAGAAGAAAACAGCCCGTGCAGCAGAATGACCGGGCGCCCCGTTCCCATCTCGTGCAGCGCCAAGCGGGCGCCATCAAAACCGTCGAAAAACGTGGTGGTCTTTTCCATCAGGTCAGCAACTTGATCCCGGATATGAACAGAACGGCGGCCAGCGCCGGGCGCAGGATACGATCGGGGGCGCGGGTGGACAACAGGCTGCCGATAATCACCCCGGGGACAGAGCCGAGCAGCAGGGCGGCCAGCAGCGCCAGGTTGACGTCGCCAATGATCCAGTGGCCGAAACCAGCCACCATGGTCAGCGGCACGGCATGGGCAATGTCGCTGCCGACGATGCGTGCGATGCGCAGGCCTGGATAAAGCATGAGCAGCGCAGTAACACCGATCGCTCCCGCGCCGACCGATGACAGCGTCACCGCTACACCCAGCAATATGCCAAGCAGAACAGTAGCCCAAGGGGCACGCGCGGTGGCAGCATCTTCCTGCTCGTTACGCTGGGCAAAAGCTGCGATCTGCTTTTGAAAGAGCGTGGCCAGCGAAGTGAGGATCAGCATCCCGCCAAGCACCAGCAACATGATCTTGTTTGCCGATGCAGGCGGCTTGCCCAGGCTGGAGATGACCAGCAAGGTGATCAAGGCGGCCGGCACGCTACCTGTCGCCAGACGCACCACGATACGCCAATCGACACTGTCGCGCTTGCCATGCACGGTGGAGCCGACAACCTTGGTCAGCGAGGCAAACAGCAGATCGGTGCCCACGGCCGTGCCCGGGTTGATGCCAAAGATCAGCACCAGGATCGGCGTCATCAGCGAACCGCCGCCAACGCCGGTCAGGCCTACCAGCAAGCCGACCAGCAGGCCGGCAACCGCGTGAAGGGCATCGAAGTGTGCGAACATTGTCCCTCCGGCGACGTGCAAAGACCAACCTGGCCCTTGACGGCGGCCATACTGGCGTGGGGTGCGCTTCGGCAATGCCTATGGCGCCAATCTCTAGTTTCGGGGTTGGCATTCTTTCTTTTGCGCCGGCCCAGCGCAACCCCGCACCACTCGCCTTGCCGCATGACAGGCACATCTCTGCGCCAAAGTGCATCTCATTGACGACGAACCGAAAGCGCGGCGGAACGCAAATGCGCCGCTTGCGGTTCCCCCTGCCAACACGGCCGCACACGGCCATCCCATAGTGGAGATCGTTCGATGACCAAGACCAAGCTCGTCGCGCCGCTGCTGGCGGCCACTGCCCTCATCGCCGGTTTTTCGGCCCCCGCCCATGCTGCCGGCAAGGCCGAACGCGCCCGCCAGGCGATTGCCGCCGCACAGGCGAAGATCGATACGGCCGAACAGCTCGGCACTGCCGAATTCCGTCCGGGCGAAACTGCCCAGGCCAAGGCTGCCCTCGCCCATGCCCAGGAAAACCTCTCGGCCGGGCACAAGCCCGAAGCGATCGATGATGCGATCCAAGCTTCGGCGCTGGCCGACACGGCGATCGGCATGATGCAGAAGCACAAGGCCGACATGGCCGCCCGCGAGTCGGCTGCGGCGGTTGCCAATGCCCAGGCCCAGGCTGATGCCGCGCAGCAGCAGGCCGATGCCGCCAATGCCCGCGCCGATGTGGCAACCGCTGCCGCGCAGTCTTCGGCAGCTGACGCCGCCGCTGCCCGCCAGGCCGCTGCCGTGGCGCTGACCACGCCGCAGCCCGCCCCGGCCACGGTGGAAACCACCGTCACCACGCAGGGCACCGCCCGCGCGCCGGTCAAGAAGGTCACGGTGCGCAAGGTGGCCCGCCGCACCACGCATAGCCCGGTGCGCACGGCCTCGGCCGCCAGCACGGTGACCACGACCACCCGCGTCACGCAGTAATCTGCGAAAACGCAAACAAAAAGGCCCCGGTATCCAGCACGGATACCGGGGCCTTTTTGCTGTCGCTATTCTCTTCGTCACCCCGGGCTTTGACCCGGGGTCCCGCTTTTTCAATCAACCCAATTCAGGCAGCGGGACCCCGGATCACGTCCGGGGTGACGATGATGTTCTGCGATTGGTAACGCCGAAGCGCCCAACCAGCCGGCCCATTACCCCTTCTTGAGGTGGCGACGGCCCAGCAGTTCGGCAATCTGCACAGCGTTGAGCGCCGCGCCCTTGCGCAGGTTGTCAGACACGCACCACAGCGACAGGCCATTATCGACGGTGGAGTCCTCGCGCACGCGCGAGACATAGGTGGCATAGTCACCCACGCATTCCACCGGCGTGACATAGCCGCCGTTTTCGCGCTTATCGACCAGCATCACGCCCGGCGCCTCGCGCAGCACGTCCTGGGCTTCGGCGGCCGAGATTTCGTCCTCGAATTCCAGGTTGATCGCTTCGGAGTGGCCAATGAACACCGGCACGCGCACGCACGTGGCCGTCACCTTGATCTTGGGATCGAGGATCTTCTTGGTTTCGGCCACCATCTTCCACTCTTCCTTGGTGGAGCCGTCATCCAGGAAGCTGTCGATGTGCGGGATCACGTTGAAGGCGATCTGCTTGGTGAACTTCTTGGGTTCGACCTGGTCACCCACGAAGATCGCGCGGCTCTGTTCGAACAGTTCGTCCATGCCGTCCTTGCCGGCGCCCGACACCGACTGATACGTCGCCACGACCACGCGCTTGATCTTGGCCTTGTCGTGCAGCGGCTTGAGCGCCACGACCATCTGCGCGGTGGAGCAGTTGGGATTGGCGATGATGTTGCGCGCCTTGTAGCCATCGATCGCATCCGGGTTCACTTCGGGCACGATCAGCGGCACGTCCGGGTCCATGCGATAGAGCGACGAGTTATCGATCACCACGCAGCCCTGCGACGCGGCCTTGGGCGCATAGATCTTGGTCGGCGCCGAGCCGGCGGCAAACAGCGCGATATCCCAGCCGGTGAAGTCGAAATGCTCGACATTCTGCACTTTCAGCTTCTTGCCGGTTTCGCCGAAATCGATCTCGGTGCCCTGCGAGCGCGAGGAGGCCAGCGCGGCGATCTCGTCGATCGGGAATTCGCGCTCGGCCAGGATGTTGAGCATCTCACGGCCAACATTGCCCGTCGCACCCACCACTACAACCCGATAACCCATGATACCTGTCACTCCCTTGCGGGCGCCTTGCGCGCGCCCGTTCCTTAGCGGCTGGTTCCAACCAGCCAAGCGAAAGGGGCTTTTGCCCCCCAAACGTCTTATTTGCCGCTGCCCGCGCCGTTCCGGTCAAGAAAGCGGAACATGGTCTCGTAGAGATGCTGGCTCACCTTGGGCCCGCTGATGCGGTGGGTGTAACCGGGATAGAGCATCATCTCGAACGGAATGGCCTCGCCCTGCATCTTGGCGATGAGCGCAGTGCTGTTTTCGAACACCACGTTGTCATCGGCCATGCCATGCACCAGAAGCAGCGGATCGCGGATCTGGCCGGTCCGCTCCAGCGCGCCGGCGGCCTTGTAAACCTCCGGCACTTGGCGGGGATTGCCCAGATAGCGCTCGGTATAGGCGGTATCGTAAAGCTCCCACTTGGTCACCGGCGCCACCGCGATGCCCGCAGCCCAGACGCCAGGATGCGCTTCGAGCATCTTGACCGTCATGTATCCGCCATAGGACCAGCCAAAGGTGCTGACGCGCGCGGGATCGACATAGGGCTGGGTTTTCAGCCACTGCGCGCCGGCCAGCTGGTCTTCCACTTCGACCGTGCCCATCGCGTGCCAGATCTTGCTGCCGAAATCGACGCCACGGTTTTCCGAGCCGCGGTTGTCCAGCGCGAAATAGATATAGCCCTTGGCCACGATCGCCTGCGCCAGCGCACCCTGCCAGCCCTTGTGCACCACGTTGGCGGTGGGGCCGCCATAGTGATAGGTGAACACCGGATAGCGCTTGCCCGGCTCCATCGGCGGGGTGATCATCATATAGTGCAGCGGCGTGCCGTCTGCCGCCGCGATCGTGCCGAATGTCGCCGGGCGATGCGCCGCCAGATAGGGCGCATAGGCGTGGGCGGCGTCGAGCTTGTTTTCCTCGATCCATGCCAGCCGCTTGCCATGGGCATCAGCCAGATAGGATTGCGGCGGCTGGGCATCGCCACTGCGCGTGACGATCAGGGCCTGGCCCTTGCCGTCCATGCTCGCCCGGTTGTCGAACGCCAGGTCGGTCAACCGCGTGATCTTGTCGGGCGCATCGAGCGACAGGGCATAGACCTGCCCCGCCAGCACATCGTCGCGGGTGCCGGAAAAATAGACGCGACCGGTCTTCTGGTCGACGCCGACCAGATCGGTGACGACCCAGTCGCCCTTGGTCAGCTGCTGCCAGCGGCCATCCTTGAAGCGGCGATAGAGATGGCCAAAGCCATCGCGTTCCGACCACCAGATCAGGCTGCCATCATCGAGGAAGCGATAGTTGCTCGACAGGTTGATCCAGCTCTTCTCGCGCGCCTGCTCGGTGAACAGCACGTGCGAAGCGCCGGTCGCCGGGTCCACCGCCAGCATGTCGAGCCGGGTCTGGGCGCGATCGAGCCGCTGGACATAGAGCGTCTTGCCATCGCTCGCCCAATCGACCCGGCCCAGGTAGATGTCCTTGTCGGCGCCCAGGCCCACTTGAACGCGGTGGCCACCATCGGCATCCATCAGCCACAGCGAAACGTCGGCATTGGCACCGCCCGCCGCGGGATAGCGCTGGTCATAGGTGCGCGTGCCATCGGCGCCGATGGCCGCACGCGTCACCACGCCCACGGCCGCCTCGTCAAAGCGTTCAACAGCCAGGCGCTTTTCATCGGGCGCCCACCAGAACCCGGTCATACGGCTGAGTTCTTCCTGCGCCACGAATTCCGCCTCGCCCCAGTGGACGGTTTCAGCGGTTTCCTCAGGGGTGATCGCGCGCGGCGGCGCCTTGCCATCGGCCGGCGCGATCCACAGCCGGCGATCGCGCACGAAAGCCAGGGTGTCACCCTGCGGCCCCAGCCGAGGGTTCAACTCGCCGCCGGTGGTGCCGGCGATCTTGCGCACCTTGCCATCCAGCCCGGCGAGCAGCAGGTCGCCATCGAGCGGCACCAGCACGGTCTTGCTGTCGCTCGCCCAGTCATAACTGACGATGCCCTTGAGATCGCCGATGCGCTGGCGCTCGCGCTGCATCTTTTCCGCCTCGCTCAGAACGCGGCCCGACGACAGCTTGAGCGAATCGACCAGCATCGACCACTTGCCGGTCTTGCGATCAAAGCCCCACAGGTCGAACCGCTCGCGATCGTCGGCGCGGTTCTTGAGCAGGGTGAGATAGCGCCCATCCGGCGAAAGCTGCACGCCACGCGGAGTGGGGCCGTTGAGCGACGGGCTGGCGAACACGCGTTCCAGCGTCAGCACCGGGGCGGCGTTCGGCGCGGTCACCGGGGCAGTCCCGGCAGGTGCGGCGTGGGCAAGAACGGGGGCGCAGACCAGCGCCGTGGCAAGCAGGTGAAGGCGAAATTGCATGGCAAGGGGATGTTCCCGATAAGCAAAAAAGGCGCCCTGGCGGATATGCCAGGACGCCTTTTTCACGGTCAATTCCGTGTCGCGGCGGCGGCTTCTCAGCCTTCCTGGCCGGGGCGCGTGTCACGGCGCTCGGCAATACGGGCGCTTTTGCCGGTGCGGCCGCGAAGGTAGTACAGCTTCGCACGACGCACCACGCCCCGACGGACGACGGTAATCGAATCGATGTTGGGCGAGTAGAGCGGGAACACGCGTTCCACGCCTTCGCCGAACGAGATCTTGCGAACGGTGAAGTTGGAGCCCATGCCGCGGTTCGAACGCGCGATCACCACGCCTTCATAGGCCTGAACGCGGGTACGGTCGCCTTCGACGACGCGCACGCCAACGCGCACGGTGTCGCCAGCGCGGAATTCGGGGATGGACTTCGACGCCTTGAATTCGGCAATCGCTTCAGCTTCAAGCTGCTGAATCAGGTTCATTTTTCAAACGTCCTGCACTTTTTTGCCGCGCGCCAGAGGCAGACTGGGCCCGAGCGCCGACATGACGCTCCCAAAGGTCCGGCCTGCGTGACCGTGTGTCATCCTCGGATTGGCGTTGCCGCCATTCCGCGATCTTCGCATGATCCCCCGATCGCAGCACTTGCGGGATCGTGCGCCCTTCCCATTCCTGGGGGCGGGTATAGTGGGGATATTCGAGCAGCCCGTTTTCGAACGACTCTTCATGCCCACTGGAAGCCGCGCCCATTACGCCGGGAAGCAGGCGAATGCAAGCATCGAGCAGCATCAGTGCGGCACATTCGCCGCCCGACAGGATGATGTCTCCGACCGAGACTTCCTCCACCTGGCGGCCCTCGAAAATGCGCTCGTCAAAACCCTCGAACCGGCCGCACAAGACGATGACGCCCGGCCCCGCCGCCAACTCGCGCACGCGGGCCTGGGTCAGCGGCTTGCCGCGCGGCGTCATGGCGATGACGGGAATGGTCGAGACCCCTCCACCACCGGCTGCGCCGGCGGTCCCCCTCCCCATTGCATGGGGAGGATCAACAAGTTCCTCCCCCGCCGGGGGAGGGGGACCAGCCGCAGGCTGGTGGAGGGGGCCGTCTTCGTCCGCGGAAGGTTCGAATCCCACCCTCTCCGCCATTCTCGCCCGCGCATGATCGATCGCCTTGGCCAGCACGTCCACGCGCAGCACCATCCCTGCCCCGCCGCCAGCGGGCGTATCATCCACCGTGCGGTGCTTGTCGGCCGCGAAATCGCGGATCTGCACGGGGTCGAGCGTCCACTTCCCCTCCCCCAGCGCGCGCCCGGCCAGGCTCACGCCCAGCGGCCCGGGAAACATTTCCGGGTAAAGCGTCAGAACGGCAGCGTGGAAGGTCATCTACAAAAAGTCCTGCTCGATCGGGGAGAGGGACCAGCCGCAAGCTGGCGGAGGGGCCTTGGCGTGCACAGGCGGCCTTGGCAAGGCGCGCGTTACCGCACCCAGTTCTCGACCCTGAGCCCTGGCACGTCGGCATAGTCGGCCACGTTGTCGGTCACCAGCACCAGATCGAGGGCCAGCGCGTGCGCGGCAATCAGGCGATCGAAACTGCCGCGCCGGAATGGCAGCCGGGCATAGACTTCGGCCGCCGCAGCATCGAACGGCAGAACCGGGACTTCTTCAGAGAAAATGGCCAAAATCCCACGCAGCGGCGGCTTGCCCGCTTCGATGCCAAGCAAGATTTCGGCATGGACGATAGCCGAGGTCGCAAGATCGCCCTCCTCGCATTCAGCAAGGCGAGCACGCAACGTCTCGCTGCGCGCCTCAAGCGCGACGATGATGGCATTGGTATCGAGCAGATACTTCATGCCTGTTCGTCGGGCATGTCATCCCACACACGCCGGCTCGGTTCGAACAACCGATCCTCCGGCTTGCGCAACTCCAGGCCCATACCGGCGCCAATGCCCCACACCTTGTCGATGTTGAACTTGCGCTTGGGCCTGTCCTTCGCCTGAAACACCAGATCGTTGCCGCGCCATTCGACGATCCAGTCCAAACCGGGATCGACACCCAGCCCCTTGGGCAGGCGCATGGCGACCGAATTGCCGGACATGAAGCTTTTGGCCTTGAATTGCTCGGTCACGGAACGCTCCTGTATATACGGTCTGTATATACTATTCCGCGTAGAGAGCGTCAATCAACAGGCGGTCGTGGTTCCATTCCGGCACCGCTTCGGCGCGCATCGGCACCATGAAGCGCTTGCCGTCAGGCCGCTCGATATCGAGCACGTCGCCCGCACCGTAATTGTCCACGCCCACGCAAGTGCCCAGCACGGTGCCGTCGGTGGAATGGGCGGGCAGGCCGATCAGATCGGCGTGATAATACTCGCCATCGGCGAGCGGCGGCAGGGCCGAGCGTGGGACGGTCAATGCCGTGCTGCGCAGGCCTTCTGCCGCATTGCGCGTGGTGACTTCGGCAAAGCGGGCGATTGCCCCGCCCTTGCCGTCGTCGCGCAGCTTTTGCAGAGTCAGCGTGCCGCCGTTGAACGCCTTGTAGGCCTTCAACGCCGCCACGCCTTCACCAAACAGCTTGAGGCGCACCTCGCCGGCCACGCCATGCGCGCCGGCGATGGCCGCAAGCGTGACCGGACGATCGTGCGTCATGCCGTTTGCCTAAGCTCAGGCTTCGGTGGCTTCGGCAGCCGGTTCGGCGCTGGCAGCAGCAGCCGCTTCAGCAGCAGCAGCGGCCTTTTCAGCGCGATCTTCAGCGCGTTCCTTGGCCTTCTTGCCCGGCTCGGCCTTGTTGGGGTTGTTGGTGGGGGCGCGTTCCTTGATGCCGGCCTTGTCGAGCAGGCGGGCAACGCGGTCGGTCGGCTGCGCGCCAACGCCAAGCCAGTAGCGCACGCGGTCTTCGACCAGGCGCACGCGATCTTCGGCGTCCTTGGCGAGCAGCGGGTTGTAGGTGCCCACCTGCTCCAGATACTTGCCGTCGCGCGGGGCGCGGCTGTTGGAAGCGACGATCTTGTAATAGGGGCGCTTCTTGGAACCGCCACGCGACAGACGCAGAGAAACAGACATTCGACTACCTTTCAAACAAACTGGAAATTCGGGAAAACGGGAAAATCAGGATGAAATCATTTCTTCTTGAGCAGGTCAGCCAGGTTTGACGGCAAACCGCCGCTGCCCATTCCGGGCAGGCCGGGAAGGCCGCCACCGCCGCCCAGACCACCAAGGCCACCGCCCATACCGCCGCCAAGGCCACCAGGCCCGGCCTGCTGGTCGAGCCCCGGCATCGCGGCACCAAGGCCACCCTTGCCGAACAGCGCGCCAAGGCCCTTGAGGCCGCCCATCTTCTTGATCTGCTTCATGGCCTTGGCCATTTCCATGTGCATCTTCAGAAGCTTGTTGACGTCCTGCACCGTGGTGCCGGACCCCTTGGCGACGCGGATCTTGCGCTTGGCGTTCAAGAGTTCGGGCTTGGTGCGCTCCTTGGCCGTCATCGAACCGATGATCGCATCCATGTGCAGCAGCACCTTGTCATCCATGCCGGACTGCGCCATCGCCGCCTTGGCCTTCTTCATGCCCGGCATCAGGCCCGCGAGCGCGCCCAGGCCGCCCATGCGCTGCATCTGCTGCAACTGCATGCGCAGGTCGTTCATGTCGAACTGGCCCTTGGCCATGCGCGCGGCGAGCTTTTCGGCCTCGTCCTGCTTGATCGTCGCGGCCGCCTTTTCGACGATCGAGACGATATCGCCCATGCCCAGAATGCGGCCGGCAACGCGTTCGGGCTGGAACGGCTCGATCGCGTCCAGCTTTTCGCCGGTGGCGGCAAACTTGATCGGCTTGCCGGTCACCGCGCGCATCGACAGCGCCGCGCCGCCGCGGGCATCGCCGTCCATGCGGGTCAGCACCACGCCGGTCAGCTCAACCTCGCCGGAGAACGCCTGCGCCACGTTGACCGCGTCCTGGCCGGTCAGCGAGTCGACGACGAGCAGGGTTTCCTTGGGCACCGAGATGGCGGCGACGGCCTTCATCTCGTCCATCAGCGCCTGGTCGACGTGGAGACGGCCGGCGGTATCGAGCAGCAGCACGTCCACGGCCTGGAGCTTGGCGGAATGCAGCGCGCGCGTGGCGATTTCCACCGGCGACTGGCCCGGCACGATCGGCAGCGTGGCAACGCCGGCCTGCTCGCCCAGCACGCGCAGCTGTTCCTGGGCGGCGGGGCGATTGACGTCGAGCGACGCCATCATCACCTTCTTGCCGCGCTTTTCCTTGAGCAGCTTGCCGATCTTGGCCGTGCTCGTGGTCTTGCCCGAACCCTGCAGGCCGACCATCATGATCACCACCGGCGGGGCGGCGGCAAGATCGAGGTCAGCGGCCTCGCTGCCCAGCATTTCAACCAGCGCGTCGTTGACGATCTTGACGACCTGCTGGCCCGGCGTGACCGACTTCAGGACCGACTGGCCAACGGCTTCCTCGGTAACGCGATCGATGAAGCGGCGCACCACCGGCAAGGCCACGTCGGCCTCGAGCAGGGCGATGCGCACTTCGCGCATGGCGGCCCGGACATCGTCCTCGGAAAGCGCGCCGCGCCCGCGCAGGCGGTCGAATACACCGCCAAGCCGGTCGGAAAGACTATCGAACACGCGCTGCTCCATTGCCAAAACGGGCGCCGCCAGCCGATAACGCGAAAAACGCCGGTGGGCGAAACCTCGCCGACCAGCGTGCGCCATCCAAGAGGGGGCGTACAAAACGACTCTGCGCAAGCGCCGGCGAATCCCGGCTCTGGCAGAGCGGTGCCCTTACCCGCGCCCCTGCCCGATTGCAACCCTGCGCCGCGCCCACCTGCGGCAAAATGCCGGCCATGCGGGCGCTTTGGGTGCCTTAACCAATCTTTCAACAGCCTGCACGTAGTTACCCGCAGGTGGGTAACAGGGCATGCAGGCACGCTGCCCCCCGGGGGAAACGAGCAGGTAACGGTATGGCAAGTGCGGCAATGGAAAGCGGCCAGCCCGCATCAGCGGCACCAACCGGCATCGCCCGTGCCGAGCGTGATGTGGTTGCCCTGGGCATCATCACCGCAGCGATCATCCTGTTCGTGGGGTCTGGCTCCGCCGTCCTCACCCGCGCCGTGCGCCATGTGCTGTTTGGCGGGGCCAGTGTCGATTCGGTGCTGGCCAATGCCCTCCTGCTCAATATCGCGCTGATCATCTTTGGCTGGCGCCGGTATGTGGAACTGACCGGGGAAGTGCGCGAACGCCGCCGCGCCGAGGAAACCGCGCGCACCCTCGCCTTTACCGATCCGCTGACCGGGTGCCTCAACCGCCGCAGCCTGGACGGCGCGATCGAAGCGCTGGTGGCCGAGGCCCGCGCGCATGGCGATGCCGTGGCGCTGTTCATGCTCGATCTCGACAAGTTCAAGCGCGCCAACGACCTGCACGGCCACCAGACTGGCGACGCGGTGCTGGTGGCAACAGCAGATCGCCTGCGCGCCACGCTGCCGCCAGGCGCCATCATCGCGCGCATCGGGGGCGACGAATTTACCTGCGCCATGCGCTTTGACCCGGCGCGCACGGCGATGGTCGAGCAATTGGCCGAGCAGCTCAACGCCACGCTGGGCGAGCCGGTACGCCTGCCCGATTGCGAGGTGGATGTTTCCGGCTCGATCGGCCTGGCGCGCAGCGATGGCGCCACCATGCCACCCCAGGCTGACGACGCCACGATCGCCGCCCGCCTGCAACACCATGCCGACCTCGCCATGTACCAGGCCAAGAGCGGCGGCCGGAACCGCTTCTGCTGGTTCGACCCGACGATGGAAAAGGAACTGCGCTTCCGCGCCGAACTGGAAGCCGGCATCCGCGAAGGCATCGCGCGTGGCGAATTCGTGCCCTATTACGAAAAGCAGATCGACATCGACACCGGCCGGCTTTCCGGCTTCGAGATGCTGGCCCGCTGGCAATCGCCGCGCCATGGCCTGATCGCGCCCGACGTGTTCATTCCCGTGGCCGAGGAAATCGGTGTGATTGCCGAGCTTTCGGAATCGCTGATCCGCCAGGCGCTGGTCGATGCGCGCGAATGGGACCCCTCGCTCACGCTGTCGGTCAATGTCTCGCCCTTGCAGTTGCGTGATCCCTGGTTTGCGCAGCGCCTGCTCAAGCTGTTGGTTGAGGCCAATTTCCCCCCGCACCGGCTGGACGTGGAAATCACCGAAACCTGCCTGCACGAAAACCTGCCACTGGTCCGCTCGCTGGTCGCCAGCCTCAAGAACCAGGGCATCCGCTTGAGCCTTGATGATTTCGGCACGGGCTACAGCTCGATCGCGCAACTGCGCTCGCTGCCGTTTGACCGCATCAAGATCGACCGCAGCTTTGTCTCCACGCTCGACAGTTGCAAGGACAGCGCCACGATCGTGGCCGCAATCACCTCGCTTGGCCAGGGGCTGGATCTGCCGCTCACGGCCGAAGGGATCGAGACCGAGGGCGTGCTCGAAGAGCTGCGCAAGCTGGGCTCGTTCAAGGGCCAGGGCTTCCTCTATGGCCATCCGCAGGATGCCCAGACGGTGCGCGCCGCATTGGCCGCGGACGACCTGCTGATCGGCAACGCCGCCCCGGCCGAAGCAGTGGCGCAAGAGCCGGCAACGCCCGGCCAGAACCGCGCCGCGATCGGCTGAACCCGGTTTGATCAGCGGCGCAGCCATTGCGCCGCCGCCCTTTGCCGCCTAGATCGCGCCCATGCGTATTCCGTTCATCAAGATGCATGGCCTGGGCAACGATTTCGTGGTGATCGATGCGCGCGAAAACGCGCTGCCGGTCTCGCCCGCGCGCGCCGCCGCGCTGGCCGATCGCCACACTGGCATCGGCTGCGACCAGTTCATCGTGCTGGAACCGTCAGCGCAGGCCGACGTGAAGATGCGCATCTTCAATCCCGATGGCAGCGAAGTGGGCGCCTGCGGCAACGCCAGCCGCGCCGTGGGCCTGCTGCTGGGCGGCGAGCGCGCCGGCCTCACCCGCATCGAAACCGGTGGTGGCCTGATCGCAGCGCAGGCGACAGATGCCGGCATCGCGGTGGACATGGGCGCCCCGCGGTTCGACTGGGATACGATTCCCTTGGCCTATGCCATGGACACCCTGGCCATGCCGCTGGCCTGGGAAGACCTGGAAAACCCCGTGGCCGTCAACGTGGGCAATCCCCACGCCGTGTTCTTCGTGCCCGATGCGGCTGCGGTAGATCTCGCGCGGCTCGGCCCGATCATCGAGCATGACCCGGTCTTTCCCGAACGCGTCAACGTCAACGTGGCCAGCCTTGTCGGCCCCGATCACATCGTCCTGCGCGTGTGGGAGCGTGGCGCCGGGCTGACCCGCGCCTGCGGCACCGGCGCCTGCGCCACGGCGGTGGCGGCGATGCGCCGCAAGCTGGTGGGACGGAGCGTGACCGTCGATCTTCCCGGCGGGGCCTTGCAGATCGCCTGGCCCGAAGGCGGGCATATCGTCATGACCGGGCCTGCCACCACCAGCTTCGAAGGCGCTTTTGACGACGCGCTCTACCCGCTCTGAGGCCGGCCTTGGCCCAAGCAGCCCCTGCGCCTGAGCTTGCGACCGATCCTGCGCTGGTCGATCCCGTAGTGGCCGATCCGGCTGGCGTGGTGACGCTGGGCTGCCGCATGAATCTGTCGGAAAGCGAGGCGATCCGCCATCTGCTCGCCGCGGCGCCCACGCCCACGGTGGTGGTCAATTCCTGCGCCGTCACGGCAGAGGCGGTGCGCCAGTCCCGCCGCGCCGTGCGCCGCCTGCGCCGCGATCATCCTGGGGCACGCCTGCTCGTCACCGGTTGCGCCGCCACGATCGATCCCGCCGGCTTTGCCGCCATGGCCGAGGTCGATGGCGTGGTGCCCAACGCGGCCAAGCTGGACCCCGCCCGCTGGCAGGTGCCAGCCCCGGCGGTGCCCGTCGCCGCATCGGATCGGCATACCCGCGCATTCGTGGCGGTGCAGAACGGCTGCGACCACGCCTGCACGTTCTGCATCATTCCGGCCGGGCGCGGGGCCAGCCGTTCAGTGCCGGTGGCGCAAGTGCTGCAGACCCTCGCCGGCCACCTTGCCCATGGCGTGGCAGAAGTGGTGCTCACCGGCGTTGACCTGACCAGCTGGGGCGCGGACTTGGCCGAGCCAGCGCGCCTGGGCGATCTGGTGGCGGCGATCCTGCGTGCGTTCCCCGCCCTGCCCCGGCTGCGCCTGTCGTCGGTCGACGGGGTGGAGATCGATCCGCTGCTGCTCGACCTGTTGTGCCACGAGCCGCGCGTGATGCCGCACGTGCATCTCTCCCTGCAATCGGGCGCAGACATGGTGCTCAAGCGGATGAAGCGCCGCCACAGCCGTGCCCAGGCGCTGGCCCTGGTCGAAACCCTGCGACAGCATCGCCCCGACATGGCGATCGGCGCCGATCTGATTGCCGGCTTTCCCACCGAAGACGCCGCCATGCATGCCGATAACCTGAGCATCGTGGCGCAGGCCGGCATCGTCCATGGCCATGTCTTTCCCTATTCCCCGCGCCCCGGCACGCCAGCGGCACGCATGCCGCAGGTGCCCCCGCCGGTGGTGCGCGAACGCGCCGCGCAACTGCGTGCCGCTGTGGCGCAAACCCGCGCGGCCTGGCTGCAAGGCCTGGTCGGCCGCCCTGCACAAGTGCTTGCCGAACGCGACGGCACCGGCCATGGCCCGGATTTCGCGCCCTATCGCCTGCCTCCCGGCACCGCGCCGGGCAGCCTGGTGACGCTGACACCTGAAAGAATCGAAGAAGGAATGCTGGCATGAGTAGCGACAGCTGGTCGGATCGCCTGGTAGGCGGGCTGCGCAAGACCTCGGAGCGGCTGGCCGGCAACCTGGCGGGCTTTGGCGGCGCCACGCGCCTGAACGAGGCCCAGCTCGACGAGATCGAGGACGCGCTGATCATGTCCGACCTGGGCCCGCGTGCGGCGGCGCGCATCCGCGCCAGGCTGGCCGGTGCCCGGTTCGAACAGGGATTGGACGATGCCACCCTGCGCGGCGCCGTGGCCGATGAAATCGCCGCGATCCTGCGCGGCGTGGCCAAGCCGCTCGATATCGTGGCCTTTCCCCGCCCGCAGGTGATCCTGGTGATCGGCGTCAATGGTTCGGGCAAGACCACGACCATCGCCAAGCTGGCGCACCTGTTCCAGGAACTGGACTATTCCGTGATGCTGGCCGCGGGCGACACATTCCGCGCCGCCGCGATCGGCCAGCTCAAGGTCTGGGCCGATCGGCTGGGCGTGCCGATCATCACCGGGCCCGAAGGCGGCGATCCCGCCTCGATCGTGTTCGATGCCGTCAAGGCGGCCACCGACGTTGGCACCGACGTGCTGATCGTCGACACGGCCGGTCGCCTGCAGAACAAGCGCGAGCTGATGGACGAGCTGGCCAAGGTGCGCCGCGTGCTCGGCCGCCTGAACCCTGAGGCGCCGCACGACGTGGTGCTGGTGCTCGATGCCACCAATGGCCAGAACGCGCTGTCGCAGATCGAGATTTTCAAGGATGTGGCCGGCGTATCGGGCCTGATCATGACCAAGCTGGATGGCACGGCGCGCGGCGGCGTGCTGGTGGCGGCGGCCGAACAGTATGGCCTGCCGATCCATGCCATTGGCGTTGGCGAAACCATCGACGACCTTCGACCGTTCGATCCCGATCTCGTTGCCAAGGTGATTGCAGGGGTGTTTCAATGAGCGCAGACCAGGCCCAGCCCAAATCGCAGCCCAAATCATCCTGGGTCAACCTGGCGGTCGATTACGGTCCGCTGCTGGTGTTCTTCCTGGCCTATCGCCATTTCAGCCCGGCCAAGGATGCCGATGCCGGCGTTGGCGCCGTGGTGGCGATTACCAAGAGCACCGTGGTGTTCATGATCGCCACGGTGGCTGCGCTGATTGCGTCGAAATGGCGCCTGGGCAAGGTTTCGCCCATGCTGTGGCTGTCCACCACGCTGATCCTGGGCTTTGGCACGCTCACCGTGTTCCTCGGCGATCCGTTCTGGATCCAGATCAAACCCACGGTGATCTACCTGCTGTTCGCTGCCGGCCTGTTCATCGGCCTGGCACGCGGCAAGGCCGTGCTGCGCATGCTGCTGCAAAGCGCGTTCGACGGGCTGGATGAAACCGGCTGGCGCAAGCTGTCGCGCAACTGGGCCTGGTTCTTCCTGTTCCTTGCCGTGCTCAATGAAGTGTTGCGCCACACGCTGACGTTCGATGGCTGGCTCACCGCCAAGCTGTGGGGCGTAAGCGCGCTGTCGTTCCTGTTCACCTTTGCCCAGATCCCGATGCTGCTGCGCCATGGCCTGGGCAGCGAACAGGCGGTGGACGAGGCAGAGACCACCACGCCACACGATTGACGCAAGCCCTTCGGGGGGAACGCCATGGCGCGTCCGGCGTTGGCCATGGCAAACCACCACGAACGGGAGTGTCCGTCACATGCGCCGTATCTACCTTGCCCTTCCCGCCCTGATGCTGGCCGGTGCCAGCCTTGCCGCCTGCTCGGAAAAGACCCAGGACAAGACTGCCGCTGCGGCAGACTCGGCAGCGCAAGACGCGCGCAACGCCGCCCAGGATGCTGGCCGCGCCGCTGACAAGGCCGCCGATAGCGTGGGTGCCGCTGCCGACAAGGCGCTCGACAATGCCAGCCGCGCTGCTGACAAGGCCGCTGACGACGCTGGCCGCAAGATCGACAAGGCGGCTGACAAGGCCGGCACTGCCGCCGACAAGTTTGGCAATCGCGTGAAGCAGGGTGCCGACGAAGCATCCGACACGCTCAAGCACTGATCTAACGCTTGCCCGCGTCGCCCCCGGCGCAGCCGGCCAGCCAGCCTGAACGGCGGTTGGTCAGCTGGCCGGGGGCTTTTGCGTTTGCGGCTGGCTCACGCCTCGGTACAACAAGCGGCGGCCGGGTGGCTTTCGATCAGATCCGCAGCTGGCTGCCAAGTTCGACCACGCGGTTGGTCGGCAGGCGGAAGAACTCCATCGCGCTCGCCGCGTTGCGCAGCATCCAGGCGAACAGCTTTTCCCGCCACAGCGCCATGCCCGGCTTGTCTGACGGGATCAGCGTCTGGCGCGAGAGGAAGAAGCTGGTCTTCATCATGTCGAACGGTTCGCCGCACGTGGTGATGGTCTTGAGCGCAGCAGGCACGTCGGTCTCTTCCAGAAAGCCGAAGCGCAGCGTCAGGCGATAGAAGCCGTTGCCGAAATCCTTGACCTCTGACCGCTGGGCCAGATCGACATAGGGTTCGTCCTGGATCTGCACCGTCAGGATCACCACCCGGTTGTGCAGTACCTTGTTGTGCTTGATGTTGTGCAACAGCGCCGAGGGCACACCGTTGGACGCCGAGGCCATGAAGATCGCCGTGCCGGCCACCCGCGCCGCGCTGGAATGGGCAGACTTGGTGAACACTTCCAGCGGGATCGACCCTTCGGCCATCCCGGCACGCATCAGCGCGCGCCCGCGCGACCAGGTGGTCAGCAGCGTAAAGATGGTGATGCCCATGGCCAGCGGCACCCAGCCGCCATCGGGGATCTTGGTCAGGTTGGCGCCCAAGTAGCCCAGGTCGATCGCCATGAACAACGCCAGCAGGCCCGTGGCCAGCACCGGCCGCCAATGCCACAGCTTGATCAGCACCACGCCCAGCAGCACGTTGTCGATCATCATCGCCCCGGTCACGGCAATGCCATAGGCAGCCGTCAGGTTCGACGAATGGCGGAACATCAGCACCAGCAGGATGACTGCCACCATCAGCGCCGAATTGATCACCGGGATATAGATCTGCCCGGCCGAGGTGCTGGTATGACGGATCGTCATGCGCGGGATGAAGCCCAGCTGGATCGCCTGCTGGGTGACCGAGAACGCGCCCGAAATCACCGCCTGGCTGGCGATGACCGCCGCCAGGCTGGCAATGATCAGCAACGGCCACTGGAACCAGTCCGGCGCCAGGAAATAGAACGGGCTGACCAGCGCGGCATGGCCTTCGCGCATCAGCAACGAGGCCTGGCCCAGATAGTTGAGCACCAGCGCCGGCAGCACCAGCGCCAGCCACGACACGCGAATCGGATTGCGGCCGAAATGGCCCATGTCGGCATAGAGCGCCTCGGCCCCGGTCACCGCCAGGACGGCAGCGCCCATGGCCAGGAAACCGCGGAACGGATCGGCGGCAAACATCGCCACGGCATGGTGCGGTGACAACGCGCCGATCACCTCGGGCAGCAGGGCAATGCTCATGGCGCCGAGCACCGCGATCGTGGCGAAATAGACCAGCATGATCGGGCCGAAGAACGTGGCGACGCGCTCGGTGCCCCGGCTCTGGATCAGGAACAGGGCAATCAGGATCGCCACCACCATCGGCACCACCCAGCTTTGCATGCTGGGCTGATAGACCGAAAGCCCCTCGATCGCGCCCATCACCGACACCGCCGGGGTGATCATCGAATCGCCATAGAACAGCGCGGTGGCAAAGACGCCCAGCAGCACGATGCCGCGGCCCCAGCGCTTGCCGGCGGTGTGCTGGTTGATCAGCGCCAGCAGCGCCAGGCTGCCGCCCTCGCCCTTGTTGTCGGCGCGCATGATCACCGAGACGTATTTCAGCGTCACGATGATCATCATCGACCAGAACATCAGGCTGACGATGCCATAGATATGCGTCTGGTCGAGCGGCAGGCGATGATGCCCGGCAAAGGTATCGCGCAAGGCATAGAGCGGGCTGGTGCCGATATCGCCGAAGACCACGCCGACCGCTCCGACCGCCATCTTGATCAGGCTGGCCTGCCCACGGCCCTGGCCATGCGCATGGTCATGGCCCGTAGCGGGCGAGGCAGCATTGGCCGTGGACGGATTCCCTGCGGTTCCGGCGTTACCCACGGCATCACCCACGGCATTGTTCATGGCGAGACTGCCCCCGGCCGCTTCGGCCCCATTGCACTATCCGGCCCGCAATAGAGCCGAATCGGGGCGGCGCTTAGCACCGGCGCCCAACCTGAAGCAATGGTGACCAAACCGCCATCTGTGGCAAGCGGTTCCCGATATTTCACCGGGCGGCAGGCTTGGGCGCGGGGGTTGCTGCGCCCGCCGGGGCCTTGGCTGCTTGGCTTTGCTCTGGCGAAACGGGCTGTGCCGGTGGGATCGGCATGCCGCTGGCCGCCATCATCTGGTCCAGCCGCGTCAGCCGCATCGCCAGATCCTGGCGATAGGGCGCATCGGCGGGCGAGCGGGCAAGCAGATCGGCCCACAGCGCCCGGGCATCGGCGAGGCGCCCCGATTGCGCCATGGCCAGGCCCATGAAGAATGGCGGCCCCGGGTGATTGGGATCGATCATCGCCGCGCGGCGGAACGCATATTGCGCGGCCGGGGTAATCAGGCCCTCGCTATGGCCGACAAGGGCATTGCCCAGCGCCACTTCGATATCGGCATCATCGGGGTTTTCCTGCGCGGCCTTGGCCAGGACATCGGCCGCCGCACGGTATTGGCCCTGCCGGGTCAGGCCATCGGCCAGGATCAGCCAGCTGCGCCCCTTGCCAAAGGCGCTGCCCATGGCCTGGCGCTCCTTGAGCAGGGCCGCGTCTGCCACGGCCGCGTTTTCCACAGCCGGGGTGGGTGCGCCCGCCTCGGCCGGATGCCCCTGCAGGGCATAGCCCGCCAGGCCGAACAGCAGCGCGGCGCCGGTCACTTCCCACCCGGCGCGCGGCAAGCGCCCCACCAGCACGAGCGCGGCAAACACGATGGCCGCAACGCCCAGAACGATCACCCAGGTCATGGCTTGTCCTTGCGCAGGGCCGCATCGGCCCGTTTTCCACGGCGGAAACGGCCCCGCAGCAGCAGGGCGGCAAAGCCCAGAAACACCACCGGCGCGGCAAACAGCGGCCAGGTCAACGGCTTCACCTGCGGCGTATAGCTGACATAATCGCCATAGCGATCGATCAGCCACTGCCGGATCGCCTCAGGATCTTCGCCCGCGGCGATGCGCGTGCGCACCTCGTTGCGCATGTCACCGGCCATCGAGGCATCGGAATCGGCGATCGACTGGCTCTGGCACTTGAGGCAGCGCAGCGTTTCCATCAGCGCCTGCGCCTTGGCCTCCTGCGCCGGATCGGGCAGCTGGCGATAGGCATAGGGCGCGGGCGGCAGGCTGTCTTGCGCGGCCAGCGGCGCCAGCGGCACCAGCATTAGCGCCAGCGTGGCGGCAGAAATGAAACGAGCCCGTTTCATTGTTCGGCTTCCTTGAGCTTGGCCAGGATCACCGGCACGTCTTCGGGCATGATCGCGCCGATATGCTGGTGGCGGATCACGCCGTGGGCATCGACGACGAAGGTTTCCGGCACGCCCGACGAGCCGATGCCGATCTGCACCTTGCTGAGATCATCCTGGCCGATGCGGGCAAACGGATTGCCATTGGCAGCGAGGAATCGCGCCAGATCATCCTTGCGATCACGGATCGCCACGCCGTCGATTTCCGCCCCGGCCTTGGCCAGTTGCGCCAGTTGCGGCGATTCGACCGCGCAGGGGCCGCACCACGAGGCAAAGATGTTGAGCAGGCGCGGCTTGCCACCGACAAACTGGGCATTGCTCAGGCCCGGCCGGTCATCGCTGGCCGGCGGCAGCGCAAACGCCGGGATGGGCTTGCCGATGAACGTGCTGGCCACCTCGCGGTTGTCTGGCCGCACCAGGCCATAGACCACCAGCGCCAGGAAACCGCCGAACAGCACCAGCGGCAACCACAACGCCAGGCCCGGCCGGCGCGCGGCGGGGGAAGCGGGCTGCGTGTTCATCGTCCCTGCCTTTCGCGGCGGAACGCGATCTTGTCGACCGCCACCAGCCGCTTCACGTCTCGCGCCACGCGGCCGATCAGCGCCAGCAGGCCGCCCAGGCCCACCAGCAGCCCGCCCAGCCAGATCAGCGGCACGAACGGCTTCCACCAGAAGCGCATCTGCCAGCGGCCATCCTGGCCTTCCTCACCCAGAACGACATAGAGCTGGCCGTTCCAGCGGGTTTTCAGGGCAGATTCGGTGCGCGTGCCCGGCGGATTGGCAAAGACCCGCGCCTGGGGCAGCAGCACCGTGGCGTCGCCGCCGTCATAGCGGGCCGAAACCGTGGCCTGCAGCGCGGTCCAATTGGGCCCCGCCACCGGATCGATGCGATCGAGCGTGAGGGCATAAGGGCCGACCTGGCGGGTTTCCCCCGGATTGAGCGCCGCGAGGGTTTCGGTGGAAAACGCGCTTTCGCTGGCCATGCCCAGAGCGGCCACGGCAATGCCGAGGTGGGCAATGACCATGCCCCAGATGGGCAGCGGCGTGCGGCGCAGGTTGCGCCCGCGCAACGGCAGCAGGCTGGCAATGGCAAGGCCAGCGCCCAGCGCCAGACCCAGCGCCGGCAGCACCCTTACCCCGGCAACGAACGCCGCGCCGCCGGCGGCGATGGCCACCAGCGCGGGCACTGCCAGGATCGGCGCGATGCGCCCGCCGCGATCATCCTTCCAGCGCAGCAGCGGCCCCACGGCCATGACCACGATCATCGGAAAGGCAAAGATCGCCGAAACCGGATTGAAATAGGGCGGGCCCACCGAAACCTTGACGCCGAATGCCTCGGTCAGCAGCGGATAGAGCGTGCCGAGCAGGACGATGCCCAGAATGCCGCACAGCATCACGTTGTTGAACACCAGGGCCGCCTCGCGGCTGACGAAAGCAAAGCGCGCGCCTTCGGTCACGGTGCTGGCGCGCAGGGCAAACAGCAGCAGCGCCCCGCCGATGTAGATCGCCAGCAGCGCCAGGATGAAGCTGCCCCGCGCCGGATCGACGGCAAAAGCGTGGACCGACGTGAGAATGCCCGAGCGCACCAGGAAGGTGCCGACCATCGACATCGAAAAGGCGATCACGCCAAGCATCACCGTCCAGGCGCGCAGCGCATTGCGCGCCGCCAGCACCGAAACCGAATGGAGCAGCGCGGTTGCGGCAAGCCAGGGCATGAGCGAGGCGTTTTCGACCGGGTCCCAGAACCACCAGCCGCCCCAGCCCAGGGTGTAATAGGCCCAGTAGGAGCCTGCGGTGATCCCCACGGTCAGGAAGATCCACGCACCCAGCACCCAGGGGCGCATCGCGCGGGCAAACGCCGGCCCGACATCGCGGGTGATCAGCGCGCCCACGGCAAAGCTGAACGCGATCGAAAGCCCGACATAGCCGACGTAGAGCGTGGGCGGATGGAACGCGAGGCCGATATCCTGCAGCAGCGGGTTGAGCCCGGCGCCTTCCGGGGCCGGCTGCGGCAGCCGGGCGAACGGATTGGAGGCGAGCAGCAGGAACGCATAGAAGCCGAGGCTGACGAAAGCCTGCGCGGCGAGCGTTGCCATCAGCGTGTTTTCCGGCAGGCGCCGTTCGACCAGCGCCACGAAGCCGCCCGCCAGGCTCATGATCGTGACCCACAGCAGCATCGAGCCTTCGTGGTTGCCCCAGGTGCCGGCAATCTTGAAGATCAGCGGCTTGGCCGAGTGGCTGTTTTCCGCCACCAGCTTGACCGAGAGATCGGTGGTGACGAACAGGGTGATCAGCGCGGCAAAGGCCAGCGCCACCAGAATGCCCTGCATCACCGCCACCGGGCGCACCACGCCGAGCATTGCCGCGCCCTGCGGCCGCAGCGCCAGGGCGCCTGCCACCAGTTGCAGCACGGCCAGCGCCGCCGCCATCCACAGGATGGCAAGACCGAGTTCCGCGATCATTTCGTTTCCGCCACCACGGCCTTGGCCTGCCCTTCTGTCATGTCCTTCATCTCGCGCGGGACATATTTCTCGTCATGCTTGGCCAGCAGATTGTCAGCCACGAAGGTTTTGCCTTCCATGCGGCCTTCGGCAACCACGCCCGATCCTTCCACGAACAGGTCCGGCGTGATCCCGGCATAGCGCACCGGCACGGTGGCCTTGCCATCACCGACCACGAAGGTGATCGTCACGCCATCGGGCATCGTCTTGATCGAGCCGCGCTGCACCATGCCGCCCAGCCGCACGGCGCGGCCCTGTTCGGGCGGGTGGGCGACCATGTCGCTGGGCACATAGAAATAGCTGGCCTGCTTGGACAGGGCCCAGGCGGCAAGCAGCCCGGCCCCGATAAGCGCCGCCAGCGCGATCACCAGCAGGACCAACCGTTGATGCTTGGCCTTGATCGCGCTCATGCCTCATTCTTTCGTGCCGGGGCGCCGGATCGGCCGCGCACCGCGTCGCGCCGGGCCTCTGCCCGCCGCATCGACCACAGCGTGATGCCGACCAGCAGCAGCGTGCCCACCACCCCGATGGTGAGGGCCGCCGCCACATAGTGCCATTGATCAAGTCGTTCATGCATGATGCGGGTTTCCGTGGGGCAGCAGCGCGCGGTGCAACATCAGGCCATGGCCTTGCGGCGCAGGCGCGCCTCGGCCTGGATATCGGCCAGCAGCGTGCGCATGCGCGCCAGCACGACACCGCCGAAAATGCAGGAAAAGCCCAGCGCGCCGATCAGCAGCGGCCACAGGAACGTGGCATCGATCGCCGATTTGCCCATCGTGATCGACGCCGGCTGGTGCAGGCTGTTCCACCACACCACCGACCGGTTGATGATCGGGATATTGATCGCGCCGACCATGCCGAAGATGGCGGTGACGCGGCTGGCCCCGCTGCCGGCGGCGGCATCGCGCTGCGCCGCGCCAGCCAACGCAATATAGCCGAAATAGAGGAACAGCAGGATGAGATAGCTGGTCAAGCGGCCATCCCACACCCACCAGGTGCCCCAGGTGGGCCGTGCCCAGATCGATCCGGTAATCAGGCACATGGCCGTGAATGCTGCGCCGGGCACCGCCGCCGCGCGCGCCGCGATGGCCGCCAGCGGATGGCGCCAGACCAGTTCCACCAGGCTCGACACCGCGATCGTGGTCCATCCGGCCATGCCCAGCCAGGCACACGGCACATGGATGAACAGGATGCGCACGGTCTGCCCCATCAGCCGGTCAGGCGGCACCATCAGCAGGCCCCAGGCCAGCGCCCCGAAGGCCAGGACCAGCCCAACCCCCAGCAACAGCGGCATGAGCCAGCGGGCAAGCCGCAGGAAACGGGCGGGGTTGGCAAAACCGTGCATGTTTTTGAACTTGGGATCCTTCTCCACCAGGCATGGCCCGGCCCGCATGCTGTGCCATTGCGCCAGATCAAGGGCAAGCAAAACAGCGGCGCGAAGGCCTTGAACCTTGGGATGAAACGGGCGCGCGAATGCCACGCCGGGACCCCCGCAGGGAATATCTGATCATGTCGGGAAAAATGGGGCGATCGAAGGGGTTCGAACCCTCGACCTCCGGTACCACAAACCGGCGCTCTAACCAACTGAGCTACGATCGCCACGGCGGCGCCCTGGGGCGTTGTTCCGCGTTCCGAGCAGAGCGACAAATGCGTGCTCCGTTCGGGTGGCCGCCCTTGCAACAATCCTGCCGCCTTGAAAAGGGAAAACTTGCATCGGGGGATAACTTTTTCAGCGATCGGCCGCCTCACCCCAGCTGCGCCCGGCGATCCGTGGCGGGGTGGTGCCAGCGTCGATCAGCAGCTCTTCCTCAACAGCCTGCGAATCGATCGTGGCCACCAGTCGTGCCCGCAACCAGCGATCGACCAGCACGATTTCCCCACTCGCCAGCCCCTGCCCCGCGCCCAGTGCCGTGCCGAGATCGCGATAGCCGCCGGGCGGCGCCTGGGCGATGATCTGCTCGGCCCGCGCCACGCTCAGCGCATCGGGTGCGAACATCGCCAGAAGGCGCCCCTGCCCCGGCGCCAGGCTGCCCAGCGCGATGGGCGAGCTGCCCACCTCGGGCAAGGCGCAAAGCCAGGGCGCCAGCCGGGCATAGACCGCGCCGCTCATGCCGTGCACCGCGCGCAGTTCACCCACCGCCACCAGCGGCCGCCCTGCGGTGCGATAGGGCGTGGCCAGCCGCGCATAGTCGGCATCTTCTGCGCCATCGGGCAAGGACAGCGCGTCGCCATCGATCCAATCGGCCATGGCCGCCGCCAATGGCGCAGCCTGGCTGCTGCCGATACCGAGCGAATCCATCAGGGCGCGCAGTTCGAGCAGGCCCGCCGGGCGCACGCGCAGCGTACCATCGGGCGCCGCATCGACCAGGGCGTTGACATTGAAGCAGTTGCCGCCCGGCGCCAGTTGCCAGGCAATCTGCCCGCGCGGAACCGCCCAGCTGCCGCGCTCTGCCCGGTGCTGCGTCCCACCCGGCTGGGCAAGCCTGGCGAGCAACCGCACTTCGCCTTCTGCCAGGGCGCGGCGGGCCGCAGCCTGCGCCTGCGCGTTGCCTGCCAGCCGCGTGGCGAGGCCCAGCCGATCGAGCATCAGGCCGGCCAGCACGGCCATGATCGCCACCAGCAGCAGCACCCCAAGCAGCGCCGCGCCGCGTTCATGCGGCGGGGGCTGTGCCATGCTCACGGCTGCCCCAATGGCGAGACGAGGCGCAACGGGCCGGCGAGGCCCGGAGGCGCGATCACCAGTTCGGCGGCCACGGGGAAATCGCGCCTTGTCCATTGGCCCTGATGCCATTGGCCCGCCACGTCGCGCAGCCGCAGGCGCGGCGGCGTGGTCAGCGGCAGCACCGCCAGATCGATATCCGCCGCAGCGCCCGCCAGCTGGGGATAGCTGCGCCGCACCAGCGCCTGCCCGGTCCAGCGATATTCCAGGCGCTCCAGCGGCGGCCGGGGCAAGCCATCGGGATTGGCCCAGCCATCGCGCACCAGGGCCAGGACCACGCCATCGCCCCCGTTGGCCAGGCCCAGGCGTGGCTCGGCCTGGCTCAGATCGTCCTGCCACAGCGCAACCATGCGGCGCAACTGCCCAGCCGCGGCATCGTGGCGGCGCAGCGCGAGCTCGCTGGTTACCGTGCCGCGCAGCAAGGCCAATGCTGCCGTGGCGATCAGCGCAAAGACCGCCAGGGCCACGAGCATCTCGATCAGGCTGAAGCCCCGCTCGCCAGGCGGCAGGACGGTCACGGCGCGGCGCGCACGGCGCGCGCCACGGCGGCCTCTTGCGGAGCATCGAGCGCGCGCACGGTTATCTGCGCCACCAGCACTGCGCCATCGCGGCGAACCAGGCGCTGCCAGGCGAGGCGCCGACCGTCGTTGACGACAATGCCGCCCGTCATGCCAGGCGCGCTGCCGCCGGGGTCCGTGCGCCATTGCGTCGCCTGGTTGCCCGCCTCCACCTCGCGCAGGAAGCGCCGGTCGAGCGTGGCACTGCCAGCCAGGCTTGCTGCCTCAAGCCGCAGCAGCGCCAGCGCAGCGATCGCGAATACTGCCAGCGCGACCATGACCTCCAGCAGGGAAAAGCCAGCCTCGCTCGGCGACACGACCTGGGCATGTGGCGCCGCCATCACGGCTTGGCCCCGCCAACCGCCACCGCGCCATCGCGGGCCACGTGGACCACGGCCGCGCCATTGCCGGCCGAAAGCGTGATGGAAAGCGGCGCATTGGCCATGCCCATCACATCGAACACCAGATGCTGCGCGCTGCCCTGCCCCGCCGATGGGGCCAGGGCCACCCCGGCTGGCCAGGCCTGGCGGCGCAGGCGGCGGTCAGCCGGATCGACCCAGGCACCATCGCCGCGCAGGGCAAAGGCATAGCCGGCCGCATCGAGCGTGACCGCCACCGGGCGGCCCGCGATCACCGCCATGTCGCGCGCGGCGGCCAGCCGCACGGCCAGGCGCTGCGCAGCGATGGCGGGCGTGGCCGTGGTGGCCGGCAGGCTGAGAATCACCGCCGTCGCGGCCAAGCCGGCGATTGCCAGGGCCACCATCAGTTCCACCAGAGAAAAGCCTGCCTCTGCCGCAGGCAGCAGCGCCCGGTTCATGCCGTGGAATTGCGCCCAGGGCGCGGCCCAGGCAAGCAAGGCCGGCGCCGCTTTGGAGCCAAGCCAATCCGCTTTCGAGGCAACCCGGCCGCGACGCCGGGAGCGTCAGGCAGCCAAGGTCAGGCCGGCAAGGGTCAGCCCTCGGCCTCGTCCCGCTGTCCGCGAATCAGCGGAAGCGCGGCGTGGAGCGCATCGAGCGTGGTGGCATCGAACAGCTCGGAAAAGCGCGCCTCGTGCCGCTCGATCCGGGCCAGGGCATCGGCCACCACCGCCGCCCCGGTTTCCGTGACGCGCAACGCGTGGCTGCGGCCATCGGCGCGCTCGCGATCGATCAGGTCACGATCCATCAGCCGCGAGATGATCGGCACCATGTTGGCGCGCTTGATCCCCAGCACCTGGCCCACTTCGGTTTGCGAGCAGCCGGGGTTTTCGCCGATCACCAGCAGCGCGGTCACTTCGGCCGGGCGCATTTCGAGATCGGCCAGTTCGCGCGCCAGATCGGCCATCATCACGGCCGAAGCACGGCGCAACTGGTAACCGAGCAGGCGATCGAGCGACGTGGCCGGCAAACCGGAGGCAGAGGGCGTTGGTTGCATGGTATTACCTTATGGCTCCCCCCGGCCATGGCAAGCACCCTTGGCCATGGATTTCACCAGCCGCAGGCACCGCGGGCGCGGCAGATACGAAAAAGGGCGGCCGAAGCCGCCCCTGGTTCGCGCTCGCGCGGGCAAGGCCCTTGGCCCTGCCCGATCGCGGCGGCTCACTTCTTGAGGGTGAGACCACCAAAGCGCTTGTTGAACTGGGCAACGCGGCCACCCTGGTCCATCAGACGCTGGTTGCCACCGGTCCACGCCGGGTGCGAGGTGGGGTCGATGTCAAGAGCCAGCGTGTCGCCTTCCTTGCCCCAGGTGGAGCGGGTTTCGAACACGGTGCCGTCGGTCATCTGCACCTTGATGAAGTGGTAGTCGGGGTGGATGTTGGCCTTCATGGGACTGCTCCGATGTGCCGCCGGTTCCGACCGGCAGCTGGGAAACGAGAGAGTAAACTCGAAAGCGGCGCCCCTAATCGAAAGGGCGCCGCTTGTCGAGTCATGTACCGTAAGCGCTGACTGGACTCAGCTATCGGCGATCATCGCGGTAAAGCTGCACTCGGTGGCGATCTTGTCACCCAGCATGGCCTTGCCGGCAAACTTGCACACGCGCGAACGCTTCTGCGTGAACTCCACGTGCAGGTCGAGCAGGCAGCCCGGCTCTACCGGCGTGCGGAACTTGGCGTCCTCGATCGCCATGAAATAGACCAGCTTGCCCGAGCCCGCGAGCCCCAGCGTTTCCACCGCGAGGACGCCGGCCGCCTGGGCCAGCGCCTCGATCTGGAGCACGCCGGGCATGATCGGCCGGCCGGGGAAATGACCCTGGAAGAACTGCTCGTTCATGGTCACGGCCTTGATCGCGTGGATGCGTTCACCCACCACGAGCGAGGCCACGCGATCGACCAGCAGCAAGGGATAGCGATGCGGCAGCGCCGCCATCACCTTGGTCACGTCGAACGAGAGCGGCGCGGCCGTTTCGGCCTGAACTTCCTGAGTCATGGGGTCCCCGTATGCCTTGCCTTAGCGGCCTTCCGGCGCCTTGGCGCCCGAAGCGGCGGGCGCGGCGCCCTGCTGGGCCTGCTGCTGCGCCATCGCTTCACGCTGGGCGCGCGGCATCCAGCCAGCCGGCGGCACGAGCTGCGCGGTGGGGATCAGGGCGTTGAGTTCGGTCAGGATGTCCTGGCTGATGTTCGAAGCCGGATCGCCCTTCACCACGGCCTGCACATCGAGCACGATGGTGGCGCGGCGCTTGGCCATGGCGCGCTGGGTGGCTTCGTCCAGCTTGTCGGAGATCTGCTCGATCACATACTGCTCGGCCAGGTTGAGCGGAGCGAGGATCTGCTGGATCTCGCGCTTGCCGTCTTCCTGGATCTGCTGGATCTGGCCCACTTCGGCTTCGAGCGCAGCGCGATCGGCCTTGGGGTTCTTCTGGTCAGCCTGGAACTTGTCGGCCAGCGGCTTGAGCTGGGCGTTGATCTGGTCGCTGCGGGTCTTGGCCTGGTCGATCTGGGCCTTGTAGGTGACCGGGCGCTGCTGCATCGCGGTCTGATAGGCCGAGGAGGAACCGACGATCGCCTGCGGGTTGGCATAGGCGATGCCGTTGGCAACCGGAGCGGTCGACGCGGCGGCGGGGGCGGCGGCCATGGCTGCGGGGGCAGCCGAGATCATCAGGCCCGCGATCAGGGCCGAGGCAATGCGGAGTTTCATCAGAACTGGGTTCCCACGTTGAAAGTGATGGGCTGGGTGTCGTCGCCGTCGACCTTCTTCAAGACCTTGGCGAAGTCGATGCGGAACGGGCCGAAGGGCGAGTTCCAGTTAACGCCGATGCCGATCGAAACGCGCGGCTGCGGCGAGTTGCCAACGAAGACTTCGTCGTACTTCTGGTATGTGCTGTTGGCCGTGCCGTCTGAGGCATTGGCGGCCGTGGTGATCTTGCCGGTAAGCGCGTCGGTATAGAGCACCACGCCCGTGCTGGTGGCCGGGCGACGCACGCCCCACACCGCACCGGCGTCCATGAAGATCGACGGACGCAGGCCCATTTCGCGGGCACCGGCACCAAGCGGAATCTCAAGCTCGGCATGGCCGATGTAGTAGTAACGGCCGCCCAGGGCGTCGTCCGCCCACGAATTGCGGTCGGTGGTGATCGCGCCGAACGTGCCATCGGCATTGCGCGAGTAATACTTGCGCAGCACGCGCGGGCCGACGCCGCGAATGTCGAAGCCGCGCATCTGCGGCTGGCCCAGGAAGAAGCGGTCGGTCAGGCGCACGTCGTCCACGGTCGGATCGGACGAACGGCTGGCGAGCGGCTCGATCGCGCCGCCTTCGCCGCGCAGGCTGAAGACGAAGCCCTTGCCCACCGGCCAGTAATGCGCGGCATTGGCGGTGACGCGGGCATACTTGACCGATCCGCCAAGCCCGGCAACGTCGCCGCTGAGCAGCCACGACGTGCCCTTGGTGGGACGCAGGCGGTTGTCGAGCGTGTCATAGACCACCGAGGTGCCGAAGATCGAGCTGGTGCGGTGGCCGATGGCATCGCACAGATAGCGACCAGCGAGCAGCGGGCTGCAGACGCCGTTGAGATAATAGGTCGCCTGGTCGAGCGTCACGTCGTCGATGTTGAACGTGTAACGGCCGATCAGCGACATGTACTCGGTCAGCGGCACGCCGGCGCGGATCTGGAAGCCGGTCGTGGTCTGCTTGTACGTCGTGTTGCGGTTGGAATTGAGGTAGTTGAAGCTGTTGTAGTCGCGACGATAGACGTCAACGCCCATCGAGATGTTGCGATCGAACAGATAGGGCTCGGTAAAGCTCAGCTGGACGCTGCGCGAATAGTAGGAATAGTCGACCGAGAGGCCCAGCGTCTGGCCGCGACCGCGGAAGTTGTTCTGGCGGATGGAGGCCTGGAAGATGAAGCTTTCGAGGCTGGAGAAACCAGCCGAAAGCTGCAGTTCGCCAGTGGGCTTTTCTTCCACGTTGGCTTCGAGCGCGATGCGATCGGGCGTGGTGCCCGGCTTCTGCTCGACCTCGAACTTTTCCTGGAAATAGCCGAGCGACTTGATGCGGTTGGACGAGCGCTTGATCTGGTAGGAGTTGAACGCATCGCCTTCCGCGAGGCGGAATTCGCGACGGATCACCTTGTCCTGGGTCAGCGTGTTGCCGTTGACATCGACGCGCTCGACATAGACGCGCGGCGCGTCGGCAATGCGGAACGTGATGCCCATGGTGAGGTCATCCTTGTTCCGCGCGAAATCGGGCTGCACGTTGGCAAAGGCATAGCCCAGGCTGCCGGCGGTCTCGCTCAGGCTGTCGACGGTGTCTTCGACCAGCTTGGCGTTGTACCAGTCACCCGCCTTCATCGGCAGCTTCTTGACCAGACTGTCGCCATCGATCTCGCGCAGCTGGCTGTCCACCTTCACGTCGCCGAACTTGTAGCGCTTCCCTTCCTCCACCACGTAGGTGATGATGAAGTCCTTCTTGTCCGGCGTCAGTTCAGCCACGGCCGACACCACGCGGAAATCGGCATAGCCCTTGGTCAGGTAGAACTGGCGCAGCTTCTGCTGGTCGAACGCGAGGCGATCGGGATCGTAGCTGGTGCCGGACGAGAACAGGCGGAACGCGCGCGACTGCTTGGTCACCATCTCGCTGCGCAGTTCGGTATCGGAAAACTGCTGGTTGCCGATGATGTTGATCTGGCGGACCTTGGACTTGGGCCCTTCCGTGATCTCGAACACGATATCGACGCGGTTCTGGTCGAGCATGACCATCTTGGGCTCGACCGAGGCGGCGAATCGGCCCTGCCGCTTGTACAGCTCGATGATGCGCGACACGTCGGCGCGCACCTTGGACCGCGTGAAGATCTGGCGTGCCGCGAGCTTGATCTCGGGCAGGATCTTGTCTTCCTTGAGGCGCTTGTTGCCTTCGAGGATGATGCGGTTGACGACCGGGTTTTCCTTGACCTGGATGGTCACCGCGCCCGCGTTGTTGCGCACCTGCACGTCGGCAAACAGTTCGGTGGCGAACAGGTCCTTGAGCACCTGGTCGGCCGCGGCCTGGGTATAGCGATCGCCTTCGCGCAGGCGGATGTAGGAGCGAATCGTATCGGGCTCGAGGCGCTGGGCGCCATCGATGGTGATCGACCGCACCAGTTGCACCGGTTCGGCCGGCGCCGCCACGGCGGGCGCAGCCGCAGCGCCGGCGGCCGGAGCGTTGGCCGGGGCAGCGGCGGGTGCCGGTGCAGCCTTTGCCTTGGGCGCGCTCTGCGCCAGGGCCGGATTGCCCAGCGTGGTCGAGGCAAGCAGCGCCACCGCGAGAGTCGAAACCCGCGCCGTTGCCGGGTTCGATGCCCGCGCTGCGGCGGGGGCGGTCAGGCTCGCGTACCGTTCATTCATCACCAAGCGCCATCCCGTCTGAATTCGTAATGTTCCGCCACGATGGCGGTTGCCGGATTTTCGGCACCGCAGCCCTGTGCCCGATGCCGCTGTGCCAATCAAGCAAGCATGGTGCAAGGCACCGCATTCACCCCGCATATTGTGGAAAATAATGCGCCTTGGGCCTGCCGGGCCCCCTGCCCGGCCGCTGGCCGATCATCCTGCGCCCATGCGGCGCCGACCAAACCGGTCAGCCGCCGAAAACCTTTGCTCCAAACAGGCCATGCGCACCGAACAGGTCGAGCGAGGCAACATCGTTGACCGTGACAATCAGCATCAGGGCCACCACCAGCGCCAGGCCGGTGCGAAACGCCCATTCCTGGCCGCGCGCACTGACCGGCCGGCGGCGCACCGCCTCTGCCAGGTAGAAGGCCAGATGCCCCCCGTCGAGCACCGGAATTGGCAAGAGATTGATGAATCCCAGATTAATCGAAATCAGCGCGACGAAGAACACGAACGGCTGCCAGCCCGAGACCAGCTGCTCGCCGGAAAACTTGGCGATCTTGATCGGGCCGCCCAGTTCCTTCACCTCGCGCCGGCCGGTCGCGATCTGCACGATGCCGGTGACCATGGTATCGACAATGCCGCGCATCTGCCGCGCGCCATCGGCGACGGCCGCCAGCGGGCCGACGCGGACCAGTTCGACACTGGCCGGGCCCACCCCGATGAAGCCGATTTTCTGAACGTTGCCAAAGCGATCGGAATCCGCGCGGGTGCCGGCAACCACGGGCAGCGTCTGGCGCTTGCCACCGCGTTCCACCACCAGGTCAAGCGGCTCGCCAGGGTGCTGCGCCACGGTCATCTTGACGTCGAGGAACGTATCGACCGCGCTGCCGCGCATCGCCACGACGCGATCGCCCACCCGCACGCCGGCCTTTTCCGCCACCGAGCCGGGCTGCACCACGCCGATCACGGGCGGGACCACCAGCTTGCCATAGGCCATGGTAAAGCCCGACAGGATCACCAGCGCGACGAGCAGGTTGGTAACCGGGCCAGCCAGCACGATCAGCGCGCGCTGCCACAGCGCCTTGGCCTGGAACGTGCGGTTGCGCTCGGCCGCCGGCAAGGCCAGCCATTCCGATGTCGGCTTGCTCGTCGGGCTCATGTCTCCGGCGAACTGCACGTAACCACCGAGCGGCAGCAGCGAGAGCTTCCAGCGGGTGCCGCGCTTGTCGGTCCAGCCGATCAGTTCACGGCCAAACCCGATGGAAAAGACATCGGCCTTGACCCCGCACCAGCGGCCGACAAGGTAATGGCCCAGTTCGTGAAGGAAAACGAGCGGCCCCAGCACGAGCACGAAGCCCAGAAAACTGATCAATAGGCCGGGGGTCTGCATCAACGAACGGGCTCCATGTGCGCATGTGTGCGCAAGCGGGCTTCATGGTCAACCGCAATCACGTCTGCCAGGCAGGCAGGCGGCGGTGGCAGGCCACGATCCAGCACAGCCTGCACACATGCCACGATTTGGGTGAACCCGATCTTACCAGCCAGGAACGCAGCCACCGCGATTTCATTCGCGGCGTTGAGCACCGCCGGCGCGGCGCCGCCGGCCATCACCGCCTCGCGCGCCAGGCGCGTGGCGGGAAAGCGCGATTCGTCGGGCCGGCGGAACGTGAGTTCGCCGATCTCGGCCAGATCGAGCGGCGCACAGGGCGTGTCCATCCGCGCCGGCCAAGCCAGGCACGAGGCGATCGGCACGCGCATGTCGGACGGGCCGAGTTGCGCCAGGGTGGAGCCATCGCGGTATTCGACCATCGAATGCACGATCGATTGCGGATGGACCAGGATGCGCAGCCGCTCCACCCCCACGGGGAACAGGTGGAACGCCTCGATGAACTCGAGCCCCTTGTTCATCATCGTGGCCGAATCGACGCTGATCTTGGCGCCCATCGACCAATTGGGGTGTTTCACCGCCTGGGCCGGGGTGGCATGGGGCAGCCGATCGGCGGTCCAATCGCGGAACGGGCCGCCACTGGCCGTCAGCGTGATCATCCGCACGTGCTCGGTGGCATTGCCAGCAAGGCACTGGAAGATCGCGTTGTGCTCCGAATCGAGCGGCAACAGCGTGGCGCCGCTGCGGGCCACGGCCGCGGTCATCACGTCGCCTGCGGAAACCAGTGCTTCCTTGTTGGCCAGGGCCACCGTCCGGCCGCATTCGATCGCGGCCATGGTCGGCGCCAGGCCGGCACAGCCCACGATCGCGGCGACGGTAATGTCTGCACCGCGGGCGGCCGCCTCGACCAGCGCTTCCGGGCCGGCCGCCACCGCGATGTCGGTGCCGGCAAGCGCCGCGCGCAGGTCTGCCAGGCGGGCAGGATCGCCCACCACGGCGAGGCGCGCGGAAAACTCACGGGCGAGCGCGGCCAGTTCGGCCACCTGGGCATGGGCGGTAAGCGCCTCGACACGGAACGCGTCGGGATTGCGGCGCACCAGGTCGAGCGTCGACGTGCCGATCGACCCCGTGGCGCCCAGGATGGTGATCGAGCGTTGCGCGGTCATGCCGGTGCCCCCAGCGCCCAGGCCGTGCCGACGATGATGGCCACCGGCAACAATCCGTCGACGCGATCGAAAAAGCCGCCATGGCCCGGGATCAGGCGCGAGGAATCCTTGACCCCCGCCCGGCGCTTGAGCCACGATTCATAGAAATCACCGGCCTGCGCCGCCACGGCCAGCAGCGCGCCGGCCAGCGCCGCCACGCCAAGGTTGGCGATGTGCAAGGCCTCGGCCAGGCTCGGCCCGGTGGGGCCAAGGCCACTGATCAGCCAGGCGCCGCCCAGGGTAAACAGCCCGGTCCACAGCCCGGCAGCGGCCATGCCACCGGCGAGGCCAGACCAGGTTTTCGACGGGCTGATGCGCGGCGCGATCTTGGGGCCGCCCAGCGCGCGGCCGGTGAAATAGGCGCCGGTATCGGTGCAGATCACCAGGCCCATGACCGCGACGAGCAGGGGCGTGGGCATGACGATCAGCGCCAATGCGCCCCAGCCGATATAGACCGCGCCGGTGATGACACCGGCCACCATGCGCGCCGGATCGGGCGCGATGCGCGCCACCAGGCGAACATATTCGCCAAACACGATAAGGCCGACAACCGCGATGAATGCGTCAAGCGCGACGCCGCCGCGCCATACGGCAAGGCCCGCCACGGCGAGCATGACGACGGCGGACGCGAGGCGCACGGGCAAGTCGGAGCGCTTGGCCGGCTGGGGTTCGGCCGGTTGCGCCTGGGCCGCACCAGCAGCCGCAGCAGGATCAGCGTCCACCAAAGCGCCGCTCCCGCTCGGCAAACTGGTCCAGCGCCGCGCGCAGGTGATCCGGCGTGAAATCGGGCCACAACACCGGGGTGAACACCATCTCGGCATAGGCGGCCTGCCACAGCAGGAAATTCGACAGGCGCACCTCGCCCGAGGTGCGGATCAGCAGATCGAGCGGCGGCAGGTCTGCCGTATCGAGCTCGGCCGCGATGGTCTCGGGCGTGATCTCGCCCTTGGCGGCAGCGCGGGCGGCGGCGCGGGCGATTTCCTGCTGCGATCCATAGTTGAGCGCGATGGCCAGGGTCAGCCGGGTATTGCCGGCCGTGCGCGCCACGGCATCATCGATCAGTTGCACCAGATCGGGTGCCAGCGCGCGGTATTCGCCGATGATCTTGAGCCGCACGCCATTGCGGTCGATCTCGTCGATATCGCTGCGGATGAACGCGCGCAGCAGGCCCATGAGATCGGAAATCTCGTCGGCCGGGCGCTTCCAGTTCTCGGAACTGAAGGCATAGAGCGTCAGCGCCTCGAGCCCCAGGTCACCCGCGGCGCGCACGGCCGCGCGCACGGCTTCCACGCCGCGCTTGTGGCCAAACGCACGGGGCATGAACCGCTTCTTGGCCCAGCGCCCGTTGCCATCCATGATGATGGCAACGTGGCGGGCCAGGGGGGCGCCAGCGCCCCCGTCGCGAACCTGCGGCACGGGAACCGGCGCGGCGCTCACTTGCCCAGGATTTCCTTTTCCTTATGGGCCGCCGCTTCGTCCACGGCCTTGATCGTCTCGTCGGTCAGCTTCTGGACTTCGGTTTCCAGACGCTTGCGCTCGTCTTCGGAGATTTCCTTCTTGGCCTCGTCGGCCTTCAAGGCTTCCATGCCATCGCGGCGCACGTTGCGCACGGCAACGCGGGCGCCTTCGGCGTACTTGCTGGCAAGCTTGGCCAGTTCCTTGCGGCGTTCCTCGGTCAGGTCCGGGATCGGCAGGCGCAGGTTGTTGCCATCGTTGATGGGGTTGAGGCCGAGGCCGGCAGAGCGGATCGCCTTTTCCACCGGGCCGACGTTGGACTTGTCCCACACCTGCACCGACAGCAGGCGCGGTTCGGGGGCAGACACGGTGGCCAGCTGGTTCAAGGGCATGTGGCTGCCATAGACCTCGACCGTGATCGGATCGAGCAGCGCGGTGTTGGCGCGGCCGGTGCGCAGGCCGGCGAGATCGCCCTTGAGCGATTCGACAGCGCCTTTCATGCGGCGCTCAAGATCGCCTTTGTCATACTTTGCCATGGATCAGGCTTCCTTCCGAACGATGGTCTGCGTGCCCTCTCCGGCCAGCACGCGGGCGAGATTGCCCTGCTCGCGGATCGAGAACACGACGATGGGAATATTGTTGTCGCGGCACAGCGCCACGGCCGAGGCATCCATCACCTGGAGGTTGTGGGCCAGGACGGTGTCATAGTCGATGGTGTCAAAGCGCTTGGCCGCCGCATCCTTCTTGGGATCGGCGTTATAGACACCATCGACGCTGGTGCCCTTGAACAGCGCATCGCACTGCATTTCGGCCGCGCGCAGCGCCGCACCGGAATCAGTGGTGAAATAGGGCGCGCCCACGCCGGCGGCAAAGATCACCACCCGGCCCTTGGCGAGATGGCGTTCGGCGCGGCGGCGGATGACCGGCTCGCACACCTGGTCCATCTGCACGGCCGATTGCACACGGGTATCGACGCCCAGCTTTTCGAGGGCAGACTGCATCGCCAGCGCGTTCATCACCGTGGCCAGCATGCCCATGTAATCGGCCTGGGCGCGGTCCATGCCCTTGGCTGCGCCAGCCATGCCGCGAAAGATGTTGCCGCCGCCGATGACCAGGCAGATCTCAAGGCCGGTTTCCTTGGCAGCCTTCACTTCGGCGGCGAGCGCCGCGACAAAATCGGTATCGATGCCGAACTGCTGGTTGCCCATCAGCACTTCGCCCGAAAGCTTGAGCAGAATGCGCTTGAACTTTGCAGGGCTGGTCATGGGGCGTCCGGGTCTCGCAAATAAGGGTCGGGATGAAGGCGGGTTGGCACGCAACCGGCGGCCCCTCCACCCCTGGTTCGCGCCCTTATACGCAGCGCACGGGCCGTGCCAAGGGCACGCCTGCGCTTTTCGCAAACGCAAACGTCCCCGCTGCAACAGGAACCCGGCGCATTGCCGCATGGGCAAGGCCAGGCCCCGGTTGCGCGGGGACGCGTGAAGCGATGCTTACTTGAGGCCGGCAGCGGCCGCCACTTCGGCGGCGAAATCGGTCTCTTCCTTTTCGATGCCTTCGCCCAGCTGGAAGCGGACGTAGTCAACGAGAGCGATCTTGGTGCCGGCAGCCTTGCCAGCCGCTTCGACGACCTGGGCGATCGGGGTCTTGTTGTCCATCACGAACAGCTGCGACAGCAGGGCATTTTCCTTGGCATACTTGGCCACGGCGCCATCGACCATCTTGGCCTGCACTTCGGCGGGCTTGCCGCTTTCAGCCGCCTTTTCAGCCGCGATCTTGCGTTCGCGGGCGATCAGCTCGGCGTCGAGGTCTTCGGCATTGAGCGCCAGCGGGAAGGCAGCGGCGATGTGCATCGCGATCTGCTTGCCGAGCGGCTCGAGCACGTCGGCGCCAGCTTCGGATTCGAGCGCGACGAGCACGCCGATCTTGCCGAGGTTGGTGGCAGCGGCGTTGTGCATGTAGGGCACGACGATGCCGTTCGACACGGCGACGTGCTTGATGCGACGCAGCTGCTGGTTTTCACCGATGGTGGCAACGTTGTTGGTCAGCTTGTCGGCCACGGTGCCGCCGTCCGGATAGGCAGCAGCCTTGAGCGCTTCCACGTCGGCCGCGCCGGTTTCCAGGGCCACTTCGGTCGACTTGCGCACGAAGTCCTGGAACTGGTCGTTCTTGGCGACGAAGTCGGTTTCCGAATTCACTTCGACGGCCACGCCCTTGGTGCCCGAAACGGCCACGCCCACGAGGCCTTCGGCAGCGGTGCGGCTCGACTTCTTGGCGGCGGCGGCAAGGCCCTTGGCGCGCAGCGCGTCAACCGCGGCTTCGAAATCGCCGGCGGCTTCGTCGAGCGCCTTCTTGCAGTCCATCATGCCGGCGCCAGTGCGCTCGCGCAGGTTCTTCACGTCAGCGGCGGTGTAAGCCATCGCGTTTGTCCTTTGTCTGAAACGGTGCGGCCGCGGCTGCACAATGTTTGAAACGGTGCGGCCGCGGCCCTACTTCATGAAACGGGACAATTCGGTGACGGCGCCGAACGCGGCGCCGCCCCCGTCATGTCAGCCTGCAATCAGCCTTCGACGGCTTCTTCGGCAACCGGCTCGTCCAGCGCGCCCAGGTCCACGCCCGAAGCATAGGCAGCGTCACGGCCGCCCTTGGTGGCAGCGGCGGCCACGGCTTCGCAGTAGAGGCGGATGGCGCGGCTGGCGTCGTCGTTGGCCGGGATCGGGAACGCGATGCCTTCGGGCGAAACGTTCGAGTCGAGGATCGCCACGACCGGGATACCCAGCACGTTGGCTTCCTTGATCGCCAGTTCTTCCTTGTTGGCGTCGATCACGAACATCACGTCGGGGATGCCACCCATGTCGCGGATACCGCCGAGCGACAGTTCGAACTTGTCACGCTCGCGGGTGAGCTGGAGCACTTCCTTCTTGGTGAGACCGGTGGTGTCACCCGAAAGCTGCTCTTCCAGCGCCTTGAAGCGCTTGATCGAGCCCGAGATGGTCTTCCAGTTGGTGAGCATGCCGCCCAGCCAGCGGTGGTTGACGTAGTGCTGGCCCGAAGCGCGGGCGGCCTGGGCGATCGGTTCCTGCGCCTGACGCTTGGTGCCAACGAACAGCACCTTGCCGCCGGCCTGCACGGTGGCCGCGATGAACTCGAGCGCGCGCGACATCAGCGGAACGGTTTGCGACAGGTCAAGGATGTGGATGCCGTTGCGGGCGCCGAAGATGTACGGCTTCATCCGCGGGTTCCAGCGGTGGGTCTGGTGGCCGAAGTGGGCGCCGGCCTCGATCAGTTGCTGCATGGTGACGACGGGAGCCGCCATAATCATTTCCTTCCGGTTTCACCTCTGGAGCGCTGGAACCGCGCGGAGAACCCGCAGCTGGCACCGGTATGTGCGCGCCCCATGTGGACTGGCCCTGCTGTCATGATGGCGGCGGACATGCCGCGAATCACCGCTGGGCTGCCGCGCCCATAGCGCGCGAAATCCGGCAATGCCACCGCAAATCCCCTTATCCGTGATTCGCGAAGGACAACCCGCCTGGCGCAGCGAAAACACGCCCTGCCGAAGGCGTTCCTGCGCCGAATCGGCTGCCCGGGAAAACTGTTCCATCGATTTTCGACATAAGCACAAACACTTAGCGCAAACCGTCAGCTGTTTGAAATTCCAGTTGACGCACTGGAACAAAAGTGGAACATTTGCTGCACCGACGGTCCAAACAGGAACCGTTCAGGAACGATCGAGTTATCCACAACACAAGCGCTTGCTGTCAAGCCGTGGTCACAGGACGCCCGGCTTGGCGCCCGCCATCTTGTCTTCGGAAAGGCATTGCCATGCTCGCCATTCTCGCTTCGCTCGTCATCGCCGGTGCCGGCGTTGCTGCCGTGGTTGCCGTTGCGGCCACCTGGCGCGGCCAGCTTGGTGCCATTCGCCAGTTGCTGGCCGATGCCCGCGCGCTGGAGCAGGCGGATGCGCTGGAGCTCGATCGGGCATTTCTGGCACGCCTGATCGATAGCCCGCTGGCGACCGCGGCTCCCGCCACGCCCGCCCTGCCGCCGATGGTGCGCAGCACGGTGCGGCGCCCCTCGCCGCGACCGGCTGCCGGCATGGTTACGAAAGCAGCGCGGCGCGCTGCCGCTTGAGCCGCGCATAGCGCACCACGCCCACCGGAATGAGCGCAAGATAAAGCGCACAAATTCCCACCAGCGTCAGCCAGGGTTCGGTCAGCAGGGCGGCGAAGACCAGTCCGGTCAGCGCGATCAGTTCCAGGCGGATCGTCTTGCGCGGACGGAATGACGACCAGCCTGGCGTGGCCATGTTGGAAATCATCATGAACGCCATCATCGCGGCCCAGATCGCCACGAAGATCGGCTGGCGGAACTCGTCCCGGCCACTTGCTACCCACAGGTAAAGCGGCAGGAACGACAGGCCCGCGCCGGCTGGGGCGGGAACGCCGGTCAGGAAGCCAGCAGACTTGTGCGGCTGCTCTTCCATATCGATGCGGGCGTTGAAGCGGGCGAGGCGCAGGGCGCAGCATACCGCCAGCGCGAGCGCAGCAAACCAGCCAAAACGCGGCATCTGCTGCAACGACCAGAGATAGAGGATCAGCGCCGGCGCCACGCCAAACGAAATGGCGTCAGACAGGCTGTCCAGCTCGGCCCCAAAGCGCGATTGCGCTTTCATCAGCCGCGCTACCCGGCCGTCGATACCGTCGAGCATTCCGGCCAGGATAACGGCAAGCACGGCGCCGCGGAAATCACCGCCAATGGCAAAGCGAATGCCGGTCAGCCCGCAGCACAGCGCAGCAGAGGTAATGGCATTGGGCACCAGCGCGCGCAGGGTAAGCCCGCGCGGCAGCCGGTGGCGGCCAAAGTCTTCACCCGAAAATGCCTCTTCGTCCTCTGCCGGCAAGGTCACTGGCTGATGCCCTCGATCAGCGGTGCATCACCGATTTCGGCAAGGATCGTTTCGCCGGCGACAACGCGCTGGCCGATCAGCACCTTGGGCTCGGTGCCGACGGGGAGATAGACGTCAACCCGGCTGCCAAAGCGAATCAGCCCCACGCGCTGGCCAACGGCAACGATGTCCCCGCTCTTGACGAACGGCACGATGCGCCGCGCCACCAGGCCGGCGATCTGGGTAAAGCCGATCATCACGCCGTCGCTGCGCTCCACCAGGAAGTGCTGGCGCTCGTTTTCCTCGCTCGCCTTGTCGAGATCGGCATTGAGGAACTTGCCCGGAATGTAGACCACGCGGCGGATCGTGCCACCGATCGGGGTGCGGTTCACGTGCACGTCGAACACCGACATGAAGATCGACACGCGGGTTACCGGCGTCGGGTCCATCGCGGCCAGCCCGCTGCCGTCATCGGCGGAAAGCTCGCGCGGCGGGGCGACCTTCTGGATCAGCGTGATCAGGCCATCGGCCGGCGCCACGACAAAGCGATCGTCGCGCGGCGTAACACGCACCGGATCGCGGAAGAACGCGAGCACCCCGAGGGTGAGGAACACGAACGGCCAGGCCACGATGCTGCCGCCAAAGATGGCGGCCAGCAGCGCGATGCCGCCGGCGATCGCGCCGAACTTGCGCCCTTCGGGATGGATGGAGGGCCAGGACCAACCGGCATTGCCGCGTCCGCGATTGTCAAAAATGTCACCAGGCATGCCGCCGGTCTAGGCGCTGGCGCGTCGCGCGGCAAGCGTATGGCGCACACCAGTGCCACCAAGCGCTGCCAGGGATCGACCAGCGCCATGCCAAATGCACGCAACGCCTTGTTGTATATGCGATTTGCACAACAGGGTGGCATCGCGCCGGGCCACAAATTGGGCTTTTGTGGTGGGGCAACCGCAAAAGGAACCACCCGATGATCCCCCTTAACGCCCCGTTCTGGTCCTGCTGGCTGATCAGCCTGGCAGCGGCCTGCACGATTACGATGGCCCGGCTGGGGCTGCGCCTCTCACCCGCCGGCCGGCATGGACTGGTATGGCGCGAATGCCTCGCCCTGCCGTTCTTTGCCACGGCGGCCGCCTGCTATGCCGGCCTGCAGCAATGGCCACCGGCTGCGGCGGCGCTGCTGGCGATGGCGCTGGCCCTGCCCGGCTATCCCCGGCTGGCGCGGGCCATGGCGCGCTACATCTTGCGGAAATAGGCGACGACGCGGCCCAGCACGTGCAGTTCCCCGTCATAGGCCGTGATCGGGGAAATGGCCGGATTATCGGCCATCAGCAGCCAGCCACCATCCTTGCTGGGCCGCAGCCGCTTGACGCAGCCCAGCCCGCAATAGCTGACCGCCCAGACCTGATCGGCCAGGCGCGGCACGGCCTGGCTGGTATCGATCAGCAGCAGATCGTTGTCGAGGATGGTGGGGATCATGCTGTCGCCTGAACCGCGGGCGATGATCAGGCTTTCCGCCGGGGCCCGCGTATAGAGATCGAGCCATTCGCGCGGGAACATGCGCTGCACGTCGGCGATAGGCTGATCGATGTAGGCGGCCCCCAGGCCGATCGCCAGATCGACCTCGCGCACGGCGACCAGGCCCATGGCCCCGGCAACCACCGAAACCGACGGCGCACGGTGGCCATCGGCGGCGGCATCGTCGGTTTCACCGGTCAGGTATTCGACGCTCGTTTCAAGCGCGCGCGCGATGGCGTGGATGTGGCGCGACCCCTGCGCTCCTTTTCGGATCAGATGGTTGACGCTCGGCTGCGAAATGCCGACGCGGCGCGCCAGTTCCGCCTGAGACAGGCCCAACGCGCTGATTCGCGCGGCAATGCGATCACCCAGTGTCATGCCTACGCATATATAGATAAAACTATATTCAGGCAATGTATTTGTCTATTGCACCGCTCATAGATTGGTGCATTATAGATATATCGATATCACGGAGATCCATCATGCCATCCCCCGCCACGGGGCAGCCGCGCACCGGGCGCCTGCACTGCCCGCATTGCCACCAGCCTGGTCAACGCCGATCGAGCCGGCCGGTTACCGACACCCACCGCGAGATCTATTACCAGTGCGCCAATGTGGTTTGCGGCCACACCTGGAAAGCCAGCGAGACCTATGACTATGGCCTGGTGCCCAGCGCCACGCCAAACCCGCAGGTGACGCTGCCGCAGCGACCGGTGCGGCCATGAAGCTGGGGATTTTTTATGGAAAGCAGCCCTGGCGAGCGGGCTGGAGAACTGGTGGTGGACAGGGCTAGATTCGAACTAGCGTACGCTTGCGCGGGCAGATTTACAGTCTGCTGCCTTTAACCACTCGGCCACCTGTCCACACCAGATTTGCCGGTGCGAGGAGCGCCTTTTCCAAGGCTTTCCTGCGTTTGAATGGACTGTTTCGCTGCAAGCGATCCGGTCCGTCCGGCCGAGTGAGAGGCCCTTTGGCGAACCATCGCTTGCCTGTCAATGGGGGGGCTGGCTAAGGGCGATGCAGTTTTCGATTTTTATGCACAGGTGTTCGCAATGCCCCGCCACGATGATGACCAAGACAACCGCCACGACAGTGGCAAGAAGGGCCGTGCCCTGCGTGGCCGGGCCGGGCGCAACCAGGGCGGGCGCGGATCGGGCCGTGGCAGCACCGGGACGGTGCGGCTGTGGGGTCGCCATGCGGTAGAAGCGGCGCTGACCAATCCCAATCGCACGGCAAAGAAGCTGTGGGGCACGCGCGAGGCGATCCAGGAAATGCTGGACGACCATGACGCTGAACTGCCGCGCGATCTGCCGGTGGAATATGCCCAGGCCGTCGATCTGGGCCGCCTGGTGGCGCGCGATGCGCCGCACCAGGGGCTGGTGCTGGAATGCCTGCCGCTGGAAGACGTGGCGCTGGACGACGTGCTGGACGAGGCAGAGGGCCGAACGCTGGTGCTGCTCGACCAGGTGACCGACCCGCACAACGTGGGCGCCATCCTGCGCAGCTGCGCCGCGTTCGACGTGGCCGCGCTGATCACGCAGGACCGCCATGCCCCGCCCGAATCGGGCACGCTCGCCAAATCGGCATCGGGCGCGCTGGAAGTGGTGCCCTGGGTACGGGTGGTGAACCTGGCGCGCGCGCTCGAATCGATTTCCGAGGCCGGCTATTGGCGAATCGGCCTGGATGGCGAAGGCCGGGAAGAATTTCCCCACGCCCTGCCCGCCGGCCCCGTGGCCCTGGTGCTGGGCGCCGAGGGCGAAGGCATGCGCCACAATGTGATGCAGCATTGCGATGCCATCGCCCGCCTGCCGATCAGCGGTGCGATCGAAAGCCTCAACGTCTCGAACGCAGCGGCGATCGCGCTTTATGCCGCCGCCACCCGCCCCGCCGTAGAGGACTGAGGCCCCGCCCACGGCACAGCCGATTTCTTTTTCCACAAAAAAGGGCCGCGTCGGCATGCGACGCGGCCCTTTTTTCATGCCTTGCGGCAGGATGCAATCAGTTGACCGCGTCCTTGAGGCCCTTGCCGGCCTTGAACTTGGGCTGGGCCGAAGCCTTGATCGCCATCGGTTCGCCAGTGCGGGGGTTGCGGCCGGTCGACGCCTTGCGCTTGGCAACCGAGAACGTGCCGAACCCGACCAGGCGCACTTCCTCACCCTTGGCCAGCGCGCCGGAAATCGATTCGAACACGGCTTCGACAGCCTTGATGGCATCGCCCTTGGACAGGCCGCTGACATCGGCGACGGCGCTGATCAGATCGTTCTTGTTCATGTGCGGAAACCCCCTACCAATCTACTGGACAGCAAATGTTGGAAAATCGTGATTTCGGGTGCGCCGGAAAAGAGCCGAGAAAAAAAGCGCTGTCAAAGGCAAAAGCACGCAAAACCCGCAATTTATCCCCGATAGCGGCCGACCTTGCGGGCAAGCAAAAGCCGCGCGCAACGATGTTGCGCGCGGCTCCCGTCAAACTACGGTAGAAACTGCGCTCAGTGCGCGGTGCGGGCCGCGGCCGGACTGCCGCCCAGGGGGGCTGCCGCCGGCTGCGTGGCAAGGTCGTCGGCCTCGGTCCATTCGATCGCTTCCACCGGGGCGACCAGCGCCCGCGCCAGAACCTCGTCGACATGCGACACCGGCACGATTTCCAGCCCTTCGCGGATATTGGCCGGAATTTCGGCCAGATCCTTGCGGTTTTCCTCAGGGATCAGGACGGTCTTGATGCCACCGCGCAGCGCGGCGAGCAGCTTTTCCTTCAAGCCCCCGATCGCCAGCACGCGGCCGCGCAGCGTCACTTCCCCTGTCATCGCCACATCGGCGCGGACCGGAACTCCCGTCAGCGTCGAGACCATCGCAGTGACCATGCCGATGCCTGCGCTCGGCCCGTCCTTGGGCACGGCGCCTTCGGGCAGGTGGATGTGCAGGTCCTTGCGCTGGAAGATCGACGGCTTGATGCCATAGGCCGGGCTGCGCGCCTTGACGAAGCTGAACGCCATCTGGACGCTTTCGCTCATCACTTCACCCAGCTTGCCGGTCGTGCGCACCGCACCCTTGCCGGGCACCGTCACGCTTTCGATCGTGAGCAATTCGCCGCCCACTTCGGTCCAGGCCAGGCCGGTTACCGCGCCGACCTGGTTTTCCTCGTCGGACACGCCATGGCGGAATTTGCGCACACCGGCGAACTCGGCCAGGTTTTCGGGCGTGATCGTCACGCTCTTTTCCTTGCCTTCCAGGATCTTGCGCAAGGACTTGCGCGCCAGCCGGGCCACTTCGCGCTCCAGCGTGCGCACGCCCGCTTCACGGGTGTAATAGCGGATCAGATCGCGCAGCGCGTCTTGCGTGAGAGTGAATTCACCCTTGCGCAGCCCATGCGCCTCGACCTGCTTGCTCACCAGGTGCCGCTCGGCGATTTCGACCTTCTCATCCTCGGTATAGCCTTCGAGGCGGATGATCTCCATGCGATCGAGCAGTGGCTGCGGCAGGTTGAGGCTGTTGGCCGTGCACACGAACATCACGTCGGACAGGTCGATGTCCAGTTCCAGGTAATGATCCTGGAATTTGGCGTTCTGTTCAGGGTCGAGCACTTCGAGCAGGGCCGACGCGGGATCGCCCCGGAAATCCTGGCCCAGCTTGTCGATCTCGTCGAGCAGGAACAGCGGGTTGGACGCACCAGCCTTGCGCAGGTTGGTGACGATCTTGCCCGGCAGCGAGCCGATGTAGGTGCGGCGGTGGCCACGGATTTCCGCCTCATCGCGCACGCCGCCGAGCGACTGGCGGATGAACTGCCGGCCGGTGGCCTTGGCGATCGACTTGCCCAGCGAGGTCTTGCCCACGCCTGGCGGACCAACGAGGCACAGGATCGGACCCTTGAGCTTGTTGGTGCGGGCCTGCACCGCCAGGTATTCGACGATGCGATCCTTGACCTTGTCGAGCGCATAGTGATCGGCATCGAGCACCGCCTGGGCGCCCGGGATATCTTTCTTGAGCTTGGACCGCTTGCCCCACGGCAGGCCCAGCAGCACGTCGAGATAGTTGCGGATCACGGTGGCTTCCGCGCTCATCGGCTGCATGGTCTTGAGCTTCTTGAGCTCGGCATTGGCCTTGGCGCGGGCTTCCTTCGACAGCTTGAGGCTGTCGATCTTGTCCTGCAGTTCCTGGATCTCGTTGGCTTCCTCGCCGTCGCCGCCGCCCAGTTCCGACTGGATCGCCTTGAGCTGCTCGTTGAGGTAGTATTCGCGCTGGGTCTTTTCCATCTGGCGCTTGACGCGGCCACGGATCTTGCGCTCCACCTGGAGCACGCCCAGCTCGCCTTCCATGAAGGACAGCACCATTTCCAGGCGCTTGAGCGCGTCGCTTTCCGAAAGCACGGCCTGCTTGTCGGCCACCTTGGCGGCCAGGTTGGCAGCCACGGCGTCGGCCAGCTTGCCGGCATCCTCGATATCGCCCAGTTGCTGCCCGGCATCCTGCGGCAGCTTTTTCGAGAGCTTGGCATATTCGGCGAACTGATCGACCACCGAGCGCATCATCGCCGACACTTCGGTGCCCGAGACGCTGCCAGGCTCGATCGGCTCGACCTCGGCCATGAGCATGTCGCCGTGGCTCGAGCTTTCCGCGTTGAGCGTCTTGAGCTCGGCACGCTGGTTGCCTTCGACCAGCACGCGCACCGTGCCGTCGGGCAGCTTGAGCAGCTGAAGCACCGTGGCGATCACGCCGGTTTCATAAAGATCATCGCGATCGGGATCGTCGCAGCCGGGGTCGAGCTGGGCCAGCAGGAAGATGTCCTTGGACCCGGCCATGGCCGTTTCCAGGGCGGCAACCGACTTTTCGCGGCCGACAAACAGCGGCACGACCATACCGGGGAACACCACGATATCGCGCAAGGGCAGCAGGGGATACAAAGTCATAAGTGCAAATGTCCGTCCCACCTGCCGCACATGAACCCAAACCGGCAGGGCTTGAGGCAGATATGGGGTGCAAGGCGCCGCCCCGCAATGCCCAAGCGCCAAGACGGTTGGGGATTGCCGGTTTTCAGCCCTTTTGCGAGGGATTTGGCCTTTGCTGTGGCACCCGCCCGATCAGGGCGTGGCGGTCGCCGGTACCGGGGCCGATGCAGGTGCAGGAACGGGCAGCACGATCGGCGGCAGCACCTGCCCATCGGGCGCGCGGGCCGGCCCGGCAGCGCTTGGCGCAGGGGCTGCCGGGGTCATCGCGGCAGGTGGCGTCTGCTCCGCAGGCGTGGGGGCGGGCTTGTGCTTGTGGCCCTTGAGTTCGTCGATCTGCGCCTGGCGGGCGGCGAGATAGGCTTCCTTGGTGGCCAGGTAGGGATCACCCGCCTTGCGCATCGCCTGGATGCGGCGGTCATCGTCAAGGCGATCGTTGAGCGAGCGCACGATGAAGCTGCCGGTGACATAATAGGGGCTGCGCAGCGGGCCGCCGACCGCGGCCGGCAACAGCGCGCGATCGATCCCCAGCCCGATCACATCACGCAGCGTGGTGGGGCCAACGAGCGGCACGAACAGGAACGGCCCCGGGCCGACGCCATAATAGCCCAGCGTATTGGCAAAGCCGTTGCGGCGATAGGGCAGCTTGAACGGCTTGGCCACGGCGACATCGAGCAGCCCGCCCACGCCGATGGTGGAGTTGATGGCAAAGCGGCCAAGCGTTTCGGCAGCCTTGCCCGGCTTCAACTGCAACAGGAAGTTGAGCGCCACGACCGGCTCGGTCAGGTTGGTGAAGAAATGGCGCAGGCCGGCGCGGATGGGATAGGGGATGGTCTTGCCATAGGCCTTGGCCGCCGGCTCGATCACCGCGCGGTCAACCGCCTGGGTGGCCGCGAACGTCACCTTGTTGAGCGCGATGACGGGGTCGCCCGGCGGCGGCCCGCGGCGGGCATTGACGACGATGGCGCCTTCATCGGCCGGCTGCGTCTCGGCAGCGGCGGCAGCGGTGGTATCGTTGGCCGCAGCGGGCGTGGGCACCGGCAGCACGATGACCGGCAGGATCTGCCCATCGGGCGCGCGGGCGGGCGCTTGCGCGGGGGCCGGCTGGGCCGCCGGAACTGCCTGGGGTACGATGCCTGGCGCGGGGCCTGGCGCGGGCGCAGCCGCAGGGAGCGCAACGGCAGACGCGGCGGCGTTGCCCGCAACCGGCTGCGGCGGCGCGCCATCATCAATCGGCGTGGTCCCGGCCAACGCAGCGGCAAGCAATACGATCATCATGTCCCCGTAGTCGGTCTCACCATGACTGGGCGCTGAACGAACGATCGATCAGGCGCGCAGCCATGGGGAAACAACGGTAATCTTGAAAAGTTGCGCCGTCGCTCAGAACGGCAGCTTGAAGCCCGGCGGGATGCCGGCCGCCATCTGCACCTTCTGCATTTCCTCGGCGGCGGCGGCGTCGGCCTTGGCTCGCGCATCGTTGAAGGCAGCCGCCACCAGGTCTTCGAGAATGCCCTTGTCGGCCGGAACGAGCAGGCTGTCATCGATCGAAACGCCGATCACGCGGCCCTTGGCCGAGGCCTTGATGGTGACGAGGCCGCCGCCGGCAGCGCCCTCCACCTCGATCGCGTCGAGGCGGCCCTGGGCGTCTTCCATCTGGCGCTGGATGGTTTCGGCGGCCTTTTGAGCCGCCTGGATCATTTCTTCCATGGACTTCATGCTTGTCTGCTCCGCGCAGGCGACCACGGCCGGCGCTCGGCCGTGGCGGGGTTGGATTCGTCGAGAATTTCGGCGCCGGGAAAGGCTTCGAGCGCAGCGCGCACCAAGGGATCGGCGCGCATCGCCGCCTCGGCCTCTGCCTCGAGGGCAGCCTTGGCTTCCACCAGGCTGGGCTGCGCGCCCTGGGCCGCTTCGCCATCGAGCCGTTCCACCAGCCAGGCCTGGCCGGTGATATTCTGCAGCGCCTTCTTGATATCGGGCGTGGGATCGCCCGGCAGGCCCGGCGCGAGTTGATAGCGCAGCGTGCCCATGCGCAGTTCGATCAGACGCACCGACAGGCGCATGGTGGCGCCGGTGAGCGGCGAAACATCCTCCACCTGCTCCACCAGCGCTTGCCAATCCATGGGGATGCCGCTGCTCGGCGCCGCAGCGGCCGCAGCCGGGGCGCCATCTGCTGCCGGCTGCGCGGCCATGCTCGCGGCCAGGGCGGGCCCTTGCGCCAGCATCTCTTCCAGCTTGCGCACCAGGCCGCCGGGATCGGGCATGTCGGCCGCGTGCAGCACGCGCAACAGCGCCATCTGCGCCGCAACCAGCGGATCGGGCGCGGTTTTCACCTCGTCATGGCCCTTGAGCAGCAGTTGCCACAGGCGGTGCAACTGCCCGGGCGCAAGATCGCCGGCCCAGCCCTGCAGCGCGGCAGCCTCTTCGGCCGAGCGCGCCTCGCCCTCAGGGCCGCTGATCTGGGTGACGGTGACCTTGTGCACCAGATCGAGCTGCGCGCGCAGCATGGCGACCGGCTCGATTCCCAGGGCATACTGATGCGCCACTTCGGCCAGCAGCGCGGCACCATCGCCCTTGAGCATGGCGGCAAACAGGCGGCGTTGCAGCGTCTTGTCGGCCAGGCCGAGCATGTCCTGCACTTGCGCGGCGCTGACCTTGATCACCGAGCCATCGCCGCTGCCAGCCAGATCGGCATGGCTGATCGCCTGGTCGAGGATCGAGAGCCCGTCGCGTGCCGAGCCTTCGGCGGCGGCGGCCACCATGGCCAGCGCCTCGGCCTCGGCCTCAACCCCTTCGGCCTGGCAGACATGGCCGAAATGGTCGGCGAGCAGCGCGGTCGGGATGCGCCGCAGATCGAACCGCTGGCAGCGCGAGAGCACCGTGACCGGCAGCTTGTCCACCTCGGTCGTGGCGAACAGGAACTTCACATGCGCCGGCGGCTCTTCCAGCGTCTTGAGCAGCGCGTTGAACGCGTTGCGCGAGAGCATGTGCACTTCGTCGATGATATAGATCTTGTAGCGCGCCGATACCGCGGCATAGCGCACCGCCTCGATGATCTCGCGCACGTCGTCCACGCCGGTGTGGCTGGCCGCGTCCATCTCGATCACGTCGATATGGCGGCCTTCGGCAATCGCCTGGCACGGCTCGCACTGGCCACACGGGTCGATCGTCGGGCCGCCCTGCCCGTCCGGGCCGATGCAGTTGAGCGCCTTGGCGATGAGGCGGGCGGTGCTGGTCTTGCCCACCCCGCGCACGCCGGTCATCAAGAAGGCGTGGGCCAGCCGGTCACGCCGGATCGCGTTGGCCAGGGTCTGCACCATGGCTTCCTGGCCGATCAGCGCGGAAAAGGTTTGCGGACGATACTTACGCGCCAGCACGCGATAGGGCTGCGCCGGCGCGGCGGCGGGAGCCGCTGGGGGCGCCGATTGGGCCGCAACTGGCGCAGGCCGGGCCACGGGTGCCGGATCGCCGAACATCGCGCCCTGGCCGGCCGCCTCGAGTTCGGCCGCGCTGGGCGCAGCCTCGGGCAGCGGGGAATCAGGGGTTTCGGGTTCGTGCCCAAACATGTCGGTTGAATCGGCCATCGCGCCCCTAGGTAGGCGCAAAGGCTGCAAATGTCGAACGGGGGCAGGACGGTTTCCCGCAAGCTTGCGCCGCGATTTTGATTTGATACCAGTTTGCCATGCCCACGATCCAGCCCGGCCGCCTCACCGCCCAGACCAACACGCCGCTGGTCGTGTTCCTGATCGGCATGCGCATCAACCGCTTTCGCGCCGTGGGCGAATGGCTGCCCGTGGCCCGCGCGATGGGACCGATGCTGGCCGAGCTTTCCGCCGCGCCCGACAGCGGTTTTCTGGGCTATGAGCCGATGCTGCGCGGGCTGCGCACGGTCATGCTGGTGCAATACTGGCGCGATTTCGACAGCCTGGAAGCCTATGCCCGCAGCCGCGACCGCACGCATTGGCCGGCCTGGGTGGCGTTCAACAAGGCAGCGCGCCAGAAGCGGGGCGGCGTGGGCATTTTCCACGAAACCTATGCCGTGCCGGCCGGCGGCAGCGAAACCATCTACGTGGATATGCCCGCCTTCGGGCTGGGCAAGGCGATGGGCCTGGTGCCGGCGACGGAAGGGCGCGAGGCCGCGCGCGAGCGGATGAAGGCATCCGGGCAGCAGGCCTGATCCGATCGACCAGGCGGCGGCGCATCACAATGTGGGGCTAAGAAGGAGCCGGGCGACCCGCCGCAATCCGTTGTGGCTGCTTCCTTCCGGACCTGACCAGGTTGGCGAACGCAAACGTCCGCCCGACTCCCGGGCCGCCCTATGGCGCCGGCGCGCGCCGATTGCAAGCGCCGGCTTGATCAATCAGCGGAAATTGTCAGCGTAGCTTTGCAGCTTGAGCCGGCGCGGCGGCGTGGGCGTGACATGCACGGCAATGCCATACTTGTCGGCATAGGCGCGGGCGTCCGCCTCGGTTTCGAAGGTGATCACCACTTGCTGCTGGGTATCGCCAGAGCCCGCCCACCCCATCAGGGGATCGGGGTGCTTGGCCTCGGCCGGGGCGAATTCCAGGAGCCAGTCGGCGGTCCGGGCCTTGCCGGACTGCATGGCATTCTTCGGGCGCTGATAGATGCGTGCAGGCATGGGCGGTGCTTTCGTGCGTTTCGCTGCGCAAATCAAGAGGGATAAGGGAACTTGGCGTGCCTATCGCAACATGCGCGCCACCAGGCGGCGGGCGGCCTCGCTCACGTCTTCCCAGGCTTCGATGAAATCCTGCTCGTCGCCGTAATAGGGATCGATCACCGCCTGCCCTTCCCGGCCCGGCACCAGATCCATCAGCAGGCCCATCCGCGCCAGGGTGCGGCGCGGCGCCATGCGGCGCAGATCCTGCAGGTTCTGCGAATCGAGCGCATAGATCTGGCCAAAGCGGGTGAAATCGGCCTCGGTCACCTGGCGGGCGCGATAGCGGGAAATGTCGATGCCATGCTGCAGGGCCACCGCCTGGGCGCGCGGATCGGGCGGATTGCCGGCGTGCCAGCCGCCCGTGCCGGCCGAATCGATGGTCACGGCCAGCCCCGCCTTGACCGCTTCGGCCCGGAACGCAGCCTCGGCCAACGGCGAGCGGCAGATATTGCCCAGGCAAACAAACAGCACGGCTGGCTGGCTCACCGCATTCCCTTCCACATGAACCCCGCGCGGGCATGTGGTGAGCCGGGCGCACGCACCGCATCCGGCGCGCGGCCTGGCGATGCCCGTCGCAGCGCAATAAAATACGCTGCAATGCAAAAAGTCCAGCGCCAAGCCGCAGGAAATTGCGCAAGCCGGCAATTGCCCCGGCTGATCAGGCTCCGTCGACGGCGCGACGGCCCAAGGCCGGATCGTCGGTGAAGAACCCGTCCAGCCCGGCGGCAAGATAGGCGCGCATTTCCGCCACGCTGCCGCTTTCGCAGCGCAGCGCAGCACCGCACTGGCGCAGGCTGGCGGGCAGGAACTGCGGCTCTGGGCGGAATGTATAGGCACCCACGAGCAGCCCGGCGCGGTGCGCATCGGCGATGATCGGCTGCGGCGGCGCGAGGTGCCCGTCTGCCGTCTCGGGCATCAGGGTGCGGCTCCACGGGGCGATCCAATCGGCATAGCCGGCCACATCGGCCAGGCCACTGGCCGACAGCATCGCGCCATAGGTGAGCGTGCCGCCGCTGGCGATGGCGTCACCGGTGCGCTTGTCGGGCTCGTCAGCCAGTTGCATCAGCGCGATGTTGCGCCAAGGCGCGAGCATCCTGCGCAGACGCTTGAGATTGGCCACTTCGAACGACTGCACGATCACCGGCGCCTGTTGCAGCCAGGCATGGGCGCGAATGGCCGCCAGCAGCTTGGCCTCCATGTCGTGGCCCAGGCTGTGGAAATAGCTGGAATGCTTGATTTCGGGAATGATCCCCAGCGGCCGCTGGCGGCCACGCGCGGCCTTGGCGGCAAAGGCCACGATCTCGTCGAACGTCAGCACCGGGAACTGCCCATCGAACGCCATGCTTTCCGGGCGCAGCGTGCCCAGCCGCTCCTTGGCGCGCAAGGTCTTGAGTTCGGCCAGGGTGAAATCCTCGACGAACCAGCCTTCCTGCCGCTCGCCATCGATGACCTTGGTGGTCTTGCGCGCGGCAAATTCGGGGTGGGCGGCCACGTCGGTCGTGTCGACGATATTGGGTTCATGGCGCGACACCAGCACGCCATCGCGGGTCGGAACCAGATCGGGCTCGATGAAATCGGCGCCATCGGCCACCGCGCGCTGATACGAGGCCAGCGTATGTTCAGGCCGATGCGCGCAAGCGCCGCGATGCCCCAGCACCAGGGGATGCGCCGGCCGCGCGTGGCGGCCATGGCGCTGGGCCAGCGCGCCGGCCCAGGCACGGGCGCCGGGCAGCATGGCCACACCGGCCCCCATGGCCAGGATCGAGCGGCGCGAAACAGTCATGGGGTTTATCCTTTTGCCAATGCCGTGGGTGCCCTGGCCGGGCTTTGCGACAGGATCATGACCAAGCCGGGCGGACAATTCCAGAGGCGCTTGGTGGGGCGGAGGTTGCTCACCCCCGGACTCGATCTGGCGGCACGCTTTATCCCGCAGTGCCCAGTTCGCGCGATACGCGCGCGATTTCTACAATGATGTCACACGAAGCCACGAAGGCACGAAGAGAAGCGCTTATCTTCGTGCCTTCGTGGCTTCGTGTGGGATTTTAGAAAAAAGACTGGTCCCGGCGATGAAGCACATCAGCTGGCTTAAGCGCCCAAGATTGGTGCAAATTTGCCGTTGCCATCTCCAACTTCGTCATTCCCGCGCAGGCGGGAATTCAGTGAATGCTGTGAGAACAGGACAGCCACCCCATTTTTGCCGCCAGCCCACAACTGGATTCCCGCCTTCGCGGGAATGACGAGGGAATGGGCTGGAGGTGTTGGTTCGTTGCCGCTTACCGTCGGCCTGCCGGGAGGCATCAAGCGTCACCCCGGATCACGTCCGGGGTGACGAGATTTCATATAAATGTTCGTCTCTTAACGTCACCCCGGACTTGATCCGGGGTCCCGCTGTTCTGCCAGATCATAGCGTCCGCAACTGGGCGAAATCGACCTTAGGATTTCTCCACCCCGCTCAGCGCAGCGAAACCACTTCTACCGGCGGCAAGGGCGCGGCCCCGGGCTGCTCGGCCCAGTGCCGCACCAGCAGCACGCCGCCATCGGCGCGCAGGGCATCGACATGGGCCGTGTCAATCGAGGCGAAGACCCATTGGCCCACGCCTTCCTCGCCCAGCGCCAGAACGCCATCAGCCGGCATGCCGCCCCCGGCTGGCGCGGCATCGGGCGGGCCAAAGACCCCGGCCGCGCCGCGGTTCACATCCACTGCCGGCGACCACGCGGCCTCACCCACCGTGGGAGACTGGATGGCATAGCACTGCCCCTCCAGCGCGCGAGCCTGGCTGCCCAGCCGCACGCGCCAATAGCCATGCAGCGTATCGGTGCAGCTTGGCACCAGCAGAACCTGCGCGCCCGCTTCCACCGCCGCGCGCGCCAGCAGCGGAAATTCGCTGTCATAGCAGATCACCACCGCCAGCCGGCCCAGCGCGGTATCAAACACGCGCAGCCGCTCGCCACCGGTGATGAACCATTCCTCGCGTTCGAAGCGGGTCATGATCAGCTTGTCCTGGCTGGCCTTGGCGCCGCTGGGGGCGAACAGCCGCGCCGTGTTGCGCACCTGGCCATCGGCAGTGCGACGCGGGGCACTGGCGGCGAGGATGTGCACGCCATGGGCCTGCGCCAGCCGCGCGTGCAGCGCATCGACCTGCGGCAGCAGCGCCGAAACCGTGTCGATCGAACCGGCCAGATCGCCCATCGTTGCCGGGTTCAGGCTGGCCAGTTCCATCGCGCCATATTCGGGAAACACCAGAAGCGCCGCGCCACCAGCCACGGCCTGTTCCACCCAGGCAGACAGCTTGGCTTCGTAGGCGGCCCAATCGGCCAGGCGATCGATCGGATATTGCGCGGCGGCAACGGTGAAACGGGGCATGGCGTGCCTTTTTACGACAGGGACTTGAGCCAGTACTGCATCGGCTTGGCGGTCTCGTGTGCTTCGCCATGGTCTTTCCACGGCAGCTCGGTAACCAGGCCCGGCACCAGGGCATAGCCGCGCCCCTGCCAGAAGGCATCGAGCGGGCGGTAGCCGGCAGGGCGGGCGGGATGATCGGCCGGACGGATCACCGCGGCAAAGCAGGCCGCCTGCGCCCCGGCGGCACGGGCCGCATCCTCGCGATGATCGAAGAATGCATGGCCAATGCCCTGCCCGCGGTATTCGGGCAGCAGCACGCTTTCGCCGAAATAGAACAGGTCTTGAGTGGCAATGCCGCGCTGTTCGAACGGAGCGCGAAAGGCGGCTTTCTGGTGCCGCATCGGCGCGGCGGTGGCAGCCCCGACGATGCGCGCGCCATCGCATGCCGCCACCAGCACGGCGCCGGGCGCGGCGGCATATTCGGCAAGATAGCGCGCCTCGTAAGCGCGGTCGCCGTCATAGAGGTAGGGCCAGGCGGCAAACACCGCGATGCGCAAGGCCGCCAGGTCATCCAGCGCGGCGGCCACTTCCGCGCCGCTCAGCGGGCGGACGCTGATGCTCATTCGCCGACGACCTGCGCGGTCCAGTCAGCGAGGTTGTAATACATCGTCAGGCGGGTGATCTTGCCGCCCGCGATGGCCAGGAACGCGCCGGCGGGCAGCACATAGGTTTGCCCGGCCGCCTCGGGCAGCCCTTCGTCGGTGGCGAGATAGCTGCCATGGACGATGAATTCGGCCGCTGCGCGGCTGCCGTCATCGCTGGCCATCAGCACGATGTCTTCCAGGCGTTCCTTGTAGCACCGCTCCATATGACCAAGGAACGTTGCAAAGGTGTCCTTGCCCACCTGGCGGCTGCCCTGGTTGATATCGTGCGCCACGTTATCGGCCAGGCACGCCAGCATCCCGTTCCAATCCCCGGCGTTGAAAGCGGCGTAATAGGTTTCAAGCAGGGCCAGCGTGGCGGCGCGCGACATGGGCGGGTCTCCGTGGAAAAGGCAGTGTCGCCGCAAGCGCTAGCCGATCGTTTCGCCGCCTGCCACATACCGTTTTGGCATGCTGTATTGCCCATATGCAATGAAGCGGCGCGGGAACAGGCCCCACGCCGCTTGCATCGATCATCCTGAGAAGGCGCAGCCTGAGGGGGCTGGCCGGGGGGCGATCAGCCGAACAGCTTGTTGGCCGTGTTGGCCACGCGGCGGCCCAGATAGCGCGCGCCGTCCAGTTCGATATCGCTGGGCTGGCGGCTGCCGTCGCCACCGGCGATCGTGCTGGCGCCATAGGGCGTGCCGCCGTGGACGGCATCGAGCGTGAGCTGGCCCTGGAAGCCATAGTCAAGGCCGACGATCGTCATGCCAAAATGCAGCAGGTTGGTCAGGATCGAGAACAGCGTGACTTCCTGGCCGCCGTGCTGGCTGGCGGTGGACGTGAAGGCCGCGCCGACCTTGCCATTGAGCGCGCCCTTGGCCCACAGGCCACCGGCCTGGTCGAGGAACGCGGCCATCTGCGAGCTGATGCGGCCAAAGCGGGTGCCGGTGCCAACTATGATGGCATCGTATTCGGCCAGTTCGGCCACCGTGGCGACGGGGGCCGCCTGGTCAAGCTTGAAGTGGGCAGCCTGCGCCACTTCGAGCGGGGCAGTTTCGGGCACGCGCTTGACATCAACCGTGGCGCCGGTTTCGCGGGCACCTTCGGCAATGGCGTTGGCCATGGTTTCGATGTGGCCATAGCTGGAGTAATAGAGAACCAGAACCTTGCTCATCACACATCATCCTTGGGCAGAGAGGGTAAACTTGGGTGACCCGGCCGGTGGATCATCGAGGGATCAAGCCACCGCGCCGTGCCGTCTTGCCCAGTCTTGTGCCGCAGCCGCGGCTTTCAAGATAGGGCGATAAGATCGGACCAAATGTTCCGAAATGCCGAACGCCCGGGCAGCGTTTGCGTTTCCGTGCTTTTTCGCATATGGGCGAATGGGAATGCCCCGGCCCACACGATGCAGTCGCCTCGCGGCTCCCTCGTTTGCCGGGGTTTCTTGTTTTTCCATGGGGGCGGGCCGAATCGCCCCCGCCGCGCAGGAAGAAGCCGCATGTCGCGTCGCCGCCAGATCTACGAAGGCAAGGCCAAGATCCTTTATGAAGGCCCCGAGCCGGGCACCCTCATCCAGTATTTCAAGGATGATGCCACCGCGTTCAACGCGCAGAAGCGCGGAACGATCAACGGCAAGGGCGTGATCAACAACCGCATCAGCGAGTATGTGTTCACGCGCCTGGCGCACATCGGCATTCCCACCCACTTCATCCGCCGCCTCAACATGCGCGAGCAGCTGGTGCGCCAGGTGGAAATCGTGCCGATCGAAGTGGTGGTGCGCAATGTCGCGGCCGGTTCCATTTCCAAGCGCCTGGGCATTCCCGAAGGCGAGCCGCTGCCCCACACCCTGATCGAATACTACTACAAGGACGATGCGCTGGGCGATCCGATGATCGCCGAAGAGCACATCGCCTGCTTCGGCTGGGCCAGCAACGAGGAAATGCAGGACATTTCCTCGATGGCGATCCGCGTGAACGACTTCCTGGTCGGCATGTTCGCGGCGATCAACATCCGCCTGGTGGACTTCAAGCTGGAATTCGGCCGCATCTGGGATGGCGACTATAGCCGCGTGATCCTGGCCGACGAAATCAGCCCCGACGGTTGCCGCCTGTGGGACATGGTCACCGGCGAAAAGCTCGACAAGGACCGTTTCCGCCGCGACCTGGGTGGCGAGGAAGAAGCCTATCAGGAAGTGGCACGGCGCCTGGGCCTGCTCGACAACGACGGGCCGAGCGAAGTGCTTGACCTGGGCGCGCACCGCAAGCTGCGCTCCAAGAAGTAAGCGTTGCCGGGCGCCCGCCAGGGCGCGACGGCACGCAACACGGCAAGGGCCGGGAACCTGGTTTCCCGGCCTTTTCGCGTGGCGCTGGATATTTGCCTAGGCCGTAAACTCATAAATAGCACCCCCGAGGTTTGAGGCCAAAGGCCCCGTCGCGAGGAGAAAGCGCGCAGGAATATCGGCAATATTTCAAGTGCTTTCGACGCTGCGAGGGGGCCTTTGGGTCAAATCCCGAAGGGACGCCAAAATGGCTTCCATCTCAGCCCAAAGTGCCCTTGCAAAGGCCACCAGCCTTCGCGGCGGTCACTTTGGCCAGATATGTTCGCCATTTTGGCGCCTCGGGGGTGCTATTTATGAGTTTACGGCCTGATGCGGGGTGCGGTGCACTGCGCAGCGCGGCTTGAACATATCTTAGCCTCGGCATCCCAAGGTTGGAGCCATGGAAACGCCCCGCCCCTGTTTCCGCCGCCCCTGCGGCTATCGGGCGCGCTAACGCGCGATGGCCCGCCTGCCCCGCTTGTGCGCTGCCGCGCTGGGCCTGATCGCGCGCAGCCGCAGCCTGCGCGGACGCATCGCGCTGACCGGGGTGCTCGTGCCGCTGGCCGTAGTGATGGCGGTGGTGGCGATCGATGGCATCACCCTGCCGCTGGCGCTGCTGATCCTGGTCGCCCTGTCGTTCTCGCTGTGGTTCACCCGCGATCTGCTGCTGGCGATCGCCGGCCCGCTCAACGCCCTGTCGGAAGCGAGCGCGCGCTATGCCAAGGGCGAGGCCACGCGCGTGGCCGAAGATGGCGATGCCGAACTGGCCGCCCTCGCCCGCCAGTTCAATGCCATGGTTGCCGCGGTGGACGAACGCGAGCGCCGCATCGTGCATGCCGCGCTGCACGATGGCCTGACCGGCCTGCCCAACCGCAGCTTCTTTGCCGAAAAGCTGGAGCGGGCGGTGGCGCGCCAGAACGACGGGCACCGCACGCTGGTGGCGTTCATCGATCTCGATGATTTCAAGCTGATCAACGATACGCTGGGCCACCCGACCGGCGATGCACTGCTGCGCGAAGTGGGGCGCAGGCTGCAGGCAGCCTTTCCCGATGCGATGATCGCGCGCTTTGGCGGGGACGAGTTCGGCATGCTGCTGCCCGCGCTGCCACCTGATGCCGATTGCGCCGGCTTGGCCCGCAAGCTGCACGGCCAGATCAACTGCCAGGTGTGCCTGGGAGAACGCCTGGTGCCGCTAACGGCCAGCTTTGGCATCGCCATCGGCCCGGGCGACGGGGCGGACAGCCACACCCTGCTGCGCGCGGCAGACCTCGCGCTCTATCGCGCCAAGGACGATGGCAAGGGCACCTACCACTTCTTCGAAGCGAGCCTCGACGAACGCGTGCGCCAGCGCCGGGAAATGGAGGAAGACCTTGCCCAGGCCTTGCACCAGGGGGAATTCACCCTGGCGTTCCTTCCCACCTTCAGCCTGGCGCAGCGGCGGATCGTGGCGTGCGAGGCGCTGCTGCGCTGGAACCACCGCACGCGCGGCCCACTTTCACCCGCCAGCTTCGTGCCGATTGCCGAGGAATGCGGCCTGATCATCCCGATCGGCGAATGGGTGATTCGCGAGGCGTGCCAGCAGGCGGCGCGCTGGCCGGGAGAGGTGGCGGTTTCGGTCAACCTTTCGGGGCGGCAACTGGCGCATCCCGCGCTGCTGCCCACGCTGGTCCAGGCGCTGGCCAGTGCCAACCTGCCCGCCGGCCGGCTGGAACTGGAGATGACCGAGCGCGTGCTGGCGGCCAATGCCGATCGCAACCAGACGACGCTGGCCGCGCTGCGCCAACTGGGCGTGCGGGTGGCGCTGGATGATTTCGGCATGGGCTATTCCTCGCTGCACCACCTGCGCAGCTTTCCGGTGGATACCTTCAAGATCGACGGCAGCTTTGTGCGCAACCTGCGCGGACAGGTGGAAGCGCAAGCGATCGTGCGGTCGATCACGACGCTGGCCGGCGCCCTGGGCATCGCCACGCTGGCCGAAGGCGTGGAGCAGGCCGAAGACCTTGACCTGCTGGCGCAGCAGGGCTGCGATCTGGCGCAAGGCTATGCGATCAGCCCGCCGCTGCCCGCGGCCGAGGTGGCGGCCCTACTTGCCGCGCAGGAGGCTGGCCGCGCGCGCCGCGCGCTGCGCTGACGGGGTGGAGCGGCCAATTCGTTTCCAGATAAGTCCTTGCGGCGGCACGGCAGGAGCGGCAAACCGGCGGCAATGATGCTGCCTGTCTCGTTCCGCCCCACCCTTGCCCTGCCGCTTGCCGTGGCGCTCTTGCTGGGGGCCTGCACCAGCACCGGTCTGGGCCATGGCCCCGTTGCCACCCTGCCCGCTGCCACACCTGCGCCCACCTGGGTGTTCCAGAAGTCTGACCTGCCGCCCGATCCGCGCTTTCACTTTGGCCAGTTGGCCAATGGCATGCGCACGATCATCGTGGCCAATGCCATGCCCAAGGGCACCGTGCAGGTGCGGCTGGACGTGGCAACGGGATCGCTTGACGAAACGCCCACCCAGCGCGGCTTTGCCCATTTCGTGGAACACATGGCCTTCAACGGCAGCACCCATGTGCCCGAGGGGGAAATGGTCCGCCTGCTCGAACGCAAGGGGCTGGCCTTTGGCGCCGATACCAACGCCCAGACCAGCTTCGAGCAGACCACCTACATGCTCGACCTGCCGCGCAACGATCCCGACCTGATCGATACCGCGCTGATGCTGATGCGCGAGACGGCCAGCGAATTGACCTTTTCGCCCGGGGCGGTGAACCGCGAGCGCGGCGTGGTGCTGTCTGAATTGCGCGACGGGCAAGGCTATGCGCTGGACAATTTCCACGACCAGCTGGCGTTCTTCTATCCCCGCGCCACCTATCCCCAGCGGCTGCCGATCGGCACTGTCCCCACCATCGATGCCGCAACGGCCCAGACGCTCAAGGATTTCTGGCACCGCCACTATGTGCCGGCCAAGACCACGCTGGTGGTGATCGGCGATGTCGATCCGGCCAAGGTGGAGCAGGCGATCGCCGCACGCTTTGCCGATTGGCAGGCCGCCCCGGCGCCGGCCCGGCCCGACCAGGGCAAGGTCTTGCCCGGCCAGCACGGCAAGACCGACCTGTGGACCAACCCGGCGCTGGCCGAACGCGTCACCGTGGCGCGCCACGGCCCCTGGCTGGACGAGCCCGACACCATCGCCAGCCGGCGCGAGAACCTGCTGCGCCAAATCGGCTATGGCATCATCAATCGCCGCTTCCAGACCCTGTCGCGCCAGGTCGATGCGCCGTTCCGCGGCGCGGGCTTTGGCACGGGCGACGTGTTCAAGATCGGCCGCACCACCAACCTCATCATCGATACCGTCGATAGCGGCTGGGCCAAGGGCCTGACGGCAGCGGGCAGGGTCTGGCGCGAGGCGATGGCCCAGGGCTTTACCCAGGCCGAGGTGGACGAACAGGTGGCCAATCTGCGCACCGCGATCGAGAATGCGGCCGCCGGCGAGCAGACGCGCAACAATGCCACGCTGGTCAGCCTGGCGCTGTCGCTGCTGCATGACGACATGGTGCCGACCACCCCATCGAGCGGCCTGGAACGCTTCAACGCGTTTGCCCCCACAATCACGCCCGCCAGCGTGATGGCCGCCTTGCGGCGCGAGGCAGTGCCGCTGGACAAGCCGCTGATCCGCTTCCAGGGCCGCAAGGCTCCGGCCGGCGGCGCACAGGCGCTGCGCCGCGCCTGGCAGGCCGCGATGGCAGCGCCGCTGGACGCCGCCAAAACAGCGACGGCCGCGCCCTTCGGCTATACCGATTTCGGCACGCCGGGCACGGTGGTGGCCGACAGCACCGATACCACGCTGGGTATTCGCCGCATCCGCTTTGCCAATGGCGTGATGCTGAATATCAAGCGCACGCCGCTCGAAACCGATCGCATCCACGTGCGCCTGGCGCTGGACGGGGGCGAGATGCTGGAAACCCGCGACAACCCGATGGCGGTGGACATGGCATCGAGCGTGCCGGCCGGGGGCCTCGGCCGCTATAGCCTGGACCAGTTGCAGACCATGCTGGCCGGCCATGCCGTGGGCACCAGCTTTGCCGCCAGCGGCGATACCTTTGGCGCAGGCGGCACCACGACGCCGCGCGACCTGTTGCTGCAGTTGCAGGTCATGGCCGCCTATCTCACCGATCCCGGCTATCGCCCCGAGGCGGAACAGCTGTTTCACCAGGGCATGGCCAACTATTTTGCCCAGCTCAACGCCACGCCCGCCTCTGCCCTGTCGGCCGCGCTGGGCGGCATCCTGTCGGGCAACGATCCGCGCTTTACCCTGCAATCGCCGCAGGCCTACCAGAAGCTGGGCTTTGCCCAGTTGAAGCCGGTGCTGGCCGACCGACTGGCCCACGGCGCGCTGGAAATCGCGCTGGTCGGCGATGTGGACGAAGCGGCCGCGATTGCCGATGTAGCGCGCACGTTTGGCGCCCTGCCCCCGCGCGAAGCAGCGTTCGGCGCCTGGACCCAGGCGCGCGAGCGCCGCTTTGCCGCCATGCCTGGCGTGCAGATCGTGCGCCACCATGGGCCAGCCAACCAGGCGATCGTGCGGATGACCTGGCCCACCACCGACGATCATGATCCGGTCCAGACCCTGACGATGGAACTGCTTGAGCAGGTGGCGGGGATCGAGGTGCTCGATACCGTGCGCGAAAAGCTGGGCAAGGCCTATTCCCCCGGGGTGTCGAGCGACATGTCGAGCGTGTGGACTGGCTGGGGCACGTTTACGGTGCAGGCCTCGGTCAACGTGGCCGATGTGGCGGCGACGCGGGCCGCGCTAGTGCAGACGATCGGCGATCTTGCTGCCCATCCGATCGATGCCGACGTGCTGGAACGCGCCCGCGCCCCGATGCTGGAGCGGCTGGACAATGCGCTCAAAGGCAATGGCGGGTGGCTGGCGCTGGCCGCGCGCGCGCAATCGCGGCCCGATCGCATCGCGCGTTTCCAGGCCGCCCGCGCACGGCTGACGGCGCTGACCGCGGCCGATGTCCAGGCCGCCGCCAAGGCCTGGCTTGCCCCGGCCAAGGCCGTGACCGTGCTGGTCTTGCCCGATGGCGTGCCCGCACCGCCATCATGACCCGGCGATCAGGGCGCGTCATGCGCGCAAGACTTGCCCTTGACGCCAGACGGGGGCATAGGCGGCGCCGAGTCCCGTATCCCACGATCTGCCTGTTTAAGTGAAAGGCCAAACGCCGATGAAGGTCCGTGTCCACGTCAGCCTCAAGAACGGTGTGCTCGATCCCCAGGGTCGCGCCATCCACCATGCGCTGGAAGGGCTGGGCTTTGCCGGCGTCAAGGACGTGCGCGCCGGGCGCCTGTTCGAACTGGACGTGGCCGATGACACCAGCGACGACGCGCTGGACGAGATGTGCCGCAAGCTCCTGGCCAACATGGTCATCGAAAACTATCGCATCGAAAAGGTTGCCGCCTGATGCCGTTCACCTCTGCCGTCATCACCTTCCCCGGATCGAACTGCGACCGCGACATGGCGGTGGCGGTGGAAGAGGTCTGCGGCGGCACGGTGCATCGCGTGTGGCACGGCGATGCCACCCTGCCCGATGGCCTTGATTTCATCGCCGTTCCCGGCGGCTTTTCCTATGGCGACTATTTGCGCTCGGGCGCCATGGCAGCCCGTTCGCCGATCATGCAGGCGGTGGTCGAGGCTGCCGGGCGCGGCGTGCCCGTGCTGGGCGTGTGCAACGGCTTCCAGATCCTGACCGAAGCGGGCCTGCTGCCCGGCGCGCTGATGCGCAATGCCGGCATCCGCTTTGTCTGCCGCGAAGTGCCGCTCAAGGTGGAGAACAGCCAGTCGCTGTTCACCCAGCGCTATTTCAAGGACCAGGTGATCACCATTCCCGTGGCGCACCATGACGGCAACTATTTCGCCGACGCCGAAACCCTGGATCGGCTGGAAGGCGAAGGCCGCGTGGCGTTTCGCTATGCCGAGCCGGTCAACGGCTCGCAGCGCGATATCGCCGGCGTGCTCAACGCCGCGGGCAACGTGCTGGGCATGATGCCCCACCCCGAACGCATGATCGAGGCCGCGCAGGGCGGCAGCGACGGGCGCAAGCTTTTCGAAGGCGTGCTGGCCGGGTTGAACGTTTCGGCTTGATCGGGGGGAACATCCCCTCCCCTAACCCCTCCCGCTAGCGGGAGGGGGACTTAAAGGGCTGCCGATTGCGGGGCCTTTTTTGTTGCGCCCCTCCCGCACGCGGGAGGGGCTTCCCTACAAACTCCCCTCCCGCGTGCGGGAGGGGCTGGGGGAGGGCGTGTTAGATGCTCACTCCACCGTCACGCTCTTGGCCAGGTTACGCGGCTGGTCCACGTCGGTGCCCTTGGCCACGGCGACGTGATAGGCCAGCAATTGCACCGGCACGGCATAGACCAGCGGCGCGATCAGCGGGTGGACCTTGGGCATCTCGATCGTGGCAAGGCAGCCCTCGCCAGCTTCAGCCAGGCCTTCCGCGTCAGAGATCAGCACGATCTTGCCGCCGCGCGCGCGCACTTCCTGCATGTTGGACACGGTCTTTTCGAACAGCGGACCCGACGGCGCCAGCACGATCACCGGCACGGCTTCGTCGATCAGGGCGATCGGCCCATGCTTCATTTCGCCCGAGGCATAGCCTTCGGCGTGGATATAGCTGATTTCCTTGAGCTTGAGCGCGCCTTCCAGGGCCAGCGGATAGTCCGGGCCACGGCCGAGATAGAGCACGTCGCGCGCCGGCGCGATCAGTGGGGCCATCGCCGCGATTTCCTCGTCGTGCGAGAGCGCCGCGTTGAGCGCGGCCGGCGTTTCGGCCAACTGGTTGACGATCAGCGCTTCCTCTTCGCGCGACAGGCGTCCGCGCTTGACCGCCAGGTGCGCCGCCAGCGCGGCAAGCACGGCAAGCTGGCACGAGAATGCCTTGGTCGAGGCGACGCCGATTTCGGGCCCGGCATGGGTGGGAAGCAGCAGGTCCGCCTCGCGCGCCATCGAGCTGGTCGGCACGTTGACGACCACCGCGATGGTTTGGCCGGCCGCCTTGCAGTGGCGCAGCGCCGCCAGGGTATCGGCGGTTTCGCCCGATTGCGAAATGAACAGCGCCAGGCCGCCCGGCTCCAGCACCGGATCGCGATAGCGGAACTCGCTCGCCACATCGATGTCCACCGGCAGGCGGGCAAACTGCTCGAACCAGTATTTCGCCACCATCCCGGCATAATAGCTGGTGCCGCAGGCGACGATCGTCACGCGGTTGATGCTGGCCAGGTCGAAGTCGATCTGGGGCAGCGACACGGTCTGTTCCACCCGGCGCAGATAGGAACGCAGGGTCTGCGCCACCACGATCGGCTGCTCGAAGATCTCCTTCTGCATGAAGTGGCGATAGTTGCCCTTCTCGATCGCGGCAGCGGTGGCGCCCGAAGCGACGATTGGCCGGGTGACAGGCTGGTTGTCCACATCGAACACCTCGACGCCATCGCGGCGCACGATCACCCAATCGCCTTCTTCCAGGTACGATACCTTCTGCGTCAGCGGCGCGAGCGCCAGGGCGTCAGAGCCCAGGAAGGTTTCACCGTCGCCATAGCCGACTACCAGCGGCGAGCCCAGGCGCGCGCCGATCAGCAGATCGGGATGCTGGCGGAACGCAATCGCCAGGGCAAAGGCCCCGCGCAGCTGCGGCAGCACGGCCTTGACCGCCTCGGCCGGGCTCTTGCCCGCCTCCACCAGCTCCGAAACCATGTGCGCCACCACTTCGGTGTCGGTCTCGCTTTCAAACTTGCGGCCGCGCGCGATCAGCGCCTCGCGCAAGGGGCGGAAATTCTCGATGATGCCGTTGTGGACCAGCGCCACCTCGCCGGTCGCATGCGGGTGCGCGTTGCTGGTGGTGGGGGCGCCGTGCGTGGCCCAGCGGGTGTGGGCAATGCCGATCAGGCCCGGCGCGGGATTGACCGCCAGTTCCTTGACCAGGTTGTTGAGCTTGCCCTCGGCGCGGCGGCGCACGAGTTGCCCGGCGAACACGGTGCAGACCCCGGCGCTGTCATAGCCGCGATATTCCATGCGGCGCAGGCCATCGACCAGCCGGTCCGCGACTTCTTCCTTGCCGACGATTCCGATAATTCCGCACATGGATTGAGACCCACACTTTCTTCAGGATTGGGAGATAACGCGAATGGCCGGCATCATGGCCGGGTAATTCTTGGCATTTCGTGTCTGCCCCGCCTCTTGCGATCCGCGTGCTTTCGACCAGGTGAACCGGCAGATGAATTCGCGGACATGATCGCGGCCAGGCGGCGCAAAGGGGCCTACTTCTTGGCTTCGGCCTTTTTCTTCTTCATCGCATCGTGAAAGCGATCGGCCCAGCCCGGCTTGACCAGCTGCTCGGCCCGCACCAGGCGCAGCTCTCCATCAGACACATCGCGCGATACCGCGCTGCCTGCCGCCACGATGGCATCGGCGCCGATGCGCACCGGCGCGATCAGGGCGGAGTTGGAGCCGATGAAAGCGCGCTCGCCAATCACCGTGCGATACTTGAAATAGCCGTCATAGTTGCAGGTGATCGTGCCCGCGCCGATGTTGGCGCCCGCGCCCACGTCGGCATCGCCCAGATAGGTCAGGTGGTTGGCCTTGGCCCCCACGCCCAGGCGGGCATTCTTGACTTCCACGAAATTGCCCACGCGGCTGTTCTGCTCCAGCGTGGCACCTGGCCGCAGCCGGGCAAACGGCCCCACCGAAACCCCGCTTTCCACCGTGCAGCCTTCGAGATGGCAGAACGCGTGGATCACCACGTTGTCCGCCACGGTAACACCCGGGCCAAACACCACGTTCTGTTCCACCGTCACATCGCGGCCAAGCACGGTATCGTGGGAGAACCACACGGTTTCGGGTGCGACCAGGCTGGCGCCATCGGCCATCGCGGCCAGGCGGCGGCGCTGCTGCCAGCGGCCTTCGGCCTGGGCCAGTTCTGCCCGGCTGTTGATTCCGGCCACTTCGTCGGGATCGTCGGTCACGACCACGGCGCAGGTCTTGCCCGCCGCATTGGCCACGTTGACGATATCGGTGAGGTAATATTCGCCCTGGGCATTGTCATTGCCCACTTGCGCCAGCAGCGCGAACAGGTCGCTGCCCTTCACCGCCATCAGCCCCGAATTGCACAGCGTGCAGGCGCGCTCCGCCTCGCTTGCATCCTTGTGCTCCACCATCTTCACCACGCGGTCACCCTCGGCGATGACCCGGCCATATTGCAGGGCATCGTCGGGACGGAAGCCGAGCACGACCACGGCCGGCGCATCGGCCGCATGCAACCGATCGAGCATGGCCTGCATCGTCTGCGCGCGCACGAAGGGCACGTCACCATAGAGGATCAGCACATCGCCAGCGAAACCGGCCAGCGCATCTTGGGCCTGCTGCACGGCGTGGCCGGTGCCCAGCTGCGGTTCCTGCACCGCGATCGTGGCGCTGCCGCCCAGCGCCTTTTCCAGCTGGTCGCGGCCATGGCCGGCCACCACCACCTGCCGCGCTGGCGCCAGTTGCGCCGCGCTGGCCATGAGGTGCAGCAGCATCGGCCGCCCGGCAACTGGATGCAGCACCTTGTGCAGATCGCTTTTCATGCGGGTGCCCTTGCCGGCAGCAAGGATGACAAGAGCGAGAGGAGCGGTGGCCGAGGGCGACTGGGTTTGCGTGGTCATGGCTGCATCCTTGCCAGCTTATGCTTGCAGTTTCCAGAACGGGTGGGCACTGGCTTGCAACATGACCGATTTTCCATTTTCCATCGTCGGGTTCGATCTGGACGGCACCCTGTGCGATACCGCAGCTGACCTGGGCAACGCGCTCAACCGCACGCTGGAATATGCCGGGCGGCAGACCTTCCCGCTCGATGTGGTGCGCCGCTTCATCGGCGGGGGATCGGGGCAGATGCTGCGCAATGCCCTGGCCGAAAGCGGCGGCTATGACGAGGCCGAGTTCAAGCCGCTGCAGGATCGCCTGTTTGCCTATTATGGCGAGGCGATCGCGGTGCATTCGCGGCTCTATCCCGGCGGGGCAGAAATGCTCGACGCACTGGCCGCGCGCGGCGTGACCGTCGCGGTGGCGACCAACAAGCGCGAGGAATTTGCCCGGCAGTTGCTGGATGAACTCGGCCTGTCACCGCGCTTTGCCACGGTAATCGGCGGCGATACGCTGGGCCCGGGCAAGGCCAAGCCAGCGCCCGACATGCTCGAGGAAATGATCGCGCGCTGCGGTGGCGGGCGGGCCGCGTTCGTGGGTGACACCACGTTCGACATTGGCGCGGCGCGCGCGGCAGGCCTGCCGGTGGTGGCGGTCAGCTTTGGCTTTCACGATCTGCCGCCCGACCAATTGGGCGCCGACGCCGTGATCGATCACTTCGATGCGCTGGTGCCGACGCTGACGACGCTGGGCTGAGCGTCGAGCAGGGCGAGCAGCCCGCGCTCGTCGCGCGAGAGCCATTGCGTGGCGCGGGGCAATCGCAGCCCTGCGCGCCATTCTGCCTGGTCGGGGACAAGGGCCAGCACGGCGGGATGGATGTAGCTCTTGCGGGCGATCGTGGGCGTATTGCCCAGCCGATCGGACACTTGCCCCAGCAGTTCCTTGAGCGGCACGTTCTGTTCGGCATGGGCCAGTACGCCAAATGCCAGGACGCTGGCATGCCAGGTGCGGAAATGCTTGGCGGTGAATTCCGCCCCGGTCACGCTGCGCAGCCAGGCGTTGATATCGGCCGAGCCGACCGGACATGGCGCGCCATCCTCGCCCAGATACTGGAACAAGTGCTGGCCGGGCAGATCCTGCATCCGCCGCACGAAACGCACGAGGGCGCGGTCGGTCAGGCGCATGTCCCGCTCCACGCCTGACTTGGCGCGAAAGCGCAGCCGCAGGCTTTGCCCGCGCAGTTCGACATGCTTCATGCGCAGCGTCGTGGCGCCAAAGCTGGCATTGGCGCGGGCATAGGCCTCGTTCCCGACGCGAATCGCACCGGTATCGAGCAGGCGCACCACCGAGGCGATGCAGCGTTCCTCGCTCAGCCCCCGGCCCGCCAGCGCCGCTTCGACGCGGGCGCGGATTTTCGGCAGCAGCGCGCCGAAGGCCGCGCAGCCATCAAACTTCTCCGCCTCGCGCGCGGCGCGGAAATCGGGGTGATAACGGTATTGCTTGCGCCCGCGCGCATCGATGCCGGTCGCCAGGATATGACCATGCGGCATCGGGCAGAACCAGGCGTCGCGATAGGCCGGTGGCAGCGCCACGGCATTGAGGCGGTCGATCTCTGCGCGATCGGCGATGCGTTGCCCGGCATGATCGCGATAGCACCATCCCCGCCCCGCGCGCCGCCGCGAGATGCCCGGTGCACTATCGTCTACATAGACCAGTCGGCTCTTGCCCGATTCCTGCAAAACGGCTTTCCTGTTCAACGCTTGCCCTCCGACGGGCCAACGCCACAACATGTCTTGCAGTTCCCCCGGCGCCTCGTCAGAATGATAGGCAACCTAACAAACTTCCGTTGCAGAGGAACGACCATGTCCGAAGAATATACGCCGCCCAAGGTCTGGACCTGGGACAAGGCCAACGGTGGTGCATTTGCCAGCGTCAACCGCCCCATTGCCGGCCCCACGCACGACAAGGATCTGCCGGTGGGCGCGCACTCGTTCCAGCTCTATTCGCTGGGCACGCCCAACGGCCAGAAGGCCACGATCATGCTGGAAGAACTGCTGGAAGCCGGCATTGCCGAAGCGGAATACGATGCCTGGCTGATCAAGATCTTTGAAGGCGACCAGTTTTCATCGGGCTTTGTCGACATCAATCCCAATTCCAAGATCCCCGCGCTGGTGGATCACAGCGGCCCCACCCCGTTCCGCGTGTTCGAATCCGGCGCGATCCTGATGCATCTGGCCGAAAAGTTCGGCATGTTCCTGCCGACCGAAAATCCGGCCCGGGCGGAATGCCTGTCGTGGCTGTTCTGGCAGATCGGCTCTGCCCCGTTCATGGGCGGTGGCTTTGGCCACTTCTACAACTATGCCCCGATCAAGATCGAGTATGCGATCGATCGCTATGCCATGGAAACCAAGCGCCTGTTCGACGTGGCCAATCGCCGCCTGGCGGAAAGCCGCTACTTGGGCGGCGAGGACTATACCATCGCCGACATTGCCGCCTATACCTGGATGGGCAATCTCTATCGCGGCGAAGCCTATGGCGAGGCGGCCACGTTCCTGTCGATGCACGAATACGAGCACGTCGGCCGCTGGGTGGGCGAGATCGACCAGCGCCCTGCGGTGCTGCGCGGGCGCCTGGTGAACAGCGCCAAGGGAATCGCCGAACGCCACAGCGCCGCCGATTTCGACAGCCTTCCGCCCGAAAAGCTCAAGGGCATCGTCAAGGGTTTCTGACCGCCCTGACACTGGCCCAAGGCACCTGCCCCCTCCCCTTTGGGAGGGGCGCAGGCATCGCCAAGTTATCCCCAGCTACCCCCTTCCCATTCACGATTGGCCCGCTATAAGCGCGCGCTCTGCTGGGGCGTCGCCAAGTGGTAAGGCACCGGTTTTTGGTACCGGCATTCGCAGGTTCGAATCCTGCCGCCCCAGCCAGATTTGCTGTCCCTGACGCCCATCGGCGCGGGCGCGACACCCACCACATCCGCCAGATATTGCTTCCCCGCACGGCGCCCTGCCTGTCTCAGGCAGCCTGCCCGTGAGCGCGTGGGCCACCCGGTTCGTGCGGAACCGGGACCGACCTGGCCCAATGCGGGCGCAATCGGCGTTGTTATACCAGCGTCAAACAGCTATTGCCCCGCGCCGGGGACGATTGGAGGTTGGGGTTGTTGCGCGTGAATCGATGGCTTGGCCGGGACGGCGGGATGGCCGATGGCTGATTGCGCCCTGGCAAGACAAGCCCCGGCGCCGTTGCTTTCCGCCCTGCCTGTTGCCCCTTCTCCTGCTCCAGCGCCGTCTGTCGCGCTGGTCTACAATCCCCATGCCGGGAATTTTTGCGCGCGCACGCTGGAAAGGTGGCGCGCCGCGTTGACTGCCGCCGGCCACGCCACGCGCCTGGTCGACAGCCTTGACTATGCGCGCGCGCCGCAGCGCCACCGCGCCGATGTCGTATGCATCGTTGGCGGCGATGGCACCGCGCGGCTGGTGGTGGAAGCCGAGTTGCAGACACCTCGCATCACCCCCGCGCCCGCCCTGCGCCACGCCTTGCTGCCGGCCGGGACAGTGAACCTTATCGCCCGCGAAACCGGTTGCGGCACCGATCCGGCCGGGCTGGTGGACGCCTTGGCGCAAGACGCTGCCCCCGCCCTGCAATACCATGGGCTGCTTGATGGCGCGGCCTTCCTGTGCTGCGCCTCGGTCGGGCCGGACAGTGCCGTGGTGGCGCGGGTGACGCCAGCGGCCAAGCGGCGGTGGGGCCGTGCCGCCTATGGCCTGGCGTTGATTGCGCAGCTCTGGCGCTGGCCTCGCCCGGCGCTGGACGTTTCGATCGATGGTGCCGCCCACCGCGCCGAAGCGGTTTTCGTGCTCAAGGGCCGCTTCTATGCCGGGCCGTGGACGCTCGATCCCCAGGCAGATCTGCGCCGCCGCGAATTTCGCGTGCTGCTGCTGCCGCGTGCGCGCCGGCGCGACATTGCCCGGTTGGCCCTGGCGGCCATGGTCAGCCCGCGTTTTGCCGATCCGGCCTGGCAGCGATGGTCGGCGCAGAGCGTCACGGTGACGGGGCAGGACGCCGTGCCGATCCAGGCCGATGGCGACATTCTGGGGCAGACACCCGCCCGGTTCAGCTTGGCGACAGCGCCCATCGCGTTTCTCTCACCTGCGGCGCGACAGACCACAAGGGACCAGGCCTGATGCGCCCGCAGATCGAACGAGAACTTTGCGATGATGCTGTCCAGCCCCGGCCTCTTGCGCCGCCGCCGCACCCTGGTCCCTCGCGGCCGCGCCCGATGCCCGTTCCACCGCCCAGCGGCACGGCCCACCCCTTCCAGCCGATGACGCCCGAGCCATCGTTGGCGCCGGTGCGCGCCGCGCCGCCGGTCGATCGCTGCCTGTGGGCACTGGTCGGCGGATCAGGGCTGGTGGTCATGGCCATGATGGTGGGCAACCGCCTGCCGGTCGTGGTGGCGAGCCCATCGTTTGCCGTGCTTGCCCTGGCCGTCGCGCTGTTCGCCGGAACCTGGCGCCGCTGTGCCCGCGCCACCACGCCGTTGCAGGCGCGGCTGCGTAACCTCAGCGAATATGGCCTGATCCTGATCGCGATCGGCGTGCTTGGCGCGGTGGCCAGCTATCAGGTGGCGGCGATTTCGCGCGGGTTCTGCGACGATGCCCTGCAACGCTGGGACGAGGCGCTGCATTTCGACTGGCTCGGCCTCTATGCCCTCGTGGTGCGCCATCCGGTGCTGCAATATACCGGATCGGCGGCCTATAATGCCGTATTCCTCTATCCCTGGGCCATTCTGATCTGGCACAGCTGGAAAGGGGAACGCGACAAGGCGCGCGAGTTCCTGCTCACGTTCTGGCTTGCCGCGGTCATCACCCTGGCGCTGTTTCCGCTGTTTCCGGCACGTGGCGCGCTCTCGCACCTGTGGCATGGCGTGGTGCCCTATGCCCCCAGCAACGGACTGGACCAGGGCACGGTGATCGCCGCGCTGCGCGCCCATCGCCTGGCCGGAATCGAGCTGTCGACCGTGACCGGCCTGGTTTCCGCGCCCAGCTTCCACACCGTGTGCGGCCTGCTGTTCATCACCTTTTCCTGGCGCATCGCGCATCTGCGCCCGCTGATCGTGCCGCTCAACCTCGTGCTGCTGGCCGCCACGCCGATCGAGGGATCGCATTACCTGGTCGACATGGTGGTGGGCGCTGCCGTTGCCGGGGCGGCCTATGTGCTGGTGCGCAAGCGCTTGGCCTTGCTGGCCTGGGCCCAGGGCATCGCCACCCGGCGCCTGCGCCCTGCCGCGCTCACGCGCTGATCGCTCCATACCCTGAAGCCGGCGGTCCGGCGCCCAACCACGCGGGCGCCGAACCTTCGCCTCAATAGTCCTTGCTGGCTTTGACGCTGATCTGTTCGTCCCCGATCGTGGAGATCGTGGCGAGCAGGGCAAGCCAGCGGGTGATACGGAATTCGATCGAGGTGGCGTTGTAGCCGCGCCCGTCGGTCACCAGCTCCAGATAGAATCGGCGGCCCAGGTACTTGCCCACCGCGATCGACGTGCCGCGACCGGTGGTGGCATCGGCGCCGACGATGCGCAGGCGATCGAGCCCGATGGCGCTGCGCACCTTGTTGATCGGATCACCCCCGCCGCCGCCGCGCAGGCTGGCCAGCGCCGAGGCCAGTTGCACTGCCTCTGGCGCGGAAATCTGGGTGATCGACGTGCCGAACAGCAGGCGGCTGAGCAGCTCTTCCTCGGGCAGCGCCGGGGTGGAACTGAAAGCGATGGAAGTGTGCGCCGCCGTGCCGGTGATGCTGATGGTGGCCGTCACCCCGTTGGCATCGCCGGTGGCCACGATATCGAGCTGCGGGTCGATGGGGGTGGAGCCGGTGAAGCGGATCTTGCCCCGCGTCAGGTCAAAGCGCTTTCCGGCAAATTCATAGGCCCCGCGGATCACTTCGGCCGTGCCGGTAATCTCGGGCGCGGCGGTGGTGCCGCGCAGGTGAATGTCGGCCCCCCATTCGCTGTCGAGGCCCATGCCGCGCACGGCCACGCGATTGGCCGCCACGGCATCGATCATGAATTGCCAGGGCGCCGAAGGCACCTTGGCCGGGGCGGCATCGGCCGGGGCGTTGATTTCGCGCGTCTTGATCGTCGGCAGGTCGGCCGCGGCGCTGGCCTTGCCCAGCGCCCAGCTGGCCTGGTCGATACGCACGCGCCCGGCAATGGTGCCGCCGTTGCCGGTGCTGATCACCCGCAGCGGGCCGGTGACCGTGGCCGACATGTCATCACGCCGGATCAACTGGGCATTGCTCGCCGCCAGGCGCAGGTCGATACCCACGCCCTTGGTGGCGATGGCCGACAGGTCGATCGTGCCGCTGCCTTCCACCTTGCCGCCGTTGCCGGTGGTGCCGGCAAAGTGCTGCAACGCCAGGTGCGAGGCATCGAAGCTGCCTGCCGCCTCGACATTCTGGATATCGGCGCCGATCAGCGAGGAACGCACGCGCAGGCCCTTGGCCGCCAAGGCGCCGGTCAACACCGGGGCATCGATCGTGCCGGTGATGTTGGCCACCGCGCCCAGCGGCCCGGTAAAGTCGAACGCCTCCACCGCCGCCAGGCGCCAGAGCGATTCGGCCGGGCCGCTGTAGCGCACTTGCGCGTTGAGCCTGCCGCCGCGCAGGCGTTCGGCCAGCGTGCCGCCGCGCGGCAGATCGGCAATCGCCGCCTGCAAGCGCCCGCGCACCGCGCCCTGGTCCTTGACTACCGCACGCGTCTGCAACGAGGCCGCATCAAGCTGGCCCACCAGATAGAGATCCACCGGTTGCGAGGTCAGCACCAGGCCCGAGCGCGAGAAGTTGCGCACCTGGATCGCGACATGGCCCTGCGGCGCGCCGGTGCCATCGTCGCTGTAATCGATGAGGCCCGAGGCCAGCCCGCCCAGGCCAAGATCGGCCACGGCGATATCCAGCACCGACAGCGGCATCCGCGCGACCTTGAGGTCGATCTTGGTGGGCCCGCCCAGCACGTGGCCTTCGGCGATGACGATGCCGCGACCAAAGGTGACTTGCGTGGGATTGAGTTTCCAGCCCTCGCCCTCGCGCTCCATCACCATGCGGCGCGGCATGTCGACCGTGCGGCCGGCATAGTTGCCCGCGACATAGGCGACGATCTTGTCCGGCTCGAAAGCGGCGGTGCCCTGCAAGGCGAACTGGGTGCCACGGCGCCCGGCGATGGACGCGGTGACGCTGCCCGAGCCGTTGACCAGCGCGGCGCTGGCCGCCATCCGGCCGATGAACACCTTGCCCGCCGAAAGCCCCTGCGCCGTGACATTGGCGGTCAGCGTGCTGTTGCCCTTGGCAAACAGGCCATCCACATCGATCTTGGCATTGCCGATGGCCAGCGGCACATCGCCACCGAACCTGGCATTGCGCGCCAGGATCAGCGCCTTGACCATCTGGCCGCCATCCTGCGGCGCAAGGTGGATCGTGCCGTCAAGCCCGCCGCCCTTGAGCGCGAGATCGCCGGTGACCCCACCGCTGCCCAGCGTCACGCCGCCGCTTACATCGGTTTGCCACACGCGCAGGAACTGGATCTGCAACCGGGTGGGCCCACCCTTGGGCGAGAATAGCCCCATCGAACCGTTGAACGGCCCCAGGCGCGATTGCCCTTGCGCGGTAATGCCCAGGCCATCGGCGATCGGGCTGATGCCCACGCGCACGTCCTTGAGGCCTGCCGCCGGCAGCGGGCTGGCAAAGACCAGTTCCGCATGCGGTCCATCCTTGGCCATGCGCGCATCGACGGTGAACGGGCCATAATCGGTGGAGCGGCCCTGGCCGACCACGCTGGCGGTGCCATCCTGGCCAACCTGGCCATCCATCGTCAGGGTCAGCTTGGGCGCGTTGACCGCCACCTTGCGCAGCGTGAGCGGAATGTTGCCACCCATGCGCGCGCTGCCGGTAAAACGCACGTCACCGCCGGCGAGATTGGCCAGCGTGGCATTGCTGAGGCGCGAAAGGCGTCCGGCGGCATTGGCCTGGATCGACCACGGCAGATTGTCACCCACCTTGATCAAGACCTTGGCCGTGCCATCGAGCGTGCCGACATCGGGCACGGCAAAGCCGCGCGCCACGATCGGCCCCGCCAGGGCATAGCCACCACGGGCGATATCGCCACGCAGCGTCAACCGTGCGTCCAGCCCCTTGAGATGCAGCGCCAGTGGATCCGCCGAGAGCGCATTGCCGCGCAGGACGAGGCTGCCCTGCAGGCGCGCGCCCGACAGATGCTGATCGACCATCGCCTGGCCGCTGCGCAGAACCTGCGCCGTGACATCGAGCGGCAGGACCAGCGCCTTGCCATCCCAGCGCGCGGTGCCGGCGGTGCGCAGGCCCTGGGCATTGATCTGGCCCGACCGCAGATTGCGGATCGTCAGGACGTGCTGGAACGAGAGATCGTTGAACGCGCCATCGAGCGTGCCGTTCAGCGCCACGCCATCTGTCTGCGGATTGGCCAGCAGCTTTTCCGGGCGCAGTACCTGCGCCTTTACCGCGATGGCTTCGGCGCGATTGTTGGCCAGGTCCAGGCCGCCCTGCGCCATCGCGCGCAAGGTGGGCGTAATGGCAAAGGCCGTTCCCTGCGCCCGGCTTTGCGCAAAAGTGCCCTGATAGACCAGCGAGACTTTGCCGCCGGCCGCCGCCGCCGCGGTGCCCTTGAGCAGGTCGGCAGGAAACAGCTGGCCGGCCAGGCGATAGGCGCCGCTGCGATTGTCGAGCAGGAAGGCGGCCATGGTCTTGCCATCCTGCTGTGCCCAGCCAAAGCCGTGCCAATCGGCAAAGCGGCCACGCCCGGCAACGCGCAGGTGGACATCGCGGCGCAGGCCGGACAGCCCGGCAAGCAGGCCATCGCGCGGCGCATCATAGATGCCGCCCAGTTCGAAGCGATCGCGATCGGGCTGGCTGTCGAGATGCAGCACCAGGCGATCGCGGCCGCCAAGCTTGCCCGTCACGTCAACCAGCGCGCGGCCATTGCGGATATCGGCGCGGGCCTGCACATCGATATGGCGGCGATCACCGACGATGCCCTTGGCGATGGTCAGGTCATCCAGCGCAAAGCGATCGATGCGGATGTTGAAATCGGGCAGGATCGGCGCGTTGGGATCGCCTGGGTTCATCTTGGGCGTGCGCCACAAGGTGCCGTGATGGAACACCAGCGTGCGAATATCGAGGCCACTGTGCAGCCACGACAGCGGGCGCCAGTCCAGCTCTACCTCGGGCACGGTCATGAAGCGGCCGTGGGGATCGCTGATCACCACATCGCGCAAGGTGGATGCGCCGAACAGCGAGCCGTCGATCCGCCCTATCTTGACGCGAAGGCCCGATCCGGGCGTGACCTGGGCAATGCGATCGATGACAAAGCGATGCCCGATCGCCGAATCGAGGATCAGGAACAGCACGCCAAGGCCAGCAACCAGCAGCAGCAGGCCCGTGGCCAAGCGCCTGGCCCAGCGCGCGGCAAAGCCGGGCCCGGGCGGCGTGGCGCGGGGCGGAACAGGGGCAGGCGCGGGGGCGCCGGCCGCGCCGGTATCTTCCGTTTCCTGCACCATCAGAAAGCCTGCCCCAACGCGATATAGACCCCCAGGCGGCTGTCGCCCGGGCGTGGATTGATGGGCGTGCCCACGTCGATGCGGATCGGGCCGAAGTTCGTCTGGTAGCGCAGGCCAAGCCCTGCCCCCAGGCGCATTCCGTTGAGCGTGGGCGTGGCATTGGTGCCCACGGTGCCGGCGTCGACGAACGGCACCAGGCCCACGGCCCCACCGAACAGCCCAGTCTTGACCCGCGCTTCCAGCGAGAATTCGGTCAGCGAGCGGCCGCCGGTCGGCTCTCCGGTGGCATCAAGCGGTCCCACCCGCTGATAGGAATAGCCGCGCACCGAGGCGCCACCACCGGCATAGAACCGCCGCGACGGCGCGATATTGTCAACCTGCGTGCCGACGATCGCGCCAAGCCGGGTGCGCGCAGCCAGGATCACCCGGCTGCTGATGTGCTGGTACACGCTCGCATCGACCTGGGTTTTGACATAGCTGGACTTGGTGCCGTCGGTCGTGGAAATTTCCGGCGAAACCCGCAGCGACAGGCGCCAGCCCTTGGTGGGATCGAGCAGGTTGTCGCTGGCGTCATAGGCACCACGCAACGGCAGCGCGGCGATGAAGTAGGTGGTGCGCGGCGTCGTGCTGGTGGTTTCCTGCGTGCCGATCAACTGGATGCCGAACGAATAGGTCCACGGCTTCTGGAAGATCAGCGTGGATTGCTTTTCCAGGCTGGCCGTGGCCGACACCGTGTTGGCGTCATAGGCGCGAACCTGGATCGTCTGGGCATAGAGATCGGCTGTGAGAACCTGGTCGCGCTCGTGGAAATTGTTGCGGCGGAACGTCACGCCGGCAAGCTGCTCCTGCGTGCCGAGCACGCCACGGAAGCGGATCATCCCTTCGGGCGGGAAGAAGTTGCGGTGTTCCCAGCTGCCTTCCAGGCGCGCGCCTTCGCCGCTGGAATAGCCGATCAGGCCTGCGAGGGTGCGCTGCGGCGCCTTGGTCAGTTCAACATCCACGTCGACCACGCCCGGCTGGCCATTGGTGGGCGGGGTGACTTCGCGGGCCTTGACCGTGGCGGTGGAGACCAGGCTGGTGGCAAGAATGCCCTCGCGCAGGTCGTCCATGTCGCTGCGCTGGTACATGTCACCCGGGCGGAAACGGGCGATGCGTTCGAGATGGCGTGAGCTGAGATAGGCCGGCAGGTTGCTGTTGACGTGGCCAAAGCGATACTTGCCGCCGGTGGTGACCGGCAGGTTGAGATCGCCGGTGCGCGGTTCGTGGTCGATCACCAGATCGGGTTCGCCCACGGTGGCAAAGGCATAGCCGCGCTCGCCCATTTCCTTGTTGAGGCTGTCCTTCTCGGCCAGGATCTTGTCGGTATTGATCGGGTCGCCAACATTGAGGTGGAACGCGGCACGCAGATCCTGGGCATCGCTGGCGGCCATCACGTCGCCCAGGGCGATGTGGGCAAAGTGGTATTGCGGGCCGGGCTGGATATCGAACCGCACGACCGACTTGGCCAGGCTTGCCTGGCGGCGCGCGCGCACTTCTTCAGCGGTTTCCGCTTTGGCGGCGACAGTCGCAGCACCGCTGCTGCCCGTGCCCGTGCCCGTGGCCGCTGGCGTGGTCGGCGGGCGTTCGATGGTCTGGACCACGTCGGGATCGTAATAGCCATAGACGCGCAGCACCTGTTGCAGCAGGTCCGCGTCGCTCTTGGCGCGGCGGGTCAACTGCGCCAGGTTGTCTTCATCGTCCTTGAGCGTGGCGAGCGCCGACAGCCCCTTGAAGCGCGCCACGATGGCATCGCGATCGGGCAGCGTGACGTCGGGCGGGAACGCCAGTTCCACCTGGTTGGCCACATGTACCAGCGTGGCATTGGCGATCTGCGCGCCTTGCGCCGAATCATCGTTTTCCAGCGCGGCACCGGCCGCCTTGGCCTGTTGCTGCGCATCGGCGATATCGGGATCGGGGCTCAGCGGCTCGATCGCAGGCAGATCGGCCTTGTCCGGCCATTCCAGCGTGATGCCCGGCATCGCTGGCAGGGCCGGCAGGGGATCGGGGCTGATCAGCGTGGAGACGTCTGGCACGGTGGCGCGCGCGGCGTCGGTATCGCGCGCCCACGCCTGCGGATTGTCGATCGCCGAATCCGGGATCAGGGCTTCGAGCGCGGGATCGGCATTGCGCGACTGGCCGAGCGCCGGCAGCGGCCCCAGCGTGGCGCCCAGCCCCAGGCCCAGCGTGGCCAGCGCCCGCGCCAGGCCCGACCGGCGGAAGATGTCAGAGCGGAGGGAAACCTTCGGCCAGGCCAGTGCCGGCGATCCCGCGGCCAATCCCGGCCGCGCCACGGCCCACAGGCTGCGCGGCCAGTTCAGGCTTGGCCGGCATGGCATCGCCAGCATCGCCGCGCCCAAGGCGATCGATCGCGTCGGCCTGGGCATCGGGTTCGAACGCGTGCCAGCCATCGCGGCCCAATCGCTCCATCGGGCGATAGCGAACCTTGTACTGCATCCGGGCCGATCCCTCGACCCAATAGCCGAGGTAGACGTAGGGCAGGCCGATCCTCTGTGCGTGGAGGATGTGATCGAGAATGATGAAGTTTCCAAGCCCGCCGCGCGTTTCGTGATGTGGATCGTAAAAACTGTAGACCATCGAGAGCCCATCACCCTGTTGATCAGTCAGGCAGGCCCCCACCAGTTTGCCCGGGCTGCCATCGGCAGTGGGCTCCCTGTATTCGATCACATAACTTTTCACCGACGTATGTTCCACCATGTCCGCGAAATCGATTTCGTCCATGGTCGCCATGCCGCCGCCCGGATGCCGGGCAGCTAGGTAACGCCGCAAGAGGTCGAATTGTTCCACAGTCGACCACGGTTTGCAGGCGGTAACAACAAGATCGCCATTGCGGCGCAAATCGCGGCGTTGCGTGGCCGAAGGGCGGAATGCGCCGGCCACCACCCGCACCGAAACGCACGCGGTGCAATCGATGCACGAAGGGCGATAGGCCACGGTCTGGCTGCGGCGGAAACCGATCCGGCTCAACGCGTCGTTGAGCTCCTCGGCCCCCGGGCCTTTCAGCTCGGTAAACACCTTCCGCTCCTGCCGGCCGGGCAGATAGGGGCAAGGCGCCGGGCTGGTGACGAAAAAGCGGGGAAAACGGACAGGCGCAGTCACAGCCAGAGCAGTTCCTTGTCGCTGGCCGGCCCATCCGGCGCGCGTCGTGCCCATCACCGTGCCCCGGCATGGCCCTGGGTTAAACCATGTTAACCACGAAATCCGATCGGCCGACAAGCCTGCCTTGTCATTTTGGAGCGTATTTCCTGCCCCCTGCGCGATCCCGTGCCAAGGCAGGACACCCTGCCCGGCACGGGTTAACGGATCAGCGCATCAGGCCAGTTCCACCTGGGTCACGTCATAGCCGCGGTTGCGCAGCGCGCGCACCAGGAGGTCGATCTGCTCGCGGTTGCGCGCCTCGCACTCGATCTCGGCGGTCAGGCCCTTGGCCGGCAGCGAGGTGAAGATGCGCTGGTGCCACACTTCCAGGATGTTGACCTGGTGGCGGTTGAATTCCTCCACCACGCTGTAGAGCGCGCCGGGCCGATCCTGCAGCACGATGCGCAGACGGCCGAGGCGCCCCGAGCGCGCAAGGTCACGCAGCAGCACGTTGGCGAGCAGGCGCGTATCGATGTTGCCGCCGGTCAGCACGATGCCCACCTTGCGCCCTTCGAACATGGCGCGGTTGGCAATCACGGCGGCGAGGCCGGCAGCGCCCGCCCCTTCAACCACGGTCTTTTCGATCTGCAGCAGCAGCGCCACGGCGGATTCGAGCGCGGCTTCATCAACGAGGACGATATCGTCCACCAGCGTCGCCAGCACGGCCGAGGTGAACGCCCCCGGTTCCTTGACCGCGATGCCTTCGGCCAGAGTGTCCCCGCCGCATGGCAGGCTCTGATGCTTGAGCTTGTCGTACATCGAGGGAAACAGCTTTGCCTGGACGCCGACCAGGCCGATCCCCGGCTTCATCGCGCGCGCGGCGGTGCCCATCCCGGTGAGCAGCCCGCCCCCGCCGATCGGCACGGCCAGCATGTCGATCTCAGGCACGTCGGTAAGCATTTCCAGTGCCACCGTGCCCTGCCCGGCCGCAACGGCGGGATCATCGAACGGGTGCACGAAAGTCAGCCCGCGCTCTGCCTCGAGCAGGCGGGCATGGGCATAGGCTTCGTCGAACGTTTCGCCTTCCAGCACGACATTGCCGCCCACGCTTTCGGTCTGCATGATCTTTACCGCCGGCGTGGTGCGCGGCATCACGATCGTGACCGGAACGCCCAGCCGGGTGCCATGATACGACAGGCCCTGGGCATGGTTGCCGGCAGAGGCCGCGATCACCCCGCGTGAGCGCTGTTCTTCGGAAAGCAGCAGAAGGGCATTGAGCGCGCCGCGTTCCTTGTAGGCGGCGGTAAATTGCAGGTTTTCGAACTTGAGATAGATTTCTGCGCCGGTGATCCGGCTCAGCGTCTGGCTATGCAGCGTGGGGGTGCGCACCACCTTGCCCATAATTCGCCCGGCCGCCGCGTGCACGTCGGCAAGGGACAGCAGGGCATGCGCCGGCTGTTGGGCGAGCTTGTGGACAAGGTTTTCCATAGTGCGCCACCCCCTAATGCAAAGGGCCGCGCAAAGAAACCGTTTCCGCATCCCGCGATGCGCCCCAAGGGAGGGCTGGCGCGGGTGCGCAAAGCGGCTAAACACGGGGGCATGACCGAACCACTCACCATCGCATGCATCGGCCTTGGCACCATGGGCGGGCCGATTGCCCGCCATCTGGGCCAGGCCGGCCACCGCCTGACCATCTTCAACCGCAGCGATGCCCGGCGCGAGGCCTGGATGGCCGCCAATCCGGGCCTGGCCACGCGCGTTGCCGCCAGCCCGGCCGAAGCGGCCGAAGGCGCCGATGCGGTGATCACTTGCGTGGGCAACGATGATGACCTCGCTGATGTGGTGCTCAGCCCGCAGGGCGCCTTTGCCACGCTGCGCCCGGGCGCAGTGCTGATCGATCACACCACGGTTTCGGCGCGCATCGCCCGGCAGATTGCCGTGGAGGGCCGCGACAAGGAGATCCTGTGCGTCGACGCACCGGTTACCGGCGGCCAGTCTGGCGCGGAAAGCGGCACCCTGTCGATCATGTGCGGCGGCAGCGACAAGGCAATCGCGGCGGCCCGGCCGATCCTGTCGGCCTATGCCAAGCGCGTGGTCCACGTCGGCAAATCGGGCGCGGGGCAGACCACCAAGATGGTCAACCAGATGTGCCTGGCCGCCACGATCGCCGGTCTTTCCGAAGCCATGCGCTTTGCCCAGGCCGCGCATCTTGACCTTGCCAAGGTGTTCGAGGCGATCTCGGGCGGCGCCGCGCAATCGTGGCAGATGGACAACCGCTGGGACACCATGGCCGCCGATTCGTTTGATTTCGGCTTTGCCGTCGACTGGATGCGCAAGGACCTGGGCCTGGCGATCGAGGAAGCACGCGGCCTGGGTGCCAGCGTGCCGACCACCGCGCTGATCGACCAGTTCTATGCCGAAGTGCAGGCCTTGGGCGCAGGCCGCCAGGATACCAGCGCGCTGATTCGCCGCCTGCCCCTGCGCGGGCAGAAGCCGGCATGATCGGCTTGCCTTTGGCGGGCCGCCCCGCCCTGATCGCGGCGCTGCTGGCAGCCGCTGCCCTGCCGACGGGCGCGCTTGCCGCCCAGGCGCCGTCCACCGATACGCTGGTGGACAATGTCCATGGCGAGACCATCGGTGCCAATGGCCAGGCCGAGCAGGTCATCGGCCTGCTGTTCGATCGGTCCGGCGTGATCCGCCAGGTCTATCATCCCGGCGACAAGCTGCCCAAGAAGGGCTTTGGCTATCACATCGATGGCCAGGGGCAGGTGATCCTGCCCGGGCTGATCGACGCGCATGTCCATGTGATGGAACTGGGCCTGGCCGCCCTGACGCTCGACCTCTCGTCAACCCATACCCTGGCCGAGGCGCTGGAAGCGATCCGTGCCTATGCCGCCGCGCATCCCGATCGCACCTGGATCACCGGGCGCGGCTGGAACCAGGAGCAATGGGGCCTGAAAGACAGCAGCGGGCACAGCCGCTATCCCACAGCAGCCGAACTCGATTCGGTGGTGGGCGATCGCCCGGTCTGGCTTGAGCGGGTCGATGGCCATGCCGGCTGGGCCAACAGCGCCGCGCTCAAGGCCGCCGGGATCACCGCCGCCACCAAGGCACCCGATGGCGGCGCGATCGACCGCCGCCCCGATGGCACGCCCGCCGGGGTGCTGGTCGATGCGGCGATGGGCCTGTTGACGCCGCGCCTGCCCGCGCCGCGCGCCGCCGATCGCGATGCCGCGCTGGCCAAGGCGCAGTCGATCCTGTTCCAGCGCGGCGTAACCGCCGTGGCCGACATGGGCACAAGCATCGAAGACTGGCAGGCTTTCCGCCGCGCCGGTGACAAGAACCAGCTCTATGTGCGGATCATGGCCTATGCCATGGGCAACGAGCAGATGGCCCTGATCGCCGGCGGTGAGCCGACGCCGTGGCTCTATGCCGACAGGCTGCGCCTGGGCGGGGTCAAGCTGTTCATGGATGGCGCGCTGGGCTCGCGCGGGGCGTGGCTCAAGGCGCCCTATGCCGATGCGCCCAATACGCGCGGATTGCCGCGCATGACCGATACCCAGCTTGGCAACCTGATGAGCCGCGCGGCGATGGACGGGTTCCAGGTGGCGGTGCATGCCATCGGCGACGCGGCCAATGCCGCCGTGCTGTCGAGCATCGAGGATCTTTCCGCCACCTACAAGGGCGATCGCCGCTGGCGGGTGGAACATGCCCAGATCGTCGATCCGGCCGATATCGCCCGGTTTGGCCGCAATGGCGTGATCGCCTCGATGCAGCCGGTGCACGAAACCTCCGATCGGGTGATGGCCGAAGCGCGGCTTGGCCCGCAGCGGCTGGCCGGTGCCTATGCCTGGCAATCGATCGCCAAGGCCGGGGCCACGCTGGCTTTCGGATCAGATGCACCGGTGGAAGCGCCCGATCCCTTTGCCGGGATCGCCGCCGCGATCAGCCGCGAAGGGCCTGATGGCCAGCCAGCCGGTGGCTGGCAGCCGCAGGAGAAGGTCTCACCCGTGCAAGCGCTCGCCGCCTATACCACCGGGGGCGCCTATGCCGGCTTTGCCGAGAGCCGGTTTGGCCGCCTCGCACCGGGCATGCGCGCCGATTTCATCCTGGTCGATACCGATCCGCTGACCGCCACGCCCGATGCCATCCGCCACACCCGCGTGCGGGAAACCTGGGTGGGTGGCGGCAAAGTGTGGCCGGCCGATGCGGACAATGGTTCCGCCAAAAAGGATGGAAACCAAAAAGGCTGAGAGCCGTTAGATGGCCCGACGCGGAAGGCGCTGGGTTCCCCCCCTCACCCCGGCGCTGCGTTGCCAAGCCCTGATGGTGTTCTCCCCTCGCACCCGGGCACGGCCATGCGGGCAGCGGAAAAATCCGGCCGCGCATGCAATTTCCCTCAAGACTGCGCAGGCGGTGGGGGCCAGTGATGGCCTCCACCGCATCGCCCATCAGGGCAGCAATTGCGTGGGGTTGCCGCTGGCCTGCTGTGCCGCCGCGGCGGCATCCGCCGCTGCCTGGGCCGCTTCGGCCGCGGCTTCTTCTGCCGCCAGGCGGGCCTTTTCCTCGGCATCGGCCTTTTCGGCAAAGCGCATGACGATCAGCGTGCCTTCGAACAGGATCAGCAGCGGAATCGCCAGCATCAGCTGCGAGACTACGTCAGGCGGGGTGATCAGCGCGGCCAGCGCCACGATGCCCACGATCACATAACGCCGCGCCTTGACCAGCGCCTCGCGGCTGACGATCCCGGCGCGGTTGAGCAGCATCAGCAGCACCGGCAGCAGGAACGAAACGCCAAACGCCAGGATGAACTGCATCACCAGCGCGAGATATTCCTCGATCCCCGGCAGCGCTTCGAGCTGCAGGCCGCCCTTGTTGCCCTGGAACCCGACGAACCATTTGAACGCCGTGGGCATCACCACGAAATAGGCAAGGCTGGCGCCCATGCCGAACAGGATCGGCGTGGCGATCAGGAACGGCAGGAACGCGCGCTTTTCCCGGGCATAGAGCCCCGGCGCGACAAACGCCCACAACTGGTTGGCGATCACCGGGAAGCTGAGCAGGAAACCGGAGAACAGCGCCACTTTCAGGTTCACGAAGAACGCCGAATAGAGCTTGGTATAGATCAGCCGCCCATGCCCGGCCGGGAATGCCAGGCTGAGCGGATGCACCAGGATCGCCAGGATGGTGTCGACAAAGTAATAGCTGATCGCCGAGGTCAGCGCCAAGGCATAGACACAGCGCAACAGGCGGGTGCGCAACTCGATCAGGTGATCGAGCAGCGGGGCCTGGGTTTCATCGATATCGCGAATCTGGATCACGGTTGGCCCGGCTCGGTGTGGGTGTGAACGACAGGCGCAGCTGCCGCATGGCCATCGTCGGCCGGCTGCGGACCGCGCGGACGCTCGCCCCGGCTCTCCACCGGCAGCAGCTTTTCAGGCGGCGGGGGGAGCGGCGCGGGATCGGTCGGCGCATGCGGCGCCAGCACCGGATCGACCGGATGAGCCGGCGCTTCGGCCGTGGCGGCATGCGGCGTCTCGGCCGCGCTCGCCGCCGCGCTTTGCGCCATGATCTGGGCGTTCTGCTCCTGCCACTTCTTTTCCATGTCGGCCAGTTCCGCCTCGCGGATCATGGTTTCGATGCCGGCACGAAAGTGGTTGGAAACACGGCGCATCTTGCCGATCCAACGGCCGGCGGTGCGCAGTGCGAGCGGCAGATCCTTGGGCCCGATCACCACGATCGCCACGATGACGACCAGCAGCAATTCGGACGGCGCAATATCGAACATCGATGGTCAGCCCTGCGTTATCGGGCCGATCAGGCCTGCGGCCCCTGCGGGTGATCGCCCGGCTGCTGGACCGGCGCGGGGTGAACCGGCGCTTGCGGCGCAACGGGGGGAACCGGCGGGGTCTGCTGGATCTGGGCCGGCGGCGGGGTGACGGGAGGATTGGCTTCCTCATTCATGCCCTGCTTGAAGCTTTTGATACCCTTGCCGAAATCGCCCATCATTTCGGAAATGCGGCCACGCCCGAACAAAATCAGCACGACCAGCGCCAGAATGATCAGGTGCGGTAGAGAAAGGCCACCCATTTCAAATTCTCCTTTGCCTGCCCAGATAGGGGATGTTCCCGCACTTCGCCAGCCGGCAAAGCCGATTCTTGTCGTTTAGTCGGCCTCGCCTGGTTCGTCTGGCGCATCGGCCTGCTCTGGCCCGGCATCCTCGCGGTTGCCGGTGAGCACGGCATAGGCTTCGTCCACCGGATCAAGCAGCCCGGCGGCGCGCAACTCGCCGATGCCGGGCAGGTCTGCCCGGCTGGCAAGGCCGAAATGGCTAAGGAACTGCGGCGTGGTGGCATAGACGGTGGGGCGGCCCGGCACTTCGCGCCGCCCGGCGATGCGCACCCAGCCCGCCTCCATCAGCACGTCGAGCGTGCCCTTGGCGGTCTGCACCCCGCGGATCGCCTCGATCTCGGCCCGGCTGACCGGCTCGTGATAGGCAATGATCGCCAGGGCCTCCGTCGCGGCACGAGACAGGCGGCGCACCTCTTCCTTTTCGCGCCGCAGCAGATGGGCCAGATCAGGCGCGGTCTGGAAATGCCAGCGGCCGCCGCGCTCCACCAGATGCACCCCGCGCGGGGCATAGTGCTCTGCCAGCAGGGCCAGCGCGGCGCGCACGTCTGCCCCGCCCAGATGGCGCGAAATCTCGTCAACGCGCAGCGGTTCGTGCGCGGCAAACAGCGTGGCTTCCACCGCGCGCAGCAGATCATCGGGCGTGGTCATGACGCGGCGCCCTGCAGCGGCCGGATCAGCAGCGGGCCAAAGCATTCGTGCTGCACCAGTTCCACCCGCCCCTGCTTGGCCAGTTCCAGCGCCGCCAGAAAACTCGATGCCAAGGCCGATCGCGCCAGTTGCCGGTCGCTGGCGCCGTTGATCGCCATGGGAGGCAGGAAGGCGCGCAGATCGCGCCATTCCAGGCTGGTGCCGAGCAGCGCGGAGATGCGGGCCAGCGCCGCGTCGAGCGTCATGACCGGGCGTTCGCGCACCATGTGCACCACCGGGCGATTGCGGTGCTGGATCTGGCCATAGGCCTGGATCAGGCCAAACAGATCGGCCTGCCACAGCGACCGGCGAGACAGCGTGATGCCCTCAGGCGCGCCGCGCGTGAACACGTCGCGCCCCAGCCGGTCGCGCGCCATCAGCCGGGCGCCGGCCTCGCGCATGGCGCCCAGCCGTTGCAGGCGCAGTTGCAGGCGCAACGCCATTTCTTCGGGGCTCGGCTGCATATCGGGATCGCGCGGCAGCAGCAGCAGCGATTTGAGATAGGCCAGCCAGGCTGCCATCACCAGGTAATCGGCGGCCAGTTCCAGCTTCAGCGCTTCGGCCTGGTGGATATATTCCAGGTATTGATCGACCAGTTCGAGGATGGAAATGCGCCGCAGGTCAACCTTTTGCCGCCGCGCCAGATCGAGCAGCAGGTCCAGCGGGCCTTCCCAGCCATCGAGATCGAGATAGAGCGCATCGCCCGTCGCCACGGGCGGGGGCAGCCCGTCCCACGGCGCGTCGTCCTGCGGCTCTGCCCCCTCGGCCATGCCGGATCAGGCCAGGGCCAGCAGCGTGTCGCGCCGGGCGGTAAGCTCTGCCTGCAAGGCCGTGTCACGCGGGACGGCGGCAGCAGCGGTAGGCGCCAGGGCACGGTCAAGCCGCGCGGCGGTCTGCGCGCTCATCGGCGCCAGGGATTGCGCGATGCCGATCATGTCGGGCATCCTGGCCCAGCAGTTGAGCGCGATGTCGCACCCGGCCGCCTGCGCGCGGGCCGCACGTTCCGGCACGCTGCCGGCAAGGGCGGCCATATCGAGATCGTCGGTCAGCAGCAGTCCGTCAAAGCCGATGCGGCGGCGGATCACCTCGGCGATGACGAAGGGAGACAGCGTGGCCGGCAGATCGGCATCCCAGGCAGTGAAGCGGATGTGGCCGGTCATGCCGATGGCGGCGCCAGACAAGGCCTGGAACGGGGCAAGATCGGCCGCCAGTTCGTCTTCCCCGGCGGTGACCGTGGGCAGTTCCTTGTGGCTGTCGGCCATGGCGCGGCCGTGCCCGGGCATGTGCTTGATCACGCCCATCACCCCGGCCCGCGCCAGACCATCGAGCGTGGCACGGCCCAGCGCTGCCACGCGCTGCGGTTCCTTGCCCAGGGCGCGATCGCCGATCACGTCGTGCGCGCCGGGCTGGCGCACATCGAGCAGCGGCAGGCAATCCACGTTGATGCCGGCTTCGGCCAGATCGATGCCCAAGCCTTGCGCATTGGCGCGCGCCGCCTCGATCGCGCTGGCGGGCGCCACGTCATAGAGCCGGTCAAACGCCTCGCCAGCGGGATAGGGTGCCCAGACCGGCGGCTTCATCCGCGCGACGCGGCCGCCTTCCTGGTCGATCGAGATCAGCAGCCGGTCGCGGCCGTGCAGGTCACGCAGCGAATCGGTCAAGGCGCGCAGCTGTTCGCGCGATTCCACATTGCGACCGAACAGGATGTAGCCGGCAGGATCGGCGTCCTGGAAAAAGGCGCGCTCGTCGGCGGTGAGAACGGGGCCGGAAAGGCCGAAAATGGCTGGAAGCATTGGGGCAGCTTTCCCGCAATTCGGTGCCTTTGACAAGCCACGCAGGCCTTGCCGCCCCATCCACTGCTTCGCATTCCCCGGATGAACCCATCCGGGGTCAGGCTGACTGGCCGATCAATGCTTGACCTGGCACTTCACCCCTTCGCCCTGCAGCTTGTTGCACAGCGAATTGGCAGCGCCCGCGTCGCCGGGCACGGCCTGGAGGCGATAGACCGTGCCGATATCGGCCTTGCCGGCGATGATGCGGTGGCTGACGCTCTTGAGGCTTTCATGCGCGACAACCAGCTTGTTCCACCCGGCTTCGGCCAGGGCCTGGCTCGAAAACGCGCCAACCTGCACGCCCACGCCGCTGACCGGCGCCGGGGCGGGCGCGGCCTTTTCAGCAGGCTTGTCTGCCGGCTTGGCCGTGGCGGATGCGCTGGGCGCGGGCGCTGGCGCATCCTTGGCCGCAAGGGCGGCGGTCGGGCGTTCACCCTCGCTGACTTTGAAGCTCGAATCGCCGGTACCCTGAAAGGTCTTGCCGCCCGGGTCCTTGGGCGCAACCTTGTAGGGTTCCTTGCTCGCCTCGATCAGGCTGCCATCCGCTGCCGCCGGAGCGGCATTGCGGTGCGTGGCCCAATAGATCGCCCCGACGATCGCGGCGAGCAGGATCAGTGCCAGCACGCCAAAGCCGATCAGGCGTCCATTGTCGGGGCCTTCCTCTTCCAGATCGACGTCGTCGGCGCTTTCCAGCCAGGGCAGGCGTTCCTCGCTGCCCAAGTCCAGCGCCTGCGCGCCGGCGCCCTGGCCAGTTTCGCCCAATGCGGCGTTCTCGTGCTGATCCCCGTTCACCATTGCCTTCAAAGCTCCTGCGCGGCCTCAACCCCCAAGATGGCCAGCCCGTTCTTCACAACCTGCCCGATTTGCGCGGCCAGGAAAAGGCGCGCCTCGGTCAGGGCCTGATCCTGTGCCACAATGAAGCGCTTTTCGGGCTTGTCGTTGCCCACGTTCCAATAGGCGTGGAACGCGGCGGCCAGGTCATAGAGGAAAAACGCTATGCGGTGCGGCTCGCGCGCAACCGCCGCGCCTTCGACAATGCGCGGGAACTGCGCAGCCAGCTTGACCACGGCGAGTTCTTCCTGGCCCAGCAGCGCGAGATGGGCAGCGCTCGGCGCCCAGCCGAGTTCGGCGCCCTTGCGCAGGGTGGAGGAAATCCGGGCATGGGCATATTGCACATAGAACACCGGGTTGTCCTTCGACGCTTCCACCACCTTGGCAAAGTCGAAGTCCATCTGCGCATCGGGCTTGCGGGTCAGCATGGTGAAGCGCACCACGTCCTTGCCCACTTCCTCGACGACATCGGCCAGCGTCACGAAATTGCCCGCGCGCTTCGACATCTTGACCGGCTGGCCATCGCGCAGCAGCTGCACCATCTGCACCAGCTTGACCTCGAACGGCTTGGGGCGCGCGCCCTCTGCCCCGGTCAGCGCGGCAACGGCGGCCTTGATCCGCTTGACGGTGCCGGCATGGTCGGCGCCCCAGATGTCGACGAGCGCGTCGGCGGTTTCCGCCTTCTGGAAGTGATAGGCAAGGTCTGCGCCGAAATAGGTCCAGCTGCCGTCAGACTTCTTGATCGGGCGATCCTGGTCATCGCCAAAGCGGGTGGAGCGGAACAGCGGCAGTTCGACCGGTTCCCAGTCTTCGGGCATCTTGCCCTTGGGCGCTTCGAGATGGCCGTCATAGACCAGATCGTGCGCGCGCAGCCAGGCTTCGGCCGTCTCGGGCTTGCCGGCGGCCTGCAGCTCTGCCTCGGACGAGAAGAGATCGTGGACGATGCCCAGCTTGGCGAGGTCTTCCTTGATCATGACGAGCATCGCGGCCACCGCCTTTTGGCGGAACAGCACCAGCCATTCGCTTTCGGGCGCGGCGGCATAGCGATCGCCGAACTCGGCCGCGAGGGCCTGGCCCAGCGGGATCAGGTATTCACCCGGATAGAGACCTTCGGGAATGCCGCCAACATCTTCGCCCAGCGCCTCGCGATAGCGCACGTGCGCCGAGCGGGCGAGCACATCGACCTGCGCGCCGGCATCGTTGACATAGTATTCCTTGATCACCTTGTGCCCGGCGAATTCGAGCAGGGCAGCAAGAGCATCGCCCACCACCGCGCCGCGGCAATGGCCCATGTGCATCGGCCCGGTGGGATTGGCCGAGACATATTCGACGTTAACCGTGCTGCCACCGCCCAGGGTGGAGCGGCCATAGCCGCCCGCCGCCTGGCCGATCAGCGCCAGTTCGTCGGTCCATGCGGCATCGACCAGGCGCAGGTTGATGAAACCAGGCCCGGCGATTTCGGCACTGGCGACGCGCGGATGGGCGGCCAGTTCCTCTACCAGCAGCGCGGCCAGGGCGCGCGGGTTGGTGCCGGCCGGCTTGGCCAGGACCATCGCCGCGTTGGTGGCCAGATCGCCATGCGCAGCGTCGCGCGGCGGCTCGCACGTGACAGCGCCGCGCGGCAGGCCAGCGGGCAGCGCCCCCTTGGCGACAAGGGCATCGAGCGCGGCATCGATCACGCCGGCATAGGCAGCGAACAGCGTCTGGGCGGCAACGGGGCTATCGGTCGTCATGGCACGGGCCGATAGCGAATTTGAACGGTGTTGGAAACCCGAGCGCGTCGGGCATTCGCAACGCCGTTTCCGCCAACGCCGGTCAGGCGCGGTGCACCATCCACCATTCCAGCAGGTGCCGCGCCACCGCGGTATGGGTCGGCGCGCCAAACAGCGCATCGGCCCTGCCCTCCAGCGCCGCGGCCACCTGCGCGCGGGTAAACCAGCGCGCGTCTTCCAGCTCGTTCTGGTCGATGGTGATGGTGGGATCATCGGCCAGGGCATGGCAGGCGAGCATCAGCGACGAGGGATAGGGCCAGGGCTGGCTGGCAACGTAGCGCACGTCGCGCACGCGCACGCCGGCTTCCTCCAGCACTTCGCGTGCCACGGCTTCTTCCACCGTTTCGCCCGGCTCGACAAAGCCGGCCAGCGCGGAATAGCGCCCGGCAGGAAAGCGCGGCTGGCGCCCCAGCAGCAGGCGCCCGTCATGTTCGACAAGCATGATCGTGACCGGATCGACGCGGGGAAAGTGATCGGCGCCGCAGTCTGCATTGGTGCAAGACCGTTGCCAGCCGCCCTTGGCAGCCTGGGTGGCGTGGCCACAGCGGGCACAAAAGCGATGGCGCGCATGCCAATCGACCAGGCTGCGCGCCCCGCCATAGATCGCCAGATCACGCGCGGGCATGGCATCGAGCAGGGCGCGCAGATTGGGCGCGGCCGGCGCCGTGCTGCCGCCAAGGCCAGGCGCGGCGGCGGCAAAGCAGCCGCGGCCCGCTTCATCCAACCCCAGGAACACGAGATCCGCGTCAAAGGGCGCGGATTGCAGCGGCGCCCAGGTCAACCCGCCATCGGCCCCAAATTCCGGCGCCAGGCCATCGAGCACCAGCAACTGCGCATCGGGCGCGGCCTGCACCGCCGCCAGCCGCGCCGGATCGGTGCGCACCGCATCGGCCCGGTCCAGCGGATTGCCGGCATAGGCAATCGGCGGCAGCGCGCGGGCCAGCGTGTCGGTAGGGGTCATGCGGCAACCTTGTGCTGGGCCAGCAGCCGCGCGCGCACATCGCTGCGCACGGCCTGGGGGAATGCAGTATCGAACGGATAGGCGGTGCTGGGCATGAACTGGGCAAAGAACCCGGCGCGCACGCCGCCCGCCTTGCTGATGAAGCCGATCGTGCCAGCCGCGCCCGACCAGCCATAGGTGCCCGCCGAATCGCCAAGGCCAACGCGGCCACCGGCGCCAAAGCCATGGCCGGCGATCCAGGTGCCGGCAGTGCTGGCGCCGGGCGGCAACAGGTTGCTCGTGCCCATGTCGACCGCGCGCTGGCTCATCACCCGCTTGCCGGCAAACACCCCGCCGCCCAGCAGCATGGCCAGGAAGCGGTCATAATCGCGCGGCGAACTGATCAGCCCGGCCCCGCCAAACGGGAATGCCGGCGGATCGAGATAGACCGAATTGGTCGCGCCATCGATCGGCAGCAGCCGGCCATCGGCCACGACATAGTTGGTGGTGAAACGCGGCACATCGGCCGGCGCCAGCTGGAACGTGGTGCTGTCCATGCCCAGCGGATCGAAGAAACGCGCCTTGAGGAACGCGCTGAACTCCTGCCCCGAAGCCAGTTCGATGATCCGGCCCATGAGATCGAGCGCCACCGAATAGGACCAGCGCGTGCCCGGCTGATAGACCAGGGGCAGACGGGCGAGATTGTCGGCAAAGGCGGCCAGGCTGGGGGCGGTATGCACTTCGCCAAAGCCCGGCAACGGCACGCGGGTGGCGCGATAGGGCATGATGCCGGCGGCGGCATAGGCATCGCGGATCGGGCCGGTCTGGACGATGGTATAGCCAAGCCCGGCGGTGTGGGTCAGCAGCTGGCGCACGGTGATCGGCGCGGTTGCCGGCACCACCTTGTCCACCGGGCCGGCAGGATCGACCAGCACGTTCATGCGGGCATAGGCCGGCAGGAAATCGGCGATCGGCTGGTCAAGGCCAAGCTTGCCTTCATCGATCAGCATCATCGCCGCCATGCCGGTGATCGGCTTGGTCATCGAATAGATGCGAAACAGCGCATTCTCATCCAGCGGCCGGGCGTCGCCACGCGTGCCATTGCCCCGGGCGACAACCTCGGGCGCGGCATCGCCCCAGCCGAGCGTAGCAACCGCACCGGCCAGCTTGCCGCTGCTGACATAGTCATCGAGCAGGCCGGCAATGGCCGGCAGGCGCGGGTCTGTTGGTGCGGCATGGGCCCAGCGCTGCAACAGCAGGCCCCCGCCAAGCAGCCCTGCCCCGCCCAGCAGGGTGCGGCGGCTGAGCGCCGGGGTTTGCGGAAGTGTCATGCCATCATGCATTGCAGCCAAACCTTTCCTAGACGCCTGTCCATGTGCTCATGCTCGCGCTCTGCGGCGCATTACCCTTCGTGCACGCCCGCCAGCGCGAGGCGCGCCGCCTTGGCGAAAACCGTTGGCAACCCGGCATTTTCCATGTCGCTGCGGGGCCACCACTGCGCGCCGGGAATGTGGGCGCCGGGGATATTAGCGGGAGAAAATCCTGCGCCTACCAGCAAATGCAGATCGAGATCGAAATGGGTAAAGGCATGGCGGACAACCCCGGCGGATCGCCAGGTGCCGGCCAGTGGCGGCTGGCCATCGCCATCGGCCCGCGCGCTCCAGCCATCGTCTGGCAGCGCGCGCATGCCGCCAAGCATGCCCTTGCCGGGCCGCGTCACCACCAGCACCTGGGCCTGCCCATCGGCATCGTGTCGCTCGATCCAGTACGCGTGCCCCTGGCGCTGCGGCTTGGCCTTTTTGGGCGCCTTGACCGGCAGCGCCTCGGCCCGGCCTTCCGCCTCGGCCCGGCAGGCGCCGCGCAGCGGGCACAGCAGGCAGCGCGGCGCCTTGACCGTGCAGATCGTGGCGCCCAGGTCCATCATCGCCTGGGCGAAATCGCCCGCGCGCGCCGTGGGGGTGATCGTGGCGGTCGCCGCGCGAATGGCCGGGCGGGCTGCGGGCAGCGGCACATCGATGGCAAACAGCCGCGCCACCACCCGTTCGACATTGGCGTCGACCACCACGGCATGCCGCCCAAACGCGATCGCCGCCACTGCCGCTGCGGTATAGGCGCCAAGGCCCGGCAGCGCGCGCAGGCCCTCTTCACTATCAGGAAAGGCGCCCAGCGCGGAAACCGCGCGGGCGCAGGCCAGCAGATTGCGCGCGCGGGCATAATAGCCCAGCCCCGCCCAGGCCGCCATGACCGCCGCGTCGTCGGCGGCGGCGAGATCGTGCACGGTAGGCCAGGTGCGGGTGAATTTCTCGAAATAGGGGCCGACCGCTGCCACCGTGGTCTGCTGCAGCATCACTTCCGACAACCACACGCGATAGGGATCGGGCGCCGGCGCCCCCGGCCGGCTGCGCCAAGGCAGCGCCCGTGCATGGGCATCATACCAGGCCAGCAGCGCCGCGGCCACGCCATGGTTGGCAGGCGCGCTTGCGGTTTCATCACGTTGGGCGGGGAAATCGTCAGGATGGCCACTGGCTTGCATGGCGCCGCTATGGCATGGCAGGCGCCATCATGGAAAGCGATCAGGCCAAACCCCGCCCTGCCCGAAAGGGTGCCGCCAAGCCGGCCGCCAAGCCAGCCAGCGCGGCAGCGAGCAAGGCCGCGCCCAAGGGCTTTGAGCGCAAGCGCGGCGGAGAGGCCCGGCAGATTGCCGATCTGATGCCGGCGATCGGCCGCACCGCGTTTCGCCGCTTCGGCTTTGTGCAAAGCTCGGTCGTGACCCGCTGGCCCGAAATCGTCGGCACCGCCCATGCCCGCCATTGCATGCCCGAATCGATCCGCTTTGCCCCGGGCGAAAAGGCCGACGGCATCCTGCAACTGGTGGTGACGCCGGCCCATGCCCCGCTGATCCAGCACGTGGTGCCCGAGATCATCGAGCGGGTGAACCGCTTCTTCGGCTATCGCGCCGTGGCCAAGGTCAAGCTGCGTCAAGGCGTGGTTCAGGCGCCGCGCCCGACAGGCCCTGCGCCATTGGCGCCGCCGGCCTTGAAACCGGTGCCGATGGACCTGGGCGACAGCCTGCGCGCCGTGGGCGACCCGGAACTGCGGGCAGTGCTGGAATCGCTCGCCCGCTCGCTGGGCGAAGCCAGCGCGACACCAGAATCCAAGCCAAACCGGGACAACAGGGATATCCGCAAGTGACCATTCCGAACGTGACCATGACACTTCGTTCCGCTGCCAGGGCCATGGCCCTTTTGCTTGCCGCCACGCTGGCCACGCTGGTGGCCAATCCGGCCCAGGCTGCCCCGCCGAAAAAGGCGCCCGCTGCGCCGGCCGGCCGCAACTGGAACCAGACCGTGGTGCGCACCGCGCGCGACAGTTTCCTGCTCGGCAATCCCAATGCCCCGGTCAAGCTGGTGGAATACATCAGCTATACCTGCCCGCACTGCGCCCATTTCACCCAGGAAGCCGATGCCCAGTTGCGCCTGGGCTTCATCGCCCCGGGCAAGGGTTCGATCGAGGTGCGCAATTTCGTGCGCGATCCGATCGACCTGACCGTGGCCCTGCTCACCCACTGCGTGCCGCCCGCGCAGTTCTGGCAGACGCACCTGATGTTCCTGACGCGCCAGGAAGACTGGATCGGCCTGGAAATGACCGCGAGCCAGGCCCAGCGCCAGCGCTGGATCACCGGCCCACTGGCCGGCCGCACCCGCGCCATCGCCAACGATTTCAAGTTCTACGACATGATGGCCTCGCGCGGGGTCAGCCGCGCCGCAGCCGATCGCTGCCTCGCTGACGAAGGCCTTGCCAATCGCCTCGCCGCCAACACCAAGGAAGCGGCCGACAAGGACTATGTCGAAGGAACGCCGGCCTTCATGATCAACGGCTTGCCGCTTGCCGGCACGGCCAGCTGGGCCGCGCTCAAGCCGCAGCTCGAAGCCCGCATCAACTGATCGGCACGCCTCCCTCTTTATCGCCCCATGCAACGGGAAAACCTGTGATGAAACTTGCCACCACTCGCCTTGCGCTTCTGGCCCTGCCGCTCGCCCTGGGTCTTGCCGCCTGCGGCAAGAAGGACGATGCCGGCGGCCCTGCCGCCCAGTCTGCCGCTGCCCTGCCCACCGTGGCCCCGCCCGCCGGCAAGGCATGGAGCGATGTGGTCAGCAAGAATGCCGATGGCGGCTATGTGATGGGCAACCCCGACGCGCCGATCAAGCTGATCGAGTTCGGCTCGCTCACCTGCCCGCACTGCGCCGAGTTCGAGGAAAAGGGCTTCCCCAAGCTGCGTGACACTTATGTCAACAGCGGCCGCGTCAGCCTGGAATTCCGCAATTTCGTGCGCGATCCGTTCGACACGACGATGGCCATGCTGACCCATTGCGGCTCGCCGGAAAGCTTCTTTGCGCTGACCCAGCAGGTCTATGCCAACCAGAAGGACATCTTTGCCAAGCTGCAGCCCGCCGCCAAGGAAATCCAGGCGATGAACCTGCCACCGGCGCAGATGTTCGGCGTGATGGCCGACAAGGGCGGCCTCATCGATTTCTTCGGCGCACGCGGCATCGCGCGGGATCAGGCGATGGCCTGCCTCGCCAATTCCAAGACCGCCGAGGCCCTGGCCAGCGACACCCAGACCGCCGGTGACAAGTACAACATCAGCGGCACGCCCACTTTCATCGTCAACGGCAAGAACGTGGACGTGGCCACCTGGGAACAGCTCGAGCCGATCCTGCAGCGCGCCGGCGCGCGCTGATCCCCGTTCCGGGGCGGGGGCCAGGGGGGCCGGGGCGATGCATTTCCAGCGGTTGAAGCTTTCGGGCTTCAAGAGCTTTGTCGAGCCGGCCGAACTGCGCATCGAACCGGGGCTGACCGGCGTGGTCGGCCCCAACGGCTGCGGCAAGTCGAACCTGCTCGAAGCGTTGCGCTGGGTCATGGGTGAAGCTTCGGCCAAGGCCATGCGCGGCGCGGGCATGGACGACGTGATCTTTGCCGGCAGCACCAGCCGCCCGGCCCGCGCCTTTGCCGAAGTTGCCCTGACCGCCCAGACCGACCCTGACGACCAGTGGGGCGGCGAACTGGAAGTGGTGCGGCGGATCGAACGCGGCGCAGGGTCTGCCTATCGCGTCAACGGCCGCGATGTACGCGCCAAGGACGTGGGGCTGATCTTTGCCGATGCCGCCACCGGCGCGCACAGCCCCGCGCTGGTCAGCCAGGGGCGCATTGCCGCAGTCATCGCCGCCAAGCCGGCCGAGCGGCGCATGATGCTGGAAGAAGCGGCGGGCATTGCCGGCCTGCACGTGCGCCGCCGCGATGCCGAACAGAAGCTGCGCGCGACCGAGGCCAATCTGGCGCGGCTGGAAGACCTCATGGCCGGGCTCGATGGCCAGATCGCCGCGCTGCGCCGCCAGGCGCGCGCTGCCGAGCGCTATCGCGCCGTATCCGACAAGATCCGCGTGGCCGAGGCGCGGCTGGTCTTTGCCCGCTGGCGCGATGCCGCCGCAGCAGCCCAGGCCGCGCGCGAGGCGGCCGCCCGCGCCGATGCCGCCGTGGCCGGCGCCCAGGCTGCCACCGTCACCGCGCAAGGCGCGCAGCACAGTGCCGCCACCGCCCTCGCCCAGGCGCGCGAAGAACTGTTCGATCGCCGCCAGGATGCCTCGGCCCACGGCCAGCGCATGGCCGCCCTTTCCGCGCAGCTCGAGGCGGCCGAACAGCGGCTGGCAGACATCGACCGGCAATTGCGCGCAATCAAGGAAGACCGCGCCCAGGCGGACCAATTGACCGCCCAGGCAGCCCAAGCCCTGGCCCAGCTGGAAAGCGACCTGGCCAGCGCCGAAGCCGCGCTGCTGGCAGACGAGGCGCGCCGCCCGATCCTGGCGGGCGCCCTGGACGAGGCAGAACGCGCCGCCCGCGCCGCCGAACTGGCCCAGGCCCAGGCCCAGGCACAACAAGCCGGCGTGGAGGCCGAGTGGCGCGTGGCGCAAGCCGCGCTGGCGGCCGCGCAAACCGCGCTCGCCCGGCTGGACGGCGAGGCCCAGCGCCTCGCCGGGCATCGCGCGGCCCTGGCTGCCGAGCCCGATCCCGCGCTTGCCCTGGCCGAGGCGGAACGCCGCCGGGAAGAGGCTGCGGCAACCCTGGCGGCGCAGCGTGCCCGGCGCGAGGAGTTGGCCACCACGCGCGAGGCTTTGACCCAGGACCGCGATGCTGCCGCCAATGCCCTCGCGACCGCGCGCGCCGAACTGGCCGGCGTCGCGCGCGAAGCCGAAGCCCTGGCGCGCGACAAGGCGGCGCGGGCCAAGGCCGCCGCGGCGCGCGGACGCGGGCCATCGGCGCTGTCGGGCTGTCGCGTAGCGCCGGGCTGGGAACGCGCGCTCGCCGCCGTGCTGGGCCGCGATGCCACCGCGCCGCTCGGCGCTGCGCCAGAGGCCGGCGAAGGGCGGTTCTGGACCGGGGCGACGCCGCCCGCCCCCTTGGCCGATGCCTTGCTGCATCACCTGCCCGCCTGCCCTGCGGAACTAGCGGCGCGGCTTGCCTTGGTCCGTGCGGTCGAGGCTGACAGCGGCGAGGCGCTCAACCCCGGAGAATGGCTGGTCACCCGCGCCGGCCACTTGCGCCGCTGGGATGGCTTTGTCGCACGGGGCGAAGGCGCGGCAGAGGCCGCCGCCCTGGAAGCCGACAACCGCCTGGCCGATCTGGAAGCGCGCCGCCCCGCGCTCGATGCAGCGGTAGCCGCGGCCCAGGCGGCCCACGACGCGGCGCGCGACGGATTGGCCCAGGCCCAGGCGGAGTGGAGCGGCGTGGAGCGCCTGATCGGCCAGGCCGCCGAAGCCGAGCGCAGCGCCCTGCGCGCCGTGGACCAGGCCGAAGCGGCACGCGCCCAGCAGGATGCCCGCGCCGCCGATCTTGCCCGGCAGGACACCTCCCTTGCCGAACAGATCGCCGCCGCCCGCGCAGAGGCTGACGCCGCGCAAGCGCGCCACGCCGCGCTGCCCGATCCGGCGCAGGGCCGCGCCGCCGTTGCCGCGGCCCAGGCCCAGCACCAAGCCGCCCGCACCACGCTGCAACAGGCGATGGCGGCCCATGCCGCCCTGGAACAGGCCCTGGCCGTGGGCCGCGAGCGGTTGGGCGGGATGAAGGCCGACATGCGCAACTGGCAGGCCCGCGCCGGCGACGCGGCCAAGCGCCTGGCGCAAATGGCAACGCGCGCCCAGGACCTGGCCGCCGAACGCGCCATCAGCGCAGCCAAGCCGGCCGGCCTGATCACCGAAATCGAACAGGGCGAGGCGATCCGCAACCGCCTCTCCACCGATCTTGCCCAGGCCGAAGCCGCGCTGGCCCAGGCCGAAACCACCGGCAAGGCTGCCGACACCGCGCTGGCCCAGGCCAACGAAGCGCTCGCCACCGCGCGTGAGGCGCGCGCCACGGCCAGCGCCCAGGCCAGCCACGAAGACCAGCGCCGCCAGGAAATGGCCGGCATTTCCGGCGAACGCTTTCAGTGCCCGCCGCCACTCCTGCCCGAACGCTTTGCCTTCGCCGCGGCCGAGGTGGGCGATGCAGCCAGCGAAAGCGCCACGCACGAGCGGCTCTTGGCCGAGCGGGAGCGGATCGGCCCGGTCAACCTGGTGGCGGCAGACGAACTCGCGCAAGCCGAAGCGCGCCAGGCCGAAAGCCTGGCCGAACAGGCCGAACTGGCCGAAGCGGTCAACCGCCTGCGCGGCTCGATCGGCAACCTCAACCGCGAAGGGCGCGAGCGCCTGCGCGCCGCGTTCGAAGCGGTGGACGGCCATTTCCGCCGCCTGTTCACCCGCCTGTTCGGCGGCGGCGAAGCGCACCTGGCGCTGGTCGACAGCGACGATCCGCTTGAGGCAGGGCTGGAAATCATGGCCCAGCCGCCGGGCAAGCGGCTGCAATCGCTGACGCTGCTGTCGGGCGGCGAACAGGCCTTGACGGCGGTGGCGCTGATCTTTGGCCTGTTCCTCACCAATCCGGCACCGATCTGCGTGCTCGACGAAGTGGACGCGCCGCTCGACGATGCCAACATCGAACGTTTCTGCGATCTGCTCGATGCCATGGTCGCCGAAACGCAAACCCGCTATCTCATCGTCACGCACAACGCCGTGACGATGAGCCGCATGCACCGCCTGTTCGGCGTGACCATGGTGGAACGCGGCGTGTCGCGCCTGGTCAGCGTGGACCTGGGCGGCGCCGAAGAACTGCTGGCTTCGGCGGTTTAGGCGCGCAGGATCAAAAACGCGGGCGCGCCCCGTCATGGTCGCGCGCGCCCGCGCGTGCCATTCGGGCAGGATGACCGCGCCACACCGCTTTCGCCTTGCCCTGCCCCTGGCCCTCATGGCGGGATCGCCCCTGCTGATCGGCGCGGCCCCGGCGTTCGATCCTCCGCCGTTTGCGCACTGGATCGATGGCACCACCGCCACCGAACCGGAGATGCAGGTGCAGCAGGTTGATGCCGACACCTTTGTGATCCGCCAATCGGTCAAGACCAATTTCGAGGCGCCGTTCCTCTATCTGCTGTTCGGGCAAAGTGGCGCGCTGCTGGTCGATACCGGGGCTGGCGGCCTCATGGTGCGGCCCACGGTGGAGCGCGTGATCGCGCAATGGCGCCAGGCCCATGGCAACCGCCCGCTGCACCTGACGGTGGCCCATTCGCACAGCCACGGCGACCATCATGCCGGCGACAGCGAATTTGCCGGCCGGCCCGATACCACCGTGGTGGGCCTGGCCCCGGCCGATGTCGCCAGCGCGTTTCACGTGGCTGACTGGCCCAATGGCCTGGGCTCGCTGGACCTGGGCGGCCGCGTGCTGCGCGCCATTCCCACGCCAGGGCACCAAAGCGCCCACGTGATGATCTATGACCCGCAAACCCGCCTGCTCTTGTCGGGTGACATGCTCTATCCCGGCCGTCTCTACGTGCCGGGCAACCACTTCGCCGAATTCCGCGCCAGCGCCCATCGCCTGGCCGCCTTTGCCCAGACGCACCCGATCCGCGCCTTGCTCGGCGCCCATATCGAGATGACGACCACACCGGGCCAGGACTATCCGATGGAAGCGCCCACGCACCCGGCCGAACACGGCCTGGCGCTGCCGCCCGCCGCGATTGCCGACCTGGTCCAGACCGTGGATGCCATGGGCGACACCCCGGCCAAGGCCGTGCGGCCGGACTTCATCGTCTATCCGGTGGAACCACGGCCGAACTGATTGGGGCAAGCGATAACCTGCCCTCCCCCAGCCCCTCCCGCACGCGGGAGGGGAGAACGGCGCCCAAAAGCCCCTTACGTTTACGGGAGGGGTTGGGGAGGGCAGGTTTGCCCAGAGCTTGACAATTTTTGTAACTACATTAATGTTTGAAGCCAAGATGGTGGCATCCGGGTTGGACGCAACAGGTTTCGTCGTGACATCACGCTGTGATGGAGATCACGTTCGATCCCGCCAAACGGCAAAAGACCCTGGAGGAACGCGGATTGGATTTCGCCGACGCGGCCAAGGTATTTTCCGGCGAACATTTCGATGTCGCCGACGAACGCGTTGACTATGGGGAAGCGCGCTTCCTCACTTTCGGCTGGCTCGATGGCCGCGCGGTGTCGCTGGTATGGACGCCACGCGACGGAGGGCGCCGGATCATTTCGATGAGGCATGTTCATGCAAAAGAACACGAAGCCCGCAAAAGAGCCTTGGACTGACCCCGACGACAGCCCAGAGTGGACCGAAGACATGTTCCGCATGGCAGCCGTCCACCAAGGCGATACGCTGGTGCGCCCTGCCATTGGTACGCTTAAGGCGCCGGGGCGCCCCGTTTCACCGGCGCCCAAGAAGCAGGTAACCCTGCGTCTCGACCCAGACGTACTCGACGCATTCCGCGCCAGCGGCAAGGGATGGCAGTCCCGCGTCAATGCCGAGTTGCGCAAGGCCTTGGGGATTTGAACGGCGTCAGCCGTATATCCTCAGGCTCGCTGACAAAGCGCTCTCACGCCGCTAGCCCGCACTCCCCACCACCAGGCACGCCAGCGCCATCAGGAAACCCGCCGTCCGGTTTGAACGAAACCGTGCCAGGGCGTTGTCGCCATCGTCGACGTTGAGGCTCAGCGCCTGCCACGCCAGGTGCAGCGCCACTGGCAGCAAGGCGAGCAGGGCCAGGGGATCGGGATGGATCAGCCAGAACGCCAGCGCCCACAGCGCCACGGCGGCGGCGTAGAATGCGCTGACGCCGGGCTTTACCCTGCTGCCCAGCGCGCGGGCGCTGGAGCGGATGCCGACCATGGCGTCATCCTCGCGGTCTTGCAGGGCATAGATCGTGTCATAGCCGATGCACCAGCACATCGCCCCGGCATAGAGCGCGGCGAGTGCGCCCAGATCGCCATCGTGCACTGCCACCCAGCCGGTTGGCGCGCCCCAGGTGAAGACCAGGCCGAGCCAGGCCTGCGGCCACCAGGTGATGCGCTTCATGAACGGATAGGCGGCCACCAGCGCCAGGCTGCCCAGCGCCACGATCTGCGCCTGCCAGCGCAACTGGAGCAGCACGACCAACCCCACCAGCGCCAGCACCATGAGCCAGGCCCAGGCCGCCTTCTTGCGCACGCGGCCACTGGCCACCGGGCGCTGCGCCGTGCGGGCGACGCGCGCATCGAGATCAGCGTCGACGATATCGTTATAGACGCACCCCGCCCCGCGCATGGCGATGGAGCCGAGGAGCATCCACGCCACCAGGTGCCACTGCCGCGCACCGCCGGCCAGGAACACGCCCCAGGCGCAGGGCCAGAACAGCAGCCACCAGCCGATCGGCCGGTCCAGCCGGGCGAGCAGCGCATAATCGCGCAAGGGCTGCGGCAGGCGGGCCACCAGCCCGCGATGTTCGCTGTCAGGGACGATCTGATCGGTTGCCGTGGTCATGCTGCCATGCTCCTGCGCCGGTTTGATCGGGCCCGCAAGAGGACAGATCGCCCGCAGGTTGCCGCCACGCCCGGCGCTGCCTATGAACGCTGCCCATGACCGATCACCTGCCCGCCACCCCTGCCTGGCCGCCCCGCTCTGCCCCGCGCCTGTTCGTGGCACAACGGCTGGAAAACGGCGCCAGCCTGGCGATCGAGGGGGCGCAGGCGCACTATCTGGGCAAGGTAATGCGCGCGGGGCCGGGCGACGCGGTGATCTTGTGCGACAACCAGACCGGCGAATGGCTGGCCCGCGTGGCCCATGCCGGCAAGCGCGACATGATGTTGAGCCTGGAGCGGCAGTTGCGCCCGCTGGAGGCCGTGCCCGATCTGTGGCTGTGCCCGGCCTTGCTCAAGAAGCAGGCGTTCGACTGGGTGCTGGAAAAGGCCACCGAACTGGGCGCCGGCCAGATCCGCCCGGTAATCACGCGGCGCTGCGTGGCCGACAAGCTCAATGCCGAGCGCGCCGCCACGATCGTGACCGAGGCGGCCGAGCAATGCGCGCGCACGGCCCTGCCCGCGCTGTTCGATCCGGTAAAGCTTGATGCCATGCTGCGCGACTGGCCTGCCGGGCGCGCGCTGTTCTTTGCCGACGAGCAGGGCGGCGCGCCTGCAGCCGCCGCCTTTGCCGCGCACCGAGGGCCAGCCGCCCTGCTGATCGGACCCGAGGGCGGCTTTGACGAAGCCGAGCGCGCCGCGATCCGCGCCCACCCTGCGGCCCGCGCGATCACGCTGGGCCCGCGCATCCTGCGCGGCGAAACGGCAGCCGTGGCGGGCCTGGGATTGTGGATGGGGGTTGCGGGGGACTGGGCTGTCGCGTGAGGCTTTGCGCTGCGCGCACGCCCCTTGGATTATTGCCGCCCTGCAATCGTTCATCCCACGTTTATCGCTGGCGCAAACGCCGTTTGGCCACTAACGGATGCGGGCATGAGCACGAGACAGGTTTCAGATAGCAACGATCCTCTCATCGAGAGCCGGGACCAGCTTGTCGCCCCCATGCAGAAGGGCGAAAAGCCGCGCGAGGCGTGGCGAATCGGCACCGAGCACGAGAAGTTCGTCTATCGCACCGCCGACCATGCCGCCCCTTCGTATGACGAGCAGGGTGGCATCCGCGATCTGCTGATGGCGCTGACCGAATTCGGTTGGGAGCCGGTGTTCGAAGGCGGCAAGGTCATTGCCATGTCCGGACCGGATGGCGCGGTCAGCCTGGAGCCGGCGGGCCAGCTCGAACTGTCGGGCGCGCCGCTGGAAAACCTGCACGATACCTGCGCCGAAACCGGCCGCCACCTTGCCCAGGTGAAAACCATCGGCGACCGCTTTGGCCTGGCGTACCTCGGCCTGGGCCTTTGGCCCGACAAGGCCCGCGGCGATCTGCCGATCATGCCCAAGGGCCGCTATGAAATCATGCTGCGCCATATGCCCCGCGTGGGCACGATGGGGCTGGACATGATGCTGCGCACCTGCACCATCCAGACCAACCTGGACTATGCCAGCGAAGCAGACATGGCGCAGAAATTCCGCGTCAGCCTGGCGCTTCAGCCGCTCGCCACCGCGCTGTTTGCCAATTCGCCGTTTCTCGAAGGCAAGCCCAACGGCTTCCTGTCCTATCGCAGCCATATCTGGTCAGACACCGATCCGGCGCGCACCGGCATGCTGCCCTTCGTGTTCGAAGACGGCTTCGGCTATGAACGCTATGTCGACTACATGCTCGACGTGCCGATGTATTTCGTGTTCCGCGACGGCAAGTATATCGATGCGGCAGGCCAGTCGTTCCGCGATTTCCTCGATGGCAAGCTGCCCGCCCTGCCCGGCGAAAAGCCGCGCAAGTCTGACTGGATCGACCATCTTTCCACCGCCTTTCCTGAAGTGCGGCTGAAATCGTTCCTGGAAATGCGCGGTGCCGATGGTGGCCCGTGGAGCCGGATCTGCGCCCTGCCCGCGCTGTGGGTGGGCCTGCTCTATGACCAGGGCGCGCTGGATGCAGCGTGGGATCTGGTCAAGGACTGGGACATGGAAGGCCGCGAGATCCTGCGCGCCAGCGTGCCCAAGCTGGGCCTCGATGCGCCGCTGCCCGGTGGCGGCACCCTGCGCGACATCGCTGGCCGCGCGCTCGACATCGCGCGCGGAGGCCTTGCCGCACGCGGGCGCCTGAACGCGGCCGGTGACAACGAAACCGGCTATCTCCTGCCGCTCGACGAGATCGTTGCCTCGGGCAAGACCCCGGCAGAGCGCCTGCTCGATCTCTACCACGGCGCCTGGGGTGGTGACCTGTCCAAGGTCTATGCCGCCAAGAGCTTTTGAGAGGATAGCACCCGATGATCCTGGTAATGGGCACGTTTCGCCTGCCGACTGCCGCCTTCGCCACCGCCGCCCCGATGATGCGCGCGGTGATCGAGGCTACCCGCGCCGAAGACGGGTGCCTGGCCTATGCCTATTCGCACGATGCGCTTGATCCCGAAGTGATCCACGTCAGCGAAAAGTGGCGTGACCGCGCTGCGCTCGATGCGCACTTCAAAACCGCCCACATGGCCACCTGGGCCCAGGAACGCGCTGGCCTGGGCCTGTCGGAACGCGACATCCGCGTGTTCGAAAGCGATGAAGGCGTCGCGGTCTGAGCGCTTGGCGCTAGGTTTCGCATCACCGCCTGAAGACTAGAGGCCTTTTAATTCAACACCTTCTCCTCCCCCTCCTCTTGAGAGGAGGGGGTCAGGGGGTGGTGGCGGCTCGGCTCTGACCTGCCTGCCAAAACGCTGGCAAGCCGCCCCAACCGTCGCGTGATCAGCCCATGCCGGGCCATCCAGGCATGGTATGCGCGATACTTGGCGTCTTCGCCCAGCAGGTGCTTTTCCTCGGTCTTGGCGCGCCAGAAATAGACCGCGCTGACCAGCGCGAGCGTGACCGTGTTGCGCACGGCATCGACCTTGGAATGGGTGGTTGCCAAAAACGGCATCGTCACCAGCCACCAGAACAGGTTCTTCGACAGATAGGCGGGATGCCGGGTAAAGGCATAGGGCCCGTTGGTCAGCACGCCGCGATAGGTCAGGTTGGAAAAGCGCAGGCCGAAAGCGATCGTTGCCCAGGCATAGATCGCCGTCAGCACCACCTGCGCCAGGCCCCAGGCCCACAGCAGCGCCGGATGGCCGTCGAACCAATAGGCCCATTCGGCGGTGTTCTGGTGATAGTCCAGCACGCCGCCACTGCCCATCAGCACGAAGGGCGGATAGCACATCAGCGCAGCGACCCAGCCGGCCAGATAGGGATTGGCGGTGCGGATGTGGGCATCGAGCGGCTTCATCGTCAGCAGATAGCCGACCATGGCGATCTGCACGTCGATCATGAACATTGCCTCGATCGCGGTGTTCGACCAGCGCACCGGATCGGCCCACAGCCCGGTCCAGTCTGCCTCGACCACGGCGGCAAAACCGCCGGGCAGGATCGAGATCATGAACGCGCAGAAAAAGCCCTTCACCGTCCAGGCGCGCAAGTGGTGCCACACCTGATCCACGTCATAGGCTTCGCGCCCGATCAGCATGGCACCGAAATGCCAGGCCCCGTCGCGCGGGTTGACCAGCACGCGATCGAGCCACAGCACATAGGGAATGGCGCCCAGGAACAGGAACGGCGCGGCCTGTTCCAAAAGGTCCATGGCAAACAGGTACTGCCCGCGCCAGTACCAGCGGCCCAGGCAATAGACGAAGGCGATCAGCGCCCAGGTGGCCCAGAGCCCGGCCAGCTTGGTGATCGAGGTATCGAGCACGCTGCGCAAGGGGCGCGGTGCCGACCAATCGATGCCGGTTGAGGCGCGGCGATGCACCTTGTCGACCAGCAGCGACCAGGCCACCATCGGGGTGCCGGAAAAGACCAGGGCCAGCACGGCCGCGCTCGATCCGGCCAACCGCGCGCGTGGGCCAGGCAGGCCCAGCGCATCGACGATCTGCGGCCAGGCGCGGCACACCGCCACCCATGCCAGCAGGCCAGCCAGGCCCACCAGGCCCACCCAGGCGGACACATCGCTGGCAGGGCGGGACGAAACGGCGTGGGCGGGCGACTTGGTCATACCCGCCCGCTTATACGCGCAGAAGTGGAAATTCGGTGAAGAAGGTTAACGCCAGGCGGTAATTTCGCCGCTGTCATCCAGCACGATCAGGGTCTTGTCGGCCACGATCGGCGGCAGGGTGACGGGCGCAGCCACCTTGGTCACGCGGGTCAGCGTGCCATCACCCACGGTGATGGTGGAAATCTCGCCACGCGAATTGGCCACCCACAGCTTGTTGCCTGCCAGCACCGGCCCGGTCCAGAAGATCGGGCTCTCCTTCTTCTTGGGCTTGAGATAGCGGGGCAGCTGGCTCATCCAGCGGACCTTGCCGGTAGACTTGGCAATGCACAGCAGCTTGTCTTCATCGGTAAGGGTGAAGATCCACTCGCCGGCCACCGCCGGGGTGGAAATGCCCGCCAGGTTAAGCTCCCAGATGCGCTGGCCGGTGACCAGTTCATAGGCGGCCATGCGCCCGCCCTGGCCCAGGGCATAGACCCGGCCGCGTTCGATGATCGGATCGGCATCGATATCGGTCAGCGTCGAAACGCTGGTGGCGATCGAGGTGCGCGCCAGCGCGTCGGACCACAGCTGCCGCCCGTTTTCATAGCGATAGGCCACCAGCTCGCCCGAGCTGTAGCCGGCGATCACCGTGCCCTGGCCTGCAGCCGGGGCCGCCACGCCGAACACGCCGCTTTGCGTGACCGAGGCGGACTGGTTCCACAGATTGGTGCCATCGGCGGTGTTGAGCGCAAAGATCTGGTTGTCCTGCGTCATCACATAGACCGCGCCGAACGCCACGGTGGGCGCGCCGCGCAGCGGGCCGGCGGGCTTTACCCGCCACTTGATCTTGCCATCGGCGGCGTCAAGCGCGGCCACTTCGCCAAGACCGGTGGTGATGTAGACGTTGCCCGAATCGAAGCTGACACCGCCGCCAAAGATCGAATCGTTCTTTTCGGGCAGACGGAAGCCCTGCTTCCACTTTTCGTGGCCGTTGTTTTCGTCGAACGCGCGCACCACGCCTTCGGTATCCATCACGAAGACGGTGCCATTGCCGACCACGGGCGATGCGGCCAGGCGCTGCTTGGGCGAGGAGCCGGCAATGCGCGTGGACCACAGCTTTTGCGGGGCATCGGCCAGCGCGAGATGGCCCGATGCCTTGCTGGCAGTGCCGCCGCCCTGGGCCCATTCGCTGTTCACCACCGGCGCGGGCACGACCACGTCCATGCTGGCAAGCGTGGGATCGACCTTGGTGCCGGCCTCGATCCGCGAGAGCACGGGAATGCGTTCACCCACGGTGGGCGTGGCCTTGACCTTGCCCTTGTGCCCGGCGCAGCCGCCCAGAACCAGGGCCAGGCCCAGCACTGCCGCGGGGGCCAGCGCCGCAATCCGGCGGCGATCGGTGCCGGCGCCTGGCTGGCGGGCCATGTGGCCCTGGCTGGGAATGCGGATCATGCCTGTCTTCCTTGTCCTGTCATGCCCCGGCGGCCCATGGCGGGCGGCGGCGCGCAATGCATGCAAACCCGATCGATCGGGAATCCGTGGCAGCCTTACTGGGCCTGCCCGATAACCGCCGAAACATCGTCAACCGCGTCGACACCCAGGCTGCCGGCAACCTGGCGTGCCCGGCGCTTGATCGTGTCGGGCACGTCCTTGTCCTTGGCGATGGCGGCAAACAGCGGCCCGGCGAGATCGTTGTGCCCCTGCTTGAGGTAGGCCAGGCCAACCAGTTCGCCGGCGCTGCCGAACCACGGGTTGCCCGGCACGGCCAGCGGTTTGAGCCGGTCGATCACCTGCTGCGGGGGCAGCTTGTCAAACGTGATGGCCACTTCGCGCACGGTGGCGGCATCGCGATAGGCCTGCGGCGCGTTGCTGTCGGCAGCCACGGAGGCAAAGCCCTTGGCAGCCTGATCGGCCTTGCCATCGTCTTGCGCCTTGCCGGCCAGCAGCAGCTGCGCGGCGGCGCGGTTGCCCGGGGTGCCGTCCTTGGCCAGCGGATCGAGCAGGGCTTGCGCGGCCTTGTCGTTCTTGGCTTCGAAATTGTCTAGCGCCTGGGTCAGCTGTTCACCCTGCTGGCCGCGCAGCGTATCCTGGTGGTTGCTGTACCACAGCCAGCCACCCAGCGCAGCCAGGCCCAGCACCACGGCAGCGCCAACCGGCTTGCCCCATTTGCGCAGCGCATAGAGCGCCTCGTCCTGGCGCAGGGCATCGTCCACCTCGCGGGCGAAGACATTGCCTTCGGCGGCGCGCGCCACGGCACGCGGATCGGATGGGTTTTGCGGACGGTTCGGTCTAAGGGCCAAGGCTAAGCTTTCGGCGATTGAGAGCAAGGGATGGGCAAGAATTGCACGGAATGGGCGCGGTGTTTAGCGGATGGAGCCACCTTTTCAACGCCTATGATGCTGGCTGTCCCCCGCTGAACCGATGGTTAAGCAGGCAACCGCCTGCAACATCGTGACAACGAACGATGCTTCACGGGAATTGGGGCAGTCCCAGCGCATCGGCATAGATGCGGGCATAGTGGCCGGCCATCACGCTTTCATCATACTCGCGCGTGGCCAGAACGCGGTTGGCCGCCCCGGCGCGGCGGCGCGCCAGTTCGTCTGTCGCCAGGTCCAGCATGGCCTGGGCCAGCGCCGCTTCGTCACCAGGCGGCACGATGAAACGCGCATTGTCTGCCGCGACGATCTCGGCCACGTCGCCCACGGCCGGGCTGGCCACGGCGAGGCCAGCGGCCATCGCCTCCACCACCGACAGCGGGAACTGCTCGCTATCGCTCGACAGCGCGAAGAAATCGAACAGTCCTACCGCCAGCGCAGGGTCGGGCACGTGGCCGGGCAAATGCACGCGGTGGCCGATGTTGAGGTCCATCGCCTGGGTCAGGATCGCCTCGCGCTCTGGCCCTTCGCCCAGGATCACCAGATGCCATTCTTCGGGCAGCGCGCAAAAGGCGCGCACCAGCCGGGGCAGGTTCTTGACCGGGCGCAGGCCGGCGAGCGTGCCCACCCACTTTTCGCCCGGCCGCTTGATCACGCGCGGCAGCGCATCGGGGCGGGCCTTGCGGGCATAGCCTGCGGTGTCGATACCATTGGCGATGCGGTGCACCTTGCCGGCAGGCTGGTGCCAGGCATCGCGGGCCACGGCCTCCAGCCGGCGCGAGGGCACGACCAGCGCGCTGGCCCGGGCCAGCGCCACGCGCCGGAACCAGTTGCGCCGGGGATTGAGCCGCTCCGCCTCGTCGGCATTGAAGCCGTCTTCGTGGTGCACCAGCGGCGCCAGGCCATAAAGCGGGGCAAACAGCGCGTGCGCCATGACCGCGTCCATCGCCCCCCAGTTATAGGTGCAGATCAGGTCGAACCCCTGCATCCCGCGCGCCAGGGTCTGCAACCGCCGCACGCCAAGCTTTCCGGCAAGCGGCGGAAAGCCCAGCGGGAAATGGACCGAAAGCCCACGCGCCAAGAGGCTGCGCGCGCCCAGCGCCCCGGGCTGCGCCGAAACCACCGAATGATCGAGCGCATTGCCGAAGCGGTTCATCAGCGCCACGCTGCGGCGTTCCTTGCCCCCGGCATCGAAAGTGGAATGCAGGTGCAGCACATGCAGGCGGCGGGCCGGGCCGGCTTGGCGATCCATGGTCAAGGTTCCTGCGCCAGATGCCGTCAGTCCAGCCGCGCCAGCAGCGCATCGATCGCCGCGCGTGCTTGCGGTTCGTCCAGCGTGGGCGCGTGGCCCACGCCCGGCAGGGTCACCAGCGTGCAATCGGAGTGGCGCTGCGCCATCGCGGCGGCGGTATCGGCGGAGAGAATGTCGGACGTGGCGCCATGGACCACCACCAGCGGCACCGGCGTCAACGCGGTGAACAGCGGCCACAGATCGGCTTCGGGCGGCGGCGCGGTGCCTTCTGCCCGCGCCTTGGCCGCGGCATCGTCGCGCGCTTGCTCTGCCGCCTCGATCGGGGCGGCGATCTTCATGTCATAGTCAAAGGCGATGCGCCCGCCCGTGCCCAGCGCCATCAGCCGCTTGGCCAGGCGCAGCCAGTCTTCGATGCTGAATTCCGGGTAGATATCGCCCATCGTCTCGCGCAGGCCGCGTGCGGCGTGCATCCAGGTGAGATAGCTGCGCCCTTGGCCGACATAGTCGGTGATCCGCGCCAGGCCGGCCGGGTCGATCACCGGGCCGATATCGTTGAGCACCGCGCCTGCCACCAGGCCGGGTTGCCCGGCCGCCAGCGCCATGGTGAGAATCCCGCCAAGCGAGGTGCCGATCGCGATGAAGCGGGTGATCTTTTCGGCGGCGAGCAGGCCGGCCAGATCCTGGGCATAGACCGGCGGCTGATAGGTCATCGGATCGCGGGCATAATCGCTTTCGCCGCGCCCGCGCAGATCGGGGCACAGCACGCGGCGGCCGCTGGCGGCAATGTGCGGGGCCAGATCCTCGAAATCGCGGCCATTGCGTGTCAGGCCGGGCAGGCAGATCACCGGAAGACGCGCCGCATCGCCGGGATAGGCGCGATAGGCCAGGCGCAAACCATCGGTGCTGGCCCAACTGCGAATCTCGAATGTGGCGGTGGCCAAACGCGTTTTCCCGTGTCTTGTATCACTGTTAAGCCACAAGGCGCCTTGCCTGCGACGTTCAAGCACCCCACTAATGGAAGAATGGAGCCTGTCCCGCAAGCCGTGTCGGATCGCCCGCTGCCGGGTCAAGCCATTCCCTATCGCCCTGATCCGCAATTGGTGGCGCTGGCGCCCTGGCTGGGCGATAGCGTGGCGGCCGCCGATTTCCCGCAGACCGTGCTGCGCTGGCGCAACGATCGCGCCGCCGCGCAGGTGGGTCTCGATGGCCTTGCCGATGACGAATGGATCGCCCATTTCGGCCGATTCGCACCGCTGCCCGGCAATCTGCCCGGGCCGCTGGCGCTGCGCTATCACGGGCACCAATTCGGGGTCTACAATCCCGACCTGGGCGACGGGCGCGGCTTTACCTTTGCCCAGCTGCGCGACGGCGCCGGCCGCCTGCTCGACCTGGGCACCAAGGGTTCGGGGCAAACGCCGTGGAGCCGGCGGGGCGACGGACGCCTGACGCTCAAAGGCGCGGTGCGCGAAATCCTGGCGACCGAACTGCTCGAAGCGCTGGGCGTCAACACCAGCCGCACCTTTTCGGTGATCGAGACCGGCGAGAACCTGTGGCGCGGCGATGAACCTTCGCCCACCCGCTCGGCCGTGCTGGTGCGGCTTAGCCATGGGCACATCCGCATCGGCACGTTCCAGCGCCTGCTCGCGCTCGACAAGCCGGCCGAGATGCACGCGTTGATCGCCTATTGCCTGGCGCAGTTTCCCGGTGCGCCCGATGCCGCGCCGGCCGGGTCCAGCCCGGCGGCGACGCTGCTGCACCAGGTCGTGGCGCGCATGGCCGATATGGCGGCAAGCTATATGGTGGCGGGCTTTGTCCACGGCGTGCTCAACACCGACAACATGAACGTGACGGGCGAAAGCTTCGACTATGGCCCGTGGCGCTGGCTGCCGCGCTGGGATGCGGGCTTTGTCGCGGCCTATTTCGACGAGGCGGGCCGCTATGCCTTTGGCCGCCAGCCCGAGGTGATTGGCTGGAACTGCGGCCAGTTGGCCGTGGCGCTGCGCCTGGTGGAAGACGCGCCGCCGCTGATCGCCGCGCTCGAACGCTTTGGCCCGCTCTACCAGGCCGCCATGGCGCGCCGCTGGTGCTGGCGCCTAGGCGTGGCATCGCACGGGCTGGAGCGCGATAGCGCCCTGATCGCGGCATGCGAGGCAGCGATGCGCGCCAGCGGGACCGGACCGGACGCGTTCTTCCACGCCCATCGCGGTGGGCGCGGCGCCGATGCCCTGCCCGAACTGGCCGGCTATGCCCCGGTCGGCAGCGATCATCCGCTGTGGCAGGAAAGCGCCCCGCCCAGCCTGCTGATCGATGACGTGGAAAGCATCTGGGCGCCGATCGCCGAACACGATGACTGGAGCGCGCTGCACGCCAAGATCGCGGCGATCCGCCGTCTGGGCGAGGCGCTCGGCCAGCCGCCCGAGCCTGCTGGCCATGGTCATTAAGCAACCCGACAGGCTGCAGAGCCGATCGCTGACCCATTCGTAACGCTTTTGGTTTATCCCGCCCTGTGACAGCAAGCCTCACCCAAAGGATCGACGCCCACCCCGTGGCAGCCGGAGAGATCATTTCCACAGAGCCGGCCACCGGCACTGAACTCTGGCGCGGCGCCGTAGGCGATGTCGATGCCGCAGTGGCGCGTGCGCGGCGCGCGTGGCCGGCCTGGGCCGCGCAGCCGCTCTCCACCCGCATCGAACTGATGCGCCGCTTTGCCAACGAAGTGCGCAAGGATGCTGAAAGCCTTGCCATCCTGATCGCCCGCGAAACCGGCAAGCCGCTGTGGGAAGCCAAGGGCGAGGTCGATACCGTGCTGGCCAAGGTGGAAATTGCGGTGCGCAGCTATGCCGAGCGCACGGCGCAACGCCGGCTAGACAGCGCGCTGCAGGGGACGGCCGCGCTGCGCCACAAGCCGCACGGCGTGATGGCCGTGATCGGCCCGTTCAACCTGCCCGCCCAGGCGCCGATGGGCCACATCATTCCCGCGTTGATCGCGGGCAACGCCGTGGTGTTCAAGCCATCTGAAAAGGCGCCAGCCACCGGCCAGGCCCTGCTGCAATGCCTGCACCGTGCCGGGGTACCGGCGGCGCTGGCGCAGATGCTGGTCGGCGCGGCCGAGGAAGGCAAGGCGCTGGCCACCCATGAAGGCGTGGATGGCGTGCTGTTTACCGGATCGAGCCACACCGGGCTGGCGCTCAACCGCCGCCTCGCGGCCCAGCCGGGCAAGATCGTGGCGCTGGACCTGGGTGGCAACAACCCGATCGTGGTGTGGGACACGCCCAAGATCGCCGATGCCGCCGCGCTAGTGGTGCAATCAGCGTTTACCACCGCCGGGCAGCGCGCCACCGCCGCGCGCCGGTTGATCGTCAAGGCCGATCTCTATGATGCCGTGGTTGGCGAGGTAAAGGCCCTGGCCGATCGCCTGATCGTGGGCGCGCCGCTGGATGATCCCGCGCCGTTCATGGGCCCGGTGATCGACAATGCCGCCGCCGATGGCCTGACCGAGAGTTTCGTCTACCTGCTGTCGAACGGCGGGCGGCCGATCCGCCACCTCACCCGGCCGCGCGGCGACCTGCCCTTCCTCGCCCCGGCAATGATCGACGTGACCGCCATGGCCCAGCGCCCGGACGTGGAACTGTTCGGCCCGATCCTGCAGGTGATCAAGGTGGACGATTTCGACCAAGCCGTGGCCGAGGCCAATGCCACCCGCTTTGGCCTGTGCGCGGCACTGATCGGCGGCAGCCCGCAGGATTACAACAGGTTCTGGGCCCAAGTACGGGCCGGCGCGGTCAACTGGAATCGCCCGACCAACGGCATATCACCCGCAGCGCCGCTGGGCGGCGTCGGCCTGTCTGGCAACCAGCGGCCAGGCGCGTTCTATGCGGCGGATTTTTGTGCCTATCCCGTCGCCTCGGCAGAAATGGAACAACCCCGCGCTTCCATCGGCATCGGGCTGTCCGGCTAGGGTTACGGCGAATCGGGCGGCGGCGTGGCGGGATCGACCGGGCCGCCGGGCACCACCGCCGCGTTGCGCATGTTCTGCTGCGAGAGATCGGGATCGACCAGCAGTTGCCCTTGCAGCGCAGCGCTCATCGCCGGATCGTGATCGGCCTGGGCCTTGGGCGCCTCTTCCCGCGAACACGCGATCAGCGCCGCGCTGGCAACCAGCGCAAAAAGACATGAGGCAAACGGCTTGGCCATGGCCAACCCTGAACCGCCCGTGGTTAGCGCCGTGTTAACGGCCCGCGAAAGCCAGACGCAAAAGGGGGCCTGCACGCCACCACGCATGCAGGCCCCGGTCCCGCCCGATCCCCGACTGGTCCCTCCGGCCGGGCAGGATCTAGCGTATTCGCCTTAGCGGCAGCGGGCGTTGCTCTGGTCGATCGACTTGCCCAGCAGCGCGCCACCAGCGGCACCCAGCAGGGCACCAAGCGTGCGATCGCCGTTGCCAGCAATGCCCCGGCCGATCAGCGCACCGGCCACGCCACCCACCAGCAGGCCGGTGGTGCCGTCGTTGCGGCGGCAGTAATAGCGGCCATCGTTGCCGCGCCAGCTTTGGCCGCGATAGGCCACATCGCCGTAATAGCCACGGTCATAGCCGCGATAGTCCTGGCGGTCGTAGCCGCGATAGTCGTTGTCGCCGCGGCCATAGCCACCGCGCCAATCGTCACGATCACGCCAGCCGCCACGGTTGTGATTCCACCCCTGGTCCCAGCCATCGTGCGCCACCGGGGCAATGAGCGTGGGCTGGGGGGCAACTTCAATCGCCGCCGAAGCCGGGGCGATGCCGGAAGCCAGAGCGGCCGTTGCGGCCAGGCCCAGCATAGTCTTGCGCAGTGCGATCATGTTCGGTCTCCTGATCCGTCGTGTTGGTTCATGTTTACAGGCTTCAAGCTGAACGACATGCAACGCGACTGTCAGAATTGGTCAGAAACGAAAAAAGTTCGGACTGGCCCGCCTGCGCGCGGAAAAGGGCCTTGGCGCAAGGCGATGTGCCTGCCACAGGCCCGGCCATGAGCGAGAGGACAGACAGCGCGGCGGCGAGCAACCTGAACAAGCCCGGCACCTCCAAGGCCGCGGGCGGCCTGGGGGCGGCGGTGCTGGCCTATGTGCTGTGGGGATTCTTCCCGCTTTACTTCCATCCGCTGCTTGGCGTTCCGGCGATCGAGCTGGTGAGTTGGCGCGTGGTGTTCACGCTGCCGGTGTGCCTCGCCGTGGTCCTGCTCAGCGGCCAGGGGCCCGCCCTGCGCGCTGCGCTTACCACCCCGGCGGTGCTTGGCCGGCTGGTGCTCAGCGCAGCGGCGATCGGCTGCAACTGGCTGATGTATCTGGTGGCGATCGAAACGCACCAGGTGCTGGCGGCTAGCCTGGGCTATTACATCAACCCGCTGCTCAATGTGCTGATCGGGGTGCTTTTCCTCAAGGAGCGCTTGAATCGCCTGCAATGGACGGCCGTGGCGCTGGCCGCCGGTGGCATTGCCGTGCTGATGGCCGGCGCCCTGTCGATGCTGGGCGTGGCCATGGCGATGGCCGGCAGCTTTGCCCTCTATGGCCTGGTGCGCAAGTTCGTGGTGGTGCCTTCGGTCATCGGGCTGACGGTGGAAACCGCGGTGCTGTTCGTGCCCGCGCTGCTCGCCGTGCTCCATGCCGCGTCCGGCCCGGCCGGCTCGGCCCTGGCGCAAGGCGGCGTGGTGCCCTGGCTGCTGGCCGGATCGGGCGTGGTCACTGCCGTGCCGCTGCTGCTGTTTGCCGTCGCCGCGCGCAAGCTCGATCTGTCGACGCTGGGCTTTGCCCAGTTCATCGCGCCGACCATCCTCTTCGTGCTCGGCGCACTGCTCTATGGCGAGCCGCTCGATCCGGCGCGGGTCACCTGCTTCATGCTGATCTGGGCGGCGATCGCCCTGTTCAGCTATGACCTGCTGCGCCGGCGGCAAGGCGCCAAATGATCAGAATGAATTGCGACAGCAAGCGGGACCCCGGATCAAGTCCGGGGTGACGTCAGGTGGATAAACTATTTATGATTTTGTCACCCCGGACTTGATCCGGGGTCCCGCTATTGCGCGAACAAATCGCGCGTCTAGCAGCAATTTCTCGCCGAAAATCTCAGACCAGGCGCCAGGCGAGGGTTTCACCGGCGTGGAACGGCACCAGCACCGTGCCGCCCGCCGCGATTTCGGCCGGCACGGCAACGCCGGTCTTTTCCAGGGTCACGGTGCCCTGGTTGAGCGGCAGGCCATAAAAGCGCGGGCCGTTTTCGCTGGCAAAGGCCTCGAACTTGTCGAGCGCGCCCTCTTCATCGAACACGGCGATATAGCTTTCCAGCGCATAGGGCGCGTTGAACAGCCCGGCGCAACCGCAGGCGCTTTCCTTGAGATGGCGCGCGTGCGGCGCAGTGTCTGTGCCCAGGAACACGCGGTCATGGCCCGAGGTGGCAAGCTTGCGCAGCGCCAGGCGGTGCTTTTCGCGCTTGGCCACCGGCAGGCAATAGGCGTGCGGACGCATGCCGCCCACCAGCATGGCATTGCGGTTGATGTGCAGGTGCTGCGGCGTGATCGTCGCCCCCACGTTCGGCCCGCCACTTTCCACGAACTGCGCGGCTTCCTGCGTGGTGATGTGTTCGAACACGATTTTCAGCGCCGGGAAATCGGCCACCAGGCGGCCCAGCGTGCGCTCGATGAACACCGCCTCGCGATCGAAGATGTCGACGTGGGAATCGGTCACTTCGCCATGGATCAACAGCGGCATGCCGATCTTCTGCATGCGTTCGAGCACGGGATAGATCGTGGCCACGCTGGTCACCCCGTGGGCCGAGCCGGTGGTGGCATGGGCGGGATAGAGCTTGGCCGCCGTGAACACGCCGGCGCGGTGGCCACGCTCGACCTCGTCAGGATCGGTGTGGTCGGTCAGGTACAGCGTCATCAGCGGGGTAAAGTCGCTGCCCGCCGGCAAGGCCGCGAGAATGCGGTCGCGATAGGCTGCAACGCCGGCCACGTCGGTCATCGGCGGCGAGAGATTGGGCATCACGATCGCGCGGGCAAACTGGCGCGCGGTATAGGGCGCAACGCCTTCCAGCATCGCGCCATCGCGCAGGTGAACGTGCCAGTCATCCGGGCGGCGGATCGTGAGAGTCGTTTGCGTGCTCATGGCTTCCCCTTAAGCCCAAGCGATCCTATCTGTCACCCATGAGCAATCCCCGCCTGTTCGATCGTGCCCTGGTCCGCCTTTCCCCCACCGCGCCGGGAGAAGACGTGGCCGCATTCCTCCAGGGCCTTGTCACCAACGACGTGCAAGGGCCGCTGCCGGTATGGGCCGGGCTGCTGACCCCGCAGGGCAAGGCGCTGTTCGATTTCCTGGTCTGGCCCGATGGCACGGACGCGCTGCTGATCGATTGCGAGGCCGCCGTGGCAGAGGCCTTGGTCAAGCGCCTCTCGCTCTATCGCCTGCGCCGCAAGATCGCGATCGCCATCGCGCCCGAACTGGGCGTCTATTGGGAAGGCCACATGGGCGACGGCGGCGCGGCCGATCCGCGCCTCGCCGCGCTGGGCCAACGCTGGATCGCCGCCGTGTCTGACGATGACGTGGCGGTCGATGGGCCATGGCGCGAACACCGCCTCAAGCTGGGCGTGCCCGAAGGACAGGCGGAACTCGGCAGCGACCAGACGCTGTGGCTGGAAGCCAACGCGGCCGAGCTCAACGGCGTGAGCTTTACCAAGGGCTGCTACGTCGGCCAAGAAAACACCGCGCGGATGAACTGGCGGCAAAAGGTCAACCGCCGCCTGGCGGTCGTCCCCCTCGCCCAGTCAGACCCGGCCCGCCAGCGCGTGGCCTATCCCGACCTCGGCCTGGCGGTGGACCACCTGCGGGTGGAGGCCATCGCCCAGGCCCCGCACTGGCTTGAGGACGCGCTGAAAGCGGATTGAGCGTTGTGCAAGCCGCCCTTCGACACGCTCAGGGCGAACGGAATTCTGGACTGTCAAACCGTTCGGGCTGAGCCTGTCGAAGCACCCAGGCAGCCAGGCGCCAAGCCCGCGACATCAAAACCGGCTTTGCGCGCGCCAGCGGTGCACCGTGCGCGCGACGCTTTCTTCCTCGCCGCCGCTCTTGCCCCATAGCTGACTGAACGAGGGATCGGCCGATGCCGGGCGGCGCGCTTCGTCCAGGTCGTCGAACGCCACGCGGATGGGGATCGCCACGCCTTCGCCGCAGATGATGCATTCGCGGTTGCGCAGCGCGGGGATCGAATCGAGGAAGCCGCGCGCGCCTTCGGGCATCGCCGCGCGCACGAACTGCTGGTCGCGATCGTTGTTCAGGCGCATCGAGATGATCGTGCCGCATTGCGACAGCACACCTTCGGCAAGGTCAGACGGGCGCTGCGTGATCAGGCCCAGCGAGACGCCATACTTGCGCCCTTCCTTGGCAATGCGCGAGAGGATGCGCCCGACCGACGATCCGTTGGAATTGCGCTCGTTGGGCACATAGCGGTGCGCCTCTTCGCAGACCAGCAGGATCGGCCGCGTGGTTTCCTGGCGCGACCAGATGGCATAGTCGAACACCAGGCGGCTGAGCACGGCAACCACGGTGGAGGTGATTTCGGAAGGCACGCCCGAAACGTCGATGATCGAGATCGGCTTGCCATGGGCGGGCAGGCGGAACAGCCGCCCGACGAATTCGGCCATGGTATCGCTGACCAGCATGCCCGAGAACATGAACTGATAGCGCGGATCGTTGCGGATTTCCTCGATCTTGCTCTTCACCCGCATGTAGGGGATCGAGCTGTGCCCCTTGTCGAGCTTGCCCATCTCGTTCTGCAGGATGTTGCACAAGTCAGACAGCAGGTAGGGGATCGGCGAATCCTGGGTGATGCGGCCCACCTGCTCGGCCAGGCGGTTCTTCTGCCGCGCCATCAGCAGGCACTTGGCCAGGATATCGGCGTCGATCTGCCGTTCCGCGCCCGTGGCGGTCAGGAACACCTCGCAGTGTTCTTCAAAGTTCATCAGCCAATAGGGCATCTGCAGGTTCGATACGTCGAACAACTGCCCGGTGTGGCGAAACGCCGAGAGATATTCGCCGTGGGGATCGATCATCACGATATGGCCTTCGGGCGCCATGTCGCAGATGCGGTGCAGGATCAGCGCCGCTGCCGTCGATTTGCCGGTACCGGTCGATCCCAGCAGCGCGAAATGCTTGCCCAGCAGCGGATCGATATAGAGGCCGGCGCTGATATCCTGGGTCGGGAAAACGGTGCCCACGGTCACATGCGCGCGGCCGTCGCTGGCATAGATCTGGCGCAGGTCGGCGCTGGTTGCCGGATAGACCAGCGCGCCGGGCACGGGAAACCGGGTAACCCCGCGGCGAAAGCCATGGATACGGCCGGTGGCGGGATCTTCCTCGCCCTCCCCCAGGAAATCGAGTTGGGCCAGCGCGCCACCATCCACCTTGCCATCGCGGCGCTGGTTGCGCACCGAGCCAAGCAGCCAGCCGCGCCCCACGCGCACCTTGATCTGGCTGCCGACCTGGCCCGACAGCGCCACGGTGGGATCGGCATCGTCCATGCAGTCTTCCAGGCGATGGAGATCGAGCGCGATCGCACTGCCCGATCCGGCCACATCGACCACCACCCCGATCGGGCTGAGCGCACAATCGGACGGCGGCGGATCGCACGGCTGCGCCGCGGCATGGGGAAGCGCGGCAGCCGTAGGCATCGGCCCGTGCGGGGCAAGGTCTGCAGGCTGGGCAGCGTCTGCCGAAATGAATACCTGCCTGCTCATGTCCGTCATGCCTGTTCTTGCCCCAACCCGTTGTCGGGCCAAACGCTAGAACCTACAGGGTTAATTTTGGGCTAAGCAGTCGCCCGCCTCACACCAGGGCAAACAGGCGCCCGGCGATCCAGCCCATGCCCACCGACACCAGCACTGCAAACAGGCCATAGAGCAGGCCGTTACCATCGGCCTGATCGGCCACGAAGCGCTCGAAACCCTGCTTCGATACATCGACCCGCGTCACGGCCGAGGTGATCACGCGGCCCTGGCGGATGGCAAAGGTTTCAGCGGTATAGGTGCCGGTGCGCACTTGCGAGGGCAGCGTGATGCGCGCCTGATAGAGCACCTGCCCGCTGATCGTCACGCCGTGGCCGTCTTCGCGATAGAGGCCCTGGCGCTGCATCAGATCCACCAGGCCATCGGCGAAGTGGCGTTGCCGCGCCGGTTCGATCGCACCGATCGGGGAAAGCTGCAGGCGATCGAGACCGAGTTCATAGATCGCGGCGGTCTTGTCATCCACGATCTCGCGCACCGGGCGAGACGAGGCAATGGCAAAGAAGCTGGGCGCAGAGCGCAATTCGCTGCTGGCGGCATTGACCCAGATGCCGGCCACCTTGCGCTTTTCCCGCAGCACGATGGATTGCACCGGGCCCTTGAGCACGACGACGATATCATAATCCTGCGCAGCGCGGGTGCCACCCGGATCGAGGATCGCGCCAAACAGCAAGAGGTCGGCCCCGGTAAAGCCCTGGCGGACTTCCACCCGGTGCTGCGATATCTCGGGCACCAGGATCGGCGCGCGTGCCCCGCCGAGCAGCATGGCCACCGGCACCATCAGCGCCAGCACCCGGCGCCGCGTCATAGCGGCACCACGGTGAAAATCTCGTCGGGCCGATAGCCCAGGCCCAGCGCCATGCGCAGCGCCACGCCCAGCACGATCACCGCCAGGATCAGGCGCAACTGCTCGGGCTTGGCCTTTTGGGCAAACTGCGCGCCGATCTGTGCGCCCGAAACCGATCCCACCAGCAACAACCCGGCGAGCACGATATCCACCGCGTGGGTGGTCAGCGCGTGCATCATCGTGGTGGCCATGGTCACGAACAGGATCTGGAACAGCGAGGTGCCCACCACCACGTTGGTGCTCATGCCCAGGATATAGAGCATCGCCGGCACCAGGATGAAGCCGCCGCCGATGCCCATCAGCATGGTCAGGATGCCCGTGGCCATGCCCAGCAAGAGCGGCGCCAGCGGCGAGATATAGAGGCCCGAGCGATAGAACCGCCAGCGCAGCGGCAGGCTGGCCACCAAGGGATGGTGGCGCCGGCGCCGCGCCGGCTGGGCGCGGCCAAGCCGCTGCGCACGCAGGGCGGTGATGCTTTCATGCGCCATCAGCCCGCCGATGCCGCCCAGCAGCACGACATAGAGGATGTTGATCACCGTATCGATCTGGCCCAGCGCCTGGAGCAGGCGGAACAGCAGCGCACCCACCCCGGTGCCCAGCACACCGCCAGCGACCAGCACCGCGCCCATGTGATAATCGATGCCGCCGCGCCGGGCGTGAGCAAAGGCGCCCGAAACGCTGGCCCCGGTCACCTGGCTGGCGGCGGACGCTGCGGCCACCGTCGGCGGCACGCCATAGAAGATCAGCAACGGCGTCGTGAGAAAACCACCGCCCACGCCGAACATGCCAGACAAGAGCCCGGTCAAGGCGCCAAGCCCCACGATCACCAAGCCGTTGACCGCCAGATTGGCGATGGGAAGGTACACATCCATCGCCACGTGTCCTAGGCGGCGCAGGCCATTTCCGCAATGCCACGGTTGCCCCGCGCGGCGCCGCCGTGGCAGCACGCTAGCGATCGGCAGTGCATGCGAAAGCTACGCCCACAGCGCCGGAAGCGGCGGGCGTCCCTGGTCATCGTCGCGCGGTTTTGCGGCATCGTACACGATCACGCTTCGCACGATCCTGCCGCTGCGCAGTTCGTCGGCCTGCAGCGCGAGATAGAGGCGATTGAGGCAATCGGCCTTGGTCGTCGGGCCATCGCGATCGTGCACCACGATGCGCAGGCGCGGATCGGTGGCGCAGCGCATGACCGCCGCCAGCGTGGCGGGATCGTTGCGATGGCACCCGACATAGAGCCGCAAATCTGCGTTTGGCCAGGCCGCCAGGCAATGCTCGATCACGGCAGCCACGACCGGCGCTTCCGACCAGACCGGCACCAGCACCGCTGCCGCACCCGGCTGTCCACCCGCAGCACGGTCAACGCACGCGGGCCAATCGGGCGTTGCGGCAAAGCCCGACGCCAGATGCAGCGCGCAGGCCCGGCCGTTGATGCGGAGCCAGGCCAAGAGCCGGTCCATCCGCCGTACGTGGCAGGCCCCCACGGCCAGGCATGTTGCCGCGAAAAGCAGAAGTTCGCGCTGCAACATGGCCAGCCACAGCCACACTGTGGACAGCGACATCGTTCCCAATTTGCCCTCACCCCCGTTTGACGGCAAACAACCCCACTGGCAAATTACGGCTGGCCGGGGCACGTGGCAACGCTTGCAACCTTCAGGAATGAATCGAATATGGCGGAAATGCGCGGGTCCTCTCATCAGCCGCGATCGGCATTGCGCCGGGTGATGCGCCACGAGGCGGCACCGGGCGTGCTGTTGCTGGTCTGCGCGGCACTGGCCATTGCGCTGGCCAATTCGCCCTTGCACCATGCCTATCACGCCGCATTGCACCATGTCCTTCCGGTGGTCGTGGCGCCCCAGCTCGACAGCCTGCATGCCTGGATCAACGATGGCCTGATGGCCGTGTTCTTCTTTGTCGTGGGGCTTGAGATCAAACGCGAAATCATCAGCGGTGCATTGGCCGATGCCCGGCGGCGGCGGCTGCCGGTGCTCGCCGCGCTGGCCGGCATGGCCGTGCCCGCGCTGGTGTTCCTCGCCGTCAGCCGCGATTTTCCCATGCTGCATCGCGGGTGGGCGATTCCGGCCGCCACCGACATCGCCTTTGCCATGGGCGTGCTGGCCCTGATCGGGCGCCGCGCCCCCCGCTCGATCCGGTTGTTCCTGTTGACCGTGGCCGTGGTCGATGACCTTGGCGCGGTGGTGGTGATCGCCATTTTTTACACCAGCGGGGTGGCCTGGGCCTGGCTGGCGGCTGCCGCCGTGGTGTTTGGCGCGATGATTCTGATCAACCGCGCCGGTGCGACTCGAGCATCGACGTATGCAGTCTTTGCCGTGGCGCTGTGGGCCTGCGTGCTGCAATCGGGCGTTCACGCCACCGTGGCCGGGGTGCTGGCGGCGCTGACCGTGCCGATGAAGCTCGATGCCCGGGGTGACAGCCCGCTGCTGCGGCTGGAACATCGTCTCGTACCGATCAATGGCTTCGTGATCGTGCCACTGTTCGGCCTGGCCAATGCCGGGGTCGATCTGCGCACCACCGGCCTGGCCGGCATCCTGGCGCCGCTGCCCCTGGCCATCGCGGCCGGCCTGTTGCTGGGCAAGCAGGTTGGCGTGCTGGGCGCGGTGCTGGGTGCCGAACGGCTGGGCCTGGCGCCACGGCCGGCCGGTGCGCGGCTGATGCATCTGTGGGGCATGGCGCTGCTGTGCGGCATCGGCTTTACCATGAGCCTGTTCATTGCGGCGTTGGCGTTTCCGGCCCAGCCCGAGCTGGTCGAGCAGGCCAAGATCGGCATCCTGGGCGGCTCGCTGCTGTCAGCCCTGGGCGGCGCGCTCGTCTTGCGGCTGGCGCCCAAGCCCGCCGATTAATCGACAAAATCGATTTATCCAAGCCACCATTTGCATGAAACTTTGGCGCCGTTGTGGCGTATGAAAGCGCAAAGCCAAGCAAAGGAAAGGGGTTTACCATGCCGGGCGACAACGCAAACAAGGCGCTGATCGATAGCCTGAACGGGCTGCTCGCGGATTATTTCGCGCTTTATATCAAGACCAAGAACTACCACTGGCACGTGGCCGGGCCGCAGTTCCGCGATCTGCACCTGCTGTTTGACGAGCAGGCCACCGAGCTTTTCGCGCTGACCGACATCGTGGCCGAGCGCGTGCGCAAGAACGGCGGCGCCACGCTCACCTCGATCGGCGCCATCGGCGCAAAGAGCAGCGTCAAGGACGATGACCGCGCCAAGGTCGATGCGATGGACATGGTCAAGGCACTGCGCGACGACAATGCCGCGCTGGTCGAAACCATCCGCAAGGTGAAGGCCGCCGCAACGCAAGCCGGCGACAACGCCACCGAAGGCGCGGCCGACGACTGGACCGACCAAGCCCAGCAGCGCGTGTGGTTCCTGAGCCAGATCCTGGCCTGAACCAACGCTGCCTGCGATGCCAAGGGCCCGCCGCGCATACCTTGCGCGGCGGGCCTTTTCGCCGGCGGAGACAGCACGGCAGCGGTGCGCAAGGCGGTTTCCATCCGCGCCCGATTGCCTTATGGGGCGCGGCTTATGCCCGCAGAGAATCCCCCCCGGACGTTTCACGTCAAGAGCTTCGGCTGCCAGATGAACGTCTATGACGGCGAGCGCATGGCCGAGTTGCTTGCCGCCCAAGGCATGACCGCCACCGACGAGCGCGATGGCGCCGATCTGGTCGTGCTCAACACCTGCCACATCCGCGAAAAGGCCACGGAAAAGGTCTATTCCGATATCGGCCGCCTGCGCCGCGCCGATGGCACCACGCCACTGATCGCTGTGGCCGGTTGCGTGGCCCAGGCCGAGGGCGAGGAAATCATGGCGCGCGCGCCGTCGGTCAAGGTGGTGGTCGGGCCGCAGGCCTATCACCGCCTGCCCGAAATGGTGGCTGACGCCGCCGCCGGCAAGCGCGGCACCGAGACGGACATGCCGGCCGAGGCCAAGTTTGCCGCGCTGCCCAAGCGCCGCCGGTCAGGCCCCAGCGCGTTCCTGACAGTGCAGGAAGGGTGCGACAAGTTCTGCACCTATTGCGTGGTGCCTTATACGCGTGGCGCGGAAATCTCGCGCCCGTTTGCCGATCTGGTGGAGGAAGCCAAGCTGCTGGTCGCCGGCGGCGCACGCGAAATCACCCTGCTCGGGCAGAACGTGAATGCCTGGTCGGGCCAGGACGACAAGGGCCGCGCCATCGGCCTTGATGGCCTGATCCGCGTGCTGGCGGCAGAGCCTGATCTGGCCCGCATCCGCTATACCACCAGCCACCCCAACGACATGAGCGACGGGCTGATCGCCGCCCATGGCGAGATCGACAAGCTGATGCCGTTCCTGCACCTGCCCGTGCAGGCCGGCAACGACCGCGTGCTCAAGGCGATGAACCGCAGCCACACGGTGGAAAGCTATCTCAAGATCCTCGATCGCGTGCGCGCTGCCCGGCCCGATATCGCCCTGTCGGGCGATTTCATCGTCGGTTTCCCCGGAGAGACCGAGGCCGAATTCCAGGATACGCTCGATCTGGTGGGCGCGGTGCGCCATGCCCAGGCGTTCAGCTTCAAGTATTCGCCCCGCCCCGGCACCCCGGCGGCCACGATGGACAACCAGATCGCGCCCGACGTGATGGACGAACGGCTCAAGCGGCTTCAGGCCGCGCTGGTGCGCGATGCCACCGCGTTCAACCAGGCGAGCGTGGGCCGGCGTTGCCAGGTGCTGGTCGAGCGGCGCGGGCGCCATGCCGGCCAATGGCTGGGCAAATCGCCGTGGCTGCAATCGGTGCACTTCGCCGGCGATGTGGCGATCGGCGATCTGGTAACGGTCGATCTGGTCGAAGCCGGACCCAACTCGCTGGCCGGCCGCCTGGTCGGCTGAACCAGGCCCAGGCACGGCACAGACAGGAAAAGGCCCCCGCCGCTACCATGCGACGGGGGCCTTTTCGTTTGGGCGCCTGGCCTTAGCCGTGGTGATGGCGATAGGCGTGGCGGATCTTGTGATGCATCACCTTGCGATCGTGGCGCAGGTCACGGCGGTCGTGGCGCAGTTCGTGCTTGGCGATGCGCACGGCGCGTTCGTTGCCATGGGCGCGGGCCACGGCCACTTCGCGGCGATCATGGCGCACTTCGGCACGGTCGCGGCGCACTTCGTGGCGGGCGGCGGCGACGGCCGGGGTGTTGACCGGCTGGGCATTGGCGATGGCCGGCGCCATGACGGGGGCAACCAGGGCGGCGGCGACGAGGGCGAGGACGAACTTGCGCATGGGGATAACTCCTTGTTCCGGCCGGACCTTGGCGTTTTGCCCAGGGTCTCGTTCGGCCATGAAGCGGTTATGGCCCTGCCCGGCTGAATGCCCGCCGAAGCACCTTGCAAGAAACCGCTCAGGTTTGTCGTGCCTTGGCAGCAAAGTGTCGCGCAATTGTTACCTGCGTTGTGCATTTTGCCGCCGGTGTCCCTTGCACAAGGGCAATCACGCCTTACACTTGGATAAAGTGGTTCGATGAAAGGAGCGCGAAAACCCCATCCCATGGCTCGCAAATTCCCCCGTGCCCACGACGAGGCACATCGCGACATGACCTTCGACCGCCCCGGGCACCGTGCCGGAATACAGGGCGATGGCGGGGTCAGGACCGGGCCGAGGCCCGACCAACCTCGTCGCGCCCGTGTGGAAGTGGAATTTGAAGAGCAGACGATGCTGGGCGCGCTGTTCGGACAGTTCGACACCAACCTGGTGCAGATCGAAAACCGCCTCGGCGTGTTCATTTCCGCACGCGGCAACAAGGTCTTGATCGAAGGGCCCGAAGACGCCGTGGCCCGCGCCCGCGACGTGCTCAAGGGCCTGTACCAGCGGCTCAACACCGGGCACGAGATCGACAGCGGCGCGCTCGAATCGCTGATCGCGATGAGCGCGGAACCGACGCTCGAAGGAATCATCACCGGCACCCCGGGCAATGCCCCGCCGATCATGATCCGCACCCGGCGCAAGACCATCGTGCCGCGTTCGGCCACGCAGATTGCCTATATGCAGGCGCTGGTGCAGAACGACGTGATCTTTGCCCTGGGGCCGGCGGGCACCGGCAAGACCTATCTTGCCGTGGCCCAGGCCGTGGCCCAGCTGATGACCGGTTCGGTTCAGCGGCTGATCCTGTCGCGCCCGGCGGTGGAAGCCGGCGAGCGCCTGGGCTTCCTGCCCGGGGACATGAAGGAAAAGGTCGATCCCTACCTGCGTCCGCTGTACGATGCCCTCTATGACTGCATGCCGCCCGAACAGGTGGAGCGGCGCATCGCCAGCGGGGAAATCGAGATCGCCCCGATCGCCTTCATGCGCGGGCGCACCCTGGCCGATGCCTTTGTCATCCTCGACGAAGCGCAGAACACCACGCCGGCGCAGATGAAGATGTTCCTCACCCGCTTTGGCCAGAACAGCCGCATGGTAGTGTGCGGCGACCCCAAGCAGGTTGACCTTCCCGGCGGCGTGGCTGCCAGTGGCCTCGCCGATGCGGTCGGCCGCCTGGAAGGCGTGGACGGCATCGGCGTGGTGCATTTCAGCCGCGCCGACGTGGTCCGCCATCCCATCGTGGGCCGTATCGTCGAAGCCTATGAGGGCAACGACGCCTGACCTGCATTAGGTTTCCACCACCCCCCTTTCTGACGTAGAGGCGGATGGAGGGTAGTGGAACCTGACCGCATCGGCGACATTGCATTTTTTGCACATCGCGGGCTGGCGCCACATCCTGCGCCATGCCAAAGCGATTCGTCCCCCAATTGCACAGGCCCCCTGCATGACCGCGCCGATTCTGGAAATCGACATCGATCCCATCTGGGGAGATTCAACCGATTGGGAGGCACTGGCCAACCGCGCCGCCGAAGCGACCGCGCAGGTTGCCACCGAACTGGCCCATCCCAATCTGCTGGTCAGCCTGGTCCTTGCCGACGATGACGAGGTGCACGCGCTCAACAAGCAGTGGCGGGCCAAGGACAAGCCCACCAATGTGCTGTCTTTCCCGATGCTTGCCCGCGAAGACGTGCTGCGCGCCGCGGCTGACGAGGGCGCGCCCGGCATGCTGGGCGATCTGATCCTGGCACAGGGCGTCTGCGCCCGCGAAGCGGCGGAAAAGGGCATCTCGGTAGAGAACCACGCCACCCACCTGGTGGTCCACGGCCTGCTGCACCTGGCCGGCTATGACCACGAGGAAGGCGAGGCCCAGGCCGAGGAAATGGAAGACCTGGAGCGGAAGGCGCTTGCCTTGCTGGGCCTGGCCGACCCATATGCATGAATATCGACAGTAACAGGCTAAGGAGCAAGGTCAGTGCCCGAGGGCAATGGGTCCGGCGGTGAAAATCGCTCGGGCGAAGGCGACAGTAATGGGGCGCTTTGGCGCGTGATAAAGGCCTTTTTCAAGGGGCCTGACCATGACCAGTCCTTGCGGGCGCAGATCGAGGAAGCGATCGAAGAGCACGAGCATGAACCCGGCCACGATCTGGGCGCCGATGGCGACCTGGTGCCGGTGGAACGCCAGATGCTCAAGAACCTGCTCCATTTCAGCGAGCGCGATGCCGATGACGTGGCCATCCCGCGTGGCCAGATCATCGCCATTCCGGCCTCCTCCACGTTTGCCGAGGTCGTTGCTGCCTTTGCCGAGCATGGCCACAGCCGCCTGCCGGTCTATGGCGAATCGCTCGATGAAGTGCAGGGCATGATGCACATCAAGGACGTGTTCCCGTTCCTGGCGGACATGGCGCTCAAAGGCGCGCCTGCCCCCGATGACTGGACCGTGCTGCTGCGCCAGCCGCTGTTCGTGCCCCAGGCACGCGGCGCGATCGACGTGCTGGCCGACATGCGCGGCAGCCGCACCCACCTGGCCGTGGTGGTGGACGAATATTCCGGCACCGACGGGATCATCACTTTCGAGGACCTGGTCGAGGAAATCGTCGGCGACGTCGAAGACGAGCACGACGACGCCCCCGCAGTGCTGCTCAACCGGCTCGATCCCGATACCTGGGATGCCGATGCCCGCGCCGAACTGGAAGACGTCGCCCGCATCGTCGATCCGCGCCTGGCCGAGGTGGAAGAAGACGTCGATACGCTGGGCGGCCTGGCAGTTGTCCTGGCCGGCGAAGTGCCACCGGTCGGCCGCGTGCTGGAGCACGAGTCCGGCTGGCGCCTGGAAGTGACCGGGGGCGACGAACGCCGGTTGACCCGCCTGCGCCTGCATGCCCCCTCCACCGCCCTTGCCGAAGAAGAAGACGCCTGATGATCCGCCGCCTGCCACCACTGCGCTCGCTGGAAGCTTTCATTCGCGTGGTGCGCGCCGGCTCTGCCAAGACGGCGGCGGCCGAACTGGCACTCAGCCCGTCGGCCCTGTCGCGCCGGCTGGCGGCGCTGGAAGAGTTCGTGGGCAAGCCGCTGTTCGAGCGCAAGCACCAGGCGCTCAAGCTGACCGAAGACGGGCAGACGCTGTATGATGCGGTGGCCCCGCTGATCGACGAGATGGCCGACCGGATCGACCGCATGATCGATACTGGCAAGGTCATGCGCCTGCGCCTGGGCGTGCTGCCGCTGTTCGGCAGCCAGCGCCTGTTCCCGCGCCTGGGCGAGTTGCGCAAGCTGCACCCGCAGCTGCATATCGATATCGACAGCTCGACCGCGGCGGAAACCAAGCTGGGTGACACGATCGACGCGGCCATCATCCTGTCGGAAGGGCCGGACGCCGCGCTGCATGCCGTGCGGCTCGACCATAACCGCGTCTATGCCATCGCCAGCAAGCAGCTGGCCGAAGAGCTGGGCAACCGGCCCGACATGGCCAAGCTCGCCAAGCAGACGTTCCTGGTCCACAACGATCTGCCCGCCAGCTTTGAAGCGTGGAAGCGCACGCTGCATCTGGAAGCGCTGGAGCCGGCCGCGATCGACCATTTCGATTCCGGCCAGCTGATCCTGGAGGCCGCCGCGCAGGGCCTGGGCATTGCCATCATGCACGATGACCATTTCAGCCGCAGCCACGATCCCCGCCTGGCGCGCGTCTATGACATCGAGGTGGACAGCCCCTATTCCTATTGGTTCGTCTGCCGCCCCCGCGCCCTGCAATCGCGGCCGGTGCGCCTGTTCCACGACTGGATGCTGAAGGCGGGGCTTTAAGCGGCAGCCCCTCCACCACCCGCTGCGCGGGCGGTCCCCCTCCCCACGCCGTGGGGAGGATTCCAGGTCCTCCCCGCTTGGCGGGGAGGTGGCAGCCCAAAGGGCTGACGGAGGGGCTTTACCCCGCCCGCATCGTACCGGTCTGCACAAAGCGCTGATGCCAGGAAAGCGCCTCGTCCAGCAGCGAGGGCGAATGCTTGCCATAGGAATCGCGCAAGGCGCGGGCATAGTAGTCGCTCAACTGGTCGCGATAGGTGGGGTGCACGCAGTTGGCGATGACCTGCTGCGCCCGCTGCTTGGGCGAAAGGCCGCGCAGATCGGCCAGGCCCTGGTCGGTGACGATCACCTGCACGTCCTGGTCGATATGGTCGACATGGCTGACCTGGGGCACGATCGTGGAAATCGCCCCGCCCTTGGCCAGCGAGGGCGCCATGAAGATCGAGATATAGGCGTTGCGGGCAAAATCGCCCGAGCCGCCGATGCCGTTCTGGATGCGCGAGCCCATCAGGTGGGTGGAATTGACGTTGCCATAGAGATCGGCCTCGATCATGCCGTTCATCGCCAGGCAGCCCAGGCGCCTCACCAGTTCGGGATGGTTGGAAATTTCCTGCGGGCGCAGCACGATGCGATCGCGATAGCGGTGCATTTCGCCGTTCAGCGCTTCGGCCGCGTCGGGGCTGAGGGAAAACGCCGTGGCCGAGGCCATCGCCAGCTTGCCCGCCGCCAGCAGATCGAGCATGCCGTCCTGCAGGACTTCGGTATAGGCGGTCATCGGCTCGAACGGGCTGTCCATCAGGCCATTGAGCACGGCATTGGCGATATTGCCCACGCCCGACTGGATCGGCAGCAGCGACGCCGGCAGCCGGCCCATTTTCACTTCGTGGCCAAAGAACTGCAGCAGATGCCCGGCAATGGCGCGGGCGGCATCGTCGGGCGCCTTGAACGGGGCGTTGCGATCAGGCGTGTCGGTGGCCACCACCGCCACCACCTTGGCCGGATCGATGCGGAACGTGGGCTGGCCGATGCGATCGTTGGGATGGACCAGCGGGATCGGGCGGCGATGCGGCGGCAGCGCGGTGCCATAATAGATGTCGTGCATGCCGTGCAGCGCTTCATGCTGCCACGCATTGACTTCCAGGATGATCTTGCCGGCGCGATCGAGCCAGGTCTTGTTGTTGCCCACCGACGAGGACGGCACCACGCTGCCATCGGACAGAATCGCCGAAACCTCGACCAGCGCCACGTCGAGCGGGCCGAGAAAGCCCTGCCACGCCACGGGCGCCACCTGGCTCAGGTGCATGTCGAAATACTGCACCGTGCCGGCATTGATCTGCTCGCGCACCAGCGGATCGGAATTGTAGGGCAGGCGGAAATCGATGCCCTTGGCCCGCGCCAGCGCGCCATCGAGTTCGGGGCCGGTCGATGCGCCGGTCCACACCTTGATGGCATAGGGATTGCCGGCAGCGTGGGCCGCCTCCATCCGCCGCGCCAGCGCCTGGGGCACGGCCTTGGGATAGCCTGCACCGGTAAACCCGCTCATGCCCACCACGGCGCCGGGGCCGATCAGGCTGGCGGCATCGTCTGTACTCATCAGCTTGGCGCGGTAATCGGGATGGGCAATCCGCGCAGAAGACACGGACGGTGACGAAACGGGGGCGTTCATTGGGGGGCTCCTCTCGGGTTCGCTTCTACCCTGCCCCTAGGCCGATGCGCCTTGTCCCACAGCAAAAAAGGCGGGGACCAGCCCCGCCTTTCCCTGATGTGATACAGGTTTTGTCTCGATAGCGAGACAGTGACCCGATCGGCCCGCCGTGATTAGGCAGCCTGCACGGTCGCCTTGCGGATCACGCCCGGGTTTGCCGGCGGCTCGCCCTTGGGCAGCGCGTCGATCAGTTCCATGCCGCTCTCGACTTCGCCCCACACGGTGTACTGGCGATCGAGGAAACGCGCATCATCGAAGCAGATGAAGAACTGGCTGTTGGCCGAGTGCGGATAGCTGGTGCGGGCCATCGAGCACACGCCGCGCACGTGCGGCTGATCGTTGAATTCGGCCTTGAGGTCGGGCTTGCTCGAGCCACCCATGCCGGTGCCCTGCGGGCAGCCGCCCTGCGCCATGAAACCGGGGATCACGCGGTGGAACTTCACCCCGTCATAGAATCCTTCGGAAGCCAGTTCCTTGATGCGTTCCACGTGGCCGGGGGCCAGGTCAGGACGCAGCTTGATCACCACATCGCCCGAATCCAGCGACAGGACCAGTTTTTCTTCAGACATCGACCACTCTTCCTTGGCAAAGAATGTCGCCGATATAGGCAATCTTCGGGCAAAGTCACGCTGCACTGCATCATTGCATTTGCCAGATGATCGCCTATCCCCGCCTTGATGGAACAAGGCGCGCCCCACGAGCACGACCCGCGCATGGACGACGGCGGGGACACCGACACCATGACGGTGGCGGCGCCCGAACCTGCGCGCAATTCGCAGGAACTGGACGAGGAAGACAATACACTGCGTCCCTCGTTCCTGCGCCGGGTGACCGACGCGCTGGACGCGGAAAACCAGGAAGCGGTCTATAACCTGGTCGAGCCGCTGCACCCGGCCGACATCGCCGACCTGTTCGAGCTGATCGGCCAGGAATACCGTGCGCCGCTGGCCCGCGCGATCAACGACCTGCTCGGCTCTGACGTGCTCGCCGAGTTGAACGACTGGGTGCGCGATGACCTGGTCGATCAGCTCGAACCCGAAGAGGTTGCCGATCTTGCCGAGCAGATGGAGACGGACGACGCGGTCGCCCTGATCGAAGACCTCGACGAGGAAGACCAGGCCGCCGTCCTGGCGGAAATGGAGCCGGAAGACCGCGCTGCGATCGAAAGCGCGCTGTCCTATCCCGAAGAGTCCGCCGGCCGCCTGATGAGCCGCGACGTCATCGCGGTGCCCGAACACCTGACCGTGGGCGACCTGATTGATTACCTGCGCCGCGACGACGATGACCTTGCCACCGAATTCTGGGAAGTGTTCATCGTCGACGTAAAGCATCGCCCGGTTGGCACCTGCATGCTTTCCTGGCTGCTGCGCGCGCCGCGCAGCGTGCCGCTGGCCGATGTGATGAAGCGCGACCAGACGCTCATCCCGGTCACCATGGACCAGGAAGAGGTCGCGCTGCGCTTTCAGAAGTATGCGCTGATTTCTGCCGCCGTGGTGGACGACAGCGGCCGCCTGGTCGGCCAGATCACGGTGGACGACGTGGTCCACATCATCCAAGAAGAGGCGAGCGAGGACATCCTGCGCCTGTCGGGCGCGGGCGATGGCGACATCAACGAGCCGATCGGCCTGACCGTGCGCACGCGCCTGTCGTGGCTGGTGGTGAACCTGGGCACCGCGATCATCGCCGCCTCGGTGGTTGGCCTGTTTCAAGGCGCCATCGCGCGCTTTGCCCTGCTCGCCGTGCTGATGCCGATCGTTTCGGGCATGGGCGGCAATGCCGGCACGCAGACCCTGGCGGTGGTGGTGCGCGCGATTGCCACCAACCAGCTGACCAGTTCCAACACCGTGCGCATGATCCTGCGCGAGTTGCGCATTGCGCTGGCCAACGGCCTCTCGCTAGGCGTGCTGATCGGGGTGGGCACCACGCTGATCTTTGGCAATCCGCACCTGGGCGCGGTGATCGGCGCGGCCATGGTGATCAACAACCTGGTGGCGGGCCTCGCCGGAATCCTGGTTCCCGTCAGCCTTGATCGGCTGCGGGTGGACCCGGCTGTCTCTTCGGCCGTATTCGTGACGATGGCCACCGATGTCATGGGGTTCTTCTCGTTCCTGGGGCTGGCTGTCGTCACCGGGCTTGCCGCCTGATTCGGATTGAAAGAACACCTGCAATGCCGCTCAACATGACCAAGGTGGCCTATGGCGCGCAGTCGCTGGCGGAAGTCCACGCATGGTTCGCCACCGGCCGCCGCCACGGCGCAGATGGCGTCGCGCGCCTGACCACGCGCAATTGCCCGCGCCGCCATGCCGAAATGATCGGCGGTTCGCTCTACTGGATTCTCAAGCACCAGCTGGTCGCGCGCAGCGAAATCCTGGGCTTTGAAGAGGCCGAGGGCGGACGCACCAATATCCTGGTCTCCACCCGCCTGATCGACGTGGTGCCAATGCCGCGCCGGGCGCACCAGGGCTGGCGCTATCTGGAAGCAGCCGACGCCCCGGCCGATCTTGGCCAGGGCGAAGCCGGTGACGTGCTACCGGCTGCCATTGCCGGCGAACTGGCCAAGCTCGGCCTGGTCTGACGCGCGCCGGCGGCCAGCCCGCCCATGCAGAAAGGGGAGCGACATGCGCCCCCCTTCCCTTGCCACAATGGCCTGCCCGGTTCAGCCGACGTGGAACGCCAGCGCGCCATCGCCTTCATCGATCGTCACCGTGCTGCCATCGGGCACCTGGCCAGCCAGCAGCCGCTCGGCCAGCGGGTCCTGCAGATAGCGCTGCACGGCCCGCTTCAATGGCCGCGCGCCATAGACCGGATCATAGCCCACCCGGCCCAGCCAGCGCTTGGCCGCCTCGGTCAGGTCAAGCGTGATCTTGCGATCCTTGAGCAGCTTGGCCACGCGGGCCACCTGGATGTCCACGATCGGGGCCATGTGTTCCTGGCCCAGGCGGTGGAACAGGATGATCTCGTCCAGCCGGTTGAGGAATTCCGGCCGGAAGTGCGCGCGCACCACGTCCATCACCTGCGGCTCCACGCTGGCAGCGTCCTCGCCCTCGCCCAGGTTGGCCAGATACTGGCTGCCCAGGTTTGAGGTCAGGATGATCAGCGTGTTGGTGAAATCCACCACGCGGCCCTGGCCATCGGTCAGGCGGCCATCATCCAGCACCTGCAACAGCACGTTGAACACGTCCTGATGGGCCTTTTCCACCTCGTCGAACAAGACGACCTGGTAGGGCCGGCGCCGCACCGCCTCGGTCAGCACGCCGCCTTCGTCATAGCCGACATAGCCCGGAGGCGCGCCGATCAGGCGGCTGACCGCATGCTTTTCCATGAACTCCGACATGTCGATGCGCACCATCGCGCTGTCGTCATCGAACAGGAAACCAGCCAGCGCCTTGGTCAGTTCGGTCTTGCCCACGCCGGTGGGGCCCAGGAACAGAAAGCTGCCGAGCGGGCGGTTGGGGTCTTGCAGCCCCGCCCGCGCGCGGCGCACGGCCTTGGACACGGCGACCACCGCATCGCGCTGGCCGATCACCCGCTTGCCCAGCACCTCTTCCATGGCCAGCAGCTTTTCCCGCTCGCCCTCCATCATCCGGTCGACCGGCACCCCGGTCCAACGGCTGACGACGGCGGCGATGTCCTCGGCCGTCACTTCCTCACGCAGCAGGGCATTCTTGCTGGCGCCTTGCGCATCGGCCAGCTGGCGCTCCAGCTCGGGAATGCGGCCATAGGCCAGCTCCCCCGCCTTGGCGAGGTCACCCACCCGCTGCGCCTGCTCCAGTTCCACGCGCGCGCTGTCGAGCTGCTCCTTGATCTTGCCTTCGGCATGGATCTTGTCGCGCTCGTTCTGCCAGCGGGTGGTCAGTTCGGCCGATTGCTGTTCCAGGTTGGCCAGGTCTTCGCGCAGGGTATCCAGCCGATCGCGACTGGCCTGGTCGGTTTCCTTGGCGAGGGCCATTTCCTCGATCTTGAGCTGGATGATGCGACGATCCAGGTTCTCGATCTCCTCGGGCTTGCTTTCCACCTCCATGCGGATGCGGCTGGCGGCCTCGTCCATCAGGTCGATCGCCTTGTCGGGCAGGAAGCGGTCAGCGATATAGCGGTTGGACAGCGTCGCTGCCGCCACGATCGCAGCGTCCGCGATGCGCACGCCGTGGTGCACCTCGTACTTTTCCTTGATCCCGCGCAGGATCGAGATGGTGTCCTCCACCGTCGGCTCGCCCACGAACACCGGCTGGAACCGGCGCTGCAGGGCCGGGTCCTTTTCCACGTACTTCTGGTATTCATCCAGCGTGGTCGCGCCGATGCAGTGCAACTCGCCCCGCGCCAGCGCCGGCTTCAAGAGGTTGGACGCGTCCATCGCGCCTTCGGTCTTGCCCGCGCCGATCAGGGTGTGCATCTCGTCGATGAACAGGATGATCTCGCCCTCGGCGCCCTTCACCTCGTCGAGCACGGCTTTCAACCGTTCCTCGAACTCGCCACGATACTTGGCGCCGGCAATCAGGCTGCCCATGTCGAGCGCCATCAGGCGGCGGTGCTTGAGGCTGTCGGGCACGTCGCCATTGGCGATGCGCAGCGCCAGGCCTTCGGCAATCGCCGTCTTGCCCACGCCCGGTTCGCCGATCAGTGCCGGGTTGTTCTTGGTGCGGCGCGCCAGGATCTGTACGGTGCGGCGGATTTCCTCGTCGCGGCCGATCACCGGATCAAGCTTGCCTTCGCGCGCGGCGGCGGTCAGATCGCGGGCATATTTCTTCATCGCGTCATAGGCGTTCTCGGCGCCGGCGCTATCGGCCGTGCGCCCGCCGCGCAGCGCGGTGATCGCCGCTTCCAGAGACTGGGGCGAAAGGCCCGCCGCCTTGAGCGCCTGGCCAGCCGCGGTCGTGCCGGCCAGCGTCAGCGCCAGCAGCATGCGTTCCACCGTGACAAAGCTGTCCCCGCTCTTGGCGGCAACCTGCTCGGCCTGGTCGAGCAGGCGCACGGTATCGTTGTCGAGCCCGGGCGAATTCTGCGCGCCCGAACCCGAAACGGCCGGCAGCTTGCCCAGCGCCTTGTCCACTTCGGCCTGGGCCACGGCGGGGTTGCCGCCAGCCCGCTGGATCAGCCCGCTGGCCATGCCTTCCTGGTCTTCCAGCAGCACCTTGAGCACGTGCTCGGGGGTGATGCGCTGATGGCTCAGGCGGATCGCCAGCGTCTGGGCCGCCTGGAGGAAACCCTTGGCGCGATCGGTGAATTTTTCGAGGTTCATAACGGTCTCTCGCTATCCTGACCGCCACAAGGTAGTGTGGCTTTTGAGCAACACAAGGACGTGGATCAAATTTTGCACCACCGGTTGCAATCAAAACCAATGTCGCGCGGCAAGTCCTCACGATGGTTCACCTTTGACTCCGCCGAACATGGCCCTACACATCGCCGCAGAGACTTTTCGAGACAGGACAAGCCCCCCTCCATGCAGCGCTTCCTCAACGCCTCTCTCCTGGCCCTGGCGATCGCCTCGGCCGCGCCTTCGCCCCTGCTCGCCGCAACGGCATCGGCCCCCGCAGTGCCCGCACCGGCACCGCTGGCCAATCTGGTTTCGGCTGTGAACATCCCTTACGAGCAGTTTACCCTGCCCAACGGCCTGCGCGTGCTGGTCCACACCGATCGCAAGGCGCCGGTCGTGGCCGTGTCGGTGTGGTATGGCGTGGGTTCCAAGAACGAGCCCAAGGGCAAGACCGGCTTTGCCCACCTGTTCGAACACCTGATGTTCAACGGGTCGGAACACAACAAGGGCGATTTCTTCACTCCGCTGCAGAATGCCGGCGCCACCGATTACAACGGCACCACCTGGTTCGATCGTACCAACTATTTCGAAACCGTACCCACGGCCGCGCTCGATCGCTTCCTCATGCTGTAATCCGATCGCATGGGCTATCTGCTCGGTGCGGTGACACAGGAAACGCTCGATAACCAGCGCAGCGTGGTGCAGAACGAAAAGCGCCAGGGCGACAATCAGCCCTATGGCCTGGTGGAATACGAGCAGCTCGAAAACCTCTATCCCGTCGGCCATCCCTATCACCACAGCACGATCGGCTCGATGGCCGATCTCGACAGCGCCAGCCTGGCCGACGTGAAGGCGTGGTTCACCGATCACTATGGCCCCAACAACGCCATTCTCGTGCTGGCCGGCGACGTCGATCTCGCCACGGCCAAGGCCAAGGTCGCCAAGTGGTTCGGCGCGATCCCGGCCGGGCCCAAGGTGCAGCCGGTGTCGGCCCCGGTGCCCACCCTGCCCGCGCCGCTGGCCAAGACGATCAAGGATGAAGTGGCGACCACGCGGATTTACCGGATGTGGGCGATCCCGGGCTATGACAACCCCGATTACCTGCCGCTGCAGATCGGCGCGGTGATCCTGGGCGGGCTCGCCTCCTCGCGGCTTGATGACAACCTCGTGCGCGGGCAGCAAGTGGCGGTTGCAGCCGGCGCCAACGCCGAAATCTATGCCCAGGCCGGCCAGTTCGTGGTCCAGGCCGATGTGAAGCCGGGCCAGAATGCCGCCGCCGTGGGTGCCGCGCTCGACGCGCAGATCAAGCGCCTGGTAACCGAAGGCCCGACGGCCGACGAATTGGCGCGCGCGGCCACCGTCACCGCCAGCGACCAGATCCGCAAGCTGGAATCGGTCGGCGGCTTTGGCGGCAAGGCATCGACGCTCGCCGAAGGCCTGCTCTACAACGGCGATGCCAACCACTATCGCAAGGAACTGGCGGCCATGGCCGCGCTCACGCCCGCCCAGGTGCGCGACGCGCTGCAAAAGTGGCTGACGCGCCCGGTCTTTGCCCTGACGGTCGAGCCGGGCACCCGCACCGAAGGCGGCGAATCCCACGGCGGCTGGGCCAACAACGATACCAAGGTCGGCGGAGGCCAGGGCAGCGGCGCCCATCCCGCCTATTGGCACCAGCCCGGCCAGGACCCGGCACCGCAGCCGGCCGTTCCGGCGGCCGCCGCCGGCCCGGATCGCAGCGAACTGCCGCCGATCGGCAGCCTCGCCGCGCTGCAGTTCCCGCAGATCGAGCGGACGACGCTATCCAACGGGGTGAGGGTGGTCTTCGCCCGCCGCGCCTCCGTGCCGGTCGTTTCGGTGCAGGTGGCGTTTGACGCCGGCTTTGCCGCCGATCCGCGCCAGGCGCTGGGCACGCAGGCGATGCTGCTCAAGGTGATGGACCAGGGCACCAAGACCCTGGATGCCGCAGCCTTTGCCCGTGCCCGCGAAAACCTGGGCGCCAACATCAGCAACGCCGCCCTGCCCGACAGCACGGCGTTCCAGCTCGATGCCGTCGCGCCCAACCTGGCCGGCTCGCTGGCGCTGCTGGCCGATTATATCCGCAATCCTGCACTCAAGAGCGATGACCTGGAACGCGTGCGCGCGCAGCAGCTCGCCGCGATTGATGCCGAACTGCGCGATCCTTCGGCCATGGCCTCGCGCGTGCTCTATCCCGCGCTCTATGGCCCGCAGCACCCCTATGGCACGCCGCCCACCGGCACCGGTGATCCGGCCGTGGTCAAGCGGCTGACCCCGGCTGACCTGGCCGCGTTCCACCAGGCCTGGCTGCGCCCGTCCAAGGCCACGATCTTCGTGGTGGGCGATACGACGCTGGCAGCGGTCAAACCGCTGCTCGAGCGCAGCTTTGGCAGCTGGGCCGAGCCGGCTGGCGCTGCCCCGGTCAAGAACATGTCGGCGGTAATCCCGGCGGCAAGCCCGCGCATCCTGCTGGTCGATCGCCCCGCCTCGCCGCAGTCGATGATCATGGCCGGCGAAGTTCTTGCCGCCACCGGCCGCGACGATCTCGTGCCGCTGCGCACTGCCAACGAAGTGCTGGGCGGCAGCTTCCTCTCGCGCCTCAACATGGACGTGCGCGAAAGCAAGGGCTGGAGCTATGGCGTGGGCAGCGCGGTGAGCGACCGCCAGGATCGCGTGATCTATCGCCTCGTCGCGCCGGTCCAGACCGACCAGACCGGCCCCGCGATTGCGGCGATGCAGGGCGACATGGCTGCCTTCCTCAAGGACAAGGGCGTTGCCCCCGACGAACTGGGCTGGGCCACGCAAGGCGCCGCCCGCGAACTGCCCGGCGCGTTCGAAACCTCGTCCGCCGTGCTCGATGGCCTGGTCAAGATCGTGCAGTTCCAGCGCCCCGACGATTACTACACCCGCCTGGCGATCCGCTATCCCACGCTGACCGCCGCCGAACTCGACAAGGCCGCCCGCACCGCGCTCGATCCGGCCAAGCTGACCTGGGTGGTTGTGGGCGACGCCACCAAGATCAAGCCGCAGCTCGACAAGCTCGGCCTGCCGGTCGAGGTGACGAGCGTACAGGGGAAGTAAGGGCAAGGTAGCACCAATCCGGCTGAAATTGCCGCTTTATAATAGATTTATCTAAATCTATAAAACCCTCGGCCAGGATGGGGCTTTTTCCTGGCCGAGGGGACTTACCATGATAAATTCGAAATTTTCTGCTGCGGCGCTGGCGTTGCTGACGGTGCTAGTTCAGCCGGCTTACGGGCAAGAACGTACGGCAGTTCAAGCCGGCTTTTCCCTTCCTCCCAACAGCGGCAAGACGATTTTGGTCTTTCAGCCAGCTACACGTGTTGGAGCACAATCAACTGGCGGAATGTTCGAGCCAAATGCCGATTGGAGCCAAAAGGCGCAAACCAATATCGTAAATGCCCTTAAGGCTGTGCAAGCTGAATTCGGAAACTCGATAGTAATGGCGCCAGACGATATCGGGGGAGATGCCCAGACCGTCGAAGAACACTTGAGTCTCTTTTCAGCGATAGCGCAATCGGCAATTGAGTATCAATTTTTTGTAGGTAATCGTCTACCTACCAAAAAGCGCGACAACAAGAATGGTAACTTCGAATGGTCGATGGGCGATTCCGTGAAGACCCTTCCAGGCGCCAAGAATGCTGATTATGCGCTTTTCATATACAATCGCGATGAATTTGGCTCAACTGGGCGAAAACTCCTTCAAGTTGCCGCGATATTGGCTGTCGGCGTCGCCATAAAATCTGGGCAACATCAAGGTTATGCTGGCCTCGTAGACCTGAAAACCGGTGATTTGGTCTGGTTGAACGCTGATGCGGAAATGGGCGGGGATGTCCGGGATGCTGATGGAGCCCGAAAAAGAGTCCAGCAATTGCTCGAAGATTTTCCCGGAAGCAGATTTGCAAAGTCAGCCAAATGATGAAAATTCCGTATCATTTTATGGCTGCTCTTGCCCTCGCCTCCAATGGAGTGAGCCAAGAAGCAGTTGCAATTGAAGCCCATCCAGTTCCCCCGCCATATTCTGGCGCATACCAGCCGATTGGCGTGGACGAAATCGGCTGGTGGCACGAGGATGACGAAAATGAACGGAAGCTTGCAGCGTCCCCGCTAGTTATTCGCGACGAAAATCTTTCCAACTATGTAAAAAGTGTACTTTGTAAAACTGTTGGCAGCGATCGCTGCAATTCCGTACGAATCTATATTGTAAGAACTCCCTTTTTCAACGCAAGCATGTCGCCCAACGGAACCATGCGTGTCTGGAGCGGCTTGCTTATCCGCGTGCATAACGAGGCTGAACTGGGAACAGTTCTAGGCCATGAATTTGGTCATTTTGAAAAACGACACACCCTGAATCACTTCAAAGCCGCACGCAGCGGCACTGACTTGCTAGCATGGGCAGCGGTTCTCGCCGCTGCGTATCCCAGCAATCAATCCATCCAAAACTATCGCGATATCGAACTGTCAGTTTACGGCAATTTGTTCCGTTATGGCCGCGATCAGGAGCGCGAGGCTGACTTACTATCGATATCCTACTTGAACAACAGCACCTTGCCACCACAGGCGGCCGCAGCGATTTGGGAGAACACCATGGCTGAGGCATCAGCCTCGGCATCATCCAGAGGGTTGCCCAAGCCCAACTACAAGGCGATCGCCTTTACCGCCTCGCATCCCCCGGAAGCAGAGCGAGCCGGCTACCTGAAAGCATTGGCAAACCCGCAAGGGGCGGCACGCGATAGTGGTGGGGAAAGCTATCGTATGCACATGGCAAAATGGTTGCCGGAATTCATGAACGACCAGATCAAGCTAAACGATTTCGGCGCCTCGGAGTATCTGATCACGTCATGGGGTAACCTTGGGTGGACGCCATGGCTGTGGCTCGCCAGAGGCGATCTTTACAGAGCGAGAGGAAACCAGCGGGATTTGATCAATGCGATCGAGTTTTATGGCAATGCCATTGCGCTCGATCCCAAGCTGAGCGCTGCCTATCGCGGTCAAGCTTTGGCCTTACTCAAGACGGGACAAATAGAATCTGGGCAAAAAGTGTTGGCTACCTATCTGACGATGCAACCAGATGCACCTGACGCCCCCCTGCTCCGCTCTATGCTTCAAAAATAAAGGCGAAAAATGCCATGAAAAAACCACTCCTTATTTGCGCGATCTTAGCCGCGACGCCGACGAATTCAGCAACAGTTTTGGCTCATACGCTACACCCCAAGGACCAGACAACCAACGTTGCGCAATCATCCATGTCGGTGACACCGACAAGGGATTGGAACCAATTGAGTAAGAAAATTGGTAAAAATGCCGAGATGTGGACACTCGATGGTGAACTGCTTGATGAAATCACCTTCATCGCAGGTGTGGAAGCTGGCCAACCACTGGTCAAGGAGAGAAGCAAAAAACGCGATCCCCTGCCCAAATTTGAAAGATCCACACTAACCGCAGAATTACCAGAGCTTTGGGAACGCACGTTGCGCGCATCCAAGGGCATCAAATCCTTCACTGTCGTATCGGTCGAACCAGCCAGATTTCTTGAAAATTCCGGCGTAAAATTCACGTTCGAATATGCCGATGACGACAATCTGGTCAGGAACGGCGAAGGCTACGCCACGATTGCCGAAAGCAAATTATATTTGATTGCTTTTGAGGCGCCTAGACTGGGATATTTTAAAAAGTACTTGGGCGATTTTGAAAATATCGCCGCCAGTGCCAGAATAAACTAATAGGATCTTGAATACGAAATGGCAGGCTCTTTTTTTGAAAAGAACCTGCCATCTTCAACAATTCATCCCAGCTTGGCCTTCAGCACCTGGTTCACCAGCTGCGGGTTGCCCTTGCCGGCCATGGCCTTCATCGTCTGACCCACGAAGAAGCCGAACAGGGCTTCCTTGCCGCCGCGGTACTGTTCGACCTTGTCAGCATTGGCGGCCAAGACGGCATCCACCGCCGCTTCGATGGCGCCGGTGTCGGTCGTCTGCTTGAGGCCTTCGCGTTCCACGATCGCGGCGGGGCCGTCGCCGGTTTCCAGCATCTTTTCCAAGACCTGCTTGGCGATGGAGCCGGAGATCGTGCCGTCGCCGACCAGAGCCAGAAGTTCCGCCGCGCTTGTCGGCGAGACCGGGCTGTCTTCCAGGCCCTTGCCCAGCTTGTTGAGCGCGCCGAATAGTTCGCTGGTCAGCCAGTTGGCGGCCTGCTTGGCCACGGCGGCTTCGTCCTTGCCCTGCTTGGCGGCGCTCGCTGCAATCAGCGTTTCGAACCAGGCAGCCGTATCCACGTCTGCCGTCAGCACGGCCGCGTTGTACGCCGACAGGCCCAGCGCGTCGGTATAGCGGGCGCGCTTGGCGTCGGGCAGTTCGGGCAGGCTCGCGCGGCATTCATCCAGGAATGCCTGGTCGAGCACCAGCGGCAGCAGGTCGGGATCGGGGAAATAGCGATAGTCGTGCGCGTCCTCCTTGCTGCGCATCGACCGCGTGGTGCCCGTGCCCGGATCGAACAGGCGGGTTTCCTGGACTACCTTGCCACCGGCTTCCAGCACGTCCACCTGGCGGCTTGCCTCGTGCTCGATCGCGGCCATGACGAAGCGCACCGAGTTGACGTTCTTGGTTTCGGTGCGCGTGCCCAGCGGCTCGCCCGCGCGGCGGACCGAGACGTTGACGTCCGCCCGCATCGAGCCCTGGTCCATGTTGCCGTCGCACGAACCAACATAGCGCAGGATCTGGCGCAGCTTGGTCAGGTATGCCCCGGCCTCGGCCGGCGAGGTCATGTCAGGCCGGCTGACGATTTCCATCAGCGCCACGCCCGAGCGGTTGAGATCGACGTAGGACATCGTCGGGTGCTGATCGTGCATCAGCTTGCCCGCGTCCTGCTCCACGTGGATGCGCTCGATGCCGATCACCTTGGTGCCGGCATCGGGGTTCTTCTCGTCGAGCGCGATCTCGATCTGCCCTTCGCCCACCAGCGGGTGGTAGAGCTGGCTGATCTGATAGCCCTGCGGCAGATCGGCATAGAAGTAGTTCTTGCGATCGAACCGCGACCAGGTGTTGATCTGCGCGTCGATCGCCATGCCGGTGCGCACCGCCTGGCGGATGCACTCGCGGTTGGGCACGGGCAGCATGCCCGGCATCGCGGCATCGACCAGGCTGACCTGGGTATTGGGTTCGGCGCCGAATGCGGTGGCAGAGCCCGAAAAGAGCTTGGCCTGCGTGGTGATCTGGGCGTGCACTTCCAGCCCGATGACCACTTCCCACTCGCCCGTGGCGCCCTGGATACGATAGCTGCTCATCTTACCACCACTTACCCGGCTTTGCCGAAAACTGTGCGCGCTGTTCAAGCGCAAGGCTGGCGTTCAGCACGCCCTGTTCATCGAGCGGACGGCCGATGACATGCAGGCCCAGCGGCAGGCCATCGCGCGAGAGGCCAGCGGGCACAGACATGGCAGGCAGGCCAGCGAGGCTCGCCGGCACCGAGAACACGTCGTTCAGGTACATTTCCACCGGATCGGTGCTCTTCTGCCCCAGCGGGAACGCGGCCGAGGGCGCGGTGGGCGTGAGGATCACGTCGACCGTCTCGAATGCCTTGGCGAAATCCTGCGCGATCAACGCACGGACCTTCTGCGCCTGGGTGTAATAGGCGTCATAGAACCCGGCCGAGAGCACATAAGTGCCGATCAGGATGCGGCGCTTTACCTCGTCGCCGAAACCGGCGGCGCGGGTGGCAGCGTACATGTCCTGGAGGTTGGCGCCATCGGGCAGGTCGCGCAGGCCATAGCGCACGCCATCATAGCGGGCGAGGTTCGACGAAGCCTCGGCCGGGGCGATGATGTAATAGGTCGGCAGCGCATACTTGGTGTGCGGCAGCGAGATATCGACGATTTCCGCGCCGGCATCCTTGAGCCAGGCGATGCCATCTTCCCAGCTCTTGGCGACATCGGCATCGAGGCCATCGACGCGGTATTCGCGCGGAATGCCCACCTTCTTGCCGCGCATGTCGGCATTGAGGCCCGCTTCCCATGCCGGCACCGCCAGGTCGAGGCTGGTCGAATCCTTGGGATCGAACCCGGCCATGGCTTCGAGCATGATCGCGCAGTCGCGCACGTCGCGCGCCATCGGCCCGGCCTGGTCGAGCGAGGAGGCAAACGCCACCACGCCCCAGCGCGAGCAGCGGCCATAGGTGGGCTTGATCCCGGAAATGCCGGTGAAGGCGGCCGGCTGGCGGATCGAGCCGCCGGTGTCGGTGCCCGTGGCCGCCGGCGCGATGCGCGCGGCAACCGCGGCCGACGAGCCGCCCGAGGAACCACCGGGCGCCAGCGGGGTGGTATCGTCCCCCTTGCGCCAGGGCGAGATCACGTTGCCAAAACCGCTGGTCTCGTTCGACGAGCCCATGGCGAACTGGTCGAGGTTGAGCTTGCCCAGCATGCCGGCACCGGCATCCCACAGCTTCTGCGAGACAGTGCTTTCATAGGGCGGGACAAAGCCCTCGAGGATCTTGCTGGCGGCCGTGGTCTGCACGCCCTTGGTGGCGAACAGATCCTTCATGCCGATCGGCACGCCGGCCATCTTGCCCAGCGGCTGGCCGGCGGCACGGCCTGCGTCCACTTTGGCCGCCGCGGCAAGCGCGGCATCGGGGGTGGTGACGATGAAGGCATTGAGCGCGCCCTGCGCCGCTTCTACCGCGGCGTTGAAGGCGCTGGCCACTTCCGTGGCGGTGAAGGCACCGCTCGCCACCCCATCACGGAGCGCGGCAACGCCAAGTTCGGTAAGGTCAGTCATCCGTTCGGACCGATTGTTGCGCATGAACCGATCGGGGTTCGTGCGTGGGAAACTGGAAGGCTTGGTACTGCGCCGGCCCTTCGACAGGCTCAGAGCGAACGGGGAACTGATCAAAGACCATCATCCGTTCGTGCCGAGCCTCATCGAAGCACGCCCAGCGCAAGGCCGGGCAAAGATTACTCGATCACCTTGGGCACGCCAAAGAAGCCGTGTTCGGCCACCGGAGCATTGGCCAGCACGGCATCGCGGATGTCGCCGCCGGTCAGCGGATCGGCGTTCACCACGTCATCGCGCAGGCGCAGCGTGTTGGGGATCACGGCCGTCATCGGGGTCACCCCGGTCACGTCGACTTCGCCCAATTGCTCAACCCAGGCGAGGATGCCGTTCAATTCGGGCACCATCGCTTCAAGCTGGGCCTCACTCACCTTGATGCGCGCAAGACTGGCGATCTTCGCCACGTCGGCGGTATTCACGGACATGCCGTCCCTTTCGTGCAGGGTTTGCCAAAAACAAGAACACCGCGCGCTACCATCGCGCGCGGTGTCCTTCAAGCCACGGGGCGGCTCGCCCCCTGGCAACAGAACCGGATCGACCGGCGGATCAGTTGGCGGGCACCACCGGGGCTGCTGCCGGATCACCCGCTGCGCCACCAGCCGCACCACCCGCGCCGCGCGCCTGCATCTGCTGCTGCAGGGCTTGCATCGCGGCCTGTTGGCGCTGCAGTTCGGCCATGGAGCGGAACTCGATCAGTTCAACTTCGAACACCAGGTCGCTGTTGGCGGGAATGGCGACGCTGCCATCGCGGCCCGGCATGGCCTGGCTGCCATAGGCCAGCGCGGCCGGGATCTCGAGGCGATACTTGCCGCCCACCTTCATCTGCTGCAGGCCCTGGGCAAAGCCGGGGATCACGCCTTGCAGCGGCATCGCGGCGTTTTCGCCACGGTCGAATTCCTTGCCGGTGCTGGCGATGCGGCCAACATAGTTGATCAGCGCCACGTCAGACGTGGTGGGAGACTTGCCCGTGCCTTCCTTGAGCGCGATCACGCGCACTTCGCTGAAGTGCACCGGGCGCGCCGCCCAGGCCAGGCCGATGCCCACCAGCACGGCAACGATCACGCCGAGCCAAACCTTGGCGAGCGAGCCCTTGGCAACGGGCTGCAACGGAACGCGGGTGATTTCCGACATTGGTTTCCCTCTGGGGTTTCCCTCTGGATTTTCCCTGATCAGGCAGCGCCCGACTAGAAGAGTCGCCGCCCGGCCGGTGCCCGCCGCCGAGTCGAGCCAGGATGCTCGACCCAACGAAAAGGGCGCCGTGATTCACGGCGCCCTCTTGGCCCAGCACAGGGCCTATCGCAAGTGCTCAATGTGACGGATGATCCCGCCGCACGAGCATGCCTTGTGCACCTTACTTGGCGCCGTCGCGCTCCTGGCGCTTGCGCTCAAGCTTGCGGGCGCGGCGCACAGCGGCGGCCTTTTCGCGAGCGCGCTTTTCCGACGGCTTTTCAAAGTGACGACGCAGCTTCATTTCGCGATAGACACCTTCGCGCTGAAGCTTCTTCTTCAGGGCACGAAGAGCTTGGTCAACATTGTTGTCGCGAACGAGAATCTGCATAAACCGACATACCTCAACAGCTTCGGGCGAGAGCCCGCGGCCGCGCGGGGGTCACCAGATACCAGGAACACAAAGTGTGCCGAATCCGATCAGGACCGGCTCGAACCGGGCGCCCAATAGTGATTCTGCCGGCGAAAGGCAAGCAATGTCGTGCAATTTGCGGGCAAAGGCCCTATGGGCGCGGCCATGACCTCTTCAAAAGCCTCTAACGGCAAAGCTTCGAATGGCAAAGCCGCCGGCAATGCAGATGCCGTGCGCCAGTTCACGGTTCGCCCTGATGACAACGATGTGCGGCTCGACCGCTGGTTCAAACGCAACCTGCCGGAGGTGGGCTTTGCCATGGTCTCGCGCTGGGCGCGCACCGGGCAGATTCGCGTGGACGGCAAGCGCGCCGATGTCGACACCCGCCTGACCGCCGGGCAGACCCTGCGCGTGCCGCCGGCCGGCGGCCCCCTGCCCCTGGCTGGCGGCGGCAAGGGCGGGCGCGTGCGCAAGCCGCTGACCGACGAACAGATTCAGCTGGCCGAAAATATCGTGCTGGAACAGGATCGCGCCGCCATCGTGATCAACAAGCCGCCGGGCCTGGCCACCCAGGGCGGCAGCGGCACGCACGAACACGTCGATGGCCTGCTCGATGCCTATGCCGGCGATGGCGATCCGCGCCCGCGCCTGGTCCACCGCCTCGACAAGGATACCTCGGGCGTGCTGCTGGTGGCGCGCACGCCGGGCAGCGCGGCATTCTTTTCCAAGCGCTTTTCCGGCCGCACCGCGCGCAAGATCTATTGGGCGCTGGTCATGGGCGTGCCCGATATTCACGATGGCATGATCGAACTGCCGCTGGCCAAGCAGCCGGGCACGGGCGGCGAAAAGATGATGGTCGATGAAACCGAGCACGGCATGCCGGCCCGCACCCGCTATCGCGTGATCGACCGCGCCGGCAACCGCGCCGCCTGGGTGGAATTGCAGCCGTTCACCGGCCGCACCCACCAGCTGCGCGTGCACATGGCCGCGATCGGCCACCCGATCGTGGGCGATGGCAAGTATGGCGGCCAGGCCGCGTTCCTGTCGGGCAGCATCAGCCGCAAGCTGCACCTGCATGCCCGGCGCCTGCGCATCGAGCATCCCGAGGGCGATCTGCTGGATGTGACCGCGCCGCTGCCCGAACACTTTGCCAAGAGCCTGGAGCAGCTCGGCTTCACCGAAAGCGACGGCGATCTGCCGCTCGAAGCGCCGGTCCTGGTCGAACCCAAGACCATGGAAAAGCGCGCTGCCAAGGCCCACGCCAAGCAATACCGCAAGGAACGCCGCGGCGAACGCCGCAAGCGCATCGATGGCCCGGCAACCACTGGCGCGCGCAAGCCCACTGGCCAGCGCGCCCGCGCTGCCGGGGCCGCTGCGGGCAAGGCGCCGGCAAAGGCGGGGACAAAACCTGGGGCAAAGCCTGGAGCGAAACCAGGGGCCAAGCCGGCCGCGCGCACCGCAAGCGCCAAGCCTGGCGCCAAGCCAGCCCCGCGCCGCGCCGCGCCCAAGGCCCCCGGAAGCAAGACCCCCGCCCCCCGGAGCCCTGGCAAGCGATGAGCCTGCGCCTCGCCATCTTCGATTGCGACGGCACCCTGGTCGATAGCCAGGCCGATATCGGCGCGGCGATGGACGGGGCGTTTCATGCCATGGGCCTGGTGCCGCCGCCGCGCAGCGAAACCCGGCGCATTGTCGGGCTGTCGCTGGTGGAAGCCATGCGCCGCCTTCATCCCGAAGGCGATGCCCAGGCACACGAGATGCTCACCCAGGCCTACAAGGACACGTTCCGGGCCCGGCGCGAGGCCGGCATGGTGGGCGAGCCGCTCTATGACGGCATCGCCGCGCTGGTCGAAGACCTGGCGCAGCGTGGCTGGCTGCTCGGCGTGGCCACCGGCAAGAGCGACCGGGGCCTGGCGCATTGCCTGGCTACGCACGGCCTGTCGCGCCACTTCGTCACGCTGCAAACCGCCGATCGCCACCCGTCAAAGCCGCATCCCAGCATGATCGAGGCCTGCCTCGATGCCACCGGCGCCGACACCGCGCTGACCGTGATGATCGGCGACACGGCCTATGACATGGCCATGGCCCGCAATGCCGGCGTGCGCGCGATCGGGGTGGACTGGGGCTATCACGAACGGGCCGAACTGTTCGCTGCCGGCGCCCATGCCGTGGCCGGCACCGTGGCAGAGCTCGCCGAACTGCTCCACGCGGTAGGCTGAAGGCGATGCGCGATCCGGCACTTGGGCGCTTTGCCCTGCTGCAACTGCTGCGCCTGGCGGGCACGCTGATCGTGATGATCGGCGCGCTGGCCGCGTCGGGCAACGTGCCGTGGCTGGCGCGCGTGCCGCAATGGGGCGCGCTCGCGCTCGCCTTTGCCGGCCTCACCCTGTTCTTTGGCGCGCCGCGCTGGCTGGTGCGGCGCTGGAAACGGAAAGCATGAAGCGCTTCTATCAAGACGTCACGGTTTCGCCTGAAGACACCGGATTTCGCGTGTGCCTCGATGGGCGCGGCATCCGCACCCAGGGCGGCCGCCCGCAGATCGTGCCCACCGCCGCCCTTGCCGAGGCCATGGCCGGCGAATGGGCCATGCAGGGCGAAACCATCGACACGGCCGCCTTCGCCTTTCGCGACATGGCCGACTATGCGATCGACGTGGTGGCACCCGCCCCGGCCGCTGCGCGCGCCGATCTGCTGCCATATGCCGAGACCGACACGCTGTGCTATCGCGCCGAGCCTGACGAACCGCTCGCCGCGCGCCAGCGCCTGCTGTGGGAGCCGCTGCTTGCGATGGCCGAGGCGCGCTATGGCGTGGCATTCACGCGCGTGTCCGGCATCATGCACAAGCCCCAGCCCGAGCCGACGCTCGCCGCGCTGGCTGCCCGGCTCGCGCAGCTTTCGCCCTTTGCCCTGGCGGCCCTGCGCAACACCGCCACGCTGTCGGCCTCGCTGGTGATCGGCCTCGCCGCGCTCGATCCCGGCGCCGACGTTGCCGCGCTGTGGGATGCGGCCTGCGTCGAGGAAGACTGGCAGGCAGAACTGTGGGGCAAGGACGAGCAGGCCCAGGCGCGCCGCGCCTTGCGCGGGGAAGCCTTTGCCACGGCCGCGCGGTTCGCCCAGCTGCTGTAACGCGGCGCGGCGCCCCGTTGGCACGGCAAAAGCGATCACCCTGATCGAATCGCCTGCCTTGCGCCGGTGCGCCGCTCCGCCTATCTTGGCGTCATGGCTATCCGCGAAATTCTTGAAGTTCCCGATCCGCGCCTCAAGCAGGTCTCGGCTCCGGTGGAAAAGTTCGACGACGAACTCCGCGCGCTCGTGTCCGACATGTTCGACACGATGTACGATGCCCCCGGCATCGGCCTTGCCGCGATCCAGGTGGGCGTGCCGCTGCGCGTGCTGGTGATCGATCTGCAGCCCGATGACGAGGATGCCGAGCCCGAAGCGTGTCACGACCACGGCTGTGGCCACAGCCACCAGCCGGTGCGGCGCGAACCGCGCGTGTTCATCAACCCGGAAATCCTCGATCCGTCCGAAGAGCACACGATCTATCGTGAAGGCTGCCTCTCGGTCCCGGAAATCTATGCCGAGGTGGAACGCCCCTCGCGCATCCGTGCCCGCTGGCAGGATCTTGACGGCAAGACCCACGAGGAAGCCATCGATGGCCTGCTCGCCACCTGCCTGCAGCACGAGATGGACCACCTCGAAGGCGTGCTGTTCATCGACCATCTCTCGCGCCTCAAGCGCCAGATGGCGCTCAAGAAGCTGGACAAGCTGCGCAAGGTGGCGTGATCGGCGCGGCGATTGCGCCCGCCCCCCATGCAGTTGAGGATAAAGCGGCCCGGCACATTGCGTTGCCGGGCCGCTTCGTTTACGTTCCCGCTCTGTTCTGAATTGGAGGCGGATCGTGTCAGTGGCTTTGGTGATCGTGGCGCTGGTGATCGGCCTGGCGCTGGGCTGGTTCCTGGGCGGACGCCCGGTGGCCGAGGCGCAGGGTCGCGCCACCGCGCGCGAGAACGAAGCGCGCGAGGCGCAAGGCATGATCAAGGCCATGGCCGTGGACCTTGCCACCATGGCCGAACGCGCCCGCCAGGCAGAACAGCTTGGCGCCGAACGCGATGCCCTGCGCGCCGAGCGTGATGGCCTGGCCACTCATCTGGCCGCCGCCAGCGAGCGCGCGGCCGAGGCCGATGCCCTGCGCGATGCGCTGCACGAGGCCCGCCAATCGCGCGAAGACCTGCGCGCGGAACTGGCCCGGATGAAGGCCGATGCTGCCAATTTCGCCGAGCAGAAGCGCCTGCTGATCGAGGCGCAGGAGGCGCTGCGCCGCGAATTCGAGAATGCCGGCAACAAGGTGCTGGAACGCGCGCAAGAGGCTTTCATGGCCCGCGCGCAGGAACGCTTTGCCCAGAGCGAGGAAAAGGCCGCGCAGTCGCTGCGTGCCCTGCTCGCGCCGGTGGACCAGCGCCTGAAAAGCTATGAAGAACAGGTCGGCAAGCTGGAAAAGGAACGCGTCGACGCGTTCGGCAATCTCACCGGCCTGATCCAGGCGATGCGCGACGGGCAGGAGCAGGTGCGCGCCGAAGCCGCGCGGCTGGGCAATTCGTTGCGCAATGCCCCCAAGGCGCGCGGCCGCTGGGGCGAACAGCAGCTGCGCAACGTGCTGGAACAGTGCGGCCTGGCCGAACACACCGATTTCGTCACCGAGCATTCGATCGATACCGACGAAGGCCGCCTGCGCCCCGACGCAATCGTGCGCATTCCGGGCAACAAGCTGCTGGTGATCGACGCCAAGGTGTCGCTCAACGCCTATCAGGATGCCTTCGAAGCCGCCGACGATACCGCGCGCGGCGTGGCCCTGGCGGCGCACGTGCAATCCATGCGCAACCATATCCAGACGCTGGGCGCCAAATCCTATCAAAGCCAGTTCGAGGAAGCGCCCGACTATGTGCTGATGTTCGTGCCGGGCGAACACTTCATCGCCGCCGCGCTGGAACGCGATCCCGCGCTGTGGGACTTTGCCTTCGACCGCCGCGTGCTGCTCGCCTCGCCCACCAACCTCGTCGCGATCTGCCGCACGGTGGCGCAGGTCTGGCGCCAGGACGGCCTGGCCCGTGAAGCGCGCGAGATCGGCCGCATGGGCGGCGAACTCTACGATCGCCTCGCCGTCGCCGCCGATCACCTCAAGCGTGTCGGCTCTGGCCTGGAAAGCGCGGTGACGAACTACAACAAGTTCGTCGGCAGCTTTGAACGCAACGTGCTTTCGGCCGGGCGCCGCCTGCGTGAAAAGCATATCGAGATCGGCAAGCGCGAGGTGGAAGAAGTGCCCCTGGTGGAAACCGCGCCGCGCTATGTCGCCACGGACATTGCCGCAGACATTGCTGTGGCCGGAGCAACGGAACTGCCCGCGCCAACCAGCGTTGGCGTTGAAGGGGAAACGGCTGCAGGGTAAAGACGGGCATGATGGCACGACAGGCAAACAAGGGCTTGCCCATGGGCAGTGCGGCTTGGGCAGTGGCGCTCGCCAGCCTTGCGCTTGCCGCCTGCCAGCGCGAGCCGACGCCGCAAGAAAGCGCCAGCCCCACGGCCACGCCAAGCGCCACGGCCACGCCAGAGCCGGTTCCCACTCCGCCCGAGCCGAGCCCCAGCCCCACGCTTGCGCTCCCGGTCAAACCCACGCCCGCAGTGCCGCCGACACCGGCTGACACCGCGGCGGCCCTACCAGCCATTGCCCTGCCCCCGCGCGACGATTGCGCCGCGCTGCCGGGCTGGAGCGCCTTCGCCGCGCGCCTTGCCGCGGCCGTCAAGGCACGCGACGGCGCCGCACTCGCTGCGCTGTCCTCTCCCGACGTGACGCTCGATTACGGCGGTGGCCATGGCCCGGCCCAACTGCAAAAGCGGCTGGCCGCTCCGGCGGGCGCCGCCATATGGGCCGATCTCGCCCGCATCCTGCCACTGGGTTGTGCCGTGCAGGGCGATCTGGTGGTCATGCCCTGGTTCTTCTGGAACGTGCCTGATGAGGTCGATCCGGGCATGACTATGATGGTCACCGGGCAAGGCGTGCCGCTGCGCGCCAAGCCGAGCGACACGGCGCCAGAGGTTGACCGGCTGGATTGGTCGCTCGTCACCATCGCCACGAGCCCTTCCTACGATCCCGCCGCGCGTTATACCGCCGTGATCACCGGCAAGCCGCAACGCAAGGGCTGGATCGAAACCGCCCGCCTGCGCAGCCTGCTCGCGCGCCGGATCATCGCCGAACGCAAGGGCGATGAGTGGCATATCAGCGCTTTGGTGGCGGGCGATTGAGCCAAGCGTGCCGGCGATCGGCATTGCACAGCCGCCCAGTTCAAGTGCTCTGCAATATTGAATTCGCGCAGTGGCGCTGAGGCGCAGAGGATAAGATTTTTCTCTGCGCCTCTGCGCCTCTGCGCGAAATTTGCATCAGTGCTTGCCAACGCGCATAGAGGGCTCACTCCCACCGTCACCCTGAACTTGTTTCAGGGTCCAGGCCTCAACCTCATCCTGTCTGAGACATCCAAGTGCAACGCGCGGGCTGGATGCCGAAACACGTTCGGCATGACGGATGTCTGCGAGCGGCGTCTAGCGCGGCTGCATGTCCCGGGCCTCGGCCGGCACGCGCACTTCCAGGCCATCGAGCGCGGCGTCGAGCACGATCTGGCAGGCGAGGCGGCTGGTGCGGGTGACCCCGACGGCAAGGTCGAGCATGTCTTCCTCGTCCTCGCTGGCTTGCACCAGGCGGTCAAACCAGTCGGGCGCGACGACAACATGGCAGGTGGAGCAGGCCATCTGGCCTTCGCAGGTGCCTTCCAGTGGCATGCCGGCGTTCTGGCCCAGTTCCAGCAGGCGTTGCCCTGCCTCGCCCTCGGCTGCCACGCGCTGGCCATCGGCGGTGAGGAAGGTGACGCGAACCATAGGCACTAGACTCCCTGCATCTGCGCCGCCGCATTCAGCACGGCAGCAGCCTCCTTCAGTTCCTCACCCGTGGTATAACGTCCGAAACCGATGCGGATCGCGGTTTTGCTATCCCTGTCCGAAAGTCCCAGGGCGCGCAAGACATGGCTGGGCCTTCCCGAGCCGCTGGCGCAGGCCGAGCCGGCAGAAAACGCAACATTGCGACATTCTGACAACAGCCGGCCCACATCCAGCCCCGGCTTGCGCACGTTGAGATTGCCATGCCAACGCTGCGTGTCGCTGCCGTTGAGCGTCCATCCGGCAAACAGGCCAAGTGCCTGTTCCCACAGCGTCTCCACATGCTGTGCATCGCTTTTCCACAGGCTGGTGCACAGCGCTGCCGCCGCGCCGAATCCGGCGCACAACGCGGGGCTGAGCGTGCCCGAGCGCAAGCCACCCTCCTGCCCGCCGCCGTGGGCCAGCGGCGCCAGATCCAGCCCGTCGCGCACCCACAGCGCGCCGATGCCCTTGGGCCCGTGCAGCTTGTGCGCCGAAATCGCCACCAGATCGGCCCCTTCGGGCGCCGCCAGCTTGCCCGCGCCCTGCACCGCATCGCACAAGAACAGCGCGCCCATGGCATGCGCCCGCGCAGCCAGTTCGGCCACGGGCTGCACCGTGCCGATCTCGTTGTTCACCTGCATCACTGCCACGAGGCCAGTGCCGGCGGGAATGGTCACGCCAGGATCGACCAGCCCGGCCCCATCGACCGGCAGCACGGTCAGCGCGGGATCGTGGAACCGCGCCGTGTCGAGCACGGCGGCATGCTCGATGGCCGAAACCGCCAAACGCCGTTTACCCACGCCGGCAATGGCCAGATTGAGCGCCTCGGTCGCGCCAGAGGTAAAGATCACCCGCCCGCCCGCTGGAAACAGCGCTGCCACTTGCGCGCGGGCGACCTCCACCGCCGCTGCTGCTGCGCGGCCAGGGCGGTGCGGGCTGTGCGGATTGGCATAGCCGGCGCGCATGTCCTCGGGGCCCGCCAGCCAGGGCAACATCGCGGCCCGCGCTTGCGGGGCGAGCGGCGTGGTCGCCTGGTAATCGAGGTAGATCACGCCAGCCCCGCAATCGCGCGCCAGGCGGCAATGAACCGGTCCACGGCTTCGACCGTGGTCTCCCGGCCCAGCGAGACGCGAATCACTTCGTTGGGCTGCGGCACGCCCATCGCATCGAGCACGTGGCTGGTGCGCAGCGAGCCCGATGAACAGGCACTTCCTGCCGACACGGCCATGCCCATCCCATCGAACCGGATCAGCTGCGCCGTGGCCGATTTGCCCGGCATGCGATACGCGCCAATCGCCGGCAGGCGCGGCGCATCGACCGCAATCACCGCTGCGCCACTTGCCACGAGCGCGCTTTCCAGCCGATCGCGCAGCCCCTGCACGTCCGCCAGCCATGCATTCCCCGCTTCCAGGGCGGCAGCCATGGCCAGGGCGCCCGGCAGGTTTTCGGTGCCGGGGCGATAGCCGCGCTCCTGCCCGCCAGTGGGATGGAGCAGCGCCCAATCGCGCACCAGCAAGGCACCCACCCCGATCGGCCCGCCGAACTTGTGTGCCGAAATGGCAATCAGGTCAGCCTCTGGCAGCGGCAGCTTGCCCGCGCCTTGTGCAGCATCGGCCAGCAGGACGCCGCCGGCATCGCGCACCGTCTGGCCGACCGCCGCCAGCGGCTGGATCACCCCGGTTTCGTTGTTGACCTGCTGCACCGCCACCAGCCCGGCAAGCGCGCACGAGGCGGGATCGACCAGGCCACGGCCATCGACGGCAAGGCGCGCGGCATCGCCGGCCAGGCGCAGAACCGCCTCGTGCTCCACAGCCGAAACCGCCGTGAGCGGTGCCTTGGCCCGGCCGATGGCGAGAGCCAGCGCTTCGCTGGCGCCGCTGGTCAAGACTACCTCGCCCGGCCAGCCCAGCGCAGCCTTGATCCGGCTGCGGGCTTCTTCCAGCGCGGCCCGCGCCGCGCGGCCGGCGGCATGCGGGCTGGAGGGATTGGCCCAGCGCGCCATCCCCTCCAACAGCGCGTCGCGCGCCTGCGGCAGGAGCGGCGTGGTGGCCGCGTGATCGAAATAAAGCGAGAGCGACAACGAGAAATCCCGGAAAAGTTGCGTTTGCAGGGTTCGTTTCTATATAGCCACCAGTTCCATGCCCAGCCCCGACCGCGCATTGCCCTTGAAACAGGGTCTTGCACCGCCGGTCTTCGGGGCCAGCCAACAGGTTCATCAGGTCAACGATGCCCGCAGTCATCTTCCCCGGTCCCGAAGGTCGCCTCGAAGGCCGCTTCCAGCCCGCCACGCGCAGCCGCGCGCCTGTCGCCATGATCCTGCATCCCCACCCGCAGGCCGGTGGCACGATGAACGACCGCGTGACCCAGGCGCTCTACAAGACATTCGTGGCGCGCGGCTTTGCCACGCTGCGCTTCAACTTCCGCGGCGTGGGCCGCAGCCAGGGCAGCTTTGACAACGGCGTGGGCGAATTGTCCGATGCCGCCGCGGCGCTCGATTGGGTGCAGTCGATCCATCCCGAAGCCTCGGCCACGTGGATTGCCGGCTATTCGTTTGGCGCGCTGATCGGCATGCAGCTCTTGATGCGCCGCCCGGAAATCCGTGGCTTCATCTCGGTCTCGCCGCCGGCGAACATGTATGATTTCAGCTTCCTCGCGCCCTGCCCGGCTTCGGGCATCATCGTGCAGGGGTCGGCCGATACGGTGGTGACGCCCAATGCCGTGCAGAAGCTGGTCGACAAGCTGCGCACGCAAAAGCACATTACGATCCATCACGACGAAATCCCGCGCGCCAACCACTTCTATGAAAACGAGTTGGACGAGATGATGAAGTCGGTGGACAACTACCTCGACTTCCGCCTGTCGCCCGATTGCCCGATCCGCTGATCGGCGCAGGCCTGGCATCAGGAAAGGCCCCGGCAGCCCCCGCTGCCGGGGCCTTTCTCATGGGTGGGCCTGCGCTCTTTCGGTGCGCAGATCGCGGCGCGCCCAGATCAGGAATGTGCGATCGATCGTGGGCACGCGATCGACCAGAACATAGTCACGCGCCAGCGCCGCCTGCACCAGGGCGCGCGGCCCCGCCGCCACAACGGGATCGACCGCGCGGCTCGCCGTGACGATCGCGCCGGGGCGGCTGGCCAGGATGCGGCGTTCTTCGGCAAGGGGGTCTACCCCAAGGGCATCGGCCTCTGCCGCGTTGACGAGATGGTGGGGAAAGAGAAAGCGGGTTGGCGCGCAGGCGCCAGTGCGCAAATAGAGAATCGACGGCCCATCATAGACATAGAGGCAGTGGCCTGACACGTAGGGAGCGAGCGCGCCCACCATGCGATCGGTGGCACCGGCGCTTTGCCGGGCGACGAAATAGCTGGCCGGCGTGAACAGCAATGGCCATCCCAGCATCAGGCATCCCGCCACAAAACCCCAGCGCCCCCCGCGCAAGGCCCAGGCGCTGGCTAGCGCTGCCGGCAAAGCCACCGGCAGGGCATAGCAGCTGAAAACATCGCCCAGCATGGCAAAGCCGCAGAGCGCGCTGGCGAGCCACCCGGCCAGCAAGGCCCAGTCGGCCCGCGCCGCGATGGGCATGGCCTGGCGCAGGCGCACCAGCCCGATCAGCGCTGCCGCCAGCAGGCCGCCGCCACAGGCCGCAACTTCCGCCAATTGCCGATGACGGAACGCCACCGGAAAAGCGTGGCGGTGAAAGATCGAGACGAAGTTGGCAAAGACGAAGTCTGCCAGGTGGCCGATCGCCGCATACCACGCCAGGGCCAAGGCCGTCGGCAGCAGCGCAACGGCCAGCATCGCCGTGGCCATGGCCACGATGCGGCCAGGCCGCGCGCCGGTCACCACCAGGCGCCACAGGAACCAACAGCCCAGGAATGCCCCTTCGGCCACGACAGTATACTTGATCTGGATCGCCAGCCCCAGCGCCACCATCGCCGCCAGCGCGAGACGCAACACCGCGCGAGACGACGTGGCATCATTGGCGCGAAACGCACACCAGGCGGCAAATGCGGTGAAGGCGTTGTAGAACACCGCGGTCTGCCCACCCGCGCCATGCAGGATATTGAGCGCCAGGACATAGCCCACCGCGCCGAGGATGGCCGCGCCCTCTCCCCCATGGCGCCGGGCCATGGCGCGGATCAGCCGGGCGGTGACGATGACAAAGCCCGTTGCCACCAACTGGTATTGCACAATGCCCGTGCCGCCCAGCAGCCGGATCGCGGCATAGAGCAGGAACAGGCCAACCGGCTTGCGATCCCACAGATCGACATAGGGCAATTGCCCATGCAGCAGGCGATCGCCGACCAGCAAGTAGAACTGTTCATCGAGATCGAGCAGCGGGTTGCCGAACGTCGGCAGGCGCAGCGCCAGCACCAGCAACGCGATCAGCGCCAGCGGCCACCAGCGCGCCAGGCTGCTGCCCGTAGCAGGCCGTACCTTGATGCCGCTGATTGCCCTGGTTGCCACGATCACCCCTTGCCGCCCCACATGCTTCCATGCCGCAAGCGGGTAACGGCGTGATTAACGCCGGCCAAACGAAGACCCCCGGCACGCCAGGGCGCACCGGGGGTCTTGCAGACGCTGCGTGGGCAGCGTGGATGATCAGGCCGAAACCGGTGCCGCCTTGCGCACGCTTTCATCGACATGGTCCATGAACTGCTCGAAGTTGTCGATGAACTTCTTGACCAGTTCCTGGGCGGTCTTGTCGTATTCGCCGGCATCGGCCCAGGCGCCGCGCGGATCGAGCAGCTTGGTATCGACGCCCGGCACTTCCACCGGCACTTCAAAGCCGAAGTTGGGATCTTCGCGGAATTCGGCGTTGTTGAGGCTGCCATCGAGCGCGGCATTGAGCAGCGCGCGGGTGGCCTTGATCGGCATGCGCTTGATGCCTTCCTGCGTGGCCTTGCCGCCCGACCAGCCGGTGTTGACCAGCCAGCACTTCACGCCGCCCTTGGCAATGCGTTCCTTGAGCAGGTTGCCATAGATCGACGGGTGACGCGGCATGAACGGCGCGCCAAAGCAGGTGGAGAAGGTTGCTTCCGGCTCGGTCACGCCGATTTCGGTGCCGGCCACGCGGGCGGTGTAGCCCGAGAGGAAGTGATACATCGCCTGGTCGGGCGTAAGGCGCGCGATCGGCGGCAGCACGCCATAAGCGTCGGCGGTCAGGAAGATCAGGTTCTGCGGCACGGGGCCGAGGTTTTCTTCCGAGGCATTGGGGATGAAATCGATCGGATAGGAACCGCGGCTGTTTTCCGCCAGGCTGGCATCGTCCAGGTCGATTTCGCGCGTGACGGGATCGATCACCACGTTTTCCAGCACCGTGCCGAAGCGCTTGGTCGTGGCAAAGATTTCCGGCTCGGCCTCGGCCGAGAGGCGGATCATCTTGGCATAGCAGCCACCTTCGAAGTTGAACACGGCGGTATCCGACCAGCCATGTTCGTCGTCCCCGATCAGGGTGCGGCTGGCGTCGGCCGACAGCGTGGTCTTGCCGGTGCCCGAAAGGCCGAAGAACACGGCGGTATCGCCATTGGGGCCGATGTTGGCCGAGCAGTGCATCGGCATCACGCCCTTGACTGGCAGCAGGTAGTTGAGAATGCCGAACACCGACTTCTTCATTTCGCCGGCATAGGACGTGCCGCCGATCAGGATCAGCTTTTCGGTGAAGTTGACCGCGATCACGGTCTCGCTGCGGCAGCCGTGGCGGGCCGGATCGGCGCGGAAGCTGGGCAGGTCGATGATCGTGTATTCGGGGGCGAAGCCGGCCAGTTCATCGGCGGTGGGCCGCACCAGCAGCGTGCGGATGAACAGGTTGTGCCAGGCAAACTCGTTGATCACGCGCACGTTGACGCGGTGCTCGGGCTGGGAACCGCCGAACAGGTCAGCGACGTAGAGCTTGTCCTTGGTGGCGAGCGCGGCCAGGAAATCTTCCTTGAGCGCGGCGAAGTGCGCCGGGGTCATCCCCACGTTGGTCTTGCCCCACCACACGGTGTTTTCGGTTTCGGCGTCGCGGACGATGAACTTGTCCTTGGCCGAGCGGCCGGTGTGCTTGCCGGTGGCGACGACGAACGGGCCATCCTTGGCCAGGACGCCTTCGCCGTTCTTCACCGCATGTTCCACCAGCGGGGCGGTGCCGAGGTTGGCAAACAGCTCGGCAGGTTCAGGAAAACCCTGCGCGGACAAGGAAATGTTCAGGCTGTTGGCGGACATCACAAGCCTCCCGTATGGTGGGCCATGCTGCACCCCGGACTGTCTGGAGCCGTGGGCGACCGTGCAGGCCACTGATTGCAAAAGCGCGGTATCGAGCATGATCGCACAGCCGCATCGCCGTTGTTTTTCGGTTTCGCATACGAATGCCGAATACGAATGCGCGATTCCCTGTTCGGATAGTTGACCACCTGCCCCACGTCAAACCGGATCGCCCCAAGATTTTTGCGCAGCAAGTTGCACAATTTTCAACTGCTGCCCCATCGCAGCTTGTCCACACAGGGCCAAATCCAACGTCCTTGGGGGTTTCTTGCCAGCCGCGCTCGCGCGTCCTAATCTAGATCCCCATTCAACAGGATTGCCGCAACGCCCATGCACAATGCCTCTGCCCCCCAGCCCGAAGGCCCGGGCACGCCCCCGGCAGGGCAGAGCCAGCCGCGCCGCACGATCGCGCTGGTCGACGATGATCGCAATATCCTGACCACGGTATCGATCGCGCTGCAGACCGAGGGCTTTGTCACCCGGCTCTACAACGATGGCGATACCGCGCTCAAAGCGCTGCTCGACAATCCCCCCGACCTGGCGGTGTGCGACATCAAGATGCCGCGCATGGACGGCCTGGAATTGCTGCGCCGCCTGCGCGAGCAGAGCGACCTGCCGGTGATCTTCCTGACCAGCAAGGATGACGAGGCCGACGAGGCACTCGGCCTGGCCATGGGCGCCGACGATTACATCGCCAAGCCGTTCAGCCAGCGCCTGTTGCTCGCCCGCATTCGCGCCATTTTGCGGCGCAGCGAAATCGTCCGCCGCGATCCCGTTGCTGCGGACGCCGAACCGGCCGAGAACCTGCCCGATCCGATCCGCCGCGGCCGCCTGGCCATGGACCCGGCGCGCCATCTGGTGACCTGGGCCGACAAGCTGGTGTCGCTGACGGTAACCGAATTCCTCATCCTGGAGGCGCTGGCCGTGCGCCCCGGCGTGGTGCGCACCCGCGACCAGCTGATGAACGCGGCCTATCACGACGATGTCTTTGTCGATGATCGCACGATCGACAGCCATATCAAGCGCCTGCGCCGCAAGTTCCGCGCCGTCGATCCGCAGTTTTCCGCGATCGAGACGCTTTATGGCGCGGGCTATAGCTATAGCGACGAATGACGCCGGCCACCCCTGCCACTCCCGCGCCAGAGCGCACCGCGCGCATGCTGGTGCCGCGTGCGCTGCGGCCGCGCGGCCTCTCGCTCACTGCCCGTATCCTGGCGGTCAACGTCATCGCGCTGGCGCTACTGGCCGGCAGCTTCTTCTATCTCGACAGCTACCGCACGCAGCTGTTGGGGGAGCGTTTCAAGCTGGCCCGGGCCGAGGCGGAAATTGCCGCCGATGCGCTCGATGGCGCCAGCCTTGCGCAGCAAAAGGCGCTGCTGGTGCGCATTGGCGAGGAACAGCACCTGCGCCTGCGCCTCTACGATCGCCAGGGCCGCCTGGTGGCAGACAGCTTTGCCCTCGCGCCGCCCAGCTTCGCCTTGGTCGATCCCACGGGCGAGCCCTGGTACCAACATGCCGCGCGCCTGCTCGATCGCGGGGTGGATTTCATCGTCGGCGCGCCGCCGGTGGAACGCTATGTCGAACCGGCCGACCCGCGCGCCGGCAACTGGCCCGAAGTGGTGCGCGCCCGCGACGCCCATTCCACCCAGGTCTATCTGCGCTATGCCCCCGATCGCACCCCGGTGCTGACCGCTGCCACGCCCGTGGGGAGCGACAGCGATGGGCAGATGCTGCTCGCCATGCGCAATGCCGTGGATATCACCCAGGCGGTGCGCGATGCGCGCCAGACCCTGGTGATCATCATCGGCCTTGCCCTGATGCTGTCGGTGCAGCTCTCGCTGTTTCTGGCGCGCACCATCGTCCAGCCGCTGCGCGCGCTGGTGCGCGCGGCGGTGCGGGTGCGGCTGGGCCGTGATCGCGAAGTGGTGGTGCCGCGCCTGCCCGATCGCGGCGACGAGATCGGCCTGCTCGCCCGCGCCTTTTCCGACATGACCATGGCCCTGCGCCATCGCATCGACGCGGTGGAAAGCTTTGCCGCCGATGTCGCCCATGAACTCAAGAACCCGCTGGCCAGCCTTGCCAGCGCGATCGAGTCGCTCGACCGCGTGGAAGATGCCACGCTGCGCCGGCAACTCACCGCGATTGCCACGCACGATGTGCAGCGGATCGACCGCCTGATCACCGAAATCGCCGATGCCAGCCGGATCGATGCAGAGCTGAGCCGCGCCACGTTCGTGCGGCTCGACCTGGGCGGGCTTGCCGCGCAGGTGGTGGGGGCACGCGGCGCGCGGGAAACGCGCGGCGGCGCAGTGATCCGCCTGCGCCAGCCCGATCCCGGCACCTATGCCCCGCTGGTGCTGGGCGACGCCATGCGGCTGGAGCGCGTGCTGGAAAACCTGCTCGACAATGCCGTGTCGTTTTCCCCGCCCGGCGGCGCGGTGGACGTGGCAGTGTGGACGCAAGGGCCGCGCGAAGGCGAAGACGCGCGGGTCATGCTGAGCGTGACGGACGAAGGGCCCGGCATTCCCGAGGCCGAGCGTGGCAAGGTGTTCGAGCGTTTCCATTCGGTGCGCCCGGCCGAAGAGGCGTTCGGCGCGCACAGCGGCCTGGGCCTGGCGATCGCCCGCACCATTGCCGAGGCCCACGATGGCCGCCTGGCGATCATCGACCGCCCCGACGGCACACATGGCGCCTGCCTGGTCCTGACCCTGCCCTACGCCGGGGAACTGCGCGCATGAGCGCGGCGGGCCAGACGCACCAGGCGACGGCAGTGGCGATCGGCGGCCGCGCCGTGATGATCGAGGGGCCACCGGGCAGCGGCAAGTCCAGCCTGGCGCTGGCCCTGATCGATCGCGGCGCGCAGCTGGTGGGCGATGACGGGCTGCTGTTGCTGCCGGATGGCGTGCCAGGCCATGCGCCGCGGTTGCTGGCCCAACCCCACCCCCGCATCGCCGGCCTGCTGGAGGTGCGCAACCTGGGGCTGCTGCGCTTTCCCCATCTGGCACAGGCGCCCGTCGCCCTGGTGCTGCGCCTTGACGCAGCAGCGCCGCGCTTCATCGATGCGGCAGGCAGCGTAAAGCGTGCCGGAATAGCCGTGCCGATGGTGCAGTTATGGCCCGAAACGCCGATGCTGGCACTGCGCGCCACGCTGGCGCTCGAACACTATGGCCTGGCCTGAGCGCCTTGCCGCCGGCACGATCGCGGCTGGCCGCAACGTAACCGCACTTTTCTTTGCCCGCCAATGCGCGCAAAAGGTCATGCATGGTCGCCACCGATAGTCCCGCTCTGCCCGATCCGGATTCGCCGCAACGCATCCTGCTGGTCACCGGCCTGCTCGGCGCAGGCAAGACCACCGCGCTGCGCACGCTGGAAGACCTCGGCTGGGAAGCGATCGACAATTTCCCGATCCGCCTGCTCGACCGCCTGCTCGAAACCGAACCCGGCCAGGCCCGCGGCGAAAGCGGCGGGATCGATGCCGGCACCCCGCTGGCGATCGGCTTTGACACCCGCACCCGCGGGTTCGATCCGCAAACGATCATCGAGCGAGTCAAGGCCCTGAGCACGCGGCCCAACCTGTCGGTCACCACGCTGTTTCTCGATTGCAGCGGGGCAGAGCTTGAGCGCCGCTACAACGAAACCCGCCGCCGCCATCCGATGAGCGAGGACAAGCCCGCCGCCAGCGGCATCGCTGCCGAGCGCGACCTGCTGGCCCCGCTGCGCCGCTGGGCCGACGTGGTGATATCCACCACCGATTTCACCACCAACGACCTGCAACAGGCCATCCGCCAGCAGTTCGGTGCGATCTCACCGAGTCGCACCACGGTCACGATCAGCAGCTTCGGCTTTTCCCGCGGCACCCCGCCGCTTGCCGACCTGGTTTTCGACATGCGTTTCCTCAACAATCCGCACTGGGATGAAACGCTGCGGCCGATGACCGGCAAGGACGCCCCGGTGGGTGATTACATCCGCAACGACCCTGCCTTTGCCGAGGCTTTCGACCGGATTCTGGGGCTTTTGCGCCTGCTCCTCCCGCGCTTTGCGGCCCAGGGCAAGGCCTATGTCCACATTGCGTTCGGCTGTACCGGCGGGCGCCATCGCTCGGTCTTCATGGCCGAGGAGATCGCACAAGGCTTGCGCAATTCGGGTTTTTCACCCACATTGTTGCACCGCAACCTCGCCGCCCGCGGCGCCAACCTGCTGGAAGGCGCACAGGCGGTTCAGGTGTGACAATGATGCCAGTGACAATGCCAATGATAACGATAGCGCGGGCAGCGAATATCCTGCGCTCGGGGGATGGGACGGTTCTGAAAGACATGCCTTGTGAATGCCAGCATTCTGGCAGCCCACATGTGCCCGCCAAGGCTCTGTTAAGCTTGGTCGTGGCATCTTGTCTGGCTGTATTTCGGAGCCCGTTCCCTTCATGATCGGCCTTATTCTCGTCACCCATGGTGCCCTTGCCGACGAATTCATCCACGCGATGGAGCATGTCGTGGGCCGACAACAGGACGTCATCGGCGTCTGCATCGGCCCCAATGACGACATGGAGCGTCGCCGCAAGGAGATCGCCGATGCCATCCGCCGCGTCGATAGCGGCGAAGGCGTCATCATCCTCACCGATCTGTTCGGCGGCACGCCTTCCAACCTCGCGATCTCGCTGATGCAGGCGGGCCGGGTGGAAGTGATCGCCGGGATCAACCTGCCCATGCTGATCCGCCTTGCCAAGGCGCGCGGATGCATGAATGTTCGCGATGCCACGGCCGCCGCGCGCGATGCCGGCCGCAACTATATCACGATCGCTTCGGAATTCCTGGGCCAGGACGCATAAACCCCGCGCCCCAAGGGTTTCCCGAAAAAGCGACGCACCCGACAACCACGGGCAGGGGAAGAGGAAAGCCGATGTCGAGCCAGAGCTACGTTGCCCGAGAGACGATCACCATCGTCAACCAGCGCGGCCTTCATGCCCGCGCCAGTGCCAAGTTCGTCAATGCCGTGGCCAAGCTGCCCTCCGGCGTTGACGTGAAGGTGTTCAAGGACGGCACCGAGGCGGCCGGCGGCTCTATCCTGGGTCTGATGATGCTGGGCGCAGCCAAGGGCGACTGCATCGATGTCGTGGTGTCTGGCCCCGAGGGCGAGGCGGATTCGGTGCTGCTCAAGCTGGCGGGCCTGGTCAAGGACGGGTTCGGCGAGGACTGAAAGTCTTGCCCATCGCGGCTGGCTGACGCATGGACCGCCCCATGTCCCGCCGCACGATCACCGGGTTTTCCAACCCCACCGTCAAATTCGTCCGCAGCCTGCGCGACAAGAAGCACCGCAAGCGCGAGCAGCGCTTTCTGGCGGAAGGCCTGCGCCTGCTGACCGATGCCCGTGCCGGCGGGCGCCTGCCCGAAATCCTGCTGATGGCCCAAGGGCGCGAGGCGCACCCGCTGTTGGCAGACCTGGAAAGCGCGGTTTCTGCCGCCGGGGGCGATGTGATCGAGTTGCCGGTGGATATCCTGGCCAAGGTGACCGGCAAGGATAACCCGCAGGCCGTGGCCGGTGTCTTTGCCGAATGGGACACGGGCCTGGCGCAGATCGATCGCCAGTCCGCCCCGCTCTGGCTGGTGGCGCAGGCCATGCGCGATCCCGGCAATCTGGGCACGATGCTGCGCACCGCCGATGCCGTGGGTGCGGGCGGGCTGATCCTGATCGATGATTGCGTCGATCCCTTTTCGGTGGAGGCAGTGCGCGCCAGCATGGGCGCCATCTTCACCCAGCGCCTTGCCCAGGCGCGCTGGGACGAATTCCTGCCCTGGCTGCGCAGCGGCACCGGCCAGTTGGTGGCCGCATCGTTGCGCGATGCCGTGCCCTATCGCGGCGCGCCCTATGCTGCGCCATGCTTTGTCATGGTGGGCAACGAATCGCGCGGGCTGCCCGAAGACTATGAACTGGCATGCGACCTGCGCGTGACCATGCCGATGAAGGGCCGCGCCGACAGCCTCAACGCCGCCGTCGCTGGCGCCGTGCTCGCCTATGAAGTGCTGGCAAGGCTCGACGGCTGAGTTCGGCGCTAGGGGGCTTCGACAAGCTCAGCCCGAACGGGTTTCCGGCAGGGAATTTCCACTGCCCCCGTCGAAGGGCCCGGCGCGATACCCGCAGGTCAAACCGGCCGCCGCGCGCGCAGGGCCTGGGCCAAGGTGCCCTCGTCCATATAGTCCAGTTCCCCGCCCACGGGCAGGCCATGCGCCAGTTGCGTCACGCGCACGGGCAGGTCTTCCAGCCGTTCGGCAATGTAGTGCGCGGTGGTCTGCCCCTCCAGCGTGGCGTTCATCGCCAGGACCACTTCATCAATGCCGCCGGCGCGAACGCGATCGAGCAACCGGCCGATGGTCAGGTCTTCGGGGCGCACCCCTTCCAGCGCGGAAAGCCGGCCGCCCAGCACATGATAGCGCCCGGTGAACAGCCGCGCGCGATCAAGCGCCCAAAGGTCTGCCACATCCTCCACCACGCACAGCGCCCGTGCATCGCGGCGCGGATCGGCACAGATTCCGCACGGATCGGCGGTGTCCACATTGCCGCAGGTCTGGCATTCCACCAGGTTCTGGCGCACGGTGTCGAGCGCGGCCAGCAGTTGCGGCAACGCGCTTTCACGCCGCTTGATGAGCCAAAGCACAGCCCGCCGCGCCGAGCGGGGGCCAAGGCCGGGCAGACGGGCCAGTGCGCTCGCCAGCGCCTCGATCTCTTGCGATGCCATGGCGCGACAGATAGGGCCGCGCGCAGGATTGGAAAAGGACCCATTGCACCATGCGCGTTGTCTTCATGGGCACACCCGAATTTGCCGTGCCCACGCTTGATGCGCTGGTGGCCGCCGGCCACGATGTGGTGGCGGTCTACAGCCAGCCGCCGCGCCCGGCCGGCCGGGGCAAAAAGTTGCAGCCCTCGCCCGTGCAGCTGGCGGCAGAGCGGCATGGCCTGCCCGTGCTGACGCCCATCAGCCTCAAGGGCGCGGAAGAGCAGGCGGCCTTCGCCGCGCATGGCGCCGACGTGGCCGTGGTGGCGGCCTATGGCCTGATCCTGCCGGCCGCGATCCTGGCAGCGCCGGCACAGGGCTGTCTCAATGTGCATGGCTCGCTGCTGCCACGCTGGCGCGGGGCGGCACCGGTGCAGCGTGCCATCCTGGCGGGCGACGTGCACACCGGCATAACGATCATGCAGATGGAACGCGGGCTGGATACCGGGCCGATGCTGGCGACCGTGGCCACACCCGTGGCAGGCAAGACCGCTGGCGAACTGACCGCCGAACTCGCCACGCTGGGCGCCGACCTGATGGTGCGCGTGTTGGCCGATCTGGCCAGCTTCACGCCAGAGGTTCAGCCCGACGCGGGCGTGACCTATGCCGCCAAGATCGACAAGGCGGAAAGCCGCCTCGATGTCACCGCGCCGGCCGAACAGGTGGAGCGCCAGGTGCGCGCCTTTGCCCCTGCCCCCGGTGCCTTTTTCGAACTGGATGGCGAACGCTATCGCGTGCTGGCGGCGCAGGTGGCCGATGATGCTGCCGGCACGCCCGGCACCGTGCTGGACGATGGGCTGACGATCGCCTGCGGGCAAGGCGCCATTCGCCCGCTCATCGTGCAGCGCGCCGGCCGCCCGGCGATGGACACCGCCGCCCTGTTGCGCGGCCGCGCCATTCCGGCGGGCACGGTGCTCGCCTGATGCCGCGCTATGCCCTCACCCTGGAATTCGATGGTGGCCCGTTCATGGGCCTGCAACGCCAGGCGCATGGCCCATCCGTGCAGCAAGCGGTGGAAGAAGCGGCGCAAAGCGTGGTGGGCCATCCCGTCATCCTGCATGCCGCCGGCCGCACCGATACCGGTGTGCACGCGCTTGCCATGCGCGCCCATATCGATGTGGAACGGGCGTTCGATCCGTTTCGCCTGTCAGAGGCACTCAACGCCCGGTTGAAGCCCGATCCGATCGCCGTGCTCGCTTGCCAGACCGTGCCCGAAGACTGGCACGCGCGCTTTTCGTGCCTTGGCCGTGCCTATGAATATCGCATCGCCAACCGGCGCGCGCCACTCACGCTCGATGCCGGCCGCGCCTGGCGCATCGCCCGGCCACTGGATGCAGCCGCCATGCACGAAGCCGCGCAGGAACTGGTGGGCAAACACGATTTCACCACGTTCCGCTCGGTCCATTGCCAGGCGGCCAGCCCGGTCAAGACGCTCGACCGGCTCGACGTGCGCCGCGAGGGGGACTTGGTGATCATCGAAGCAGCCGCGCGCAGCTTCCTGCACCACCAGGTGCGATCGATGGTGGGATGCCTGGGCCTGATCGGCCAAGGCCACTGGACGCGCGCCGATCTGGTGGCCGCACTCCACGCCCGCGATCGCCAGAAGCTGGGCCACAATGCCCCGCCGGAGGGGCTCTATTTCGTGAAGGCGGTCTATCCCGGCGAGGATTGAACGCTTCGGAAGGGGGCTTCGACAAGCTCAGGGCGAACGGATGTCAACCTCGGCTGCATCCGTTCGCCCTGAGCCTGTCGAAGGGCCCTGAACATCATGCCTTGTGCGCGACGCTTTCGGGCAGGTCCTTGGCGAACACGCGCTGATAGTATTCGGCCACCAGCACGCGCTCGGCCTCGTCGCACTTGTTGAGGAACGAGAGGCGGAAGGCAAAGCCGACGTCGTTGAAGATCTGGCTGTTCTGCGCCCAGCTGATCACCGTGCGCGGGCTCATCACCGTGGAAATGTCGCCCGCCATGAAGCCCTTGCGGGTCAGGTCAGCCACGCGGACCATCTGCGCGATCACTTGGGCATCGAGGCCCTGCACCTTCTTGGAAACCACGTCGATTTCGGTTTCCGCGGGCAGATAGTTGAGCGCGACGACCAGGTTCCAGCGGTCCATCTGGCCCTGGTTGATCGCCTGCGTGCCGTGATAGAGGCCCGAGGTATCGCCCAGGCCCACGGTATTGGCCGTGGCGAACAGGCGGAAGAACGGGTTGGGGCGAATCACCCGGTTCTGGTCGAGCAGGGTGAGCTTGCCTTCGGTCTCCAGCACGCGCTGGATCACGAACATCACGTCGGGGCGGCCGGCATCGTATTCGTCGAACACCAGGGCCGTCGGCGTCTGCAGCGCCCAGGGCAGCAGCCCTTCGCGGAATTCGGTCACCTGCAGGCCATCGCGCAGCACGATGGCATCGCGGCCGATCAGGTCGATACGGCTGATATGCGCATCGAGGTTGATGCGCACGCACGGCCATTTCAGGCGCGCGGCCACCTGCTCGATATGGGTCGATTTGCCGGTGCCGTGATAGCCCTGCACCATGACGCGGCGGTTGTAGGCAAAGCCGGCCAGAATCGCGAGCGTGGTATCGGGATCGAAGACATAGTTGTCGTCGATATCGGGCACGCGCTCGTCGGCGGCGGAAAAGGCCGGCACCGTCATGTCGATGTCGATGCCAAACACCTCGCGCACCGAAACCTGGGTATCGGGCGCGGGCAGGACGGTGGTGGTGCCAGCGTGGCCCACGAGATTGGAAGTGTCGCTCATCAATTACCTGCCTATCCGCGCGGGCGCCGCGCTGCAACATGCTTTGGCATGCGCTTTTGGCCCGGCTTGCATTTACGCCGGGCGGGCCCATGCGCGGTGAGCCTGGGCGGCCAAGCTGCTATGCTGCCGGCCATAACGCGCGAATCGACAGAACGATGCGCGGGCCGCGATCGACCGGCCAACCTGCAGGAGGGATGCCAGCATGCCCCAAGGCCTGTTCGTGTGGTACGAAGTGATGACCGACGCGCCCGATGTGGTGCGCGCATTCTACCAAGGCGTGATCGGCTGGCGGATCGATGATCCCTCGCCCGGCCACGAAACCGCCGCGATCGATTATCGCCATATCCATCGTACCGATGGCGCGGGCCAGGGCGGCATGCTGGTGTTGCGGCCAGAGATGATCGCGGCGGGCGTGCGGCCGGCCTGGCTGCCCTATCTGATGGTCGACAGCGTGCCGGCCACCCTTGCGGCGATCGCTGACGATGGCGGGCGGGTGTTGATGCCGGCAACGACCATTGCCGAAGGCACCTTTGCCATGGTGGCCGATCCATGGGGCGCGCCATTCTACCTGATCGATCCGACGCCGCCGCCGGGGCAGACTACGCCACCGCCGCCGGTTTTTGCCATGGACATCGCCCAGGCGGTGAACTGGAACGAGCTGTTTACCGCTGACCTGCCCGCTGCGCGCGCTTTCTATGCGCGACATTTCGGCTTTGCCTATCCCGAGGCGATGCCGATGGGCCCGCTGGGTGATTACCAGTTCATCGCCCACCCGTTGCAAGGCCGCGTGGGCGCGATGATGGCCCGCCCCACTGCCGATGCCCCAGTCGGCTGGCGCACCTATTTCCGCGTGGCAGACGTGCACACTGCCGCGCAAGCCGTGCGCGCGCTGGGCGGCACGCTGGAAAGCGAGGTGCACGAAGTGCCTGGCGACGACCTGATGGTCCAGGCACGCGATCCTGCCGGCGCGTTTTTCGGGCTGGTCTCGCGCAAATCGGCCGTGTGATGCCCCGCGCCTCCCTGCCCAAGGATGCCCAGCATGGATGACGCCAATCCGCCGGCCCATGCGGCGGCGGCCGATCGCTTTGCCACCGGTGGATGCAGTTGCGGCGCGGTACGCTATGCCCTCGCGCGGGCGCCCTATGTGGTGCATTGCTGCCATTGCCACGAGTGCCAGGTGCTGAGCGGCAGCGCCTTTGCCATCAACGCCGTAATGGAAACGGACTGTCTGACGCTGTTGGCCGGCCATGTGGCACCGGTTGCCGTGCCAACGCACAGCGGGCGCGGGCAGACGATCATGCGCTGCACGGCGTGCCAGACCGCGGTGTGGAGCCACTATGGCAGCCTGGGGCCAAAGGCCGCCTTCGTGCGCGCCGGCACGCTCGATTCGCCCGCGCTCTGCCCGCCCGACGTGCACATCTATGTGCGCAGCCGGCTGCCCTGGATCGCGCTGCCTGATGGCATCCCTGCGTTCGACGGGTTTTACGGCGGCCGCGATGTGCCGCAGATCTATGGGGCAGAGGGTGCCGCCCGGCTGGCCGCGCTGCGCGCCCGGCCGGAATAGGCAGCTGGCAGCAAACGATAATCTGCCGCGCAGCGCACAATACGGTTTTCACTAAGCAGTAATCCGTATAAGTCCTCGCCGATAGTTTGGTTAATCATGCGTTAGTCACGATCGCGCATGCCCTGCCCCTGCGGTGCACCGCGACATCGCGGCGCACCAATTCGGGCAGAGACGCCAGCGGGCCGCGCCCATTGGCAACGGGGACACTGGCGCATGAACACTGCCACGCAGCAGGCCCGGCGGGGCGGGCGCTATGCCCTGCTCGATGAAATGCGCGGCATCGCGGCGCTGGCGGTGTGCCTGTTTCACATCGGCACGCGGGCCACCGGCATCCAGGTGTTTCCCAACGGCTATCTTGCCGTCGATTTCTTTTTCATGCTCAGCGGCTTTGTCCTCGCCGAAGCCTATGAGGCGCGCCTGGTTGCCCATGGACCGGATCGCGCACCCGTGATGGACTGGGCCGGCTTTGCCCGGCGGCGGCTGGTGCGCATGGCGCCGGTAGCGGTGCTGGGCGCCGGGTTGGGCGGGCTCTATCTCGTCGCCCGCCTCCTGGTTTCCCCCGATCGGTCCGATCCGCTGGACCAGGTGCTGCTGGCCAATGCTCTCAACCTAGTGATCCTGCCCAAGCTGTGGCACGGCGCGGCGACGGGGTGGGAACTGTTCCCGGCCAATGGCCCGCTGTGGTCGCTGTTCTTCGAAATCCTCGCCAACCTCGCCTGGGCAGCCTTCCTGGTGCGGCGGAGCACGGCAGTACTTGCGGCCGGCGTCGCGCTCGCAGGGTTGGCGCTGGTTGCCTGCGCGCTGCGCCATGGCACGCTCGATCTGGGCTGGCAGGCCAGTTCGCTGGATGGCGGCCTGGCCAGGGTCTGCTTCGGGTTCGGCTGCGGCCTGCTGCTCCACCGCTTGCGCCACGCGCTGCCGGTGATGAACCGCGCCGCAGCAACCTTGGCCGCGCTGGCGCTGGTTTATGCCTTGGCGCTGCCGGTGCAGCACCTGCCATGGACGCTGTTCATGGCCATGGCGTTTCTGCCCTGCGTGCTGGTGGTGGCAGTGGCCGCCGGCAGCCATCGCGCCATGCCGGGCGGCACCTGGCTGGGCCGCATTTCCTACCCGCTTTACGGCATCCACGTGCCCCTGCTCGCCATCGTGGCGGGCGCGGCCAAGCGCATGCTGCACGGCGAAGCGCTGGGCGCCTGGGGCCTTGCCTTGGTCCCGCCCCTGCTGCTGGCGGCCTGGCTGGTGCTCATCCGCATCGACGAACCATGTCGCGCCGCACTCACCCAGTGGTTCGATGGCAAGGCGCGGCCGTCGCCAGAGACCGCCACCGTTTCCCCTGGCTCAACCTGGGGCTGACGCGGGGAGCCAGGCAAATCCAAACATGATCCAGATTGAACCGGTCTTCGCGCTGTCACTGGGTAAAAGCGCCAATATGAATGGGAAACCCGGGCACGTTGCACCGCAATATAGCGTTATAAAGGCACAGGGTGGGCAGCGATTCACACCCTGCCAGCCAGGGTGGTTGGACAATTACCCATAATACAAGTCTGGTCGCAATCACGACTTGGGTGGCCGAGGAACGCCTCTGTTCTTCCCGACCACACAGTATCCTCGCAGCATACTTGTGGATCAACTTTCCGCCGCGCGGTGGAATGAAGGAGAATGAACATGGCAGTGATCAATGGCACCAGCGGCAACGACACCATCGCCGCACCCAAGGGCAACAACATCGTCAACGCCGGGGCGGGCGACGACGTTGTCACCGGCGGTTCGGGCAAGAACATCATCAGCGGCGGCGACGGCAACGACGTGCTCTATGGCGGCGGCGGCAACGATGCGATCTATGGCGGCAACGGCAACGACATTCTCAAGGGCGGCGGCGGCAAGGATTCGCTGACCGGCGGCGCGGGCGCTGACCAGTTCGTGTTCCGCTCGGGCGAAGGGTTTTCCTCGTTCGCCTTCACCGGCGGCCATGGCGTCAACAGCGTCTATCAGTGGGTGACGGTCGAAGATCTCAACTTTGCCGACCACGACGTGGTGCGCATCACCGGGTTCGACAGCATCTTCAACGCCATCGGCCTGACGGTGAAGGGCACCGGCTCTGCCTATATCGATTCGCAGGATGATGTGAACAGGCTGGCGGCCTATCTCAAGGCGCACCCCGACGCCGGCAGCTATTTCGTCAACACCAGCGGTTTCGACGGCACCACCTTCATCCTCAACGACAGCCTGGGCCATCAGCAGGCCCTCACGCTCAGCCACATCATCGCCGACGATACCGTCGCGATCTGATCGCCCTGCACTGGGGCCTTGTACCCCGGCTGCAAAGCACGCTTGCGCCCTGCCATGGCTTGCCACGGCAGGGCGTTTTTTCTGGCAACCGGGCGGCAGGGCGCGCTATCGCTGCGCCAGGCGCCGCCGTCTTGGCGTGCCGAGCAGAGGGACCAAAGCGATGAGTGTGTTCGACAGCATCCTGGGCCAAGTGAGCAGCGCGGTGGACGTGAAGAACCTGGCGGCAAAGCTGGGCATCGACCCTGCTCAGGCCGAAACCGCCATCGCTGCCCTGGCCGCCGGGCATCAGGCCAAGGGCGATACGATCGAAACCGCCGCGGCCAATACCGGGCTCGATGCCGGCCTGCTCCAGCAGATCGTCGGCCATATCGGTGGCGAAGGCGCGCTGTCGCAATTCGCCACGATCCTGGGGGATCATCCCGATGCGCTGGGCCAGGTCAGCAAGTTCCTCGACAAGGATGGCGATGGCAACCCGCTCAACGACATTGCCGGCCTGGCCAAGGGACTGTTCAGCTAAACCCCATGATGGATACGGTTCTTTCCCTGCTGGTGCTCGCCACCGTGGCGCTTATCGGTGGCGCGGTATTTTTCTGGCGCCGTGGCGAGCGCAAGCGCCCAGCCCTGATGCTGGGCATGGCATTCCTGATCGCGGCCGATCTCGCCGTCTGGCTCACGCCCGTGGCCGGCGGGCCGTCGCTGATCGAAGTGGCCCACCAGGCGCCGGATTGACCTTGGCCGGCCCAGCTGGCGTCAGGCGGCAAACCTAGCGAAACGCCGCCGATTGCCGCAGGTGGTCATAGGCGGCGACCACGCGTTGCAGCTTGTCTTCCAGGCTGCGGTCGCCGCCGTTGTGATCAGGGTGATAGCGCCGCACCAGATCGGCATAGCGGCGGCGCAGGGTATGCCGGTCGGCGTCAAAGCCCAAGCCCAGCGCCTCGTACGCGGTGCGGTCTTCCGGGGACAGGCCGCGCCGGGCGGCATCCTGGGCCGCCTGGTGATCCATCTTGCGGGCGCGGGCGCGCTGCGCGATCGCCTCGAGCGGGTCGGCAAAATCGGCCCAGCGCGGCGCCTGGTCGATGCCGGCGTCGGGACGGAACGCGCGGGTGTGGGTGTCCCACCCGGCCAGCGGCGATTGCGCCGCCATGATTTCATCGGCGCTCATGCCGTCGAAGAAATCATAGCCGGCGTTGAACGCGCGGATATGATCGAGGCAGAACCAGCGGTAATCCCCCGGCCCATCGAAACCGGATGGACGCACGCCGGGCGCACGGAATTCCCCCGGCGCATCGCACCCCGGGGCACTGCACAGGCGCCCGGTATCCGTGACGCGGCCATGGAACTTGTCATGCTTCACGCCATTGCACATGGTGCGTGCCAACCCGAAAGGAAAGAGATGACCGGCCCGATCGCCCAGGAAATTGAACGTAAACTTGTGGACGCCCTTGCCCCGACGCATCTGGCGGTGATCAACGATTCGGCCAGCCACAGCGGCCATCTGGGTGATGACGGCACCGGCGAATCGCACTTTACGGTGGAGATCGAAAGCGCGGCCTTTGCCGGCCTGTCGCGCCTGCAACGCCAGCGCCTGGTCAACCAGGCCCTGGGCGATCTGCCCGGCCAGCGGGTTCACGCCCTGGCGATTCGCGCCCGCGCGCCCGGCGAATGAGCGAGGAGGCACGGCAAGACGCCGAAGCGATCGCCGAGGCCGGCAAGCCCGCGCCCAAGGCGGAGACCGATGGCGTGCCGGCGCCCAACACGCTCTTGCGCAATCACGAGGGCGGCCATGCCCCGGTCAGCTATCTCGAACTGTTTTTCGACCTGGTCTATGTCTTTGCCGTAACCCAGCTTTCCCATCATGTGCTGCACCACATGGGCGCGGCCGGCCTGGCCGAGGCGCTGGTCCTGTTCCTCGCCGTGTGGTGGGCCTGGGTGTTCACGGCATGGGCAGCGAACTGGACGAATCCCGAGCGGGGCCCGGTGCGGATCATGCTGCTGCTGTCCATGCTGGCCAGCCTGGGGCTGGCCGTAGCCATGCCGCGCGCGTTCGATGCTGGCGGCGGCGGCGATGCCATGCTGTTTGCCGCCTGCTATTGCCTGGTGCAGATCGGGCGCAGCGGCTTTGTCGCCTGGGCCATGGCCAAAAGCCGGCAGGAACGCTGGCGCAGTGGCGGCGCGCGCAACATGATCCGCATTACCCTGTGGTTCGTGGCATCCGCGCCGCTATGGCTCGCCGGCGCACTGGTCGATGCGCCGCTCGTCCGGCTCGCGCTTTGGGCGCTGGCCCTGGCGATCGACTATGGCGGCCCTTTCATGGGCTTCGTCGTGCCGGGCATGGGCCGATCGCAGCCGGAAGACTGGGACATTTCGGGCAGCCACCTGGCCGAACGCTGCGCCCTGTTCATCATCATCGCGCTGGGTGAAGGCGTGGTGGTGACGGGCACCAGCTTTGCCCAGGAAACCGCCACCCTGGCGCGCACGCTGGCCTTCGTGCTGGCTTTTGCCGGGTCGGCGTTGATGTGGTGGATCTATTTCGATCTCGGCGCCGAACGCGGCGCGCGGCACATTGCCCAGCATGCCCAGCCCGGCCGTGTGGCGCGCAGCGTCTATACCTATCTGCATATGCCGATCGTGGGCGGGATCGTGATCACCGCCGTCGCCGACGCGCTGTTGCTTGATGCACCGCTGGCGACCGCCAGGCTCCCGCTGGTGGCGACGCAGGCCGGCGGGTTGCTGGTGTTTCTGGCGGGCACCGGGCTGTTCAAGCGGCCATCGAGCCCGCACGGCAATTTCCCATTGTCGCACTGGATCGGCGGCGGCCTGCTGGTCGTGCTGGCAGCGCTCAGCCTTGTCTTGGCTCTGCCCGCCCCAGTGTTCGTGGGCGCCACGGTTGTGGCGCTGCTGGTGGTGGCGGTGTGGGAATGGGCGTCATACCATCATCATGGCAGCGCGCTGGCCGAGGATCAGGGCTGAAGCCATTCCACCCAGGCGCCATGGGCATGGGCGGCGGCCAGGCACACCGGCGCCCCACCATCGGGCCACACTCGCACGGTCAATTGATGGCGGAACGTGGCGCGATCGGTTTCGAGAGACACCCAGGCCAGGCGCTGCCCCGTTGTGGCGCGCTGCCCCGCCGCTTCCATCGCGGCGGTGATGCGGGCCTGCGTGGCGGGCGGCAGATATTGCCAGACGATGGAATGATAGATCACCCGCGTGCTGTCTTCTGACTGCGGCGCGGCCAGCACGGCATCGACATAGTCGGCCGCATCCATCGCCACCAGATCGGGCCGCCGTGCCTGCGCCAGGGCAATGGCCGCGTCCAGCCGCGCGATCCGCTCGGTCACCTCGGCCCAGACATAGCTCTTGAGCCGCAGCGCCTGCGCCGGATCGGCCAGATCGATCGGCGCGCGATCGCATCCGGCAATCGCCAGCACCTCGACCGGAACGTGCGGCGGCCGCCCGGTGCCGCGCCATTCGGGCGCCAGGTGCAGCGGCGAATCGGCCGGGCCGGCCCGCGTCCCGCCCAGATCGAAGGCAAAGCGATCCATCATGGTGTTGACCCCGGCGCTCGCGCCCAACTCATGCAGCACGAAGCGCGGGCCCACCCGTGCCGAAAGCCACAGGAGCCCGGCCATGATCGAGGCCGAACGCCCCGCTTCGTTGGTCTGGGGCGGGCCGTCGAGCCAAGGCAGCAGGCGGGTGGCAAAGCGATCTGCCAGATCGGCAACCAGCGCATCGATGGCGGCCTGGTCGGTCAATTCCCCGCGATAGACCGCCGCCAGCCGTATGTCGGCCCCGGTCAGCACCAGGTTGTGCAGACCGCCGGCCAGGCGCAGCGGCAGTGCGTCTTCCAATGGCTTGCCCGGCCAGGCCGCCATGCGCGCGCCAACCGCGCCGCCCGATGTCAACAAGGGCAACTGCGCCCGCACCACGCGGCCCGTGGCCGGGGCGCCGTTGGCGGTGGCGTGGTCGGCCTGCCAGGCGATAGCCTGTTCGACAGAAGCGATATCCATGATCGACGCCATGAGGTTGCCCTTTTCCTGCGCTTGCCATAGGGGCGAAGGCGTCATGACCACCGCCACCCCGCTCGTTTTCGCCCTGCCCAAGGGCCGCATTCTCGATGAAGCGCTGCCCTTGCTCGAACAAGCAGGCGTGGTGCCCGAGGCCGCGTTCTTCGACAAGTCCTCGCGCGCATTGTCTTTTGCCACCAGCCGACCCGACGTGACGCTGATCCGCGTGCGCGCGTTCGACGTCGCCACGTTCGTGGCCCATGGCGCCGCGCAGGCGGGCATCGTGGGATCAGACGTGATCGACGAGTTCGACTATGCCGATCTCTATGCCCCGGTCGATCTCGATATCGGGCATTGCCGCCTGTCGGTGGCAGAGCCGGTCGGCGGCCTGGGCCAGGGCGATTGGCAGCGCGAAAGCCACGCCCGGGTGGCCACCAAGTATCCCAACCTCACCCGCCGCCATTTCGAAAAGATGGGCGTGCAGGCCGAAGTGGTGAAGCTCAATGGCGCGATGGAACTGGCGCCGTCGCTGGGCCTGGCCAGCCGCATCGTCGATCTCGTCTCCTCGGGCCGCACGCTCAAGGAAAACGGCCTGGTCGAAACGAGCCAGATCATGCAGATTTCGGCGCGGCTGATCGTCAACCGCGCCGCGCTCAAGACCGACAGCGCCCGCCTGGGCGCGCTGGTCGATGCGTTCCGCACGCAAGTTGCCGCACGAAAGGCCGCCGCCTGATGCTTCGCCTCAAGACGACCGATGCCGATTTCGCCACGCGCTTTGCCCGGCTGGTAAAGGACCGCCGCGAAAGCGACGAGAACGTCAGCCGCGATGTGCAGACGATCATCGAAGACGTGCGCCTGCGCGGCGATGAAGCCCTGGCCGAATATACCCAGCGCTTCGATGGCCACCTGCCGCAGGGCGATGGCTGGCGCATCGATGCGGCCACCTGCCGCGAGGCGTTCGATGCCCTGGCGCCCGATCTGCGCGCCGCGCTGGAACTGGCGGCACAGCGCATCCGCACCTATCACGAGGCCCAACTGCCGCAGGACCGCGACTATACCGACGCGGCCGGCGTGCGCCTGGGGGCCAAGTGGCGCGCGGTGGACGGTGCCGGGCTCTATGTGCCGGGCGGCCGTGCCGCCTATCCCTCCTCGCTGCTGATGAACGCCATTCCCGCCAAGGTGGCCGGGGTGGAGCGCCTGGTGGTGACAACGCCCACGCCCAAGGGGGAAATCAACCCGCTGGTCCTGGCCGCCGCGCATCTGGCCGGGGTGGACGAAGTGTGGCGCATGGGCGGGGCGCAGGCGGTGGCCGCGCTGGCCTATGGCACCAAGACGATCCGCCCGGTGGACGTGATCACCGGTCCCGGCAATGCCTGGGTGGCCGAGGCCAAGCGCCAGCTTTATGGCGTGGTGGGGATCGACATGGTGGCCGGGCCATCGGAAATCCTGGTGATCGCCGATGCCAAGAACGATCCGCAGTGGATCGCCGCAGACCTGCTGAGCCAGGCCGAACATGATCCGGCGGCGCAATCGATCCTGATCACCGACGATGCCGCCTTTGCCGACCAGGTGATTGACATGGTGGGCGTGGAAATCGCCATGCTGCCCACCGCCCGCGTGGCCAAGGCCAGCTGGGACGCGCATGGCACGGTGATTGTGGTCGGCTCGCTCGACGAAGCGCCAGCGCTGGCCAATGCCCTGGCGGCCGAGCATGTCGAGATCGCTACCGACGATCCCGATGCGCTGTTTGCCCAGATCCGCCATGCCGGCTCGGTGTTCCTGGGCCGCATGACGCCCGAGGCGATCGGCGACTATGTTGCCGGGCCCAACCACGTGCTGCCCACCGGGCGCCGTGCGCGGTTTTCCTCGGGGCTTTCCGTGCTCGACTTCATGAAGCGCACCAGCTTCATCGCAGTGAGCGATGCTTCCATCGGCGCGGTCGGCCCGGCGGCCATCGCGCTTGCCGACGCGGAGGGGCTTTCCGCCCACGCCCGCTCGATCGAACTGAGATTGGGAATATGACGAATAGCAAGGGCCAGGCCCGCTCTGCCGCGCGGCTTGCCGCTGTCCAGGCGCTTTACCAGGTGGATATGGAAGGCACCGAGCTGCGCTTCCTGCTTGACGAGTTCCACCAGCACCGGCTGGGCGCGGAAATCGAGGACGTGGAATATGCCGCGGCCGACGTGGAATTCTTCGATGACGTGGTCAAGGGCGTGATCGCCCGCCGCGAGGAAGTCGATGGGCTGATCCAGGGCCGCCTCGCCCAGGGCTGGTCGCTGGCCCGCCTCGACAAGACCATGCTGCAGATCCTGCGCTGCGGCACCTATGAACTGCTGGCCCGCACCGACATTGCCGTGGGCACGGTGATCAGCGAATACCTCGACGTGGCCCACGCCTTTTTCGACGCGCGCGAGGCCAAGTTTGCCAATGGCGTGCTCGACGCCGTGGCCAAGGACGTGCGCAAGTAAAGCGCTTGCCCCCCTCGCCATCGGCCGATGGCGAGGGGGTTGCCGGACAATTTACAGCCGCGCGGCGTGCCAGCGCAGGTGATCGTCCATGAACGTGGAAATGAACGTGTAGCTGTGGTCATAGCCCGGCTGCATGCGCAGCGTGAGATCTACGCCAGCCGCTTCGCAAGCCGTGGCAAAGATATCGGGGCGCAGCTGTTCGGCGAGGAAGCCGTCGGCATCGCCCTGGTCGATCAGGATCGGCCCGGCGGGGCGCTTGCCATCTTCCACCAAGGCCGTCGCATCGTGTGCGCGCCAGGCGGCGCGATCGTCACCCAGATAGCCGCCAAGCGCCTTGTGCCCCCAGGGCACCTGCCCCGGCGCCACGATCGGCGCAAAGGCCGAAAGCGACTTGAACGTTTCGGGATAGGTCAGCCCCAGCGTCAGCGCGCCATGGCCACCCATCGAATGGCCGGTGATGCCCATGCGGGCGATATCAACCGGGAAATGCGCGGCGAGCAGGGCCGGCAGTTCCTGCGAGACATAGTCCCACATGCGGTAATGCGCCGCATAGGGTTCCTGCGTGGCGTTGACGTAGAAGCCCGCGCCCAAGCCAAAGTCATAGGCGCCGGCGGGATCATCAGCCACGTCATCGCCACGCGGCGAGGTATCGGGCGCCACGAACACCAGCCCGAGTTCGGCACAGAGGCGGCGATACTCGCCCTTGTCCGTCACATTGGCGTGGGTGCAGGTCAGGCCCGAAAGATAGAGCAGCACCGGCAGCTTGGCGCCGGCCTGCGCCTGGGGCGGCACGAACACCGAAAAGGTCATCGGCGTGGCCGTGGCGGCCGAGGCGTGCTTGTACACGCCCAGCACGCCACCATGGGCCTTGGTGGTGGAAACCGTTTCCAGTGTCATTGCACGGCGCCATAGTTGTGCAGCGCGCAGATCTTGTGACCATCGGGATCGCGCAGATAGGCCAGATAGAACGGGCTGCCCTTGCGCACGCCCGGCGGGTCTTCGCAGGTGCTGCCGCCATGGGCGATGCCGGCGGCGTGCCACGCATCAGCCTGTTCCGGGGTCATCGCGAAGCCCACGGTAAAGCCATTGGCGCAGGTGGCGGGTTCGCCGTCGATCGGCTTGGTCAGGATGAAGATGCCGCCGTTGTGCAGATAGACCAGCCGCCCCTTGGGATCGATGATGCCCTTGGGCCCGCCGAAGGCGGCAAAGGTGGCATCGTAAAACGTCTTGGCACGGTCGATATCGTTCGTGCCGATCATCAGGTGGCTGAACATGGGCGTATCTTCTCCCGGTTGCAGCGCCCCGTGCGCCGCATGGCGGGGGTGTGCCCCTCCCCGCCCCTGCCGGTCAAGTGTCCGCGTGGGGTGATTGTCGCAAGGCTTAGGCCTCGGCCTGGGCCTGGCCCACGGCCACGCGCAATTCCTTGAGGCCATAGGGCTTGTTGATCACCGGCACGCCGGGCCAGCGTTCGTTGCCGATGCCTTCGCCATAGCCGGTGGCAAAGGCAAAGGGCACACCCAGCTCGGTCAGGCGATCGGCGATCGGTGCGCTGGTATCGACCCCCAGGTTGAAATCCAGCAGGGCAAAGGCGAACGCCTGCCGTTCCAGCAAGCGCAGCGCGTCACGCACGGTCGGCGCCGTGCTGACCGATTCGGCGCCCAATTCGCGCAGCGCGTCTTCGCCATCCAGGGCGATGATCATGCTGTCTTCCACCAGCAGCACGTTGCAACCGTCGAGCGGCGTGGTTGCACCCCCCAGGCTGATCGGCGTAGGCCCGCTATGCCGCGCCGCCGTCACGCCCGCCACGCAGTGTTCGGGCAGGGTAAAGCGGGCGTGCACACCGGATACGTCATAGGCAATGGTGGCCGTTCCGCCCAAGTCGTAGGGGATCGAGCGTTCGATGATCGTGCTGCCAAAGCCACGCCGGGTGGGCGACGCCACCGGCGGGCCATCTGTTTCCAGCCAATCCAGCACGAGACCACCGCTGGCATCGCGTTCCCAGGAAATGTGCACCGTGCCCTGGCCGGCCAGGGCGCCGTATTTCACGGCATTGGTCATCAATTCGTGGATGACCAGGGCAATCGTGACGTAAGCGGTGGGATAGAGCAGCACGTTTTCGCCCTGCGCCACGACGCGTTCGGATTGCGCGCGCAGATAGGCACCGGCTTCGACCTCTACCAGGTCGGCCAGCCGCGCCGGCCCCCAGCGATCGGCCGTGATCTGGTCATGCGCGCGGGCCAGCGAGCGGATGCGATCATCGAGCGTCGAGATGAACCCGGTCACGTCAGCCGCACCGTCGCGGGTCTGCGCGATAAGTCCGCGGATCAGCGAGAGAATATTGCGCACGCGGTGGTTGAGTTCGGCGATCAGCAGTTCCTGTCGCTCCGAAGCACGGGCGCGCTCCACCCCGGCGGTTTCCGCCAGGCGCACCAGCACTTCCAGCATGCCCACGCGCAGCGCTTCGGCCACGCGGCGCTCGGCCGGGGTAAACGGCTGTGACGTGCCCTTGACCAGTTGTGCCCAGGCCTCGAAACTCTTGCGCGGCGTCAGGCGCGGGCCATTGGGGCCGTGCACCATTTCCTTTTCCGGCTTGCCGCCCCAGCGCACCTCGCGCAGGCGTTCTGCCCGGAACAGCACGATATAGTCACGCGGCTCGCGCGACAGCGGAATGGCCAGCATGCCGGCCGCGACATCAGCGTGATCGGCCGCCGCTGGCAGCATCTTGGCAATCGTCTCGGTGGCAAAGACCTGCCCGGAAGAGACACGGTTGAGCAGGCGCACGATGCTGTCGAACTGGTCGTCGTTGGGGGTCAGCCCCACCAGCGAGGTCTGCCCGCGCACATGCACGCCAATGCCATCGGCGGGAATGGCATCGCCGATCACGTCGGCCAGCCACTGCGGATTGTCGAGCAGGTCGTTGTCCTGCGCCACGGTGGCCAGCAAGCGGTCGGTAACGGCGCGGCCGCGCGCTTCGTACTCGCGCGCCTGGGCATTCTCGCGCGCGTCGAGCATGAGCGAGAACATCTGCCCGAACAGTTCCGCCGCGCTGCGTGCGGCCATGCTGGGCAGGCGCGGGGAATAGTGGTGGCAGGCAAACAGCCCCCACAGCTTGCCCCCCACCACGATCGAGATCGACAGCGAGGCGCACACGCCCATGTTGTGCAGATATTCGATATGGATCGGCGACACCGCGCGCAGCACGGAAAGCGACTGGTCGAGCAGCAGGCCATCGGGATCGCGCTGCGGCACCAGCGGCACCGGCGTCGATCCGACATCGGCGATCACCCGAAACGTGTTGCGCAGATAGAGCTTGCGCGCCTGCGCGGGAATGTCGCTGGCGGGGTAGTGCAGCCCCAGGAAGCTGTCGATGCCATGGCGCGCGGATTCGGCGACGACCTCGCCCGATTCCTGCGCATCGAAGCGATAGACCATGACCCGGTCAAACCCGGTGATCGCCCGTACCTGGCGCGCGCCTTCCCGCAAGAACGCAGGCAGCCCTTCGACCTGTTGCAGCCGGCCGATCATGCTGCGCACCACGGAGGTCGCCTCGATCGGCTCCAGCGCCGCCGGCTCTGCCTCGATCACGATCTCGCGGCCGGCAAAATGGATTGCCACGTCGAAGGGAGGACGATCGGCCAGCAACGGCAGCGCAAAAATCCGCTCTACCGCGTCGGCACCGCGCAACGTGGTCAGGCGGTTGCGGATGGTGTGGATCGCCTCGCGGTCAAGCAGATGCGTCAGCGGCTGGCCCAGCACGTCGTGCGCCGCCATGCCGGTAAACTGTTCAATGTTTTCAGAGACCCGGGCAACCATCCAATCGGGCGTGATGGCAACCAGAAAGCCAAAGGGCTGAATGATGCCCAAGATATGGATCGGTTCGCGATCGCAATTGCTGAGATCAACAGCAAAGGCTTCCGCCTGCTCGGCAGGAACCTGGCCGCTCGATTCAGTTTGATGGGTCATCGTTAGCGCAGATAACGCAAGATCGAAAAAAAGGTGCCGAAAATTTTCGGCACCTTTATCAAATCATGACGGAATGCCCGGCACCGGTTGCGCCGCGATCATCGGCGCCTCGAAACTGGCCATTGGCCAGGCGCAGTAATCCGCGGCGTAATAGGCGCTGGGGCGGTGGTTGCCGCTGTCACCCAGCCCGCCGAACGGCATGTTGGCCGCAGCGCCCGTGGTGGGGCGATTCCAGTTGACCACACCGGCGCGCACCATCAGGCGGAATTCGTCCCACAGCGCGGCATCGGCTGACACCAGCCCGGCGGAAAGGCCGAACGCGGTGTCGTTGGCACTAACCAAGGCCGCGGCAAAATCGGCCACGCGCCGCACGCTCAGGACGGGTGCGAAAACTTCACGATCGGGGGCGGCAAGGCCGGTCACATCAAGGATCACCGGCGCGAAGAACGCTTCGCGCCGCCCTTCCTGCCGCGCTTCGGCCAGGATCGGCCGGGCGCCTGCCGCCACCAGCTCGGCCACCGCCGCCCGCGCGCTGCGCGCCTGGGCATCGCCCACCAGCGGGCCCATGAAAGCCTCGCCCGGCTCGTCCCACGCCGCGATCGGCAGGCGCTGCGCCAGATCGACCAGCGCCGCAATCACCGCATCACCCCACGCCCCCTCGGGCAGGATCAGGCGCCGCGCGCACGAGCAGCGCTGCCCGCTGGTTACGAAAGCCGAATGGACGATCAGGCTGGCCACCGCCGCCGGATCGCCATCCCAGGCGACCAGCGGATTGTTGCCGCCGAGCTCCAGCGCCAGGATCACATCGGGGCGATCGGCAAACTGGCGGCGGAAGATCTGCCCGGCCGCGGCCGAGCCGGTGAACAGCAGCCCGTCGATCCGGCCCTTGAGCAGCGCCTCACCGGTTTCGCGCCCGCCCTGGACGATGTTGAGCACGCCTTCGGGCAGCCCGGCTTCACGCCACAGGCCAACCATGGCAGCGCCGGTGGCGGGCGTCAGTTCCGAAGGCTTGAACACCACGGTATTGCCTGCCAGCAGCGCCGGCACGATGTGTCCATTGGGCAGGTGGCCGGGGAAATTGTAGGGGCCCAGCACGGCCATCACGCCATGCGGGCGATGGCGCAGGGTGGCGCTGCCAAACGGCATCTCCGCGCTGCGCGAACCGGTGCGTTCGGCCTGTGCCGCGATCGACACCGCCACCTTGCCGGCCATGGAGGCCTGCTCGGTGCGCGTTTCCCACAGCAGCTTGCCGGTTTCGGCGGAAATCAGCTCGGCCAGCGCCGGGCTGGCCTTGACCAGCGTGGCATAGCGCTGGGCAATCGCCACGCGCTCTTCCAACGGGGTGCGTGCCCAGGCCGGGAACGCGGCATGCGCCTTGGCCAGCGCGGCAGCGCAGGCCGCCTCGTCTGCCACTTCGCCTTCCCACACTACGCGGCCATGGGCCGGATCGAACGACTGGAGCCTTTGGGTCACGGCAATCAACTCACGATCAGGGCATCGCCCGGGCGGATGCCTAGGGCGGCCAGGGTTGCTTCGGGAACGACCAGGGCATCATCGGTGATGCGGGCCGGGGTCAGCGTGGCGCGGAACGTGGCAAGGCCCGGCACTGCCACCAGATGCAGCCGCTCGTCGGCCGCCGGCTCCACCACGCCGGCTGCCGCCGGCAGGGTCTGGGCATTGCGGACGGTGCGGATCTGGTCGCGCGGCGCTGTCACGGTGGGGCCACCATCGAAGATGTCGATCAGGCCCGAGCGGGTAAAGCCTTCGTCTTCAAGCATCGCCAGGGCGCGTGCGCCGTGGCGGTGGACCTTGGCAATCGCCTCGCGCGCGGCAGGATCGACCAGTTCCAGGTAGATCGGATGGCGCGGCGCCAGATCGAGGATGAACTGCCCGTCGGTGGCGGTGATCATGCGATCGGCGTCTTCGAAAGGCAGGCGAAAGAACTTGGCGGCAATGCCGTGCCAGAACGGGCTTTCATCGCGCTCGTCGAACCAGCCGCGCAGTTCGGCCATGATCGTGGCGGCAAACAGATCGCGGTTGGCGCCGATCAGCGCATAGCGCGCCCGGGCCAACAGCGATCCCGCCCCGCCCTGCCGCTTGCGCGGCCGCAGGAACAGCGATCCCACTTCCGATGACCCGGTGCATTCATTGACCAAGACCAGCGCCTGGTGATCGAACCGCGTGCCGGTGGCCGACGAATATTGCGCCAAGGTCATCACCCGGAACGAAAAGTGCGGCCGGTCGAGCCCGACTGCACCCTTGATCCCGGCCACGCCCTCGATCACGCCGGTCTCGGTGTCTTCGAGCATCAGCGTGTACCAGGCATGCTGCGGCGACACCTCCCGCGCAAAGCTTTGCGCGGAAAGCGCCAGCCGCTCGGCCAGCACGGCGCGGTCTTCGGGCAGGCTGGTAAAGCCCTTGCCCGAAAGAAACGCCAGATCGAGCAGCGCATCGATATCAGCCGGCCCGGCCGGCCGCACCACCAGCATCAGGCGGCCACCACGCTGGCTGCGTCCACCTGGCCCCAGCCGCGTGCGCGGGCATCGGCCAGCGTGGCATCGAGGCGGGACAGCGCTTCATCCACTTCGTCTGCCGTGATCAACAGCGAGGGCAGCATGCGCACGCAGTTTTCGCCGCCGCCGGCCACCAGCAGGCCATGCTCGCGCGCCAGGGCCATGACCTCGCGATTGTTGGCATGGAGCTTGAGCCCCATGAGCAGGCCCTTGCCGCGCGTTTCCACGATCTGATCGGGATAGCGCGCCGCCAGGGCGGCAAAGCCGGAATAAAAGCGATCTGACATCGCGCCAACATGCGCCAGGGCAGCGTCCTGCGCAATCACGTCGAACACGGCCAGGCCCACCGCCATGGCCAGCGGATTGCCGCCAAACGTGGTGCCATGCACCCCGGTGACCATGCCGCTCGCCGCCTCGGCGCTGGTCAGGCAGGCGCCGATCGGGAAACCGCCGCCCAGCGCCTTGGCAATCGCCATGATGTCGGGCTCGGCGCCCGGGAACCACTGGTGGGCAAACAGCTTGCCGGTGCGGCCCATGCCGCTTTGCACTTCATCGTGGATCAGCAGCACGCCGTGCTCACGCGTCAGGCGGCGCAGTTCCAGCAGGAATTCGCCCGACAGCGCACGCGCGCCGCCTTCGCCCTGCACCGGCTCGACGATCACCGCCGCCGTGGTGGGGCGGGCAATCGCTTCGGCAAGCGCGGGCAGGTCATCCACCGACATCTGGTGGAAGCCGGGCAAGCGCGGGCCAAACCCTTCGAGATAGGTGGGATTGCCCGAGGCGTTGATCGCCGCATAGGTGCGCCCGTGGAACGACCCGGCAAAGCCGATCACGTCGATCCGCTCGGGATTGCCCTTGGCAAAGTGATAGCGACGCGCGGTCTTGAGCGCGGCTTCGACCGCCTCGGTGCCGGAATTGGCGAAATAGACCAGATCGGCAAACGTGGCGCCGGTCAGCTTTTCCGCCAGTTCTTCCTGGCCGGGAATGCGGAAGATATTGGAAACATGCCACAGCTTGTGCGCCTGCGCGGTGAGCGCGGCAACCAGCGTGGGATGGGCATGGCCCAGGCTGCACGTGGCGATGCCCGCCACGCAATCGAGGAAGCGGCGGCCGTCGCGCGCTTCCAGCCACACACCTTCACCACGCTCCACTTCGATCTGGGCACGGGCATAGAGCGGCATCAGGGCTTGAGACATGACGATTTCTCCCCGCAATCGAGATGCGGAACTGGTGTTGTTGTTATGAATGGACCACCCGCGCGCCATGGCGCGCGGGCAAACTGTCAGGCGGCGGCCGTCATCTTGAAGATGCCGGTGGCATTGCCGCTATCGAACGTGAGGTCGAGCTTGCCCGTGGCCGGATCGGCCCGGCGCGTGATGAACTCGAAGAACGAACCTGGCACGGTCTGCGCCGTCAGCGTGCCATCCTCGGCCCGGAACGAACGCTTGACCTGGGCCGCACGCAGCGCGGTCTGCCGCACCCGGCCGGAGGCGGACACCTCCACCTTGTCCTTGATGCTGCGGCCGGCCACGCGTTCGCCCTGCGCGGTCGCCTCGACATCGGCAACGCGATCGGTCACGTGGTTGAAGGCATTGCCTTCGGTGGCGATCCAGGCGGCTTCGGCGCTTTCGGCGCGCAGGATGTCATAGTCGCTTTCGAACGGCACGGGGTGTTGGCGATCGAACAGGCCCATGACGACCTTGAGCGCGGCCACGGCATCGTCGTGCGGCACGCTGCCACCGGCGGCAAAGTGCGACAGCACCTGCGCCGTCGTGGCATCGAGGCGATCGAGCGCCGGGCCGAACACGCGCACCGCCGCCTTGGCAAAGGCCGGCGAGAACTGGTCGACGTGCAATTCGCTGACAAAGAACTGCGGCATGGTTTCAGGCAGCGTGGCGTGGCACCAGACATGGCCGGTCATCTTGAGGCGCGGCAGCGGGTAGATGCCCACTTCGACATAGCCGAGCGGTTCGAGCACGCGGCGGAACGCTTCCACCCCCTGCGGCATGGCACAGCGCGCGCCCTGCGGCAGCAGCACCGTGCGCAGCGCACCGTGATCGAGCACGATGCGGCGCCCCTGGGCAACGCATTCGTCCACATATTCGGCGCCTTCGGGCACGCGCTGCAAGAGATCGGCAAAGAGCACGAGATTGAGCGCCTCGGCAAAGCGCAAGGCATCGATACCGTTGACCGGGGCATGACCACCGGTGGGCACCATCGGAGCAGCCAAAGCACGAATCTTTGCTGCGGCGGCATGGCCCAGGACATTTTCAACAAGATCCGCAGCACCGGTTTGTTCGATGGTTGCCAAGTTCTGCATCATGCGCTCTTTCGATCTAATATCGTCCCAAGCCGCAATTTATGATAGGAAAGCCGCGTATCAAAACGGGTAAGCATCATCTGTTGATCGGGTTTTGGAATGAGTGAATCACGTCGCGAGCTTCCCTCCATGACCGCGCTGGCCTGCTTCGTGGCCGCTGCGCGCGAAGGCGGCTTTTCCCGTGCCGGCGAACATCTCGGCCTGACGCAGAGCGCGGTGAGCCGGCAGATCGCACTGCTCGAAGAAAGCCTGCAAACCCCGCTGTTTCAACGCCATGGCCGCCGCGTCACGCTCAACGAGGCCGGGCGCGCCTATGCCGAGGATATCGAGCCGGCACTGCGCCGCATCCGCATGGCAACCGCCAAGGCGATGGATCGCGGCAGCCGCCGCGACCTGACCATCGCCACCCTGCCCAGCTTCGGCATGCGCTGGCTGGCCCCGCGCCTGCCCGGGCTGACCGCGCGACACCCCGAACTCACGGTGAACTTTGCCGCCCGCTCGTTCCCGTTCGACTTGCGCGAAGAGCGGTTCGATGCCGCGATCCACTTCGGCGCGGCCGATTGGGACGATGCTGAAATGGTGCCGCTGTTTACCGAGCAGGCGGTGGTGGCCTGCGCGCCATCGTGGCTGGCGGCAGAAGCGGTGCATGCGCCCGCCGATCTCCTGGGCAAGCCCTTGCTGTTCCAGATTTCGCGCCGCAACGCCTGGAACCGCTGGTTCGCGCTCGCCGGCATCGATGGCCTGCCACCGCTCAAGGGCGCCAACTTCGAACACTTCCTGATGCTGGCCCAGGCCGCCGCCGCCGGATCGGGCGCCGCCCTGCTCCCCCGCTTCCTGATCGAACCGGAACTGCAATCAGGCGCGCTGGTCACCCCATTTGCCACCGCGCTGGTTGACGAGGGGCAATACTACCTCGTCCTGCGCCCCGACTGGCGCGATCACCCCGGCCTGGTCAAATTCCACGACTGGCTGGTCGAAGCGGCGCGTGACCAGGGCGGGGCCTGATCAGCGAAAGGCGCCCCTCCGTCAGGCCTGCGGCCTGCCACCTCCCCATTGCATGGGGAGGAACTGTGTCATCCGCGCTTGGCAAGTGTGCGCGATGGCCTGAGCGGTGCCTGTCGGATCGCGCAAGACCTCAACCGCCGGCAAGCGCAGCACCGCCACGCCTTGTGCGGAAAGCCAGGCATCTCGGCGCATATCGTGCCGCGTCCGCTCGCCCATGTCGTGCGCCTGACCGTCCACTTCGATGGCGAGACGGGCGGCCGGGCACCAGAAATCGAGGATGTAAGGCCCGATCGGATGCTGCCGGCGCAGTTTCACGCCACCCTGGCGCCGTCGCAGCGCCTGCCGTAGCAGCACTTCGGGCAGCGACATCGCGCGGCGCAGGCGGCGGGCCTTCTGGACGGTGTTCATGGCACCAATGAATGCCGCCGCCACGCTTTTCGGCAAGCGCCACTGAAGCCGATGTGGCGGGATCGATCCTCCCCGTCACCGACGGGGAGGGGGACCGCCGCGAAGCGGTGGTGGAGGGGCTGATCTCTAGAAGGTATTATCCCGCGGGAAGCCAACGGGCGGCAGACGCCCGGCGGCGCCGCGGGCGACCTTCCAGGGGAGCAGGTCCTTTTCGACGCGGGTGCGGCCGGTTTCGCCGCCCATGGCCCAGGTCAGGCCATCTTCCAGCTTGAGCGTGATCGCGTCGGACAAGCCGCCATCGCGATAGCGTTGCAGCGTCACCCCCTGCCCCTTGGCCAGGATCGGCACTTCCGACAGGGCAAAGATCACCAGCTTGCGGTTTTCACCCACCACGGCAACGTGATCATGTTCGGGCGCGATCTCGCGCACGATCTTGAGGCTGACCCCCGGCTTGGTCGATACCACGCCGCGCCCCTTGCGGGTTTCGGCCAGCAGCTCGTCCATCTCGGCGGCAAAGCCACGCCCGGTATTGGCGGCAAGCAGCAGCTGGCCCTTGGGGCGATAGACCACCAAGGCCATGATATGCGCCTCGGGATCGATATCGACCATGGTGCGGATCGGCTCGCCAAAGCCGCGCGCGCCGGGGAGCTTGTCAGCGCCGAGCGTGTAGAACCGCCCGTTGTCGAGCGCGACCAGCAGCTTGTCGGTGGTCTGCGCGTGCAAGACCCAGGCCGGGCCATCGCCTTCCTTGAACTTGAACTCGGTATCGAGCGGCAGATGCCCCTTGGCGGCGCGAATCCAGCCGCGCGCCGAAAGCACCACGGTGACCGGTTCTTTCTCGATCATCGCATCCATCGAGAATTCACGCGTGGGCGCGGCTTCGGCAATCGTGGTGCGGCGGCGGCCGAGCGCGGTCTCCGGGCCATATTCCTTGCGCAGCGCGTTGAGATCGCGCTTGAGCCGGGTGCGCTGGCGCGCCGGGCTTTCCAGCAGCTTGTTGAGGTCGTCCTGCTCGGCCAGCAGGGCGTCACGCTCGCGGCGCAATTCCATTTCTTCGAGCTTGCGCAGGCTGCGCAGGCGCATGTTGAGAATGGCTTCGGCCTGGCGATCGGTCAGGCCGAACTCGGCCATCATCACCGGCTTGGGTTCGTCCTCGGCGCGGATGATCTCGATGATCCGGTCGAGGTTGAGATAGGCAATGATATAGCCTTCGAGCAGTTCGAGCCGCGCGGCGATCTTGTCCAGCCGGTGCTGCGTGCGGCGCAGCATGATGTCGATCTGGCTGACCACCCATTCCTGCAACAGCAGTTTGAGGCCGAGCACACCCGGCGTGCGCTGCGAATCCAGCACGTTGAGGTTGAGGCCGAAACGCGTTTCCAGGTCGGTCAGCCGGTAGAGCGATTCCTTGAGCAGCTCGGGATCGACATTGCGGCTCTTGGGCACGAGCACGATGCGGATCTGCTCGTCGCTTTCATCGCGCACGTCTTCCAGGATCGGCAGTTTCTTGTCGGCGATCAGGGCCGCGATCTGTTCGATCAGCTTGCCCTTCTGCACCATGTAGGGGATTTCGGAGATGACCAGCTGCCACTGGCCACTGCCCAGCCGCTCGATCCCGCTGTCTTCCCAGGTGCCATCTTCCGCCCGCCCGGCCGAAAAGCGCCCGCGCACGCGGATCGAGCCGCGGCCGGTTTCATAGGCGGTCGAAATCACCGCCGGGCTATCGACCACCACGCCGCCGGTGGGGAAATCGGGGCCGTGGAACACCTCCATCAACTGGGCATGTTCGGCATGGGGATTGTCGATCAGCAACAGCGTGGCATCGACGATCTCGGCCACGTTGTGGCTGGGAATATTGGTGGCCATGCCCACGGCGATGCCGCTGGCGCCATTGGCGAGCAGGTTGGGGAACAGCCCGGGAAAGATTTCCGGCTCCTGCTCCTCGCCATTGTAGGTCGGCACGAAATCGACCGTGCCTTCGTCGAGCCCGGCCATCAGGCGGATCGCCGTCGCGGTCAGCCGCGCTTCGGTATAGCGATAGGCGGCGGCATTATCGCCGTCGATATTGCCGAAATTGCCCTGCCCTTCGACCAGCGGATAGCGCAGCGCAAAGTCCTGGGCGAGGCGCACCATCGCGTCATAGACGCTGGCATCGCCATGGGGGTGATACTTGCCGATGACATCGCCCACCACGCGCGCCGATTTCTTGAACGCGCCATTGGGATCGAGCTTCAACTGCCGCATCGCCCAGAGCAGGCGGCGGTGGACCGGCTTCAAACCATCGCGCAGATCGGGCAGCGATCGCGCCGTGATCGTGGACAGCGCATAGACCAGGTAACGCTCCGACAGGGCGGAGTCGAAGGGGGCATCGACGATAGCGTCGAACGGATCTTTGAAATCATCGGCCATGGCCGAATCCGTGTAGCAATACCGTGAACAAAACGAAACCTCCGGAACTGTCATCACGGCGGGCCATTGTGGGCAAGTATCCCCCCGATTTGACGGAGAATGACCATGGCCAAACGCGTGCTGATCCTAGCCACCGACGGCTTTGAACAATCCGAACTGCTTGAACCGAAAAAGGCGCTGGAAGCAGCCGGCATCGAAACCACCGTGGCCAGCCCCAAGACCGGCTCGATCAAGGGCTGGAACCACACCGACTGGGGCGAAAGCGTCAAGGTGGACATGCGCCTCGATGCCGTGGAAGCCGATGATTTCGACGCCCTGCTGCTGCCCGGCGGCCAGATGAACCCCGATGCACTGCGGCTCGAATCCCGCGTGATCGAGCTGGTCGAGGAATTCGACGACATGGACAAGCCGATCGCGGCGATCTGCCACGGCCCCTGGCTGCTGGTGGAGGCCGACATCGTCGATGGCCGCACGGTAACCGGCTGGCCCTCGATCCGCACCGACCTGGAAAACGCCGGGGCCGATGTGGTGGACCAGGCCGTGGCGATCGACGGCAACCTCATCACCAGCCGCAAGCCCGATGACATCCCGATGTTTGCCCAGGCGCTGATCGATGCGCTGGAGGAAGACGAGGAAGAAGAGGACGAAAAGGGCTGGGAGGAAGAGGAAGAAGGCCTGCTCGAAGACGAAGACGAAGACTAACGCCGCAAGGCCAGACGCCCGCCGCTGAGCCATTGCGCCAGCGGCGGGCTGATGGCCAAGAGCACCCTGCCCAGCAAGAGCGTGGCGCCCAGCGCCAGCAATGGCTGGGCTAGCAGGAACAGCGGATAGGCCGGCGCCCCCAGCGGGCCGGTCAGGCGGCCAATGGCAGGGCCGGCGCACCAGATCAGGATCAGGTGGCAGCAGAACAGCAGGAACATCGCCGGCTCCAGCCGCAGCAGCACGCCCCCGGCGCGCGTTCCTGCCAGGCGCCAGGCCAGCGCCCAGAAGCACAGCGCCGTTGCGCCGCGCATCGCCAGGTCCACCACCGCCATCAGCAAGGGCGAAGCAAGCCCCTGCGCTTCGCCATAGAGTTCCAGCCAGATCTTCACGCCCGACAGCGCCAGATAGGGCGCCAGGATCAGCGCCAGCGGCGCGCCGGCGATCCGTGCGGCCGCATCGTGCCGGCGCACCAGCATGCCCAAAACGAAGAAGCCCAGGATCGACGGGCGCTGCAACAGCGGGAACACCGGCGGCGCCAGGCTCCACGCCAGGGCGGCAACCGCCACCATCACAAGCGTGCGATCGCGCTGCCGCACCAGCAGCGGCGCGGCGAGCAGGCAGATGAACAGATCGCGCAGGAACGGCATCTGCACGTTGATCTCGTTGGGGTGGGCAAGGCCGGTCAACTCGTTGGCCAGCCAGCCCCACGACGTGGGCTGCGGCGCATAGAGCCAGCCGAGGTAGGCAGCGCCCGATACCACGACGATGGCAATGGCATTCCATGCCAGCATCGGCACCACCACGGTGCGCGCCTTGCCGGCAAGGAACGCCCGCGCCCCGCGCCGCGCCAGCGACGGGCCCACCAGCCAGCCCGACACCAGGCTGAGCAGCGGCACCGACGAGCGCGCCAGCAATTCGATCAGGCCCCAGCGCAACAGGCCCTGCGGCGTATGGTCGAGCGCGGTCAGCGCCGGGCCATAGAGCCCGGTCCAGGCGTGGACATAGACAATCCCCAGGATGCACAGCACACGGGCCAGGCCGATCGCGCGCGAGGTACGGGCGCGGGTATCGGCAAACGACTGGCTTTCCTGAAACACGGGCGTTGACATCCTTCATCGACACCCCGCCACGCGATGAACGCGGCGGGGCCGTGGATGTCAAACCCGTCAGGCGGCCAAACGTGCCCCGCACGCGGCCAACCCCGCTCAGCCCCGGTTATCAGCCGGCATAGTACCCCACGCCAACGATGTGGTCGCCCACGCGCTGGACCAGCGAGCGCTTGTGCTCCACCCGGTTGTCGACGCGGTTGAGCCAGACATAGTCGACCCGGCCACCGCCCTTGGCCTTGGCCAGGGCGATCATGTCCTGCACCAGCGGGCGGCCCTCGGCATCGGTCATGCCGCTGGCATCGCTGCCGACAAGCTTGGGATCGGCACCCGACGCTTCATAGCGGCCAGTCATGCTGAACACGAAGACATAGAGCTCGCGGGTGTGGAACGGCCCGGTGGGATCGTTGAATTCGGCAAAGGCCTTGGGCGCGCCAACGCCGTTGACCTCGGCCACGGCGCGCGACAGCAGCGCCTGGGCATCGGCCGATCCGGCATGCGCCGCGGCGCTGGCCGGCGCAGGCGCCAGCGACACGGCGGCACAGGCCATGGCACCGGCCAGGATCAGGCGGGAAAAGGTGGGTTGCATCGATCGAGCCTCCTTGGACGCATGGGTCAAACGCCCCGGAAGGAACGCCGCGCGGCGGACTATCGCGCGATCCCCCTTGGGTAAGGCCGGTTGTGCCACGCCATCGCGGGGCTGTCGGTGCGATAGATCAATTGGCGCAAATTTGCGGAACCATCAGGCATGCCACCCCTTGATCACCAAGTGGCAGGCAGTGCCAATGACTTGGGCCAAGGAGAATGACGATGCCGCAGGGCAGCAAGGACGCCTATACCGACAAGCAGAAGCGCAAGGCCGAGCACATCGAGGAAAGCTATGAAGCGCGCGGCGTAGCGCCCAAGGAAGCCGAAGCGCGCGCCTGGGCCACCGTCAACAAGCAGGACGGCGGCGGCAAGAAATCGGGTTCAGGGCGCAAGCACGGTTAGCGAAAACGGCGTCTGGTTGGTCACCCCAGCCAGTCGACCACCTGGCGCGCCACGTCATTGGCGGCCTGGTTCAGCGCCGGGCCGATGGCGGCGGCATCATCGTTAACGTTGGGCACGCGCGCTTCGAACCGGCGGGTTTCGATCTGCCCGCCGGGCGCTTCCTTGACCGCGTCAAAGCGGACCACGGCGCTGTGCGTGGGCAGGTCATAACCCATCGCCAGCAGGCGGCCCGAGAGGCGCTGCTGCCACTGGTCGATATCGCTTTCCACCACCAGGCGGCCGCCCTTGGCGCGCAGGGTTTCGGCGATCAGGTGCTGCAACTGGCGCGCCGGGCGTTCGACCCACTGCGTCTTCTTGAGATAGGCCACGTTGCTGGCATCGATCTGCACCGGCACCCGCAGCACGGCGACCCGCGCATCGGCCGAAGGCTCCATCACCACGACGGACTTGGCCAGCGTGCCCGAGGCGCCCTGCCCCGCCGGAACCGTGGCATCAGAGCTCAGCGCCAGCAGCGTGGCAGGCGCCTTGCCGCCGATGCTGACACAGCCCGACAGGCTGATTGCGGCCACCAGCAGCGCACCAAGGGCCGGGCGCGAGGCGGGGATGAGCGGGCGAAACGGCATGTCAAATTCCCCCAGTGGAGATCTATGGCGCAACGATCAGTGCTTGTAGTCGGGCAGCTTGGGGCTGCCGACCACGCTGCTGACGCCGCGATCGTTGATGCGATCGGTCAATTCGCGCAAGGAACGGGTGGTGGCCTGCAGATCGCGCAGCGCCGCATCGGCCGCCGGCAAGGTCTGCTCGTCAAACCGCTTGAGCCCGGGCTGTGCAGACTTGGCCGTATCGCCCAGCGCATCGGCCGCGGCCTGGGCAGACTTGAGCGTGTCGCGCAGCTGTTTGGCCAGGCCATTGCCCTGGTCGTTGAGCAGGTTGTCGGCCGAACCGGCAACCTTTTCAAAGGCCGAGAGCGTATAGGTCGCCTGGCGCAGCGTCGATTGCAGCTCGGCCAGGGTGCGCTGCACCTGCGGCGAGGCATCGGCCAGGTTGGCGGTCATCTTGTCGGTATGCGCCAGGATGTTCTCGATCGACTTCTGGTTCTTGTCCGACAGCACCATAGTCAGGCGCTCGGTCAGGGTGGCCAAGCGCTCGAGCAGGAGCGGGGCGTTGGACAGGATTTCGCCCAGGCCCGAACGCTTGGTCGGGATCACGGGCGCGCCTTCCGGCCCAGGCTGGTCGATCGGCGGCGCACCCTTGACGGCGCCAGCCAGCTGGATCGTGGAAACGCCGGTAAAGCTGCCCTGGATGCTGGCAGTGGTGCCCATCAGGATCGGCACGCGCTTGTCGATGGCAATGCGCACGCGCACGAACTCCGGGTCTTTTTCCCACAGTTCGATATCCTTGACCTGGCCCGAGGGAACGCCCGAAAACGACACTTCCGATCCCTTGGCCAGGCCATCGACCGACTGCTTGAAGAAGATGTCGTATTCGTTCTGCGCGTTCTGGTTGAGCCGCGCGATCCAGATGGTGAGCACCGCCGCGCCAATCAGCAGCAGCAGCGTGACGGCCCCGACCCAGATATGGTTTGCCCGCGTTTCCATCGCTTATTCCTGTTCCATCGCGGAGGTGGCCGCCTCGGGATTGGGTTTTACCACATGGGCCGCTTCGCGATCTTGCGCATCCTTGGCCGCCCGGCCGCGCGGTCCGTTGAAGTATTCCTGGATCCACGGGTGATCCAGCGCCAGCAGTTCGGGGATCGTGCCCACGGCAATCACCTTCTTGTCGGCAAGCACTGCCACCCGATCGCAGATTTCATAGAGCGTATCGAGATCGTGGGTGATCAGGAACACGGTCAGCCCCAGGGTTTCCTGCAGGCTGCGGATCAGCGTATCGAACGCGGCAGCGCCGATCGGGTCGAGCCCGGCGGTCGGCTCGTCCAGAAACAGCAGTTCCGGATCGAGCGCCAGCGCGCGCGCCAGGCCGGCGCGCTTCTTCATCCCGCCCGAAAGCTCTGACGGATACTTGCTGGTGGCGTTGGCCGGCAGGCCCGACAGCAGCACCTTGTAGCGCGCGATTTCGTGGCGCAGCTCGTCGGTGATCTCGGGATAGAATTCGCGCAGCGGCACTTCGACGTTTTCCGCCACGGTCAGCGTGGAAAACAGCGCGCCGCCCTGGAACAGCACGCCCCACTGGCTGCGGATATCGATGTCGTCATCGTCACGCGCATCGGTGATCGAGCGGCCGAGCACTTCGATCGAGCCTTCCTGCGGGATCTGCAGGCCGATGATCGAGCGCATCAGCACCGACTTGCCGGTGCCCGAGCCACCCACCACGCCGATGATCTCGCCCCGCTTCACGTCGAGATCGAGCCCGTCGTGAATGACATGGTCGTCAAAGCGGTTGACCAGCCCGCGCACGCGGATGGGGTAATCGCCTTCGAATTCGTCGGGGATCGGCGCCAGGTGCGCCTGGGGCTCATGCATGGCTCACCCCCAGCCGATCTTGGTGAAGAACACCGCAAAGAAAGCGTCGAGCACGATCACGGTAAAGATCGCCAGAACCACGGCAGAGGTGGTGCGCGTGCCCACCTCTTCGGCGTTCGTCTTGACCTGCATGCCCTGGTAGCAGCCGGCGAGCGCGACGATCAGGCCGAACACCGGCCCTTTGACCAGCCCCACCCACACGTCGTGGATCGGCACAACTTCCTGGATGCGCGCCAAGAAGGTGAGGAATGGAATGCCCAGCGACACCGAGCCGAGAAACGCCCCGCCGATAATGCCCAGCACCGAGGAATAGATGCCCAGCAGGGGCAGCATGATCATCGTCGCCAGGATGCGCGGCAGCACCAGCGCCTCGGTCGGCGAGACGCCGATGGTGCGCATGGCGTCCACTTCCTCGGTCAGCTTCATCGTGCCCAGCTGCGCGGCAAAGGCCGAACCCGACCGCCCGGCGACCATGATCGCGGTCATCAGGATGCCCAGCTCGCGCAGGGTCAACCGGCCGACGAGGTTGATCGTATAGATTTCCGCGCCAAACTGCTGCAGCTGCACCGCGCCCTGCTGCGCGATCACCACGCCAACGAGGAAGCTCATCAGCCCGACGATGCCGAGCGCGTTGACGCCCACCAGTTCCATCTGGTGCACCAGCGCGAGGCCGCGAAAGCGGCGCGGATGGCGCAGCGTCATGCCCACGGCCGAAATCGCCTGGCCCAGGAAGCCGATGATCTGGAGGAACCCCACCCCCAGCGCGATGACCAGCTTGCCCACTTGATCGGGCACGCGTTCGATCAAGGGCAGGCGCGGAGCGCGGATGCTTTCGCGGTTTTCGTCGGTCTTGCTGATCGCGTTGATCAGGCGTTCGGCCTCGTCACGGCAATTGACGATCTTGGCGTCAAGCTGCTGCGACAGGCGCCACACTGTCCACGCGCCAACGGTGTCCATCCGCTCCACGTCGCTGACATCGATCTCGTCCACCGTGTCGGCGATCTGGCGCAGGCGCCGATCGACCAGACCCAGGGAAGATACCACCATCGGGCCGCTGAAATGCAGCACATTGCCGCCACCGCCCTGGCCCGGCTCTATCGTGAAATCGGCTAAGGCTCTCATCCTGCCCACGTCATGGGCGAAAATGGAAGGGGCGACAAGTGCATCACGTGCGGCGGAACGCATGAAGCGACTTTTCTGTTCCTGCACGCGCTTGCGATAGCGGGCGGCAACTGGCAAGGCGCCAGCCATGAGCGAGACCACCACGCAGCAGGAATCGGGCCAGGAACAGCTGGCCAAGACGTTCGAGCCGGGCGCTATCGAGGCGCGCTGGTATGGCCATTGGGAAGGCAACGGCCTGTTCCGCCCGGAACGCCCCGATGCCACCCCGTTCACCATCGTGAACCCTCCGCCCAACGTAACCGGCTCGCTCCACATCGGCCACGCGCTGGACAACACGCTGCAGGACATCGTGATCCGCCACGAACGCCTCAAGGGCAAGGATGCGCTGTGGGTGGTGGGCACCGACCATGCCGGCATCGCCACGCAGATGGTGGTGGAACGCCAGCTGGAAGCCGCCCAGGACAAGCGCACGAACTACACGCGCGAGCAGTTCGTGGACAAGGTGTGGGAATGGAAGGCGGAAAGCGGCGGCACGATCACCCGCCAGCTGCGCCGCCTGGGCTGCTCGATGGACTGGAGCCGCGAGCAGTTCACCATGGACCCGCACTTCACCCGCGCCGTGGTCAAGGTCTTTGTCGACCTGCACAACCAGGGCCTGATCTATCGCGACAAGCGGCTGGTCAACTGGGACCCCAAGCTCAAGACCGCGATTTCCGACCTGGAGGTCGAAACGCGCGAGGTGCAGGGCCACTTCTGGCGCTTCCGCTATCCGCTCGCCGATGGCGTGACGCTCGACAGCGGCGCCGATCACATCGTGGTTGCCACCACGCGCCCGGAAACCATGCTGGCCGACATGGCCGTGGCCGTCCACCCGGACGACGAACGCTACAAGAGCGTGATCGGCAAGCATGTCGTGCTGCCGCTGACCGGCCGGCGCATTGCGATCGTGGCCGATGAACACGCCGATCCGGCGCTGGGCACGGGCGCGGTGAAGATCACGCCGGGGCACGATTTCAACGACTTCGAAGTGGGCAAGCGCGCCGGGATCGAAGCGCGCGACATGCTCAACATGCTCGATGCCGAGGCCAAGGTGGTGCAGACCGCCGATGGCCTGATCCCCGAGGCGTTCGTCGGCCTCGATCGCTTTGACGCGCGCAAGGCCGTGGTCGAGGCACTGAAGGCGCAAGGCCTGCTCGTGCCCCATGTCATCAAGGACAAGGACGGCAACGAAACCGAGCACGATGCCGAGCCGCGCACGATCCAGACGCCCTATGGCGATCGCGGCGGCGTGGTGATCGAACCCTGGCTGACCGACCAATGGTATGTGAACGCCGAATTCCTGGCCCGCAAGCCGATCGAGGCAGTCCGTTCCGGCGCCATCGAGATCGTGCCCAAGTCGTGGGAAAAGACCTTCTTCAACTGGATGGAAAACATCCAGCCCTGGTGCGTCTCGCGCCAGCTGTGGTGGGGCCACCGCATTCCGGCGTGGTATGACGCCGACGGCAAGGCCTATGTCGCCGAAACCGAGGAAGAGGCGCAGGCCCTTGCCGGCAACAAGCCGCTGACCCGCGACGAAGACGTGCTCGACACCTGGTTCTCGTCCGCCCTGTGGCCTTTCGCCACGCTGGGCTGGCCCGACGACACCACGCTGGTGCAGCGCCACTATCCCAATGACCTGCTGGTTTCGGGCTTTGACATCCTGTTCTTCTGGGATGCGCGCATGGCCATGCAGGGCCTGCACTTCATGAACGAAGTGCCGTGGAAGCGGCTCTACCTGCACGGTCTGGTGCGTGCGGCTGATGGGCAGAAGATGTCCAAGTCCAAGGGCAACGTGGTCGATCCGCTCGGCCTGATCGACAAGTATGGCGCCGACGCGCTGCGCTTCTTCATGGCGGCGATGGAAAGCCAGGGCCGCGACGTGAAGATGGATGAGAAGCGGGTGGAGGGCTATCGCAACTTCGCCACCAAGCTGTGGAACGCCGCGCGCTTCTGCCAGGCCAACGGCATTGCCGCCTCCACCACGCTGGAAGCCCCGCAGGCAACCAGCGCGGTCAACCGCTGGATCGTGGGCGAAGTGGTCGACACCGTCGCCGCACTCGACCAGGCGATGGCCGACCTGCGCTTCGATGCCGCCGCCAACGCGATCTACCACTTCGTGTGGGACAAGTTCTGCGACTGGTACATCGAATTGATCAAGGGATCGTTCGACGCGGAAACCCGCGCCGTCGCCGGCTGGGTGCTCGACCAGATCCTGGTCATGCTCCACCCGTTCATGCCTTTCGTGACCGAGGAACTGTGGCACGCGCTGGGCGCGCGCGACAACGAACTGATCGTCGCCCGCTGGCCCGCACCGCAGGCCAGCGTCGACGCCGATGCCAAGGCCGAAGTCGAATGGCTGATCGCGCTGGTTTCCGCGCTGCGCACCGCCAAGAACGAACTGGGCATCGCGCCCGGCGCCCGGCTCGATGCCTATCTGGCTGCGCCGAGCGAACGCACCGCCGCGATCATCGCCGCCAACCCGGCCGCGATCGAACGCCTGGCGCGCCTTTCGGCGATCCACTTTGCCCCGGCGCCGGCGGGCGCTGCCATGCAGATCGTGGCGGGCGATGCCACGCTGGTCGTGCCGCTTGACGGGATCATTGACATCGCCGCCGAAAAGGCCCGCCTGGAAAAGGCCCTGGCCGCCGCGCAAAAGGAAGCCAAGGCTCTCGAAGGACGCCTGGGCAACCCCTCGTTCGTCGAACGCGCCAAGCCCGAAGCGGTAGAAAAGGCCCGCGCCGACCACGCCCACCATAGCGCGGAAAGCGAGCGCCTGGCTGCTGCTTTGGCGCGGTTGGGCTGACCAACCGAAGTGCTGTGCCTCGCACCACCCCCAACCCCCTCCTCTGAAGAGGAGGGGGCTATACCCTCGGTGCTCCCCCTCCTCTTCAGAGGAGGGGGTCGGGGGGTGGTGCGAGGCCACCCGCAACGCTCATGACCATCGCCCTTGCCACCACCACGCCGGGCGAGCCGGAAATCTTCGCCTCGCTCCAAGGCGAAGGGCCATCGGCTGGGCGGCCGTCGCTGTTTATCCGCCTGTCGCGCTGCAACCTGGCCTGCCAGTGGTGCGACACGGCCTATACCTGGCGGTTTACCGGCGACAACCGCCCGCACCGCGACGACCAGGCGTTCGAGCGCAGCAGCAACCAGTTGATCCTGCAGGAAGACGACGTGATCGCCCGCCTGCTGGCCTTTCCGCAGGACCGCCTGGTGGTGACCGGGGGCGAGCCGCTGTTGCAGGCCGCCGCGCTGGCCCGCGTGCTGGCTGCGCTCAAGCAGGCGCGGCCGGGCCTGCATGTCGAGATCGAGACCAACGGCACGGTTGCCCCCTCGCCCGTTGTCGATCCGCTGATCGACCAGTTCAATGTTTCGCCCAAGCTGGCGCATTCGGGCAACCCGGCGGAACTGGCGCTGATCCCCGAACGGCTGGCAGCCTGGGCGGCAGAACCGCGCGCGTTCTTCAAGTTCGTGGTGGCCAGCCCGGCGGATTGCGACGAAGTCGCCATGCTCCAGACCGCCTACGCCATCCCCGGCGACCGGCTGTTCGTGATGCCCGAAGGCATCGACAGCGAAACCCTGCGCCACCGCGAGACGTGGCTGTCCGCACGCGCGCTGGAGCAAGGCTGGCGCATGACCGACCGGCTGCACATCCACCTCTACGGCGACACGCGCGGAACCTGAGACAAGCTGCGGAACCATTCGTCGCAAGCGCTCTGCCCGCCGGTATCCCGCCTTGCTATGCCTTTGCCGCGATACGCAAAGGGACAAGAAGATGAGGGTCAATCCACTACTGGCTGCGGCGCTGATCGCCGTGGCGCTGCCGGGTGCCGCACGCGCCGACGATCCGGCCGATCCCTCGATGCGCAGCAGCGCCGCGCGGATGCGCGACCACGAGGCGATCCGCCGCATGAACCAGGCACAGCTGGACTATGTGCGCCAGCGCGATGCCCGCTGGGCGCGCGAATACCGCCAGCAGGCCGGGCGCAGCCAGGACAGCGGCTATGGCGCGGGCTATGGCTACGGCGATGATGGCGGCTATGCCCAGGCGCAGGCGCAATACCAGCGCGACCTGGCCGCCTGGCGCCAGGCGGTGGCCGATTGCCGCGCCGGCTATTACGACGCCTGCGGCCGTTGATGCCGGCATGAAAAAGCCCCCGCCCTGAACCAGGGAGGGGGCCAATTATCTTACGCAGATCGCGCGATCAGAACGGAATATCGTCGTCGAGATCGTCGGCAAAGCCACCGCCGCCGCCCTGGTTCCAGGTGCTGCCGCCGCCCGAGGACGAGCCGCCGCCAAAGCCGCCGCTGCCGCCACCGCGCGAACCGCCGCTGCTCGATCCGCCATCGTTCCAGCCGCCACCGCCAGAGCGCTGACCGCCACCGCCGCCGCCACCAGCACCGCCCTGCGGGCCGTCGAGCATCGTCAGCGCGCCGCCGATGCCGGCCACGACCACTTCGGTGCTGTAACGGTCATTGCCGTTCTGGTCCTGCCACTTGCGAGTGCGCAGCTGGCCTTCGATGTAGACCTTGCTGCCCTTGCGCAGAAAGCGTTCCACCACGCCGATCAGGCCATCGCCGTTGATCACGACGCTGTGCCACTCGGTGCGCTCCTTGCGTTCGCCGGTGTTGCGGTCTTTCCAGTTTTCCGACGTGGCAATGCGCAGGTTGGCGATCTTGCCGCCGTTCTGGAAGGACTTGATCTCGGGATCGGCCCCAAGATTGCCGATCAGAATGACTTTGTTGACGCTGCCTGCCATCGAATCTCGTCCCTATGGAATTCAGGCGCGAACGTTAGCGCATCCCGAACTTGCTGTGCGAGTCTGTCGCACAAGAAAGGCGGGGAAACTACCCCAGACCGAAGGCCACCGCTGTCCAATAGGTGATCCCGGCAAAGGCATAGGCCAGCGCGAAGAGATAGCCCAGCATGAAGCCCGGCCACTTCCAGCCGTTGGTTTCGCGCCGGGTAACGGCAATGGTCGACATGCACTGCGGCGCAAAGACGAACCACGCCAGGAACGCCAACGCGGTCGCCAGGCTCCAGTGGTGCTTGAGCTCGTCACCCAGGGCACGGCCCTGCGCATCCTCGTCGCTGTTGTCCACGGCATAGCTGGTGGCGAGCGAGGACACCGCCACTTCGCGCGCGGCCATCGACGGGATCAGCGCCAGCGCGATATCACGGTTGAAGCCGATCGGCTCCATCACCACGGCCAGGCCATTGGCGATGTGCCCGGCGATCGAGGCATCGACCTGGCTCTTGCCCGGCTCGGCCCGCGGAAAGTTGAGCAGCAGCCACAGGACCACGGTCACCGTAAAGATCATCGTGCCGGCGCGGCGCAGGAAGACCCAGGCCCGCTGCCACAGGCCCAGAGCCAGGTCCTTGACCGTGGGCAGCTGATACTTGGGCAATTCCATGATGAAGCCCGAGGCGGCGCCCTTGGTGATCGAGCGGCGCAGCACCAGCGCCACGACCATGGCGCCGACGATACCGGCAACGTAGAGGCCGAACAGCACCAGCCCTTGCAGGCCCACGCCCGGCAGCACCCGCGTGTTGGGAATGAACGCGGCGATGATCACGGCATAGACCGGCAGCCGCGCCGAACAGGTCATCAGCGGGGCGATCAGGATCGTGGTCAGGCGGTCCTTGGGATCGGTGATGCTGCGCGTGGCCATGATGCCGGGAATGGCGCAGGCAAAGCTTGACAGCAGCGGGATGAAACTGCGCCCGGACAGGCCCACGCCGGCCATCATGCGGTCCATCAGGAACGCGGCGCGCGCCATGTAGCCGGTCGCTTCCATCACCAGGATGAAGAAGAACAGGATGAGGATCTGCGGCAGGAACACGATCACGGCGCCCACCCCGCCGATGATCCCGTCGGTCAGCAGATCGCGCAGCAACGAGGCCGGCAATTCGCTGCGCACCAGGTCCTGCAGGGCAGAGGCGGCGCCATCCAGCGCGTCCTGAAACGGCTTGGCCCAGGTAAACACGGCCTGGAACACCACGAACAGCAGGGCAAAGAGCACCGGCGGCCCCAGCCAGGGATGCAGCAGCAGCCGGTCCATGCGCGCATGGATGCGATGGCGCGCGGTTTCGGAAAGCGTGGCGCCTTGCGCCATCTGCCGCGCCAGCAGCCGGCGTTCAGGCAGCGTCACATGCACGCGCGCCGCCGGGGCTTCATCGCCAGCGGCCGTGTCGCGCGCCACGGCGATAGCTGCGGCCAGCTCGGCCAGTCCCTTGCGCCGCACCGCCACGGTTTCGATCACCGGCACGCCCAGTTCGGCGGCGAGCGCGGCGGGATCGATCGTCAACCCGTCGCGCGCGGCCAGATCGACCATGTTGAGCGCGACCACCGTGGGCCGGCCCAGTTCCAGCACTTCCTGGGCAAAGACCAGGTGCTGTTCCAGGTTGGAGGCATCGAGCACGATGACCAGCACATCGGGGCGCACCTGGCCCACCTGCTCGCCCATGATGACCTTGCGGGTCACCTCCTCGTCAGGGCTGGTGGCGGCAAAGCCATAGGAACCGGGCAGATCGACCAGCTCGACCGGCTCGCCACTGGGCAGCAGCAGGCGCCCGGCCTTGCGCTCCACCGTGACGCCCGGATAGTTGGCGATCTTCTGGCGCGCACCGGTCAGCGCATTGAACAGCGCGGATTTTCCGGCATTGGGATTGCCCACCAGCGCGGCAACGAACGGGCCCCTGCTCATGCTGCCAGCTCTTCCACGCGCATCGCCCGGGCATGGATGCGGCGCAGGGCCACGGTCATCCGCCCGATCTCGATCGCCAGGGGATCACGGCCCAGGAACACCCCGCGATAGGCCAGGCGCACCTGCGCCCCTTCGTCAAAGCCCAGCGCGCGCAGGCGCTGCGCCTCTTCAGGCACGAGCGCGGCCCAATCGACCGAGGCGATTCGGGCATCGTGGCCCAGCGGTAGTTCATCGAGCGTCACAGCAGCCCCGCTGCCATAGCCCAGCCGCTTATGCAAGTCGTTCGCAAGAAGATTGATCGCGATCAATTCATCTAACGGCCTGGCGGCACGCGAACGGGTCGGCGGGCGGGTCAGCGGGCGGGATAGCGCAGCCGGCCGAGCAGGCGCACCGGGCTGAACCGCTCGCCCTCCCGCTTGAACAGGCCGGCTTTGAGCTTTTCAAAGCGCATCACCCCCTCGATCCGGCGATCGAGGAACGCGCGCGTGTCGGCATGGTCCTCGCTGCGGTCCTCGGCAAAGACGGCCAGCGTGGCGGCATAGAGCGCCGCCAGCGTCGCCCGCTTGCTGTAATGGTTGAGGTCGGTGGCCGTATCGCCCGCCAGGCGCCACATCGCGTCCGCGCTGTGCCAGCCCAGCTTGAGCGTCTGCGCACTGTTGCGCGGGCGGGCCATCTCGATCAGGGCGCGGCGCAGCGCCTCTTCCATGCCCGACAGCGCATCGAGGCGGAATTGCACCAGGCGGCGGATACGCTCGCGAATCTTGACCGTGGCCAGCTCGCTGGCCGGCAGGGCACGGGCCATGTCCGCATCGATCCGCGCGATCCACGCGGCGATCATGGTCATCGCCGCGCCGCTTTCGCCCACGCCATAGGCGAGGCGCGCCACCGCCGGATCGAGCCCGACGGCGAGCGCAGCACTGTCGACCGCCGCGCCGGTCCACCCGTCGAACATGGCCGCCTCGGCCACCAGCGGCGCAAGTTCGATGCGCAGCTGATCGAGATCGAGCGTTTCCAGCGTGGCCGCATCGGGCATGGCGATCATGGCAAGTCTCCGGGTTGTAACATCAACGCAGCATGGATCAGAACGTGGGGCCATAGGTTTGCGCCGCCTTGCCGGTCTGGCGCTTCTTGGCAGCGGCCTCCAGTTCGTCGGAAATCGCCTCGGCGTGGTCGAGCGTGGCATAGTCGCGCGCCGAACGGCCGGAATTGTCGGGCCGATCGGGGTTGGCCCCGGCCTTGAGCAGCGCGCGCACCATGGCAAGGTTGTGGCCGTGAACCGCAGTGATCAGCGGGGTTTCGCCGGTGTTGTTGGGATCATCCACCCGCGCGCCCACCGAAATCAGGAAGTCCACGCCTTCCAGGAAATTGAGGTTGGCGGCAACCACCAGCGGGGTGACGCCCTTGTTGTCGCGCGCGTTGACGTTGGCGCCCTTGCCCACCAGGAACTGCATCCACAGCAGGTCGCGCCGCTGCGTCACGATATGCAGCGCGGTTTCGCCGGTCGACACATCCTTGGTGTTGACGATCTGGCTGGCAGGATTTTGCAGCGCCTCGTTCACCTTTTCGCCGTCCTTCTTGCGCACGGCATCGAGGAACTTGTAGCTTTCGGAGAACTGGGCCAGCGCCGGGCCGGCCGGCAGCAGCACCGCAGCAGGCGCCAGGGCGCACAGGGCAAGAGCGATGCGGCGCGAATTGGCCCTCTTGATCGACACGGCTGCATTCCTCCTCTGGCGTGGCCCGGTGCACGTGGCCCTTGCAAGCGCGCTGTTAGCAGAGCATGAACCGCCACGCCATGGATCACCCCTCGTTCTTGCCGATTATTGCCCGCAAGTGCCTGTCGGCACTGGCGCTGGCCACCGCCCTCACCCTGCCGCTGGCAGCCTGCAACAACGCCGCGCCGGCATCGGATGCGCCGCTGGCCGGGGCGCAGCTGGGCGGCGACTTCACCCTGGTGAACGAAGCGGGCAAGACCGTGCATGCCGCCGATTTTGCGGGCAAATACACCGTTTTCTATTTCGGCTACACCTATTGCCCCGATGTCTGCCCGCTCGACACGGCCAACCTGATGCAGGGCTATCACGCCTTTGCCAAGACCCACCCGGACAAGGCCGCACGCCTGGTGCCGATCTTCGTCTCGATCGATCCGGCCCGCGATACGCCGCAGGTGCTGGCGCAGTTCACCGGCAATTTCGGCAAGGAACTGGTCGGGCTGACCGGCAGCGCCGACCAGATCGCCGCCGTGGCCAAGGAATTTGCCGTTTATTACCAGAAGCGCGCCGCGCCCAAGGGTGCCGCGCCGCAGGCCTATCTCATGGACCACAGCCGCGCGGCCTATCTGATGGGCCCCGATGGCAAGCCGATCGCCCTGCTGCCGGTGGAACAGAACGGCGAGGCCGTGGCCGCCGAACTGGCGCGCTGGGTGCGCTGAAGCCATGGCCACGCCCCCCGATACCGGCGCGCCGCAGGATCGCTTCTGGGACCGCCCGATCGAGACCCTGTCGCGCGATGAATGGGAAGCGCTGTGCGATGGCTGCGGCAAGTGCTGCCTGCACAAGCTGGAAGACGAAGACACCGGCGAGGTCTATCACACCAACGTGGCCTGCCGCCTGCTCGACACCAGGACCGCGCGCTGCAGCGATTATCGCCACCGCCGCGCGATGGTGCCCGATTGCCTGCGGCTGACCCCGCGCCTGGTGGCGCAAGTGGCCTGGCTGCCGGCAACCTGCGCCTATCGCCTGCGCGCCGCGGGCGAGCCGCTGCCTGCCTGGCACTATCTGGAGAGCGGCGATCGCCAGGCCGTGCACCGTGCCGGCGTTTCGGTGGTGGGCAAAGTGATCAGCGAAGTGGTGGCCGGCCCCCTGGAAAACCACATCGTCAGCGATGTCGAATGGGATGGCGGCGATGCGGCCGGCAGCCCGCGCGCGCCGATGGGCTTTCGCCTGCCGTGATCGACTGGCTGCGCCGCGCTGCCGAACCGGAAGCGGCCCAGCAAGCGCCGGTGGTGACCGTGGCCGGCCGTCCCCTAGCCGTGGAAGTGCGCCGCCTGCGCCAGGCCCGGCGGATGACCCTGCGCCTGGCGCCCGATGGCAGCGCCGCGCGCGTCTCGATGCCGACCTGGGCACGCACGGCCGATGCCCTGGCCTTTGTGCGCGAGCGCGCCGACTGGCTCGCCGCCCAGCTCGATCGCCTGCCGCCGCCGCTCGATCTGGCGCCGGGCTGCGCCCTGCCGTTTCGCGGCGACGTGCTCACCGTCTCGTGGGACACCCGCAACCCGCGCCGCCCGGTGGTGGACGATGGCGCCTTGCTGGTGGGCGGCCCGGTGGAGCAACTGCCCGCACGCGTGCAGCGCTGGCTGGCGGCAGAGGCCCTGCGGCTGTGCGCCGCAGACCTGGCACACTATTGCACGCGCGCCGGGGTGGCCGTGCCGCCGCTCGGGCTGTCGAGTGCCAAGCGGAGATGGGGCAGCTGCGCGTCTGATGGCACGATCCGCATCAACTGGCGCCTGATCATGGCGCCTGATGCCGTGCGCCGCTCGGTCGTGGCGCACGAAGTTGCGCACCTTGTCCATTTCGACCACAGCCCGGCGTTCCACGCCCTGCTTGCCCAGTTGTTCGAAGGCAGCGTCACGGCCGCCAATCGCTGGCTCAAGGCCGAAGGGCGCGGGCTTTATCGCCTGTTCGGGTAAAGCGCACCGGCGAAACCCCAGACTCATTTGCCTTCCGCCGTTCTGATCCCTATCTGAAGCGCGATGAAAGGCTTTTTCCGCAATGTCTCCCCGCTGCGTGCGGTGCAGGATTTCTGGCAGGTGCTTGGCGCGCCCAGCGAATATCGCACGCGCGCGCTGATTCTGGCCGGGCTGGTGACAGGGGGCATCTTCTATCTGATGACCCAGCAGGAAGGCCGCGGTCTGCCCCGCCCGCCGACGATCATCTATTTCGAATCCTGGCGCGCCGATCGCAGCGATGCCGATATCATCAAGGGCAACATCGCCGCGCAGAAAAAGGCCGACGCCGAGGAAGCCGCCGAAGAGCAGCGCCAGGAAGACATCCGCAAGATGTACAAGGCCGTGGGCGCGGCGACCGGTATCGACACCCAAAAGATGTATGACGACGGCACCAAGGAACGGGCCGCCGAAAAGAAGGCCGAGGCCGAAAAGAACGCCGCGCTCTATCGCCAGATCACCGGCAAGCCGGTGCCAACCGCGCCCACGCCCGCGCCTGATGCCACCAAGCCCTGAGGACGACGCGCGCTGGCTGGCAACGGCCGCCGCGCTCTCTGCCCGTGGCCGCCCGCTGAGCGCGCCCAACCCCGCCGTGGGCTGCGTGATCGTGCGCGCCGGCCGCGTGATCGCGCGCGGCTGGACCCAGGCCGGTGGCCGCCCCCATGCCGAAGCGATGGCGCTGGCCTCGCTCGGTGGCGATGCGCGCGGCGCCACGGTCTATGTCAGCCTGGAACCCTGCGCCCACACCTCTGCCCGCGGGCCGGCCTGCGCCGATCTGCTGGTTGCAGCGCGCCCGGCGCGGGTGGTGGTGGGGCTGACCGATCCCGATCCGCGCACCGCCGGGGCCGGAATCGCGCGGTTGCGCGCAGCGGGCATTGCCAGCGATCTCGTGCCATCGGCGCCCTGTGCGGCGGCGCTCGCCGGGTTCCTGTTGCGCACCACGGCAGGCCGCCCGCATGTCACCCTCAAGCTCGCCCTGACGCTCGATGGCGCGATCGCGCTTGCCAACGGGCAAAGCCAGTGGATCACCGGGCCAGAGGCGCGCGCCCATGGCCATGCCGAGCGGGCCCGCGCCGACGCGATCCTGGTTGGCGGCGGCACGCTGCGCGCCGATGCCCCCCGGCTCGATGTGCGGCTGCCGGGACTCGAAGCGCGCAGCCCGCAGCGCTGGGTCTTGACGCGCGGCTCCGCGCCAAAGGGCTGGTGCGCCGTGGCCGATATTACCGCGCCCGGGGCCTTTGGTGATGCACAGTGGCTGTTCGTCGAAGGGGGCGCCGGCGCTGCCGCCGCGTTCCTCAAAGCCGACATGGTCGATCGCCTGCTGCTTTATCGCGCGCCGATCCTGGTCGGCCCCGGCCTTGCCGCAGTGGCTGACCTCGGGCTGGAAACCCTCGCCGCCGCGCATGGCCGATGGGACATGGGCGCCGCGTGCCGGCTTGGCAGCGACACCCTCACCGTCTACCACCGCCGCCGCTAACGCATAAGGAAAGCCAAGCGCCATGTTTACCGGGATCGTCACCGAAGTGGGCAACGTGATTGCCATTGCCGACAAGGGCGACAAGCACGTGACGATTTCCTGCGCGATGGACCCGGCACGCATCGCCATCGGCGCTTCCATCGCCTGCTCGGGCGTGTGCCTCACCGTGGTGGAAAAGGGCGGCGTCCCCGGCGAGGCCTGGTTTGCCGTCGACGTTTCGGGCGAAACCATCAGCCGCACTGCCCCCGCACAGTGGCAGGCCGGCGCGCCGATCAACCTGGAGCCGGCGCTGCGCCTGGGTGACGAACTGGGCGGACACATCGTGACCGGCCATGTCGATGCCCTGGGCCAGATCGTCAGCATCACCCCCGAAGGTGGCAGCCTGCGGGTGATCATCGCCGCCCCGCCGGCCCTTGCGCCCTATATCGCGGCCAAGGGCTCGATCACCGTCGATGGCGTCTCCCTGACGGTGAACGAGGTGGCCGATCAGAGCGACGGCACCTGCCATTTCGCGCTCAACATCATTCCCCACACCGCGCAGATCACCACGCTGGGCCAGTTCGCGCCCGGGCGCCAGGTCAACCTCGAGATCGATGTCCTGGCCCGCTATCTGCAGCGCATGCAAAGCCTGTCGCGTCAGGCCTGAGCCATCTCGCGCACCAGTTGCGCCACCAGGTCTGCGGCCGGCATGGCCCGCGCCTGGGCCACGCCCGTGCCGGCCCACTGCGCACCAAAGCCTTCTTCGCCGTGCGCCAGGGCGGCGGCATCCAGCGCCTTGCCGGCGGCATAGGCACGCGGATAATCGGGCACCGGTGGCAGGTTGCCCAGCGCGGTGAAGCGGTTGGCCAGGCACCGCGCCGGACGGCCGGAAATGGCGCTGGTCATCACCGTGTCGCGCGCGGCCAGCAGCGCGGCACGATAGCCCGGCCGCGCCGCGCTTTCCGGGCAGGCGACGAATGCCGTGCCAAGTTGCGCCGCCATCGCGCCATCGGCCAACGCCGCGCGCATGCCCTGCCCGGTCATGATACCGCCCGCAGCCGCCACCGGCAGCACGATTTCGCGGCGCACGGCACGCACCAGGTCCTGCGTCGGCAGCCTGGCATCGGGCGCTGCAGGATCGAACATGCCGCGATGCCCGCCGGCCTCCCACCCCTGCGCAATGATCAGGTCAAGCCCCGCGGCAGCAATCGCGTGCGCCTCGGTCAGGTTGGTGGCCGTGGCCGCCAGCACGCACCCTGCGCCATGCAGGGCCGCCAGCACGTCGGCGGCCGGCAGTCCGAAATGAAAGCTGACCATCGGTGGCGCCAGCTCGACCAACAGTGCCTGCATGGCAGCATCATCGGCAAAGCTGCGATAGATGGTGGCCAGCGCTTCCGGCGGCTGCACACCGAACGCGGCAAATTGCGGCGCGAGCGCCGCGCACCAGGCCGCCTCCCGCGCCCTATCGACGCGCGGCGTGGCATGGACGAAAACATTGACGTTGAATGCAGCGCCAGTGGCAGCGCGCAGGGCTGCGATCATCGCCCGCGCGCCGGCCGCATCGGTGGCGCCCACCGCGATCGAGCCCAGCCCGCCGGCATTGGACACCGCCGCGGCCAGCGCCGGGGTGGAGACCCCCGCCATCGGCGCCTGGATCAGGGGAATGCGCAGGCCGAGACGCTGCCACAGTTGTGTCGCAGCATCCCGGCCCGCCATCGGTTGCATCAGGCCGTGGCGACGTCGCGCAGGGCTTCGATGAACTGGGCGATATTGCCGGTGGTAAGGCCGGCAATGTTGATGCGGCCGGTGCCGGCCATATAGACGCCGTGGCGCTCGCGGATCGTCAAGATCTGCTCGCTCGACAGCGGCAGCATCGAGAACAGGCCGTTCTGCGTGCCCAGCACGTTCATGGCGATGGGGCCAACCTGGCCGGCCGCGGCCAGCTGGTCACGCACCCAGCGCATGCGGTCGCGCATTTCGTCCAGCTCGGCTAGCCACAGCTTGGTCAGTTCGGCATCCGACAGGACCAGGCGCACCGCGGCCGCACCATGATCGGGCGGCATCGACCACGAAGCGCGGGCAATGGTCGCACCGTTCGACATCGCCTTGGCCAGGGCGTCCTTGTCTGCCGTCACGGCATAGAAGGCGCCAACGCGATCGCGATAGAGGCCAAAGTTCTTGTCGCACGAATAGGCCACCAGCGCCTCGGGCACGGCGGCCAGCACCTTGCGCAGGCCATAGGCATCGGCGTCCATGCCTTCGCCCAGGCCCTGATAGGCCAGGTCGATCAGCGGTAGCACGCCCTTGGCCGCCAGCAGCGGGGCGATCTCGTCCCACTGCGCCGGGGTGTAATCCACGCCCGTCGGGTTGTGGCAGCAGCCGTGCAGCAGCACCAGGTCGCTTGCCTCGGCCTCTTCCAGCGCGGCCTTGAGCGCGGCCAGATCGGCCGTGCCATCAGCGGCAGTGTGTTTGAAGGTCTTGAGTTCGAGCCCGGCGGCCGCCACGATCTGGGCGTGGTTGGGCCACGACGGGGTGCCCATCCACACGCGCTTCACGCCCGCGCGCTTGGCCACTTCGATCGCCAGCCGCACCGCGCCGGTGCCGCCCGGGGCCTGCATGCCATCCACCTTGGCGGCATCGAAATCGGCGCCAAACACATAGGGAATCAGCGCGTTGACAAAGCCCATGTCGCCTTCAGGGCCAAGATAGGCCTTGGAGTCCTGCTCGTTGAGCAGCTTGGCTTCGGCGGCCTTGATCGCCTTGAACACCGGGGTTGCGCCATCGGCGGTGCGATAGACGCCCACGCCAAGGTCGATCTTGGTATCGCGCGGATCGGCATTGTGCAGCTTGATCAGCGCCAGCAAGGCATCGGCCGGTTGCGGAGCCAGGTTTTCGAGCATGGGGATTTTCTTTCACGGCTGACTGAAAGGAACGCCGCCCCCATGCCGCCGCCGGCGCCCCGGCGCAAGAGGGTTTGCACCCCGCCGCGCCAAGGCGCCGGACGATCAGAATGGCATCCCCTTTAGAACGGCATCCACGTCTGCTTGCGGCTGAACTTCATGTAGCCTGCGTTGATGCCCAGGCGCAGGCCCGCGCCCATGCGCACCGGGATCAGCACGACATCGCCGCGGCGCAGATAGCTGACATTGAAGCCGCCGATCAGATAGGCCTGCCCCTCGCCCGCGCCAAAGCGATGATACATGTCGGCCGTGTCATAGAGGTTATAGACCAGCACGAAGGTATTGCCGGCATTGGCCCCGGCATCGAATCCCACCGAAGGCCCGGTCCAATAGACCGGCATGTCGCCCTCCACCTTGTGGTGCAGCGTGCCCGAGCCATAGCGCAGCCCGACCACCAGCGCGCCGCCGGCTTCACGCCCGGTGATATAGCCCACCGGCTCACCCTGCTTCTTCAGGATGTCGCGGATCATCATGGCCAGGCCCTTGGCGCCCTTGCCAAACACGCCCTCGGCCGCGCCGATCAGATCGTCTTCATGCCACGATTGACCGGCCGCGCCCGGCTGGGCGCCGGCAGTGCCGGCCGGCGGCGGGGTCGCTCCCATCGGCGCAGGGCTGGCATAGGGCGCGCCGCTCGCCGGCGGGGTGGCTGGCGGCGGGGTGTAGGGTGTTGGGGTGTAGGGCGTCGGCGTGGCGGGGGCCGGCTGCACCGGGGTGGCGCGGGGTGCGGCCGGCGTGGTGCCGGGCTGGGGCGCCAGATCGCTGTCGATCGCCGAATTGGGATCGATCGTCTGGACCTGCGCCTGGGCCAGCGGGGCAGCCAGCAGGGAAAGTCCCGCCAGCCCCAGGGCCAGGCGATAATGGATGGCACGCTTCATCTTGTTTCCCGTCCCCTAACTGCGAACGCCGATTGCGACAGTGACCCGGCTGGATAATGGTTCGACATGGCGCCAAGGCGGCGCCACGGCAATCCGATTGTTTCCATCCGCCACAGGTTCGCCCCACGACAATGAACGGGCGATGAGCCGAGTCGAAATTGCGCCCAACCGGCCACGCACCACGCCAGCCGCCCGCAATGGCGGCACGACACCGCCACGCAAAATCTGTCCACAGCCCCTGCGCCAGCCTGGGGAAAAATCACAAGACAGCGCTTGCCCCGCCCCACAACCCCCGTTATAGGCCGCCCTCGCCGCTGCGATCCGGAGACGTGGGTGAGTGGCTGAAACCAACGGTTTGCTAAACCGTCGTGCCCTAACTGGGGCACCCCGGGTTCGAATCCCGGCGTCTCCGCCAACATTCTGATTGTTGGTTGTTTTTTCGACATGTAAGTAGCCCCCTTGTGGGTCTCCAAACGTAAAACCGTTGTATCTGTGACCACTTTTGTGACCACATGTGTGACTACCCGTTTTTTGCAACCAGCTGTTGTTCCGGCGTTAGGTAGGCAAGATAGATCTCAGTAGTCTTCACACTGGTGTGCCCCATAATTCCTTGAAGAATATAGATACTTCCGCCATTTTGCAGATAACGAACCGCAAAAAGATGGCGTAAATCGTGGAACCTGAAGCGGACAAAATCCGGCTTTCGCTGTGACAGTTTTCGTGACCACTTCGCGAACACGTTGGAGACCCATCCGATGGTCGCCCCGTCGCCAGTCCAGAACACGATCTGGGATTTTGGAGCCCTGGGCTGACGCTCCAAAATGGCCAATGCGGTGTCACTCAAAGGGACTGTGCGAAGCTTGCTTCCCTTCGTTTTATGGATCGTCGCAACGCGACGGGTGAAGCTGATGCAACTCCAATCAAGCTGCACGATTTCATCCTGACGCATCCCGGTCTCGATCGCGAAACTTGTGATGTCGGCTAGTTTGGCGGGAACGGCGGCGAGCATGGCTGCAATGGAGTCATCTGTCGGCAGAAGGATCGGAGATCGGCGTTCCGGAATTCGCCGCCTGTTGACGGCGAGAGCCGCGTTTTGCTCAATCCACCCTTCATCTTGCGCATGAGCAAGCACCGCAGAAACCGCGGTCAGATCACGCCGGATGGTTGCATTTGATGTTCCTTGATCCCGCCGCGCCTTGATCATCTCCCGCAAACAAGCGGCGTCGATGCGTTCAAGGATCTTGTCTTCCAAAAATTGGCCGCACTGTTTGAGGCTTACGAGGTAACGTGTTTTCGTTTTCTCAGAAATTTGTCGTGCGGCAATGTCATGCCAGGCGATGACGGCGTCCTGCCAAATTTTTGGGGGCGCAATGCCGTGGTGGATTTGCTCTTCAACCTCCAGCCTCAGCCTTTCTAGCGCTTGGATCGCCTTTGCCTCTGCCCGCCGCTTTGGCTCAACACGGACATGTAGCGACTTGCGGTATATGCGTCCGGCGACTTGGAAGCGGCCCCAGTAGACGCCATTACGGATAGAGATGTTTTTCGGCATGGCAGTTTGCTTTCCGGTGTTTGCCGCGCCCATTGCCGCAATTGGGCAATATCGAATGTCCAGCGGCCCGCCGGCTTGGCAGCGCCGGGTATGGCACCCTGAGCAGCGAGATTTTGGAGCGTCCGCATCTTCAGACCGGAAATTTGAACGGCCTGGCTGATAGACACACGCTCGATTCCAAGCGGTTCGTTGTAGTCGGCACCTCGCATTGAGGTCCTCCTCTAGTGTCAAAGCGAATGATATCGATGACCTAAACTTCCAACGCAGGCCGCGTTTGATCGCTGTTTGCTTCGACGAAGTTCTTCGCGACGTAATCGTCGATTGCCGTCTCTGGCAGCATGAGCCGCCCATTCACACGGATGTGTGCAAGCTGCTTTCGGGCAACCATCCGTCGAATTCGGGATTCAGGCCAACCGCTTTGAGCGGCCAGTTTGGGGAGTGTCAGCAATTGCATGACTATCACCTCTGTAGTAGTTTGATTCGAGAGTTTGGCAGAAACTCACATTTATTGGAGTAACTCATGTTTGTGAGTTTCGTCAAGGCGGAATCGTGCACGGGTGCAGGATGAGCATCGGCGCGCGTTTTCTGGAGATCCGGAAGGCCAAAGGGCTGAAGCAAACCGATGTCGCAGAAGCGATCGGCATTTCGCACGGCGCCTTGGTCAATTATGAAAAGGGGCGTGAGCCTCCAGCCTCGGCGATCCTCGCCTTCAGCCAAGTTTATGGCGTCAGCGCAAACTGGCTTTTGACCGGCGAAGGTCGGCCAGATTCCGAAAGTCTGGACAGCATCTATGCCCGTTCAATCGCCACCGCTTGGGCTTTCCTAAGCCGCGGTGGCGACGGTGTGGAACAGGACGCCCTTATCAAACTCGGTGGTGCGCTGTTTCAATACCTACTGGAGCATGGCGAGATCAGCCCCGCCATGAGTGAGAAGATTTTTGCCCTGAGCGCCTGAGATGAACGACAACCAGTTACCGCCGATTGCCGACGAACGGCTCCTAGCCGCTATGAAGGCCGTCAACCCTCCGGTAGAAAAGCTGATGGCTGACCGCCTCGCATTACGGCAGGAAATGAGACAGGCAAAGGATGAACTCGAACGCGTCCGCCATCACTTGATCCCGAGGTACATTGGCATCGTCAAAGCCATTGCACTTGGGGCAGCGACCTTGGCTCTCATCGCCTTGGCCCTCGCCCTTTTCAAAGGCCTCTTCGAGGTCAAAACCACAGCTACCCTCTTTGCCTCTCTCCTGCTGCCCATCTGGATCGTCGACCAGGCCGAAAAGCATTTTGGGCGCTGGGTCATTCATCGCGATGGTCGCGCGGAATATCTCGGACAGGACGAGCTCTAACGGCAAAGTGTGCGGACAAACCGGAAAGACAAGTTACGGAGTGAGACCTGAGGATAGCTGCCATTGACGGGTGCCAAATCGACGGAATCAGAAGCGTTCGATGGTCGGCCACGATCATTTTTGTATATAGCTACAATCTTCAGCGCACGAGTTGAATGGATGAGAAGCCAATGGGCCGCGTCAGCGAATGGATGATCGAGCAGCAAGAGCGCGGTTACAGCGAGTCTGACGGAGAAATTTGCGCCAATTGCGCTTCCGACCCGGCGCTCAAGACGTGGATCGCCGACAATCTCAGCTCAACGGCTTGTACGTTCTGCGGCGACGAATCCGAGGACGCGATTGCCGCCAGCTTCGACGACTTCGTCGGGATCGTGCTGGATGGGATACGCTTCGACTGGAACGATCCCGACAACGAGGGCATCATGTATGACGGGCGGGAGGGCGGCTACCAGGCGCCTCTCTCCGACACCTTCGAAGTTTTCTACGGCTACGATATCAGCGATAACGACAATGTCGTGCAGGCGGTCATCGACGCGGTCAACACGGAGGTGTGGGTCGAGCGCGACTTCTATCGGGGCGACGATGGCGAGCGCCTGACCTATGGTTGGACCTGGTTCAAGCATGTGACGATGCATCAGTCACGCTTCCTGTTCCTGAAGAACGATGGCGACAAATATGACGATGACATCCCGCCGTCGCAGATGCTGAATGTCATCGCATCCGTAATCTCCAAGGATCTCGCGACCTTCGGCTTCATCAAGACGATCGGCGAGGAGGTCGACCTCTACCGCATCCGTATCGGCCCGGCGCCATTCGAGACTGCGGCCGCTATCGGCCCACCCCCTCTCGAATTCGCGACGCAAGCCAATCGCATGAGCCCCGCCGGTATCTCGATGTTCTACGGGGCCCTTGATATTGGCACGGCCAAGGCCGAGACGTTCGATCTCGCACACCACGCTGGCCAGATCATGTCGATTGGCACGTTCCGCGCGTTACGGCCACTGCGGCTGCTCGATCTGGCCGATCTGCCTGATATCCCGAGCGTGTTCGCCGACGAGACGCGGCAATTCATCCACCCTATGCGCTTCCTCCACGCCTTCGCTGCCGATCTGGTCAAGCGCATCGCGCGCGATGGGAGAGAGCATATCGAATATGTGCCAACACAGATCGTCACCGAATTTTTCCGGCGAGTGTTTCGCGATGCCGAGGGGCAGCGGCTCGACGGTTTGCTCTATCGAAGCTCACGGCCCGGAGCGGGGACGGCCTGCGTCCTCTTTGCCGAGAATAACCAATGCGCCGAGGCTGATTTCGAGGGCAAGCCCCAAAACCAGTTCCTGAAGCTGCGGGCCGTCACCCACGAGGATTGCCCGATTGCGCCCACAGCCGACTGACCATGTGAAAGGCCCGAAGGCTTTCGCCGGCGCCCCCCCCCGTCAGCATTGAGAATGGGACGTCATTGCCTAGGCCGACTTGGATTGCTGGCCCGACTTGCTGTAAAATAGCAAAGTGAACCGTCCCAGATTTTCTAGAGGGTTCATCCGTTGGGCCGTCGATGAATGGAGGCCAGCTTTTCGCAACTTGCGGGCAGCTTAGCAGGCGATGTCGGCAAGTTACGGCACGGACCACTCTTGGCGATTATCGGGGGTTTCAGGCCTGTAGCCGCTGTAGGCGGTAATCATCTGCCGGAACGCGCTTGCGATGTCCCCAATCTGCACAGTGTAGAATGCCTTGCTGGTGCAATTCGCCCGCCATCTGGTTGAGTTGCGCATGGCTGACGACATGACGTTCCATGACTTGGGGCCAGATACGGCCCCAAGGTGCGCTGTCCGGCGCGCACGGCGTGATTGCCTTCATGAACTGTCCGGCTTGCTCAAGCTCGGCGTCGAAAAAGGCGATGGTCGGATCGGGTGCCATTTCGCTGAGCGAGCCGAACAGCTCATTCTGGCCGGTCGCGGCGGCGCTCGTGGTTAGCTTGGTGCGGCCACGGATCATGTCCTGTTGACGCAGCGCCTTGATCTGGCTCTCGCGGAACACCTTTAGTCCGACGGGACTGCGGGTGCCATAGACTAGGCAATATAGCGGACGATCCCGCGTTGGACGTAGTACGGTGGTCTCGGCGACGAACCGGTAGTCGCCGAGACGCCCGAGTTCGGACGAAAAAGCCTCAACCAGAACGCGCTTGCGGTGCTCCGCTTCGGCAATGCCCGGCGGGGGCGTGGCAAGCCGACTGCGCCAACCGCTGTCGGTAATAAGCTCGTCAAGGCCACGTTCGACCTCGGGCGTCCGGATCGATGCCGCGCGGTTAATGAAGTCGAACATGAAGTTGAACACCACCTCGCTGTTGGGCCGTCGCAACAGAGGGGCTAGGCGCATCGTATCGATCCGCCAGCCTTTGGGGTCAATGAACAAGAAGGCGAACGCGCGCGCTGGGATCGCGTCGCACAAAGTGGGCGCGAGATCGATGAACGAGCCATGATGTGTTGCAATCTCGATTTCGGGGAATTGCGTCTTGACCGCCTGCAGGTTGCGATAGGCGCGTGCATCCTTCTCGATTAGATGTGCAGACATTCGCACATCGCGACCAAGAGCCCGCCAAGTAGCTTTCGCACGCGTGAGCGCGCTGAGGGCGATACCGAACGAAGTGTCCTCGAAACGCTCCCCGGCATTCTGCCAAGGCCCCGAAAAGCCATCAACATAACAGATTTCGGCAAAGCCGCTGGCAATCTTGTGCGCAAAGGTCTCGAGGTAATCGCTCAGCAGGAAATGTTTAACATAGGCTTGCTCGCGCCCTGCATAATGCTGCAATTCTCCGATCAATTGACCCTCGCTCTGCTCGCTGATGAGATTCCTTGAGCCGGGTTCTAACAGCGCGGGGCGCAGCGTCCAGAAAATCCCGCTAAGTCAGATTATTCTAGCTGTTGGAATTCATACACCAACGCTAGCGCCACAGTGCATCGACATCGTGTTAGAAAGGGGGCATGATCCGTAAAGAAATCGCTTTGAACTGCCGGCCGAGCGCCCTAATGCGCGCCCGCACGAGTCGAGAGTAGGGACAGATGGCCGAGACCCAAATCGAATGGACCGACGCCACGTGGAATCCGGTTGCTGGTTGCTCGGCTCTGACGGCCGGATGCACCAACTGCTATGCGATGCAAATGGCGCGGCGGCTCGAGGCGATGGGCATCGCAAAATATGATGGGCTGACCCGTAAAAGTGGCAAGCGTGCGGTTTGGAATGGTGTCGTACGCGAGGATACGGCATCGCTCTCGATCCCCCATCGATGGCGTAAGCCACGCAAAATCTTCGTGAACTCCATGAGCGATCTGTTTCACGAGTCGGTGAGCGAGGCATTCATTATCGAGGTCTGGCGCGTGATGCGCGAGACACCGCATCATTACTACCAGATCCTCACCAAGCGGCCGGAGCGGATGGCTGAGGTCGTCCGCCGCGCGATCCCTGATGTACTCCCTAATGTCTGGCTCGGCACCAGCGTAGAGGACGCAAGCGTCGTCGGGCGCATCGACCACCTGCGCACCGTGCCGGCGGCCATCCGCTTCATCTCGTTTGAGCCGCTCATCGGGGCGGTGGGTGCCGTCGATCTCTCACAGGTGCATTGGGCAATCGTCGGCGGGGAGAGTGGGCTCAATGCCCGGCCGATCCGCGAAGAGTGGATCGACGAGATCTACGGCCAGTGTAATTTTTACGAGACGGCCTTCTTCTTCAAGCAATGGGGAACCTGGGGCAAGGACAACAAGAAGCGCTCGAAAAAGGCCAATGGCCGCGAATATCGGGGGCAGACGTGGAACGAAATGCCAGCAGCAGTGGCGCTTTAGCAACGATCATTCCGGGGGCGGCAGTTGGTCAAAAAGGCTTACACATGGGAAGATGGGGCCGTCCTCGATGAGCATAGCCGCCGCAAGCACAAGATATTGCGAGAATATTTCTATCAATATTTGGTCGTGCGGTGCCAGAATCCTAAGCAAACCAAATTCCGCCTTGCGGTAGTGGATGCCTTTTCAGGTGGTGGTCGCTATGCCTGCGGCGCTGCTGGCTCGCCGGTGATCTTTATCGAAGAACTCCAGCGCGCCTTGGCCACGATTAATGTTCGTCGTGCCAGTCAAGGCTTGGGCAAGGTTGTCATCGAATGCCTGCTGATCTTCAATGATGCCATACCCCGCGTCACGCAGCTACTGCAAGAGTGCTGCGCGCCGCTTGTCGCCGCGACACTAGAGCAATCGCCCGAACTCAAGCTCGAAATTCTGTACATGAGCGAGACATTCGAGAACGCCTATCCCCTCATCAAGGCGCGTGTCGCGGGGCGCTTCGGCAGCGTCATCTGGAATCTCGATCAGTGTGGCCATGTCCAGGTCGATATCGCGACTATCAATCAGATCATGCGGTCGACACCCTCCGTCGAGATCTTCTGCACCTTCGCCATCGACAGTCTGCTCACTTTTTTGAGCCGGACAAACCCGCAGTTGATGGCGCGGCAGGTCCGTCACCTCGCGATCGATCCGTCCGACCTACGCGCGATCGACGGTATTGCGAGCAACGAGGCCTGGCTCGGCGCCGCCGAACGCATCGTGTTCGAGGCCTTTTGCAACTGCGCACCTTATGTTAGTCCATTTTCAATCACCAATCCAAAAGGTTGGCGTTACTGGTTGATTCATTTTGCGAACAACTACCGCGCGCGTCAGGTCTACAACGACGTGTTGCACGAAAATGGTACTCAAGCGCATTTCGGATTGCCCGGCCTAGACATGTTGCACTACGATCCTGAAAAAGAAGGCAGCATTTATCTCTTCGAGGACGAGCATCGTGCAAAGGCGAAGCTGAAACTCATTGATGACATCCCCCGCTTCGTCGCTGCCTCGGGCGATGCGATGCTGGTCGGTGACTTTTATGCAGCCGCCTACAGTGCGACGCCTGCACACAAAGATGATATTCATGGCGCAATGCTCGTCGGAGAGGATTTGGAGGTTCTGACACCAGCAGGCGGCCTGCGGCGCAAGGGCCACCAGATCACCGTGCGTGACACGCTCCGGCTCAAGACCCAACGCTCGTTCTTCACCTATTTTGGCTCGCCAGGAGCGATGGTGCCACGGGATGCGATCTGAGCGCGCCGTCAAGTCGCGCGCAGGCGCAGATTATTTGTCGTGAGCGTCTGGCGCGCCTTCGACGTTCCGGACGCGGGTTATGTCAATGCTTTCAGCGAAGCGATCGCGGTAACCGAAGCCAAGCTCGGCGATCTCTTCTGGCCGGTCGACCGCGACATGCAGGTCATCGTCAGCGACTATTCGGGCCAGCATCGTCAGGCGACTCATGAAGTCTATTCCTTTCTCGTGACAACACGGCCGGCGCTCGAAACCTGGCTACCGCAGTGGCAGGCATTTCGGGCGCACTGGCTTCCTGATGGCCGCCGGCTGTCCTTTAAGCAGTTACGCGAGCCGATGCGGAGGCGTGCGTATCCGCATTTTCTTGACCTTGCTGGCGCATTGCCTGCCAACCTGCTGACCGTCATGATCGATAATCGGGTAGGAAGCCTTATTGCGGGCGGCCCCAGCGCGCTCGCCGACGCACTCGATGACTGCTTCGTACTCGGCGCTTCGGAAGGCAGCATCGAAAAAATCTACCGTCTCGCGGTGCTGATGGCGATGGTGCAGGCCGGGCTGCGCGATCCGCGACAGTCGGCAATGTGGATCAGCGATCATGACGAGACGCTCGACACCTATGACAAGCGCGAACGGTTCGCCCGTCTTGCGACCTATCTGAGCTACGGGCTAACCCGCGAGGCAAGCATCGGCGAGCTACATTTTATGACCACGCTTTCGCAGCACCTTCCAATATGGGGCGAGGACCTGGCGGCGATCCCCGACATAGCTGCAGGCGCCTGCGCGAAACTTAGCAGTGTTCTCCCGCTGTTCACGGGGCGTCCGACTTGGACCGCCGGCCTTGCCCATGGCGGCACGCTTGACTGGCGGGCGCAGGCCTTTGCCGACTGGTTGTCCGCACCGCACGGCTTGTTACGCCATGTCTTGCTGCAGCTCGCGCCGGACGTTGACGGACAAATCCGCGCCTCGGTGCAGCGTTTCAACCGATGGCCGGCAGATTCGGCGAGTTCGCCTCGTCCGTAACGCGCCAGTTCGGCGGCTCCGGCCTGTCCCCGCCGTTCGGAAATGGCCGACCGCTCGCGCCACAGACGATCTTGGAAGCGCGCATCTAGTGCACACATCCTAACGTGTGCTCCCCCTGCCTTTAGCCGTCCCCAAGCCCACAACGACGCGCCCTGAAACTTGTCGTTCGTTGCCGATTTCAACGAGCTGAACCAACGACGCCTTCCAACGGTGCGGTCTGGCGCCCTGAACGTCCGAGATTGGGACGTGAATGCTTGCACAATCAAGACCAAATACCCCATAGTCATGGGGCGATAACCGAACTCGGCCCATCCAAAGGATTGGGCTATGATCCCAAAATTGCTTTTAGCCAGCGCCTGTTTGTTGGCCATGATTCCTGGCGCTTATGCTCAGCGGGTAGATCTGAAGGCGTTCACCCCTGCTGGTAAAGTTCAGCAACCTTTTTCACTCCTGGTAACAGAGGCTTACCCTAGGGAAAGCCAGCCTAAGCCCGATGCCCTTGATGGCTTGCTCAACGAGTTTCTCGCATTTGAAACCGAGAAATCCCGAGCCCAGTCGGACAACTCAGTTCATCGTGGCAAGAAAATTGCCATGAACACTACGCCTGCCTCCCTCCCCTCACCTTTCGATGCCGCCCGCCCTCGCGATGGATGCGACTACCCACGCTATGCCCCGAGCCGCCGACTTCCTGCAGCGGCGGAGCAGCGCCGTGCCATCTGGTATCCGGCCATGGCTGAAGCGGCTTGCGAGGCTGGCTTGCCCGTTCACCTGTTCGACGCCCTCATCATCCAGGAAAGCCGGTACAACCCGGTCGCCGTCAGCCCGAAGGGCGCGACGGGCCTAGCGCAACTCATGCCTTCAAGCGCCCGCATTCTGGGCGTGCGCAACATCCTGGACCCGCGCGAGAACATGCGTGGCGGTGCGCGCTATCTTCGCGCTTTGCTCGACGAATTCGGCCGTTTCGATCTGGCGCTGGCCGCTTACAATGCTGGCGCGGGCCGCGTGCGGGCAACAGGCCGGGTGCCCCGCATCGCCGAGACCATTCACTACGTCTCGAACATCCTGGTGACCATGCAGCGTCAGCTTGCGGCGCCTCTGCCGCTTCGCGAATAGTTTGGCGCCCCTCAATTCGTTGCAGCTGCGGCGACCCGAGGGAGTTGCAGCCGTTTGCCCATATTGTGCGGGCCGAGGGGATTTCAGAGCGATGGCAGCTTTACGAATTCATCGCGGCGCTGTCTGATCTGCTTCTGATTGGTGACCAGTATCTCGGCGAGCCATGTCGTGAACTTCTCTTCGGCCGCCGCTGACAAAGGCTCCATCGGGAAATCGGCGCTGGCATCCACCTTCTTGAATACGGGTGCCAGCATCCGGATGAGGATTTCCAGCACTGGCTCATCATAAGCGCTCCAATCACCGATCACCTCAATGGCAATGACCGCCTTGGCGGCATTGATCCCAACAATAGCTGATAGGCGCTTGAGATCGACGAGCCGCAAAGGCTTCTGGCCATCGAGGAGACGACCAAGCTGGCGGCGGCTCATCCCCGCCAGCGATGCGATTTCTGCCAATGACCGGCCATCGCGGTTGATTCGGTCCCGAAGCAAGGCGCAATGGCTCCCAGACACCGGGGCCTCAGATACCAAGGCCGCCCCTTCTTGGGATACTAAAGTATAGTCATCATTGGGATTGATGGGTTCAGTCATAGTTCTCCTCGTCGCGCTGCGGCGTTAACCATAACCGGCGCGGGAGGGCGACCTTTGTCAAGTTGCAGGCAATGTCGTTGCTTTGGCTCAAAGACCCTCGTTCAGCACGTGGGCACAAGCGTTGATCGCCTCGATCACGCTGACCGATCGTCCGAGCCTGCGGCCCGCATCGTCACGAAAATCACGCATGCGATCATTGATCGTGGAATCGACCCGGATGTTGATCGCCACCTCGCCAACCAGCGCGTCGTGATGACAAATGCCATCCAACTCACTCAAAGGTATATGAAATATTTCTCCCTTCGCTGAGGACAGCACTGTGGTCAGCAGGCGTCTGGGCGAGCAAAGCTCAAGCTCACGTGACGAAAGATTGTGCAGCGCCAGGCTTAGCGCCCGAAACGCCGCCGGGCTCATTTTCAGGCGATGTGCGGTTTGAGATCGCGGCTGATGATTATCGCTTGTCTGATCCTCTTTCATGGCCTGCCCCCATATCAACCTCCTGTTGCCCCATGATTTCAGCCCGATAATGGGCGCTGAGCGCCCACCCGTGCGCGAGATTGAAACAAGCCCCGTCTCGTTTCGCCCGCGACTGGGCGCTTCCCACACACCTGTTGGGCCGAATCGAGTCGAGCATACGCCCGGCCTTGGAATTTTACTTGATTTAGCTCGAATTTGGCGGGAGCCGACTTGTCGGTGAGTCCCCGACTGGCGGAGCCTTCGGATCGGCACAGGAACACGTCGCGTCCTGGCCCTCTCGAAAGGACTTACCCCATGACGTCCCTTGCTCTGCCGGCGCCCAAGCGCGCCTCGATCCTGCCCTATCTCGG